>Ga0129314_1000001_pt1 | contig 457938 bp, 432 predicted proteins | sample O1111metagenome_FD_94431 | JGI IMG/M metagenome (GOLD analysis project Ga0129314, IMG submission 94431) | Orangutan individual fecal microbial communities from fecal samples from Wisconsin, USA - O1111 metagenome | ecosystem: Host-associated > Mammals > Digestive system > Large intestine >...
TACAAGCAGAGGGTCACAGGTTCGAGCCCTGTAGTTCCCACCATATGGCCTGGTAGTTCAGTTGGTTAGAACGCTAGCCTGTCACGCTAGAGGTCGTGGGTTCGAACCCCATCCAGGTCGCCAGCCTATTTTTAGGCTATGCCTTTGTAGCTCAGTTGGTAGAGCAGAGGACTGAAAATCCTCGTGTCGTTGGTTCGATTCCGACCGAAGGCACCATTCGCGGGTTTAGCTCATCTGGTAGAGCGCCATCTTGCCAAGGTGGAGGTAGCGAGTTCGAGCCTCGTAACCCGCTCCATATATGGCGACATAGCCAAGTGGTAAGGCAGAGGTCTGCAAAACCTTTATTCCCCAGTTCAAATCTGGGTGTCGCCTCCAAAGAACCGGTTCGTATGGAATCGGTTCTTTTTTTATACCTTCGGATTGATCTCCAGAGCTGACTGCGGCAGAGCAGGTTTTTTTACGCGGCAGCCCCACAACAGGGACGCAAAGCCACAAGACGAACACGGTCTAATACCGGTTTTCAACCGAAAAAAGCGGATGAATACACGGAATGTGGAAAACTTACAAAAAGATTGTGAAAACCCGTTAAAAACCGAGGAAACGACAGCATTTGTAAGAAAGCTCGCCGCAGAAGCGGAAAAATTATTAAAAATCGAGAATAAACCAATAGAAAATGCACCTTCGGCTATTGCAAAGGGTTGTAAAATATGGTAATCTATTTCCAGAAATTTCCAGTTTATGGTATTTAATGGGAAAATTACACGGTCAGGAGGAGTTCAATATGGAGATGAAGTTGAAAGTTCTGATTTCAGACGATGACAAGGAATTTTGTTCGAGGTGCACCTCTACGCTGCGCAGCTGCGGCTTTGATACATCGGTCGCTCCAAAGGATGGTCAGCTGATGCTGGAGATGATTCGGGAAATCACACCGGACATCGTTTTGATGGATGTTTTTATGCCCTATCTGGATGCAATCGGTGTCATCAATCAGGTTCGGGAAAAGGGTCTGCCGATGCCAATCTTTATGGTTATCTCTACCTACAGCAATCCTATGCTGGAGCGGCAGTTGGTTTCCTCGGGAGTGGCGTACTGCTTCCTCAAGCCAATCGACCCGTAGCTGGTGGCACAGCGCATTTTCCAGCTGACAGGAAAGAACAGCGACCAGGTCGAGCCGTCGGTGGGTGGGCCAAATCGCCCCAATCTGGAGGTGATGGTGACCGAAATTATCCACCAAATCGGAGTGCCTGCCCACATCAAGGGCTACCACTACCTGCGGGACGGAATCGTGCTGGCGGTGCGGGACCAGAATATGATCAATTCGGTCACCAAGCTGCTGTATCCCACCATCGCAAAGATGCACGACACCACCTCCAGCCGCGTGGAGCGCGCCATCCGTCATGCCATCGAGGTTGCGTGGGACCGGGGCGATGTGGATGTGCTCAATGCCTACTTCGGCTATACGATTCGCAACAGCCGAGGCAAGCCGACCAACTCGGAATTTATCGCGATGATTGCAGACAACCTGAAATTGCAGATGAGAAGCAACAGCGTTTCCTATCTGAAATAGCCGCTGCACCAGTGCCGCGGTCGCTCATACCTCCCATCCATTCGTCCGCATGAGCAAGCGGGACGGTGGCTGGGAGGTTTTTTCTGCGGCAAAGTGTCAGGAAAATAACAAAAATGCGGAGAAGCGATAGACAAATCCGGGACAAACGGCTATACTAAAACAACAAAGCCAAAATGTCAGGGAGGAAATCAGATGCAAAAACCGGTATTGGTTGTGCTGGCGGCCGGACTCGGCAGCCGCTATCAGGGACTCAAACAGATTGACCCGATGGGAAAACATGGGGAGAAGATATTGGACTACTCGGTGTACGATGCCAAAAGGGCCGGCTTTGAGACGGTTATCTTTGTCATCAAGCCGGAGATGGAGCAGGAATTTGAGGAGGCAGTCGGCAGAAGGCTGCGCCGTCACCTCGAGGTGCGCTATGCCTTCCAGACGCTGGACCGACTGCCGGAGGGCTTTTCGGTGCCGCAGGGACGCGCCAAGCCGTGGGGAACCGCCCATGCGGTGCTGTGTGCCGCCGAGCTGATTGACGCTCCCTTTGCGGTCATCAACGCGGATGACTATTATGGGCCGAAGGGCTATCAGCTGCTGTTCGAGCTTCTGAGCAGAGAGGAGCCGCGCTGTGCGATGGTGGCTTATCCACTGAGCAGCACCGTGACCGAAAACGGCCATGTCAGCCGCGGCATCTGTCAGGTGAGCGGTCAGGGAGAGCTGGAGCAGGTGACCGAGCGCACCTGGATTGAAACGGGCAGGGACGGTATCGGATTCAGCGAGGACAGCGGCAAGACCTTCACTGAGCTCAGTCCGGAGGTTCCGGTTTCGATGAACTTCTGGGGATTTCCGCAGAGCTTTCTTCGGCAGGTTCGGGAGGGCTTCCCGGAATTCCTGCGTCGGGCGATGCAGACCGACCCGCTCAAGGCCGAATACTTCCTGCCTTCGGTGGTCAGCCGCATGATTGAGCAGGAGGGCGCTCGGGTGCAGGTCCTGCAAAGCTGTGACCGCTGGTATGGGGTGACCTATCCGCAGGACAAGGAAACGGTCATGCAGGCCTTTGAGCGCATGAGCCGGGAAGGGCTGTATCCGCAGCCGCTGTGGCAGTAGACGAAAACAAAGAATGGGGAGAAATCGGTGGGAATGACAGAACAGAGCAGCCGAACGCTCGGCGCATGGAAGCGACTGGGCCAGCCGCTGGAGGTTCAGCCGTTTGGCAGCGGACATATCAACGACACCTATCTGGTTCGGATGGCGGAGAGGTCGTATATTTTGCAGCGCATCAACACCAACACTTTTCGGGATGTGGATGGGCTGATGAATAATATCTTGCAGGTCACAGAATTTATCCGGGAAAAGCTGACCGCAGCGCAGGGAGATGCCCAGCGGGAAACGATGCAGGTCATCCGCTGTGATGACGGTGCGCTGTACACAACGGACGAAGCAGGGGCTTGCTGGCGGATGCTTTCTTACATCACCGACAGCGTCTGCCTGCAAAAGGCAAGAAGCGCAGATGACCTGTACGAGTGCGCCGCAGCCTTCGGACGCTTCCAAAGGCTGTTGGAGGATTTTCCGACAGAGCACCTGACCGAGACGATTCCGCAGTTCCACGATACGGTCAAGCGGTACGGGGACTTTTTGCAGGCATTGGAGCAGGATGTGATGGGCAGAGCCGACAGCGTTCGGCAGGAGGTTGGCTTTTTGCAGCAGCGTCGGGAGGATTGCGCCGTGATGGTTCGGATGCAGCAGGAGGGAAAACTGCCGCTTCGGGTTACCCACAACGACACCAAGCTCAACAATGTCCTGCTGGACAGCCGGACGATGAAGGGGCTGTGCGTCATCGATTTGGATACGGTGATGCCGGGGCTTGCCGGAAACGATTTCGGGGACACGGTGCGCTTTGGAGCCAACGACTGTGCGGAGGATGAGCCGGACCAGAGCAGGGTTCATTTTCTACCGGAGCTGTACCGCGTGTGCGCGCAGGGATTTTTGCAGGAGGCGGGCCCGTCGCTCACCGAGGAGGAAATCCTGACCCTGCCGTGGGGTGCAAAGCTGATGACCCTCGAGTGCGGGATGCGCTTCCTTGCCGACTATTTGCAGGGGGATGTCTACTTTAAAATCAGCCGCCCGCAGCAGAATCTCGACCGCGCCCGCACCCAGTTCACGCTGGTGCGCCAGATGGAGGAGCATTGGGAGGAGCTGATGGAGGTTTCCCGTCAGTATCTGGCCTGCCGCTAGGGCAATTTGCATCTTGCCTCAAAAAGAGGTATACTGTTCTCAGAACGGCTGTGTGCCAAGGAAAGGGGTCTTTTTGATGAGGTATGACCAGATTATCTACTATCCGCCCTTTGAGCGTCACTCGCTGCTGCTTCAGGTGACCTGCGGATGTTCCTACAATCAATGCGCCTTCTGCAATATGTATAAAACGGTGGACTTTGAGATGATTCCCATGAAGCAAATCATCGCCGACCTCAGGGATGCCGCCGGATATAACCCGTATACCGAGCGCGTCTTTCTGGTGGGCGGTGAGCCGTTGTGCCTGCCGTTTGAGCAGATGCGCCAGATATTGCAGGAAATCCGTCACTATCTGCCCTACTGTGCCTGCGTTTCGATGTACGCTTCCATCAAGAATCTGAGGGACAAGACGGTGGAACAGCTTCGGGAGCTGCATCGGCTGGGTCTGGGATTTCTGTACATCGGGCTGGAAAGCGGCAGCGACCGTATTCTGGAACGGATGAAGAAGGGCCACACCTCTGCCGAGGCGGTCGAACAGCTCAAAAAGCTCAATGAGGCGCAGATTCCCTTTAACTCCATTCTGATTTACGGGCTGGGCGGCACCGGCACAGCGAAGGAAAATGCACAGGCCAGCGCCAAAATGCTCAATCAGGTGCGCTCTGCCAACATCATCATGATGAACCTGACCGTTTTCCCGGACACCGAGCTGGAAAAATGGTGCAAGGACGGCAGCTTCCTTCAGGCAAGCGGCAGAGAGCGCATCGAGGAGCTGGCGTATCTGCTGGAGGCGCTCGAGCTGGATTCGCCGACCGGATTCTCCACCAGCCATGTGACCAATCCGGTCATGGTGACCGGTACTCTGCCGTATGACAAGCAGAAGATGCTGGACGGAATCTACCAAATGCTGGACAGCGGACAGGAGCGGGACCTGCACGGCATTGTGTCGGTCAGCGATGCGGCTGTGGAACGATAAAGGAAAACGCGGTTCTTCCGATGGGAGGGCCGCGTTTTTGGCGGGTGGGCTGTTTTGCCCTCCGCTAAAAGGTTTACGGATTATTCACAAAATGCAAAAAGCCTGTATTTGCTAAATCAAAATTCGTGGTATAATATAAAGATAGTATCTTTTGTCGAAAGATGGGAGCACAGCGGGAGGATGACAGGATGGCATTTGTGGAATTTCATGATGTCAAAAAGACCTATCACATGGGCGAGGTGACCATTCAGGCACTGCGCGATGTGAATTTTCAGGTGGAACGGGGAGAATTTTGTGTGGTTGTGGGTGCGTCCGGCGCAGGCAAGACCACGATTTTAAATATTTTGGGCGGAATGGACACCCTGACCGAGGGTCAGGTCCTGCTGGACGGCAAGGAGATTTCCTCCTACACCAAGCGACAGCTGACCGAGTACCGCAGGTATGATATCGGGTTCGTATTCCAGTTCTACAATCTGGTGCAAAACCTGACCGCGCTGGAAAATGTGGAGCTGGCGGCGCAGATCTGCCGCAATCCTCTGCCTGCCGCACAGGTTTTGGAGGCGGTGGGCCTCAAGGACAGAATGTCCAACTTTCCGGCACAGCTGTCCGGCGGCGAGCAGCAACGTGTGGCGATTGCCCGTGCGCTGGCCAAGAACCCCAAACTGCTGCTGTGTGACGAGCCGACCGGTGCGCTGGACTACAACACCGGCAAGGCGGTGCTCAAGCTGTTGCAGGACACCTGCCGCAACAGCGGCGTGACGGTCATCGTCATCACCCACAACCAAGCAATCACCGCAATGGCAGACCGCATCATCACCGTGAAGAACGGAACCGTTGTCAGCGAGGAGCTCAACAGCCACATCATTCCGGTGGAGCAGATTGAATGGTAGAGCAGTGCGCGGAAAGGGAGGAGTGATGGGATGAAGTCTTCCATGAGCAAGACAACGCTGAGGGAGATTCGGCATAGCTTGGGGCGGTACTTTGCCATCATGGCAATCGTCGCGCTGGGCGTCGGGCTGTTTTCGGGACTGAAGGCCACCAAAAGTGCGATGGTGAAAAGCGCCCAGCATTATTTTGAGGAGAACCAGCTGTATGACCTGCGGCTGCTGTCCACCGTCGGCTTTGATCCCGACACGGCAAAACAGCTTTCCCGCAGGGAAAAGGTGCTGGACGCGCAGGGTGCGCTCTCGACCGATGCACTGTTTTTGGACGACAGCGGCAGAGAGATGGTCCTCAAGGTGCATACCCTGCTGGACAAGCAAAACCAGCCGGTGCTCGTCTCCGGCAGACTGCCGCAGACTGCGTCGGAGTGCGTGGTGGATGCGCTGACCTTCGGCAAAAATTCGGTGGGGGCAACCCTGACCTTTTCGGACAACAACGATGAGGACACCGAGGAGATGTTCGCACAGAAGAGCCTGCGCGTGGTGGGGACGGTGAATTCCCCTTACTACGCAAACTACGAGCGTGGAACCACCTCGCTGGGAAACGGCACCATCCGCGGCTTTGTGCTGGTGCCAAGAGAGACCTTTGACTGCGATTATGATACGGAAATCTTCCTGCGCCTGAATACCTTCGGGGCGGGAATTTATACCGATGAATATAACGATGCCGTCGATACAATCGAGACATGGGTGAAGGAGTTTGCCAAGCAGAAGGCCTTGGAGCGCTATCACCGGCTGAAATCCGACGGCGAACGGGAGCTGGACAATGCAAAGGAAACGCTCAGCGAGCAGACCCGACAGGCACAGCGCAAGCTGGACGATGCCAGCCGACAGCTGGAACAGTCGGTCGGGGAAATCGACAGCGGCTGGGCGCAGGTGTACAGCGGCGAAAGCCAGCTTGCCGACGGCAAAGGCCAGCTGGCGGCAAAGCGTCAGGAGCTGCTCGAACAGCAGAGTACCCTGATTGCACAAAAGCAGCAGGTGTTGGCAGGTTTGGACCAGGTGGCAGCCGCCAAAGCCCAGACCGCAGGCACTGCCTATTACGCACAGGCACAGGCGCAGGAGCCGCAGCTTCGGGCAAGTTTAAGCCAGCTGGAAGCAGGACTTAGCCAAATCGAGGCCGGGCTTGCAGAAATCGAACGACAGCAGACCCAGCTTCAGCAGCAGGAGGAAACGCTCAGGCAGACCCGAATGCAGCTGGAGGCGGGCCGACGGGAATATGACGACGGGTTGCTGGAATACCGTCAGGGGGTGCAGGAGCTACAGGACAGCACCGCACAGGCGCAGGACAAGCTGGACGAGGCACAGGAGGAGCTGGACAAGCTCAAGGAGCCGGACGTCTATGTGCTGGACCGCAACACCAACATCGGCTATGCCAGCTTTGACAGCGACTCCTCCATTGTCAACGGCGTTGCCAATGTCTTTCCGGTCTTCTTTTTCTTGGTAGCGGCACTGGTCTGCGTGACCACCATGAATCGAATGGTGGAGGAACAGCGCACCCAAATCGGCGTACTCAAGGCGCTGGGCTACGGCGAATCGACCATCATGGGCAAGTACCTGTTCTATTCGGGAAGTGCGGCAGGGCTGGGATGCCTGCTGGGCTTCTTCGGCGGCTCGATTATCTTCCCGGCGGTCATCTGGGTGGCATACGGCATGATGTACACGATGGGTGGCATCTACTATGTCTTTGACCTCAAGCTCGCTGCCATCTCTCTGGTGGCGTCGATGCTCTGCTCGATGGGTACGACATGGCTCAGCTGCCGATATGAGCTGGCAAGCGTGCCGGCACAGCTGATTCGTCCCAAGGCGCCGCAGGCGGGCAAGCGCATCCTGCTGGAATATCTGCCGTTTTTGTGGAACCGGATGTCCTTTCTGGTCAAGGTGTCGGTTCGTAACGTGCTGCGCTACAAGAAGCGCTTCTTCATGATGGTCGTCGGCATCAGCGGCTGTACCGCACTTTTGGTGACCGGCTTCGGCATCAAGAACTCGGTGGCGGATATTGCCACCCAGCAGTTTGGCGGCGTGCAGACCTACGGCATGAGCGCACAGATGAAGGAGGACTACACCCAGAGCGAGTGGGAGGAGGTTCGGGATTACCTGAAGAAGGAGGTCTCCGGCTACCTGCGTGCCTCGGAGCGCTCGATGGATGTTCAGCTGGAAAGCGGAAAATCCAAGGCGGTCACGCTGGTCATTCCGGAGGACACCGGCAAGTTTGCCGACTACTGGAATCTGCACACCGAAAGCGGCCAGCCGCTGGAATATCCGCAGGAGGGTCAGGCTATCCTCAATGCGGAATTTGCCCGCAGAAACGGCATCGAGCAGGGTCAGCGCATCACCCTGACCGACGAGGACGGACACGAGCTGAAGCTGCGCATCGTGGCGCTCAACGAAAACTTTGTCTATAACTACCTCTACCTCTCGGCGGCAAGCTGGGAGAACCAGACCGGCGAGGCGGTGGATTACCGCAGCCTGTATCTGGACACCGAGGGAGTGGCGGACGAGCATCAGCTGTTGGCGCGGCTGATGAACTTCGATGCGATGAGCAGTGTGACGGTCAATGCGGACACAATCGAAAAATTCAACAACATGATGTCCAGCTTGGACTACATCGTTATGCTGGTAATCATCTGTGCAGGGTCGCTGGCATTCATCGTCCTGTACAACCTGACCAACATCAACATCACCGAGCGAATCCGAGAGATTGCGACCATCAAGGTGCTGGGCTTCTACCCGCTGGAAACGGCAGCCTATGTCTTTCGTGAGAATATGTTCCTGACTGCAATCGGCGGAGCGACGGGTCTTGTACTGGGCAAGCTGCTGCACTGGTTCGTGATGGAGCAGATTAAGGTAGACATGGTCGCCTTTGCCCACATCATCCACCCGGCAAGCTATCTGTACAGCATCCTGCTGACCTTCGGCTTTGCGTGCATTGTCAATCTGGTGATGTTCCGCAAGCTCGAACACATTAACATGGCAGAGTCGCTCAAGTCCATCGAGTAGGCAGGGCTTGTTTTGCGGTCGGGAATTGACTATAATAAAAAGAAGTGTCAATGATTCTTTACAGGAAAGGATATCGAAAGTATGAATGATTCCATTACGATCAAGCAGGTCGTGGAGCTGCTGCGTGCCGACGGAACCCTCAAGGGATATTTTGGCCCGGACGAGTGCATGGAGCAGACCTTCACCCACCTGTCATATAGCTCGGCGGATGTGCAGCCCAACACCTTCTTCATCTGCAAGGGTCTCAGCTTCAAGGAGGAGTATCTGCTGGATGCTGCCGCAAAGGGTGCAGGAGCCTATCTCTCCGAGCAGCAGTACGAAACGGCTCTGCCCTGCGTGCTGGTCAGCGATATTCGCCGTGCGATGAGCTTGGTGTCGATTGCCTTCTACCACAAGGCGTATGAATCCTTCCGGCTGATTGGTCTGACCGGAACCAAAGGAAAGACCACCACGACCTATTTTATGAAAAATATTCTGGATGCCTTCTGCCGCAAACATCCCGAGCTGTGTGGTGCGCCCAAGAGCGCGGTGCTGTCCACGGTGGAGGTGGACACCGGCGTGGAGCACCACGAGGCGCATCTGACCACACCGGAGTCTCCGGATTTGCAGCGGTACTTTGCCCAGACCCGGGACAGCGGCATCTCCTTTTTGACGATGGAGGTTTCCTCTCAGGCGTACAAGCTCAACCGTGTCTACGGGGTGGAGTTTGATGTCGGGATGTTCCTGAATATCGGGGAGGACCACATCGGCCCGCTGGAGCACACCGACTTCGAGGACTATTTTTCCTGCAAGCTCCAGCTGATGGAGCACTGCAAAACAGCGGTGATCAACCGCGATATGGACTATGCCCAGCGGGTGCTGGAGCGTGCGCGCGCCCATGCCAAACGGGTCATGACCTTCGGCGGCGAGGCGTCTGCCGATGTTTCGGACGAGGACTGCTGGGTTCTGCGTGAAATCCGCAAGGAGGAGGTCGGCTTTACCTTTGTGACCTCCCACGGGATGCAGGAGGAATGCTGGCAGATTCGGATGGCGGGCAGATTCAATGTCGAAAATGCAATGGCAGCCATCCTCTCGGCAAAGGCGCTGGGCATCGATGACGAGTCGATTCGCGAGGGCCTGCTCCGCAACGAGGTGCAGGGCAGAATGAATCTGATGGAGCGGGACGGACTCACCGTTCTGGTCGATTATGCCCACAACTACCTGAGCTTTAAAAAGCTGTACGAATCGCTCAAGGCGGACTATCCCGGCCGCAGGATTGTGGTGGTGGTCGGCTGTCCGGGCGGCAAGGCTTACCTGCGCCGCAGGGATATTGGAACCCTTTCGGGACAGAATGCAGATTATGTTTACCTGACCGCCGAGGACCCGCAGTTTGAGGATGTCCGCACCATCTGCGAGGAAATCGCCTCCTTCTTGGAGCCGTACCACACCCCGTATGAAATCATCGAGGACCGCGCACAGGCAGTGGAAAAGGCCATCCGCACCGCCGAGCCGGGCGATGTCATCGTGCTGGCAGCCAAGGGGGAAGAGGTATATCAGAAGGTACGGGGAGAATATGTATACTATGAATCCGACCTTGCAATCGCCAGACGATTGCTTTCGGTACGATAGAACAGGGGTGAAATAGAGAATGCCGGTTTTAAACCACAGCGACCTGAGAAAGGTCGAGGAATATCAAAATTTTGTCCGCACCTCTCCCTATGCCAATGCGACACAGGACCTTGCATGGGAAAAGGTCAAGGAGGGATGGACCGGAGAACAGGTCTATCTGGAGGAAAACGGGAAAATCGTTGCGGCGATGTCGCTCATCATCCGCAGGATGCCGGGTGGATTTTCCCTGATGTATGCGCCGCGTGCGCCCATCTGCGACCTTTATGACAAGGAGCTGGTTCAGCGCCTGATTGCGGAAGCCAAGCCGCTGGTAAAAAAATACCATGCGTTTCTGCTGCGCTTTGACCCGGAGCTGCCGCGCCTGCCACAGTTGGAGGAGGAGTACCGCAAGCTGGGCTTTCGGGTTCGCAACGACGGCTGTGACAAGTTTGACCTCATCCAGCCGCGCTACAACATGATTCTCAAGCTGGATGAGCCGACCTTCGACGAGCTGATGCCGCACTTCAGCGAAAAGACCCGCTACAACATTCGTCTGTCTGCCCGCAAGGGTGTGACGGTGCATTGGTCCCGCAGCGAGGAGGATTTGAAAAAATTCTATGAGCTGTACGAAATCACCGCCGTTCGCGATAAAATCGGACATCGCCCATACGACTACTTTAAGCGGATGTTGCAGGCCTACGAGGGCAGCGACCTGCTCAGAGTGTATATCGCAGAGCACGAGGGGGAAGCGCTGTCCGGCGCCATCTGTATCCACTACGGAAAAAAGACCTGGTATATCTACGGAGCAAGCTCCAACAACAAGCGCAACCTGATGCCGAACTACGCCATGCAGGCGGAGATGATTCGCTGGGGCATTGAGAACGGCTCGGAAATTTATGACTTTGGTGGAGTGTTTATTCTGGATAAGAGCAACGGCCTGTACAAATTCAAGGAGGGCTTCTGCCGCCGCGAGGGTGCGACCGAGTTTATCGGAGAGTTTGACAAGGTCTACAACCCACTGCTGTATGCAGGATTTTCCAAGCTGATTCCGTCCCTGCAACGGATGAAGGCAAAAAAGAGCCATCATGAGCCGACCCCGGCACCGCAGGAGAAAAAGGAAGAACAGAAATAAAAAAACCGGCGCCGTTCCTGATGAAGGGAACGGCGCCGGTTTGCGCTTGGTTTCAATTATCGGTTGGAGGTCAGCTCGTTTGCAACATACAGGGTTCGGCTCGGGAAGGCAAAGCTCAGGCCCTCTTCTTGGACAATCTGCATGATGCCGTAATTGACCTGCTCCTTGATGCGCTGGAAATCCGCAAAGCCGGTCGGCCCGGTAAAGAAAACCAGCGAGATTTCCAAACTGCTGTCCTGAAAGCTGTTGAAGCGGACAACGGTGTCGTTGGCCAGAATTTCCGGATTGGAGTTGACCATCTCGGTGATGCGGGAAATGCAGCGTTCCAGCTTTTCCTTCGGGGTGTCGTAGGTCAGGCCAATCGAGAAGGAGGCGCGGCGCTTGTGCATTTTGGACCAGTTGGTGATCGGCTTGGAGACCAGCGTAGAGTTCGGCACAACGACCAGAGAATTCGGGAAGGTGCGGATGCGGGTCGAACGGAAGTTGATGTCCTCTACAACGCCCTCCACGTCCGGGGTGGAAATCCAATCGTCCACGGCAAAGGGCTTGTCCAGCAGGATGACCAGACCGCCGAACAGGTTCTGGGCGGTGTCCTGTGCGGCCAGCGCGAAGGTCAAGCCTCCCAATCCGAGGCCGGTGATGATGGTGGTGACATTCGTTCCGGTTTCGCTGAGGATAGCGATGCCGGCGATGATGAGGATAAGCACCTTAATCATCTTCTTGATGAAGGACATCAGCGTCTTGTTCAGGTTGACATCCAGCTGCTCGTCCAGTTTGTCGGACAGGCGGAACAGCGAGCCGGAAGCACAGTCGCACAGACGAATCAGAATCCATGTGACCACCACGATGATGTTAATGCGGTAGAGCTTGAGCAGGAAGGTCGAGATGCCGGCGCTGGGATTCAGGTTCATCAGCGCAAGATAGATGCCGCTGGCTGCCAGCAGGGTTTTCAGCGGGGTGAGCACAAAGGTCAGGGTCGGGTAGTCTGCAATCTGGCGGTGGTGGTTGAGCAGCTTGTTCATCAGCTTGACGACACCCTTGGTAACGGGAGATTTACACACCCAGAAAATGACAAAAATCAGGATGGATGCCAGAAGCCGAAACAGAAACAGGTTGCTGGCAACGACATCAGCAATCAGAGGATACAATGCGGTCACGTCCTTTCGGAATTTTATAGAAGGATTCCCTCGCCCAAACGGGAGGAAAGGTCGGGCCGAAGCCATAAAAAAAGTGTATCATGTTTTGGTCTGTTTTGCAAATGAAAATTGTGCGGAGCAAACGGGAAGCCAGCCGGGGGATTCCGGCTGGCTTCCAACAGAGCGGTCAGACTGGAAGGTTACTTGTCCTGCGGCTCGCTGGGGGCAGGCGGGTCGGTGCAGTCAGAGTCTACGGTCGGTTTTACCGGCTTTTTTCTTCGCTCTTTCTTTTCGGCCTGTTCCGGTTTTTTGCGGCGGCGCACCCTCTTGACAATCAAGAGAACCAACGCTGCGAACAGGGCAATCACAACAAAGATTGGAATATTGACAATCAGGAAGATCATCAAATCCTCGAGAAAGACGCCGACGCTGTAGAGAGAGTTGGAGAAGCCGTTCTTGATGCGCTCGGTAACGGTGACGGCATTGGTCGGGCTGATTTTGCGGACCTCCTGAATATCAATCTCGACGGTGGAATAGTCCACCAGATTGTCATAGCTTCTCAGCTGGGAGGACAGAGCATCCAGCTGCAACCGCACCTCGGACATCCGCGCCTCCAGCGCAATCACCGTGTCGATGGATTCTGCCTTTGCCATCAGCTCCAGCAGACGGTCGTATTCGGTTTCCAGCGCGCGCTTGCGTGCCTCGGTGTCGGCATATTCCAACGAGATATTTTCGCTGGAAAGGTTCTGCCGGGTGATGGTGCCATAGTCTCCCAAATCGCTCAGGAAGTCGTTGAGCTTGTCAGCAGGGACGCGCAGGGTCAGGGTTGCATATTTTTCCATATAGTTGCCCTGCAAGTCCGAGCCGCCGGAGGTGTAGGAGTTTTCGACAAAGCCGCCCAGCTGGCTGACCTTTTCGGTGATGCTCGAGATGCTCTGGTCAAATTGCAGGGTTTCCATCCGGATATCAGCGCGCCAGATGAGCTTGAGATTCAGGTTTTCCGGTACGCTTGCCTGATTGGCAAGGTCGCTGAAGGAGCCGCCGCCGGTGTCAACATTGGCAACGCCCGCCTCTTCCTCTGAGGGGGTTTCGCAAGGTGCGTCGATGCGGGCGCTTTCCTTGTAGTTGGCGCTGCCGCTGCCGGTGCTATAGCTGTTGGAGCCGCAGGCGGTCATGCTGACAGCCAGCACGAGGGCAGCCAGCAGGGCAGTCAGGGTGTGTCGGGTTTTGCGAAGCTGTTTTTTCATCTTGTTTCCTCCTTGTATTACAGAATCAGAATAGACGAATCGGGAGCGGGGAGGGTTCCCCTTTCTGACTTTATAGTGCTGCCAAGGAAAAGAATTCTTGCATTCTCTCTTGATTGTTTCAAAATTTTGGCAAAAACAGCAGAAAACTGCAAAGATATTGGAAAAACCTCCAAACCAATCGAAAAACAGGCAAAAGCTTGTGAAAAATACCGAAGGACAGAAAAGGAGAAAGCCGTCACCTGCCCTATACAAAGCGGCGATTTTGCGGTACAATCATCTTAAAATCAGATGAATCCCAATCAGGGGCGATGTGTGCGCCTGACAGGGATAGAGGGAGGAATCCAGATGAAACGAAGCAGCGGTGTGCTGCTGCACATTACCAGCCTTCCGGGCGAATACGGCATCGGCACATTGGGAAAACAGGCAAGGGAGTTTGCGGATTTTTGCCGCAGAGCGGGATTGAGCTGGTGGCAGATTCTGCCCATCGGGCCAACCGGCTACGGCAATTCGCCCTATCAGTCCGACTCCACCTTTGCCGGAAACCCGGACCTCATCGATTTGGAGGAGCTGATGGAGATGGGTCTGCTCACCCGGGAGGACTGCCGCAGCTGTATTCCCGAAAAGGGTGCAAGGGCAGACCGGGTCTGCTTTGAAACACTCCATGCACAGAAGGCAAAGGTGCTTCAGCTGGCGTTCGAGCGGGCGCGCAGCCGCGAAATCTGGAAGCAGGTCGAGCAATTTCGTGTCAAAGAGAGCCGATGGCTGGAGGATGATGCCCTCTACCGTGCGCTCAAAGAGGGGATGCCGCAGCCGTGGCAGCAGTGGGACGAGGAGATTCGTCTGCGCCGACCGCAGGCGATGGAGCGGTATCGGGCAGAGCTTCGGGAGCGCATCGAGTACCATGTCTTTGTGCAGTACCTGTTCTACAGCCAGTGGGAGCGCCTGAAAACCTACTGCAACCGCAGAGGTGTGCGCCTGATTGGGGACATTCCCATCTATGTGGCGCAGGACAGCAGCGACACCTGGGCAAATCCGCAGCTGTTTGAATACGATGCGGACTGTCGGCCGCTTCGGGTAGCGGGATGTCCGCCCGATTATTTCAGCAAGACCGGACAGCTGTGGGGCAATCCGCTCTATCGCTGGGATGTGATGGAGCAGGACGGCTACCGCTGGTGGGTGGAGCGCATCGCCGCGATGAGCCGCCTGTTCGACCTGACCCGAATCGACCACTTCCGGGGCTTTGCCGGGTACTATGCCATCGATGCCGCTGCTAAAACCGCTGTGGATGGGCGCTGGGAAAAGGGCCCGGGCAGAAAGCTGTTTGACCAAATCGACCGCCGACTGCCGCATACGGCGCTGATTGCGGAGGATTTGGGATATATCACCAAGGATGTCGAACAGCTGCGGGATGCGTGCGGATTTCCGGGCATGAAGATTTTGCAGTTTGCCTTTTCCGCCGAGGAGCAGAGCAGCTATCTGCCGCATAACTGCCCCAAACGGGCGGTCATCTATACCGGAACCCACGACAACAACACCAGCCGCGGCTGGGCGCAGCAGTTGGAAAGCAGGGAACGGGAGCTGGCAGGAGCGTATCTGGGTGTGAAAAAGAACAAACAATTCGCATGGGGGATGATACGGGCAGCGTGGGACAGCCCCTGCGAGCTTGCGATTGCGCCGATGCAGGATTTTCTGAACCTGCCGGGCAGTGCGCGGATGAACACTCCGGCAACGGTGGGAAACGGCAACTGGTGCTGGAGGATGCTGCCGGGAGCGGCGGACGATGCGCTGGCAAAAAAAATCCGCCTGCTGAATCAAGCGGCATGGCGGCTGCCGACCTATCAAAAAGGGGTATCGGCACGGCTGAAATCACAGACAGGGGAGAGAGTTTAGACAGATGGAAGAATATTTGCAGCAATATTTGCAGGAAACCTTTCAGACCACATTGGACAGCTGCACCGACGCACAGCTGTATCAGGCACTGTTGGGCAAAATCAGCGAGCATACCGCCCAGCTGCCGCAGCCCAATCGGGGCGGAAAAAAGCTGTATTACCTTTCGGCGGAGTTTTTAATCGGCAAGCTGCTGAGCAACAACCTGCTGAATCTGGGTCTGTACGAGCAGACCGACGACCTGCTGCACCGTCACGGAAGGTCGCTTGCACAGCTGGAACAAGCGGAGCCGGAGCCTGCGCTGGGCAACGGAGGACTGGGACGGCTGGCAGCCTGCTTCTTGGATTCGATTGCAACGCTGGGGCTGAACGGCGAGGGTGTCGGACTGTGCTATCACTTTGGACTGTTTCGGCAGAGGTTTGAGCAGAACAGCCAGCACGAATACCCCGACCGCTGGATGGACAGCGAGAGCTGGCTGCGCCGCACCGACACCGTTTTTCCGGTTTGCTTTGGCAGTACCGAGGTCAAAGCGCGGCTGTATGAGCTGGATGTCACCGGCTATCATGCCAAGACCCGCAGCTGTCTGAGGCTGTTTGATTTGGAGGGGGTGGACGAAGGGCTGGTGCAGGACGGCATCCACTTTGACAAGGAGAACATTCGGCACAATCTGACCCTGTTCCTCTACCCGGACGACAGCGATGAGGCGGGCAGACTGCTGCGAATCTACCAGCAGTATTTTCTGGTCAGCGCTGCCGCCAAGCTGATTTTGCAGGAAACCAAGGCGCGCGGCTATCGACCAGAGCAGTTGGCTCAGGCGGCGGTCATCCAAATCAACGACACCCACCCGACCATGGTGATTCCCGAGCTGATTCGCCTGCTGATGGAGGAGGGGCTGGAACTGGATGAAGCAGTGAGAATCGTTTCGCAGACCTGCGCCTACACCAACCACACCATCCTTGCCGAAGCGCTGGAAACTTGGCCGCTGGAATATCTGGAACAGGCAGTTCCGCAGCTGGTGCCGATCATCGAGCATCTGGACAAGCGCGCCAAGGCCCTGAGCTACGACCCCAAAACTGCCATCATCGACCGAGACCATCGGGTTCACATGGCGCACATCGACATCCATTATGGATTTTCCATCAACGGGGTGGCGCAGCTGCACACCGAAATCCTCGAAAAGAGCGAGCTGTCCGCTTTTTATGAGCAGTATCCCGAGCGCTTCCACAACGAGACCAACGGTATTACCTTCCGCCGCTGGCTGATGCTGTGCAATCCGCGGCTCTCCGAGCTGATTACCGAGCTGATTGGAGAGGGCTGGAAGCAGGATGCCACCCAGCTGGAACAGCTGACCGCCTTTGTGCAGGACGATGCAGTGATCGACCGCCTGCTGGATATCAAGCAGGAGAACAAGCGGAAGCTGCGGGAGGAGCTGCTTCGGACCAGCGGTATTACCCTCGACCTCAATTCAGTCTACGACATTCAAATCAAGCGCCTCCACGAGTACAAGCGCCAGCAGATGAACGCTCTGTACGCCATCTGGAAATATTTTGAAATCTGCTCGGGACGCCTGCCCAAGCGCCCGATTACCATGATTTTCGGGGCGAAGGCGGCTCCGGCCTACACCATCGCCAAGGACATCATCCACCTTATTCTCTGCTTGCAGCAGCTGTTTGACTCCGACCCGAGGGTGTCCCCGTACCTGAAAATCGTGATGGTGGAAAACTACAATGTCAGTCTGGCAGAACAGCTGATTCCGGCCTGCGACATCTCCGAGCAGATTTCGCTGGCATCCCGAGAAGCCAGCGGCACCGGCAACATGAAGCTGATGCTCAACGGCGCAGTGACGCTGGGAACGATGGACGGGGCAAATGTGGAGATTTTTGACCGGGTCGGCAAGGATAACATCTACATCTTTGGGGCATCCAGCAAGAAGGTGCTCGACCTGTATCGAACCGGCGGCTACTGCTCTGCAAAGATTTATGACAGCCAGCCGGAGGTCGAGCGTCTGGTCGATTTCATCATCGACAAAAAGCTGATTCGGCTGGGCGACCCTCTGCCGTTGTGCCGCCTGTACAAGGAGCTGGTCGGCAAGGACTGGTTTATGACCCTGTTAGACTTGCAGGAATATATCCGGGTCAAGGAGCAGATGCTCGAGGATTTTGAGGACCGCCGCGCGTGGGGCCGCAAAATGCTGTACAACATCGCCAAGGCTGGATATTTTTCCGCAGATCGCACCATCGCCCAGTACAATCGGGACATCTGGCATCTGGAAGAAGCATAACGCTATCGGAAGTTTCGATAAGACAGAACGACACGATTGCAAAAAACAATCATCTGCCGCCGGGGTCCCCTCTTGACTCCGGCGGCTGCTTTATGCCACAATGAAAAGTGGTATCAAAGAATTTTGGGAGGAAAAAGAATGGCAGAGAATCTTTACTACGCGATGTCCTTTTATAATACGACCGACACCATGCAGACCGAGAAGAAGGCAAAGGAGCAATTTGCAATCCGCATCATGCCGACCCCGCGCGCCATCTCCACCAGCTGTGGTCTGGCGATTCGCTTTGAGGGGCAGGACGAGCAGGCTTATCTGGAGTTTGCACGCAGCCAGACCGTTCCGCTCGGACTGTACTGCATCCAGACTCCGGAAGAGGGAGAAGCACAGGCAAGAGAAATTTTTGTCCGCCGTCCCTAGACAGTTTGCCTGATGGCAGGAACACCTCTGTCATAGTGCAATAGGAGGATGGAGGAGCTCGTTTCTTTTTTGTGATTTTCTCTAAATCCCCCTCTTGACATCGTCGGGAGATAGGAGTATACTGAGAAAGGCTTCTAAGGCATAGAGAAGAAAAGCAGCAGGCTTTCTCAAGAAAAAGGAGGTTTCAGACATGACCAATCTTATCCACGTTACTACTCTTCAGAATCGTCATTTGGGTAATGGTGAAAACCATCAGGGAATGTTCTGTCAGCCTCCGCTCCCACAGTGCTGCTAATACCAAGGCAGCTGTGCGGCCGGTAGGACGGGTCGGGTCTGTTTTCTAACAAGACACGGTTCGTCGATTTGAATTTGCTGATAAAGGCATCCCTGTATGATTGACAGGGGTGCCTTTTTGTTTTCCTGCACGGGGTCAAATCGGGAACGGGACCTCGTTGGAGGTTTGCGGGGCGGTCTAAACTAGAGGGGGAAAGAGAGAGCGGCCCGGCAAAACAAGGGAAGGAATATTTTTGAAAGGATAGGAGAGTGATTTGTTTGCACGAAAATAAGAAGAAAAATGCGGGCGTGGTCTTTCGCTTCGTCCGGGGAAATTTGTGGCTGTTTGGGCTGGGGCTTCTCTGCTCGATGCTCAACACCGCCTTTAATGCCATGACACCGCAGATTATCCGCATGACGGTGGACTCTATCGTTGGCGAGGGAAGCCTGCCGAATTGGGTGGAGCGTTTGGGACTGGGTGCGATGGTCCGCAGCGACCCGGGCAAGATGCTGCTGCTGGCAGCGGCGGGTGTGCTGGTGACAGCGCTGCTGTCGGGCTTGTTCAGCCTCTTTGCGCGGCTCAATACCGCCAAGGCCTCGGAGCGCTCCATCAAGGCGCTGCGCGACGAGCTGTATTCCCACATCCAGAAGCTGCCGTTTTCCTGGCACACCGCTCACCAGACCGGTGAAATCATCCAGCGCTGTACCTCGGATGTGGATGTCATCCGCAACTTCATCAGCGCACAGATGGTCGAGGTATTCCGCATCAGCTTCCTCATCATCATGACCATGGGGCTGATGTTCTCGATGAATGTCAAAATCTCGCTGGTGGCAGCGGTGTTCGTCCCGATTATCATGTTCTACTCGTACTTCTTCAGCTCCAAGATTTCCAAGCGCTTCATGGAGGCGGATATTGCGGAGGGCGCCCTGTCCTCGACGGTTCAGGAGAACCTCACCGGTGTCCGCGTAGTCCGTGCGTTTGGCAGGGAGCGGTTTGAAATCGACCGCTTTGACGAAAAGAATGTTGCCTTCTCGAATCTGTGGATTCGTCTGGGCCACATGATGACCGCCTACTGGAGCACCGGCGACCTGATTATGGCGATTCAGGTGCTGACGGTTATCTGCGTGGGTACAGTCAGCGCAGTCCACGGGGAGATTACGCTGGGTGAATTTCTGGCGTTCGTCTCCTACAATGCGACCCTGAGCTGGCCGGTGCGCGGTCTGGGCAAGATTCTGGCAGAGATGAGCAAGACCGGCGTTTCCATCGACCGTGTTGCTTATATCTTAGATGCCGAGCCGGAGCAGGATGCACCGGATGCCCTGACGCCTCCGATGGACGGCGACATCGTCTTTGACCATGTCACCTTCGGCTACGAAAACCAGAAGCCGGTTCTGGACGATGTTTCCTTTACCATCCCGGCGGGCAGTACCTTTGCCGTGCTGGGCGGCACCGGCAGCGGCAAGACCACCCTGATGCACCTGCTCAACCGTCTGTACGATTTGGACGAGAACGGCGGACACATTACCATCGGTGGGGTGGACATCAACAAAATCAGCCGTTCCCACCTGCGAAAGAATATCGGCATCGTGTTGCAGGAGCCGTTTTTGTTCTCCCGCACCATCCGCGAAAATATCGGAATTGCCTGCAAGGACAGCAGCAAGGACAAGATGATGGACTATGTGCGTGCCGCCGCCCACTCGGCCTGTGTGGATGAAGCCATCGAGGGTTTCACCAACGGCTACGAAACGGTGGTCGGTGAGCGCGGCGTCACCCTCTCCGGCGGTCAGAAGCAGCGTGTGGCAATTGCCCGAATGTTGACCCAAAATTCGCCGGTGATGATTTTTGACGATTCGCTGTCGGCAGTCGATGCCGAGACCGATGCCAAGATTCGCCACGAGCTCAAGGAAAAGATGGGCAGTGCGACCATTATCCTGATTTCCCACCGCATCACCACCCTGATGCAGGCAGACCGGATTCTGGTGTTGGACAACGGACGGGTGGCAGAAATCGGAACCCACGAGGAGCTGATTGCCAAGCCCGGAATCTATCAGGAAATCTATCAGATTCAGATGAACAATGCCGACCGCGAGCTGCTGCGCAGCCTGTCGGACGGACAGCTTACAGAAAGCAGGTGATATGATGGCAAATCCAAATCGGGACGATGTTGTGCAGAACAACAAGTCCTTCCAGCTTTCCATTTGGAAGCGGCTGCTGCCCTTTGTCAAGCCCTACCGCTGGATGCTGCTGCTGATTGTGGTGACCAATATCGCCATGTCGGTAGCGGATGTCCTGTTGCCGCTGTTCCAGCGATATGTTGTGGACAACTTTATCGAACAGGGTACGCTGACGGGCTTCCGGCCCTTTATCGCGGCTTACCTGACCGTCATCATTTTGCAGGTATTCAGCTTTGTGCTTTACACGCTGAATGCCATGAAGGTGGAGATGCGCATGGGGCGCGACCTGAAAAAGGCGTGCTTCACCCATCTGCAAACCTTGTCTTTTTCCTATTATAATGTCACCCCGGTGGGTTATATTCTGGCGCGCGTGATGAGCGATACCAACAAGATTGCCGCCATCACCGCGTGGGACCTCATCGATATTCTCTGGGCGTTGTCCTATGTCCTGTGCGCCTTTGTATCGATGGCAATGCTCGACCTGCGCCTTGCGCTGCTGGTCATGCTCATCGTGCCGGTGATTGCAGTGCTGACCACCTACTTCCAGAAGAAGATTTTGTTCTGGAACCGCAAGGTTCGCTCGATCAACTCCCGCATCACCGGCGCCTTCAATGAGGGCATCATGGGAGCCAAGACCTCCAAAACGCTGGTCATCGAGGACAAGAACAGCCAAGAATTTGCAGAGCTGACCGAGGAAATGCGCTCGGCGTCGGTGCGTGCGGCAGGGCTGAATGCGCTGTATATCCCGCTGGTCATGCTGGCAAGCTCGGCGGCAACGGCAATCGTGCTGGCAAGGGGCGGTCATCTGGTGCTGGAAAATGCCATGCTCATCGGCACCCTGTCCGCCTTCACCACCTATGCCGTCTCGATTTTCGAGCCGATTCAGCAGATGGCGCGTGTGCTGGCAAACATCATCTCGGTGCAGCCGAACATCGAGCGTGTCATGGACCTGCTGGACAAACAGCCGGACATCGTGGACAGCCCGGAGGTCATCGCCAAGTACGGAGATTGCTTTGAGCCTAAGAAGGAAAACTGGGAGCCGATTCGCGGCGACATCGAATTTGAGGATGTTTCCTTCCGCTACCCTGACGGCGAGGAGGAGGTGCTCAGCCACTTCAATCTGAAGATTCCGGCGGGCACCAATGTCGCAATCGTCGGCGAGACCGGCGCAGGCAAGTCCACTCTGGTCAATCTGGCGTGCCGCTTCTTTGAACCGACCGGTGGCCGCATCCTGATTGACGGCAGGGACTACCGCGAGCGCAGTCAGCTCTGGCTGCACAGCCGTCTGGGATATGTGCTGCAAAACCCGCACCTGTTCTCCGGCACGGTTATGGACAACATCCGCTACGGCCGTCTGGACGCAACCGATGAGGAGGTGCGTGAGGCTGCAAGAGCGGTTTCTGCCGATACGGTGGTCGAGCATCTGGACAACGGATACGACAGCGACGTCGGCGAGGGCGGCGACAAGCTCTCCACCGGTGAAAAGCAGCTGATTTCCTTTGCACGCGCGGTGCTGGCAGACCCTGCCATCTTTGTGCTGGACGAGGCGACCAGCTCGATTGACACCCACACCGAGCAGCTGATTCAGAATGCAACCCTGCGGCTGTTGGAGGGCAGAACCTCCTTCCTGATTGCACACCGACTGTCCACCATCCGTCAGGCAGACCTGATTCTGGTGGTCAAGGATGGCAGAATCGTCGAGCAGGGCACCCATGAGGAGCTGCTGCGCAAGGGCGGTTACTACCACGACCTCTACTCCAAGCAGTTCCAGGAGGAGGAGCTGCACTCGAAACTGGGAGCATAACCAAGCGGCAAATTTTTCCACCCGGCTCCGGCTGCACAGGGGATGTGCGGTCGGGGCTGGTTTTTTGAGCGGGCCACAGCAAATTCAAAAAAATGAAACTTTTTTGACGGAGAGCCCAGCAAACACAGAGATTCTGTCTGAAAAACTGCGGAATAAATGGCGGGAATCATGCAAAAAATCTAAAAAAACAAGGTTGTCAAAAAAATATTTTTAATATATTAAAAATACCAATTGTTTTTTCGCTCAAAAAAAGCTATAGTAGAAGTAAGGATTTATTATAATGGAGGGAAAAAGATGAATAAGAATATCGACATCGGTGCGAAAATCAAGAAATACCGCAAGGACAGAAAATATACGCTCAAGATGCTGTCCGAACAGACCGGTCTTTCAATCGGTTTTCTCTCCCAGCTCGAGCGTGGCATGACGACCATCGCCATCGATTCTCTGGCAAATGTTGCCAAGGTGCTCGGCGTGGAGCTTTCGGATTTCTTTGAAAGCGAAGCCAAGAATGGCAGTGACCCGGTCATCCACAGCTATGATATGCCGATGACACAGGTTTCCCGGGAAATTATCCAGTATATCCTGAGCAAAGATGTGGACAATTTCCAGATGCTTCCCCGACTGTTCTACCTGCTGCCATGCAGCGAGGAGCCGGATACCGAGCCGGTCGCCTATAAGCATGAGGGCGAGGAGTTTATCTTTGTACTGGAGGGCATCCTCTCTCTGGAGCTGGACGATCAGCACTACACCCTGTACCCGGGCGACAGCATCCAGTACAGCTCGACCATCCGCCACAACTGGAAGAACAAGACCTCGAAGGTGGTTCGCTTCTTGGAAATCATCACCCCGAACCCGATGAAAGCAGAAAAATAACCGGAACCCCTCCGGATTCCCCTTGTTTTGGAACAGCAGCCCCGAAAGCCCACGCGGCCTTTTCGGGGCTGCTGTTTGCGTTTGGGAGGCAAAGAGGAGACGAGTGAAGAAATTTGTACAAAAGGAAAATTTTTTCCTGTCAGAATGACAGAGTCAGTCCAAACAGCTTTAGTAAATCCGACAAAAAAACAGTCTATCTGCTGAACAACAGGGAGATGGATTCGATAAAGTTTTCACAGACCTTGTCGGAATCGCAATTTTGTTAAAAAAATAACACTTGACGCAGGAAAACAGAATCCGTATAATTTGCGTAAAGGTAGTAAACAGGGGCTTTTTGTACCTGCTTTGCGAGAACATCACAAACGATTGTTTTAGGGGACAACAATGCTTCAGGAATCATATGTTCTTAATAAAAAAATGAGGGCAAATATGGAACCTGAACGGAAAAGTTGAGGGAGGAATTGAAAGATGGCAACAGAAACTCTGAGCAGAGAACGGGTTCTGGAGATCATCGAGGAATGTGGAGGCGACAAGGAACACCTCCTGTCCATTCTGATCGAAATTCAGAGAGAGTGCAGAAGGAACTATATCAACGAAGCCAGCGCGCGGGTCGTGGCAGAAAAGCTGGACATCCCGCTGGTCAAGCTCTATGACATCCTGACCTTTTATGCGATGCTGGAAACCAAGCCGCGCGGACGCTATATCATCGAGGTGTGCAACAACGCACCCTGCTATGTGTCCAAATCTCATGTGATGGCAAAATTCCTGCGCAAGGAGTTGGGCATCAATTTTGGCGAGACCACCCCGGACGGGCTGTTCAGCCTGCAATATATGCCATGCGTCGGTGCGTGCAATATCGGACCGGTCATCAAGATTGGCGACAAGGTGTACGGCAATCTCAACGAGGACCGCATCCGCAAGATCCTCAACGAACTCAGAGAGAACGCCCAGTAAGCGGGCGCTGACGAAAGGATGTCATGTTTATGTCGAAAACCATGCAGCTTTTAACAGCCCGCTGCGGCAAGATTCGCCCGGATTCGGTGGCGGATTATATTGCCCACGGCGGCTTTTCCGCTTTGAAAAAAGCGATGAATATGGACCCAATGGAAATCATCCATGAGGTCATCGATGCCAAGCTCCTCGGACGCGGAGGCGCTTCCTATCCGGCTGGAAAGAAATGGAAGCAGCTTTATGAGATTGAGGGCACCCCGAAATACATCGTCTGCAACGCCGATGAGGGCGAGCCCGGCACCTTCAAGGACAAGGTTCTGCTGGAAAAAGACCCGCTGAGCATCCTCGAGGGCATGGCGATTGCGGGATATGTGTTCCAGTCCCACGATGGATACATCTATATCCGCGGCGAATACCGCGAAATCCAGAAGCTGTTCCAGGCAGCGATTGACAGCGCAGTGCGTGCAAACTATCTGGGCAAGGACATCATGGGCTCGGGCTTCGAGTTCAATGTCCATATCGTTTCGGGCGCAGGCGCCTACATCTGCGGCGAGAACTCCGGCTTGCTCAACTCCATCGAAGCCCAGACCGGCCGTCCGCGTGTCAAGCCGCCGCATCTGGCAGAGGTCGGTCTGTACTCGAAGCCGACCCTGGTTAACAACGTAGAATCCTTTGCCTGCGTGCCGCAGATTCTCAACATGGGCGGCAAGGCATTTCAGGAGCTGGGTGTGGAGGATTCCGGCGGCACCAAGCTCATCTGTCTGTCCGGCAACGTCAATCACCGCGGCACCTTCGAGGTTCCGATTGGCGGTGTGACCCTGCGCGACATCATCTTTGATCCGGAATTTGGCGGCGGCATCCCGGACGGCAAGGAGCTGAAAGCCTACCATCTGGGCGGACAGTCCGGCCCAATCGGCTTCCCGGAGCAGCTGGACACCCGCTATGACCACACCTCGCTGAAGAAGCAGGGACTGAGCATCGGCTCGGGCGCGGTGGTCGTGCTGGATGACACCGTCTGCATCATCGATTATCTGAAGAAGGTATCGGAATTTTTCCTCCACGAAAGCTGCGGCAAGTGCGTGCCGTGCCGTGAGGGCAACCGCCAGCTGTATATGATTCTGCACAAATTTGCAAACGGGCTTGCCACCGAAAAGGACTTTGAGCGCATGGAGCGTCTGTCCTTTACCATGGCAACTGCCTCCTCCTGCGGCTTGGGCCAGTCGGCGACCGCTGCGCTGGATTCCTGCCTGCTGCACCGTCGCGAAGAATTTCAGGCGCATATCGACGGCATCTGCCCGGTATGCTTAAACAGTAGAAAGTATGGTGACCAGTATGCATATTGATCCAAATAAGATGGTTACAATCAAAATCGACGGGATTCCGGTAACCGTGCCATCCGGTACCACCATCATGGAGGCCGCCAGAACAATTGGCGTGAAGATTCCATCCCTGTGCCACCATCCCGACTTGGGCGTTCGTGCCTTCTGCCGTGTCTGTCTGGTAGAGGACAGCTGGAGCAGACGACTGAAAACCGCCTGCAACAATCTGGTGGACGAGGCAGGCGACATCACCACCAATTCGCCAAAGGTCCGCAAGGCCCGCAAGACCATTCTGGAACTGATTCTGGCAAACCATCCGCAGGACTGCCTGCACTGCGAGAGAAACGGCAAGTGCGAGCTGCAAACGCTGGCGGCGGAGTACAACATCCGCGGCAATATCTTTGACCAGGTCTGGAAGCCGGTTCCGAGGGATATGAACAACCCGGCGTTGGTGCGGGATATGGGCAAATGTATCCGCTGCGGACGCTGCGTCGAGGCTTGCCAGGCCATCCAGACCACCAATGCCATCGGCTACAGCGGACGCTCGGTTGATTTTAGAATCACCACCGCCTTTGAAAAGCCGTTCAGCGAGTCCCCGTGCGTATACTGCGGACAGTGTGTTTCGGTCTGCCCGGTCGGCGCGCTGTATGAAAAGGATGACACCCAGCGGGTATGGGATGCGCTGGATGACCCGAACAAGGTGGTTGTTGTCCAGACCGCACCGGCGGTTCGTGTTGCCATCGGTGAGGAATTTGGCATGGAGCGCGGCGCGATTGCGACCGGAAAGATGGTTTCGGCGCTTCGCAGACTGGGCTTTGATAAGGTGTTCGACACCGACTTTTCTGCCGACCTGACCATCATGGAGGAGGGTCACGAGCTGCTGGACCGCATCAAAAACGGCGGCACCCTGCCGATGATTACCTCGTGCAGCCCGGGCTGGGTCAACTTTGTAGAAAAAACCTACCCGGATTTGCTGCCGAATGTTTCCTCCTGCAAGTCCCCGCAGCAGATGTTCGGCGCAATTGCCAAGACCTACTATGCGGACAAGATGGGCATTCCGAGGGACAAGATGTTCGTTGTCTCCATCATGCCTTGTATTGCAAAGAAATACGAATGTCAGCGACCGGAGATGAATGCCTCCGGCTATCAGGATGTGGACGTGGTACTGACCACCCGTGAGCTTGCCAAGATGATTCGCATGGCTGGGCTGGACTTCGGCTTCCTGCCGGAGGAGGAGTTCGACCATCCGCTGGGTCTGGGCTCGGGCGCAGGCGCTATCTTCGGCACCTCCGGCGGTGTCATGGAAGCAGCCATCCGCACCGTCTATGAGGTTGTGACCGGCAGAGAGCCGGAAAGTCTGGACTTCACTGCCTGCCGCGGCCATGAGGGCATCAAGGAAGCCCAGCTGGATTTGGACGGCACCCCGATTAAGGTCGCCATCACCAGCGGCCTGAAAAATGCCCGTGTGCTGATGGAGAAGATTCGTGCGGGCGAAGCGGACTATCAGTTTATCGAGGTCATGTGCTGTCCGGGCGGTTGTGTCGGCGGCGGCGGTCAGCCGTTCAGAACCACAGCAGCCATCCGCGAACACCGCATGGACGGGCTGTATCAGGTGGACAAGAACCAGCCGATTCGCCAGTCGCACAAGAATCCGGATATCCAGACCTTGTATAGCGAGTTCCTCGGACAGCCGAACAGCCATCTGGCTCACGAGTTGCTGCACACCTCCTATCAGGACCGCTCGAAGCATTAACCAACCGAAGCATCGGATACGAAAAAAAGGGAACGCCGATTGGCGTTCCCTTTTTGTGTTCCAATCAAAGACGGTTGGAGGCAGTCTGGATAAATTCCCGCATAGCGCGTGTCACATAGCTCGAATGTTTGTAGTAAAAATAGGCGAAGCGTCCGGCATGGGGAGAGCTGAGCTTGTAGTACTCCACACCGACGGGAGCCGGCGTGCGGGTCACCAGCGTGTCGCTGACCAGCGTGATACCCATGCCGTTGCAGACGATGTTGTAGGCGGTGCTCAGCTGGTCTACCTCCAGCTGGAGGCGCGGCGAAAAGCCTGCCTGCTCGCACATCAAATCCATTCGGATGCGGGTGTCGTTGCCCTGCCGCAGTGCGATAAAGGCGCAGGAGCGAAACTGCTCGAGCGAAACTGCCGGAGTTTCTGCCAGCAGGTGCTTTCCTGCCAGAATGTCGGCATGGCTCAGCCGCTGGGCAGCCAGACCGGATGCGGGGCTTTGGGACGGGGAGACTGCCAGCAGAAGCTGCTCAGCACAGAACAGCTCTTGCTGATAAATCTGGGGGTCCATCGGGTGATTGTCCAGCAGCAAATCCAAGTCGCCGTGTGCCAGCCGCTCCTCCAGATAGAAGATGTTGCCCTCGGTCAGCCGAACCTCCACCCCGGGATAGAGGCGGTTGAAGTTGCTGATGACCTGCGGCAGTACCAGAGAGGCAAAGACATTGTTCGAGCCGATGGACAGGTGGCCGGTCTTGAGCCCGCGCACATCGTTGAGGTAATTTTCAAACTCGGTTTCCAACGCCATCGTCCGTTCGATGTAGCGGATGTATTCCTTGCCGTACTCGGTCAGCTCCAGCGGATTGCTGCTGCGGTCGAAGATGGGAAAGCCCAGCTTTTGCTCGGTCTTTTTGACCAGCGCGCTCAGGCAAGGTTGGGTGACATACAGGTTGCGGGCCGCCCGCGTGAAGCTGCGCTCCCGATAAACCTCATAGATATATTCCATGCTGCGAACCATAGAAACTCCTCCCGCAATAAACAAATGCTTATAGAGTTTATAAACAGATAACTATTTGATTTTATTATAGCATCCCTTTATACTGAAAGCAAGCTAAAAAAGGAGGCGGTTTTTTTATGAATCCAGTAATCGGAATTATTGGCGGAATGGGTCCAATGGCGACCTGTGACCTGATGGAAAAAATCATTCGTGCAACCGATGCGTCCTGCGACCAGGAGCACGTGAGAATCTGTGTGGACAACAACACCGACATCCCGGACAGAACCAAGGCACTGCTGCACGGCGGCAAAGACCCGGTGCCGGAAATTGTCAAGAGCGGCCAGCGTCTGGAGCAGATGGGCGCACAGGTGCTGATTATGGGCTGCAACACAGCACACTGCTTCTATGACCAGATTGTGCCGCATCTTCAGGTGCCACTGCTGAACATGATTGAAGAAACTGCAAAGTACCTGAGCAAGAATGGGGTCAAACGGGCAGGCATTTTGGCAACCGACGGCACCTGCCAGAGCCATGTCTATGACCGGGCATTTGCCAAGGCTGGGCTCGAGGCGGTTTATCCTTCGCCGGAAAACCAGAAAATCGTCATGCGGCTGATCTACGACTATGTGAAGGCAGGCAACGAGCATATCGAGGAGCTTCCGATTCAGAACATCGTGGATGAAATGCGTCAGCTGGGCGCCGAGAAGTTGGTGCTGGGCTGTACTGAGCTTCCGCTTGCTTTTGCAAAACTGGGCCTTTCTCAGATGACCGTTGACCCGACCCAAGTGCTGGCACACAGCGCGCTGGCAGCGGTGGGCGCAAAGGAATTGCCATTTTAATAGGAAGGGACAGGTTGTCACTTCTTAGAGAAGAAGAGAACGGATGAGGGCGGACGCAAGCGGACGAGAGCGGAGAACGCCAATCATCAAAAATCAGAGGAAAAGGTCAAATTTGACAAAGGGCGAATATTGTATTCCGGCGGACTTTATGGTATGATAAAACCATAGAGAGCGACAGGAACCCCATTGATAAAACCGTTGCTCCGGCAACGGTTTTTCTAAAAAAGGAGTGGATCAGTATGTGTAACCTGATGTCTTTTGCCCCGATTCTCTGGCTGGTGCTTGTCATAGGGCTGGTTGTGCTGGAGGCAGTGACCTACCAGCTGGTCAGCATCTGGCTGGCGCTGGGTGCAGCTGTGGCATTGATTGCCTCGCTGTTCCATGTTTCGGGAACGGTCCAAATCGTCATCTTTATCGTTGTCTCGGCAATCTGCCTGATTGCCAGCCGCCCCTTGGTCAAAAAGGTGCAGTCCGCCCCCAAAACCAAAACCAACTCTGACCGCATCATCGGTCAGACCGCACAGGTCCTTCAGCCGATTTCCTCGGAGCAGAAGGGCAGGGTTTCGGTGGATGGACGGGATTGGTCCGCAGCCGTCCAAAATCCGGGAGAGCAGTTTGCGCCCGGGGACGAGGTGCAGATTGTCCGCATCGAAGGTGTGACCGTGTATGTCGAAAAACAAAGCTGAGGCTCCGGCCGAATGAAGAGAAAGGTGGAATTACGCTATGCCCGCTATTATTGTCTTGGTTCTTTTGGTCCTGATCATCCTGCTCATCCTGATTGCGAACATTAAAATCGTTCCGCAGTCCATGGTCTTTGTCGTCGAGCGTCTGGGCTCCTACTACCAGACATGGGACAACGGCCTCCACTTCAAGATGCCGTTCATCGACCGCGTTGCCAAGAAGGTTTCGATGAAGGAGCAGGTGGTCGATTTTAAGCCACAGCCGGTTATCACCCGAGACAACGTCACCATGCAGATTGACAGCGTTGTCTTTTATGAAATCACCGATGCCAAGCTGTTCACCTACGGCGTGGAGCGCCCGATTTCCGCAATCGAAAATCTGACCGCAACCACCCTGCGAAACATCATCGGCGAGCTGGAGCTGGACCACACCCTGACCTCCCGTGATGTCATCAACACCAAGATTACAACCACCCTCGATACCGCTACCGACAAGTGGGGCATCAAGGTCAACCGTGTCGAGCTGAAGAATATCCTGCCGCCGGCTGAGATTCAGGATGCGATGGAAAAACAGATGAAGGCAGAGCGCCAGCGCCGTGAATCCATCCTGCGTGCAGAGGGCCAGAAGCGCAGCCAGGTGCTGATTGCCGAAGGTGAAAAGGAAGCCGCAATCCTCAAGGCAGAGGCAGAGAAGGAATCTGCAATCCTGAAGGCAGACGCAGTCCGCGAAGCCAAAATCCGTGAGGCAGACGGTGAAGCAACCGCAATCCTCAAGGTTCAGCAGGCTTATGCAGACAGCTTGAAGATGCTCAATGAAGCTGCTCCGACCGACAAGGTGCTTACCCTCAAGAGCTTCGAGGCTCTTGCCAAGGTGGCAGACGGTCAGGCAACCAAGCTGATTATCCCGAGCGAGATGCAGTCGATGGCTGGTCTGGTTGCATCGATCAAGGAGATTGCAACCGACAGCAAGCCGCAGGCTTCGGAAAAATAATCGAACGCAAAACTACCCCGTATTTGAAAAATGCGGGGTAGTTTTTTCATGGCAGAATAAAAAATGAGCCGGGTGCTATGATGAAAACAGATTGAAAGAAAGCCCGAATATCAAAATTGTGGAAAGCTTCTGGAAAATATCACCAAATATTAACGCGGAAAAGAGGGAAAATTAAATTACCTGTACGATTTTTGCGGCGATAGCGGAGTGGTACTTGAAATTTAGATAGGATTCAGATAAAATAAGATTATCAAAACAAGCAAAACGGAACGCTCAATCGGAGCAGGATGGGGGATGCAACTGTGAAAAACGGCACGATTTTTCGTTGGCACGACAACATAGGGAATCAGTGCAGCCAAACAGAGAGCACTCCCAAAGTGCGCCAAAAAATTTCTGCGCTGTTTTTCTGCGCTACAGGTGCGAGCATGGTGCAGGTAAAAGGAAAGACAGACAGGTAAAGTGTATGCTGTGGCAGGATTGTCGCAGCCTTTTTTTATTGGCGACTGACTTTTTTTTGACAAGGCAGCCTGCCAAAAGATAGGAGGATGAAGATTATGGCAAACGAAACCACAAAAAAAGTTGCGGTCATCATGGGCAGCGACAGCGACCTGCCGACCGTCAAACCGGCAATCGATAAACTCAAATCCTTTGGAGTTCCGGTTGAGGCTCATGTCATGAGCGCACACCGCACCCCTGCACAGGCAAGCGAATTTGCCGCAAACGCAAAGGCAAACGGCTTTGGCGCAATCATCGCAGCCGCCGGAAAAGCAGCTCATCTGGGCGGCGTTCTGGCAGCACACACCACCCTGCCGGTCATCGGGATTCCGATTAAATCCTCTACTCTGGATGGTTTGGATGCCCTGCTGGCTACCGTTCAGATGCCTTCCGGTATCCCGGTTGCTACCGTTGCCATCAACGGCGCAGAAAATGCAGCCATTCTGGCAGTCCAGATGCTGGCACTCAGCGACGAAAGACTGGCAGCAGAGCTGGATGCAATGAAGGATAAGATGTGCAAGGCTGTTATGGAAAAGGATGCAAAGCTCCAGCAGGAGCTGGGCTGCTAGTCCATCCCGGTTTTCCCCTTTAATTTTTGTTCCCAATATAAATTAGATAGAAGCCCGAAAAAGGCCAGAGAAGTATATGGAGGTAATTCAAATGAAAAAGTGTGAAATGCTCTACGAGGGAAAAGCAAAGAAAGTTTACACCACAGAGGACCCAGAACTGTACATCGTTGATTACAAGGACGATGCAACCGCATTCAACGGTTTGAAAAAAGGCACCATCCTCGGCAAGGGCGCAATCAATAACCGCGTAACCAACCATCTGATGAAAATGCTGGAAGGCAAAGGAATTCCAACTCACTTTGTAGAGCAGCTGTCCGACCGCGAGACCGTTGTTAAAAAAGTGACCATCGTTCCTCTGGAGGTTATCATCCGCAACATCGCTGCCGGTTCCATGTCCAAGCGTCTGGGCATCGAGGAAGGCACCGTTCTGCCAACCACCGTTCTGGAATACAGCTACAAAAACGATGACCTGGGCGACCCGCTGATCAACGATTACCACGCTCTGGCAATGCAGCTGTGCACCAGAGAGGAGCTGGACCAGATTGCTTCCTACGCATTCAAGATCAACGAAATCCTCAAAGAGTACTTCAAAGAGGTTAATGTTGACCTGGTAGACTTCAAGCTCGAGTTCGGCAAGCTGTCCGATGGCACCATCGTTCTGGCTGATGAAATCTCTCCTGACACCTGCCGCTTCTGGGATGCAACCACCCATGAGAAGCTGGACAAAGACCGTTTCAGAAGAGACATGGATAATGTAGACGAAGGTTATCACGAAATCCTCAAGAGACTTCTGGGCGAGTAAACTCGCCCTGCGAATAATTTATTTATAAATTATTCACCCTGAGAATAATTCACCCTGAGAATCAATTATTCTGCGGATGATTTCGGAGCGATATTACAAAGGGTAACTTTAGTTCTAGGATGTTTGTGTAATGAGAGAAAGTCCAAAGCGGCAGTCGACCTTGGTGTCGGCGCCGCCTGATGGAAAAACAGATGGGAAAGGGGACTTATTGATGTTTGACGAGATTCATGAAGAATGTGGTATCTTCGGCGTCTATTCGCCGGAAAACAGCACGAGCGTTGTAGGAGACACCTACATGGCGCTGTATGCCCTCCAGCACAGAGGCCAGCAGAGCTGCGGCATCGCCGTCAATGACGATGGCGTAATCAACTCCTACCGCGATTTGGGTCTGGTGCCGGATATTTTCAATCAGCGTGTTTTGGACAAGCTGGGCAGCGGCAGAATGGCAGTGGGCCATGTCCTGTACGGAGCCAAAAATCCGGAGCGCTCGGATGCACAGCCTCTGGTTGTGTGCCATATCAAGGGTACTATGGCCCTGGCACACAACGGTGCGCTGGTCAATGCACTTGAGCTGAAAGAGGAGCTGGAGCTCAAAGGCGCGATCTTCCACTCCAACTCCGATGCGGAGATTATCTCCCATGTCATCATCAATGAGCGGCTGGCTACCAATTCGATTGAGGAAGCGATTGACCGCGCGATGGACAAGATGCACGGAGCCTATTCCATGGTCATCATGTCCCCTCAAAAGCTGATTGCAGTCAGAGACCCCGAGGGCTTCCGTCCTCTGGCGATGGGCAAGATGGGCGATGAGGTGGTCTTTGCTTCGGAAAGCTGTGCGTTCGACAGCATTGGAGCAGAGTTCGTCCGCGACATCAAACCGGGCGAAATCGTAGTTGTGGACAAGACCGGCATCCGCAGTCTGGACAGACACTGCACCAGCAAGGGTCATATCTGCGTGTTCGAGTATGTTTATACCGCTCGTCCGGACTCGGTCATCGAGGGCGAAAGCGTCCACATGGCAAGAAAACGCGCCGGCGCATTCTTGGCGCAGGAGCACCCGGTCGAGGCAGACATCGTCATCGGCTCTCCGGACTCCGGCTTGGATGCGGCGCTGGGCTATGCGGAGGAATCCGGCATCCCGTATGGGGTCGGCTTCATCAAGAACCGATATATCGGCAGAACCTTTATCCTGCCAACCCAGAAGGAGCGCGAGCGCGCCGTCCACATCAAGCTCAATGTCCTCAAGGCAAGCGTCGAAGGCAAGCGTGTCGTGCTGGTCGATGACTCGATTGTGCGCGGTACCACCAGTGTGCAGATTACCAAGATGCTGCGCGACGCCGGAGCCAAAGAGGTCCATATCCGCATCTCCTCGCCGCCGTTTGTCAATCCGTGCTACTTCGGCACCGACATCGACAGCAGAGACAAGCTGATTGCCTGCCGCATGACGCTCGAGGAAATCAGACAGAAGCTGGATGCAGACAGTCTGGGCTACCTGAGCGTTGAGCACGCAGCTCAGATTGCACAGGTAACAACAGGATGCGGATTCTGTCTGGGATGCTTTAACGGAGAGTATCCGATTGCCGTCCCACAGGAAAAACCATGTGATAAATTTTCTCGCAAGCTCTGCAACCAATAAGCAGGGTAAACGAACAGGAAAGGATTTTTACGATATGAGCGAAAGTTTCAGCGAAAGCTACAAGGCAGCCGGCGTGGATGTCACCGCCGGATATAAGGCAGTTGAATTGATGAAGGCACACGTGGCAAGAACCATGACATCGGGCATGATGACCGGCATCGGCGGCTTTGGCGGCGCCTTTGAGCTGGACCTGACCGGCATCACCAAACCGGTTCTGGTTTCCGGAACCGACGGCGTAGGCACCAAGCTGAAGATTGCGTTTTTGCTTGACAAGCACGATACCGTTGGTATCGACTGCGTTGCAATGTGTGTCAACGACATCATCTGCTGCGGAGCAAAACCACTGATCTTCCTGGACTATATTGCACTGGGCAAAAATATTCCGGAAAAGGTAGCCGATATCGTCAAGGGCGTGGCAGACGGCTGCGTCGAGACCGGCTGTGCGCTGGTCGGCGGCGAGACCGCAGAGATGCCGGGATTCTATCCAATCGACGAATATGACGTGGCTGGCTTCAGCGTCGGCGTGGTGGACAAAGACAAGATGATCGATCCGGAAAATGTACAGCCGGGCGATGTCATGATCGCACTGCCTTCCTCCGGTGTACACTCCAACGGATTCTCTCTGGTCAGACGGGTCTTTGATTTGGACAACACCCCAAGAAATGTCTTCCGCGAGTTCAACGGCTCCACTCTGGGCCAGACTCTGCTGACCCCAACCAAGCTGTATGTCAAACCAATGCTCAAGCTCATTGACGAAGTACAGGTCAAATCGATTGTCCATGTAACCGGCGGTGGATTCTATGAGAATATCCCGCGTGCGCTCAACAGCCGCACCAAGGCAGTGGTTGACCGCAGCAAGGTTCGTGTACTGCCAATCTTTGAGGAAATCCAGAAGGTTGGCCAGATTCCGGAGCGCGATATGTTCAACACCTTCAACATGGGCGTCGGCATGATTGCCATCGTTTCCAAGGAAGAGGCGGACAAGGCGCTGCAGGTGCTGCATGAAGCAGGCGAGGATGCTTATATCATTGGCGAGGTTCAGGCAGGAGAAAAGACCATCGAGATCCTGTAATCAGGTCTGACCCAACAACAGATCGAACAAGCAGGCGCGTCATCGGATTATGCTGCGTCTGCTTTTCCATTTATATCGAAAAGGGGCTGCGGAAAATGGTTAAGATAGCAGTGCTGGTGTCGGGTGGCGGCACCAACCTTCAGGCGCTGATTGACCGTCAGCAGGCCGGAGAGCTGGGCTGCGGACAGATTCGTCTGGTCATCAGCTCCCGTGCAGATGCCTATGCGCTCCAGCGCGCGCAGGCTGCCGGAATCGAAACGGTCGTAGTCAGCAAAAAGGAATGTGGTAGCGCGCAGGACTTTGACCATCGGCTGGTGCAGGAGCTGCAAAGCCGGGGAATCGAGCTGGTCGTGCTGGCCGGATTTTTGAGCATCTTAGGCAAAGAGGTCATCGAGGCATACCCCAACCGCATCATCAATGTACACCCGTCGCTGATTCCGTCCTTCTGCGGAGACGGCTTCTACGGGCTGCGGGTGCATGAGGCAGCGCTGGAATACGGCGTCAAGGTCACCGGCGCAACGGTGCATTTTGTCAATGAGGTCACCGACGGCGGCAGCATCATCCTGCAAAAGGCCGTTGATGTCCAGCCGGGAGATACCCCGGAAACCTTGCAGAGAAGGGTCATGGAGCAGGCAGAGTGGGAGCTGCTTCCGCGTGCCGCTGCCATGCTCTGCGAGCAGATCGAGCAAAACAAACAAAATCACTGATTCCATTTTGAGAGAGGAAACAGCAATATGAATTACATCAATCTGGCAGAAGACCTTCGTTCCAATACCTATCCGGGCCGCGGCATCGTTCTGGGCAGAAGCCAGGACGGCACCAAGGCAGTCATCGCATACTTCATCATGGGCCGCAGCGAGAACAGCCGCAACCGTGTGTTCGTGGAGCAGGACGGCGGCATCCGCACCGAGGCATTTGACCCGGCAAAGCTGGCTGACCCATCCCTGATTATCTATGCGCCGGTTCGCGTGCTCGGCGGCAAGACCATTGTCACCAACGGCGACCAGACCGACACCGTTTATGATTTCCTCAAAGAGGGCAAAACCTTTGCAGATGCGCTGCGTACCCGCACCTTTGAGCCGGACGCACCAAACTTCACCCCTCGCATCTCCGGCGTGGTAGAGGGCTTTGATTACAAGCTCTCCATCCTCAAGAGCAACAACGGCGACCCGGACAGCGCACACCGCTATTTCTTTGAATACAGCGACCCAAAGCCGGGCCAGGGACATTTCATCCACACCTACAAGTGCGACGGAAACCCAATCCCATCCTATGAAGGGGAGCCGACACCGGTTGTCATTGAGGGCGACATCGACCAGTTTACCAACATGATTTGGGAAAACCTGAATGCGGACAACAAGGTTTCTCTGTTCACCCGCTTCATCGACGTGGCAAGCGGCGAGGTCGAAACCCGCATCATCAACAAAAATAAATAGGGAGCCTGTCAAAGGGAATAGAAAGGAATGACCATCATGGCAAATGAACTTGCATTGAAATATGGCTGCAACCCAAACCAGAAGCCATCCAGAATTTTTATGAGCAACGGCAAAGACCTGCCAATCGAGGTGCTCAACGGCAAGCCGGGATACATCAACTTTATGGACGCTTTCAACAGCTGGCAGCTGGTCAAGGAGCTGAAAGAAGCAACCGGTCTGCCGGCAGCCGCTTCCTTCAAGCACGTTTCTCCGGCAGGTGCAGCAGTTGGTCTGCCGCTGAACGACACCATGAAGAAAATCTACTTCGTCGATGATTTGGGCGAGCTGTCCCCAATCGCAAGCGCTTATGCAAGAGCGCGCGGCGCTGACAGAATGTCCTCCTACGGCGACTTCATCGCTCTGTCCGATATCTGTGACGAGTGTACCGCTCGCATCATCAAGCGCGAGGTTTCGGACGGCGTCATCGCTCCGGGCTACACCGACGAGGCTCTGGCAATCCTGCGCGAAAAACGCAAGGGTACCTACAACGTCATTAAAATCGACCCGAACTATGTTCCGGAAGAAATCGAGCACAAGGATGTATTCGGCGTAACCTTCGAGCAGGGTAGAAACAACCTGAAAATCGATGAGAGCCTGTTCGGCAACATCGTTTCCGACAACAAGAACCTGCCGGAAAGCGCAAAAATCGACCTGCTCATCTCTCTGATTGCCCTCAAATACACCCAGTCCAACTCGGTTTGCTACGTCAAGGACGGTCAGGCAATCGGTATCGGCGCCGGCCAGCAGTCCCGTATCCACTGCACCCGTCTGGCAGGCAACAAGGCAGACATCTGGTACCTGCGTCAGCACGAGAAGGTCATGAACCTGCCATTCAAGAAGGACATCCGCCGTGCAGACCGCGACAACACCATCGATGTTTACATCTCGGATGACTACATGGATGTTCTGGCAGACGGCATCTGGGAGAACTTCTTCACCGAAAAACCGGAACCGCTCACCAGAGAGGAAAAGCGTGCATGGCTGGATACCCTCACCGGCGTATCTCTGGGTTCGGATGCGTTCTTCCCATTCGGCGACAACATCGAGCGCGCACATCGCACCGGTGTTCAGTACATCGCTGAGCCGGGCGGTTCGATTCGTGACGACAATGTCATCGAAACCTGCAACAAGTACAACATGGTTCTGGCATTCACCGGAATCCGTCTGTTCCATCACTAAAAAGCAAGGGGAAAGGAGAGCGTCTTCTTTCCCCTTTTTCAGAAAAAAAGGGATTGAGGAAAGGAAGATATCAAAATGAAAATTCTGGTAGTAGGCTCCGGCGGCAGAGAGCACGCCATCATCCGCAAGCTCAAGCAGAGCCCGAAGGCGGAGAAAATCTATTGCTGTCCCGGCAACGGCGGCATCAGTGCCGATGCAGAGTGCGTTGACATCAAGGCGATGGACATCGACGGGGTGGTTCACTTTTCCAAGGAAAACAAAATCGATCTGGTTGTGGTTGCTCCGGACGACCCGCTGGCAGCAGGCATGGTGGATGCGCTCAATGCAGAGGGAATCATGACCTTCGGCCCGACCAAGGCTGCGGCACAGATTGAAGCCAGCAAGGTCTTTTCCAAAAATCTGATGCGGGACTTCCACATCCCGACCGCTTCCTATGAGGTATTTGATGACCCGGCTCAGGCGCTGACCTATATCGAGCAGAAGAACGAGTACCCGGTTGTCATCAAGGCGGACGGACTGGCGCTGGGCAAGGGCGTTATCATCGCAGCAAACCACGAGGAGGCCAAAGAGGGACTGCACGACATCATGGAGGAAAAGGTGTTTGGAGCCAGCGGCAACCATGTTGTTGTGGAGGAATTCCTGACCGGCCCGGAGGTTTCGGTGCTGGCATTCGTGGACGGCAAAATGGTGGTTCCGATGGTTTCTTCGATGGACCACAAGCGTGCGCTCGACGGAGACAAAGGACTGAATACCGGCGGCATGGGCACGGTTGCACCGAACCCGTTCTACACCGAGGAGATTGCCCGCCAGTGTATGCAGACCATCTTCCAGCCGACCGTGGATGCGATGGCAAGCATGGGCAGACCGTTCCAGGGCTGTCTCTACTTTGGACTGATGCTGACCCCGAAGGGCCCGTATGTCATCGAGTACAACAGCCGCTTCGGCGACCCGGAAACTCAGGTTGTCCTCGAGCTGCTCGACAGCGATTTGGTTGACATCATGGAGGCAGTTTACCACGGAACTCTGACCGCTGACATGGTTCACTTCTCGGACGAGAAGGCAGCCTGCGTCATCATCGCCAGCGGCGGCTATCCAAAGTCCTACCGCAAGGGCTGCCCAATCAGCGGTTTGGATGCAAACGGCCAGCGCGAGGGCGTGAGCGTCTACCACTCGGGCACCAAGCTGGAAAACGGAGTCTATCTCAACAACGGCGGACGGGTGCTGGGTGTCACCGCAAGGGCAGACAGCCTGCAAAAAGCACTGGACAAGGCCTACGAGAATGTGGATGCCATCCACTTTGAGGACTGCTTCAGCCGCCGCGACATCGGCAAGCGTGCGCTGAGCGCTCTGAAATAGACGGACAAAACAAAAAGAGGACTGTGTGAAACAGTCCTCTTTTTTGATGCAATTTCCCGGGAAATATCAGCTCAGCTGTAAAAAGCGGCTGGGCTTGCCGGTGTGCAGGATGGCCAGCCGATGCAGCGCGCGGGTGCAGGAAACATACAGCAGCTGGCGGTCAAAGCCGGTGCGGTAGTTTTGGTCGTCCACCCCGCAGAGGATGGCAGCGTCAAATTCCAGCCCCTTTGCCATGTAAACCGGCATGAGCATGACGCCGGAGAAGGTCTCGGGCTGGTCGGTGTCCATCAGGTGAACCGAGATGCGGGAGCGTAGCTGCTCATACAGCCGGTTTGCCTGCTGGTGGGTCTTGCAGATGATGCCCACCGAGGCATAGCCCTCGCCAAGATAGTCCGCAGTCAGCTGGGCGATGCGCTCTGCCATCTGCTCGAGGTCTGCGGTCTGCTCCACCAGCGGCGGCTGCTCGTGCCGCTCAAAGCTCTCCAGCTCGGTGGACTGGCTGAGGAAGCGACGGGAAAATTCGTTGATTTCATAGGAGCAGCGGAAGCCCTTGTTCAGGGTAATCAGGCAGGAATTTTTCTTGTGCAGGATGCGGTCTACCTCCTGATAGAAGTCAGGGCCTTCCTGCTTTTCAATCGTCTGGTTGTAGTCGCCCATCACAGTGTAACGGGCGTTAGGGAAGAGCTGGCGCAGGATATGGAAGTGAACCGGATAGTAGTCCTGCGCTTCGTCCACCACCACCTGCCGAATATCCGGGAACTGGTCGCAGCCAAACAGACGCAGATGCAGGTAGAGCATCGGCATGGCATCCTGATAGGAGATGGTGCCGGAGGACTGTGACAGGCGCTCGGAGGCAAGGGTAAGGAGCTGGTCGATATTTTCCGGAAGGTCGATGCCGCGTGCCATCCGGAAGAACAGCTCGCGGTCACAAATCAGGCTGCGGTAGAGGGCAGAGCTGTCCAGCGTGGTGAAGGCGCGAATCTGGCGGCGGATGCGGCTGCTTTCCTTGATGGAGAGCAATCTGCCGAACTGCTTCTTGTCGTACAGGTGCTGAACAAAGGTGCCGGAAAACTGCTGGAGCTTGTGCAGACGATGCTCGCGGCGAATCTTGTGCAGGTCGGCCCACAGACGCTGTTCCAGCAGGTGCAGAGCGGTTGCAAGCGGGGTGCGCCGACAAGCTCTGCGGACAAAGGCTGCCATCTCCTGACGGGTCTGAACCACCTGACCGTCGTAGTACAGGTCGGTGTAGGGAATCATCCGGCGGATATAGTAGGAGAGGTAGCGCTCCAAAATCCGGACAAACGGCTCGGAGGAGAAAAATTCCACCGACTGGTGCAGCAGGGCGCGCTCCTGATTGCCGTCCGCACAGACCATCTGCTCGAGCAGGCGGGTGCGGGGCAGAATCCGCAGGTCGTTGGAGCAGACCTTGGAGAAGAGGGTTTCAAAGGTCAGGCTGGCGATGTTCTCCTCGCCCAGCTCCGGCAGGACGTTTGCGATGTAGCTGCCAAAGAGATTGTTGGGCGAGATGATGACGATGTTGTTGGCATACAGCCGCTGGGCAACCCCTTCGTACATCAGGAATGCCACCCGATGCAGGGCAACCGAGGTCTTGCCGCTGCCGGCAACGCCCTGCACAAAGACCAAATCGTTGAGGGTGTCGCGGATAATCATGTCCTGCTGGCGCTGGATGGTTTCGACAATCGATTTCATCTTCTGGGAAGCGTTGTGGGACAGCGCCTCGCGGAGCATATTGTCGATGACGTTGACATCCGAATCGAAGAAGTAGTTGAGGGTGCCGTCCTTGATGTCGTACTGGCGCTTGAGCGAGACCTTGCCGCGGATGGTGCCGGAGGGAGCAAGGTACTCGACCGGGCCGGTCTCATAGCGGTAGAACAGGCTGGCAATCGGGGTGCGCCAGTCATAGACAAAGGTCTCGTAGCTGTCCTCGTCCTGGACGGTGGACAGTCCGATGTAGATTTTTTCGGCAGGGTCGGATTCGTAGCCATTCTCGGTGAAGTCCACTCGGGCAAAATAGGGAGTTCCCAGCGCCTGACGCAGGTGGTCGATGCGCTTGTGGGCGGCATCGTAGCGGGCAGACTGCGCCTGAATCGATTCCAGCGCCTGATGGGCTTCAACTGCGTTGTCAAAGCCGCCGCGGAACGAGACGGTTTCCCACATCTCCCGTCGGGCGGCGATGACCTGGTCCTTCTCGTCGGCGCAGGCCTCCTCCTCACGGGTTAGATTTTCCCGCACAAAGTCGCAGGTCTTTTTTAAATATTGCTGCTCGAGTGCAAATTCCTTTTCGTATTCCATACAAATCCTCCCTGTTTTCTGTGGGCTGTCCGTTGTGATATCCTATTATTATATCATGCGAAGAGCCGGATGGCAAATGTTTGTGCTGCACAAACAGCGCAGAAAAGCCGAAAGAGGAAGTCCATAGGACTTCCCCTTTCGGCTGTGTAATAAAAAATAGAGGACGACCGGGATCACCGGTCAGGAGATCTCATCGTTTGATAGCTTCATTATACTCCCTTCCTCGTAGAAAGTCAATAAAAACATCAGAAAAAATAAAATTAAAAATAGAAGTAATGAACAAATCGAGTCTAACTTTTTGATATGGCAGGAAAACAGGGCGGGTCAGGGCAAAATTTTGGTAATTCTAAAACAAAGGCGGATGATTTTTTTGTGAAGAAAGCAGAGAAAACAAACAGCTGTACCTGACCGATAGACAGATTTTAGAGACGAAAGAATTTGAACATCTGTCACGGACAAAAAACTTTATCTCGCAGACACCTTGTTTTTTGAAAACAGATAGCCTATAATGAGATAAGAAAAAGATGGACGGTTCGGTCCATCCTTTTTTCATCCCGGATTGATTTCCCGGGCAATTTTTCAGGAGGAGAGGAAGGAAAAAAATATGGCAAAAGGAAAGAAAGCGACATCGATTGACATGACCGAGGGCAGCCCATATCGGCTGATTCTTGTCTTTACGCTGCCGCTGCTGCTGGGCAATATCTTCCAGCAGTTGTACAACATGGTCGACAGCGTCGTTGTCGGAAATGTAATCGGTGACCAGGCGCTGGCAGCGGTCGGCACCGGATTCCCAATCATCTTTATGCTCTGTTCGCTGTTCATGGGAGTGGGCACCGGAGCGACCATCATGATTTCGCAGTTTTACGGCGCGCGGGATTTGGAAAAGGTCAACCAGACGGTCAACACCATCTACACCGCAATGATTGTCTCCATCATCCCGCTTTCGCTGATTGGCGTCATTTTCAGCGAACCGATGCTGCGGGCGATGAATGTTCCGGACGACGGCACCTTGCAGATGGCCAAGACTTACATGATTATCATCTTCATCGGTATCATCGGCACACTGGGCTACAACATCAACGCAGGCATCCTGCAGGGCTTGGGCGACAGCCGTACCTCCCTGCTGTTCCTGATGATTGCGACCGCAATCAATATCGTCCTCGACTTAGTGCTGACCATCGTGATCAAGATGGGCGTGGCTGGTGTTGCACTGGCAACCATCATCGCGCAGATTGCCTCTTGGCTGTTCGGCGTATTCTACATCAACAAGCGGTACGACTTCGTTCAAATCAAGCCGCAGAAGTTCTATTTCGACAAGCGGCTGTTCTGGCAGGCAATGAAGCTGGGCATCCCTTCGGGTATCCAGCAGGCGCTGTTCTCCATCGGCATCATGTTCATGCAGTCGCTGGTCAACAGCTACGGCTCCAACTTTATGGCAGGCTTCAACGGCGCAAACAAGATTGACACCTTTGCCTTCCTGCCGGTGCAGAGCCTGTCCAACGCACTGACCACCTATACCGGACAGAACATCGGCGCGGGCAACCAGCACCGTGTCAATGAGGGTCTCAAGACCTCGATGATTCTTTCGGTGGGCTGCTGTATCATCGTCGGCATCCTGCTGTATCCAACCAGCGGATTCATGATGCGAATGTTCAGCCAGAACCCGGAGGTCATCGATGCCGGTGTTGCCTACCTGCATGATGTGCTGCCGTTCTACTTCCTGCTGGCGGGAAGCTTTATGTTCAACAGCGTGCTGCGAGGTGCAGGAGATATGGTCGTTCCAATGATTTCTTCCTTCATCTCTCTGTGGCTGGCTCGTCTGCCGGCGGCTTACCTGATTGCACACTTCTTCAGCAAGGAGAGCATCTACTACTCCTACGCAGTCGGCTGGGTGCTGGGTCTGATGATTTCGGGCATCTACTATGCAAGCGGCAAGTGGAAGAACAAGAGCATTGTTGCCAAGATGAAATCGGAGGAGAACAGATGATTCCCTGGGACGAACTGATTGCACGGGCAGAGCAGATCTGCTGTCCGCGTTCCCTGTCCTTCTCCAGCGAGGCAGGGTCGGTAGCGGCGGCAATCCTGACCGACCGGGGCAATTGTTACACCGGTGTCTGCATTGACACCCCCTGCTCCATGGGCTTCTGCGCCGAGCACGCAGCGGCTGCGGCAATGATTACTGCCGGAGAAAACCGCATCGTGGGGGTGGTTGCCGTCCACCGGGAGGAGGATGGCAGCGTTACCATCATCCCGCCGTGCGGACGCTGCCGGGAGTTTCTCTGCCAGCTGCACGACGACAACCATCTGGCGCAGGTCAGACTCAACGACCGGACGGTTACGCTCGATGAGCTGCTTCCGTTCCGCTGGAAATAGGGGGAGAATCGATGGATAGCAGGCATCAGATTGTGACATTGAACAGCTGTGCGAAGGTGCTGGGAGAAAATCCGGAACGACTTTGCCGGATTGGAGAAGGAGCCAATGGTCTGATTGTGACCGATGGCAGCGGAATTGCTTACAAATTCCCCAAAAACGAAATTGCGCTGCAAGGTCTCAAACGGGAGATATCGGCTGCCGGACAACTGGCAAAGGCTCTTTCGGTAGCAGTGCCGGAATATCTGGAATCTCACCTAGAGCACCCGATTGGCGAAGCGTTCTGCTGTTACCGCTTACTGCGAGGGGTAAGCCTGACCCCTCAAATTTATGCAGAGCACCGTCGAAGACTGGCAGGTCAGCTGTCAGATCTGCTCAAGGAAATCCACACCACCCATCTTTCGCTGGTATGCGGTGAACCGATGGATTTTGAGAGCCTGTATCAGGAGATTCAGCAGTATCTTTTTGTGCAGATGGACAAGGAGGAACAAAGGCAGATTAGCCGTCGGTTTGAGGAATATCTTTCCCGGACAAAACAGGGGGAAAGATGCACGGTTCATGGGGATTTGGGCGCTGCCAACATCCTGTGTGACCCGGAGAAAGGGGAGCTCACCGCTGTGATTGACTGGGCAGAGCTGTCAAAGGATGACCTGGCAATCGATTATTCCTCCCTGACCTGCCAAAGAAGCTTGCCTGCCTGTCGGGAAGATTTGCTTCGGCTGGACCCTGAGCGAAAGGATATTTTGGAGCGGATGGACTTTATCCAATTTACCTTCCCACTTCAGGATTTGCTCTATCAGGCAAAGGTAAAAGAAACCAGTAGAACCAAAGAAAAACAGTGATGAAAAAAGCCCCTGATTTTGTATCAGGGGCTTTTTTGATGCGGTTTGTTCGATTATTCGTAGATTGGGTATTTGCTGCACAGCTCGGTGACACCGGCGCGGATGGCATCTGCCGAGTTCTCGAAGTCGGTGGCAGCCAGCTTGATGAAGTGGGCAACCTTGACCATGTCGTCCTCCTTGAAGCCGCGAGTGGTGACCGCAGGGGTGCCGACACGCAGACCGCTGGTGATGAACGGGCTCTGTGGGTCGTTCGGGATTGCGTTCTTGTTGGCAGTGATGTAAACTTCGTCCAGACGTTTCTCCAGCTCCTTGCCGGTGATGTTCATGTTCTGGAGGTCGATCAGGATGAGGTGGTTGTCAGTGCCGCCGGAAACCAGACGGAAGCCCTCGTCGGTCAGCGCTTTGGCAAATGCCTGTGCGTTTTTGAGGACCTGCTCCTGATATGCTTTGAATTCCGGTTTGAGCGCTTCGCCGAAGCAGACTGCCTTAGCAGCGATGATATGCTCGAGAGGGCCGCCCTGAGTGCCCGGGAACACAGCCTTGTTGATCTGTTTTGCAAGCGCTTCCTTGCACAGAATCAAGCCGCCGCGAGGGCCACGGAGGGTTTTGTGGGTGGTGGTGGTGACAACGTCAGCATACGGAACCGGGCTCTGGTGCAGACCGGCAGCAACCAGACCTGCGATGTGTGCCATGTCAACCATCAGGTATGCGCCGACCTCGTGAGCGATTTCCGCAAATTTGTCAAAGCGAATCTCTCTCGGGTAAGCCGAAGCGCCGGCAACAATCAGCTTTGGCTTGTGCTCCAAAGCCAGCTCGCGAACGCGGTCATAGTTGATGCGCTCGCTGTCGTCCAAACTGTAAGGGATAAAGTTGTAGTAGGAGCCGGACAGATTGACCGGGCTGCCGTGGGTCAGGTGACCGCCGTGAGCCAGATTCAGGCCCAGCACAGTGTCACCGGGTTTGATGAGTGCAAAGTAAACGGCGAGGTTTGCGCTGGCGCCGGAGTGCGGCTGAACGCAGGCGTGGTCAGCGCCGAAGAGCTTCTTCGCGCGTTCGATGGCGATATTCTCAACGACATCAACACATTCACAACCGCCGTAGTAGCGTTTTCCAGGAAAACCTTCGGCGTATTTGTTGGTCAGAACGGTTCCCATCGCAGCCATCACTGCCTCGGAAACGATATTCTCAGACGCAATCAGCTCGATGTTGCGTTTCTGACGAGCGTACTCAGCTTCGATCGCGTTGCCAATTTCTGGGTCGTACTGTGTGATGAATTTCATAGTCTCGTTTACCATTCAAAAAAGCCTCCTTAGATTTAAAAAAATCAAACGGTCCGAAGGGGTGCCTCGAACCGGATATTCCGGGAAAAAGAGGGAAGAGCAATCAGCGCTTTTTCGGCGCAAGGTGGATTGCCATTCCGTGGATGTCCTCCACCGCTTCGGTGACACCCTCACAGAAGGTTGGGTGCGGACGGATGACGGCAGCCATCTGGGCAACGGTCAAGCCGTTTGCGATTGCGGTGGAAAGCTCTGCAATCAGGTCGGTGGCGCGGGCACACATCAGCTGGGCGCCGAGCACGACATCGGTTTCTGCGTCGGCAAGCACCTTGATGAAGCCGCGTTCCTGCTCGTCAATCAGCGAGCGTCCGTTGCCGGACATCAGGAATTTGCCCTTCTTGATTGCGATGTTCTGCTGTTTTGCCTCGTCCTCGGTAAGGCCGACTGAAGCGATTTCCGGGTCAGTGTAGATGCAGCCGGGAACATAGCGCAAATCAATCGGCGCAGGCTGGCCGGCGATGAGGTGTACCGCACAGATGCCCTGCGCGCTTGCCATGTGTGCCAGCTGAATCTTGGCGGTGACGTCGCCGATTGCGTAGATGCTGGGGACGCTGGTGCGGAACTGGTCATCGGTCACGATGCGTCCGCGGTCACACTCAACCGAGAAGCCCTCGGCGAACAGTCCCTGTGTATTGGGGCGGCGTCCGATTGCAACCAGAACCTGCTGGCAGCTGACCTCCTGCTGCTTTTCCTTTTCGGTAAAGCAGCAGACCAGTCCGCCGTCCCGCTGTTCAATGCGTTCGACCATCGCACCGGTGTGAATCTGGACTCCGCGTTTCTTCAGAATCATGTTCAGGTTCTGGGAAATCTCGCGGTCCATGGTAGGCAGGATGCGGTCCAGCGCCTCCACGATGGTGACCTTGCACCCGAAGGAGGAAAAGACGCTGGCAAATTCGACCCCGATGACACCGCCGCCGATGATGAGGATTTCCTGTGCCAGAGAATCCTGCTGTGCCAGAGCCGGGTCATCCAGCAGCTCGTCGCTGGTGACAACGCCCGGCAGGTCCAGTCCGGGAATCGGAGGACGGGCAGGGGTGGAGCCGGTGGCAATCAGGATATGGTCTGCGGTGAGGACGGTTTTTTCGTCACAATCCAATTGTACCTCATTTTCAGACAAAATGGAAGCCGAATTGTTGAAAAATTTTATTTTATTTGCTTTAATGAGCTGCTCGATACCGGAGCGCAGCTTGCTAACGACCTCGTCCTTGCGCTGGTGAATCTTTGCCCAGTCGAAGGAGGTGTTCTCGGTGTGCAGACCAAACAGGTCGAATCGGGAGGCTTCGTGGTAGAGCTGTGCGCTGTGGAGCATCGCCTTGGTCGGGATACAGCCGCGGTTCAGGCAGGTGCCGCCAACCTGACGGCGCTCAATCAGAGCGGTGGAAAGTCCCAGCTGGGCAGCGCGGATGGCAGCCTCATAGCCGCCGGGGCCAGCGCCGATGACAATAAGCTGAAATTCGTTCATAGTAAATAATCCCCTTCGTATCAAACAGATGGTTCCTGCTGCAAGCAAAGGCTGATCAGGTCGGACAGAATCTGACGGTGCTGGTCGGTGTCTGCCAGTGCGGACAGGGCCTCTTGCAAGGAGTCAGGCTCCATGCGGCAGCCAAGCAGATGCTCCCGCACCGGGGCCAGAAATTCGGCATCCAGCGCATCGGAGTACAGGAGCGCATCCTGAATAATGCCTTGGTCGATTTGGAGCTGGAGCTGAACCTCGCCCCAATCAAAGCGTTCGTCACGCTCCCAGGTGAAGGCCAGCTTGCGGCCGAACTTCCACTCCCAAGAGGCGTTACGCTCCTCAAGCTGTGCGACCCGCTCCCGGTCGAGGAAGGAGTCCTCCAACGGCTGCGGAGCCAGTCCGTAAACCTCTCCCAGCGCCTCCAGCAGTCGCTGCTGCATCTGTGCGCGGTCGAGCTGCGGCATGAAATCGCACAGGTTGCACACCCGCGAGGTGACCGAGCTGACCCCTTTGGAGCGGAGCTTCTTTTCCGAGACGTTCAGATAGCTGGCAACCTTCTGGGTGTCAACCTGAAGCATCAGGGTTCCGTGATGATAGGCGTTGCTGCCCTTCTGACAGAAGGCGTTGCCCGAAAACTTTTTGCCGTCTACGGTGACATCGTTGCGTCCGGACTTCTGAGCGTCAATGCCCAGCGCGCGGACAGCTTGCAGGATGACCGACATCTGGCGGGGCAGGTCGTAGTCCGAAGCAGGCATCAGGAAGGTGAAATTCAGATTGCCCAAATCGTGGAATACTGCCCCTCCACCCGAAAGACGGCGGGCAAGATACCCGCCGTCCTGTTCGAGCTGCTGGAAACGACATTCCTTCCAAGCATTCTGATTTTTTCCGATGACCACAGTTCGCTCGTTCTGCCAGAGATAGAGAATCATCTGGCCGGGACGCACCGATTCGAGGAGGGTTTCCTCGACGGCAAGGTTGTGGTAAGGGTTAAAAGAATCGCTGATATAGTAAGAAAGTTCTGTAATCATGTCGAATCCCTCAAACAGTGTCGGTTAGAACTGGAAGCGCAGGCGCGGATTTCTGGCTGCGCCAACCTCGTCCAGACGGCGAACCGGAGTGTGCAGCGGCATTTCGTGCAGTTTTTCCGGCTCGGCCTGTGCAATTTCATAGATGCTGTGCAGCACATCGATTGCGTGATCGAGCACCTCACGCGGCTCTGTCTCGGTCGGCTCGACCATCAGTGCCTCGTGAACGATGAGAGGGAAGTACATTGTTGGTGGATGGATGCCGTTGTCCAGCAGGGCCTTGGCAACGTCCATCGCAGAAACGTCCTTCTGCTTCTTGAGATTTTCCAGAGTCATGACAAACTCGTGCATACAGCCCTTGTCGAATGCCATGTCGTAGACATCCTTCAGGCGGTTCATCATGTAGTTGCAGTTGAGCACCGCATTGGTGGAAGCCTCCGGGATACCCTCGCGGCCGAGTGTCAGCACATAGGTCAGCGCGCGTACAACAACCAGGAAGTTGCCGTAGAAGGCTTTGACCGAGCCGATGCTCTGTGGGTTGTTGCCGGAGAAGCGGTAGCCGTTTTCGTCCTTTACAACGATTGGGTCCGGCAGGAACGGCTTGAGGATTTCCTTACAGCCGACTGCACCGGAGCCCGGGCCGCCGCCGCCATGTGGGGTGGAGAAGGTCTTGTGCAGGTTCAGGTGAACCACGTCAAAGCCCATGTCGCCCGGACGGACGATGCCCATGATTGCATTGAGGTTTGCGCCGTCGTAGTAGCACAGACCGCCTGCGTTGTGGACGATTTCGGTGATTTGAGCAATGTTCAAATCGAACAGACCAACGGTGTTCGGGTTGGTCAGCATCAGGCCTGCGGTATGCTCGTCGGCAGCCTGCTTGAGTGCCTCGGTGTCAACACAGCCGTTTTCCAGAGAAGGGATGCTGATGACCTGGAAGCCTGCCATCGTAGCGGAGGCAGGGTTGGTGCCATGTGCCGAGTCCGGAACCAGAATCTTGGTGCGGTTGAAGTCACCGCGTGCTTCGTGGTAAGCCTTGATGAGCATCAGACCGGTCAGCTCGCCGTGAGCGCCGGCAGCCGGCTGGAAGGTCATGGCATCCATGCCGGTGATTTCGCTGAAGTAGCGGTCTGCCAGATACAAGGTTTCCAGACAGCCCTGTGCGGTTGCTTCCGGCTGGAGAGGATGAATCTTGGTGAAGCCCGGCAGAGCCGCGATTTCCTCGTTGATTTTCGGATTGTATTTCATGGTGCAGGAGCCCAGCGGATAGAAGCCGTTGTTGACGCCGTGGGTCTGTTCTGCAAGCTCGGTGTAGTGGCGGCTGAGTTCATTTTCGCTCAGCTGCGGCAGGTGAGGAGCCTGTGTCCGGCAAAGGGAATCATCCAGCGGCGCGCAGGGCACATCGCTTGCCGGCAGGAGGCTGCATCCTCTGCCGCAGTGGCTGCGTTCAAATAACAGTTGCATTACAGCAGCTCCTTTCTGACGATTTCGACTGCACGGTCGATGTCCTCTTTGCTGTTCTTCTCGGTTGCACACCAGAGCACGGTGCCGTCCTCCAGCAGCAGTCCGCCGAGGATGCCTTCACGCTCGAGCGCAGAAAGCACCTTTTCTGCCTGCGGCAGCTCGGTGACAAATTCGTGGAAGTATGCGCCGGTGTATTTTAAGCTGACGCCCGGGATGGAGCAAAGCTGGTCTGCCAGATAGTGTGCCTTCTGATAGCACAGGTTGGCAGCTTGATGCAGTCCCTGCGGGCCCATAGCAGCCAGATAAACCGCAGCGGTCATCGCGCACAGAGCCTGGTTAGAGCAGATGTTGCTGGAGGCTTTTTCGCGGCGGATGTGCTGTTCTCTGGCTTGCAGGGTCAGCACGAAGGCACGCTTGCCGTCCACGTCGGTGGTTTCGCCGACGATTCTGCCCGGGAGCTTTCTCATCATAGCGCTGGTAGCAGCCATGAAGCCGAGGTATGGGCCGCCGAAGGACAGCGGCATACCCAAAGGCTGACCTTCGCCGACTGCGATGTCAGCGCCCTGCTCGGCAGGGGTCTTGAGCAGACCGAGTGCAATCGGGTTGCAGCCTGCAATCAGCTTAGCGCCGACCGAGTGAATCAGCTCGGCAGCCTTGTCCAGCTCCTCAATCTGTCCGTAGAAGTTCGGGCTCTGGATGTACAGGCAGGCAGAGGTCTTTTTGTCCAGCTGTGGAGCGATGGCCTCAAGGTCGGTCTTGCCCTCGCGGCAAGGTACCAGAACAAAGTTGTGGCCGGAAGCCCAGCAGTAGGTTTTGAGGACGCGGATGGTCTCCGGATGAGCGGCAGAGGAGCAGAAAACGGTCTGTCTGCTGCGCTCGCAGCACATATTAACCGCTTCGGCAGCGGCGGTAGCACCGTCATAAACCGAGGCATTGGAAACATCCATGCCGGTCAGCTCGCAGATCATGGTTTGATATTCAAAGATAGACTGAAGCACACCCTGGCTGATTTCTGCCTGATACGGGGTGTAGCAGGTGAGGAATTCCTCTTTGCTGACAACGCTCTTGACGATGGCCGGGATGTAGTGGTCATAAGCGCCGGCGCCGCGGAAGATGGAATCGAACACAACGCTGTGGGAAGCGATGCGGTTCATCTGGCGGCTGACCTCCAGCTCGGATTTGCCGGAGGGCAGGTCCAGCTCGTGGTCGAGCCGGAGCTGAGCGGGGATGTGCTCAAACAGCTGGTCGATGGAAGTAAGGCCCATGCTGGCGAGCATTTCCTGCCGCTCCTGAAGGGTGGAAGGAACATAGGAGCCCATGTTATGCCTCCTCGCTCAGAAGTGCTTCGTAAGCAGCAGAATCAAGCAGTTCTTCTTTATCGGAAACTTCGTTGACCTGAATCATCCAAGCGCCGTAAGCGTCCTGATTGATCATTTCCGGATGGTCGAGTAGCTCTTCGTTGATTGCGCAAACAACGCCGGTTACTGGGCTGTAAACGTCGGAAACAGCTTTTACGGACTCTACGTCGCCGAATGCAGCGCCGGTCTCAACCTCGTCGCCTTCCTGTGGGAGGTTGACAAATACCAGGTCGCCCAGCTCGTTCTGAGCATAGTCGGTCAGACCGATGCGGAAGCTGCCGTCGCCCATGTCCTGTACCCACTCGTGAGATTTTGCGTAAAGAAGATTGGTTGGATTTGCCATGATAAAGTCCTCCTTAAAAATGTAGTGATTGGTTTGTGTTACGAAAAGATTTAATAGAGTACTATCTCTTGTAGAACTGGACCTTGACGACCTCGGCTGCAACGCGTTTGCCGCGAATCTCAACTTCGACAGTAGCGCCCAGAGGTGCAGGCTCCTTTTCTACGATTGCCATAGCATACGCACCGCCAAGGAATGGGCAGTGGGTACCGGAGGTGGTGTGGCCGATGAGGCGGTCACCGACATAAACCGGGCAGTTTTCACGGGCGATACCGCGGCCGATAATCTTCAGTCCGCAGCGCTTGACCGATGGAACTCCCATCTCCTCCATTGCTTTTTTGCCGATGAAATCCGGCTTGTCCATCTTGACAAACATCCCCAGGCCGGTCTGCTTCGGGGTGATTTCATCGTTCATCTCATGGCCGTACAGCGGCATACCTGCTTCCAGACGCAGGGTATCGCGCGCACCCAGACCGCATGGGATGAGTCCGTTTTCTTTGCCGGCATCCAGCAGAGCGTTCCACAAAGCTGCTGCATCCGCCGGAGCGCAGTATAGCTCGAAGCCGTCCTCGCCGGTGTAGCCGGTGCGGGAAACCAGACAGTCGAAGCCGGCAACTGCCATCTTCTGGGTGAAGGTGTAGTATTTTGCCGGAATCTCAGCAGGGTTGCACAGCTTTTCCAGAATTGCCTGAGACTGCGGGCCCTGAAGTGCGATCTGAGCAACGCCGTCGGACAGGTCGTCGAAGCGGACATCGCCGGTCAGATGGGAGGAAATCCACGCTGCATCCTTGTCGTGGTTGGCAGCATTGACAACCAGCAGGTAGCAGTCCTGACGCAGACGGTAGGCGATCAGGTCATCCACAACGCCGCCCTTGTCGTTGCACATCGGGCTGTAGCGGATCTGGCCGTCCTCCATGTCGCTGAAATCGTTGGTCAGCAGCATCTGGACGTTGTTCAGGGCGTCCGGTCCGGTGAGGACGATTTCGCCCATGTGGGAGACATCGAACAATCCCGCCTGTTTTCTGACAGCCATGTGTTCTGCGATAACACCGGTACCGTACTGAACCGGCAGCAGGTAGCCGGCAAAGGGGACGATCTTGCCGCCCAGGGCAACGTGACAGTCATACAAAGGGGTCTTACGTTCCATAAAAATGCACTCCTTTAAATAAAATAAGGCATAAAAAAAGCACAGGCACAGAAATTACGCAGCGTCCGGCACGCCCACTTTTTTGAAAGATGCAACGTACAAAACCAATTTCTGCACCTCTGCTGTTATGCCCTGCTTTGCCCGAAGAGCCGGACAAAGGCTGAGCGTCGCATCCGTGCGACTTGACAGAGTATCTGCTGACCGGGTTCCTTTGCTCCAACGGCGGAGCAGAGGGGTCAAACAGATGAATTGAACACTTTGATTATATGTTGACAAAGAAGATTTGTCAACTTTGTCATTGTATTAACAATCTAAATTTTGATGGTGATTGAGAAGAAAATTGCATATATTACACAAAATAAATGGTTGAATTTGAACACTTTCCAAGTCTAATTCCGGCTGAAATGGTTATAACGTTCACAAGCGGCAGAGAATTTGGTCATGAGGTACAAAAAGCGCCACAGCTGTCCGAGCCTTCCGAAACGCGGAATCGGGCGGGAAAGAGCCTCTTGGAGCAGGCGGCGGGATGTGGTACAATAGACGGGACATTACCACGAAGGGAGCATTTGTTATCTTGAAACTGAACACATTGGGGATTGCCCATAAAATCATCGCAGAACGGGTGCAGCCGGGAAATCTGTGCATCGACGCCACTGCCGGACGGGGACACGACACCGCCTTTTTGTGCGAGCTGGTCGGCCCACAGGGACGGGTGCTGGCGATGGACATCCAGCAGCAGGCGGTCGATTCGACCCGAGCGCTGCTTGAGGAGAAGGGACTGGACCAGATTGGCACAGTCGTTTTGGACAGCCACAGCAACATCGATCGCTATGCCCAGCCGGAGAGCGTGGACTGCATCACCTTTAACTTCGGCTATCTGCCCGGCGGCGACCACACCATCTTCACCACCCCTGCCACCAGCATCCCTGCCATCGAAAAGGGACTGAGCCTGCTGCGTCCGGGCGGGCTGATGAGCCTGTGCGTTTACTACGGCGGCGACAGCGGCTTCGAGGAGAAGGATGCGCTGATGGAATATTTTAGAACCATCGACAGCCGACAGTACACCGTCCTCATCACTGAATTTGCCAACCGCCCGAACAACCCGCCCATCCCGGTTTTTATCCTGAAACAGATTTAGGTTAGAACAATGTGCGGATAAAACCGATACAAAATGTATTGTAGCCGCACTCATCCTTTCGATGAGCTTCTTGCCGCTGAGGGCGGCTCCGGCTGGCTGGGCGCAGGCTACGAGCTGGTAAAGTAAGACAGTTCCCATCTTTTTCCGCATAGATTCCCGAAGGGGACGCTCGTCCGGTTCAGGCGGGCGTCTCTTTCTGTCTATGGTGGGCGGACAGCTCTGACTGAACATGGCTGGGAAAAATTCACAATTTGTCCAAACTTGTCCCCTTGACAATCGCACAGCCAGACGGTATACTAATGCTAAATTCAATACATCGCCCATATTTAAAGGGAGTAGTTCGTGACATATTCGCAACAATCTCGTTGATTTTTCCCCCAGCGGAAAATCTTCTGCGGTATGTGCCAGAAATTGACTGGTAACAAGACTTTTCATGTGGTTTTCGTACATACTTGTATCGAAACCGGATGGAAGGTCTTTTTTGTTATATCCGCATTTTGGCAAAAATGGCCGCCGGGCGGTGGCTTGGCTTTGAACGTTAGAAGGAGGAATTAGAATGGAGCAGATGTTTCGCCGCACTGCACAACAAATCATGGAACAGTTTGGGGTGACCGCAGAGGGCCTGAGCCAACAGCAGGTGGAAAAACAGCGGCAGACCTACGGGGAAAATGTACTGGCGGAGGAAAAGAAGAAAAGTGCGCTGGTGGTTTTTCTCGAACAGTTTAAGGACCTGCTGGTTATCATCCTGATTGCCGCAGCGGTCATCTCGGCGGTATCGGGCAACGGAGAAAGCACCATCGTCATCATCGCAGTCATCACCCTGAATGCAATTTTGGGTACTGTACAGCACTTCAAGGCGGAAAAATCGCTGGAAAGCCTCAAGGCGCTGTCCTCGCCGAACGCCAAGGTCATGCGTGACGGGCGCAGGGTGGAGGTTCCTTCCCGCGAAATCGTCCCCGGCGATATCCTCATCCTTGAGGCGGGCGACCTTGTGGTAGCGGACGGACGCATCATCGACAACTATTCCCTTCAGGTCAACGAAAGCTCGCTGACCGGAGAATCGGAGGGTGTCAACAAAAACAGCGAGGTCATCGATGCGCCGAGCGTGGCGCTGGGCGACCAGAAGAACATGGTCTTTTCCGGCTCGCTGGTCACCTATGGCCGTGCGACCGTCATCGTAACCGGCACCGGGATGCAGACCGAAATCGGCAAGATTGCAGCCCTGATGAACCAGACCAAGCAGAAAAAGACCCCGCTCCAGCAGAGCATGGACAACTTCAGCCAGAAGCTGGCAATCGCCATCATCGCCATCTGCGTGGTCGTCTTTGGACTGAGCCTGTACCGCAAGATGCCGATGCTGGATTCGCTGATGTTCGCCGTTGCGCTGGCGGTTGCGGCGATTCCGGAGGCGCTCAGCTCGATTGTCACCATCGTGCTGGCGATGGGAACCCAGAAGATGGCGCGCGAAAATGCCATCATCAAGGAGCTGAATGCAGTGGAGAGCTTGGGCTCGGTCTCGGTCATCTGCTCGGACAAGACCGGAACCCTGACCCAGAACAAGATGACCACCCAGCAGGTCTATGCGGATTTCCGGCTGTTTGACGGCGAGGAGCTGGACTTTGCAAACCCGGCTCACCGCTGGCTGCTCAAGAGCGCTGTCCTTGCCAACGACTCCACCTCGGTGGACGGCAAGGAAATCGGCGACCCGACCGAGGTTGCGCTCATCAATCTGGCGCACAAGTTCTGGCTGGAGGAAACGATTTACAGACAGCAGCACACCCGTCTGGGCGAGCTGGCTTTTGACTCCGACCGCAAGCTGATGAGTACCCTGCACAAGCTCGACGGCGTGTATACCCTTTGCACCAAGGGTGCGATGGATGTCCTGCTTTCCCGCAGCAGCAAAATCATGACCGGAGAGGGCGCCCGCCCCATCACCGAGGAGGACAAGGCACGCATCGCACAGGTCAACACCCAGCTGTCCGAAAACGGTCTGCGTGTGCTGGCATTTGCCATCCGGGAATATCCCGATGCCCAGACCTGCCCGGAGCTGACGCTGGAGGACGAGCACGACTACACCTTCATCGGCTTAATCTCGATGATTGACCCGCCGCGTGAGGAATCCAAGAAGGCGGTCGCTGATGCAAAGCGCGGCGGCATCCGCACCGTGATGATTACCGGCGACCACAAGGTGACTGCGACCGCAATCGCAAAACAAATCGGCATCTTTGAGGAGGGCGATATTGCACTGAGTGGTGTCGAGCTGGACAACATGAGCGACGAGGAGCTGGACAAAAAGCTCGAGCGCGTTTCGGTCTATGCCCGTGTTTCTCCGGAGCACAAGATTCGCATCGTCAGCGCATGGCAGCGCAAGGGCAAAATCGTTTCGATGACCGGCGACGGCGTCAACGATGCGCCTGCCCTGAAAAAAGCGGACATCGGCGTTGCCATGGGCATCACCGGCACCGAGGTTTCCAAGGATGCCGCTGCGATGATTCTGACCGACGACAACTTTGCCACCATCGTCAAGGCGGTCACCAACGGCAGAAACGTCTATGCCAACATCAAGAACGCAATCAAGTTCCTGCTCTCCGGCAATATGTCCGGCATCCTCAGCGTGCTGTATACCTCGCTGTTGGCCCTGCCGATTCCTTTCCAGCCGGTCCACCTGTTATTCATCAACCTGCTGACCGACTCGCTGCCGGCCATCGCCATCGGCATGGAGCCTGCAAGGGAAAACCTGCTCAACCAGAAGCCGCGTGACCCGAAGGAGTCCATCATGAACCGGGACTTCATGCTCAGTCTGCTGGTGCAGGGCGCACTCATCGGCGCCTTTGTCATGACCGCATACCACATCGGACTGAGCAGCGGCGGAGCGGCGCTGGCAAGCACCATGGCATTTGCCACCCTGACGCTGGCAAGGCTGTTCCACGGCTTTAACTGCCGAGCGGATGCCTCCATCTTCCGACTGGGCTTCCGCTCGAATAAATACTCTGTGCTGGCATTTCTGACCGGGCTGGTTCTGCTCAATGCCGTCCTGTTTATCCCGGCATTCCACAGCCTGTTCCTGATTGCAGACCTGAGTGCTGCCAATGTCGGCATGATTTACCTGCTGGCCTTCCTGCCGACGGTCATCATCCAGGCATACAAGGTCATCAAGGAGCGCAGAAAATAATGCTTCAGCGGAAAAATCCTCTGCATCTTGCGGGGGATTTTTTCTTTATATAAATATAGGAAGCAACTGTGATGGAAGAAGTTGTCTTTGTTGCAGGTACACCCGTCGGGGAATGATAGGGCAGAGGTGATTTTTTATGAGCAACCAAAGCGCATCCTTTCACACCGTCCACCCGAACCCCGACTACACCCAGCTGCGCGCTCAGCTGGGCGCTCTGCCGGGGGTGAGCTGTGTCGAGCTGGACTGGAACAGCCGAGAGGTGACCGTCGATTACAACGACGAAGCCCTGTCCTATCGCTGGCTGCAAAACCGCATGGGCGCTATCGGCTATCTGCCCTGCCGTCGGCGCTGACGGGGTTGGTCGGGCGACTTGCACTTTTGGGGAAAGATGGCTATAATGAAGAAAGCGGTCGCCCGACCGCACTGATGTAGAAAGGATGGAGGAAGCATGAACACAGCATTTACCATCGAGCAGGCATACGAGCTGCTCAAGCAGTACAACAAGGATCCATTCCATCTGCGCCACGGACGCACGGTGGAAGGAGTCATGCGTTATTTTGCCCGAGAGCTGGGCTACGGGCAGGAGGAAAATTTCTGGGCAGTGGTCGGTCTGCTGCACGATTTGGATTTCGAGCAGTATCCGCAGGAGCATTGTATTCGGGAGCAGCAGCTGATGCAAGATGCCGGATTGGAGCCGGAGGTCATCCACGCGGCGGTCAGCCATGGCTATGGCCTGTGCTGTGACATCAAGCCGGAGCATACGATGGAAAAGGTGCTGTTTGCGACCGACGAGCTCAGCGGCCTGATTGGTGCGGCGGCATTGATGCGCCCCTCCAAGAGCACCAAGGATTTGGAGCTTTCCTCGCTCAAGAAAAAGTTTAAGGACAAACGCTTTGCCGCAGGCTGCTCCCGCGATGTCATCCGACAGGGAGCCGAGATGCTCGGCTGGGAGCTGGACGAGCTGATGGAGCGCACCATTCTGGCGATGCGCGAAATCGAGGACGGGCTGAACGCGGAATTTGCAGAATAATCCATAACAGAAGATACGGAAGGGAGATACCGCACAGATGGCACTGAGGGCAATTCGAATCAACAACGACCCGATTCTCAAGCGGAGATGTCGGGAGGTTCAGCAGGTGGACGACCATATTCGTCAGCTGCTGGACGATATGCTGGAGACGCTGCACCGCACCTCCAACGGAGCGGCGATTGCTGCCCCACAGGTAGGGGTGCTCAAGCGGCTGGTGGTCATCGATATGGGAGAGCTCAGCGGCGGTGTGCTCAAGCTGGTCAATCCGAAAATCGTGTCCAGCAGCGGCAAACAGATCTGTGATGAGGGTTGCCTGAGCTTCCCGGACCGCTGGGCGCAGACGGTGCGTCCGGCTCATGTGGTGGTGGAGGCGCTGGACGAGAACGGACAGCCCATCACCCTGACCGGAGATGCAGAGCTGGCACAGTGCCTGAGCCACGAAATCGACCATCTGGACGGCATTGTCTTTTTGGAGCGGGCTGTTTCGGTGCAGCGGCCTGCCCGCAGGCAGAACAGGAGATAGGCAGATGGAGTGGATTCAGCTGGTACTGCCGTCGGCGGAGATGCGTCCGGCGCTGGTGCAGTATCTGGAAGGGATGGCCCAGCAGGGACAGCGTAGCGGTCTGCCGGACTGCGCCGAAATCGAACAGGATTTTGACCGGTGGCTGCGTCGCCGTCAGGATGAGATGCTCGGCGTGCAGGGTGAACAGCGCTTCTGCTGGCTGGTGTTCGACGAGCAAGACCGCATCGTGGGCGCGGTGATGCTTTCGCCTTATGAGCAGGATTCGCGGATGCAGCTGGAGCTGCACCCGGATTGCTCGGAGGAGTGCAGCCGTCAGGTTCTCGAACAGCTGGACGAGCTGCTTGGGGGCAGGAATCCATAAAATAAAGTGATGGAACAAGCAGCAGGGCTCGAAGGGAAGTCCTGCTGTTTTCATTTTCATAAGATAAAGTATTCACTAAAATATTTTGGCGAATTTGCAAAAGAATGCAATTTATTGAGTTTAAGCTTTAAAGCTTAAAACGAATAAAATATTTTGGCTCTGATAACAAAAATAACCGCAAAATAGAATCAAATTATAATGAGGGACAACACAAGGGCGGTGAGCTTATCCCACAAAACAAAGGGCTCCACAAGCTTTTTTCTCAACAAAACTGTTGAGGTTTGTAGCAAAATATATAAAAATTCTCGGAGAACTTAATATTTTGCAGTTAATCATTGACATTTATTTTGCTTTTTGCTATGATGAAGCAAAATCAAAACAAACAAAAATTGCAAACAAAACCCACTTGCAGTGTTGTTGCACCAAATAAAAAAGTGTTTGTTTTATTTTGGCGAGTTTTGAAAGATAAAGGAGGAAGAAAATTGAAAAAACAATTTTCCAAATTATTGGCAATGGCTCTGACCGCATCTCTGTTGCTGTCTGCCTGCGGAACTCCGGCTCAGGAGCCTTCCAAGGAGACCGACAAGGAAACTGCCACCACCGAAACCCCAAAGACCGAAGAGGCAAAAGAGACAAAAGAAGAGAAGAAGAAACCAGCCGCAGCTGAGATTACCGATTTGGTGCTTTCCAAAAATGCAACCGGTGAGCTTTCCACCTTTAACCTGCTCAATTCCGAGACATCCGCGGACATCCAGTATCTGACGAATATGTGGGACGGTCTGCTGGAGGTAGACTCCTACGGCAAGCTCGCTCCGGCAATCGCCAAAGAGTGGGGCACCGAGGACGGCGGTAAGACCTGGACCTTCCACCTGCGCGACAACGCAAAATGGGTCGCAGTGGACGGCGCTGAAAAGGCAGCCTGCACCTCGGCGGATTGGGCAACCGGTCTGGAGTGGATCCTCAACTTCCACAAGAACGATTCTGCTAACACCTCGATGCCAATCGAGATGATTGAAGGCGCCTCCGAATATTACGAATACACCAAGAACCTGACCCAGGAGGAGGCATTTGCGCTCAACGCCGGGGAAGGCTCGAAATTCCGCGAGATGGTGAAACTCGAGCTTCCGGACGATTACACCATCGTTTACCACTGCATCGAGCCAAAGCCGTACTTTGACACCGTTGCCGCCTACACCTGCCTGTACCCGATGGCACAGGGCATGATTGATGAGCTGGGCGTCGAGGGCGTTCAGGGCATGAACAACGAAAATATGTGGTACAACGGTGCGTACACCTTGACCTCCTACATTCAGGGCAACGAGAAAATCTTCACCCAGAACCCGCTGTACTGGGATACCGAATGCACCCGCTTCAATACCGTCACCATGAAGATGGTAGAATCCAGCGACGTGGCTTACCAGCTGTACCAGTCCAACGAAATCGACGAGGTCGGCTTGACCGAAAGTAACGTCAAGACCATCAGCGGCGACCCGAACAACCAGTACCATGACTACATGGTAGAGTGGCCGCTCGACTTCCGTTCCTACCAGTTCCACTTCAACTACTTTAAAAACAATGCGGACGGCACACCGGACGAAAACTGGAACACCGCTGCCGCAAACGAGGCCTTCCGTCTGTCCTGGTACTACGGTCTGGACCTGACCCCGTACTTCAGCCGTGTCAATGCCATCAACCCGATGAGCTGTGAGAATAATTTCTACTCGATGCCGGGTCTGCTGTACACCTCTGAGGGTGTTGACTACACCAGTCTGGTTCGCAAAGAGTTGGGTCTGCCGGACAGCGACGGCGAAAAGATGGCTCGTCTGGATGCAGACAAGGCCGCAAACTACAAGAAACAGGCGATGGAAGAGCTGACTGCACTGGGCGTAACCTTCCCGATTCAGGCCGACTACTACATCTCCGGCTCCAACCAGGCAGCTCTGGACTCGGCAACCGTCCTCAAACAGGCGATTTCCGACAGCTTGGGCGACGACTATGTTCAGTTGAACATCAAGACCTATGTTTCCAGCTTGAGCAAAGAGGTTCATAAACCACAGCTTCAGGGTATCAACATCTCCGGCTGGGGCGCTGACTACGGCGACCCGCAGAACTACCTGATGCAGGAAACCTATAACGAAATTGCATACTACTCCAGAACCGTTTCTAACATCAACGATGTTGCAGAGAACGACGCTACCAAGGATCTGCTGGACACCTACCGCGAGTACACCAGACTGGTAGAAGAAGCCAACGCAATCTGCGAGGACCTCGATGCCAGATACGAAGCCTTTGCAAAGGCAGAGGCCTACCTGATTCAGCACGCTATCACCATTCCAAACTACTACAACACCGGCTGGATTCTGACCAAGGTAAACCCATACAGCAAGATGAAGGCGATGTACGGCATCCAGAATGCCAAGATGAAGAACTGGGAAACCAACGCAAACGGCTACACCACCGAAGAGGTGCAGGCGCTGAAAGCTGCGCACGAAAACGCATAGGTTCTCAGAATCGAATCACCAAGACACAGGAGGAAGGAGGAAGCTCTTTCCTCCTGTTTTTTGTACGAAGATATAAAGTGAACACTATATCAAAATCGAACAGGGTGGAAACGGCATCGGAAAATTTTAGAAACTTCATGCAAATTCTTATGGAATAGTGCAAGATTTTATTCAGAAGATTGTCTAAATATTGTCTGCTTTGGTGATTTTTACATCAAATACACGAATATTTATGCCGATTACACAAAATACTCAAAACTTATTGACATCTTGATTTGAATTCAGTATAATAAAGCAAGACCAAGAAAAACGGGTCGAAAAATAAAGTAAAGGCCTTACCACTCCGAATAAAATGATGAAATGCTTTGCTCAAAAGTGTGTGTGTAGAGCGGATTATTGTTTTTTAAAGAAGGGTCGAGTGCGAAAAGGAGGACATCTTTATGAAAAAAACATGGTGCAAACTGCTGGCAATCGCTCTGACAGCATCGATGCTGTTCAGTGCCTGCGGCGGAAATCAGGGCGGCTCTGGCGATGACAAGAGCGCTGATACCAAAACCGAACAGCAGACCGAGCAGAAAACCGAGCAGAAGACCGAAGAGAAAAAGGAGACAGCTGACAAAAAAGAGCTGACCGATCTTGTTATCACCAAACTCTCCAGCCAAGAAATTGAAACCTTCGACATTTTGTACAGCCAGAGCTTCGGAGATTTTACCTTCCTGACCAACCTGACTGACCCTCTGCTTGAGGTTGACACCAAGGGCAAGATCGTTCCTTGTCTGGCGGACGAATGGGGCACCGAGGACAACGGTTTGAACTGGACCTTCCACATCCGTGACGGCGTGAAGTGGGTTGACATGAACGGCAACGAGAAAGCAGATGTCACCTCCTACGACTTTGCAACCGGTATGGAGTGGGTACTGAACTTCTACAAGAACGACGCTTCCCACACCTCTCAGCCAATCCAGCTGATTGACGGTGCAAAAGAATACTACGAATACACCAAGGGCCTGACTCAGGAAGAGGCATACGCTCTGACCGCAGACGAGAACTCCAAGTTCCAGGAGATGGTCGGCATCGCAACACCGGATGCAAACACCATCACCTACCGCTGCACCGACACAAAGCCATACTTTGACACTCTGGCTACCTGGGCTGGTATGTACCCAAGAGCACAGGCAATGATTGACGAGCTGGGCGTAGACGGCGTAAAATCGATGGACAACACCACCATGTGGTACAACGGCTGCTACACCATGACCTCTTATGTTCAGAACAACGAAAAGGTTCTGACCAAGAACCCAACCTACTGGGATAAAGACTGCAAGCTGTTCGACACCGTTACCTACCGTATGGTAGAGTCCAACGACGTTGCCTTCCAGCTGTATCAGTCCGGCGAGATTGATGAGGTCTCACTGACCGAAAGTAACCTCCAGACCATCAGCAGCAATCCAAACAACCCTTATTACGACTATCTGATTGAAACCCCTCCAAAGCAGTACTCCTATCAGCTCCGCTTCAACTACAACAAGATGAAGGATGCGAACACTCCGGACGACAACTGGAACAAAGCAGCTGCAAACGAAGCTTTCCGTCTGTCCTGGTACTACGGACTGAACCTCAAAGAGTACTTCAAGAGAACCAATGCCATCAACCCGATGAGCTGTGAGAACGAATACTACAGCATGAAGGGACTGTGCTACACCAGCGACGGCGCCGACTACACCGAGCTGGTTCGTCAGGAGCTGGGTCTGCCGGAGCCAAACGGCGAAGAGATGGTTCGTCTGGACAAAGAAAAATTTGAGCAGTACAAGAAACAGGCAATGGAAGAGCTGAGCGCAATCGGCGTTACCTTCCCGGTTGAGGTAGACTACTACATCTCCGGCTCCAACCAGACCTCTCTGGACTCCGCAAACGTTTTGGCTCAGGTATTCTCCAACAGCTTCGGCGATGAATATGTCAAGCTGAACATCAAGACCTATGTTTCTTCCGCAAGACAGGAAGTATATGCACCAAGCCTCCAGTCCATCTGCATCAACGGCTGGGGCGCTGACTACGGTGACCCACAGAACTACCTGGTTCAGGAAATATACGGTGACGACGCAGCATACTACTCCAACAACTACTCCAACATCAACAAGGTACCGGAGACTGATTGGAACAAGGACCTCATCGACCAGTACAAAGAATACACTAGACTGCTCGAAGAGGCTGACAAAATCGTTGACAACATGGATGAGCGTTACAAAGCATTCGCAAAAGCAGAGGCTTACCTGATCAACCATGTACTGTGTCTCCCACAGAACTACAGCACCAGCTGGATACTCAGCAAGATTAACCAATACAGTATGAAAAATGCGGTATTCGGCTGCCAGAACCCGAAGGTTAAAAACTGGGAGACCAACGCAGACGGCTACACCACCGAAGAGATGGAAGCAATCAAAGCAGCAAACTAGGCTGAGCGAATGACAGGAGGGCAATGCGGCGCTCTCATCAAATCAGCATCAGGCAGGGCGTTCCCAACAGGGGGCGTCCTGCTTTTTTGCGTCCTTTGCGTCCATGGGGAGGGGTGTTCAAAAAACGGAAAGAGAATCGTCACAGCACCTTCATATCGTACTTTATGACCAAACAAAATCCATAAAAATATTAAGTATTCACACAAATTTATAGATACTATTGACAAATGGAATTTTTTGAACTATCATAGAATACAATCCCAAGGGGTACGAAGGAATGGTATCCCGGATGCGCCTACCCCTATGAACAAAAATTCAGAGGCAAAGGAGACAATGATATGAGTAAAACATCTTCAAAGGTAATGGCCCTGTTTTTGACAGCTTCCATGCTACTGGCCGGATGCGGCGGCGGTGGCACCGGAACGGAAAAGACTGATGACAAGAAAACAGCAGACACCACAACACAGGCAACCTCTGAGAAGAAGGAAGAGAACAAGACCGAGGAAAAGAAGGACGACAAGAAAGAAGAAGCAAAACAGGATGAGGACAAATACCAGATTAAGGATTTGGTGATGAGCAAGACCCATACCTGGGAGCTGGAAACCTTCAACATCCTCTATGCAAATAACCAGAAGGAGCATGATATGCTCGTCAACTGCTGGGAAGGCCTGCTGGAAAATGACAACCACGGCCGTCTGGCTCCTTGTATCGCAGAGAGCTGGGAAACCAACGATGGTGGTCTGAACTGGACCTTCCACCTGCGCGACGGCGTAAAATGGGTTGACATGAATGCCAACGAAAAGGCAGATTGTAACGCCCGCGACTTCGCAACCGGTCTGGAGTGGATTCTGAACTTCCACAAGAACGGCTCCTCCAACACCTCCATGCCAATCGAGATGATCAAAGGTGCATCCGAGTACTACGAGTACACCAAGGGCTTGGACGAGGCAGAGGCTCAGGCGCTCAACGCTGCTGACGGCTCCAAATTCCTCGAAATGGTCGGCATCGAAGTGCCGGATGACAAGACCGTCATTTATCACTGTACCGACCCGAAGCCATACTTTGACTCGGTAGCCAGCTACGTCTGCCTGTTCCCAATGTCACAGGGCATGATCGATGAGCTCGGCGGCGTTGCCGGCGTAAAGGCAATGGACAACACCAATATGTGGTACAACGGCGGCTACACCATGACCACCTATGTCCAGAACAACGAAAAGGTATTTACCCAGAACCCAACCTATTGGGACAAGGATTGCCACCTGTTCAACACCGTTACCGTTAGGATGGTAGAGTCCAACGACGTCTCCTTCCAGATGTATGAGAACGGCGAGGTTGACTACATCGACCTGTCGGAAAGTAACCTGAGCACCATCTACAAAGACAAGAACAACAAGCACTACAACTATCTGGTTGAGAAGATGCCAACCAAATATTCTTGGCAGATTCACTTCAACTTCGATAAGAGAAACGACGACGGCACACCGGACGAAAACTGGAACAAGGCAGTTGCCAACGAAGCATTCCGTCTGGCATGGTGCTACGGTCTGGACCTGCGTCCATCTTGGAGCAGAACCAACACCATCAACCCGATGAGCTGCGAGAACAACGCATACACCATGAAGGGTCTGTGCTACACCAGCGACGGCACCGACTATGCTGACCTCGTTCGTGAGAAACAGGGTCTGCCAAAGCCTGACGGCAAAGAACCGGTTCGTCTGGACAAGGAAAAGGCAGCAGAGTACAAGAAACAGGCAATGGAAGAGCTGAGCGCAATCGGAGTTACCTTCCCGGTACAGATCGACTACTACATCTCCGGCTCCAACCAGGTTGCTCTGGACGGCGCAAATGTATTCAAACAGGTATTCTCCGACAGCTTGGGCGACGACTTTGTACAGCTCAATATCAAAACCTTCGTACAGAGCTCGATGCAGGAAGTTTTCGTTCCGAAGAAACACTCGATGTGCGTTAACGGTTGGGGTGCTGACTACGGCGACCCACAGAACTACCTGATTCAGGAGGTTATGGACAACGATAACGCATTCTACGCTGTAACCTACTCCTACATCAACGACGTTCCGGAAAACGAGAACACCAAGGCTCTGCTGGATACCTACAGAGAATTCACCAGAATGGTCAACGAAGCCGGCAAAATCAACGACAATATGGATGCCCGTTACAATGCTTTCGCAGACGCTGAAGCATACATGATCGAGCACGCCCTGAACTTCCCACACTACTACGACGTTGGTTGGTGCTTGACCAAGATCAACAACTACAGCAAGATGAACGCAATGTTCGGTTCCCAGAACGGCAAGATGAAGAACTGGGAAACCAAGAAAGACGGCTACACCACCGAGGAGATGGAAGCCATCAAAGCAGAGTACAACGCATAGGTTCATAGGTCAAATGACAAGTCATTTGACAGGTCGGACACCCAGCTAGTCGTTTGACCGATAAGCGACAAGTCGCATGACAAGTCAAGTAACAAGTCAAGACAAGTCGAGCAATCAGCTGTTCGACGAGCCGTTTCACAAAAAGAGCAGAGGGATTTTTCCCTCTGCTTTTTTTGCTCGTACACAAAAAAATCAGATGAGGCAGGGGGAAGCATATAAATAAAAAGTTATGACAAGTGCGGATTATTATTTATTAACATGAGAATATATGATGAAATTTGGCAGAAAAATAATACATATTTATACCAGAAAAAGCGGATTTTTGGAATATTCATAAAAATTTACCATGGAATTTTACTATTCCGTTGAAAAATATCCAGCATATTGACACGAAACCCTGTGATTGATATGATATAAGTAAAAGGTGGAAAGTGGGTTTTTATTCAGACCCGATTATCTATAAACGTTTGAACACAAACTCAACCATCGGAACAGAACGACAGTGAAGGAGGATTTCCATGAAGAAAAAAATGTTTGCTTTGATTGCGGTGGCTCTGGCAGCTTCCATGAGCTTTGCCGCCTGTGGCACACAGGAGCCGAAGCAGGAGGGCGGGGACACCAAGACCGGAAATCAGGAGCAGTCGAAGGATACCGAGAAGAAAGAGGAAGCCAAGGAAACCAAACAGGTCAAAGAAATCAAAGACCTCGTGATTCCGCGTGTATCGACCCGTGAAATAGAAACCTTCAATATCCTGTACAGCCAGATGGCAAAGGATTTTGAAAACCTCTGTAACATGATCGACCCTCTGCTGGAGCTGGATTCCTACGGCGAGCTGGCACCTTGTCTGGCTACCGATTGGGGTACCGAGGACGGCGGCCTGACCTGGACCTTCCACCTGCGTGATGGTGTAAAATGGGTTGACATGAATGCCAACGAAAAAGCAGACTGCACCGCACAGGACTTTGCAACCGGCTTGGAGTGGGTACTCAACTTCCACAAAAACGATTCGTCCAACACCTCGATGCCAAACGAGATGATTAAGGGCGCGAAGGAATACTACGAGTATACCAAATCCCTCTCCAAAGAAGAGGCGTATGCGCTGACAGCGGGCGAAGGCTCGAAATTCTTAGAGATGGTGGGAATCGAAATTCCGGATGACAACACCGTAGTCTACCACTGTATCGAAGAAAAACCATACTTTGACACCGTAGCAACCTATGCTTGTATGTATCCTATCGCTCAGGGCATGATTGATGAGCTGGGCGTGGACGGCGTCCGCAGCATGAACAACGAGAATATGTGGTACAACGGCTGCTACACCATGACCTCCTATGTTCAGAACAACGAGAAGGTCTTTACCAAAAACCCAACCTACTGGGATAAAGACTGCAAGCTGTTCGATACCGTCACCGTTCGTATGGTAGAGTCCAACGACATCGCCTTCCAGATGTACCAGTCGGGCGAGGTTGATTATGTGGATTTGACCGAAAGCAACCTCAAGACCATCAGCCAGGACGAGAAGAATGAGTACTATCAATATCGGGTAGAAAAACCGGCGGATAAATATTCCTACCAGATTCACTTTAACTTCGACAAGATGAAGGACGGCGCACCGGATACCAACTGGAACACCGCAATCGCAAACGAAGCCTTCCGTCTGTCCTGGTACTACGGACTGAATCTGACCGAGTACTACAAACGCTCCAACACCATCAACCCGATGAGCTGTGAGAACGAGTGCTTCACCATGAAGGGCCTGTGCTACACCAGCGACGGCACCGACTACACCGATCTGGTGAAAAAGGAGCTGGGTCTGCCAAAAGAGGACGGCCAGAAGATTGTCCGTCTGGATGCAGAAAAGGCAGAGCAGTATAAACAGCAGGCAATCGAGGAGCTGACCGCTCTGGGTGTTACCTTCCCGGTTGAGGTGGATTACTACATCGCAGCCAGCAACCAGGTAGCACTGGACAGCGCAACCGTTTTCGGTCAGGCTCTCTCCAGCAGCTTGGGCGACGATTATGTCAAGCTCAACATCAAGACCTACGTTTCCAGTGAGCGTCAGGAAGTATTCGATCCGAAGCTGCACTCCATCACCCTGAGAGGTTGGGGCGCTGACTACGGTGACCCACAGAACTATCTGGGTCAGGAGACCTACGGCAACGACAACGCCTTCTATTCCAACAAGTACAACTACATCGTCGATGTAGAGGAAACACCGGCTACCAAGGCTCTGATCGACTGCTACAAGGAATTCACCGAGATGGTGAAACAGGCAGACACAATCTGCGACGACCTCGATGCCCGTTATGCAGCCTATGCGAAAGCAGAAGCATACCTGATCCAGCACGGCCTGGTTATCCCGAACTACTACAGCGTTCCATGGTGCCTGAGCAAGATCAATGTGTACAGCAAGATGAACGCAATGTACGGCAGCCAGAACGAAAAGATGAAGAACTGGGAGACTAACGCTGACGGCTACACCACCGAAGAGATGGCAGCTATCAAGGAAGCTCACGTAAAGGGATAAGCCCTGACGAAACGAAGAAAAAATCCGGCTCAGACGAGCCGGATTTTTTTTATGAACTTTTTATGGAATTGAGTTTGTAAATGGAGGTTACTTACAAAAATGATTGCAAAGTGAACAACAATATAGATTAAAATTTTGCCAATTCGGAAAAATTTTTATTTATTATTGACAACGGCGTCACTTTTTGGTATGATATGACTATACTTCATCTTCGGATGAAGGTAAAGTGTGTGAGAAATACACAAAAAAGGAGCGGCAAAATCGACAGGAAAGGATTTGCCGACTCCAAAAACATGAGAAAAGAGGATGAATATGAAAAAAACAACATCGAGATTTTTAGCATTAACCTTGATGGCATCCCTGTTGCTCAGCGGCTGCGGCGGCGGTGGATCTGAAACCGACAAGCCTGATGACAAGAAGACGGACGCTCCTTCGTCGTCTCAGACATCCTCTGACAAAAAAGAAGAGAAAAAGGATGACAAGAAGGAAGCTGAGAGCCAGGGCGATGAAAAATACGAGATCAAAGACCTCGTTATCACCAAAGCAGCAACCCGTGAGCTGGAGACCTTCAACATTCTGTACTCCCAGAGAGCAGAAGATAGTGAAAACCTTTGTAACTTGGTAGACAGCTTGCTGGAATCTAACCCTGCCGGTGAATTGGTTCCATGTATCGCAGAGACTTGGGACAGCCAGGACGGCGGTAAAACTTGGACCTTCAACCTGCGCGACAATGTAAAATGGGTTGACGTAAACGGCAACGAAAAAGCAGCTACCACCTCGGAAGACTTTGCAACCGGTCTGGAGTGGGTACTGAACTTCTATAAGAACGATTCCTCCAACACCTCGATGCCTCTGGAAATGATCGAAGGTGCAAATGAATACTACGAGTGGACCAAGACCCTGAGCGAAGATGAGGCAATGGCTTTGACCGCTGGGGAAGGCTCCAAATTCCGCGAAATGGTTAAGATGGAAACTCCGGACGAATACACCGTTGTTTACACCTGTACCGCTCCAATGCCATACTTCCCATCTGTAGCAACCTACAGCTGTCTGTACCCAATGGCACAGGGCATGATCGACGAGCTGGGCGGCCCTGCAAACGTTAAATCCATGAACAACGAGAATATGTGGTACAATGGCCCATACACCATGACCACCTACACTCAGGGCAACGAGAAAATCTTCACCAAGAACCCAATGTATTGGGATCAGGATTGCCACCTGTTCGACACCGTTACCTTCAAGATGGTAGAATCCGGTGACCTGACTTGGCAGTACTGGGAGAACGAAGAAGTTGACTACGCTCCTCTGGGCGAAGCTCGTCTGAACGAAATCAACAAAGAGGACAACAAGTGGCACGATTATCTGGTACCGGACGTTCAGTCCAAGTACTCCTATCAGTGGCACTGGAACTTCAACAAGAACAAGGAAGACGGCACTCCGGATGAAAACTGGAACAAGGCAGTTGCAAACACCTCCTTCAGAAGAGCATTCTACTATGGCTTCAACATGGTTGACTACTGGAAGAGAACAAACGCTCTGACCCCAATGGTTATCGAGAATAACTTCTACACCATGAAGGGCCTGTGCTTCGCTTCTGACGGCACCGACTACACCGAGCTGGTTCGTAAAGAAATGGGCCTGCCAATGGAAAACGGCGAGACCCCAGTCAGACTGGACAAAGAAAAATTTGAACAGTACAAGAAACAGGCAATGGAAGAGCTGGGCGCAATCGGCGTTACCTTCCCGGTTCACATCGACCACTACATCGCCGGCTCCAACCAGACTGCTCTGGACTCTGCAAACGTACTCAAACAGACCATCTCCAACAGCATGGGCGATGACTTTGTTGTACTGGACATCAAGACCTATGTTCAGTCCATTAGAAAAGAAGTTGTTACTCCACACCTCCATTCTTGGGTTAACAACGGATGGGGCGCTGACTACGCTGACCCACAGAACTACCTCGGTCAGGAAACCTACGGCGGCGACAATGCGTACTATTCTGCAAACTACTCCTACATCAACGAAATCACCGAGCCAAAAGACTATCAGGTTGAACTCGTTGACACCTACAAAGAGTACACCAAGATGGTAGAAGAAGCAAACGCAATCACCGACGATATGGATGCTCGCTATGCTGCATACGCAAAAGCAGAAGCTTATATGCTGGACAATGTTCTGGTTATGCCTTCCAACTACTCCATTGGTTGGTGTCTGTCCAAGATCAACAACGAAACCAGAATGTTTGCTAAATTCGGCGGCGTAAACGAAAAGATTAAGAACTGGCAGACCCAGTCCACTCCATACACCACCGAAGAGATGAAAGCATACAAAGAAGCACACAGCAAATAAACCCGATGAACGCAACGAAAATCCGGCTCGCATGAGCCGGATTTTTTTTATAAAAATGAATGTTCGGAGTCAGGATTACTTCACGAAATAAAAAACAATTCACAAAAAAAGTGGCGAAAATTATCAAAAACATAAAAAATAAATTCTGAATCTTGACAACTTATGGTGATGTTGCTATGATAGATATGGCCTTGAGAGAGAACAACAGAGAATAAAAATGAATTGAGGTAAAACAAAATTCATTTTTAATTTGGTGAGAGAAAAATTTATTTTTAAGGAGACGATACCATGCAGAAGAAAACTAGCAAACTGACAGCACTGCTGCTGGCCAGCATGATCGCACTGAGCGGCTGCGGCGGCAACGGCGGCAACACCAACAACGGCGGCGACGCAAAACCGGAGGGTGGCAACACAACCGCAAGCGACACCAAGAAGGACGACAAGAAGGACGAGAAGAAGGACGATAAGAAAGACGCAAAAGCAGATGACGAAAGAATCACCGATTTGGTTCTGCCGGTAGCGGTTAGCCGTGAGCTGGAAACCTTCAACATCCTGTACGCACAGAGACAGGAAGACAGCGAAAACCTGACCAATCTCGTAGACGGTCTGCTCGAGGCTGACCCACAGGGTAAACTCGTTCCTGCAATCGCAGAGAGCTGGGAAACCAACGACGGCGGTCTGACCTGGACCTTCCACATCAGAGATGGTGTGAAATGGGTCAACGTCAAGGGCGAAGAGATGGCAGATTGTAACGCTCAGGACTTCGCAACCGGTCTGGAGTGGGTACTGAACTTCCACAAGAACGACTCCGCAAACACCTCGATGCCTCTGGAAATGATCAAAGGCGCAAGAGAATACTATGAGTACACCAAGAGCCTGTCCAAAGAAGAAGCATACGCTCTGAACGGCGGCGAAGGTTCCAAATTCCGCGAGATGGTTGGCTTTGAAGTACCGGACGACAACACTGTAGTTTACCACTGTCTGGCAGAAAAACCTTACTTCGATTCTCTGGGAACCTATAACTGTCTGTACCCAGCTCCACAGGCTCTGATTGATGAGATGGGCCCAGAAGCTTACAAAGCAATCAACAACGAAAATATGTGGTACAACGGCTGCTACACCATGACCGAGTACCTGCAGGGCAACGAGAAAATCTTCACCAAAAACCCAATGTACTGGGATAAAGATTGTACCCTGTTCGACACCGCAACCTTCAAGATGTCCGAATCTAACGACATCAGCTACCAGCTGTACGAGAGCGGCGAGGTTGACACCGTTGGTCTGGGTGAAGCCCGCATCAACACCATCGCGAAAAACCCGAACGACCCACTGTATGGTTACATGGTACCAGACGTTCCTTCCAAACACTCCTACCAGTACCACTTTAACTGGGATAAGAAGAAAGAGGACGGCACACCGGACAAAAACTGGAACACCGCAATCGCAAACGAATCCTTCCGCAGATCTTGGTACTACGGTCTGAACCTGGCAGACTACTTCAAGAGAAGTAACGCAATCAACCCAATGGTTTGCGAAAACAACTACTACACCATGAAGGGTCTGTGCTACACCAGCGACGGCACCGACTACGTTGATCTGGTTCGCAAAGAGCTGGGTCTGCCAGAGATGGACGGTAAGACCCCAGTTCGTCTGAACGCTGAAAAATACGAAGCAGCCAAAGCACAGGCAATCGAAGAGCTGACCGCTCTGGGTGTTACCTTCCCGGTTGAGGTTGACTACTACATCATCGGTTCTAACCAGACCGCTCTGGACTCTGCAAACGTTCTGAAACAGGCATTTACCAACAGCTTCGGCGATGACTACATCAAGCTGAACATCAAGACCTACATCAAGAGCTTGCGTCAGGAAGTTGTTCAGGCTCACCTGCAGTCTCTGGTAAGCAATGGTTGGGGTGCTGACTACGGTGACCCACAGAACTTCCTCGGTCAGGAGCTGATTGGTTACGACAACGCTGACTACTCCGCTCACTACTCCTTCATTAACGATGTGGAAGAAACTCCGGAAACCAAAGCTCTGCTCGATACCTACAGAGAGTTCACCAAGATGGTAGAAGAAGCTGACAAGATTACCGATGACATGGATGCTCGTTACGCTGCTTACGCAAAAGCAGAGGCATACATGCTGGACAAGGTTCTGGTACTGCCTGTAAACTACGGTATTGGCTGGTGCCTGACCAAAGTTGACAACGATACCAAGATCAACGCAATGTTCGGTATCCAGAACAACAAGATGAAGAACTGGGAGACCAAGAAATCCGGTTACACCTCCCAAGAGAAGGGTGTAGCAGACCAGATTGCAGCCTTCACCGCGGCAAGCGCACAGTAATCAAAAACACCACAAATCAAAAGTCCGGCTCCAATAGGGGCCGGATTTTTTTGCGGTTTTGTGAAGGAATCGGCAAAATGCAATAGAGATTATACACAAAAATATTGGCTAAAAATTAGACAATAGGGAAAACTTGTACAGAATCATTGACTTTATATATCGAAGTTGCTATGATAGAGACGAATTTCAAAGGAATAGAACCGGATTGGAAGGATAAACTAAGGATAGGAAAAGGATAGACTCCGGTTCTACGAGTTTTGAAGGAATTGATAAAAGGAGACGATTGTGTGCAAAAGAAAATGACCAAGCTGACAGCTCTGCTGCTGGCAAGCATGATTGCATTGAGCGGCTGCGGAGGCGGCTCCAATGGAAACGGCGGTGCTTCCGCAGATGGCTCCGGCGAGGAAATCACCGAACTGGCTCTGCCGGTCGCGATGAACCGTGAGCTGGAAACCTTCAACATTTTGTACTCTCAGCGCGGTGAGGACAGCGAAAACCTGACCAACCTGGTAGACGGACTGCTTTCCGCAGACCCACAGGGCAAGCTCGTTCCGGCTATCGCAGAGAGCTGGGAAACCACCGATGGCGGCGAGACTTGGACCTTCCACCTCAGAGATGGTGTGAAATGGGTCAACATGAACGGCGAAGAGATGGCGGACTGTAATGCAAAGGACTTTGCCGCAGGTCTGGAGTGGATTCTGAACTTCCACAAGAACGATTCTGCCAACACCTCCATGTTGATTGAGATGCTCAGCGGTGCGAAAGAATACTACGACTACACCAAGACCCTGTCCACCGAGGAAGCATACGCTCTGAACGCAGAGGACGGCTCCAAATTCCGCGAGATGGTTGGCTTTGAGACACCGGACGACCTCACCGTGGTTTACCACTGTCTGGCAAAGAAACCATACTTCGATTCTCTGGCAACCTACAACTGCCTGTACCCAGGCCCAAAGGAACTGCTCGATGAGATGGGCCCAGAGGCTTACAAGGCAATCAACAACGAAACCATGTGGTACAACGGCTGCTACACCATGACCGAGTACCTGCAGGGCAACGAGAAAATCTTCACCAGAAACCCACTCTACTAGGATAAAGACTGCACCCTGTTCGACAACGTTACCTTCAAGATGATTGAGTCCGGCGACATCGGCTACCAGCTGTATGAGAACGGCGAGGTAGATTATGTTGGTCTGGGCGAGGCTCGTGTCAACACCATCGCAAAAAACCCGAACGACCCACTGTATAACTATCTGGTACCGGATATTCCGATCAACCGTTCTTTCCAGTATCACTTCAACTACAACAAGATGAAGGAAGACGGCACACCGGATACCAACTGGAACACCGCAATCGCAAACGAAGCATTCCGTAAGTCTTGGTACTACGGCCTGAATCTGGGCGATTACTACAAGAGAATCAATGCCATCAACCCGATGGTTTGTGAGAACAACTTCTACACCATGAAGGGCCTGTGCTACACCAGCGACGGCACCGACTATGTAGAGCTGGTAAGAAACGAAATGGGTCTGCCAAAGGAAAACGGCGAGAAGATGGTTCGTCTGGATTCCGGCAAATTTGAGCAGTACAAGGCACAGGCAATCGAAGAACTGACCGCAGCTGGCGTACAGTTCCCAGTCGAGGTGGATTACTACATCATCGGCTCCAGCCAGCCTGCTCTGGACTCCGCAACCGTTCTGAAACAGGCATTCACCAACAGCTTCGGCGACGACTATATCAAGCTGAACATCAAGACCTATATCAAGAGCCTGCGTCAGGAAGTATTGCAGGGCCATTATCAGTCCTTTGTCGGAAACGGCTGGGGTGCTGACTACGGTGACCCACAGAACTTCCTCGGTCAGGAGCTGATCGGCTATGACAACGCAGACTACTCTGCAAACTATTCCTACATCAACGATGTAGAGGAAACTCCGGAAACCAAGGCTCTGCTCGACACCTACCGAGAGTTCACCAAGATGGTAGAAGAAGCAGACAAGATTACCGATGACCTCGATGCCCGTTACGCTGCTTATGCAAAGGCAGAGGCTTATATGCTGGACAAGGTTCTGGTGCTGCCAGTCAACTACAGCATTAGCTGGTCCCTGAGCAAGGTAGACAACGACAGCAGAATCAATGCAATGTTCGGTATGCAGAACTTCAAGATGAAGAACTGGAAAACCAAGAAATCCGCATACACCTCCGAGGAGAAGGGTGTAGCAGAGCAGGTTGCAGCCTTCACCGCAGCAAACGCTTAATCGAATCGAATTTCACGGCAATAAAAAATCCGGCCCCGGCAGGGGTCGGATTTTTTGTTTGATTTGTGGGAAAAACGGGGCCTATTCGACCTCAATCAGCTCATACTCGCGGCTGCCCATTCCCAGCTTGACCGCGTGCTCCAGACAGCTTTCCCAGTTGGTGTCCGGGTGGGTGTCGGTGAAGTGGTCGTGGTGACAATGCTCGCGCTCTGCCAGAACACTGCCGCTGATAACCGGCTGACGGTTGACGGCATCCGCACAGGCTTGGTCGAGTGCAACCGGGTCGAAGGAGGCGAACATACCGATATCGGGCACGATTGGAATGTCGTTCTCTGGGTGGCAGTCGCAGTAAGGAGAAACATCGATGACCAGGCTGATGTGGAAGTTCGGCTTGTCCTTGATGACCGCATAGGAGTATTCGGCAATCTTGCAGTTGAGGATGTCGTTTGCCTCGCTGATGCCGGATTTGACCGCATCCTCCGGACAAGCGCCGATGCAGCGTCCACAGCCCACGCACTTGTTGTGGTCGATAAAGGCGCGTTTCCGTGCATTTTTGCGCTCTGCACGGCTGCCGGGCTTGTTTTCTCCGTCATAATCCACAAAGCTGATGGCGTCGTGCGCGCAGTTCTTGCGGCACTCTCCGCAGGCGATGCACATGGAAGGGCGGACATTCGGCTTGCCGCTGCTGTGCATCTCCATCTTGCCGGCGCGGGAACCGCAGCCCATGCCGATATTTTTAAAGGCGCCGCCAAAGCCGGTGGATTCATGGCCCTTGAAGTGGTTGAGCGAGATAAAGACATCGGCATCCATGACCGCTCTGCCGATTTTGGCTTCTTTGACATACTCGCCGTCAATCGGTACCAGCGTCTCGTCGGTGCCCTTCAGTCCGTCGGCAATCAAGACATGGCAGCCGGTGGCAAAGGGGTTGAAGCCGTTCTCATAGGCGCTGTCCAGATGGTCCAGCGCATTTTTGCGGCGGCCGACATACAGGGTGTTGCAGTCGGTCAGGAAGGGTCTGCCGCCCATTTCACGAACCAAATCAACGATAACTTTGGCGTAGTTTGGGCGCAGGTAAGCCAGATTTCCCGGTTCACCGAAGTGAATTTTGATTGCTGTAAATTTGTTCTCAAAATCAATCTGGCCCATCCCGGCCTGTACAGCCAGAGCGCGCAGCTTTTTGGGCAGATTGCTGCCGAACTTTACCTTCATGGAGGTGAAGTATACTTTCGATTTTTCCACGATGATTCCTCCTTGTCCCGCGTATGGCGGGCATCTATATTCTAGCTCTCTTTTTTATTATAGCACACCGCCGCCGCAAGAAAAACCCTTTTGCAACAAAACCTGACTGACGGAAAAACCGCGCGGAAATTGGTAGAGCTGTTTAGGGGAATTTCTGTTTTTATGAAAAAGGCTGGGATTCCTTGTGAAAAATGACAAGGGAATCCGCGCAAATCGGGGCGAATCCGAGCCGGAAAGGGCAGGGGACTTGTGCAAAATGCCAGTTCGTCAAAGATTAAACGGTTGAAATTATAAGAAAATGTGATATAATAAATGCGACATAAGCAGAGTAGACTGTCAGGCGTTAAGTGTTCGGCAAACGGGGAGTTGTTGTCGGGACGAAAAGCTCTTGAAAAAAAGAGCTTGCGGTTTGATGGTCGCATCCCGCTGTAACAATACAAGGAGCCTACCTCCAAGTTTGTACAGCCGTCAAATTTTATTCAGGAGGTATGTCTTATGAATCTTGTACCAGAACAAACCGCACAGGAGGTCTCCTTCCCACGCAGAATCTGCCGTTCGGCAATCGCTCTGCCGCAGAGCTTTTGGAAAACGGTGCGCAGCATCCCTGAAAAATTCCGCCAGTCCGCCAAAGAGCTGAAAAAGGTGCAGACGCTGACCGGTGCGGCGATGCTGCTGGCAATCAGCGTGGTGCTTTCGTTTGTCGGCTCGCTGCGGATTTCCGACACGCTCCGAATCGGCTTGGGCTACATCATCACCGCCATCCTTGGCGCGATGTACGGCCCGTTTACCGGTGCGATTGCCGCAGGAGTGGGCGACATTGTCAAGTATCTGATTAAGCCGACCGGACAGTATTTCTTCGGCTTTACCCTGACCGCCATGCTCGGCGGCGTGATTTACGGCTGCGTCTTTTACAAAGAGCGCTTTACCGTCGGGCGCGCCATCGTTTCCAAAACGCTGGTGAGCGGCCTGCTCAATATCCTGCTGAACACCTTCTGGCTGTCCATCCTGTACGGCCAGCCCTTCACCGCCAATCTGGCGATTCGCACCATCAAGAATGTGACCCTGCTCCCGTTTGAGGTCATCCTGATGTATGTGGTGCTCAAGGGCGTCGAAAAGGTGCTGCATCGGGCAGGACGAAGCCTGTAATCCTTTAGAAAACCAGGAAACCTTTTATAAGATAAAAAGCGCAGGCTGCGTTTGGCCTGCGCTTTTTATCGTTGTCTGCCGCTCACGGACAGAATAAAGTGCGGCAAGGGTGTACAGAATATCTGGAAAAGGGCGGCGGCTTTCAAGGAAATTCACGAAAGATTCCGTAGAATCTTGACAAGTACACCAAAATAGAGTATTTTTGATGAGTGAAACAAATATCATTTCAGATAGAAGATGGAGTGGAACTATGCTCGAGTTAAAAAATATTTCGTTAAGCGTCGAGGACGAATTCACCGACGGCTCCTGCAAGGAGATTCTGCGGGATGTCAGCCTGAAGATGGATTCCGGAAAATTTATCGTCATCACCGGCCCGAACGGCGGTGGAAAATCGACCATGGCAAAGATGATTGCCGGCATCCTCAAGCCGAATCAGGGCCAGATTTTGCTGGACGGCGAGGACATCACCGGACTGAATATCACCGAACGCGCCAGAAAGGGCATCAGCTTTGCCTTCCAGCAGCCGGTGCGCTTTAAGGGCATCACCGTGCGCGACCTCATCAATCTGGCGGCAGGCCATGAAATCAGCGATTGCGAAGCGTGCGAATATCTGCGTCAGGTGGGGCTGTGTGCCAAGGACTATATCGACCGCGAGGTCAACGCAAGCCTGTCCGGCGGCGAGATCAAGCGCATCGAGATTGCCACCGTCATGGCGCGCGGCACCCGTCTGTCCATCTTTGACGAGCCGGAAGCCGGCATCGACCTGTGGAGCTTCAACAACCTCATCGAGGTATTCCGCAGTATGCGCAACACCATCGACGGGTCGATTCTCATCATCTCCCACCAGGAGCGCATCTTGGATATTGCGGACGAGATCATCGTGCTGGCAGACGGCAAGATTCGTGCGCGCGGCTCCAAGGACGAGGTCCTGCCCGAGCTGCTCAAGGATGACTGTCAGTACTGTGCAGGCGGCATGAGACGGCTGACACGCTAAAGGAGGACATTTTTCATGAACGATATCACCAAAAAGCTGCTGGAGATGATTTCGGATATTTCCGGTGAAATCAAAGGCGCATTCAATATCCGCGAGGACGGCGGCTGTGCAGGCCGTCAGTCCACCGAAAATGTCGATATTATCCCAAAGGTGGGCCAGCCCGGCATCGACATCATCATCAAACCAAACACACACGAGAAGGTCTACATCCCGGCGTGCGTCACCAAGAGCAACGTGGACGATTTGGTGTACAACGATTTTTATGTCGGTGAAAATGCCGACGTCGTCATCGTGGCAGGCTGCGGCGTCCACACCGACGGCGAGGAGGATTCCCGGCACAACGGCATCCACCGCTTCTTCCTGTCCCCGAACGCTCGGGTGCGCTATGAGGAAAAGCACATCGGCATCGGCGAGGGAACCGGCAAGCGCATCATCAATCCGCAGACCTACATCGAGATGGCGCAGGGCAGCTATATGGAGATGGACACCGTCCAGATTAAGGGCGTGGATTCCACCAAGCGCGAATCCCGCGCTGTTTTGCAGGCAGATGCCAAGCTGGTCATCAAGGAGAAAATCATGACCCACGGCGACCAGTATGCCGAGACCAACTTCACGGTTGATTTGGACGGCGAAAATTCGGGCGTAGACCTCATCTCCCGCTCGGTGGCAAGAGGCTCCTCCCACCAGATGTTCCGCTCGGTCATCAACGGCAACACCCGCTGCACCGGACATTCCGAGTGCGATGCGATCATCATGGACAAGGGCGTTGTCAGCGCAATCCCGGAGCTGACCGCCAACGACATCGATGCCGCCCTCATCCACGAGGCAGCCATCGGCAAGATTGCCGGCGAACAGCTCATCAAGCTGATGACGCTGGGCCTTACCTCCGAGGAGGCAGAAGCCAAAATCGTCGAGGGCTTCCTGAAATAAACGGGGATTGGCGGTTCTAACAAATTACGAGCAAAACAAAAGCCTGTGTGAATGATTCACACAGGCTTTTTTGTACCCTTCGGGTCATTTTCATCAGCGGCGGTTGCGGGGATTCTGCGGCGGGCGGCGCTGTGGATTGCGCGGCGGCATCGAGCCTGCCTGCTGTTGTCTGCGGCGGGCGGCAGCCTTCTGACGGGCAATCCGTTTTTTGTACTTGCGGCGGTTGTGGGTGCGGATGATCAGCAACAGCACCAGCAGACCGAGGATGACAAAGAATACAATCTTGACAATGCGGAGAATCTTCTGGAACAGCTCCTGACGCGCCTTCTGCTTCTGGGCAGCAATCTCGTCGTAGGTCAGCACATTGACCTTCAGCCGCAGAGCTGCCATGTCGGGAACCATGTACTGGGAGGCATCGGGGTCGCTCATCGAGAAGGTCAGGGTTGCCGGCATCGGCTCGTCGTAGAAGTAGCGGCCGGGGATGTCGGTGCTGATGTACACATCGTCCTTGGTGAAATTTTTGTGAACCAGAACGGTGAAGTCGGAATCGGTGGAATAGGTCGCGTTGCCAATCTGCTTGGAGCCTTCGCCGCGGGTGTCGTAAACTGCGGTCTTGTAGCCCTCCTTGCTCAGCTCTTCGGCGGTGTAGGTGATGGGGTTAAAGTTGTCGTAGCAGTAGTTGAACAGGTTGACCATATCGTTCTGAATCGTCTCGGCGTTGCCGGTGCAGCCCATCGCCACGCAGATTAAGCGGATGCCGTTGCGCTCGACCAGAGCGACGCTGGTGTTGGTGCCGTCGGTGTTGACTCCGTACTTGACGCCCAGCGTGCCCTGATAGTAGCTCTTGCTGGTGGAATCCATCATTGCCACCTTGGTGCGGCCCCAGTTGCGGGGCAGGGACTGCTTGTTGGTCGGCTCCATCGTGTAGGAAGTCAGTCCGAAATACTGCGAAAAGGTGGTGGAGGACAGGGCATAGCGCAGAATCAGCGCCATATCGTAGGCGGTGGTGTACTGGTTTTCGTTGTACAGGCCGTGCGGGTTGACAAAGTTGGAATTGACGCAGCCGACCTCCTTGGCCTTCTCGTTCATCATTTCCACAAAGCCGGCGGTGTAGCTGGCAGTGCCGTCCTCGAGCGAGAGCGAACGGTTGGCAAGCTTGGCGGCGCAGTCAGCCAGCGCATTGGCGGCATCGTCCGCGCCCTGAATCAGGCTGGCGCAGATGAGGTCGCGCACCTTGACCACCTCATCCTGGGTGATGGCAACATAGGTGCCGTTGCTGAAGCGGTACTTCTCGGGATAGGAGGGGAACACGTCCTCGATGGTAACGGTGTAGTCCGCCTCCGGGTCGACATATTCCATCGCAATCGCAGCGGTCAACAGCTTGGTGATGTTGCCGGGGTACTGCTTCTTGTCGGGGTTTTTGGAGATCAGCACCTGACCGGTGGCGGCGTTCATCATGATATAGGAATCCGAATTGATGACCGGCAGAGGGCTGGCCTGCTGGGCGGTGTTGGTAGAAGGTGTCGTGCCGTCGGTGGTGGCAGGGGTTGTGCCGTCAGTAGTAGCAGGAGTTGTGCCGTCGGTGGTGGCAGGAGTTGTGCCGTCGGTGGTGGCAGGTGTTGTGCCGTCAGTCGTGGCAGGTGTTGTGCCGTCAGTCGTGGCAGGGGTTGTGCCATCGGTCGTGGTGGTTCCCTCGGTGGGGGTGGTTCCTTCGGTGGTCGGGGGCGTCGGTGTAGCGGCAGCGGTTGCCGCCTGAGCAAACGACGGGACAGCCAGCTGACAAGCCAGTGCCAGACCCATGAGCAGAGAGATGATCTTTTTCAAAAGAAAGACCTCCTAATCGATTGAAATTCGCAGGTCACACCCCGAGCGCTCTTTGCACAGACAAAGAAAGGGGTGCGGTTTTTAGAAGAAATACAAGGATTTTTTAACCCATATCTTACCATATATCTTATCATACTTTGGGGAATAAGAGAAGAGGTTGGCAGAAAATCTTTTGCCGCCGTAAATCAGAACAGCAGAATTTCCGCTGCGGTGCATAGAGCCTTTCAAACTCGGGCAGAATGTAGGAGATGCCTGCAAAACCACGAGGCAGAATCTTTACGAAAGAAGGATGTACCATGACCAAATTGACCTGCCATGTCACCACCTGTGCCAGCAATCGGGACAGCTGCTGCTGTCAGCCTGCAATCAAGGTGCAGGGAAGAAACGCCTGCCGCTGCGGAGAAACCGAATGTCAGAGCTTTCAGAAGAAGGGTCAGGCGGAGGTGACCAACTCCACCCAGTTCGACAGCCCGAACGAATCGCTGACCGTCAAATGCACCGCCCAGAACTGCCGCCACAACCGGAGCGGCGACTGCACCGCGGCGCAGATTACCATTGACGGCTCCGGCGCCCAGACCCGAAACGAGACCAACTGCGGGAGCTTTCAGGAGCGATAGGCCAAAGTAAAAAAATCCCGAAACGCTGCGCAGAATCAGACAGCGTTTCGGGATTTTTGCAGTCAAAAAAGCTTAGTCGGGTGAGACGAACTTGGAGTAGGGGGAGCGGGCAGGCGGCTTGTCGGAACGCGGATGGGCAAAGCAGACCGCTCCCACCCACTGTGCGCCGGCGGCATACAAAGCCTCCGCACACTCGGAGAGGGTCGTGCCGGTCGTCACCACATCGTCCACCAGCAGGATGCGCTTTCCGTACACCTGTTGCGGACAAGGTACCGTGTAGGCTCCCTTCAGGTTGCTGCGGCGCTTTTCGGCGCTCAGGGTGTGCTGGGCAGCGGTGTTCTTGCGCTTTTCCAGTAGAGTTGCACAAGGGATTTTCAGCCGCCTTGCCAGATGAGCGGCAAGCTCGTCCGCCTGATTGTAGCCGCGTCTGCGCTGCTTGAGCGGGTGCATGGCAACGCCGCAGATGCAGTCGGGACGGCAGGCCAGGATTTTTCCTCCGAGCCGCTTTGCCATCAGCTCAGCCATGGTGTCCGCCAGCTGAGGTTGGTTGTGGAATTTGAGCCGATAGACCGCGCGGGCAACCGACTTGGTGTAGGTGGTGTAGATGAGACACAGCTTCAGCTTTGGCAGGGTGAGGGTCTGCGCCGGACGCAGTTGTTTGCGGCAGTCGGAGCAGTACAGATGGTCAGTCCTGCGGTTGGGCGGCAGAGGTTTTGCACAAAAGGCACAGCGCAGCGGCCAGAAAAAGTGCAGCAGATTGCGCAGCGTCAAAACCACGGTCATCCTAGCACCTCCTTTGTGCGGCGGCGGGGCTTACTGCAAGCCGATGAGTGCCGCACCGATGACTCCGGCATCGTTGCCGAGCTTGGCGATACATACCTTGGTGCGGTTTTTGGCAAAGCGGTCGAAGCAGTAGCGGTCCAGATAGCTGCGGATGGGGCGCAGGAGATTTTCGCCCTGCTTGGAAACGCCGCCGCCCAGACAGATCAGCTCCGGCTGGAGGGTGTTGACCGCATTGACCAGCGCTTCGCCCAGATAGGTGGTGTACTCGTCCACCGCCGCCTGACCGGCAGGGTCACCCTGAGCTGCCGCATCAAAGCAGGTACGTCCGTCCACCTTGTCCAGGTCGGAATCGCACAGCTTCCACATCAGCGAGTCGGGGTTTTTCTCCATGTGCTCCTTGGCGGTGAGAATCAGGCCGGTTGCCGAGCAGTAGATGTCGATGCAGCCGCGGCGTCCGCAGGTGCAGGGACGGCCGTTGAAATTGATGGTGGTGTGGCCGAATTCGCCGCCGGCAAAGCCGTAGCCGTTGTAGATTTTGGAATTGATGATGATGCCCGAGCCGACGCCGGTGCCCAGCGTGATGGCAAGCATATTGCGGATGTGCTCGCCGCTGTCGGTTTTGCCGGCGCCTGCCATAAATTCGCCGTAGGCTGCCGCATCGGCATCGTTTGCCAGAAAGACCGGCAGGTGCAGCTCGTCCTCGAGCATCCGTCCGATGGGGACATTCTGGAAGTGCAGGTTGCTGGCGAAGATGACCTCTTTTTTCTCGTTGTCCACGATGCCCGGACTGCCGATGCCGACCGATTCAATCTGGTCAAGGCTCAGCCCTGCCTGCTCGACAGCGGCTCTGGCGGTCTGCGCCATGGTGTGGGCAATCTGATCGGCAGGTCTGCCGACATTGGTTTTGTCACTTGCCTTGGTCAGAAGATGGAACTGCTCGTCCACCACGCCGGCGACGATGTTGGTTCCGCCAAGGTCGATTCCGATATAATATTTCATGCAGGGATGCTCCTTCCGATTGGGTCTTGGTCCCGTGCGGAATCCGCAGGGGGAGAGTATGACCTTATCATAACATCATGATAGGAAGTTTTCAATTCTTTTTGCCCCCAAAAATGAAAAAAGAGCAAACTTTTTGTTTTCCCGGCGGCTGTGAAGGTCTCTTTCTCAATGGCAAAAAGAGCGTTTTTAAGCCAAAAGTTTCCCTTTTGGGCAGGGAAGGGCGGCCAAAGAGGCGGCATTGACGAACAGGGTGCAAAACGGTATAATAAAGTGATAAGAATTTTTGGGGGACGGAGGAAAACGGATGGACCAGACAACAACACAGCAGGACGCCTGTCGCAAGGTTCGGGTGTCCCGGGAAGAGATGATGCACCAGTGGGGGATGATGGAGGAAAACCGTCGGCTGCTGGCAAACAGGATGGGACGCACTCCTCGGGCGTGGGTCCGCACCTTTGGCTGTCAGGGCAACGTGGCAGACAGCGAAAAGCTCATGGGAATGTTGCTGGATATGGGGTGTGAGCCGGCGAACGGCGAGGAGGACGCAGACATCATCCTCTACAACACCTGCGCCATCCGCGAGAATGCCGAGCTGCGCCTGATGAGCATGGTCGGCCAGCTCAAGCGTCTCAAGGGCCTCCACCCACAGTGCATGGTCGGGCTGTGCGGCTGCATGATGCAGCAGGAATCGGCGGTCAAGAAGATTTGCACCAGCTATCCGTTTGTCGAGCTGGTGTTCGGCACCCATGTGATGTACCGCCTGCCGGAGCTGATGAACCGTCTGCTGCACGGCGAGCGCCGCGTGGTGGACTGCTACGAAGGCCCGCATCGGGAAAACCGCATCGCCGAGGAGCTGCCGGTCAGCCGCGCTCCGGGTGTGATGGCTTCCCTGCCGATTATGTACGGCTGCGACAACTTCTGCTCCTACTGCATTGTGCCCTATGTGCGCGGACGGGAGGTCAGCCGCGAGCCGGAGCAGGTCATCGAGGAAGCCCGCAGCATCGTGATGCAGGGCTACCGCGAGATTCTGCTCTTGGGTCAGAATGTCAACTCCTACGGCAAGGGTTTGGAACAGCCGGTTAATTTTGCCCAGCTGCTCTCCCGCATCGATGCCATCGAAGGGGATTTTCGCATCCGCTTCATGACCTCGCACCCGAAGGACTGCACCAAGGAGCTGATTGACTGCATCGCCCAAAGCAAAAAAATCTGCCACTGCATCCACCTGCCGGTGCAGTGCGGCTCCAACCGGGTGCTTGAGCAGATGAACCGCCGCTATACCCGAGAGCATTATCTGGAGCTGATTCGCTATGCGCGGGAAAAGATGCCGGATGTGACCTTCACCACCGACATCATCGTGGGCTTCCCTGGTGAAACCTACGAGGACTTTTTGCAGACGCTGTCGCTGTGTCAGGAGGTGCGCTACCAGAGTATGTACACCTTCGTCTTTTCGCCCCGCCCCGGCACTCGTGCCGCCCAGATGGATGACCCGGTGCCGTATGAGGAAAAGACCCGTTGGCTGGGTGAGCTGCTTGCCGCCCAGCATACCATCAGCGAGGAGGACAACCGCGCGATGGCGGGCAGTGTCCAGCGGGTGCTGGTCACCCACCCGTCCAACCGCTTGGAGGGCTGGATGTGCGGCACCTGCGAAAACGGCATGAACATCCACTTTCCGGCGCAGGATGTCCTGCCCGGGGACTTTGTCTCGGTTCGGGTGACCTGCGGGCTGCGCTCGGAGTACGAGGGGGAGCTAATCTCAACAGGATTGTAGGGCAACTGCCTTTTACAATAAATAAACAGAAATCTGGAGGAACAGAACAATGGACGTTATCGAAATGGCAAGAGAGCTGGGCAAAGCAATCCAGCAGGATGAACGCTACAAACGCATCGACGCTGCAAAAAAAGCAAACGATGAGGATAGCCAGCTGCAGGAGCTGATTGTAAAATTCAATCTCAAACGCTCTGAGCTGAGCAACGAGATGGCACAGGAAAACAAAACCCCGGAAAAGCTGACCGCACTGGACAAGGAGCTCAAAGAGCTGTACGCTGAGGTCATGGCAAACCCGAACATGGTAGAATTCAACGCTGCGAAGGGCGAGGTTGACGTGATGATGAACTTCATCAGCGAAATCCTCTACGGCTCGGTCAACGGCGAAAATCCGGACACCATCGAGATGCAGACAGGCTGCGGAGGCAACTGCGCTAGCTGCGGCGGCTGTCACTAATCCCAGAAACCAACCGTTTCGGCAGCCAGCATTCCCATCTTTCGGGGGTGCTGGCTGTCCCTCTATTGTGGAATCATCAACCCCCGGCGGGGACTGCCGGACAGAAAGGACGACCGAAGATGGAACGAAAGATTTCGAGTATGCCGGTGGATGTCAGCAAGCTTTCGCCGATGATGCGCCAGTATTGGGAGGTCAAGGAACGCTACCGCGAGCAGCTGCTGTTTTTCCGACTGGGCGATTTTTATGAGATGTTTTTTGATGATGCGATCATTGCCTCCCGAGAGCTGGAGCTGACCCTGACCGGCAAGGAGTGCGGTCTGCCGGAGCGCGCCCCGATGTGCGGCATCCCCTACCGCGTCTGCAACGAGTATATCGCGCGGCTGGTCAAAAAGGGCTACCGCATCGCAGTCTGCGACCAGGTGGAGGACCCTGCCACCGCCCGGGGACTGGTGCGCCGGGAAATCATCCGGGTTATCACACCGGCTACCGTGTTGGAAAGCAATATGCTGGACGCCGGTACCAACAATTATCTGTGCGTTGTCTGCCGCGAGGGGCAGCAAGGTGCGTTTGGAATCGTTTTTTCGGATGTCTCCACCGGCGAGGTTCACGCTGCGGTCATCGACAGCGACTGGGAAAAGCGGGTGCTCGGCGAGCTGGGACGCTTTTCTCCGGCAGAGGTGCTGCTCAATGCCGAGGCGGCAAGCTGTCCGGAGCTGACGGACTTTTTGGTTGACAAGCTGGGCATCAGCGGCGAGCAGCTGGACGAGGAGGCCTTTGAGGTCAGCACCTGCTGGCAGCGGGTTTCCCAGCAGTTTGACGACAGCCAGCTCGAGCAGCTCACCGGGGAGGGCGCTTCGCCGATGGTCTGTGCGCTGGGCGCGATGCTCCGCTATTTGCAGGAGACCCAGAAGCGCGGGATGGAAAATCTCAAGCATCTGGAGGTCTACTCGGACGAGCAGTACATGAAGCTGGATTTGACCGCGCGGCGCAATCTGGAGCTAACCCGCACCCTGCGTACCGGCGAAAAGAGCGGAACCCTGCTGTGGGTGCTGGACCGCACCAAAAGCCCGATGGGCCGCAGGCTCATCCGCTCGGTCATCGAGAAGCCGCTGTTAAGCCCGACTGGCATCAACAAGCGGCTCAATGCGGTCGAGGAGCTGATGTCCGACCCGATTCGTCTGGACGAGGTCGGCCTTCAGCTGCGGCAGATTGCGGATTTGGAGCGGCTGATGTCGCGCATCGTCTACGGTTCGGCAACCCCGCGCGAGCTGCGCGCCTTGCAGGCAACGGCAGAACGACTGCCGCAGATCAAAGAGGCGGTGGGTCAGGTTCACTCGGCTTATCTGCAACAGCTGATGGTGCAGATTGACCCGCTGGACCAAGTCGGCGAGCTGATTGACGTTGCGTTGGACGAGGACCCTCCGGCGGTGCTCAAGGACGGCGGCGTCATCCGACCGGGCTACAGCGGTGAGCTGGACTATCTGCGGGAGCTGGTTCACGACAACAAGGGCATCCTTGCCTCCATCGAAGCCAAGGAGCGGGAGCGCACCGGAATCAAGAATCTGAAAATCGGCTTCAACAACGTCTATGGCTACTATCTGGAGGTCACCCGCTCCTATCAGGATTTGGTGCCGCCGGATTACATCCGCAAGCAGACCCTGACCAACAGCGAGCGGTACATCACCCAGGAGCTCAAAGAGTTGGAACAGACCATTTTGGAGGCAAAGGACCGCATCGTGGTGCTGGAGGCAGAGCTGTTCGATGACCTGCGAACCAAGGTTGCCCAGCAGAGCAAGCTGGTGCAGACCACTGCTTCGGCGGTTGCATGGCTGGACTTGTATGCGAGCTTTGCACAGGTGGCAATCGAGCAGAACTACTGTCGTCCGGTGGTGGACCTCTCCGGAAAGCTCGACATCCGGGACGGACGGCATCCGGTGGTCGAACAGATGCTCACCGACACGCTCTTTGTCGCAAACGACCTACAGCTGGACAAGGGCGCAAATCAGGTGGCCATTATCACCGGGCCGAACATGGCGGGCAAATCCACCTATATGCGGCAGGCGGCGCTGATTGTGCTGATGGCGCAGATTGGCTCCTTCGTGCCGGCGTCCTCGGCGCAGATTGGCATTGTGGACGGCATCTACACCCGTGTGGGTGCTTCGGACGATTTGGCATCGGGCAAGTCTACCTTCATGGTGGAGATGAGCGAGGTGGCGCAGATTCTGGAACACGCCACCGAGAACAGCCTGCTGATTCTGGACGAAATCGGACGGGGAACATCCACCTTTGACGGAATGAGCATCGCCCGCGCAGTGCTGGAACATATCGCCGACCGCCGCAAGCTGGGTGCAAAGACGCTGTTTGCCACCCATTACCACGAGCTGACCGCCTTGGAGCAGTCGCTGCCCAATGTCAAAAACTACAACATCGCCGTCAAGCGCAGCGGCAAGGAGATTTTCTTCCTGCGCCGCATCATGCGGGGCGGCACCGACGACAGCTACGGCATCGATGTTTCCCGTCTGGCAGGGATTCCCGAGCCGATTATCCAGCGCGCCCAGCAGATTTTGCAGGAGCTGGAATCGGGCAAGACCGGCGATGACCCCAAGAGCAAGACCCGAAAGAAGCCGCAGCCCGAGCAGACGATGCTGCCTGACCCACAGCAGAGCGAACACGAGGAGCTGGTGCGCCGCCTGCGGGAAATCGAGGTGGAGAAGATTACCCCGGTGCAGGCACTGGTGCTGCTGTCCGAGCTGAAAGCAAGAACTTAGACACTTGTGTCTAAGTTCTCGGAGTTGAGGTGTTGGTGCAGAAGCACCAACACTAGGAGTTGTGGCAAAGCCACAACGTCCAGGCACTTGTGTCTAGACCCTTGGTGCGAAGGCACCAACACCAGACAGGGGAAAATCTGGGCTTACGGAATAAATGCACCAACTCCCAGACACCAAAGGAATTGGGGCTTGTGGTGCGAAGGCACCAACTCCAGACAAGAAGAAATCTGGATTTCCAGAACAAATGCACCGAAATTTTAAAATCCCTGCATGACAGGAAAGAGGGTTGTACGATGGTATTTTTTGCTGACAGACTGTATCAGCTGCGCTGTGAGAAGGGCTACACCCAAGAGGAGCTTGCTTCTCTGCTGGGCTGTATGCCGCGGATGATACAGGATTATGAGGAGGGCAGGCTCTATCCCCACGCAATCGCGATGACAGACCTTGCCGACCTGTTCGATGTTTCGCTGGACTACCTCATGGGCAGGACAGAAAACCGTCAAATCAATCGATGACAAGAGAAAGGAGCTGACAGGAATGGGCGTGATCCAGCTGCTCGATGAGCAGGTTTCCCAGCTGATTGCCGCCGGCGAGGTGGTCGAACGGCCGTCCTCGGTGGTCAAGGAGCTGGTGGAAAATGCCATCGATGCCGGTGCATCCAAAATCACGGTGGAGATTCGCCACGGTGGGGTTACGCTGATTCGTGTCAGCGACAACGGCAGCGGAATTTTGCCGGAGGATGTGCCGATGATGTTTGTGCGCCATGCCACCAGCAAGGTGCGAACCCGAGAGGACTTGGGCTGCATCGCAACGCTGGGCTTTCGCGGCGAGGCGATGGCCTCCATCCATGCAGTGGCACGGGTCGAGGTGCTCACCCGCTGTCAGGGCAGCGAGGAGGGGGTCTGCTATCGGGGCGAGGGTGCAGCCTTGGGCAAGGTGACCCCGGCGGGCTGTCCGGTCGGAACCACCGTTCGGGTGTCCGACCTGTTTTACAATACCCCTGCCCGCATGAAATTCCTCAAGAAGGATGTGCAGGAGGGCAACTCGGTGGCAGGTGTGGTCGAGCGCATCGCCCTGTCCCACCCCGAGATTTCCTTCCAGCTGATTCGGGAGGGCCAGACTAAACTGCACACTCCCGGCGACGGCAGATTGCGCTCTGCCATCCATGCGGTCTACGGCAGAGAGTTCACCGAAGGGCTGGCGCAGGTGGACTATACCTCCGGTCAGATTCGGGTCAGCGGCTATGTCACCCTGCCCTCTGCCAGCCGTGCCAACCGCACCATGCAGACCTTTTTTGTCAACGGCAGATTTGTCAAAAGCGTCACCGCCCGCACCGCTTTAGAGGAAGCGTACAAGCACGCGATGATGGTCGGCAAATTTCCTGCCTGCGTTTTGGAGCTGACCATCCCGGTCACCGAGACGGACATCAATGTGCATCCGGCCAAAATCGAGGTGCGCTTCACCAACGAGCGGCCGGTCTTTGATGCGGTGTACGATGCGGTTCGAGCCGCGCTCAACCAGCAGGACCGCTCTCCGCTCGAACAGGCGCGACCCAAAAAGCCGATGACCGTCTTTGATTTACAGCGCCGCCCCGAGGTGGAGCAAACGGCTCTGTCGGGACGGACACAGGTTCAATCTTCCGAGCGAAAAGCGCAGTCGAAGCTCCCCGAGCGGGTGACTTCGCAGGAGTACCGACGGATGATGAATCTGCCCAAGGCACAGCCCGCCGCAGGACGCAGCTCCCGCTTGGACGAGCCGCTGACCTTCCGTGACCACGAGCCGCAGACCGTTCAGTGGGAGCGGGAGCATCCGCTGCTGCTGGCGCATGAGCCGCATTTTACCCCGAAGCCGACCGAGCCGACCCCCGAACCAACCCCCGAACCAATCCCCGAGCCTGTTATAGAACAGCCGACCGAGCCGACCCCCGAGCCTGCTTCGGAGCAAGCTCAGGAGCAAGCGCCGCTTCGCCTGCTCGGCGAGGTGCTGGGAACCTATCTGGTGTTGGAGGGCAAGGACGAGGTGATTCTGGTGGACAAGCACGCTGCCCACGAGCGGCTGATTTTTAACCGCCTGCGCTCCGGCGACCTGACCGCCGACCGTCAGCTTCTGCTCGAGCCGGTGGTGCTGCGGCTGAGCCGTGAGGATTATCAGGGTGCGGTGCAGAATCTCAGCCTGTTTGAGCAGGCGGGCTTCTCGGTGGAGGATTTGGGAGACGGCGACCTGATGGTGCGCGAGATCCCGATTCTGCTGACCGGAGCGGAGATTCGGCAGATTGTGGAAAGCACCGCCCACGACCTTGCCCGCAGCCGCAGAGACTTGACCCCGCAGGCGCTGGACGAGCTGCTGCATTCGGTGGCGTGCAAGAGTGCGGTGCGGGCAAACGACCAAAACCATCTGCCCGAGCTGTGGGAGCTGGTGCAGCTGTTGCAGAACGACCCCGAGGCGCGCTACTGTCCGCACGGGCGTCCGGTGGCAAGGGTGCTGTCCCGCAGCCAGCTCGAACAGATGTTCGGACGGCAGGGCTAGCAGACAGGGAGGAGACAAAACGCGATGGAACAAAAGATACCGCTGGTGGTGCTGGCAGGGCCGACCGCTTCGGGCAAAACGGCAGCAGGGGTGCGTCTGTGCCAGCTGCTGGACGGCGAGGTGGTCTCGGCAGACTCGATGCAGATTTATCGGGGTCTGACCGTAGGCACCGCAAAGCCTCTGCCCGAGGAGATGCAGGGCATCCCGCACCACCTCATCGATTTTCTGGAGCCGACCGAGCCGTTCTCGGTGGCGGATTATGTGGAGCTTGCCCATCGGACGATTGCCGACATCCACGCACGGGGCAAGCTGCCGATTGTGGTCGGCGGCACGGGGCTGTACCTCTCCTCGTTGGTGGACAATATCCAGTTTGCCCAAGAGGACGGGGACGAGCAGGTGAGAGCCCGTCTGCGTCAGCAGGCTGCCGAGCAGGGGGTACAGGCGCTGTGGGAGCGTCTGCGTGAGGTGGACGAGACTGCCGCCCAGCGGATTCACCCCAACAATGTCGGCAGGGTGGTGCGCGCGCTGGAGGTCTATGAGACCACGGGAGTGCCGATTTCCCGCCAGCAGGAGCTGTCCCGCAGTCAGCCCTCGCCCTATCGGGCGTGTATGCTGGCGCTCAACTACCGCGACCGTCAGCACCTGTACGACCGCATCAACCTGCGGGTGGGGCTGATGGCACAGCAGGGCTTGATTGAGGAAGCCAAGGAGCTGTTGGAGCGCACACCCGGTGCGCTGACCAGCTTGCAGGCCATCGGCTACAAGGAGATGGCACGCTACCTCAGCGGGGAGGAGAGCTTGGACGAAGCGCTCGACCGCATCCGCATGGAATCTCGGCGCTATGCCAAGCGTCAGCTGACCTGGCTGCGGCGGGACGAACGCTATCGGTGGTTCTATCCCGACGATTATGAACAGCCCGAACAGCTGTACCGACAGATGGAACAGAAGGTTCGCAGCTTTTTGTGCGGACAGCAGGACGCATAATCCCACCATTCGACAAGATTCTTCCGGTTTACCGGTTATTATGATGGAACAGGAGGTCATACCATGCTCAATCTACAGGACTTATTTTTAAACCAGCTGAGAAAGGACCGCACCGTGGTGACGGTCTATCTGACCAACGGCTTCCAGCTGCGGGGCTGTGTGCGGGGCTTTGACAGCTTCACCATCATCCTCGAAAACGAAGGCCGCCAGAACCTCATCTATAAAAACGCAATCTCCACCATCACCCCGACCCACCCGGTGCGGCTGCTGGATGCTGCCGATTCGACCGAGGAGCAGGGTCAGCAGTAGGTGTCCCGTCGGTGACAGGGGAGGAATGAAATGTCCGGTTATCAGAGTAATCAAACCAAAAACAAACAATTTATCGCCATCGGCTTCGGCGTCTTTCTGCTGCTGTATCTGGCAAGCCAGCTTTGGAGCCTTGCCGCCTCCAGCCTGCGAACCGAGCAGGTCCTCGACGACACCATCTATGACTTTGTGCGGGCGGACGGACTGGTGTTCCGCAGCGAGGAGGTCATCCCCGCAGTCTCCGGCGGCGTGACCGTCTACAACTGCTCCGACGGCGAGGAGGTCGCCAAGGGTCAGGAGGTCGCGGCGGTGTATCGGGACAAGACCGTTTCGATGGTCAACAACCAGATTGACCGCATGAATCAGGAGCTGGCTTCGCTGCAAAAGGCGCAGACGGTCAAGGCCACCCGCTATTCGGCAGTCACCAACCTGTCCGCCCAAATCAACGAGCAGGCGGGCAAGATTGTGGACACCACTGCGGGCGGGGTGGTGGAGGGTATCGAGACCAGCCGAGAACAGCTGGTCAGCCTGCTCAACCGCAAGCGCATCGCCCTCGGCGAGGAGGACACTTTCGCAGAGCGCATCACCCAGCTCAAAAGCGAGATTGCCTATCTGGAAAAAACCAAGAAAAAGGAGCAGGGCCAATCCATCCCGGCTCCGGCGGCCGGATACTTCTGCAAAGAGGTGGACGGCTACGAGACGGTGCTGACCGCAGCGGCGCTCGAGGATTTGAGCTACGAGAGCTTCCAGCAGCTCATGGTGACCGAGCCGCAGCAGGTGGGAGCCGCCAGCGGCAAGATTGTCACCACCCACCTGTGGTATGTTGGGGTGGATTTGGAAAACGCGCAGGCGCAGAAGTTTGAGACCGGCGACAATGTTCGTTTGGATTTTAAATTCGCCAACGGCCAGACCGTCGCCGCCAAGGTGGTTCGTATCATCCCCGACGGCAAACGGCAGAATTCGGTTATTTTATTTGAATGTAAGGATGTCAGCGACCGACTGCTCAAGGTTCGCAGTCAGAGCGTGGACATCATCTTCACCACCTATTCGGGCCTGCGGGTCAGCTCGAGTGCGCTGTACCACGAGCAGAACATTCCCGGGGTCTATGTGCTGGACAAGACCACCGTGCGCTTCAAGCCGGTGGAGATTATAAAGGACAACGGCAACTTCCTCCTGTGCGAACCCAGAGAGGGCACCGATGATGCCCACACCCTCAACCGTCTGGATCTGGTCATTCTGGAAAGCGGCGGCATCGAGCTGCGGGACGGCAGGTCGCTGGACGAGGAAACCGTAAAAGGAGTGGAATCAAATTATGCAGGCTCTTAGCAAACAGGAAGTAGCGCAGAATGTCAGCGCTCTGCAAGAACAGATTTGTCAGGCGGCAGCCGCCGCCGGACGCGACCCGGCACAGGTGCGGCTGATGGCAGTGACCAAAACGGTAGACCCCGAGCTGGTCAACGCCGCCATCGATGCCGGCATCACCCTGCTGGGCGAAAACAAGGCACAGGAGCTGTGCGCCAAATATGACAGCTACCACAAGGACGGGGTGGAGATTCACTTCATCGGCCACCTGCAAACCAACAAGGTGCGCCAGATTGTGGACAAGGTGCAGATGATTGAGTCGGTGGACAGCCTGCCGCTGGCGGAGGAAATCAACAAGCGCTGTGCTGCGCTCAACAAGCAGATGCCAATTCTCATCGAGGTCAACATCGGCAGAGAGGAGAGCAAAAGCGGCGTATTGCCCGAAGATTTGCCCGCACTTTTGGAGGAAATCTCCAAATTGCCTGCCGTCAGCGTCCGCGGCTTGATGGCGATTCCACCCGTCTGTGAAAATAATGAGCAGGTTTCGCAATATTTTTACCAAATCCAGCAACTCTTTATTGACATAAAGCAAAAAAAATATGATAATATCAATATGGAAATTCTGTCTATGGGAATGTCCGGAGATTATCAAACTGCAATCGCATACGGTTCGAACGTCGTCCGCATCGGTACGGCGATGTTCGGCCAGAGGAATTATAAAAGGAGCTAAGTAGATATGGCACTGAGGGACACGTTAAAAAATCTGTTTGGGATTCCAGAAAACGAGTACGACGGCGAATATGACGACGAGGTGCAGAGCAATCTTGCACAGAATACCGAAGAAGAGCAGGTACCGCTGACGGCAGCTCCGGGCGGCAAGCACAACCGCGTGGTCAATATCCATGCCACCACCCAGCTGGCAGTCGTTCTGGTCAAGCCCGAGCGCTATGAGGATGCGGCTTCCATCGCCGACCACCTCAATGCGAAAAAAACAGTTGTGCTGAATCTGGAGCAGACCAGCAAGGATGTCTCCAGAAGGCTCATCGACTTTCTGTGCGGTGTGGCATACGCCAATAACGGTCAGATGAAACGTGTGGCAAACAATACCTATATCATCACACCATACAATGTGGATATTATGGGCGACCTGCTCGACGAGCTGGAAAACAACGGCGTCATCTTTTAACGACCGATGGAACAGAACAACCATGCGGCACAGCTGAGCCAGGCAGAACAGCTGTTCTGTGCGCGCATCGAGGACATGGCACGGCAGCTGCACCGCGATGCGGCGCCGTGCTTTAGCCGTTTTTTGGATGAACGGGAACAGGCTTTGGCACAGCAGACCCTGCGCAGGCTGGGCTTTGGCAGCGACCGCTTCTGCTTTTGGGCAGGGTTCGACTGTCCGCCCACCGCGCCCGGACGGCGGATGCTCGGGCTGTTTCCCGATTACCTTGCCCTGAGCGAGGGCATCACCTCCGACATCTGGGAGGAGCAGTTCCCCATCTGCTCCCTGACCCTGCGCTGGCGCAGACAGGACGCAGTCACCCACCGCGACATCTTGGGCTCGCTGATGGGGCTGGACTTTAAGCGGGAGCTGGTCGGCGAGATTCTGGTCGGCGAGGACCATGCTGTGCTGTTCTGCACCCCCACCGCCGCAGGGGTCATCGAACGGGAACTTTCCCGGGTCGGACGGGTCGGAGTGCAGGTGCAGACCGGCTTTCAGGAGCCGCTGCCGCCTGCCTTTTCGCTGGAATACCACAGCGGTACGGTCAGCTCCATGCGGCTGGACTGCGTGGTTGCCATGATGCTCAGTCTCAGCCGCGAAAAAAGCGCCGCTCTGATTGAGGGCGGACAGGTCAATCTCAATTTCTTGGAGGAACAGCGCTGCGCCTGCCAGCTCAGGCAGGGGGATATTCTGTCGGTTCGGGGCCACGGCCGCTTCGTGGTTTGGGAAATCGGCAGCAGCAGCAAAAAGTGCCGACTGCACCTGACAGTCGGGCGTTATATTTAGAATACCACGACAAGCAGAATGCTTTCGATATGATACAACAAGCTCAAAAAGGGGAGGTTTATGACCATGTTGACTCCGGAAACAATCGCCTCCAGACGTTTTGACAAACAGATGGGCGGTTATAAACAGGATGAGGTGGAAGCGTTCCTTCAGCAGGTAGCGGCAGAATATGCCCGCGTCCTGCGCGAAAAGGAGGAGCTCGAGCAGAAGATGGATGTTCTGGCGGAAAAGGTCGAGCAGTACCGCGAGGACGAGGACAGCCTGCGCTCTGCCCTCATCGGCGCCCAGAAGCTGGGCGACAGCGTCATCCGCGATTCCAAGGCAAAGGCGGATTACATCCTGCGCGACGCCAGAGAAAAGGCAAACCAGCTGATGGAAAACGCACAGAAGAGCATCGAAAAGGAGCAGATGGCGCTCATCAAGATGCAGAAGGAAGTCACAAAATTTAAGAACAGACTGCTGACCCTCTACCGCCAGCATCTGGAAATGATTAGTGCCCTGCCGGAATATGACGAGGAGCCGCAGCCGCAGCCTCAGCCGACCGAAGAACCGGTCGAGGAGCCGCTGACCTCTGCCGAGACCGCCGCAGCGTCGGCAGAGCCGGAGCAGGCAGAGAGCTTTGAGCAGGAGTCGGCGATTGATTTTGGCGCATCCTTATCCGATGCCGGCAAGGATGCCGACAGCCTTGCATCGGTCAGTGCACCGCCTGCCCCGGCTGCCCGCAGCCAGAGCAGCTACTCCTACAGCAGCTCCAATTCCGCAAATACCCAGAACCCGTCGGAATCCCGATTCGGGCCGCTCAAGTTCGGCGAGGGCTTTGATGTGGAGCGGGACAGCGCCGCAAAGGGCGGACTGTTCTCCCGCAAAAAGCACCGCTGATTGCAGATGACACCCTTTCCGGACGGCGCTGACTGTGGTGCTGTCCGGTTCAGATTTTCATTTTTATCAAAAGAGGAGAGAGGACGAAATGGCTCAGGACTACAACAAAACCCTGAACCTGCCGGTCACCGAATTCAACATGAGAGGCGCGCTGCCGCAGCGTGAACCAACATGGCTGAAGGAATGGCAGGAAAAAGATCTGTACCACAAAATGATTGCAAACAACGAGGGCAAGCCGCTGTTTATGCTGCACGACGGCCCTCCTTATGCAAACGGCGACATCCATCTGGGCACCGCGCTCAACAAGGTGCTCAAGGATTTCATCATCCGCCAGAAGAATATGAGCGGATACCAGGCTCCGTATGTGCCGGGCTGGGATACCCACGGTCTGCCAATCGAGCTGAAAGCCCGCAAAAAAGCAGGCGTTTCCAGCGACATCGGCCCGGTCGAGCTGCGGAAGATCTGCCGCGAATTTGCGCTGGAATCGCTGGACGGTCAGCGCAGCCAGTTTAAGCGTCTGGGCGTTCTGGGCGATTGGGAGCATCCTTACGTCACCCTCGACCCGGAGTTTGAGGCAAAGCAGATTGAAATCTTCGGCAACATGGCGCTCAAGGGCTACATCTACAAGGGACTCAAGCCGGTTTACTGGTGCCCGGACTGCAATACTGCTCTGGCAGAGGCAGAAATCGAGTACGAGGAAGACCCATGCTTCTCCATCTATGTCAAGTTCAATGTCAAGGATGACAAGGGCAAGCTGGCTGCGCTGGGCGTAGACCCTGCCAAGACCTCCTTCGTCATCTGGACCACCACCACATGGACTCTGCCGGGCAACTTGGCAATCTGTCTGGGCCCGGACTATGAATACTGCGCTGTCAAAGCAAACGGCGAGTACTATATCATGGCAAAAGAGCTGGCTCCTGCCGCAATGAAGGCAGCCCAGATTGAGGATTACGAGCTGATTGGCTCGGTGACCGGCAAGGATTTGGAATACATCACCTGCCAGCACCCGTTCCTCGACCGCGATTCTCTGGTTATCGTAGGCGACCATGTCACCCTTGAATCCGGTACCGGCTGCGTTCATACCGCTCCCGGACACGGCGTGGAGGACTTTGAGGTCTGCGTCAACCACTATCCGGAAATCAAAATCGTTGTTCCGGTGGACAATACCGGCCATCTGACCGCAGAGGCTGGACAGTTCGCTGGACTTTCCACCGACGATGCCAACAAGGCAATCGCAAAACATCTGGAAGAAACCCACAATCTGTTCGCTGTCGAAAAGATTGTCCATCAGTATCCACACTGCTGGAGATGTAAAAAACCAATCATCTACCGCGCAACCGAACAGTGGTTCTGCTCGGTCGAGGACTTCAAGGAAGAAGCCATCCGCGAGATTGAAAAGGTCAACTGGATTCCAAGCTGGGGCGAAGGACGCATCCGCAACATGGTCTCCGACCGCTCCGACTGGTGCATCTCCCGTCAGAGACTGTGGGGCGTGCCGATTCCAATCTTCTACTGCGAACAGTGCGGCCAGTTCCACATCGACGAGGCTTCGATTCAGGCGGTCTCCGACCTGTTCCGCAAGGAAGGCTCGGACGCATGGTGGACCCACGAGGCAAGCGAAATCCTGCCGGCAGGTACCAAGTGTAAGCACTGCGGCTGTGAGCGCTTCCGCAAGGAAACCGACATCATGGATGTTTGGTTCGACTCCGGCTCCTCCCATGCGGCAGTCCTGATGGACAAGCCGGGGATGAAATGGCCGGCAGACCTCTATCTGGAGGGTGCAGACCAGTACCGCGGCTGGTTCCAGTCCTCTCTGCTGACCTCGGTTGCATGGAAGGGCGTGGCTCCGTACAAGGCAGTCTGCAACCACGGCTGGGTTGTTGACGCAAACGGCAAGACCATGCACAAATCGCTGGGCAACGGCATCGACCCGCTGGAGATTACCGACCAGTACGGCGCTGACATCCTGCGTCTGTGGGTTGCTTCCTCCGATTACCATGCGGACATCTCCCTGTCCAACGACATCCTCAAGCAGCTCTCCGAGGTTTACCGCAAGATTCGTAATACTGCCCGTTATATTCTGGGCAACCTCTACGACTTTGAGCCGGACACCTGCTCGGTCGAGGACAGCCAGCTGCACGAGCTGGACCGCTGGGCTTTGGCAAGAATGGATGAGATTGCCAAGGGCTGTGCAGCCGCTTATGACCAGTATGATTTCCACCTGATTTATAACGCAATCCGCAACTTCTGCACCATCGACCTGTCCAACTTCTATCTGGATATCATCAAGGACAGACTCTATGTCGAGAAGCCGGATTCCGTTTCCAGACGCGCCGCTCAGACTGCCATCTACCGCATCCTGCGCGACATGACGCTGGTGTTCGCTCCAATCCTTGCCTTCACCTGCGAGGAGATTTGGGCAAACCTGCCACAGTCCAAGGACTACAACCCAACCGCCTGCGTCCTCAACGAGATGCCAAAGGGCGGCCAGAGCTGCGAGAGCGCAGACTTCATGGCAAAATGGGAACGCATCCGCACCATCCGCAACGATGTGAACAAGGCTCTGGAGAACGCCAGAAACCAGAAAACCATCGGCAAATCTCTGGAAGCAATGCTGACCATCACCGCAGACGGCGAGCTGTACGACTTCCTCAAGGCAAACGAGGCAATCCTCGAACCGGTCTTTATTGTCAGCCATGTCGAGCTGGTGCAGGGTGCAGCCGAATCTACCGGTGAGGTAGAGGGCTTGCAGGTCACCGTCAGCAAGGCGCAGGGCGACAAGTGCGAGCGCTGCTGGAGCTACAGCAACACCGTCGGCAAGGACAGCAACCACCCGACCCTGTGCGCACGCTGTGCAGCGATTATCGGCTAAGAATTCACACGGTTCAGAATTCACACACTGCGGTGCAGGAAGAATCTCCCTCCTGCACCGCAGTTTCTGTGTTCTCAGGTTTGGGATTGTCCCTCTCCTGCGGACACCCCGTCAAAAGAAAGGAAGATACCATGCTCAATTATATCTGGCTGGGGATTGCGGCACTGCTGGTCGGACTGGACCAGCTGGTTAAATACTGGGCGGAGCATACCCTGCGCCAAGCCCAGACCATCCCGCTGATTCCGGAGGTCTTTCACCTGACCTATGTGCAGAACTTCGGCGCCGCCTTCAGCACCATGCAGAACCGCCGCTTTTTGCTCATCGGGATGACCGGCATACTGCTCGTGGCAATTCTGGTGCTGCTGGCTACCCGCAAGCTGCGCTCCCCGGTGCTGGTTGCCAGCTGGAGCCTCATCCTCGCAGGAGGCACGGGCAACCTGCTCGACCGCATCTTCCGCACCGGCGGCTATGTGGTGGATTTGTTTGATTTTTGCCTCATCAACTTCCCGGTCTTTAATGTGGCGGACATCTATGTCTGTGTCGGCACGGCGCTGTTCATCATCTATTTCCTGTTCTTCGAGCGCCGCGAGCACCAGAGCTTTGAGATTCGTCAGGAGGTCAAACGGCATGAGTAACCGCTTGCAGCTGACTGTGCTGCCGGAGCAGTCGGGTCAGCGCATCGATAAATTTTTGCAGGAGGCCCTGCCCGAGCTCAGCCGCAGTCAGGCACAAAAGTGGCTGGCACAGGGGATGGTGGAGCTGGACGGCGCACCTGCCGGAAAGAACGACCGCCTGAAAGCCGGAGCGCAGCTGAGCGTTCTGCTGCCGCAGGCAGTGCAGGGGGAGGAGGAGCCGGATTGGGATTCTGTCCTTCACCCGCAGACAGAGCCGCAGCCGCAGGAGATTCCGCTGGACATCGTCTATGAGGACGAGCATCTGCTGGTGGTCAACAAGCCCAAGCACATGGTGGTGCATCCCGGCGCCGGCAACAGCGAGGGAACGCTGGTCAATGCGCTGCTGTGGCACTGTGGCGAGCATCTGGCACGCTGCAACGGCATCGAGCGCGCGGGCATCGTCCACCGCATCGACAAGGACACCAGCGGCTTGCTGGTCTGCGCCAAGGACGACCGAAGCTATCAGGGGCTTGCCGAGCAGATTCAGGAGCATACCGTTGACCGCTTCTATGAGACGGTGGTCTACGGCAATCTCAAGGAGGACGAGGGCACCATCGACCTGCCCATCGGCCGCAGTCTGAAGGACCGCAAAAAGATGGCGGTTCGGCTGGACTGCTTGCAGCCCGACGGGACGGTGGAAGGCGCACGCACGGCGGTGACCCACTATCAGGTTCTGCGCCGCTACAACGGCTTCACCCACCTGCGCTGCCGCTTGGAGACCGGACGCACCCACCAGATTCGAGTCCATCTGGCTTATCTGGGCTGCCCGGTGGCGGGCGACGAGGTCTACGGCCCCAAAAAGCCGATTCGCCGCTTGGAGGGACAGTGCCTGCACGCACGGGCGCTGGGCTTCACCCACCCGATTAGCGGCGAACGGCTCTACTTCGAGTCGGAGCTGCCGGACTACTTCACCTCGTTTTTACGCACACTGGTGCCCCGTGAGGAGGAATAACCATGAAGGAGCAAACTGCCCGCTTTGACGGGCTGCTGCTGGTGTCGGACATCGACGGCACCCTGACCGAGCTAACCGAAATCCCCCAGGCGAACATTCGGGCAATCCACGAGCTTATCGAACAGGGCGGAGTCTTTACCCTGTGTACCGGACGACCCCGCTGTGCGCTGCGGCCCATCCTCCGCCAGCTGGCGGTCAACGCTCCGGTCATCACCATCAACGGCGGCTGTATCTATGACACGCACACCGGCGAGATTCTCTCGGAGACGCTGCTGCCCGACCATGTGCGCGGCTTTGTCTTTGAACTGCTCGAACGCTTCCCACAGATTGGTGCGATGCTCGTCGAGCCGGACAACTACTGGGTCATCCGCTGGGGGGACGAATCGATAGAAGGGGTGGCACAGCGTCGGGATATGTACCGCCGCGAGGACTGCTGCCGCCGCTATACCGAGCAGGACGGCCCGAGCGCATGGCACAAGGTGGTGCTGATCATCCCGCCGGAGCAGATTCCCACCGTGCGCGCCTACATCGAAGCCTGCCGACCGCAGGGCTTCTACCCGGTGCAGAGCGACGAATTCTACCTCGAGCTGGTAGCGGACGGGGTGGACAAGGGCAAGGGGATGCAGATGATTTGCGACCGTCTGGGCCTTGCCGCAACCGCTGCCATCGGCGATCGGGAAAACGACCAGCCGATGCTGTGTCGGGCGGATTTTTCGGCAGTTCCGCAAAACGCAGACGAGAATCTAAAAAAAGAGGTTGATTTTATCTGCGTTTCGTGCGAAAATGGAGCTGTAGCAGATTTCATCCATCAGTTGGAACAGGCATACGTTGCAGGAGAACACATCTCTGGAGAATAATTCTGGGAAATTTATTTCAGGGAAATCATATTCTGGGGCGTATGAGAGGATAGAGTAAAGGAAAGGAATGAATCCACACATGAACATCAACTCCAAAAAAGAGCTTGCCATCACGGCTTGCAAGGTGCGTATGGGGATTATCGAAGGAACCCACAGCGCAAAATCCGGCCATCCGGGCGGCTCTCTGTCGGCAGCAGACCTGCTGACCTACCTGTATTTTCACGAAATGAACATCGACCCAAGCCAGCCGCAGAAGTCCGACCGTGACCGTCTGGTGCTGTCCAAGGGCCATGTGGCTCCGGCGCTGTATGCGGTGCTGGCAAACCGCGGCTTCTTCCCGGTGGAGGAGCTGACCACCCTGCGCAAAATCGGTTCCCGCTTGCAGGGCCATCCGGATATGAAAAAGATTCCGGGTGTCGATATGTCCTCCGGCTCGCTCGGACAGGGCATCTCCGCTGCCTGCGGCATGGCAAAGGCTGCCAAGCTCAAGGGCGAGGATTGGAGAGTCTACACCGTTCTGGGCGACGGCGAGATTCAGGAGGGTCAGGTCTGGGAGGCTTCGATGTTTGCCGCTCACTACGCGCTGGACAACCTGTGCGTCATCGTGGACAACAACGGCTTGCAGATTGACGGCAATATCAAGGACGTCATGTCCCCATACCCAATCGATGAAAAGTTTGCTGCCTTCGGCTTCCATGTCATCAACATCGACGGCCACGACTTTGACCAGATTGAGGCTGCTTTGAACGAGGCACGCACTGTTAAGGGCAAGCCGACCGCCATCATCGCAAAGACCACCAAGGGTAAGGGCGTCTCCTTCATGGAAAACCAGGCTTCCTGGCACGGCACTGCCCCGAACGACGAGCAGTATCAGACCGCAATGGCTCAGCTGCAGGAACAGCTGAACGCTCTGGAAGCATAAGGAAAGGAAGGGGAACAAGATGGCAGAGATGAAAAAAATTGCAACCCGCGAAAGCTATGGCGCAACCCTCGCGGAGCTTGCATCGGAATATCCGAATCTGGTCGTATTGGACGCTGACCTTGCAGGTGCGACCAAGACCGCAATGTTTAAAAAGGTTTGCCCGGAACGCTTTATCGATTGTGGTATCGCAGAGGGCAATATGATGGGCGTGGCAGCCGGACTGGCAGCAGCCGGGATGATCCCGTTTGCCAGCTCCTTTGCGATGTTTGCCGCCGGCCGTGCCTTTGAGCAGGTTCGCAACTCGATTGGCTACCCACACCTGAATGTCAAAATCGGCGCAACCCATGCCGGCATCTCGGTCGGCGAGGACGGCGCAACCCACCAGTGCTGTGAGGACATCGCACTCATGCGTACCATCCCGGGCATGGTGGTCATCAACCCGGCAGACGATGTCGAGGCTCGTGCCGCAATCCGCGCCGCAGTCGAGCATCAGGGCCCGGTTTACCTGCGCTTTGGCAGAATGGCAGCTCCGGTCTTTAACGACCCAGAGACCTACCGCTTCGAGATGGGCCGCGGCATCACCCTGCGTGAGGGCAAGGATGTCACCGTTATCGCAACCGGTCTGATGGTAGCCGAGGCAATCGAGGCAGGCCGTCTGCTCGAGGAGAAGGGCATCGACGCAAGAATCATCAACATCCACACCATCAAGCCGCTCGACGAGGAGCTGTGCTGCCGTGTAGCCAAGGAGACCGGCAAGATTGTCACCATCGAGGAGCACTCGGTGATTGGTGGTCTGGGCGATGCAGTCTGTGCCGCAGTCAGCGCAAGCGGCTGTGCTTGCCGTGTCGTCAAGATGGGTGTTCAGGACCAGTTCGGCCACTCCGGCCCGGGCGGCGACCTCATCACAGAATTTGGACTCAGAGCTGCAAACATTGTCGAACAGGTTTGCGCGCTGATGGCATAAGCAACACACAGCATCGGGGACGGGGCTTTTGCAGGCTCCGCCCCTTTTTTGTCAGGAAGGAAAGGAAGGACGAGGATGGAAAATGTCAAGATGCCGCAGGGGCTTTCCCGCGAGGAACGCTGCCGCTGGGCGGTGATGCGGGTGCGTGCGCTGATTGCCGGAGAGCGGGATTGGGTGGTCAACCTTGCCAACGCTTCGGCGGCGATTGCCGAAAGCTGGGAGGAGGTCAGCTGGGCTGGCTTCTACCTGCTGCGGGGTGAGGAGCTGGTGCTGGGGCCGTTTCAGGGCTTGCCAGCCTGCCGCCGGATTCAGATGGGCAAAGGGGTGTGCGGCACCGCGGCACAGCAGAGGCTAACCCAGCTGGTGCCGGATGTCCACCAATTCCCCGGCCACATCGCCTGCGACGGCGGCTCCAATTCGGAGATTGTGGTTCCGATGCTGCTGGGCGACCGCCTGCTGGGTGTCCTCGATTTGGACAGCTACCGCTTCGAGCGCTATGGCAAGCCCGAGCAGACTGCCCTCGAACAGATTGCCCAGCTGCTGGCACAGGGCTGTGATTGGGACAATCTGTAATACGAACAAAAAAAGAGGAGAGCCGACCCAGAATCGGTTCTCCTCTTTTGGTATTCTCTTAATATTGACGGCGCAGCTTCTGGAAATACTCGTGTGCCTGCGGGGTGGTCAGATACTGCTCGTACTGCTCATACAGCCATTGTTCCAGCAGAGCCATGCTCTCCTGCTTCATCTCGAACTCGGTCTGGGTGACCAGCTCGCTGTGCTCCAAATTAAAGTCGCCGTACCAAATCTGCGCCAACAGCCGTTCGCCGGGAGTCAGCTTGTAGTTCATCCCGTGGCGGCTGCCGGTCAGCTTGTTCATGCTGGTAAAGTAGGTGATTGTCGGGATGTAAAAATCCCGCACCGGATATTCCATCTTGCTATTTCCCTCCAAACAGTCGTGCCAGCGGGGCAACCGCCTTGCCCAGATTTTCCACGGCGGTGTTGAGCGCCTGAATGTCCACCTGCTCCAAGACCCCGACAGCCCGCTCAAGCTCCTGCACGCTCTGCTCCATCGCGGCGCGTCCCTCGTCGGAGAGCGATTCCAGACTGTCAATCAGGTGAGCAGGGTCAGCCTCACGCACCTGCTCGCTCAGCTGCTGTACCTCTGCAAGGGTGTAGTCGGCATTCTCCAGCGTTTTAATGCCGCGCGGCACCAGAGTGACGGCTGCCACGACAATCGCCGCCAGCGCGCCCACAGCGCATCCTGCGGTCAGCTTCATCAGCTGCTCCATCCGGCGGTTGTGCTCCTGCTGGCTCTGCAACAGGTTTGCCAGCTGCTGCGACTGCGGGCTGTCCGGCTCTGCCTGCTGCATATCCTTGATTTCTGCCAGTTTTCCCATCAAAAATCCCCTCCTTTTGTTTCGGGTGAGCCTGCTTCTGCCTTTACTATATCACATTCGTATGGAGGGATGATAAACATTTTGTAAATTTTGACAATGCTAATCCTAGTGACAAATGTTAAGATTTGTGGTATCATAGGTAAAGGGAGAGGTGGCGTCCGAGGTTCGTCGGTCGGACGCTGTGGTGAGAGAGAGAAGAGTCGGGAGCCCTGTTGTGGGAAACGGGGAACAAAGTAGTCTGTCGTCGGGTGACGGCAATCGAGCGGACCCCCAAGCTGATTGGGGGAAAATCTCCTGTGGGGAAACAGGGAACGAAGTAGTCTGTCAAAGGGTGAACGACAGAGCAAACAAACAGAGTTCCACTCTCCCGGGCGAGAACCCCTGTGGGAAACGGGGAACGAAGGATCCTGTTGTTGCGTGGATGAATCGCATACGGGAAACAGGGCAAAGAAGAGCCGGAGAAGCGTTCTAGCTTCTCCGGCTCTCTTGCTATTTATTCTCGTATTTTGGCTCGCAGGTGATGTTGATGCCCAGACGGCGGAACACCTTCTCGTCCACCTGAGAGAGGATGACCGACGAATGAACCTCACAGCCACGCAGACGGCTCAGCTGCTCCATCGCCATCTCGGCGGTCGGATTGGTTGCCGCACAGATGGACAGTGCAATCAGCACCTCGTCGGTGTGCAGTCTCGGGTTGCGGTTGCCCAGATGGTCGACCTTCAGATGCTGAATCGGCTCGATGATGACCGGAGAGATGAGGTGGATGTCGTCGCTGATGCCGCCCAGACGCTTGAGCGCATTGAGCAGCAGCGCAGAGGCAGCTCCCAGCAGGTCAGAGGTCTTGCCGGTGACAATCGAGCCGTCCGGCAGCTCCATCGCCGCCGCAGGCGCACCGGTCAGGGCAGCCTTTTGCAGGGCAGGAGAGACCACACTGCGGTCGTGGATGGTGACGCCCGCCTTCTTCATCAGCAGCTCGAGCTTAAAGACGGTGTCCTCGCTCACCGTACCCTGACGCTGACCGCACAGAGCGGTATAGTAGCGGCGCAGGATTTCCTGACGGGAGGCCTCGCACACCGCCTCGTCGTCGATGATGCAGTTGCCTGCCATGTTGACGCCCATATCGGTCGGGGATTTGTACGGGCACTCGCCCACAATCTGTTCGAACATGGCGCGCAGTACCGGGAAGATTTCCACGTCGCGGTTGTAGTTGACGGTGGTGGTGCCGTATGCCTCCAGATGGAACGGGTCGATCATGTTCACATCGTTGAGGTCGGCGGTGGCTGCCTCATAAGCCAAGTTGACCGGGTGGCTCAGCGGCAGATTCCAGATTGGGAAGGTTTCAAATTTGGCATAGCCGGCGTTGATGCCGCGCTTGTGCTCGTGGTACAGCTGGCTCAGGCAGGTTGCCATCTTGCCGCTGCCCGGCCCCGGAGCGGTCACAACCACCAGTCCGCGGGAGGTTTGGATATACTCGTTCTTGCCGTAGCCCTCGTCGCTGACGATGTGGGCGATGTTGGACGGATAGCCCTCGATGGGGTAGTGGCGGTAAACCTTCAGTCCCAGCGATTCCAGACGCTGCTGGAAGGCCTGTGCCACAGCCTGTCCCTGGAAGCGGGTCATGACCACGCTGCCGACATACAGCCCAAAGCTGCGGAAGATGTCGATGAGGCGCAGCACATCCACGTCATAGGTGATGCCGAGGTCGCCGCGCACCTTGTTTTTCTCGATGTCCGCCGCATTGATGACGATGATGACCTCCACCTGGTCCTTGAGCTGGAGCAGCATCCGCAGCTTGCTGTCCGGCTGGAAGCCCGGCAGCACCCGGGAGGCGTGGTAGTCGTCGTACAGCTTGCCGCCGAATTCCAGATACAGTTTGCCGCCAAACTGTGAGATGCGTTCGCGGATGTGTTCGGACTGGGTGTGCAGATATTTGTCGTTGTCAAAACCGATTTTATTCATAGCTCTACTCCTTTTCCAAAGCTGAGGCCCTTCGGACCAGACTGACGAGCCGCACACAGAACGGCTCAACTTATCCCTATATTATACAGGATTGCCGGGGATATTTCAAGAAAACCGGATGAATTTTGGAACAACCCCAGAAAAAAAGCCGGTGCGGCCGAGCGCGTTCCAGACGCGCTGTTCCGAAATCCGGCTGGATTTTTGTTATCGATAGCGGCTTTTGGCAAAGCCGATGATGCTGAACACGATGGCAGCTGCGCTGACAGCGGCGCCGACGATGCCCAACACCATTCCGGTGACGGCAAAGCCGTTGATGGCGATTCCGCCTCCGGAGGCAAGGACGCTGAACACAACGGCGGTGACGCCGGTGACGGCACCGACAATGCCCAAAATCATCCCGGTAATCGAGAATCCTCTCATGCTGACCCCTCCCCTCGGTGATTGCTTCTACTTCTATTATACGAGGGCGGGGCCAAAAACACAAGGGTCAGCGGTTGGAAAATTTGCTGCTCTATCATCTTGGTGCCTGCTTTTTCCGCTCGAGCAGCACCCGCAGCTCCTCGGGGGTGTGCGGGAAATCCTCCGGAGCCAGCAGGCCCTGCTCCTTGAGCAGCTGGGAGGTTTGCAGGATTTCCGGCTGTTCGAGGTTGGCAGCCTCCAAAATCCCGCGGTCGAGGAAGATGTCGTTCGGGGTACCGTCCGCCAGAATCTTGCCCTGATTGAGGATGACCACCCGCTCCGCCCAGCGATAGGCGCGTCCGGTGTCGTGGGTGGCAACCACCACCGTGATGCCTGCGGCGGACAGCTCCTCCAAAATCTGGTCAATCATCCGTGCGTGCTTGGGGTCGAGTGCGCTGAACGGCTCGTCCAGAATCATCAGCTCCGGCTCCATGACCAGGATGTCCGCGATGGACACCCGCTTCTTCTGGCCGCCGCTGAGGAAGTGAACCGGCTTGTCCCGCAGCGGCTGGATTCCCAACCGCTCGCAGACCCCATCCACCCGACTGCGAATCTGGTCCTCGGGCATCCCGAGGTTGTACAACCCGAAGGAAATTTCTCCGGCGACGCTGGCGCAGAACAGCTGGTTGTCCGGCTCCTGAAAGACGATGCCGACCCGCCGCCGCAGGTCCAGCAGTCCCTTGCGGGAGTAGTCCAGCGGCTTGTCCTGATACAGGATTTGCCCGCCGGTGGGACGATAGACCCCGTTCAGGTTGAGGAACAGGGTGGATTTGCCCGAGCCGTTGGAGCCCATCAGGGCAAGACGCTCGTGGCGGTGCAGCTTCAGATTGACCTGGTCCAGTGCCAGCGTCTGGTCCGCATAGCGATAGCTCAGATTGCGAACCTCCATCAAAACTTCCTTCATCGTGTGTTCAGACCTCCTGGACGCATCCTCCTTCCTCGGTGGACGCACTGTACCCATTCACCCGAAGGGGATTTGCCGATAGGCCGGACAGTGCCACCTGAGAAAAAAGAAACGCCGTTCTCATGAGGAAGGAAAGGATAGGAGTGGAAAAAAGCCTTCTTCCTTTCTTTCCTTCTTATTCTTCTTCTTTTTGTTTTTATTCTTTCATTGTTGCGGCAAAATAGCTGCCGGAATATTGCCCGTAATCGGAAGGGAAGCTGCCGGAAAGCTGCCGCCCTGTTGGAGCAAGGGCAGGGGACTCGGGTTTTTGGCTTGTTCCTGCCATTTGGTCATAGTGTTCGATTGTTAACAGCGTATATTGCGAGGTGCTGTGGCTGACGATTTCGCCGCTGGTTTCCAGTCGACGCAGAATCGTACGCACCTGCTGGACGCTCAGCCCCGTTTCGCGGGAGAGTCCGGCAAGGGTACACACTCGTTGACCGCGGCAGATGGTGATGCCGTGCCACTCCTTTTGGGAGTAGTTGGCAGTCAACAGCAGGTGCAGATACAGGCGCATGGTGTTTGGCTCGTCGTACCACTGCCAGTCCAGAATGGTGCGGGGCAGCATGATAAAACCGTATTCGAGCATGGATGATACACTTCCTTTCACCCATACCCCGATTTGCAGCGATAATTGCCCTAAAAAGAGCAACAATCCTGCATTTTTTTGAAAAATTTTTATCTTTGGTGGTTTTATCCAAAAATCCCCAGCACACACAGGGCAATCAGCCAAAGCCCACAGCCCAGCCATTCCACCGAGGTGGCAGGGTTGGTGTCCTCCAACACACGAATCTGACCGTCGTACAGTCGGCTTTCCATCGAATCGTACAGAGCAGAGGAGCGCCGCATCGCACGCACCAGCAGCACCGAAAGCATCTGGCCCATGCAGCTGAGCTTCGAGCGGAAATTCCGGTTGCCCAGACGGCAGTTCTGCGAGGTCTGGATGGCGTCGGAGATGTCCAGCAGCACGAAGATGGCACGGTAGATCAGCAGCATCAGCTCCAGAATCAGCCACGGACAGTGCAGCCGCCGCAGGACGGTCAGCAGGTCGGTCACCGGCGTGGTCAGAATCAGGAAGTACAGACAGCTGACGCTGGAAAAGGCAACCGCCATCAGCTGCGCCCAGTGGCTAAGCGAGCTTTTGGTGATGCCCAGATACCGCGAAAACAGCGGTAGAGCCAACAGCTCCTGCGGCTGGGCGGACACCGAGAACAGAATCGCAATCGAGCTGAGCGTCAGAAAGCACAGCGGCCCCAGCATCATCCGCAGATAACGCCGGGGTGTCAGATTGGCACAGCGCAGGGTACAGCCGACCATTACAGCCAGCGTGACCACGCACACCACAGGCTGACGGCTGGTCACACAGATTAGCAGCGAGCCGACGGAAAACAGCGATTTCAGTCCCGGGCTTTTTTTTCGGATGGGGGAGGAATAAGCCAGTTTGTCAAGCAGGATCATGGCAGGAACGCCCTTTCTGAAAAGGGGCGAAGGCACCCAAAATGCCTTCGCCCGCTTGGTTTAGTCTTTTTTGAATTTCTTTCTGGCAACCAGATAGCCAAAGCCGAAGAACAGGACGCCGGAGCCCAGAGCGGACTGCAAGCAGAACAGCAAGCTTTCGGTTTCGCCGCCGGGTGGTTCGAGGATGCTTTCAGCCCATGGCTCGTAATCCGGGTCAATATCCGCAATGGCATCTTCCGCAGCGCCATCTGCACCGCCAAATTCCGAATCCTTAATTTTCATCAGCGGGAACACCGCGATGATAACGCAAAGCAGCAGGAGAACTGCAATGGTCTTTTTAACAGATTTGCTCATAATCTTTGAGTCCTTTCTATCTGAAATGAAGCTCTCATCATCGGCAAAGCAGGAGACAAAGGGAAGGGGAGAAAGGGGATCTCCCCTTCCCTGGAACCCGAGAGTGATTCCCCCGCCGACCAGTTAGGGGGCTGGTGCAGCGGCTCTCCTGCAAGGAGGGTGAGAGAGGGGCAAGCAAATTAATAGTTGGAGTATGCCAGCTCGGACAGCTCGTTGGAAGCGTAGGTTTCCAGAGCCAGAATGACAACAACCGACAGCAGGCCTTCCACGATTGCCAGAGGAATCTGGGTTACGGCAAAGATGCCCATGAAGGTTTTGATGGAAGCCATCACACCGCCCTCTGCGCTTGGATGAGCCAGACCCAGCTGAACGCTGGTGACGCAGTAGGTGAACAGGTCGCCCAGGCAGGTAGCCAGGAATACGGAAACCGGTTTATTCACCTTGCATTTTCTGCAAAGACGGAACACGCCGTAGCTCAGGAATGGGCCGGCAATTGCCATCGAGAAGGTGTTTGCACCCAGAGTGGTCAGACCGCCGTGTGCCAGCAGCAGAGCCTGGAACAGCAGAACGATGATGCCGATGACGCTCATGGCAGCAGGGCCGAACAGCAGTGCGCCCAGACCGGTTCCGGTTGGGTGGGAGCTAGAGCCGGTAACGCTAGGAATCTTCAGAGCGGACAGTACGAAAGCATAAGCACCTGCCATCGCCAGTACCAGCAGCACCTTGCGGTTCTGGGTAATGGTTTTTTTGATGGAAAGGAAGCCGGCTACCAAAAACGGCAGACACAGAACACCCCATGCAACCGCGTGTCCCATTGGCAGATACCCCTCCATGATGTGCATGGCGTTCGCACTGGTTGGCAGAGCAAACAGCATTGCAGCAGCCAGACTCAGGGAGAACAGGCGTTTTTCACTTTTCTTCATGGTCAAGACCATCCTTTCTGCACCCTCGAGTGCATGACCAGGGATGAAGCACAGCCAACCCTGAGGTCAAAAGTTAAATGATCCTTCACCTGATTCCTCTCCTTCAAGATATGGATGAAAATAAAAAAACCTTTCGGGAAACAGCTTCCCAAAAGGCGCACCAAAAAGAAGAATCCGGAACCGGACTCCCAATTTTTGCGCCTGCTATCGTCCATAGATTAGGAGCATTTTGCTCTATTCAGGCAGGTCTTCTGGCTTCGGCATCTTCAAGAACGGAACTCTTCCCAACCTTGCGGCAGTGAGCTTTTCCGCCTCTCCTCCGGTACAGCAGTGGAGACTGCGCGGGCTTTCCCGACTTCCCTATTCTCAGAGCGGCGAATGACAGCCGCCCTGCACCTGACAGAGTTAAATTGTGAATACAGAGTATATAGAATGTGAAGGATTTTCTCTGTTACTAACAGAATACCACGCAGGAAATACAATGTCAACAGCCTGTCGAAAAAAATATCTTTTTCTGGGCATTTCTGCCAAAAACCCTACAATCCCCTTGCCGAAAGCTGGGGAAAGCGTTATACTAATCATAGGTAAGTATCCGATGTTCGACTGTTTTCTTCCCGAGCGGGAAGACCAGAGCCTCCTGTCCGAGGGCAAGCTCTGCGATTTTGTGGGATTGCATAATCATGTTTTTTAAAAACTATCTATCTTCCACAAAAACGACTGCATGACGGCTTCCTTGCAAAAAATTGCTTGAAAACAGTTTTGAATGGTGCTATCATGTATTTGAGAAAAACACAACAGATATTATGTGTTTTTCTGTGAAAGACGAATATTCCTGTACCGGCATACACCTGCCGGGTGGGAAGAGAATAGAAAGGGAGAGATTACAATGAACGACAACAAAATGTGGGCTCTTGTAAAAGAGAAAGCAGCTCCTGGTCTGGCACTCAAACGGGTAGACATTCCGGAAGTTGGCACAAATGATGTCAAAATCAAAATCCATAAAACCGCAATCTGCGGCACCGACGTTCACATCTACCAGTGGAACGAGTGGGCACAGCACACCATCGCAGTTGGCCAGACCGCTGGTCACGAATATGTTGGTGAAATCGTAGAGGTTGGCTCCGGCGTCAAAGGCTTCAAGGTCGGCGACATCGTTTCCGGCGAAGGCCACATCACCTGCGGCACCTGCCGTAACTGTCTGGAAGGCCACAAAGAAAACTGCCAGAACGCAAAGGGCGTCGGCGTAAACCGCGACGGCTGCTTCGCAGAGTATCTGGTAATCCCTTCCTCTAATGTATGGCCAACCAACCCGAACATCCCAGAAGAGATGTACGCTATTTTCGATCCATTCGGCAACGCTACCCACACCGCTCTGTCCTACGATATGCTCGGTGAGGACGTTCTGATCACCGGCGCAGGCCCAATCGGTATCATGGCAGCTGCTATCGCAAAATTCGCAGGTGCTAGACACGTTGTCATCACCGACCTCAACGAGTACCGTCTGGAGCTGGCAAAGAAGCTCGGCGCTACCAGAACCGTCAACCTGACCAAAGAGAAACTGCCTGACGTTATGGCAGAGCTTGGCATGAAGGAAGGCTTCGACGTTGGTATGGAAATGTCCGGTGCAGCTCCTGCCCTCAACGACATGATTGCTAACATGAAGCACGGCGGCAACATCGCAATGCTGGGTCTCCAGAAACCGGGCATCGGCGTAAACTGGGAAACCGTTATCTGGAACGGTCTGAACATCCGCGGCATCTACGGCCGTAAGGTTTGGGATACCTGGTACAAGATGACCACCATGCTCGAAGCTGGTCTGGACATCTCCGCGATCATCACCCACAGAATGAACATCAAAGACTACAAGAAGGGCTTTGACGCTATGATCTCCGGTCAGTCCGGTAAGGTTATCCTCAATTGGGAGGACATTGACAAGCTCGAAGCACAGTCTCAGGATTGCTAATCCGATACAGAAAAATAATGAGAAAGGGTTGATTCAGAAATGGCACGTAAAAACGACATTTTGAGCATCTACACCAAAGAAGTAGAAGACATTAAAGCAGCAGGCCTTTTCAAAGGCGAGGTTCCGATCGTATCTCCACAGAGCGCAAAGGTTAAGCTCGAGGACGGCAGAACCGTAATCAATATGTGTGCAAACAACTACCTCGGTCTGGGCGACAACCAGAGACTGATCGACGCTGCAAAGAGAACCTACGACGAGAGAGGCTACGGCGTTGCTTCCGTTCGTTTCATCTGCGGTACTCAGGATATCCACAAACAGCTCGAGAAGAAGATCTCCGGCTTCCTCGGCACCGATGACACCATCCTCTACTCCTCCTGCTTCGATGCAAACGGCGGTCTGTTCGAGACCATCCTGACTGCTGAAGACGCAGTTATCAGCGATGAGCTCAACCATGCTTCCATCATCGACGGCGTTCGTCTGTGCAAAGCAAAGAGATTCCGTTACAAAAACAACGACATGGCAGACCTCGAGGCAAAGCTCAAAGAGGCTGACGAAGCTGGCGCAAGAATCAAACTGATTGCTACCGACGGTGTATTCTCCATGGACGGTATCATCTGCAACCTGAAGGGTGTTTGCGACCTGGCTGACAAATACAACGCTCTGGTTATGGTTGACGACAGCCACGCTGTTGGTTTCGTTGGCAAACACGGTCGTGGTACCGCTGAGCATTGTGGCGTAGAGGGCCGTGTTGACATCATCACCGGTACTCTGGGTAAAGCTCTCGGCGGCGCATCCGGCGGCTACACCTCCGGTCGTAAAGAGATCATCGACCTGCTCAGACAGAGAAGCCGTCCATACCTCTTCTCCAACTCCCTGGCTCCAGCCATCGCTGGCGCTAGCATCGAGATGTTCAATATGCTCGAGGAAAGCACCGAGCTGCGTGACCATCTGGAAGAGACCACCGCTTACTACCGCGACCTGCTGGTAAAAGAAGGCTTCGACATCATCCCTGGCACCCATCCATGCGTACCGGTTATGATGTACGACGAAGTTAAGGCTGCTAAGTTTGCAGAGCGCATGAGAGCAAAAGGCGTTTACGTTGTTGCATTCTCCTACCCGGTTGTTCCAAAGGGCAGAGCTAGAATCCGTACTCAGGTTTGTGCAAGCCACACCAAAGAGGACATCGACTTCATCGTAAAATGCTTCAAAGAAGTTAGAGAGGAAATGGGCGAATAATCCCATTCCCCTCATCAAAAAAGACACCGGTTTTTCCGGTGTCTTTTTTTGTGCCTGTGAATAGAGGAATCAATTTCCCCATAGACAGACGAACAGCTCCGGCAGAATACCGAAGCTGTTCGCGTTTGTGAGAAATATTTATGGTTTGAAAGGAGAAATCTTATGAAGATGAAAAATCGGGGACAGTGCCGATTTTTCTAAGACCTCTTATTCTTCGCACATGAATGGGTAAGCGATGTCAGTGGAAGGAACAAAGGTCTCTTTGATGGTGCGTGGGCTGATCCAACGATACAGGTTCAGCATGCTGCCTGCTTTGTCGTTGGTACCGGAAGCACGAGCACCGCCGAATGGCTGCTGACCAACAACAGCGCCGGTTGGCTTGTCGTTGATGTAGAAGTTGCCGGCTGCGTTGGAGAGTGCTTTTTCCATCATGACGATAGCAGCTCTATCCTGAGCAAAGATAGCGCCGGTCAGGCCGTATGGAGAAGCGGTGTCGCACAGGTGCAGAGTTTCTTCGAGTTTCTCGTCCTCGTAAACATATACGGTCAGAACTGGGCCAAAGATTTCTTCTACCATGGTCTTGAAGTCAGGTGTTTTTGCTTCAATTACGGTTGGTTTGATGAAGTAACCCTTGGAGCCGTCGTAGCCGCCGCACAGAACTTCAGCATCAGCAGAAGCGTTAGCGTAGTCGATGTACTCGGAGATCTTCTTGAAGGAAGCCCCGTCGATAACAGCGCACATGAAGTTGGTGAAATCTCTTGGATCGCCCATCTTCAGCTTAGCGGTCTCTTCGAGCATACGCTCTTTGACCTGTGGCCAGATGCTGGCAGGAACATAAGCACGGGAAGCAGCAGAGCATTTCTGACCCTGGAACTCGAACGCGCCACGAACCATAGCAGCAACCAGAGGTTCCACCTGAGCGGTTGGATGAGCGAAGATGAAGTCTTTACCGCCGGTTTCGCCGACCAGACGAGGATAAGAATGATATTTGCTGATGTTTTCGCCAACCAGGTTCCATACGCCGCTGAATACGGAGGTAGAACCGGTGAAGTGGAAGCCAGCCATGCGTGGGTCGCTCAGCAGATATTTGCTGACATCAGAGCCGCGGCATGGTACGAAGTTGATAACGCCGTCCGGCAGACCAGCTTCTTTCATCAGCTGCATGAAGTAGTAGTTGGACAGAGCTGCGGTCTGAGCAGGTTTCCAGATCACGGTGTTGCCCATGATTGCAGGAGCAGTGGACAGGTTGCCGCCGATGGAGGTAAAGTTGAATGGAGAGATTGCCATTACAAAGCCATCGAGAGGACGGTACTCACTGCGGTTCCATACGCCGTGGGAGTTTTCCGGCTGCTGGCTGTAGATCTGCTCTGCAAATGCAACGTTGTAGCGCAGGAAGTCAGCAAGCTCGCAAGCAGAGTCAATCTCAGCCTGGAAAGCGGTCTTGCTCTGGCCCAGCATGGTAGCAGCGTTCATCTTTGCACGCCATGGACCAGCCAGCAGGTCAGCAGCTTTCAGGAAGATGGAAGCTCTGTGTTCCCAAGGCATATTTGCCCACTCTTCTTTTGCAGCCATTGCAGCGTCAGCAGCGAGCTTGAGCTCGGTTTCGCCGGCGATGCTGTACTCTGCCAGAACATGATTGAAGTCATGTGGCATGACACATTTGCCCTTGTTATCGGTGTGGTACTCTTTACCACCGATGATAATCGGAATTTCTACCTTCAGGGAAGCCTGACGGTCCAGCTCTTTCTTCAGAGCCTCGCGCTCTGGGCTGCCCGGCAGATATGCTTTGACAGGTTCGTTGTATGGCTTTGGCATCGAGAAGTTTGCGTTACTCATTGGTAGATACATCCTTTCACGAATTATTATGTGAAGGGGAGGGAAGTCCCTAAGCTCCCCTCTCCCCACAGATGACAGATTTTAGTTGAAGGACTGCTCGGTACGGGCGATGATCTCGTCCTGAAGAGCACGGCTGAGGTTGCGGAAGTGGTCGGAGTAGCCAGCAACTCGAACGATCAAATCCTTGTATTCCTCAGGGTTGTTCTGCGCATTGATCAGAGTCTGACGGTCAATGACGTTGAACTGGATGTGGTGGCCGTCCATGTTGAAGTAGGAGCGAACCAGGTTTGCCATGTTGTCCAGACCTTCTTCTCCGGCAACAACGCTTGGAGTGAACTTCTGGTTGAGCAGGGTACCGCCGGTACGCAGGTGGTCCATCTTGGAGCAGGACTTGATAACGGAGGTTGGTCCGTGAACGTCAGCGCCCTTCTCCGGAGAGATACCCTCGGAAACCGGTTTGTGTGCCAGACGACCGTTCGGGCTAGCCAGCATAACCTCGCCGAAGTAAACGTGGCAGGTGGTCGGCAGCATATTGATGCGGTAGCTTCCGCCCTTTACGTTCGGACGACCGGAAACGGTGTGGTAGTAGTAGTCGAATACGGACTCCATGATTTCGTCTGCATAGTCGTCATCGTTGCCGTATTTTGGAGTTTTGTTGGAAACGAAGTTGTAGATTTCCGGATAGCCCTCGAAGTTGTGGTCCAGAGCCTCCATCAGGTCATGCATGGAGAATCTCTTCTCATCGTATACATTATACTTGATGGCAGCCAGCGAGTCGGTGATAGTGCCGATACCAACGCCCTGAATGTAGGTGGTGTTGTATCTTGCACCGCCGCCGTTGTAGTCCTTACCACGGCTGATGCAGTCGTTGGTGATGATGGACAGGAACGGAGCAGGCATATAATCCTTGTAGATTTTTTCGATGACGTTGTTGCCGCGAATCTTGATGTCGGCAAAGTGGCGAATCTGTTTCTTGTAAGCCTCGAACAGCTCGTCGTAGGACTTAAAGTCCTCTGCGTTGCCCAGCTTCAGACCCAGCTGTTTGTTGCTGACAGGGTCAAAGCCGTTGTGCAGGGTGATTTCCAGAATCTTCGGCAGGTTGAAGTATCCGGTCAGGATGTAAGCCTCGTTGCCGAATGCGCCGGTCTCAACACAACCGCTGGTGCCGCCGCGTCTTGCGTCCTCAATGGTCTTGCCGGCATTGAGCAGCTCCTGGATGATTGCGTCGGTGTTGTAGAATGCAGGCTGGCCCCAACCCTTACGGGAAATCTCGCAAGCGCGTTTGAGGAAGCGCTGTGGGGTCTTTTTGCTAATCTGTACGTTGGAGCTTGGCTGCAACAGCTTCATCTCGTCCATACAATCCAGAATCAGGTAGCTGACGTCGTTGACGCCGTCCTGACCGTCCGGTGTGATACCGCCGGTGTTGATGTTCGCAAAGTCGGTATAGGTGCTGCTCTCCTTGAGGGTGATGCCAACCTTTGGAGGAGCAGGCTGGTTGTTGAATTTAACCCACAGACATTCCAGCAGCTCGAGTGCCTTCTCGTCGTCGAGGATGCCCTCTTCCACATCCTTCTCATAGAATGGGAACAGGTGCTGGTCCAGTCTGCCCGGGCTGTAAGCATCCCATGGGTTCAGCTCGGTGGTAACGCCCAGATGAACAAACCAGTACATCTGGATTGCCTGCCAGTAGGTTTCCGGCTTGTGAGCAGGAACCACATCACAGTTGTGTGCAATCTGGAGCAGCTCCTCCTTGCGGGTCGGGTCTGCTTCCTTCTCTGCCAGCTCTCTTGCCAGTGCGGCATAGCGCTGACCCAGAATCATGATTGCGTCGCAAGCGATGGACATCGCGTTGAGCTCGTGCTGTTTGTCCAGAGCCTCCGGGTCATTGAGGAAGTCCAGCTTATCCATCGAATCCTGGATGTCCTGCTTGTAATCGAGGAAGCCTTTGGTGTAGATTTTCTGGGAACCAACGGTGTGGCCCGGGCCACGCTGCTCCATGAATTCGGTGAAGATACCGGACTCATAGCAGTCGCGCCATTCCTGTGTCATCGATTCGATGATTTTGTGACGGATGGAGCGGTTCTCCCAGTAAGGGATAATCTTTTCTTCCTGTAATTTCAGGTCCTCTTCGCTTACCTTGAAGCTGATGAGGTCACGGTCGTTCATGACGTGCATATCCTCCAGAGTGTGGCAGCACAGCTCTGGGAATGTTGGAGATTTCTGCGGGCCGTCGCCCTTTTCGCCGACGATCAGCTCGCCGTCGTTGATGCACAGGTGTTTGTTTTCCATGAAGTATTTGAAAGCCAGTGCGCGCATTTCCGGAACGGATACGCTGCCTTCGTACTTCTTATATGCGTCGGTCATCAGGTCAGCACGCTCCATGTAGATGCGTGCCGGGGTATCCAGGCTCTGACGGCGCAGTTTCTGGATGCGGGCATTCATGCCTCTTTCTTCCATAGTAGGATCTCCTCTCAAAAATAATATAAAAAACGGTGGATTCGGGACAGCGGCTTAACCGCCGATTTTCACGCTGGTAAAGCCAGCCCCGATGAATTGCTGTCTAATCTGTTCAAGCCGCTCGTCGCTCGGCCGCTCGAAGGTGATGCCCTTGTAGTCCTCGCCAAGCTTCTCATACTTGTGGTTGCCGGTGTTGTGGTAGGGCAGCAGATTGGTTTTGACGATTCGGATGTCGTTCTCCTTGAGGAAGGAGATGATCTCCTGAATATCCTGATCACCGGTGTTGACCGGTGTAATCAGCGGGATTCGCAGGTTGATGTTGGCTCCTGCCGCGCTGAGCTTCTTGAGGTTTTCCAGAATCAGGGTGTTGTCCTGACCCATGTACTTCTTGTGACGCTCAGGGTCCATGAGCTTGATGTCGTACAGGAAGGTGTCCACATAAGGCAGAACCCTCTCGTAGGTACTCCACGGAGCGAAGCCGCAGGTGTCTACCGCAATATTAAAGCCCTTGCGGTGCAGCTGGTGGCAGAGCTGTTCCATATATTCCGGGTCCTGAAGCATCGATTCGCCGCCGGACAGGGTGACGCCGCCGCCGGACTCCTCGTAGAACATCTGGTCCTTTTCGATTTCGCGGATCAGCTCCTTGATGGTGTAGGTGCGGCCGCAGATTTCGCGGGCGTTGTTCAGACACGCATCGGTGCAGGTTCCGCAAGCGTCGCATTTGCTGCGGTCAGCCAAGAACTGGCCATCGACCATGCGGATGCCGTGCTGCGGACAAACCTCGATGCAGCGGGCACAGCCGGTACAGCGCTCGGCGTTGTACATCAGCTCCGGTTTGAAGTTCTGGCTTTCCGGATTGTGGCACCACCAGCAGTTGAGCTTGCAGCCCTTGAAGAAGATGGTGGTACGGATGCCGTCTCCGTCATGGACGGAGAACTTTTGGATATTGATGATGTTGGGAAAATTCATGTTCATCCCTCTAAATTTCATAATGTAGAAATAATATCTTTTTTATTTCAATTATATTATAAAACATCTGCGCGAGAAAATCAAATCGCAGAATATGAAAAAATACACGCTCTCTTTTATTCAAAACCGACAATACCCACAATAATTTGCCGTTTTAAATTTTGATGCAGGGGATATTATGAATAATTTATTTTTTAATTATGAAACTATTTCACGCGATATTCGTAAAAATATCATGAATATGAAAAAATAAGAGCCACCCGAACCAAAGGTCCGAGCGGCTCTTTTCTGAAGAAAAATGCACCTTAGTTTAGCGTCTCTTTTTCTTTTTGCTTGCAGCGGAAAGAATCAGCAGCAGAACAATGACTACGACCGAAGCAATCAGCAGACCGATTACTAAGCCGACCTTGTTGTTGTCACCGGTGTTCGGATTCACTGCCGCATAGGCTACCGGGGTCAGAGCGAAGAAGGAAGCCGCCAGAGCGGAAAGAAATGTCATCAAACGGGTGATGGTGCTGCGCATGGGAAGCACGTCCTTTCTGTTTTTGAAATCTTAGTATCCTTATTATAGTACCGTGTTTTACCGCTGTCAAGATATTTGCATCAGCTTGCGGCACAACCTATTCCAGATGGGAAATCCCGTAGACCGCGCAGGCATTTTCACAGGTGCGGTCGGCAATCTCCTGCGGGTCGATGCCCTTGATTTGACCGAGCTTTTCTGCCATCCGGACGAGCATGGTCGAATCACAGCGTTTGCCTCGGAACGGTTCGGGCGCCATGTATGGGCAGTCGGTTTCTATCAGCAGACGGTCCAGCGGCACCTCGGCGGCAGCCTCCACCGCGCGGCGGGCATTCTTAAAGGTAATCACGCCGGTGAAGCCGATGTACATTCCCAGCCGCAGAATCTCCTTCGCAAACTCTGCCGAGCCGGAAAAGCAGTGCATGATGCCCTTTGGACGGTATTTCTGAAGCAGCTCCAGCGTGTCCTGATGGGCGTCCCGGTCGTGGATGATGACCGGCACATCCAAATCCTTGGCAAGGGCAAGCTGCTCCTCAAAGATTTTCCGCTGAACCTCCCGCGGCGAAGCGTCGTCATAGTAGTAGTCCAGCCCGATTTCTCCCAGAGCCATCGCCTTTTCATAGCGCAGCTGCTGGGCGATGACCTCCAGATAGTCCCTGGAATTTTGGGCAGCAATCTCCGCCGCCTGGTCGGGGTGGATGCCGATGGAGCAGTAGACAAAGGGATAGCGCTTGGCAAGCTCGATGCCGGCAAGGTTGGCTTGGGTGGTGTTGCCGACATTCATGATGGCGCGCACCCCGTGCTCTGCCATCGAGCCCAACAGCGCCTCGCGGCCCTCATCAAAGCGTGGGTCATCATAGTGTGCGTGAGAGTCAAAAATCGATTGCATAAAGGGACCTCCGAATTAGAAAGTTAGAAAGAATGTTGGAGTTGCTTTTTCATCCGAACAAAAGGGTATTGTCCGCCGTTCGTCTTTACGGTTTCCTGACCACATACCAGAAATCCGGCGCGCTCATACACCGTTTGCGCCCGGAGATTAAAGGCGGCAACTGCCAGAGAAAGTACGGATACAGCAGGGAAGAGGCGTTGTGCAAACTGCTGGATTGCCTGCAAAAAGGAGGAGCCAAGCCCCTTCCCGGTCAGGTCAGGACGCAGCCCCAGCCCGATTTCGGCTGTGGAACCAGTGGACTGGATGCAGACAAAGCCGGTCAGTGCGCCATCCGAATAGGCGCTCCAATAGCTGTCTGCTCGTTCACTGGGGGAAAGAAGCTCCTGAAGGTCCTCCGGGTCGTTTTCCATGTCATAAAAGGAAAACTCCCCGTCATAGTGCCAAAGGGCAATCTGCTCTGCATCCGACTGGGTCATCCTAACAAATTGAAAGTCCATCCTTCCATCTCCTTTTTCCAATAGGAAAAATCTTTTTAGAACAATCGCGCAAGGGAAACCCCTTGCGCGATTTTAAATTAGCGAAGTTTTGCGCCGTTTGGCATACTGTCGTCAACGAACAGAACCCGTACCGTCTTTTCGTCCACGTCTGCCGCCAGAATCATGCCGCAGGATTCCTCGCCGCACAGCTTGGCTGGCTTGAGGTTTGCCACGACAACCACCTTTTTGCCAATCAAATCCTCCGGCTTGTACCACGGAGCAATGCCGGAAACGACCTGTCTGCCGCCCTCAAAGCCGTCGTCCAGCTGGAGCTTGAGCAGCTTTTTCGCGCGCTTGATTGGCTCACATTCCTTAATCTGAGCTACACGCAAATCCACCTTGCCAAAGTGCTCAATGTCAATCAGCTCGGCAACGCCCTCATATTTTGGCAGCTGTGGGTGAGCGGCTGCCTGCTGGGCTGCAAGCTCCTCCAGCTCCTTCTGCATATCAATTCTCGGGAAGAGGGTCGCACCCTTGTGAACGGTCACATTCTGTGGCAGAACGCCGTATTTTGCCGCGTTTTCATAGGAAACATCCTCGGCAGAAGCGCCAATCTGCTCGGCAATCTTCTGGCAGCTGTCCGGCATGAATGGAGAGAGCAGGGCAGCGGAGACACGCAGAGCCTCCAAGAGGTTGTACAGGACGGTTGCCAGTCTTGCTTTTTTGGTTTCGTCCTTGCCCAGCGCCCACGGAGCGGTCTCGTCGATATATTTGTTGGTGCGGGAGATGAGCTTGAACACCTCTGCCAGTCCGTTCTGGAAGGCGAATTTTTCCATCTGCTCGTCATATTTGCCGCGCAGGGAGGAAATCATCTCCACCAGCTCGTTGTCGATTTCGTCCGACTCACGCTCCTGCGGCAGGGTTCCGCCGAAGTATTTTTCCACCATCGAAACCGAGCGGGACAGTAGGTTGCCCAGGTCGTTTGCCAGGTCGATGTTGATGCGGCTGATGAGCGCCTCGTTGGAGAAGTTGCCGTCCGAGCCGAACGGGAACTCCCGCAGCAGGAAGTAGCGCAGGGCATCCACGCCGTAGCGCTCTGCCAGCAGATACGGGTCTACCACGTTGCCCTTGGACTTGCTCATCTTGCCGCCGTCCAGCAGCAGCCAGCCGTGACCGTAAACGTGCTTTGGCAGCGGCAGATCCAGCGCCATCAGGATGGCAGGCCAGATGATGGAGTGGAAGCGGACAATCTCCTTGCCGACAAAGTGAACATCTGCCGGCCAGAATTTGTCGAAATCGTGGTAGCGGTCGTTTTCATAGCCGAGCGCGTTGATGTAGTTGGAAAGCGCATCAATCCAAACATAGACCACGTGCTTTGGGTCAAAGTCAACCGGCACACCCCAGCTGAAGGAGGTACGGGAAACGCACAGGTCCTCCAGACCGGGCTTGATGAAGTTGTTGATCATCTCGTTGACACGGCTGCGCGGCTGAAGGAAATCGGTGTTTTCCAGCAGGTCCTGAATCCGGTCCGCATACTTGGAAAGGCGGAAGAAGTAAGCCTCCTCCTCAGCGTCCACAACCGGTCGTCCGCAGTCCGGGCATTTGCCGTCCACCAGCTGGGTCTCGGTCCAGAAGGATTCGCACGGCTTGCAGTATTTGCCGACATATTTTCCTTTATAAATGTCGCCCTGCTCATAGAGCTTCTTGAAGATTTTCTGGACGGAATGTTCGTGATAATCATCGGTGGTGCGGATGAAGCGGTCGTTGGAAATGTTCATCAGCTTCCACAGGTCCAGCACACCATGCTCGCCCTCTACGATGTTGTCCACGAACTGTTTTGGGGTAACGCCTGCCTCCTTGGCCTTGTCCTCGATTTTCTGGCCGTGCTCGTCGGTGCCGGTCAGGAACATGACATCGTAGCCCTGAAGCCGCTTGTAGCGTGCCATCGTGTCGGTGGCAACGGTGCAGTAGGTGTGGCCGATGTGCAGCTTATCCGATGGATAATAGATCGGCGTTGTGATATAAAACGGTTTTTTCTCTTGTTCCATGATGATTCGTCCTCCTGTCTATCGATACCGCTTGGGTAAAAAACGTATGATACGCTAAAATTATAGCATTGTTTTGTCGGAAACTCAATGCCCTGTTTTCAATTCCCTGCGGATTTATCGCCCGTTCGTATGGCTTTTGCCCGAAAAGCCCGTCACAGCTTTTGCAAACCGGCATAGAATAGAGGGAATCCTGTATGGATTTTTGGAAAGGAGCTGCTGTTATGAACCTGAAAAACTACCAGATTACCGTCGGTGAGGTGCTGCAAAATCCGCGCGCTCGGGCGATGCTGCAAAAGGAGCTGCCAATGGTCATGCGCCACCCAATGCTTCCGGTCGCCAATGCCATCCCGCTCCGGGACATCCTCGACCATGCCGGAGGCTATGTTTCGCCCAGAAAGATGCAGTCGATTCTGCGGGAATTGGAGAAAATCTAGTCCGATTTTTGCCCTCCTGCGCCAAATCAGAGAGAAAATCGATGGATTTTGCCGAAAAACCTGACTTCGCCTCTTTTAAAATCGGGGGAAATGTTGTAAAATAAGAGAAAAGATGTCGGAGGACTGCGGTCCGGATTGCCGGCATCGTGCAAAGGGGGTGGAAAGGATGTCCTTTAACGCTTTCGTGGGAGGGGTGCGTCCCGGCGGGCTGACCAACGATTTTGAGGTCAAGATTCTCATCTGCTTTCTGCTCAACAGCATCGAGCAGGAGATGACCTTCGACGAGCTCAACGAAATCTTCCAGAATACGGGGCTGGTCAACTACTTTGAATTTGCCGAATCGGTCAGCGACCTTGAGCGCACCAGCCATCTGCGCCGCCAGCAGACCGAGGACGGACGGGAGGTGCTGTCCATCACCGAGGTGGGCAGGGTCACAGCCCGCACCTTTGAAAAGACACTGCCGCTTTCTGTGCGGGAAAAGACGCTGGAGGAGGCGCGCAAGCTCACCCGGATTCACCGCTGCATGGACCGGGTGGAAATCAACTATCACCCCGTTTCGGACGGATACATTCTGGAGCTGGTTCTGCGGGACATCGGCTCGGATCTGTTGGAGATGAAGGTGTTCCTGCCGACCGAGGAGGAGTGCCTGCGCGTTCGCCAGACGATTGAAGACGACCCAGCCGCGCTCTATTCCGGCCTGTTGGAGCTGCTGCTCCGTCCTTGACCCTTTGCTGAATCAAAATGCAAAACGCATCCCTCTCTGTCCGCTCGGGCAGAGGGGGATGTTTGCCTTAAAATCAGCGGTGCGGCTTGCCTTCCCTCATTGAATCGCGACTGCGTCTGTGCTATAATGGAATTAGAAAACAGAGGAAAGGAGGCTGCGAGGATGGAAAACATGGAGCTGTTGCAGGCGATGCGCCAGATGCTGTCCGAGAACAACCGCCAGATGACGGAGGAAATGAACCGGCAGATGGCTGAGAACAACCGCCAGATGATGGAGGAAATGAATCGCCAGATGGCGGAAAACAACCGCCAGATGATGGAGGAAATGAACCGGCAGATGTCCGAGAACAACCGCCAGATGATGGAGGAGATGCACACCCAGATTCAAGATGCCGTTGCTCCAATCTACAGCAGATTGGACAAGGTTGATGCAAGACTGGACAAGGTCGATGCAAGACTGGACAAGGTTGAATCGGAGCTGCAATCGGTCAAGGCGCTTGCCACCAAGACCCAGCTGATTGTTGAGAATGAAATCGACAGAAAAATCAATCTGTTGCTGGAAGGTCACAATGACCTGCACCGTCGTGTGGTACAGCTGGAGCAGATGAACGAGATTCTCAACGAAGTGAAGAACGATGTCTGGGCAATCAAACAAACCGTTGCAGGACGGGTTGTTCCGTATAAGTCGCGCGGCATCAGACGCAAACCCAATATGTAGCTTCCCCCAAAATAGAACAGAAGATAGAAAAAACCGGACATTTCTGTCCGGTTTTTTGTGTGCGCTTTTTGGGAATTAGCAGCTTGGAGTGTCCTCGACGGGGCAGGAGCAGACGGCAGAGCGGCGCTCGATGCGCAGGTAGAGTGCAACGCACAGAACGGCAAGCGCAAGCTGTGCGATCGGGTATGCCGCCCACACACCGCTGAGTCCAAACATCAGCGGCAGCAGCCACAGAGCCAGCGGATACAGCAGACAAGGCTCGATGTAGACCAGCAGGGAGGAGACAGCGGTCTGCTCCACCGCGTAGAAATAGGCGCTGATGCAGCGGGTCAGGCCGACCATTAAGAAGGAAAGTGCCGTGATGACCAGCGCCGGCTGTGCCTGCTGTGCAACCTCGCCGCTCAGGCCGAACAGCCCCACGATGGGAGCACGCAGAATCGAGACGCCGATTGCGGTCAGGGTCGAGATGAGGATGGAGCTTAGGATGCCCTTGCGGAACAGGTAGCGGATTTCCTCCCGCTGGCCTGCGCCGTAGGAAAAGCTCAACAGCGGCTGGATGCCGTCGCCCACGCCCTGCAACAGCAGCTGGACCGATGCCAGCACATAGGACAGCAGGGAGAACACCGCCAGAGCGTCGTCCCCTCCGTAGCGGATGCACTGCCAGTTGGTCAGGACGATGATGACCGAAGGGATGAGGGTCTGGCCGAACGGCGAAACGGCGATGCGGACGATTCGCTTGAGGCTGTCCCCGGAAATCCGCAGCCCCTCCAAGGTAAAGACGGAGCGGTTATTTGCAAACAGGTAGAACAGGGTAAGGAGGGCAACCACCGCCTGTGCAATCACGGTGGCAATCGCTGCGCCGCGCAGTCCCATCGACAGCCGATAGACCAGCAGATAGTCCAGCACGATGTTGGTGACCAGCCCCGAGCTCATGAACAGGGTTGCCTGAATGGTGCGGCCCTGATTGCGAATCAGCGGGGTGATGCCGTTGCCCAGCACCGGGAAGATGCCGCACAGGATGATGACCGAGATGTAGTCGTCGGCATAACGGGCAATCTCTCCGGTGGCGCCCAGCAATCCGATGAGCAAATCCTTGCTCAGCCAGAACAGCCCCATCAGCGCCAGTCCTGCCAGCGCCAGCACCGACAGGGTGGTTCCCATCGCGCGCTGTGCCTCGTACTGCTCATCACAGCCCAGATGCTTGCTCATCAGCACCGCGCCGCCCACGCCCAATCCGAAGGCGGTCGCATTCAAGCAGGCATGAATCGGGTAGACCAGATTGATGGCAGCCAGCGCCGCACTGCCCACCGCGTTGCCCACAAAGACGCCGTCCACCATCGCGTAAAAGCCGCTGAGCAGCATCGACACCATCGACGGCAGCACATAGCGGTAAAATTTTCGGCTGAGCTCCTGTTTCATTCCATCCTGTTTCATCATGCAAAGATTGCTCCTTTCCTTCCTCGGTGTGACCGCCTCTATTTTTTGCGGTCTTGCAAGAAGGCATTATAAAGTATGGTCTTACACCATAGTCAATCCCTTACAGAAAATTTTCTGCAAAATGTCACAAGTGACGAAAATTGACCCGCAGAGCGCCCCCGAAACCGGAAGAAAAACCGAGCAAAACGCCGCCACAGCCAGCCGAAACGACCGGACGGAAGCCTACGAGTATGAAATAGCTGTAAATAATCGCAGAAAAACTTGAGAATCGGAGGGATTTCTGATAAAATAAAAAACAGACTGGGAGGAGAGAAGACACAACTCCGCCAGAAAAATATCTTTTAAGAAAGTAGAGCTGATGAATGTTGGACAGTAGCAGCGGGTTATCTTGCATTTTTTTAATCGTTTTGGTGGCGCTTTCGGCCTTTTTCTCGGGCTCCGAAACTGCCCTGACCAGTGTGAACAAGATTCGCCTGAAGAGTCTGGAGGAAAACGGCGACAAAAAGGCGGCGCGGACTTTGCGTGTTGCGGAAAATTATGAGCGGATGATTTCCACCGTTCTCATCGGCAACAACATTGTCAATATCGCCTCGGCCTCGCTTGCCACCGTCATCTTCACCGTCCTGCTCGGCGCGGACAAGGGCGCGGCAGTTTCCACGGTTGTCATGACGATTGTTGTATTGATCTTCGGCGAGGTTCTGCCCAAAAACTATGCCAAAAACAATGCGGATTCGCTGGCGGTGGTTGTCAGCGGCCCGATTGGCTTCCTGATGACCGTCTTTAAGCCCCTCTCGGCAGCGCTCAGTGCCCTGTCCGGATTGATGTCCCGTCTGACCGGAGGAGAGGACGACAAGCCTTCGGTCACCGAGGAGGAGCTCAAATATATCGTCGAATCCATCGAGGAGGAGGGCGTGCTCGAGGAAAACGAGAGCGACCTGGTCCAGTCTGCGCTGGAGTTTGACGAAATCGAGGTACAGGAAATCGTCACCCCCCGTGTGGATATGGTCACGCTGGATGTCGAGGACAGCTGGGAGGAGATTCTGGAGCTTGCCAAAACCAGCAAGGTTTCCCGAATCCCGGTTTATGAAGGCTCCATCGACAACATCATCGGTCTGGTTCATGTGCGGGATATTCTGGAGGATGAAATCAGCAACAGCGAACACGACATCCACTCGCTGCTGTCCCAGTGCCTGTTCGTCCACAAGACGATGAACCTGTCCGGCTTGCTGGAAAAGCTGAGAAAAGAAAAGATGCCGCTGGCAATCGTCACCGACGACTACGGAGGCACGATGGGACTGGTTACCATCGAGGACGTCGTGGAGGAGCTGGTCGGCGAAATCTGGGACGAATACGATGATTTTGAGGAAGAGCTGGTCAAGAAGGACGACCATACCTATGAGGTCAGCGGCGACTACAATATCTATGACCTGATGGATGAGCTGGACGAGGACAACCGCTCCTTTGAAAGCGACTATAATACCGTCAGCGGATGGATTCTCGAGCAGCTCGAGCACATCCCGACGGTGGGCGAGCAGCTGGTCTATGAGGACCGGATGCGGGTGACCGTCACCGAAATGGATGACCAGAGGATTACCAAAGTGAAAATCGAGCTGCTGCCACAGCAACAGCCGGCAGACAGCGAATGAAATGGGGCTGAAGAATGTCAAGGAAAAAACCCAACCGAAACCAACAGCAGGGCTGGCAGAAGGTAGAACAGCCTGGGAAGGCAGCTCCGACTGAGCCAAAGCCTGAACAGGTTACCCAGCCGAAGCCCGAGCCAAAGCCTGAACAGGTTACCGAGCCAAAGCCCGAGCAGGTTACCGAGCCGAAGCCCGAGCCAAAGGCCGAGAAGCCGCAGGCAAAGCCTGAGCCGAAGCCAAAGCAGGAGAGCGCACCGCAGAATGCAAAACGCAAAAAGTCGGACAAACGCCGCCGAAAACATTCGGCAGCAGTGCCGCTGGGCGGACTGTTCATCCTGCTGGCACTCATCGGATTGATTACCGTCGTGACTCTGGGAGTGCAGACCACCGAAAACCTGATTGACAACTCCAAGAAGAAAACCGAATTCGGAAACTTTATCCTGCCGGTGCTGATGTTTGACCCGGTTCCGTTCGAGGACCCCAACGAGATGGGCGACCTTGCGCTGCTGCGCTCCTCCATCTGGGCGGCCATCCTCGAAAACAACGAGAGGTACGCAATCGGCGACGGCAGCATGATTTCGGTGCCGCAGAGCGACGTCGATGTTGCGTGTGCGAAGCTGTTCGGAGACGAGGTCACGCTGATTCACCAGTCGTTTGAGGACTATCTGTCCATCTACTCCTACAATGCGGATACCAAGACCTACTATGTCCCGGTGGATGCCACCATCCTGTATACCCCACAGGTGGAGGAAATCAACCGCACGGGCAATCTCTTTGAGCTGACCGTGGGCTACATCGCGCCGGACAACCAGTGGATTCAGCAGGTGAAGAAGGAAAAGAGCGTGCCGGTTCCCAGCAAGTATATGATTTATGTGCTGGAGCGGGAGGACGGCGAGTACCACCTCACCGCAATCAAAGACCCGCCGGACGGCGCTGTTCCGGGCTTGCCGCAGATTTCGGAAAATGGAGCGCAGTCCACTCCGGCTGCACCGCAGACCGAGACTCCGCAGACCGTGGAACCGACCGCTCCAACCGAGCAGACCAAGCCGACCGAGGAGACACCGGAACAGCCGGAGGAGCAGAAAAAATCGGAGGACAGCGAAACCGCAAAGGCTGCTGCCGAGCAGGTGGCATAGCGCAGCGCTGACCCAAACCGCCATAGGGAATCAATCCCCCGGCGGCGGAAGTCCTGTGACGGGACTTCCGCCGCCTTCCTTTTCGTCAGAAATGGGAAACGGGTTTGACTGGCGAGAATCGCCGCAAAGCGTGAGTGTTCCCACCTAACCGATAGGGATAGTCACAAAGCGTGAATGTTTCTGCCTAACCGATGAGGAACACCGCGAAGCGTGAACATTTCTTTCGTTTTTCATTTCTTGGGAAAGAAATGAAAAACCTTTCTTCGAAAAGAAAAGGAAAGAAAAGTGGGAGATTGTATGAGGAGGAATTGATTGATGAAGGTAAAGCTGCTGGTACAAATTGGAATCGTGTTCGGAATCTGTCTGGTGGGCGAGGGGATTTCCCGCGTCCTGCCGTTCGCATTTCCGGCAAGCGTCATTAGTATGATTTTGTTGTTTTTGCTGCTGCTGAGCGGTGCGCTCAAGGTGGAGCATATCCGCGAAAAGGGCGATTTCCTGCTGCGGAATATGGCGTTCTTTTTCATCCCGTCTGGGGTGGGACTCATCGAGCAGGCGGATGCGGTGCGGGGCAAGGTGCTGCCGCTGTTGGCAGTCTGCCTGATTACCACCGTGCTGACCTTTGCGGTGTCCGCCGTAACCATCCGTCTGGTCAGCAGTTGGCAGAATCGTCTGAAAAAAGGAGGCCGCTAAGGATGCAGGAATTGTTTGCTTCTCCGATGTTCGGCATTGTGCTGTGCATCTTCTCGTTTGAAATCGGGCTGTGGGTCAACCGCAAGACCCGCTCTCCGTTTATGAATCCACTGCTGATTGCCATTGTGCTGTGCATCGCGGTGCTGAAGCTCGGCTCGATTCCGCTCGAGAGCTTCCAGAAGGGCGGCAGTATCATCTCGATGTTCTTGGCTCCGGCAACGGCGGCGCTGGCAATCTCAGTCTACAGCCAGCTGGAAACCCTCAAGAAAAACCTCCTGCCCATCCTTGCCGGCACTCTGGCAGGCTCGGTGACCTCGGTGCTGAGCGTCATCGGGCTGTGCAAGCTGTTCGGACTGGACGAGCAGCTGACCGCCTCCCTCATCCCGAAAAGCGTCACCACCCCGATTGCGATGGAGATTTCCGGCAAGCTCGGCGGCATCGTCCCCATCACCGTTGCGGCGGTCATCGTCACCGGCATCATGGGCGCTGTGCTGGCTCCGCTGCTCATCCGGCTGTTTCGGGTCAAAGACCCGGTCGAGGCAGGGGTTGCCATCGGCACCTGTAGTCACGCGCTGGGAACCACCAAAGCGTTGGAGCTGGGCGAGGTGCAGGGTGCGATGAGCGGCATCGCCATCGGGGTTGCAGGCATCATCACCGTGCTGATTTCGATGTTTTTGTAGCCGCTCTGTGGTAACAGAGTTCCCTGCGGACAGCCGCAATTCATTGACGCAGACCGCGTAGTATGGTAAAATAAAGAAAAAAGTAACCATATCGGACGGAGGTGCTGTCGATGAAGAAGCGGACGATTGTGATAGTGGTAGCGGTGATTGCGGTTGTCATCGGGGTAATTGCGGCGGTCGTGGGAGGCATCCTGATTGGCATGGCGGCGGTGTCCTTCGAGTCCTTCGAGTCCGAACACCCTCTCGAGTCGAAACATTCGCTCGAATTCCAAACAATGCGATTCGAGAGGAGCGATTCGAGCAGCATCAAAAAAATCCTGACCCTCGACCGAACAGACGATGGGGTTGTGATTGCGCTGGGCTACGAAGATATGATGAGTCAAGAGCAGGAGATTTCCCACCAGAAGGAATTCGACCGGGAAACGCTGGAAGAAATCGAAGCCGTTCTTGGGGACTATCAGGTTCGGGATTGGGGCGGCTTTGTCGGGACAAATCCGAACGGCGTCTACGACGGCAGCAGCTTCGTCTTTTCCTGCACCCTGACCGACGGCAGCTCCTTTTATGCCAGCGGCTCCAACAAGTATCCCAAACATTACAGAAGTGTGTATCAGTATCTGGAGGGGCTTCTGTGGAGGGTTTCGATTCAGGACACAACCTTCGAAACGGAATCTTGCACCATCCGGCTGCCGGAAAGCTGGGTCGGCAACACGCAGGCCGAGCTAAAGGGAAGGAATGTCACCTTCCTGCTGCCGCTGAAAAGCGAAAATGTGGAGCTGTTCACCCTCGAATTTTCGCAGAAAAGACCGGACAAGACCAGCGATTATCGTCTCATCGGCCAAATCAAATCGGAGGAAACGGGCGAGGAGCTGTTCCTCGGAATCAGGCGGCCTGAGGATTTCGGCACACTGAGCATAATTACCGCGGGGAAACAGCAGCGCAAGATTTACACAACGGTGGATGATGCCATCGAAGGCATCATCAAAAGCATCCAGCCGAATCAACCATATGATTTCATGTGGAAAGTAGCGAACTGATCAGGAAAGACCAGCCTCCTTTCGTCGCAGGGACGGAGGGAGGTTGTTTTTGTACAGCGGACAAAAATAGGTCGGGCAAGGATTTTCCGGCTGTATTGTGATGACGCAAAAAGTGTGATATAATATCAGGGTATGAAAACAGACAGGGCAAAAGCTCTGCCAAGGGAGGAACGCTGTGATTATCCTAGGGATTGACCCCGGCTACGCTATCGTGGGCTGGGGCGTTTTGGAGTATCAGAACAGCCGCTTCATCATTCGGGGCTACGGCGCCATTACTACGCCGGCAGGGATGGATTTTCCGCAGCGCCTCCAGATGATTTATGAGGACATGAATACGGTCATCGGGCGCTATCACCCGGATGTCCTGTCGATTGAAAAACTGTTTTTCACCAACAATAAAACGACCGGCATCGATGTGGCGCAAGCCAGAGGAACCATCCTGCTGGCGGCGGCACAGTCGGGGATGCAGGTGTACGAGTACACCCCGATGCAGGTCAAGCAGTCGGTGGTCGGCTATGGCAAGGCGGAGAAAAAGCAGGTGATGGAGATGACCCGCATCCTGCTGCATCTGCCTGCGGTGCCAAAGCCCGACGACACCGCCGATGCGCTGGCGCTGGCAGTCTGCCATGCCCACTGTGCGGGCAGCGGCTTGAGCCAGAACCAACGGTTTCAACAGCAGCTGAGGAGGACAGTCCATGATTTATAGTCTCAGAGGAAAGCTCATCCATGTAGAGGAAAGCGCCGCCGTCATCGAGTGTGCCGGGGTGGGGTATCGGTGCAGCGTCACCCGCACCACCTTGAACGCTCTGCCGCCGGTGGGAGCGGAGGCGATGCTGTACACCTGGATGAATGTCCGGGAGGGTGCGGTTGATTTGTTCGGCTTTGCCACCTCCGCCGAGAAAAACTGCTTCGGCCAGCTAACCTCGGTCAGCGGCGTCGGGCCGAAGGTTGCGCTGGCAATCCTGTCCGAGCTCAAGCCCGACCAGCTGATGCTGGCGCTGGTGTCGCAGGATGTCAAGAGCCTGACCCGTGCCGCCGGGGTGGGCAAAAAGCTGGCAGAGCGCATCCTGCTCGAGCTTCGGGACAAGGTCAAAACCGAGGAGCTCAGCGAGCAGATGCAGCAGATCAGTCAGGTCGGCAGCCAGCTCAGCGAAGGCACCGGCAGCGTCGCCGAGGCGGTTTCCGCGCTGGTGGTGCTGGGCTACAGCCAGAGCGATGCGGCCCGTGCGGTGGCAGGACAGCCGCCGGAAGCAAGCGTTCAAGAGCTGGTCAAGCTGGGCCTGAAAAAACTGGCAGGCTCCCGCTAGCGGCGCAGAGGAGGAAAACAAATGCTGGAAAACGAAATGGATTTTGAAAACCGCATCATCGCACCCGAGTATGCCTCGGGGGAGGACGGCGATGTGGAAACCTCGCTGCGCCCGAAATCCCTGAGCGAGTACATCGGTCAGGAAAAGGCCAAGGAAAATCTGTCCATCTTTATGCAGTCGGCAAAGATGCGCGGAGAGGCGCTGGACCATGTGCTGCTCTACGGCCCTCCGGGACTGGGAAAAACGACCTTGGCAGGCATCGTCGCAAACGAGATGGGCGTCAACCTTCGTGTGACCTCCGGCCCTGCCATCGAAAAGCCCGGCGATTTGGCGGCGCTGCTCACCAATCTGAGCGAGGGCGATATTCTCTTTATCGACGAGATTCACCGCCTGTCCCGTGCCGTGGAGGAGATTCTCTACCCGGCGATGGAGGACTATGCGCTGGATATTATCATCGGCAAAGGCCCGTCGGCTCGGTCAATCCGCATCGACCTGCCCAAATTTACCCTGATTGGCGCCACCACCCGCGCCGGCCAGATGACCTCTCCGTTGCGTGACCGCTTCGGGATGCTGCTGCGTCTGGAGCTGTACCGCCCGGAGGAGCTGTGCCAGATTATCACGAGAAGTGCGCGGATTCTGGAGGTCGAGTGCGAGGAGGAGGGTGCGCTGGAGCTGGCACGACGCAGCCGAGGCACACCCCGTATTGCCAACCGTCTGCTCAAGCGGGTGCGCGACTATGCGCTGGTGCTGGGAGACGGCAGGGTGACCCGCGAGATTGCAGATGCCTCTCTGGACAAGATGGAAATCGATAAGCTGGGCTTGGATTCCAACGACATCCGCATCCTCAAGACCATCATCCGCAACTACGGCGGCGGCCCGGTCGGGGTGGAAACCCTTGCCGCGGCGGTGGGCGAGGAGACGGTCACCATCGAGGAGCAGTGCGAGCCGTATCTGATGCAGATTGGCTTTTTGGTTCGCACACCGCGTGGACGCTGTGTCACGCCGCTGGCGTATGAGCATCTGGGGCTTGCCTGTCCGAACGGGGACGACCAGCTACAGCTGCGCTTTGACCAGCTTGCACTGTAAGCAAACCCCTGCCGCGTCAAAGGGAGACCCCATCTGTGTTGCGGTGCGGCAGTTGATTTCATAAAAAAAGGGCGGTTTTGGGTTTTGCCGCCCAAACCAAGATTCATGAGTAAGGAGCTGAACATTTTATGGGAAGAATTTTTGGAACCGACGGCGCGCGCGGCGTTGCCAACACCGAAATTAGCTGTACGCTGGCGATGGACATCGGCAGAGCGGCAGCGATGGTCGTGGCACGGGACAACAAGGTCAAGCGCCCGCTGTTTCTGGTCGGACATGATACCCGCATCTCGCACGATATGCTCGAAAGCGCGATTGCAGCCGGGCTGTGCTCGGTGGGCGCAGATGTCGTGACACTGGGTACGGTGCCGACCCCGGCTGTGGCCTATCTGGTTGCCAATTCCGACGCAGATGCCGCCATCATGCTTTCGGCTTCCCACAATCCCTATGAGTTCAACGGCATCAAGATTTTTGGCTCCGAGGGCTTCAAGCTCACCGACGAGGAGGAGATTGAAATCGAGGAGATTGTGCTCGACCATGTCCTGCCCTATGACTTAAAATGGAACGACGAGCTGGGTACCATCCGCAGCGGAGAGGGTCTGGTCGAGGGCTACATCGAGCATCTGGTTTCGAGCGTGCCGGGGCCGCTCTGCGGGCTGAAAACGGCGGTAGACTGCGCCAACGGCAGTGCCAGCGCCACCGCGGCCAAAATCTTCGAGCGGCTGGGCGCACAGGTGACCATCCTCAACGACCAGCCCAACGGGGTCAACATCAACGACAACTGCGGCTCGACCCACATCGAGGTGCTGGGACGCTATGTCCGTGAGAACGGCTTTGACTTGGGCGTTGCCTTCGACGGCGATGCCGACCGGTGCTTGGCGGTGGACGAAAACGGCGAGCTGGTGGACGGAGATAAGCTGATTGCAATCTTCGCCGACCGGATGAAGCAGGAGGACAGACTGACCAACAACACCGCCGTGGTCACGATTATGAGCAATATGGGCTTCTTCAAGTTTGCCGAGCAGGCTGGTATCCGGGTGGAAAAAACCGGTGTCGGCGACCGCTATGTGCTTCAGAATATGCTCGAGCATGGACACGTCATCGGCGGCGAGCAGTCCGGACACATCATTTTCCGCGAGTTTATGACCACCGGTGACGGACAGCTGACAGCGATTCAGCTGCTTTGGGCGCTCAAGCAGAGCGGCAAAAAGCTCTCGGAACTGGCTTCGCTCATGCAGGTCTATCCGCAGGTCATCCGCAACGTCCGCGCGGACAAGGAAATGAAGAAGGCGGTCAAGATGGATGCCGGTGTGCTGGCGCGCCAGAAGGAGCTGGAGGACAGCATGAACGGCAACGGCAGGATTCTGGTGCGTCCTTCCGGCACCGAGCCGGTCATCCGCATTATGGTGGAAGGGCCGCAGAAGGAGCAGATTGCCTGCATCGCAGAGGAAATGGAACAGACAATTATAGAAAGGTTAGGCTACAATGAGGACTGCAAAGGACTGGAAACAATTTGAGGTAATTGACACCTCCGGCGGGGAAAAGCTGGAGCGCTGGGGAGACATCATTCTGACCCGACCCGACCCACAGGTTATCTGGAACACCCCGAAGGGTGAGGTCTGGCGCCGCACCAACGCGCGGTATCTGCGCTCGGCAAGCGGCGGAGGCAAATGGGAAATCCGCAATATGCCGCGGGAGCAGTGGACGATTTCCTACAAAGACCTGCACTTTAAAATCAGCCCGACCGGCTTTAAGCACACCGGACTTTTTCCGGAGCAGGCGGTCAACTGGGACTTTATGGCAGACAAGATTCGCAGCGCAGGCCGCGAGGTCAGCGTCCTCAACCTGTTCGCCTATACCGGCGGCGCAACGCTTGCCTGCGCACAGGCGGGCGCAAAGGTCTGCCATGTCGATGCCAGCAAGGGCATGGTGGCATGGGCTAGGGAGAATGCCGAGCTGTCCGGCTTGCAGGCGAAGCCCATCCGCTGGATTGTGGACGACTGCAAAAAGTTTGTCGAGCGTGAGATTCGCCGCGGCAACCGCTACGACGGCATTGTCATGGACCCGCCATCCTACGGCAGAGGCCCCGGCGGCGAGGTCTGGAAGCTGGAGGACTCCATCTATGATTTGGTCGAGCTGTGCGCTCAGGTGCTTTCGGATGACCCGCTGTTCTTCCTGCTCAATTCCTACACCACCGGGCTGTCCCCGTCGGTCATGGAGTACATCCTCGGCGTCACCGTCGGCAAGCAGCACCCGGGCAAGGTCTCCTCGTCCGAAATCGGCTTGCCGGTCACCCAGAGCGGCTTTGTTCTGCCCTGCGGCAGTACGGCAATCTGGGAAAAGTAAAAAAACCAACGAAAACCCTCAAGACCACCGCGCCCACGAACGGTGCGGCGGTCTTTCTTTGTCACTTTGGCAGTGCGGCTTCCGGCTTGGATTGGAAAAAAATTGTGAACACCAACAAATTTTGTGTTTTCCTCTTTTCTTTCCAGCCAAAATTGATTATACTAGTGGAAGATTTCAACAAAACCTGCGCCCGTAATCTCAGCGTTTTAGCAAGGCTGGGCTTCGGGCTGTGCGCGTCAGACGCATATGATGGAGAGCGAGACCCTGTCCGACGGGGTTTGCATCTCCAAATCCAGAAAAAGGTGGTAACAACGCTGATGGACGACTTTATCAAAGCAGAGGGAATCAGTTTCAGCTATCATGTGGAGGAGGGCCAGGAGGCAATCAACGTCTTTGAGGACCTGAATGTGACCATCCGCCAAGGCGAGCTGACCGCTGTGCTTGGACATAACGGCTCTGGCAAAAGCACCTTTGCCAAGCATCTCAACGCCATTCTGCTGCCTTCGGGAGGCAAGGTCTATGTGGACGGGATGGATACTGCCGACGAGGAACGGCTGTACGATATCCGTCAGGAGGTCGGAATGGTATTCCAGAACCCGGACAACCAGATTGTAGCAACGGTGGTCGAGGAGGATGTTGCCTTCGGGCTGGAAAACATCGGGGTCCCGCCGCGCGAAATGCGCCAGAGGGTAGACCGCGCGCTGATGGATGTGGGCATCTATGAGTATAAAAAGCACGCACCGCACCGCCTGTCCGGCGGCCAGAAGCAGCGTGTGGCAATCGCAGGCATCATCGCCATGCGCCCGAAGTGCATCGTGCTCGACGAGCCGACCGCTATGCTCGACCCGCGCGGACGCCGCGAGGTCATGGAGACCATCCACAAGCTCAACCGCGAGTACGGCATCACCGTCGTGCTGATTACCCATTATATGGATGAGGCTGCCCAGTGCGACCGCATCATCGTCATGGATTCGGGCAAGGTGATTTTGGACGACACCCCGAAAAAGGTCTTTTCCCATGTCCGCGAGCTCAAAAAGGTCGGGCTGGATGTGCCGCAGACCTCCGAGCTGATTTTTGAATTTTTAAAGGAAGGCTACAACCTGCCCAAGGATGTGCTCACCGAGGACGAGTGCGTCAAGGCAATCACCACCCTGTTCCGCCGCAAGGGCATCCGCCCGACCCCGCCGGAAAAACAGGAGCAGCAGGAGCAGTAACCTATCCCCGAAAACCCAGAGAGGACAGCAATCGTGCGAGACAGTATCCGCCAAGGGTTCGGCAACTGTACTCATGCCGCACGATGAAAGGAATGAAGAAAAAAGATGGCAGTCATCAAGACAGAGCATTTGACACACACATATTCCGAGGGGACCCCGTTCGTCAAAATGGCGATTCAGGATGTCAACCTCTCGATTGAAGAGGGTGAGATGGTCGGCGTCATCGGTCACACCGGCTCTGGAAAATCCACCCTCATCCAGCATTTCAACGGTCTGCTCAAGCCCACCTCCGGCAAAATCTATATCGACGGAGAGGATATGTGGGCGGACACAACCCGTCTGCGGGACATCCGCTTTAAGGTGGGACTGGTGTTCCAGTACCCGGAATATCAGCTTTTTGAGGAAACCGTCTACAAGGACATCTCCTTCGGCCCCAAAAATATGGGACTCAGCGAGGAGGAGGTTGACCGGCGGGTGCGTCAGGCAGCTTCCTTTGTCAATGTCACCGAAGAGATGATGCACAAATCCCCCTTCGAGCTGTCCGGCGGTCAGAAGCGCCGCGTGGCGATTGCCGGCATTCTGGCAATGCAGCCCAAGGTGCTGATTCTTGACGAGCCGACCGCAGGTTTGGACCCGAAGGGTCGTGACCGCATCCTCGGCCAGATTCAGGAGTATCAGCAGGACCAGAAAAACACCGTCCTCATCGTTTCGCACAGCATGGAGGATGTGGCAAAGTTTGCACGCAAGGTGCTGGTCATGAACCAGTCCAAGGTCTTTTTGTACGACGATACCGAAGCGGTCTTTGCACACGCACAGGAAATCGAACAGATGGGACTTGCCGTTCCGCAGGTCACCCGCGTCTTTACGCACTTGGCAGAGATGGGCTATCCGGTTGACCCGCACACCTACACCATCCAGGCAGCCAAACAGCAGGTGCTCGACCTGTTCGAGCAGCAGGAGAAGGGGGGCAAAAAGAATGCTTAAAGACATCACCCTCGGACAATATTTCCCCGGAAATTCCTTCATCCATAAGATGGACCCCCGCATGAAGATTATCTCCTCGGTGCTGTATATCATCATCCTCTTTGTGGCATCCCGACCGCTGGGTCTGGTGCTGGGCGTTGTGCTGGCGGTGATGATGTATGTGATTTCCCGCATCTCCGGTAAGATGGTGCTCAAGAGCCTCAAGCCGGTGGTGCCGATTATCCTGTTCACGGCGATTCTGAACCTGTTCTTCTTTGCAGGCCCGACCGAGCCGCTGGTTTCGTGGGGCTTCATCCACATCTATCGGGAGGGCATCGCGATGGCAATTATGATGGCAGTTCGCATCATGTGCCTGATTGCCGGAACCTCCCTGCTGACCTACACCACCTCGCCAATCGAGCTGACCGATGCCATCGAGGTGCTGATGGGCCCGCTCAAGCGCTTCCATGTGCCGGTGCATGAGATTGCCATGATGATGACCATTGCACTGCGCTTCATCCCGACCCTGATTGAGGAGACGGATAAAATCATGAACGCACAGAAGGCCCGCGGCGCCGATTTGGAAAGCGGCGGACTGGTTCAGCGTGCCAAAGCCCTGATTCCGATTTTGATTCCGCTGTTTGTTTCGGCATTCCGCCGCGCCGACGAGCTTGCTCTTGCGATGGAGTGCCGCTGCTACCGCGGCAGTGTGGGACGAACCCGCCTCAAGCAGCTGGAATACAGCAGTCGCGACTTCGTTGCGCTGGCATTCATGCTGCTGTGTCTGGGCGCAGTCATTGCCATCAACTGCATTTTCCCCAAAATGATATAGTGTTGTCCGCTCCCCAAGGCCTGCATCGGTTTTGGGGAGCGTTTCGTTTTTTTGGAACGGACAGAAATTGGTCGAATTTTCGCAAGAAAAGCAGAGGTTGAAGGGTGCTGCGAATAAATTTTCGTTTTATTCTCAGAAGCCATAATGACAGAAACCCCGAAGTCTGCTATAATAAAGGGACGCAATCAAACACCACAGACCCGGCTCAGGGAGAATGATACGCTGCCTGGATGTCCCGGAGACCAAGGAGGCAGTATGTCACAGTCAAGAAATCTTCTTCTTACCATCCGCTATCAGGGAACCAACTACCACGGCTTTCAGGTGCAGAAAAATGCCGTCACCGTTGCCCAGACCCTTCAGGATGCCATGCAGGCGGTGCTGGGTGTCCGCGACGACATCAAGGGCTGCTCCCGAACCGACAGCGGCGTTCATGCCAACGAGTTCTGTGTGAGCTTTCACACCCAGAGCCGCATCCCCTGCGAAAGTCTGGTGCGTGCGCTCAATGTCAAGCTCCCGTATGATATTGCCGTGACTGCCTGTCGGGAGGTTCCGCTGGACTTCCACGCGCGCTATTCCTGCCGGGGCAAGCGGTATGTCTATCAAATTCACAACAGCCCGGTCAAGGACCCCTTCAACTGGAAGCGGGTCTACGAGTACCGCTACCCGCTGGACGAAGCGCTGTGCAACCGCGTGTGTCAGGACTTTCTGGGAACCCACGATTTTTCCGCCTTCTGCGCCGCCAATTCCTCGGTGGAGGACCATGTCCGCACCATCACCGCTTGCGGCATGACCCGTCAGGGCGAGCAGGTCACCTTCTTTGTGGAGGGCGACGGCTTTTTGTACAACATGGTTCGCATCATGGTCGGCACCGTGCTGGAGATTGCCGCCGGCTCGATGGAGCAGGATGCCATCCCGCGGATTCTGGCGGGCAAGGACCGCTCGGCGGCAGGAGCAACCGCTCCGGCGTGGGGCTTGTATCTGGACAAGGTCTTTTATGACAGCGAGGTGCAGGACGCACAGGAGGAGGCAACGACAGAATCATGGGCAAGGTGACCGATTTTAAAACCCTCAAACGCAGGCAGACGCGCAAACGCACCATCAAGCTCCTTGCGCTGATTGCCGCCATCCTGATAGGAACCTATCTGATTTCCTATGTTGTCAATACCCCCAGCTTTGCCGGATTTTCCTCGGTGCTGGATATGATCAAGGGCGGGCCGGGCTACCCCATCGATGCGCCGGGCGGCAAGGTGCGGGGAATGTACCAGAACGGCGGCAGTCTGGTGGTGCTCAACGAAACCAATCTCTATTTTTATAATACCAGCGGCAGTGAGGTCTATCGGGTTCAACACCGAATGGGCAACCCGAAGATTGCCTGCAACGACACGATGATGCTCAACTATGACCGCGGCTCCAAGACCTATGCCGCATACAGCCGCAACAACCTGTTCTACAGTGGCAAGACCGAAAATGCCATCCGTGCCGGGGACATCTCCCAGAACGGGTGTATCGCGATTGCCACCCAGACCGAGACCGCCCAGACACAGGTGATGGTGCTGGATGCCAAGCAACGCGAGCTGTACACCTGGAAGAGCGAAAATGTCGTGACCGCTCTTGCCATCTCGGCAAACGGCTCGTCGGTCGCCATCGGCTCATCCTATGTGGAGGAGGGCCAGCTCAAGAGCGCGCTGACCGTCCTGAAAAACGGCAAGGAGCAAAGCCGCTACGAGCTGGTCAACCAGATGATTTATGCGATGGAGTTCGACGGAGCCAATGTGCGCTGTGTCACCGACCGCTGTGCCTTCCTGCTGAACACTGAGGGCAGGGTCATCGGCCAGTTCGACTACAAGGGACAGCAGCTTGCCGCCTTCTCGATGTACGAAAACGGCGTGGCGCTGGTGTTCGGCAACTATGAGCAGGACCGCAAATATACCTTGGCTTCGGTAGCGGCGGACTTTTTCACCCTCAACGGCCAGACCACCCTGACCGACAGCCTGCAACGGGTCAAGGCGTATGAGCATACCATTCTGGTGCTGGGGGCCTCCTCCTTCGAGGAATACAGCGCCTACGACTGCTCGCTGCTGACCAGCGAGGAGGGAAGTGCCTACTACGACATTCAGCCGATGGGCAACTCGGTCTATGCCATGTCCACCACCGAAATCACACGGCTGGGCTTGCAGACCCCGTCCAAGTTCTCGCTGTTTGGTGCGGGCAAGCCGCAGGAGTTGCCCGACAAGGAGGACGGCGCACCGACCCAAGAGGAGCTGGACCTGCTGCAAAATCTCCTCAACAACATGGAGCAGGAGAGCGGCGAGGAGCTGACGGTGGGCGAGTCCAAGCCGCAGACCACCTATGAGGAGGGCTTCATCGAGATTGAGGAGCCTCAAACACCGGAGCAGACCCCGACCGAGGAGACCCCTTCGGAGGGAATCCACGACGACTATGACCGGGAAAATCCCGACGGAGTGGTCAACGAAGGCCCGGCACAGGTGCCAATCCAGAACGAGGATGTCCAGCCGTCCTTCACCGAGCAGAAGAGCGACGAGCCGCAGGAGGAGCATACCGGCCGCCGACCGGCAGCTTCCACCCAGTCGAAGGAGGACGAACCAACCAAATCAGAAACCACCGAGCAGGAGGAGCCGTCCGACACCACCAAGTCCGACACCTCCGAAAAGCCCAAGGATGGGCCGCTCTTTTCAACCCGCCGTCCGGCGAAGTAGCCGACGGCATCAACAGGAGAGGATGATGATGTTATGGAGCGATTGATTGTGCTTGCCTATGACCTGGCGGCGGTGCTGATTCTGTTGCAGGCCGTTGCTTTCAGCGCTAGACGCGGCTTTGCCACCGGCATCTTTCGCATGGTCGGCCAGCTTGCCGCACTGTTCGGCGCAACCTATCTGTCCCGCAGTGGCGCACAGCTCATCTACAACAGCTTTTTAAAGACCGAGGTTACCACATTTCTCAACCGCAGTCTACAGGGAGGACAGGCCGCCGAGATTATCTCCCAGCTCGAAGCCGGGCTGGAGCAGCTGCCGCACCTGTCCGCCAATATCCTGAGCATGGGCATCGACCTCGATGCCATCTCGCGGGCGCTTGCCAACAGCGTGTCGGGGGTGGGAGCTGCCCTCGAACAGTCGGTCATCGGGCCGGCGGTGCAGGGCTTTGTCTCGGCGCTGTTGTTCCTGCTGCTCTTTGCCGTGTTCGGCGGACTGGTGCGGGTGCTCACCGGCGCCATCCACTTCATGTTCCGCTCGCCGATTCTGGCGCCCATCGACCGCTTTCTGGGCGGCTTGCTGGGTCTCTTGCAGGGCTCGCTCAACCTGTACCTCATCTGCATCGGGCTCAAGCTGTTGTTCTATCTGCTGGGCGGGATGAAATACTGCAATCAGGGCATCATTTTGGACACCCTTGTGCTCAGCAAATTCTACACCCTTGACCCGCTGAGTCTGTTTGTGTCGTAAAAAGATAAGAGTGCTTCATGAATTGTTCATATTGAGCGGCTATAATGAAAGGATACGGGAGAGCTGCTCCCGTATCCTTTAACAATCAATCACCCTGCAATCACGAAGAAAGGATGTTTTTTTATAGATGAATCCAAATATGATGTGTTCAAGATGTAAGAAAAGATTAGCGGTTGTCTTTCTCACCCGAATGGATGGGGACAAACCGGTTAACGAGGGGCTGTGTCTCAAATGCGCTAAGGAGCTGAACATCAAGGCGGTCACCGACCTGCTGGACAAGATGGGCATTACCGACGAACAGCTGGATGCGATGGACGACCAGGTGTCGGGACTGCTGGACTCCTTCGGGGACAGCTTTGATATGGGCGGCGCACAGTCGATGCCGTTCATGCAGATGTTCAATATGCCGGGGACAATGGGCCCGGACGACGAGGAGATGGACGAGGACGAGCTTGGGGACGAGGACGAGCAGTCGGATGCGATGGAGCCGTATGAGGACGGAGCCATCGACCAGATGCAGGAGGAGAGTCATCGGCCGTTTTCCCGTGCAAAGCGCCAGAAAGAAAAGGAAAAGAAAAAATATAAATTCCTCAGCGCACACTGTGAGAACCTGACCGAAAAGGCGCGCGAGGGCAAAATCGACCGCATTGTCGGCAGAGAAAAGGAGATTGAGCGGGTCATCCAGATTCTCAACCGCCGCACCAAAAATAACCCGTGCCTGATTGGTGAGCCGGGTGTCGGCAAGACCGCGATTGCCGAGGGAATTGCCCAGAAGCTGGCGGACGGTAGCGTTCCGGCGATGCTTCAGGGCAAGGAGCTTTACCTGTTGGATATGACCTCGCTGGTAGCGGGAACCCAGTTCCGCGGCCAGTTTGAAAGCCGTGTCAAGGGACTGCTCGACGATGTTCGCAAGGTGGGCAACGCCATCCTGTTCATCGACGAGGTACACAGCCTGGTCGGTGCGGGCGATTCGGAGGGCTCGATGAATGCCGCCAACATCCTCAAGCCTGCGCTTTCCCGTGGCGAGATTCAGGTTATCGGTGCGACCACCTTCGACGAGTACCGCAAGCACATCGAAAAGGATGCCGCTCTCGAGCGCCGCTTCCAGCCGGTTAAGGTAGACCAGCCCAGCATCGAGCAGACCGTCGAGGTGCTCAAGGGCATCAAGGGTTATTACGAGAGCTTCCACCGGGTCACTGTTCCCGACGAGATTGCCCGCAGAGCGGTGCTCTATTCCGAGCGATACATCAACGACCGCTTCCTGCCGGACAAGGCCATCGACCTGCTCGACGAGGCCTGCTCCTGTGCAAATCTCCGCAACAAGGTGCTTGCCCAGTATGACGAGTACAACCGTCAGATTGGGGTCTACCAGCGCGTTATCGAGTCCGAGGAGCAGAAGGAAAGCGACATCGACTACGAGAAGCTTGCGGAGAACAAGGCAAAGGTGCTTCAGCTGCAAGGACAGGCGGACGAACTGCGGGAGGAAGCGCTCGGCCAGAAGGTGACCGACGAGGATTTGGCAAAGGTCATCGAGCTGTGGACCGGCATCCCAGCCACCAAAATTCAGGAATCGGAGATGCAGCGTGTGGCAGGTCTGGAGGATGCGCTCAAGAAGCGTGTCATCGGTCAGGACGAAGCCATCGAGCTGGTCAGCGCAGCGGTTCGCCGCTCCCGTGTCCAGATCAGCAAAAAGCGCCGTCCGGCTTCCTTCATCTTTGTCGGCCCGACCGGCGTGGGCAAGACCGAGCTGGTCAAGGTTCTTTCGGAGGAAATGTTCGACCAGCAGAATCCGCTCATCCGTCTGGATATGTCCGAATTTATGGAAAAGCACAGCGTGGCACGCATCATCGGTGCGCCGCCCGGATATGTCGGCTATGACGAGGCAGGCCAGCTGACCGAAAAGGTTCGCAGAAGACCCTACTCGGTCGTTCTCTTTGATGAGATTGAAAAGGCGCACCCGGATGTCATGAACATCCTGCTCCAGATTCTGGACGAGGGACGCATCACCGACGCACAGGGCAGAATCGTCTCCTTTGAAAGCACCGTCATCGTCATGACCTCCAACTGCGGAACCGAGCAGCGCAGCTCGTCGCTGGGCTTCAACAAGAGTACCGCCGACATGATGCGCGACCGTGTCATGCAGTCGCTGTCCGAGTTCCTGCGTCCGGAATTTCTAGGCAGGGTGGACGAGGTCGTCATCTTCCATCCGCTGACCGAGGAGAACTTTGTGAGCATCGCAGCGCTGATGCTCGGCGAGCTCAAGGAGCCTCTGGCAGATAAGGGCATCACCCTGCGCTGGGAGGATTCGGCTCTGCATCTGCTGGCGCACAAGGCCTACGGCAAACAGGGCGGAGCGCGCGACCTGCGCCGCCTCATCCGCAAAGAGGTCGAGGACAAGATTTGTTCGCTGCTGGTCGAGCGGTACCAGAATCCGCCGGTCGGCATCGCAATCGATGTGGAGGATGAAAAAATCGTCCTGCGTGTCCTTGACTAGCGGGCTGTCATCAGGTAAAATTTTTCCAGTACAGGCTTTTGGGTCTGTACTGGATTTTTTTGCGCCGAACAGGCATTTGCACTCTGTCGGAATCAGATTGATTGGGATACTATCTTGACAGGTGTAGTTTGATATGATATTCTGAATTTGTGAAACAAGCAGGTAGTTTTTTCCTGCACCGGGAAAGGAGAGACTGGATGGCAGCGATTATCAAAATCGAAAACCTATACAAAATCTATCCGGTTGGACGGGAACGGGTGGTGGCGCTGGGCGGCATCAACCTGAAAATTGAAAAGGGGCAGATTTGCTGCATCCTCGGTACCTCCGGCTCGGGAAAATCCACCCTGCTCAACCAGCTGGCAGGTCTGGAAAAGCCCACGCGCGGCAGGGTTCTGATTGGCGGGGTCAACATCTCGTCCCTCTCAGAAGGACAGCTCGCGCGCTTTCGCCAAAAAAATGTCGGCTTTATCTTTCAGTCCTACAACCTGCTGCAATCCTACACCGCACTGGAAAATGTCGCCATGCCGCTGATGTTTCGGGGCTTCGGCAAGACCCTGCGCAACCGCCGAGCCAAGATGATTCTAAAGCAGGTGGGTCTGGGCAAGCGGATGAACCACAAGCCCGCCCAGATGTCCGGCGGCCAGCAGCAGCGAGTGGGCATCGCAAGGGCGTTTGTGGCAAAGCCCAAAATCGTCTTTGCCGACGAGCCGACCGGCAACCTTGACACCCGCACCACCAAGGAGGTCATGGAGCTGATGGTTCGGCTGTGCCGCAAGAACAAACAGACGCTGGTGCTGGTCACCCACGACCGGGAGCTTGCGCTGTATGCCGACCGCATCATCACGCTGATTGACGGCAAGGTGATCGATGACCGCCCCAACGAGTCGATTGCCGAGCTGGGACGCGACGAGCCGCAGGAGCAGTCGGAAACACAGGAGTCCCAGCAGATGGAACAGGTGGTCGATGCCCTGCTGCCGGACGACCTGCGACAGAGCGCCGAGCCAAAGGATGTCCTTCTGCCGCAGACAGAGGAGCTGGTCGAGCAGGAGCTTGCCGACAGCCCGCTGGAATGTCCACTCACCGAGCCGACCGAAACTACAGAATTCTCCGCGCCCGACCAGCCGGAGAACAACGAACAAAAGGGAAGATGAGGAAACAAGATGAAACAGAAAAAATTTGTGCGTGCGGTGTGCCTTGCGATGGCGGTACTGATGATTCTCGGCGTGATGAGCAGTCTGCTGACCACGATGGCAAGCGCTGCCACAACCCGCAAAAAGACCACAGTACACACCGGCCGTCAGCCTGATCTGACCTTTTACGATTTGGACGGCAATCTGCTCGGGACCTTTTCCAATTCGGCAAAGTCCGACCTGATTGGCTTTAACAGCACCCGCGTCATCTATAAGGATGAGAACGGAGAGCAGGTCGAGACCAACTACAGCAGGGTGGATGTCACCCTGCATCTGGCGGACGGCACCGGGAAATATTCCGAGATGACCCAGGTTCGCAGAGATTCTTACTACCTGAAATACAACATGGGCTCCTCGAACGGCGAGGCTTTTTCCAACCGCATCACCTGCTCGAAGGGCGAAAACGACCTGATCAATCTGGACATCCAGCTGCCCAACGTGGTGTTCCGCGATTCTAACGAGATGAAGATGAACCTCATCTACCAGTACCCCTACACCACCAAGACCAGAACCGCCAAGCCCAAGCAGTACATCAAGAGCCAGACGGCAACCCTGAGCTTCACCTTCACCAAGGCACGCATCGATTTGACCGTCTCCAAACCAAAGGATAAGACCACCATCACCGACCAGACCACCGGCACGCCGGCAGGCACCGGATACGGCGACCAGACCCAGCTCGAGCAGAATAAAAACAACACCCTTTCGAGCGTGTTTGGCCCGAACGGAACCCTCATTTCCCAGACCGAGGGGAAGGAGAATCCGGGAGGGGATGACGATTCCACCAAGGGCGATGCTCCCGGCACAGGCGGTACCACCACTCCCGGCACAGGAACTCCCGGCGCAGGTGATACCACCCCCCCCGGAACGGGCACTCCCGGTACCACCACCCCCGGAACCACCACTCCTGGCACCACCACACCCGGCACAGGCGGCGGCGAGAACACCCCCGACCAGCCGCAGAACGCAAACTTCGAGACCCCGTATCTCCTGCTTCGGGAGTTTTCGACCGGAAGCCAGCAGCAGATTGCGGCAGGCAGCGAGTTCCCGCTGAGCTTCACCGCAGTCAACACCAGCCAGCAGATTGATTTGGAAAACATCATCGTGAAGATTGCTCCCGGCGAGGGACTTCAAATCGTCGATGGCACCAATGTGTTCTACCTGCCGATTGTCAACAAGAGCGACCGCTTTGACAAAACGGTGAACATCTCCGTCCTGCCCAACGCAGAGGCCAAATCTCACCCAATCGACATCAGCTTCAGCTATGAGTATGTGATGGGCGGCGCCCGCCAGAAGGGCGAGATGTCCCAGCAGATTGCGGTGCAGACCTTCCAGGCCGACCGCTTCAGTGCAGACCCGATTGCCGATTTGATGGAGTCCACCGTTGGCGAGGAGATTTACCTGACCAGCAAATATGTCAACAAGAGCCGCGGCGAGCTCTACAACTTGTCCGCAACGCTGACAGGAGAATTTGAGGGAGCGGGCCAAATCAACCACATCGGAAATGTGGCGGCGGGCGCTTCGGGCGAGGTGGAGTTTTCCTTCACTCCGCAGCAGGCAGGCGCACTCAGCGGCGCGATTGTCTATACTTATGAGGATGCGGTGGGTGGAACCCACAGCGCCGCAGCTCCGTTCTCCACCACCATCATTGAGGCTCCGGCGATGGATGACATGATGCCGGGTGGCTTCGACGTCGACCCCGGCATGACCGAGCCCGAGCAGACCCAGCCGAGCTTCTGGGAACAGTTGAAAAACCCGAACAGCTGGCAGATGTGGGCTGTGGTCGGCGGCGTGACGCTGGTGGTCATCCTTGTTACGATTAAGATAGTCAAAAAGAAAAAAGCAGCGGCAGAATTCGAGGATGACGATGAGACTGTTTGATTTGATTTCCATGACCATGCGAAACCTCCTGCGCCGCAAGGCAAGGACGCTGCTCACCATGACCGGTGTCATCGTGGGCACCTGTGCCATCGTGGTGATGATTTCGCTGGGCCTTGCCATGACCCAGTCGATGGAGGAATCGCTGGCACAGATGGGCGACCTGACCCAAATCACCATCGAGAACTACGGAGCGAATCAGGATTCTCCCAAGCTCAACGATGAGATGCTCACCCAAATCTCCAAGCTCGACGGAGTGGTTGCGGTCACCCCGTTCTGGGATTTGCCCTATATGAATATGCGGATTGTCTCCGGACGCAAGGACCGCTATGTGATGGACCTGTACAATGTCAAGGGGGTCTACTCCGACGCTCTGCCCTACTTCGGCTACCAGACCAAGGAGGGGGAGCTGGTTCATCCGACCAACAATAAAAAGACGGCGACCATCCTGTTCGGCAGCGAGTCGGCTTATCAGTTTTATGACAGCAAGCGCAGCTGGAGGAACAACCGTGTCAACCCGACCCCGGACGAAAACGGCAAGATGCCCGACCCCTTCGTCAATCCCATGCACGACAAGATGGAGCTTCAGCTGGTTTCCAACGAGTACGACGAAAACAGCCAGCCAAAATATCGCACCATCACCCGCGAGGTGGAGGTCACCGGTATTCTGGAGGGCAACAACAGCGTCGGCTGGGAGACCATCTACTACTGCTTTATGGATGTGAAGGACGCCAAAGCCCTGTATGAGGAATACAAGCGGGTCAACAAAATCAAGGAGGACAAGAAACGAAACTACGGCAACGACCCGAGCGTCTACACCGAGGTCAAGGTGAAGGTCAAGGACATCGACACCGTCTCTCAGGTGGACGAGGCTATCAAGCAGCTGGGCTTCAACACCTATTCGCTGGATTCGGTGCGCGAGCCGATGCAGAAGCAGATGCAGCAGCAACAGCTCTTTCTGGGCAGTCTGGCGGCAATCTCCCTGCTGGTCGCTGCCATCGGCATCACCAACACCATGATTATGTCCATCTATGAGCGCACCCGCGAAATCGGCGTCATGAAGGTGCTGGGCTGTAAAATCGGCGACATCCGCGCGGTCTTTCTGATGGAGGCAGGGGTCATCGGCTTCTGCGGCGGACTGATGGGTGTCGGGGTCAGTATTGTCATTTCCAAACTGCTCAACTATCTTGCCATGAACGGCGGCCTTGGCAGCGACGGAAACAGCTTCCTCGGTGGGATGATGGGCGGCTTCGGCATGATGGGCGGCGGCTCGCGGCTGTCGATTATCCCCGTCTGGCTGATGCTTGCCGCCATCGGATTTGCCACGATTATCGGCTTGGTTGCCGGCTTCTATCCGGCAAACCGCGCGGTCAAGATTTCCGCGCTCGAAGCCATCAAACACGAATGATGCCGCACACAGGCTCCAAAAGCTCGAACCGAAGAAAACGGCTCGGGCTTTTTTGTTTGCCGCAGGAATGGAAAAACTGCGGGATGTGTGGTAAGATGAAGTTAAAACGGCAGGCAGCTCCTGCCGAACCTAAGTCAGAGGAGGAACAACAGATGATAGAATCCTGCATCACCTTTCTGCCGGTCAGCGATTTGCAGCGCACCGTCCGCTTCTACACCGAGGTCGTGGGCCTGCGCCTCTGGAAGGAGATGGGCAGCTGTGTGATTTTGGACTGCGGCAGGGGCTACTGGGGCTTCTGCCAATATCAGGACGGCCGACCGCTGGCGACCGGAACCTGTATGTCCCTAAACTGTACGAACCAAGACGAGGTGGACGAACAGTACCGCCGCCTCACCGCACTGGGAGTGCCGACGCTGGGTCAGCCGCAGCGCCACGAGCGTTTTCCGGTCTATTCCTTCTTCTTCCGCGACCCGGACGGCTACCTGCTGGAATTTCAGAGGATACTCGATGATGAAGCCTGCCGTTAATCCGCCGCCGCAGGTGCTGGAGCTGATGCACCGTTTGGAGCAGGCAGGGGAAAGCTGCTGGGTGGTGGGCGGCTGTGTGAGGGATTCGCTCATGGGACGCACCCCCGGCGATTGGGATATGACCACCTCCGCCCTCCCGCAGAGGATGCTCGAGCTGTTTGCCGACCATCGGCTGGTGACGGCAGGGCTTTGCCATGGAACGGTCGGGGTGGTGCAGGACGGCAGTCTGTACGAGATTACCACCTACCGTCTGGAAAGCGGCTGTTCCGACCACCGCCACCCGGATTCGGTCCGCTTCACCGCCGAGATTCGGCAGGACCTTGCCCGCCGGGATTTGACCGTCAATGCGATGGCGTGGCATCCGCAGAGGGGTCTGCTCGATTGCTTTGACGGTCGGCAGGATTTGAGCCGCCGCCTGATTCGCTGTGTGGGAGATCCCGAGCGCCGCTTCGAGGAGGACGCTCTGCGAATTTTGCGGGCGCTGCGCTTTGCGTCCACGCTGGATTTCTTTTTGGAGGAGCAAACGCTGTCCGCCGCCTGCAAACAGGCTCCGCTGCTGCGCCGGATTTCCGCCGAGCGCATCTGGATTGAGCTTCGCAAGCTGTTGGAAGGTGCTGCCGCCCTTCGGGTCTTGGAGCAGGCACAGCCGGTGCTAAGCCAGATTCTGCCGGAGCTTGCGAACACTCAGCCGCAAGCGGGCTTTTCGAGCCTGCCGCCCGATGCCGTCCTGCGGCTGAGCTGGCTGTGCTTGCAGGCAAATGCTGAGCCACAGGCGGTTTTGCGCCGTCTGCGCTGTTCAAATTTGGACTGTCAGCGCGCCCATGCGCTGGCTGCGCTCGCCAAACAATCCCCCGATACCGTGCTCGGACTGCGGACAGCCCTGCGGGATTTCGGCATCGATGCGGTGCAGGACTGGATTTCGCTCATTCGGGCAGAGGATGAAAAACGGGCAAACGACCTTTGCGGTGCGCTTGCCGTGGCACAGCAGGGCTGTTGGAAACGCTCCGAGCTGCAAATCGACGGCAAGCAGCTCCTTGAGCTGGGCTGTCCGCGTGGGAAGGAGCTCGGCAACCTGTTAGAGGAACTGTTCGAGCTGTGCTTGCAAGATCGTCTGGCAAACCGTCCGCAGGCGCTGCGGCAAAAGGCAAGCCAGCTTTTGGAGCAGAGGAAAGGGGAGAAGCGCTGATGGAGCGTATGTTCACCGTTTCGCAGGTGGCAGCCTTGCTCGGGCTTGGCATCGATGCGGTTCGGTTTTATGAGAAAAAAGGGCTGGTGCATCCGCAGATCAATCCGGAAAACCGCTATCGGATGTACTCGCTTTACCAGATTATGGAGCTGCTGGATGTTAGCTACTACCGCAGTCTCGGCATGAGCATCTCCGAGATTCGCAGTATCTCGGAGGATTGCGACGAGGAGCGGCTCGTCGACCTGCTGCGGGAAAAACGGCAGGAGACCCAGCGCAAGCTCCGCTATGAGCAGCAGATGCTCAAGCGCATCGAGTATGTCGAGGCACTGACCCGACGGATGCAGGAGCGGGGACAGGGGACGGACATCGTGGAGATGCCGCCCTGCTACATTCTGTTCGAGCAGAGGGAGGACAGCTTGGAGGACTATCTGGCGCAGGTGTCCGGCATGGACCACGACCACTATATCTTCTGCCAGCTGGCAAGGGAATTTTCGCTCGAGCAAGGTGTAGACACTGCCCTTCGCTGTGTGCCGATGAGAACCCTTCTGCTGATGAATTGCAGTACCGCCAAGGAGCTGGACAGCCCTGCCAATCGGAACAAGGTTCTGCCCGGGATGCGCGCTCTGCACAGCATCGTCCAGCTGCCCAATGCCGATCTGCGTCGGGAGGATGTTGCCAGTATGCTCGAGACCGCACGCCGTCAGGGCTTGCGCTTGGAAAACCGTCTGCTGATGCGCGAGGTCCCGATGATTTCCTACACCGACCTTGCCCACTACTACGCCGAGCTGTTCATCCCGCTGGCGGAGTTGGGGCAGAAAACCGAAACATAACCGAAAAAACAAGGAAGGGGATGTTCCGATGGAGCGGCTTTTGACTTCGACCCGACACCGTGTCGTACTCTATGACGAGCTGCGTGGACTGATGATTCTCAGTATGCTGGTCTATCACCTGTGCTATGACCTTGCCGAGCTGGTCGAGCTACCGGGGATGGGGTGGTTTGATTCGGCTGCGGCGGATGTCTGGCAGTTGAGCATCTGCGGAACCTTCCTGCTGATTTCCGGCGCCTGCTGTACCTTCTCCCGCAGTAATCTGAGACGGGGTCTGCGTCTGCTGGGGTTGGGAATCCTGCTGACCGTGGTGACGGCGCTGTTTGTCCCCGACCAGCTCATCGTCTTTGGACTATTACATTTTCTGGGGGTCGCAGTATTGCTCACCACCCTGTTAAAGCCCCTATTGGAGCGCATCCCGACAGCCGGCGGCATCGTGGGGATGCTGGTGCTGTTTTTGCTCACCGACCACCTCTATGACGGGTGGTTCGGCTTGACCCCGCAGCTTTCGATTGCCCTGCCGGACTGCCTGTATCGGAGCAACTGGCTGTGCTTTTTGGGCTTTTACGGGCCGGATTTCTTTTCCTCGGACTATTTTCCACTGCTGCCGTACCTATTTTTGTTCTGGGCAGGGGTGCTGTTCTCTCGGGTTCAGCTGCCTGCGTGGTGCTATCGCTCCCACTGTCCGCCGCTTGCCCTTCTCGGGCGGAATACCCTGTGGATTTACCTGTTTCACCAGCCGGTGCTGTACGCCATCCTTTGGCTGATTTACCGCTTTTAACGAAACTTTTTTCTCGATGAAAAATAAAGGAAACAGCTGTCGGATTTTATCTTGACAGCTTCTTAAAGTGATGATATGATAAAGATAGAAACCAAGGCCGACAAAAACCGAATATCCGCTGGACAGCGAGCGCAAAGCCCGTTGCGTTGGCGCTGATTGGGCCGCTGCCTGCAAAAGGGCAGTGGCTTTTTTGCTATCCGAAACAGGAAACAAATAAAATTTTTTACAAATTTCGGGAATCGGGATGCAAGAATATTCCGTTTGTCGGACACCTATCAGATAGAGAGGCCGGAAAGGGCGCCGCTATGCCCGCTCCGGGTGCTTTCCGACGATCAAGATATGACAATCACAACCGCCAATTTCATAAAATCGAAGATGGCAGCATTGATTTTTAGAAAGGAAGGAGCGTTTTTATGGAACCTAAAAAATTTGACAAACGGATTTCAAAAACCATCGCCCTCGCGATGGCGCTCTTGCTTGCATCCACGACCCTGACCGGCTGTAACTGGTGGAAGCCTCGCCAAGAAGAGGACCCGACCTCCTCCTCGGTCGAGCTGGAGGTTCCGGAGCCGGACGCAAAGGACACCGAGCAGCAGGAGGAACAGGAGCCGGAGGTATCCGCCGAGGTAGACCCTGACCTCAAGGAGGAGCCGAACGCCGAGCTCAACGAGGTTGTCGAGGAGCCGCAGACCGCTCCCGAAGCCAACAAGAACAGCACCTCCGCCGAAAAGAGCGATACCTTCATCGACAGCTCGACGGTATTTTCCAACAAGAACGACAAGACCAAGGAGGCAGTCACCACCTCCGCGCTGATGCCGGAAACGGTCGTCCAGCCCGAGCAGGTCACCAATGTCGTCTATGAGCCGGTCGGCACCTCGCAAACCGATGCCGAACAAACCCGACTGCTTGCCGAGCCGACCGCTGCTGCACCAAGAGCGACCTCGGGCAAGAGCTACACCAATGCCCGTTTTAAGAAGAAGGGCAACTACAGCGATTCAAAGGTCTACAAGAACGGCTATGTCGATGTCGGCGCAGTCACCATCAGCAACAAGACCTTCACCGGCGACCTGTTCATCGATGTGTCCTCCGGAACGGTCACCCTGAAAAATGTAGAGATTCAGGGCAGCATCTATGTGAATGGCGGCTCTGATTGGGTCAAGCTGTATGATGTGCAGGCAGGCGGCCTGATTGTGGAAAGCTCCGACACCTCCCGCATCTTTGCCTCCCGCGATACGGTCGTATCCGGCGTGACGGTCAAGACCGACACGATTCTGGAGGAGGGCGGACTGTACTCGGGCAGCGACGGCTTTAAGAATGTCGTCGTCAACGGTGCGAAGGGCACGACCCTGACCATCAAAAATCTCAAGCTCAATCAGCTCAAAACGAAAACTCCCTGCAACATAGTCTATGACAACGACACGGTCATCAACTATCTCTACACCGAGGCGGCAACCGAGCTGTACGGCTACGGCCAGATTAACCGCTTGTATTGCAGCAGCAACGGTGTCTACTACGATTCCAAGCCGTTGTACATCGAAACCAAGAGCGGCTGTGCCGCCCCGTCCAGAAGAACCTCCGGTTCCGGCTCGGGTTCTAGCTCTGGCTCCGGCTCCACCGAGAACAAAAAGGTGACCCTCTACTCCATCAGCGACCAGTATCTGGATGTCGGCAGCAGCAAGGTGGTCGGCATCGACCACACCGGCAGCTCGCTGAAGGTCACCACCAGCAACGCAAGCGTTGCCAAGGTCACCTACAGCACCTCCAAGAGCCGCATCACCATGAAGGGCTTGAAGCCCGGCAAGGCCACCATCAAGGTGACCTCCTCCCGTTCGGGCTACCAGAGCGTCACCACCTCGTTCCAGATTATCGTCAAGGACAACGGCTCCTCCGAGATTCAGCTTTCGGGGATTGCCAACCAGAATCTGGAGCTGGGCGATGTGCGCTATGTCAATGTCAACACCGATGCCAGCGCCATTCGGGTCAGCAACACGGATGATGCGGTAGCGGATGTTTCGGTCGATGGCTTCCAGCTGCGGATTCGCGGCAAGAAGGCAGGCACCACGACCGTCAAGGTCACCGCTTCCCGCGCAGGCCGCATCTCCAAGAGCACGACCTTCCGCGTCACCGTCAGAGGCAGCTCGATTCCGGACGACTATGTTCAGATTCGCCCGATTGCAAACCAGATTCTGCCCCGCGGAAATGTGCAGATTATCAATGTCAACACCGACGGCACCTCGCTCAAGGCAACCAGCAGCGACACCAGCGTGGCAAAGGTCACCGCACGCCAGGATGATACCCTCGTGGTCGAGGCGCTGAATCCGGGCAGCAGCTGGATTACCGTCACCGCCTCCCGCAGAGGCTATCAGGACAACAGCGTTAAATTCCGTGTGGATGTCTACGGCGAGACCATCTCGGCGCCGAACGTCTATCTGAATCTGGGCAGCAGCAGCGGTCTTACCTACACCAGCGGCACATGGACCAATCAGGATGTGGTCTTTACCCTCACCGGCTACAACAGCAGCCGCACCGCCTATGTCTATGAGCGTCCGACCGGAACCACCCAGTGGGGCAACCGCCAGACGGTCTACAACAACCGCTTTGTCGTCACGGCGGAGGGTGCGAAGGACTACTACTTCTTCACCCGCGGCAGCGGCGGCGACAGCAATGCAACCGGTATCTACACCGTCTGCATCGACAAGACCAAGCCGACCGTCAATGTGACCGACACCGCTAACGGCACGATGAAGATTACCGCCACCGACAGCCTTTCCAATATTCTGTCGGTTCTGATTTATAACGAAAAGAACGAAAAATTTGCCCCGTCCTACTCGGGCGGCATCTACACCTTCCGCGCTCCGGCAGCAGGCAACTATCGCGTTGTGGTCACCGACCAGGCGGGCAATGTCACCACCAGCGGAACCTACAAGCTGGATGGCCCGACCCAGCCCGATACCACTGCACCGGTCATCACCGTCACCCAGCCGGAGAACAAATGGTACTCTGCCGACCAAAAGGTAGCCTTCACCGTGACCGATGACACCGCGGTTTCGAGCGTCGAGATTTCGCCGAAGGTTCCGCTCTCCCAGACCGGCAGCCGGTATGAGCTGACCGCAAATCTGGAAGGCGCCGTCACCTACACCATCACCGCGAAGGATGCCGCAGGCAATACCGCTTCCCAGAGCCTGACCGTCAAGCTCGACAAGACCGCTCCGACCATCGACAGCGTCACCACCAAGGAGATGCAGGTTGAGGTCAAGGCCAGCGACCTCGGCGGCTCGGGTGTGAAAGAGGTGCGGGCAGTGCCAACCGCCAATCCAACCGCAACTCAGGTCGTCACCTTCCAGAATGGGGCCTACACCTTCACCGCAGAGAAGAATGTCCAGTACACCATCACCGCAATCGACCAGGCTGGAAATGTCAGCGCAGAAAAACAGCTTACCATTCAGGATGAGCCTGCCCCGCAGCCGACCGTTCCAACCGTCAAGATTGAGAACCTCACCGTCACCGACAGCACAACCCTGACCAAGAGCAAGTGGGTGGAATTTGATGTTGAGGCAGATTTGCAGATGGGTCAGTCGCTGAGCGTCCAGCTCAACGGGCCGGACAACAAGCCGCAGACCCCGGCAAGCATTCGGGAGATTAGCAACCGCTACCGCTTCGAGGTCACCCGCAACGGCATCTACACCGTTGTGGCTCAGGTCAAGGATGCCTCCGGCAAGGTCATAGAAGGCACGACCAAAACACAGCAGGTGACCGTGTCCAAGATCGACAGCACCGCTCCGGCCATCGTGGTGACTGAAAACGAAAACGGCAGAATCACCTTCACTGTCACCGACGAAACAGAGTGCGCCGTCACCTTCGACGGCCAGCCGAACACCAAGCTCAGCAGGGTCGGCAATGTCCAGACCCATGCGGTAACAGGGGTCGGCAGCGGAACCTACACCATCGCCGCAACCGATGCAGTTGGCAACCAGTCAACCGAAAAGGTTACAGTCAGCGTTCCGGTCAAGCCCAGCCTGATTGTGGAAAGTTCCACCCTCTACAGCACCAACAAGAAGGATGCCGGTACGGTGGTCAAGGTCGATGCACACGGCAGCAAGCTCGCATCGATTACAGTAGACCGCAGCGGCGCCTCGCTCCAGAAGGATTCTGAAAATCAGTACCGCTTCACCGCCACCGAAAACGGAACCTATAGCATTCAGGCAGTCTCCGAAAACGGCATGAGCGAAACGCTCTTGCTGAATGTTCAGGGGATTCAGAAGGAAGTCGCGGCTCCTCCGTCCATTCAGGCAGGGGAACAGCAGGCCAATGCCACCTTCACCGAGGTCACCGTTCCCATCACCGTCACCAACGCACAGACCGTTCAGGCAGACCGCGGCTCGCTCACTGGTGAGAAGGGCAGCTACAAGCTGACTGCCACCGAAAACGGCAGCTACACCATCACCGCCAAGAATGAGGACGGCAACGCCGTCTCGGTCGAGGTGGAGATTACCGAGGTCAAGGGCATGATTGCACCGACCATCCAGACGGGTTCGATTACCGTCGTCAGCAAGACCGCACAGATTCCGGTCACCGTTGACCAGAACGGCGGCACCGCAATCGTTTCGGTCACCGACCAGAACGGTGCAGCCCTTGCAAATCAGGGCAACGGCAGCTATCTGCTCACCGCCACCCAGAACGGCAGCTACACCGTCACCGCCAAGAATGCAGCAGGAAAGACCGCTTCGGCAACCGTCACGGTCAACGACCTTGATTTGACCGCACCGACCATTTCCGAGCCGCAGGTTACTTACAGTGCCGACAAGAAAGAGGCAACCGTCCAGTTCACCGTCGTTGACCCGGCAGAGGGCAAGCCGAGCGGCGTGGCATCGGTCACCTTCAACGGCATCGCAGTTCAGCAGACCGCCGAAGGCTATCAGACCAAGGTTACCGAAAACGGCAGCTACACCATCATCGCCACCGATGCCGCAGGCAACTCCTCCGATAAGACGGTCAAGGTGGATGGCATTGACAAGCAGGCTCCGACCATCCAGCAGACCAGCAAGAACGACAGCTGGGCAAAGCAGCAGGTCGTCACCTTCAGCGTCACCGATGAGAACAGCGGAGTCCAGTCGGTCACCGTCGCAAAATCCTCCGGCGCAGCCGTTGCAGTCAGCGAGTCCAGCGGCTACAGCTTTACCGCAGATGAAAACGGAACCTACACCATCACCGCCAAGGACTTTGCGGGCAACACCGCCACCAAGGATGTCCTCATCACCAAGATTGACAAGACCGTTCCGGCCGCTCCCAAGTTGATGAGCGGCAAAAAGGAAGTCCCGGTCTACAATGAGAAGAAGAACAATGTCTACGGCGCAAAGGACACCCAGACCTTCAACATCACCTACACCAAGGCCGCCGAAGGGGAAAGCCCGGTCAGCGTCAAGGTGAAAATCGACAAGGAGGACTATAAAACCCTCCCGGAAAATCAGCTGACCCTCAAGCTCAAGGCAGGAACACACACCGTCCTCATCAAGACGGTGGATGCTGCCGGCAACGAGAGCAGCGTGATGACCTATCATTTCAAGGTGGACAGCGAGCAGACCGCCGCCACCCCGGAAAAGGGCCAGACCGAGGCAACCGAGCAGAAGAGCGACGAGAAGGAAACCCCCGACTCCGAACAGAATCAGAAGGGAACCACCGAGCCGTCTGACCCGCAGCCAACCAAATAGCATCCTGCAAAGGGACGGGGCATTTGCTCCGTCCCTTTTTTGCGCCCTGCTGCAAAAATGAAAAAAACACCGCAGTACGATGCAGGAATTTCCCCGACAAAAGGACACTAAACAAAATAGGGCTTTTGTGCCTTGCCAAAGAAAGACGGAAAATGTGCAAAACGGCAGAAAAATAATTTGTCATTTTTTGATTTTTGTGGTATTCTTATAGTGAAATTCCACAGAGCCGAAAGGCATTTGACAACAGGGGACAACAGGGCATGGCAGACGGCAGGGAACGCATATACTGCCGAAGAAGCCGGAATGACGAGATCAATACTGTTCAGGAGTGATTACAGATGAAAAGAAAGAATACGATGCCGGTGGTTGCAATTGCGCTGCTTTTGGCTGTTTTGACAGCGGGCTGCGGCGGAAAATCGGAGGAACAGTCCGCCGATGCCGCACAGCAGCTTTGGGTAGTGGACAATGCCGAGGACGCACAGGAGGGCTATGCGATGGAGCGGCCCTCTGCAACGGCAGATTTGACAACCCCGGTTTATTATATGGCGCAGGAGCGCGCACGCACCGTCAAGAAAATCTCCGCACAGGAGGAGGTTCGCGCGGTCTGGCTGTCCTATCTGGACTTGAAACCGATGCTGTTGACCAGCGCAGACAAGAGCGTGGGTGAACAGCAGTTCACCGAAAACATCGGGAAGGCCTTTGACAACATCCAGTCGCTGGGCCTTAACACCGTCATCGCACAGGTGCGCCCGTTCGGGGATGCGCTGTATGATTCCGAGCTGTTCCCGTGGTCTTATCTGGCGGCAGGCACCGAGGGCAAGGACCCCGGCTTCGACCCGCTGGAAATCATGGTCGAGCAGGCGCACCGCCGCGGTCTGCGTCTGGAAGCATGGGTCAACCCGTACCGAATCCGCAACAGTGCGACCAACCAGTCGATGAGCAAGTCCAACCCGGCACAAGCGATGCTTCAGTCGGGCGATGCCATTCGCTACAACGGAGCCGTCACCTACAATCCGGCAAGCAAAAAGGCACAGAAGCTGATTGTAGACGGTGTTCGTGAGATTGTGGAGGGCTACGATGTGGACGGCATCCACTTCGACGACTATTTCTACCCGACCACCGATGCCGAGTTTGACGCAAAATCCTATCAGGCATACCAGAAATCCGGCGGCAAAGCCAAGCTGGCAGACTGGCGCCGCAACAATGTCAACCAGTTAGTCAAGGCGGTTTACCAAGCGGTCAAGGAGGCCGACGCAGAGGTCGTGTTCGGCATCAGCCCGCAGGGAAATATGGAGAACAACTACGACAAGCAGTTCATCGATGTCAAAACATGGCTGACCCAGGACGGCTATCTGGACTATATCTGCCCGCAGATTTATTTCGGCTTCCAGAATAAAACCTGCCCCTATGCCGAAACGGTCGAAGCGTGGAGCGATTTGATTGAAAATGATGTCAAGCTCTATGTGGGTCTGGCTCCCTACAAGCTCGGTTTGGAGGATACCTACGCCGGCAAGGGCAAATGGGAATGGACCCGCAGCGGCACCATCCTTTCCAGAATGGTCGAGACTGCCCGTGACGAGGACCACTATCAGGGTTTCGCGCTCTTCCGCTACGGCTCGGTGTTCCAGCCGCAGTCGGCGGTCAAGGCGGATGTCAGCAAGGAGCTTGACAGCCTGAAAAAAATCTTGTAGCGCCGAACCAAACAGACAGGGGGCAAATTGCGGTGACAAAAAACAATAACAGAATAATCGCTCCGCTGGCAAGCGTGATGGCGGTGATTACCTTGGTTGCCATCTTTGCCGTGGTGATTCTGCGCCAAACGGCAGCCCAGCAGGTCAAGGACGAACAGACCGCACAGGCGGTGATGGCGTACGAGCTGGAACAGGAGCAGCAGAAGGCCGCCAAAACCCAGCCGGAGGCAAGGGCGGTTTCCTCCTTCGCACTGCCGCAGGAGATGAAGGGCGCACAGATTGAAGCGGGCAAGGAGTTCCTGACCGAGCTTTCTGCCGCCATCTCGCAGGCAGAGCAGCAGGGGGAGTCCTCTCCCTTGCAGGAAGCGACCTCCTCGCAGGAGATTTCCCGCCAAAAGGTGAACAAAACAGCCGCGCTCGAGGAAATCGACCGAATGATAGAGCAGGCGCAGAAGCTGGGTCTCAACGCCTTGTTCGTCCGTCTCAATAATGCCTATGGCACACTCTGGCAGTCCAGCAGCTCGATGACCTCTTTCGACCTGCTCGAGCAGCTCAGCCAGCGGGCGCATCAGGCAGACCTTCAGCTCTACGGCATCTATGACCTTTCCCTCCTTGCGCGGGGGGAGCGGATGCAGTATCTGAGCTGTGTCGATGCCGCTTCGCTGGATGCCGCTTCGGAGCAGCTTACCGAGCTGACCTCCCAAGCCCTGCTGGACGGCCTGCTGTTGGACGGCTACCAGAATCCGCAGACCGACTACAGCTACTACCAGATGACCCTGTCCGGCGAAAACAAAAGTCTGGACGATTATCTGACCGGGCAGACCCAAGCCCTCGTGCAGAATGCGGTGGACACCGTCCGCTCGGTGGATGCAGGACTTCCAATCGGGCTGGCAGTCGATTCGGTCTGGGCAACCGCAGAGGAAACAGCCGACGGGATGCCGCTTGCCTGCTCGACCACCTCGCTCGGGACCTACCATGCCGATACGCTGGGCATGGTGGAGCAGGGCCTGTGCGATTTTGTTCTGGTCAAAAATTATAACGCACTCGATAGCCAGACGGTGCCGTTTGCCGAGGTGGCGGACTGGTGGAATACCGCGCTCGAACCGCTGCAAACCACCGCTTATATGGGACAGGCCTCCTCTTTGGGCGCAACTTGGCAGGACGGCTGGGGCTCCAGTCGGGAGCTTGCCGACCAGTGGCAGAGCCTTCAGGAGCAGGAAACCTTCTCCGGCACCGTGCTCAATTCGCTGGATGCCATGATTAACGACAGCAACTACACCGCCTACCACCTGACCCAGCTCTGGGAAGGCGCTTCCTCGCAGGACACCGCAACCGCACAGGCAGTCGGCTCCTACCACGAGGTGGAGGACCAGTACGCAGGTGCGCTTCTGTCCAAGGTGAAGCCCGCCGGCAGCTACAGCGTGGCGGACGGTGACACCATCCAGATTTCGGCAGTCGCACCCAAGGGAGCAGACCTGACCGTTTCCTTTCACGGGGAGGTGTTCCCGATGAGAGAAACCAAGAAATCCACCGGAATGGCTGGCTACAGCAGATATGTCGCCGAATACGATGTGGACGAGGCTTCGGTCACCTGTGCCGAAATGGGTACCATCACCGTCATCGCCTCCTATAACGGACAGCGGGACACCATGGACGGTGCCAGCGTCACCTTTAAGTCAGATCGCCAAAGCTCCGGCAGCCAAAGCTCTGGTAGCCAAAGCTCTGGTAGCCAAAGCTCCAGCAACCAGACCTCGAACTCCAACAACCAGCAGGTGACCTACGGAAGCAGCGATTCCGGTGTCATCCCGTACACCCAGCCGAAGCTCTCGACCTCCGCCTCCAAAAAGATTGGAAGCGGAACATTGGTGCAGGTTGTCAAGGAACAGGCGCTGACCTTCCCGGTCAATAAAAACACCATCTACCCCGACACCAAGTGCTACCCGATGCCCTACGGCACGATGGACTATGTGACAGGGGATAGGGTCGGGGTCAAGGACGGCAGCTCCTACCGCTACTACTACAAGCTGGCATCCGGCAGGCGCGTCTACTGCGACGATGTGCAGGCGGTCAGCAGCGGCATCTCCATCAAGGGCAACCGCATCACCAACATGACGGTCAAGGCAAACAGCCAGTTCACCTATGTCATTCTCCAATCGGACTACCCGGTTTCCTACCTGCCGGACTACAGCACTGGTAAAATCAAGTTCGATTTCCAGAATACGGTATCGACCCCGGGGGATTTGAGCCTGACCAAAAATCCAATCTTCTCCGATGCGGAGTGGAACGGCTCGACCCTCACCCTCGAATTTTTGGATAACAATGCCTTCCTCGGCTATAAGGGCTACCACGAAAATGGAAATATCGTTCTGCGGTTTAATAACCCCACCGGCATCAAGGGTGTGCGCATCGTGGTCGACCCCGGCCATGGCGGCTCCGACCCCGGTGTGGCAGACGGCATCGACTCCAACTGGCCGGAAAAACGGGTCAACTGGGCGATGGCTCAGCAGATTGCACAGTCTCTGCGGAGCAAGGGAGCCAGCGTAAAACTGCTGGAAACCTACAATAACACCACCTCGCTGGACAGCCGCTTGACTCAGGCGAAGAACTTCGACGCCTCCCTCTTCCTGTGCATCCACTCCAACTCCTCGGAAACCAATGCTGCGGCATCCGGCTCCGAGTGCTATTACTTCTACCCCTTCTCCAAAAATCTGGCGGCAAGGATGTCCAGCGCCACTGCAAAGGGACTTTCCGCCAAGGACCGCGGCGCGAAGTATGATGTCTTTTATGTCAACCGTGACCCACAGTTTGTCAGCATCCTCAGCGAGGTCGGCTTCTTGACCAACAGCAGCGACTACGGCAAGATGAAGAAGGAATCCTACCAACAGAAGGTCGGCAATTCGGTGGCGGATGCCGTTGCGGCTTATCTGGAAAAGATGGTGACCCAGTATACCGGCAGAACCGGAACCCAGAGTACAGGCCAGCCTTTGAGCGCCTCCAACGGCCCGACCCTCACGGGGGATTCCTCCGGCTCGTCCCAATCGTCCTCCTCCGAGGGCAGCTCGAGCCAGCAGGGAAGTACCTCCTCCAACAAGCAGGAAAGCTCCTCTGCCTCGACCAGACCATCCGGCCCGGTCAGCCAGACGGTCGTTTCCGGCAGCGCTTCGCCGAAGGGGAACGGAAAGGTCAAGTACATCATCTTCACCGACCCGGAAAATAAGAAGCTCAAGCTGAAGGTCGGCGACGAAAAGAAGCTGGGCATCCGCATCAATGGGGATAGCTCGGTTCAGCGTAAATATACCACCAGCGACCGCTATGTCGCAACGATTGACAAAAACGGCGTAGTGACCGCGGTCGGCGCAGGTAGCTGTAAGATTACCGTCGTGGCAGGAAACCAGGGCGGTACCATCGATGTCACCGTCACAGGCGGCAGCTCCGCTTTTGGAAGTGCGATCACTTCCGGTGGCTCCACCGCACCGGACATCGGCAACGGCAGACCCAGCTTGGACGGCACTGCCACCACTGCACCGGACATCGGCAACGGCAGACCCAGCTTGGATAGCAATCGGAATGCCGGGCTGGAATCCAGCAGCGGCTATGTTCCGACCACCAGCATCCGGATTCGGGCAACCCGCGACTATGTCAGCGCAGGCAACAGCATCCAGCTGGAGGTCGTGTTCTCGCCCTCCAATGCAACCGGTCAGCCGGTCAACTGGTCGATCAGCCGCGGCGCAATCTACGGCGAGGTGGATAACCGCGGTGTCTTTACCGGCATCGAGGCCGGCTACTCCACCGTCAAGGTGACCACCGCCGACGGCGCCTACAGCGCAACCTACCGCATCGAAATCGTCTAATTCAAGAGCTTTGCTCTGACCAAAAATCCAGCAGGTTTTGCCTGCTGGATTTTTTTGCGTGTGAAGGATTGGGACGAACGAATCAAAAAAATATTTTTAAAATTCTCTTGACAAATTAAGACAAAGTTGTATACTGTAGCAGGCAAGTAAATATTTCCCGATTTTGTGAATATTACAGGATATGTTGTCGTATTCTGTAGGAAGATGGGTGAAAATCCCACACAGGAACGCTGCTGTAAGGACAGGGTGTTTTCTCAATGGAAGCTAGGTTCCGGCCACTGGAAAGGAGAAGCCTTTCTGGGAAGGCCTGAGAAAATGCAGGGACGTCTAAGTCAGAACACATTCACAGGATTGGTCGGTTGCAGGTGTTTTTTCGGACTCAAGGAACATCTTTTTTTTCTGTCCTCTTTTCGGGCACAGGCATCATTTTTCGTCGCTGACTATCGGGCTTTTCAAAGTCCGGTGGTTTTTTTATTACCATCGTGAAAGAAAAAAGGAGAAAAATTATGAAGAAACTGATTTCCCTGCTGCTGTGTGCAGCAATCTGTATGGGAGCAATGACAGCCTGCGGCGGCAGCAAACAGGAAACCGCTCCACAGCAGACCGCTCAGACCGAAAAGACTGAGGAAAAAACTGAGGAGAAGAAAGAAGAAAAGACCGAGGAGAAGAAAGAGGAGAAGAAGGAAGAAGCTTCTGCGACTCATACCACCTATCCTCTGACCATCAGCACATTTAATTACGAAAGAGAACCAGTAGAATATACTTTCGAAAAGGCACCAGAGCGTGTTATTACATTCTGGGCCAACTCGATCGAGACAATGCTGGCTCTTGGTCTGGGAGACAGAGTGGTTTGTGCAGTTGGCATGGACGAAGAAAAAATTCTGCCAGAGCTGAAACCGGAATTAGAGAAAATGAAAAACATGGAGTACTACAACGACTTTAAAGACTCCAATGCTGCAATGAGCAGAGAAACAGCTATTATGATGGACCCGGATTTCATTTTGGGATGGAAATCCTCTTTCTCGGATAAGTCCATTGGAGATGTAGATTATTGGCATGAAAACGGTGTAGGAACTTATATGGCACTCAATTCTAACAATATCAGTGAGATGAGAACTGTAGAAAATGAATACACAGATATTCTGACAATCGGCAAGATTTTTGATGTGCAGGATAAGGCTCAGGCTTTGGTTGACGAAATAAAAGCTGAAGTAGAAAGAGTAACCTCTCAGACAAAAGATCAGGAAAAGAAATCGGTTCTGATTGTCGAGCTGATGAAAGACACTATCTGGACCTATGATGAAACTTATTTGGCTGGCGATATGGTAAAACTGATGGGCGGAGATCTGATTAATACTGAACGGGAAATTGGAGCTGAAAATATCGTAGGAATTGACCCAGATGTGTTAATTGTTATTGGTAATGAGGAGAGCAAAAAGGCTATTATGGAAGACCCGGCATATGCTAGCCTGAAAGCGGTTCAGAACGATAACGTAACAGCTATCAGTTTGAGTGAGGTATATACCAGCGGAGTCAGAACAATTCGCGGATTAAATCATATTGGAGAAGCACTGTATCCTGACCTGTACTAAGAAAAAATGTGATCGATGAAAGAGAGCAGTAGCCATGAAACATACTAGGAAAAACTTTTTTGAAAAAAAACCAGTGTATCTTGTAGTATTGTTTATGCTTTTTATTGCTTTGATTTTTTCATTGCTTCTTGCGGTAACGATTGGTTCAACCTCGATACCGTTAGCAGATGTTTATCAGGTTGTGTTTTATAAGCTATTTCATGTAGGAGACCCATCTTTCGGAAGCGGAAAAATTCATGATGTTGTTTGGTTTATTCGCTTGCCGCGATTGATTTTGGCAGCTGCGGTAGGAATGAGCTTATCTATCTGTGGTGTTGTAATGCAGGCAGTTGTTAAGAATCCTTTGGCAGAGCCGTATGTTTTAGGTATTTCATTCGGTGCGTCTTTAGGAGCAACACTTTCAATCATGTTAGGAATAGGAACAATGTTTGGGCCAAATTATGTAGGTGTTATGGCTTGCTTGGGAGCATTCTTAATATCGATTGGAGTAGTCGCATTATCTAATATCGGCGGTAGATCCACATCGGTAAAATTGCTTCTGTCAGGTATGGCACTCAGTTCTTTGTGTGGTGCATTTTCCAGTTTCATTGTCTATTTTTCCAATGATCAGGACGGAATGAAAACAGTATCTTACTGGATGATGGGTAGCTTAAGCGGAGCAAGTTGGGAAAACAATCTGATTGTTGTTCCATTAGCTATTGCGGGTGTCATCTTTTTCTGGACACAATACCGCACATTGAATTTAATGTTATTGGGAGATGAAGCTGCGGTTACCTTGGGAACCAATTTGTATCCGTGGCGACAGACATATCTTCTTGTATCTTCTTTGATGATTGGATTTGTGGTATATTCCTCTGGTGTCATCGGCTTTGTCGGACTGGTTATCCCTCATGTGGTCCGGATGCTGTTCGGCACCGACCATAAAAAGCTGATTCCTCTCAGTGCATTGGTAGGCTCTATATTTTTGATTTGGGCTGATGTGCTTTGCCGTGTAATCATTCCTGGCATGGAGCTTCCAATCGGTGTCCTGACCTCGATGATCGGCGCACCTTGCTTCATCTACCTGATGGCAAGAAAGAAATACGGCTTTGGAGGGAAGGAATAATGCAGATTACGACAGAACAGATCAAGGCGGTATTGGGAAATGCCCAGATTCTAAACGGAATCGATTTTCAGGCGAAGGATAATCAGTTCGTCGGCATCATCGGCCCAAACGGCAGCGGCAAAAGTACCCTCCTCAAGTGTATCTATCGCGTGCTGGCGCCCACCGAAGGAGTCGTCTATCTGGATGGGAAGCCGCTGTCCGAGCATAAAGTTCGGGAATCCGCACAAAAGATAGCGGTCGTTGCACAGCACAACTACTATAATTTCGAGTTCAGTGTCCGCGAGGTGGTTATGATGGGCCGCGCTCCGCATAAAAAGGCGCTCGACCGCGATAATGCGGAGGACTATCGAATTGTCCGCGAGGCTTTGAAAACGGTCGGAATGTCGGAATTTGAGGACCGCTCCTTCTCCACTCTCTCCGGCGGCGAACAGCAGAGAATCATTCTGGCCCGCGCGCTGGCACAGCAGACCCCGTGCCTGATTCTGGACGAGCCGACCAACCACCTGGACATCAAGTACCAGCTCTGGCTGATGGACATCGTCAAGGAGCTTTCCTGTACCGTGGTTTCGGCGGTTCATGACCTGAACATCGCTGCGATGTACTGCGACTATCTGTATGCCATGAAGGATGGCAGGGTGGTTGCACAGGGAACACCAAAGGAGCTGCTCACCCCGAAGCTGATTCGTACCCTGTACGATGTCGATTCTAAAATCTCAATCGATGAGGACGGCATGATGCACATCTTCTACTATCCATCCTCTCTGGCAAAAAAGGAGGTACTCTCATGAAAAAAATCGTCATGCTCACCTGCCTGAAGGCAAACACCGTCTGCACCGGTGCAGGCTGCCTGAAGGCGTTCAACGAAAGAACCAAGACCTTCTCCCGCTATGGCGGCGAAGAGCTGGAGCTGGAGGCATTTTTCCGCTGCAACGGCTGCGGCGTTTGGGATGAAGGCATGGAGGAAAAGCTCGAACGCCTGATTTCCATCAAGCCAGATGCAGTCCATCTGGGCGTCTGCACCAAATTAAAGGATGGCACCCGCTGCCCGACCATCGAGCGCATCGCAAAGCGCCTCGAAGAAGAGGGCGCCCACATTGTGGATGGCACCCACTAAAACCAAAAAAGACACCCCAATCTCAGAGCGAGGTCACAGCCTGTAGCAATACGGCTGCGACCTCGCTTTTTTGTTGCCCCAACCCTGTGCAGCGGGAAGATTTTGCCAAACCCGATGCGCAGGATTCGGCAAACAAGACGAAAATAGAACCGCCCATTGTCATTTCTTAGAATCAGTGCTATAGTGGTCGTAAGATGAACCTGCGCGGAGGGGCAGGGATGGGATAAAGGAGGTGAGCAGGATGAGAGCTTCAGCGCAGACCTTCCGCTTGGATGACGCGGAAAAGCCTCGAAATCGCAACGGGAATCGCAACGGGAATCAAAAGAAAAAATCCTGAAAGGGGATGAGGAAATGTCTTACCGGGAAGAGGATTATTTGCTGCTGTCCGGTTTGCAGCATTTTATCTTTTGCCGCCGCCAGTGGGCGTTGATCCACATCGAACATCAATGGAGCGAAAATATCCGAACCGTGGATGGAGAGCTGTTTCATAAGCGAGCCCATGACGCACAACAGCGGGAAAAACGGGGCAATCTGCTCATCCTGCGGGGACTGCCGATTGCCTCCGAACGGCTGGGATTGTCCGGACAGTGCGATGTGGTGGAGTTTCATGCCGATGCCAAAGGGGTTTCGCTCAGAGGGGAGGAGGGCTTGTGGCTTCCGTTTCCTGTAGAATATAAGAAGGGCGCTCCGAAGGAGGACCTTTCGGACCGGATGTAGCTGTGCGCTCAGGCAATCTGTCTGGAAGAGATGCTGTGCTGCGAGATTCCGGAGGGTGCGTTGTTCTATGGAGAGACCCGACGCAGATTTCCGGTAACATTTACGCAGGAGCTGCGGGACGAGGTACAACGTTCTGCCGTAGAGATGCACCAGCTGTTTGACAGAGGGCACACCCCAAAGGTGAAACCGACAAAATCCTGCCAAGCCTGTTCGCTCAAAGAGCTGTGCCTTCCGGTTTTGATGCGAAAAGGCAATGTTGCAAACTATCTTAGAATGGCGATGGAGGAAGACGCATGAGAAAAATGCTCAATACGCTGTTTGTTACATCAGAAGATATTTACCTGACGCTGGATGGCGAAAATGTTGTGGCAAACAGGAACAAGGAAATTGCGGCCCGATACCCGCTGCACACCCTGTCCGGCATTGTCAGCTTTTCCTATCCCGGAGCTTCTCCGGCGCTGATGGGAGCCTGTGCAGACCGCGGAATTTCGCTGGCCTTCTGTACTCCAAGGGGGAAATTTTTGGCAAGGGTTCAGGGAGAGCAGAACGGGAATGTCCTGCTGCGCCGCACCCAGTATCGGGTAGCGGACGACGACGGGCAGAGCTGTCGGCTTGCCCGCACGATGATTTTCGGAAAACTGTATAACTCCCGCTGGTGTATCGAGCGAATCCGCAGAGACCATGCGCTTCGGGTGGATGCCGAAAAGCTGTCGACAGCCTCCGAGACAATCAAGCAGCTCTTGCCGGAGGTGCTCAATGCGGACAATCTGGAAACGCTGCGCGGAGTAGAGGGTGCAGCGGCAACCGTCTACTTCGGGGTGCTGGATGAGATGATTCTCAACAGCAACGAGGAGTTCCGCTTTCGTGGAAGAAACCGCAGACCGCCCCGCGACCCGGTCAATGCGCTGCTTTCCTTTGCCTATGCGCTGCTTTCCAACGATTGCATTTCTGCACTGGAAAGCGTGGGTCTGGATTCCGGCGTGGGATTTCTGCATCGGGACGGACCGGGCCGAAGCTCACTGGCGCTGGACCTCATGGAGGAGTTCCGCCCGTGTGTCGCAGACCGATTTGTCCTGACGGTGCTGAATAACCGCATGGTCAAGCCCTCGGATTTTGTCGTCCAGGAAAACGGCAGTGTTCTTCTGAAAGACGATGCGCGGCGCATGATTTTAAAGCTCTGGCAGGAAAAGAAGCAGGACCGAATCACGCACCCGTATACCGGGGAAAAGATACCGTGGGGAATGGCGGTGTTTCTTCAGGCTCTGCTGCTCGCGCGAACCCTGCGCGGAGATTTGGACGAGTACCCACCTTTTTTATGGAAGTGAGAAAAAATGCTGGTGCTAATTACCTATGATGTCAATACCCAGACAGCCGCCGGACGAAAGCGGCTTCGGCAGATTGCCAAGCAATGTGTGAATTATGGACAGCGGGTACAAAACTCGGTGTTTGAATGTTTGCTAGACCCGGCGGAGTGCAGGATGCTGCAAGCAAAGCTGTGTTCTATCATGGATGCCGAACAGGATAGTTTGCGATTCTACTATCTGGGCAACCAGTACAAGAAAAAGATAGAACACTTTGGGTGCAATCAGTCGTACTTTCCCGAGGACCCGATGATTTTATAATGGTGCGAACGGCAAGCGTTCATAATATTCGGGGAAGGTTCGCACCGAAAAAAGAGGGGAGATCGCATATTAGGAGTAAGATTTTTCCCAAAAACAGGAAGGCCCCTTGCTTTATTTTGTAAAGTATGATATTATTTAGAATAGAAACAAGAAATTTTTTGTTTCTATTTGCTGTCGCTCCCCACACGGGGAGCGTGGATTGAAATTGGATCGTGCTTGATCTCATCTTTGCTCATACTGGTCGCTCCCCACACGGGGAGCGTGGATTGAAATTGTCTAAAAACTTTACAAATTGCAGAATCGAAGCGTCGCTCCCCACACGGGGAGCGTGGATTGAAATTTAGCATTTGCCTAACGTCTTCTCTGTTCAACTGTCGCTCCCCACACGGGGAGCGTGGATTGAAATAGAGCCTCCGGAAGCAGATAGGTGCCGCTTCCGGATGTCGCTCCCCACACGGGGAGCGTGGATTGAAATGATTTTGGCACACCGTACCGCCTGTTTTACAGCACGTCGCTCCCCACACGGGGAGCGTGGATTGAAATCTCCTCCTAAAAATTGCAAAACAAAAGCCACACGTCGCTCCCCACACGGGGAGCGTGGATTGAAATAGAGCCTCCGGAAGCAGATAGGTGCCGCTTCCGGATGTCGCTCCCCACACGGGGAGCGTGGATTGAAATACGATGGGCGGGATCGCTTGGACGGTCATTCAGACGTCGCTCCCCACACGGGGAGCGTGGATTGAAATAGAAACCTCAAATTCGAAGGCTACCTTTGGTTTAGTCGCTCCCCACACGGGGAGCGTGGATTGAAATTTCGACAACTCTACGCTTGCCGACAGTCTTAAAATGTCGCTCCCCACACGGGGAGCGTGGATTGAAATGGACTGGCTGTTCCCCGGCTATCTCTCCGATGGCGTCGCTCCCCACACGGGGAGCGTGGATTGAAATAGACTGCAAATACCACATCTACCGCAACGGCTACGTCGCTCCCCACACGGGGAGCGTGGATTGAAATTGGATTTTAGTCATACATCTATCATAAGATTTTTGTCGCTCCCCACACGGGGAGCGTGGATTGAAATGCTTTTTGCGTATTTCGTCCTTGGGCCACCCTCGGTCGCTCCCCACACGGGGAGCGTGGATTGAAATCAGTTGTAGTCTCCGCTGGTTTCCTGGATTTTGCGTCGCTCCCCACACGGGGAGCGTGGATTGAAATAGACTGCAAATACCACATCTACCGCAACGGCTACGTCGCTCCCCACACGGGGAGCGTGGATTGAAATTCGGAATGCTTCTCGGGCAGAGTAGCCCGGCAGCTGTCGCTCCCCACACGGGGAGCGTGGATTGAAATATTTAGACTCACCTCTTTAGTGCAGAATTATAGAGGTCGCCCCTCTTGCAGGGGCGTGAATTGAAATTTGCGGCGGAAAATGCTTGGTGGATGTTTATTGTAAGGATGGAAAGGTCATCAAGGTGGAGGGGAACAAAACTCTGCCGGGAACCAACGGCCGCATCTGCGTGAAGGGTGCGGCGATGCAGCAGGCGCTGTATCACGAAAATCGTCTGAAATACCCGATGAAGCGCGTCGGCGCAAGGGGAGAAGGACGCTTCGAGCGCATCAGCTGGGACGAGGCTTTTTCGACGATTGCCGAACGGCTCAAGGAATCCAAGGAGCGGTACGGCGCAAAATCGACGCTGTTTTATGTGGGCCATCCAAAGTGGTTCCGCTATCAGCTGACCGAGCTTGCCAATGCCTACGGCACACCGAATGTCGGAACCGAGTCCAGCACCTGCGCGTATGCAATCATGATGGCAAACCGGTGCTGCTTCGGTCAGGGCGTCGGCTTCCTGATGCCGGATATGGCGCGCTGCAAGGTGCTGTGTGCATGGGGAGCCAATGTCCTGCACAGCAACCCAATCACACAGGGAAGCGGTCTGATGCGGATAGCGGAGCGGGGAACCAAGCTGGTCGTCATTGACCCGCGCTGTACCCCGACTTCGGAGCGGGCAGAGATTCATCTGCGCCCGATTCCGGGAACCGATGGCGCTCTTGCGCTGGGCATGGCTCGGATCATCATCACCGAAGGGCTGCAAAATCAGGAGTACATCGACCGCTACACACTCGGCTACGAGGAGTATCGGGATTATGTGATGCAATTCACCCCGCAGAAGGTGGAGGAGCTGACCGGTGTGCCGCAGCAGGACATGATCAAGGCCGCGCGGATGCTGGCAGAAAATGCGCCGTTCTCGCTGATGACGACCGCCTGGAGGACGACGAGCTGCGGCTGGTTGTCTTTGCCGACAGCAACAGCAAACGCAGCGTGAGCAACATTAAGCAAATCGAAGTCGAATAAGCAGCTAAGCCCCACCTCTGAAACGGAATTTCCCGTTTTGAAGGTGGGGCTTTTTGCCCTCAATGACCGACACAGCCTTGTGGAGTGCGGGGACTGGATTGAAAAGTATTCGAAAAGTGGTATAATAAAAAAGGGCAGGCTGCTCAAGAGAAGAATTTTTCGGAAACCATAGGGGAGGTGACAGATGATGGAGAAAAGAAATCTAACACTTGAAGAATGGAGCCATCTGTCGGAAGAAGAAAAAGGGGAGCGCTGATATTTTATGACAAAGCAAATTTTAAAACAAATTATATCTGATTGTTGTAATGATGTTGTATTTTCCTATTATGGAAAAAGTGCGGGAATTACATCAAGGGTGAATGACTTTGTACCAACATTTCAAGTATGGTATGGGAGTGAGACAAAAGAATACAAGGATATAGAAAAAGTAATGACCGATCGTTTTTTTCAGGGAAAATCTTTGGAAGAGCTGATAGGTGAAGTTGATTTTGAGATTCTTTAGAAATAGTTAATAAGTTTAATAATCAAACCGTCCTTTATAGGGCGGTTTTTTGATGCCCCCAAGAAGGGAAAAGATAAATTTTATAAAAAATGCAGGAAAGTTGCTCTTTTGGGGGCAACTTTCTTTTGGTTTTGGAGTATAGGTGAAAGGGGGTGAGAAAGGATGAATGAGCTAAGAAAAAACTCGGCACTGAGATTCGACGGAAAGGAAGATGAGAATGAAACAGGGAATTGATGTATCCTACTGCCAGCCGAAGGTGGACTGGGAGAAGGTCAAAGCGGAGGGAATCGACTTTGCAATCATCCGGGTCGGCTACTGCTACAACAACGGTGCGTTGAAGCTGGACACCGCCTTTACCCAGCACATCAAGGGCGCGCTGGCAGCGGGGCTGGATGTTGGTGTCTATCTGTACAGCTACGCCACCACGGTGCAGGCGGCAAAGAGAGCGGCACAGGAGGTCATGAAGGTGGTGAAGCAGTACCGGCTTCGCTATCCGATGATCTTTGACATCGAGTATGAGCGCATCTACACCGGGGGAAGCAAACAGGTCAACACCGACATCTGCAAGGCTTTTCTGGCGGAGGTGGAACGGGCTGGTTACTATGCAATGCTCTACTGCTCCAAAGACTTTTTGGACAGCTACCTCTGCCCCGAACAGCTGACCGCCTACGACAAGTGGATTGCACAGTATGCCAGCAAATGCACCAGCAAGCACCCGCACGGCATCTGGCAGTATACCGGCACCGGCAAGGTGGACGGCATCACAGGCAACGTGGACCGAAATATCGCGTACAAAGACTATCCCGCCATCATTCAGAGGGCGGGTCTGAACAGGGGAGTGTAGGTAATGCAGTTAGATTTGACACAGATCGTAGTAGCGTTGATTGGCCTGCTGGGCTTGGTGATTACCAGCGTCATCGTGCCGCTCATCAAGAGCAAGCTCACCGATGCACAATGGCAGATGGTAAGAGCTTATGCCATTGCAGGTGTACAGGCGGCGGAGATTATCTTTAATGCGCAGGGACAGGGCGAGGCAAAGCTCCGCTGGGTGAGCGAGTACATCACCAATCAGTGCCTTACACACGGGATTAAAATTGATGCAGAAACTGTGAGGGTAGCAATCGAAAACGCGTGGAATCAGCTGGGCTTGAATCGAAAACAGGAGTAAAAGGGAAAGGAGGAAATACGACACATGGTAGACGAAAGCTTGTGCAGAGAGCGCCAGCGAATCCACGATGAGCGGTTTGCGCGGGACAAGGAACGCATCGAGGATTTGGAGCGAATCTGTGACAAACTCAACCGCCTGAGCATCGAGATGAGCGAGCTGGTCAAGAAGCACGATGAGCAGTTAAGCGCTCAGGCCCAGCGGTTGGACAGCATCGAGCGCAAGCCGTTGCGCTGGTGGGAGAAATTTGCAGGCGCCACCGTTACCGCACTCGGCAGCGCCATCGGCGGCGGTGTGCTGGCGATCGTGCTTCAGGGCATGGTACGATAATAAAAAATCCTCCCCAGTGTGATACTGGGGAGGAAAATTTTGTTCTGCAATATGAAAAACAGATAAAAAGAAAACCCTCAACAAACCGCATGATAAAGCCGTTTGTTGAGGGTAATACATTGGGGCTAGAGATGGGAATCGAACCCACGACCTGCTGATTACGAATCAGCTGCTCTACCGACTGAGCCACTCTAGCAGATTTTCAGATAAAAATCCTAAATTATTATACCGCATCCGGGAGAGAAGGTCAAGGGGTAACGTGAAAAATCTTTGAAAAACAAAGCCCCCGGCGGGCAGAGAGAATCCACGGTGAATTCTCTCTGCCGCGACTGCGGGGAGCAGATGTGCTATTTTTTGTTTTCGGCCTTCCATTCCAGATACTCATCGAAGGTGCAGCGGCGGTCGATGATGCCGTCCGGGGTGATTTCGATGATGCGGTTGGCAACGGTTTGGACGAACTCGTGGTCGTGCGAGGTGAAAAAGACGTTGGATTTAAATTCGGAAAGGCCGTTGTTGACAGCGGTAATCGATTCCAAATCCAGATGGTTGGTCGGCTGGTCGAGAATCAGGACATTGGAGCCGAAGAGCATCATGCGCGACAGCATACAACGAACCTTTTCGCCTCCGGAGAGAACCTGAACCGGCTTGTAAACATCGTCGCCGGAGAAGAGCATTCTGCCCAAAAATCCGCGGAGGTAGGTCTCGGTGATGTCCTTGGAGTACTGGGACAGCCACTGCAAAATCGGCAGGTCGCAGCCGTTGAAGTAAGCCGAGTTGTCCTTCGGGAAATAGGAGCGGGAGGTGCTGACACCCCATTTGATGGAGCCCTCGTCCGGCTCGATTTCCTCAGCCAGAATCTGCATCATGGCAGTCTGGGCAATCTCGTTATCGCTGATGAAGGCAATCTTGTCGCCCTTGGCAACGGTGAAGGAGATTTCGTTGAGCACCTTGACGCCGTCCACGGTCTTGCTGATGCGGTCCACGCTCAGAACATCCTTGCCGATTTCGCGGTCCATCGTGAAGCCGACATAAGGATATTTTCGGGAGGAAGCCGGCAGCTCCTCGACGGTGAGCTTGTCAATCAGCTTGCGGCGGGAGGTAGCCTGCTTGGACTTGGATTTGTTTGCGGCAAAGCGCGCGATAAAGTTCTGCAATTCCTTGATTTTCTCGTCTGCCTTGCGCTTCTGGTCAGCCATCATCCGCTGCATCAGGCGGCTGGATTCATACCAGAAGTCATAGTTTCCGACATACATTCTGATTTTGTTGTAGTCGATGTCCACGATGTGGGTACAAACGTTGTTGAGGAAGTGACGGTCATGGGAGACGATGATGACGGTGCCGATGTAGTCCATCAAAAATTCCTCCAGCCATGTGATGGAGGCAAGGTCCAGATGGTTGGTCGGCTCGTCGAGGAGGATGATTTCCGGCTGGCCGAACAGTGCCTGTGCCAACAGGATTTTGACCTTCTCCTTGTCGCCCAAGGTGCTCATCTGCTCATACAGCAGGCTCTGGTCGAGTCCCAGACCCTTGAGCAGCTTGCTGATTTCGGTTTCGATTTCCCAGCCGTTGAGCTCGGCAAATTCTGCTTCCAGCTGAGCTGCCAGCTCGCCGTCCTCGTCGGTGAAGTCTTCCTTATTATAAAGAGCATCCTTCTGCTGCATGATTTCATACAGGCGCGGGTTGCCCTGGATGATGGTATCCAGAACCGAAAAGCTGTCGTAAGCAAAGTGGTCCTGCTTGAGGACAGACATACGCTCTCCGTCCGGAATCTCGACCGAACCGGTGGAAGGTTCCAGCTCGCCGGAGAGGATTTTTAAAAAGGTGGATTTACCGGCGCCGTTTGCGCCAATTACGCCGTAGCAGTTTCCGGCGTTAAACAGAAGGTTCACATCAGAGAACAGCTTCTGTCCGCTGAAATCCAGACTGACATTATTGACTGTGATCATGTTCATTCTCCATTCCAGAAGTATTCCTATCGAGTATATCATGCACCGGGAGCCGGGTCAAGGGGGCAGGGGGATTTTGCCGATTCTGCACCAAAATCAGCAAAACTGGCAGGGCAAAACGCAGCAGCAGGCAGGATGTCCGCAAAACATAGAAAAAAATCGGAATAGGGGCTTGCAAAAAATCCCCGGATATGGTATCTTATAAGTGAAGTATAGGACAGGGGTGTCCTGCACCATTGTAGCAGGTGTCCTGTGGTCCTGACGGCCAGTAAAGGAATGTAGTGGAAAGAGTGGGGTCACCCGCTCTTTTGTTTTGTTAAGCGGCAAAATGGGTATGCCGCAACAGCTTCGGAAAGGAAGGTATGGCTTTTGGCAACATCGAAAAAACCAAACACCGTAGAGATCGTTACCGCTCTGGCAGAGCCGGTCGTGCAGGAGATGGGGTTGCAGCTGTGGGATGTGCGCTTTGAAAAGGAGGGCGCTTCCTGGTATCTGCGCCTGTTTATCGACAAGAAAGGCGGCGTCACCATCAACGACTGTGAGGATCTGAGCAGAAAGTTTGACAAGATTCTGGATGAGGCAGACCCAATCAGCCAATCCTATTATTTTGAGGTGTCCTCTCCGGGCATTGGCAGGGATCTTGTGCGTCCATGGCATTTTGAAAAATATCTGGGCCAGCAGGTAGAGGTCAAGCTCATCCGTCCGCTGCAAACCGAACAGGGCACAAATCAGCGTGAGTTCATCGGCACCCTCACAAGGTGTGATGACCAGAACGTAACGGTAACGCTGGACGGTCAGGAGCTTTCGTTTGCCAAAAAGGAAGCGGCATATATCCGACTGTATGAGGAAATCGATTGGAAAGCAAACCGCTAAGTCCGAGCTGCGCGTGTGCAGTTCGGCAGTGACCATAGGGAGGCAGTTAAAGTGAACGTAATGAACAGTGAATTTTTTGAGGCCCTGAATCTCCTGGAAAAGGAAAAGGGAATCCCGGCTTCTTACCTGATTGAAAAAATCAGCAACGCCATCGCCATCGCCATCAAGCGCGATATGGGCGGCAGCGACAACACCATCGTGGAAATCGACCCGGCCAAAAACCGCTTCTATGTTGCAATCCGCAAGAATGTTGTAGAAGAGGTCGTTGACCCGGAAACCGAAATCACTCTGGCAGATGCCAGCAAATACAGCAGAGTTGCTCATGTGGGCGGCGTGGTCGAGATTCCGCTGGAAACCAAGCAGTTCGGAAGAATCGCAGCGCAGTCTGCAAAGCACGTCATCCGTCAGGGCATCAGCGAGGCAGAAAAAGGCCAGCTGGTTCAGAAATATCAGGACAAGAAATTTGAAATCGTTTCGGTTCCGATTCTGAAAATCGACGAGGTCAAGGGCAACGCAACCGTTGAAATCGACAAGACCGAAGCAATCCTGCCAAAGAGCGAGCAGGTTCCGGGCGAGGAGCTTCAGGAAGGCCAGCGCGTGATGGTCTATGTTGTGGATGTCCTCACCAACGGCAAAAATCCAAAGCTCATGATTTCCCGTACCCATCCAGGTCTCATCAAGCGTCTGTTTGAGATGCACACCCCGGAAATCAAGGACGGCACCGTTGAAATCAAGGCCGTTTCCCGTGAGGCAGGCTCCCGTACCAAGATTGCCGTTTGGAGCAAGGACGAAAATGTGGACGCAGTCGGCGCTTGCATCGGCCCGAAGGGTACCCGTGTTTCCGCGATCGTAGAGGAGCTCGGCGGAGAGAAGATTGACGTCATCAAGTACAGCGAGCAGCCGGAAGAGCTGATTGCCGCTGCACTGTCTCCGGCAGAGGTCTCCAAGGTCATCATCGACCCGACCGGAGCCAAAGCCTGCAAAGCCATCGTTCCGGACAGCCAGCTGTCCCTTGCCATCGGCAATAAAGGCCAGAACGTTCGTCTGGCAGCCCGTCTGACCGGCTGGAAGATTGATATCGGCCCAGAAAGCCAGGCAGAACAGATTATCGAGGAGATGGAACGTCTTCGTACAGAGACCCGGGCACAGATCGACAAGGCTGTGGATGACCTGTTCGACGAGGAGTTCTAATTCCATATCACAAAGATGGATAGAGGAGGCAGCAGCATGACAGCAAAAGCATCCGCGAAAAAAATGCCGGTGCGTATGTGTACCGGCTGCCGCGAGCATCGGCTCAAAAAGGAGCTGATTCGGGTGGTGCGCTCTCCACAGGGAGAGATCAGCATCGACTTCTCCGGAAAAAAATCCGGCAGGGGTGCATATCTGTGCGCCGACCCGACCTGCCTTGCCAAGGCCCGCAAGACCCGTCAGCTGGAACGGGCGCTGGAAACCGCCATCCCGGATGAGGTCTATCAGCGTCTGGAACAGGAGCTGGCAGCCGGAGAACCGAAGGAATAAAAAAAGAGTCCCCTGAAAGGAGGGAGATTGATGTCCAACGCAGTACAACAGCCCGAAATCTCGACCCTGTCGCTGGCACGCAGAGCCGGAAAGCTGATTCTTGGCTTTGACAAGGTGGCAGAAGCCATGCGCTCCGGCGAGGTTCGGGGTGTGTTTTACAGCACAGACCTTTCAGAAAAAAGCCGCAAGGAGCTGTGCTTTACCGCTCAGAAGCATCAGATGGAGCCGCTGCCGCTGGCAGTAACGATGGAGCAGGTGGAGCACGCCTGCGGAAAACGCTCCGGCGTGATCGCTCTCTCGGATCAGGGGTTCGCGAAAAAACTGTGTGAGCTGAGCCGAGCCGCACAGCTTCAGGAGCAAAGCAGATAAGTACAGGGCATTCCTTAAGTGAAGGAGGCATCTATTTTCAGTGATAAACGAAAAATACAGGGTAAGCGAAGTGGCCAAAGATCTCAACGTCCCGATGAAGGATGTTGTGGAACTGCTGGAAAAACAGTTCCCGGGCGAAAAAAAGCGCACCACTGTCCTGACCGGGGAAGAGCTCAACTTTGTGTTTGAGACCTACACACAGCAGCATGAGATGGCTGATCTAAGCAGCTACTACGCTTATAAAGAAGAATCCAAACCACCAAAGCAGGCGGAAAAGCCAGCCAAAAAGGCTCCGGCAAAATCCGCAAAACCAAAGGCGGAGGAACCGGAACAGCTTGCGGCTCAGCCGGTTTCGCCAAAGGAGCAGCCGACCACACCGGAACAGCCGGCAGTCGAGACAAAACCGGCAGCCGAAGCAAAACCGGCAGCCGAGGAACAGGCAACCGCACCGGCTGCACCATCGGCAGTGCCGGAGCAGAATCCGCAGACAGAAGAACAAAACAAGCAAGACCAGCAGCCGATCCAGCCCGCACAGCCGGAGCCGGAAGCGGACAGGGAGAGGGAGAAACAGGATATGAACGATACACCAAAGCGTCCACAGGGCGACCGCCCGCGCCACAACAATGACCGCCCGGCGGGTAACCGTCCGGAGCGCAGCGACCGTCCACAGGGCGAGCGCAAATTCGGGGATAAACCTAAATTTGGCGACAAGCCGAGAACCGGTTCCGACCGTCCTGAGCGTTCCGACCGCGGCGACCGTCCGCAGGGCGAGCGCAAATTCGGCGACAAGCCTCGCTTCGGCGGACCAAACGACCGTCAGCAGCGTCCGGCACAGCAGCCAAAACAGAACCGCCCGGCCAAACCGGCTAAACCGGCGCCGGCTGCGGCACCGCGTCAGGCTTCCTCCATCAATCCGGAGCTGGACGAAAATGTAAACGGCAAGATGATTCGCCATGTTGATATGCGTGCGGCAAATGTCGAGCTGGATAAGTACAATGAGCGCTATGAGCACATCGCTCCGGAAAATCTGTCCAAGCGCGATGACGATATTAAAAAGCAGAAAATCGGCGGCAGAAACAACAAGAAGAAAAACTTCATGTCCAAAAAGGACAAAGAGATGGAAAAGATGCGTAAGCTGGAGATGGAGCGCGAGCGCCGTCAGAAGCTGCACATCACCCTGCCGGACGAAATCACCGTCGGCGATCTGGCTCTCAAGCTCAAGATTCAGGCCGCAGAAATCATCAAGCGTCTGATGGTGCTCGGCGAGATGAAGTCCGTTTCCGACATCATCGACTACGATACCGCAGCTCTGGTTGCAATGGAAATCGGCGCAAAGGTTGAGCGTGAGGTCGTTGTTACCATCGAGGACCGTCTGTTCGACGACAGCGAGGACAACGATGAGCAGAAGGTAGAGCGTCCGCCGGTCGTTGTTGTTATGGGTCACGTTGACCACGGCAAGACCTCGATCCTCGACGCAATCCGCCATGCAGATGTTACCTCCACCGAGGCAGGCGGCATCACCCAGCACATCGGTGCTTATCAGGTTATGGTCAACGGCAAGCCGATCACCTTCCTGGACACCCCGGGACACGAGGCATTCACCTCCATGCGTGCGCGTGGTGCGGACATCACCGACATCGCAGTTCTGGTTGTAGCGGCGGACGACGGTATCATGCCGCAGACCGTTGAATCCATCAACCACGCAAAGGCTGCCGGAGTTTCCATCATCGTTGCAATCAACAAGATGGATAAGCCGACCGCTGACCCGGAAAAGGTAAAACAGGAGCTGACCGAGTACGAGCTGGTTCCGGAGGAGTGGGGCGGCGACGTCATCTGTGTTCCGGTATCCGCTAAGACCAAGATGGGTATTCAGGACCTGCTGGAAAACATCCAGCTGGTGGCTGAGGTCAAAGAGCTCAAGGCAAATCCGGACAGACTGGCAAAAGGTACTGTCATCGAAGCAAAACTCGACAAGGGTCGTGGCCCGGTTGCAACCATTCTGGTACAGAACGGTACCCTCAGAACCGGCGACAGCGTGATTGCCGGCACCGCAGTTGGCCGTGTTCGTGTTATGACCAACTCCAGAGGAGAAAAAATCGATGTTGCAGGCCCATCCACCCCGGTCGAGATTACCGGTCTGGCAGAGGTTCCGGCAGCAGGCGACGAGTTCAACGCAGTAGAAGATGAAAGACTGGCAAAAGAGCTGGTTGAAAAACGCCGTCAGGAAGCAAAAGAGAAGGAATTCAGCTCCTACCAGAAGGTAACACTGGATAACCTCTTTGAGCAGATTGAGGTCGGCGAGACCAAAGAGCTGCCGCTGATTGTCAAGGCAGACGTACAGGGCTCGGTTGAGGCAGTTAAACAGTCTCTGGAAAAGCTGAGCAATCCGGAGGTTCGCGTCAAGGTAATCCACGGCGCAGTTGGTGCGGTCAGCAAGTCGGATGTTATGCTGGCACAGGCCTGCGGCGCAATCATCGTTGGCTTCAACGTCCGTCCGGACCCGATTGCAAGGGATATGGCAGAGACCGAAGGCGTTGATATGAGAATGTACCGTGTCATCTACGACGCAATCGAGGAGATTTCCTCCGCGATGAAGGGTATGCTGGCTCCAAAGACCCGCGAGGTCGAGCTGGGTCGTGCCGAAGTGCGTGAGGTCTTTAAGATTACCGGTGTCGGAACCGTTGCAGGCTGCTATGTTCTGGAAGGTAAGATTACCAGAAATGCAGAAATCCGCATCGTTCGTGACGGTATCATCATCGCTGACGAGCATCTGACCTCCCTCAAGCGCTTCAAGGACGACGTCAAGGAAGTGGCAAAGGGCTACGAGTGCGGTATGGGCATCGAGAAGTTCGGCGACCTGAAGGTTGGCGACATCTTCGAGGCTTACATGATTGAAGAGTACCGCGAATAAGAATAGATTCCAAACAACAAATGAGGACTGAAGCCTGCCTTCAGCCCTCATTTGCCATCCATGTTTTTGAGAAAGGAGAACCTGTGTATGGCTTTTCGTGTAGGCAGAACCAGTGAAGATTTAAAAAGAGAGCTGACCGACATCATTCGTCATGTCAAGGACCCGCGCGTTTCCTCGATTCTCACCATCATCAAGGTCGAGCTGTCCAACGATATGTCCCACTGCAAGGTGTATGTCAGCTCGCTGGACGGACTGGACAAGGCAAAACAGGCGGTAGAGGGCCTGAACAACGCCAACGGCTTTATCAAGCACGAGGTCAATGCCCGCATCAAGATGCGCCGGATTCCGGACTTCCACTTTATTGCGGACGATTCGACCGAGTACAGCGCAGATATTGCCCGCATCCTCAACAGTCTGGACATCAAGAAGGATGAGCCGCAGACCGAGGAAGAATAACCATCAAACATCAGAACAGGAGGTGGAACGATGTCGCAGAGGTTGGAACTTTGGCAGGCGGCAGACCTGCTCAAACACGCAGAGGATGTGTTCATCCTGACCCACAAAAACCCCGACGGAGATACGCTGGGCAGTGGCTACGGGCTGATGCACGCGCTGCGCAGTCTGGGCAAACGGGCGCAGGTGCTTTGTCACGACCCGATTCCGGACCGGTATGACTATCTGGACCGAAGCGCAAATTCCGCTCTGCCGCAGCCGCCGGATTTCGCACCGAAGTTGATCGTAGCGGTGGATACGGCAGACACCCACCTTCTGGGAGACAGCCTTCAGCAGTATGTGCCGAGGGTGGATTTGTGCATCGACCACCACTCCTCCAACAGCGGCTATGCCCGCAGACTGCTGCTGCGAGGGGATGCGGCTGCCAACTGCGAGCTGATGCTGGAGGTCATCGAAGCGATGGGCGTCGAGCTGAACAGCCAGATTGCCGACTGCCTGTACACCGGGCTGGCAACCGATACCGGCTGCTTCCGCTTTTCGTCCACCACGGTGGACAGCCACCGCGCCGCCGACAAGCTGATGACGGCGGGAGCGGACGTTCGGCTGATTCACCGCCGGATGTTTGAAAGCACCAGTCGGGGCAAGATCCGGCTGACCATCGCCGCGTTGCAAAGTCTGCGCTATGAGCTGGACGGACGGTGTGCGCTGATGGTGCTGCCGCGGGACTGCATCAATGAAAACGGCGTCACTGATGACGAGCTGGAGGGCATCTCCGCCATTCCCCGTGAAATCGAGGGAGTGCAGGTGGGAGTGACCCTGCGCCAGTTCCGCAATTATCAGGGATACAAGATTTCGGTGCGGACCGATGGCCTTGCAGATGCCAGCGCAATCTGTGCCCGCTTGGGCGGGGGAGGACACGAGGCATCGGCAGGCTGTACGGTCGAGCAGACCCCTTTGGAGGAGGTCATTCGTCTGGTGCTGGAATCGGTGCAGAAGGAATTAGAGCTGTCTGACAGGACGCTGAGCAATTCGTCGGATTACTCAGATGAGGGGGATATTTTTTGGACGGAATCATAATCATGGACAAGCCGGAGGATTTTACCTCCTTTGATATGGTGGCAAAGCTGCGCCGCCTGCTGGGAACCCGCAAGGTCGGCCACGCAGGTACGCTGGACCCGATGGCAACCGGCGTACTGCCAATCTTTGTGGGCCGCGCTACCAAGTGCTGTGACCTTCTGCCGAACTCGAACAAGCGCTACACCGCTACCTTCGAGCTGGGCTACACCACCGATACGCTGGATGCGACCGGACGGGTGCTCAGCCGCAGTGAGGTCAAGGCAGACCGCGCGCAGGTGGAGGCGGCGCTCGAACAGTTTCGGGGAGAAATCATGCAGCTGCCGCCGATGTACTCGGCTATCCAAATCAACGGCAAGCGCCTGTATGACCTGGCGCGTCAGGGCATCGAAATCGAGCGGGAAAAGCGTCCGGTGACCATCACACGGCTCGAGCTGTTGGAGGATACCGGCGCTCCCAACACCTACCGCATCGATGTTGCCTGCTCGAAGGGAACCTATATCCGCACCCTGTGCGCCGATATCGGCGAGGTGCTGGGCTGTGGAGCTACCATGACCGCTCTGCGCCGCACCGAGGCGGCTGGCTTTTCGCTGGCAGACAGCTTCACGCTGGAGCAGGCCGAACAGCTGGCAGAGCAGGGAAAGCTGACCGAACAGCTGCTGCCGCTGGAAACGGTGTTCGCTTCGCTTCCGGAGCTGCACCTGACCGGCAAGCAGGAAACGATGTACCGCAACGGGGTCAAGCTGGACTTGGAGCGGCTGGAGGGCTACGCACCGCTGCGGGAGCTCGACAGCGACCTGCGCGTGACCGGACAGGACGGATTTTTGGGAATCAGCTATGCGGACCGCGAGCAGGGAGTCCTGCGTACCCGCAAACTCTTTGCGATTCAGCCGGAAGCAGACCGATAAGCGGTTTTGCCGCTCTGGGCGAAATTTAGCGGATTTTATCAGGAAACAGCATTGATTTTTTCCTTCGGGCAGATTACAATGGGAACAGACAGGCTGTGCCCCGACGGGAAGCCTGTCGGTACGGCGTGAGAAAGAGAAACTCAAGGAAACGGGGAAATGAGAATTTGAAAGTTGTGAGAGATTTTGTCCGGCCGGATTCGGGCCGACCAACATCGATAGCGCTGGGACTGTTCGACGGTGTACATATTGGGCATCGGGAGGTGCTGGGCAAAGCCCTGCAAAACAGGGAGCTGTGTCCCTGCGTCTTTACCTATACCATTTCCGACTCCGTTCCCCACATCAAAAAGATGTATATGACCCTGACCTCGGACGAGCAGAAGTGCAGCATCCTCGAGCGGATGGGCTTCGAGCTGGTTGTCATGCCGGACTTTGAAGTCTTTAAGGATTTGGAGCCCGAGGAGTTCGTGGAGGAAATGCTCATCCGTAGGATGGGAGCCAAGGAATTAAGCTGCGGATATGACTTTACCTTTGGCAAGATGGGCAAGGGCAACACCGCAGAGCTTGAGCGTATCGCCGCAAAACACGGGGTCAAGGTCAACATCGTCAGCCCGATTAGTCTGGACGGGGAGGCGGTCAGCTCGACCCGCATCCGTCAGGCGATTCTTGAGGGTCAGATGGATCGGGCTAGCCGGATGCTGGGCAGACGCTTTTCCATCCGCCTGCGGGTGGAGCACGGCAACCAGATTGGCAGATTGATGGATTTTCCGACCATCAATCAGGTTTTCCCGCGCTACCACATTGTGCCGCGCTACGGGGTCTATTCCACCGTGGTCAATATCGACGGCAAGCTGTACGGCGGCGTCACCAATGTGGGCGTCAAGCCGACCGTCGGCTCGGACGGGCCGCTGGCAGAAACCTACATCATCGACTTTCAAGGGGATTTGTACGGCAAAACGGTCGAGGTCTACTTCTTTCGTTTTGTCCGCCCCGAGACCAAGTTTGCGTCCATCGACCAGCTCAAAGCGCAGATTGCGCGGGATAAGGAAAGCGTGACCCAAGAGGTTGCTGCCAATATCGAGCAGATGCTTTTTCACGACGGACACCCCGAGGATGTCCGCGGGGAAGAGCCGCACGAAAAAATTTAAAAATACTGTTTACAAACCGGAATGTGTATGATATACTGACTAAGTGAGCCATGACGCTCCGGTATGCCGTGACCCAGTTTGAGGAGACAGCCTCGTAGCGCCTGCCTGTGCAGGACGAGCGGGCATTTCACCAGCCTTAGACCCAGCCACCGGCGAAAAATATTTTATGAGGTGAATATAGCCATGATGAGAAAAGAAGAAAAAACTCAGGTAATCGAACAGAACAGACTGCATGAGACCGACACCGGTTCCGCAGAAGTACAGATCGCAATCCTCACCAAGAGAATCAACGACCTGACTGAGCACTTCAAAGCAAACAAAAACGACCATCATTCCAGACGCGGTCTGCTGAAGATGGTAGGTCGTCGCCGCAATATGCTCAACTACCTGAAGAAAAAAGACATCAACCGTTACCGTGCAACCATCGAGAAACTGGGCCTGAGAAAGTAATTATCCGGCTTATGTACACTGAGGCGGAAGTATCCGGAGCAATCCGCGGTACTTCTGCCTTTTACACATCTATCTAATACCGCAGTGCCGGTTGGGGAGACACCTGTTTTAGCATCAAATCGAACCGCAGACCGAAGGGTGTGCAGTTGGATTTTTTGCTAAAAATAGGTCCCTGCCGCCTGCGAGACATGAACAGGAGGCTGCAAAAATGTTCGAAAATTTCAGAGTGTTTGAAACAGAGCTTGCCGGCAAAAAGATTTCGTTTGAAACCGGCAAAATGGCTTGTCTGGCAAACGGCTCGGTTCTGGTACGCTTCGGCGATACCACCGTTATGGTCAATGTAACCGCTGCCCAGAAGCCGCGCGAGGGCGTTGATTTCTTCCCTCTCTCGGTAGATTTTGAAGAGAAACTTTATGCGGTAGGTAAAATCCCTGGCTCCTTCATCAAGAGAGAGAGCCGTCCTTCCCAGAAGGCAATTTTGACCTCCCGTCTGGTAGACCGTCCGATTCGTCCGCTCTTCCCGAAGGATATGAGAAACGACGTTTCGGTTGTTATGACCGTTCTGTCGGTTGACCAGGATTACTCCCCGGAGGTTGCCGGTATGCTGGGTACCTCCTTCGCACTGTCGATTTCCGACATTCCGTGGAATGGCCCAATCGGCGGCGTGCAGGTTGGTCTGGTCGACGGCGAAATTGTCATCTGCCCGAACGAGGAGCAGAGAAAACGCTCCGACCTTCAGCTGACCGTTGCCGGTACCCGCGAGAAGATCGTCATGATCGAGGCAGGCGCAAACGAGGTGGACAACGAGACCATGCTCGAAGCGATTGCAAAGGGTCACGAGGAGATCAAGAAGATTGCACAGTTCATCGCAGATGTTCAGGCAGAGATCGGCAAGCCGAAATTCTCCTTCGAATCTCAGGAGGTTGCTCCGGAGATGTTCGAGGCCATCAAGGAATTTGCAATCGACAAGGTAAAATTTGCGCTGGATACCGACGACAAGAATGTTCGTGAAGAAAGACTGGCTCCGGTCATCGAGGAGATTCATGCAAAATTCGATGAGCAGTATCCGGAGGAGATTGCAAAAATCGACGAGTGTATCTACAAGCTCCAGAAATTTGTAGTCAGAAGATGGCTGCTCGACGAGGGCAAGCGTGTTGACGGCAGAGGCATCGATGAGATTCGTCCGCTGGCAGCAGAGGTTGGTCTGATTCCGCGTGTTCACGGCTCCGCAATGTTCACCAGAGGTCAGACTCAGGTTATGACCATCACCACCCTCGGCCCTGTTTCCGATGCTCAGATTCTCGACGGCATCGACAACGAGGACAGCAAGCGCTATATGCATCAGTACAACTTCCCATCCTACTCGGTTGGTGAGACAAAACCATCCAGAGGTCCGGGCCGCCGCGAAATCGGTCACGGTGCGCTGGCAGAGCGTGCGCTCGAGCCGGTGATCCCATCGGTTGAGGAGTTCCCATACGCATACCGTCTGGTTTCCGAGGTTCTTTCCTCCAACGGCTCCACCTCTCAGGGCTCCATCTGTGCATCCACTCTGTCTCTGATGGACGCAGGTGTTCCGATTAAAGCACCGGTTGCCGGCATCTCCTGCGGTCTGATCACCGAGGGCGACCGCTGGATGACCATGGTGGACATTCAGGGTCTGGAGGACTTCTTCGGCGATATGGACTTTAAGGTTGGCGGTACTCACAAGGGTATCACCGCAATTCAGGTGGACATCAAGATTGACGGTCTGACTCTGGATATCATCCGTGAAGCATTTGAAAAGACCCGCAAGGCCAGAATCTACATTCTGGACGAAATCATGCTCAAGGCTCTGCCGCGTCCAAGACCGGAGGTCAACGAGTATGCTCCGAAGATGGTCAGCCTCAAGATTCCGGTAGACAAGATTCGTGAAGTAATCGGTTCCGGCGGCAAGGTCATCCAGAAAATTTGTGCAGAGTGCGATGTTAAAATCGACATCGAGGAAAACGGCGACGTTTTTGTTTCCGGCGTTCAGAAGGACAATGTCAACCGTGCAGTCAGCATGATTGAGACCATTGCCCGCGACCCGGAGGTAGGTGCGTTCTATAAAGGCAGAGTTACCAAGCTGATGAACTTCGGCGCCTTTGTTGAAATCGCTCCGGGCAAAGAGGGTCTGGTTCACATCTCCAAGCTGGATACTAAGCGTGTAGAGCGCGTAGAGGATGTTGTCAATGTTGACGATGAGATTCTGGTTAAGGTAACCGACATCGACAGCCAGGGCAGAATCAACCTCTCCAGAAAAGATGCGCTCATCGCAATGGAGAACAAACAGAAGAAAAATCAGTAAGACTGATAAAATCAGAAAGCGTTCCGAGCAATCGGAACGCTTTTTTTCGTGCTTCGGCAAAGGCTCATGCCCGCCGGGAGTGTGACGATACTGCCTTTGTGCCGCAAAACACCCCTGCCTGCTCGCACAAATCCTGCCCGAGCAGAATAAGCCCGGCTCGATTTGCCCAACAATAATCAGCAGAAGGGGGAGGATGCACCATGAAGCCAGCGGAAAAAAGATGGGAGCGGCTGCTGCCGTTGAGCCTGTTCCTCGTCCTGTACGAGCTGGCGGCGCAGAGCTCGTTTTATCTGCTGGAACTTTCTCTGGTGGGGCTGGCGCTCTGCTTTTTGTGGGAGGAGCGCGGTCAGCTCTGCCATCCGCTCGGGATGCTGCGGGAGCTAATCGGTCTGACCGCACCCTTTCGGGTCGTGTGGCTGGCAGTTGTCGGCTACCTGTGCTGGGATTGCGTCACCGTCTGCTATGCGGCGCTGCCGTCGGGTGTGATAGAAAAGGGTCGGGTCGTGCTGCTGATGCTCTTTGTTGCGGGCTTGATTCTTTGGAGTACCCGAGAAGGGACACAGCCCAAGCTGCGGCGAATCCTCACGGCGATGGCTGCGGCAGGGGTGGCTGCGGCGGTGGTGTCGGTTCTCAATTTCGGGATGCCGGTTTTGTACCCGATGCTTTATGGACGCAGGCTTTCACTGCGGCTGGACTACAACCAGTTTGCACAGGTGGTTCTGGTCGGGCTGATTGCCGGGGATTGGCTGCTTTCGGCGCAAGGCCCTCTTGAGCAAAAGCGCTGTCTCCTCTGGCTGTGTACCGCGCCGGTCATCGTGTTAAGCTCCTCGCGGCGGGCTACGGTGTTTCTGCTCTGCTTTTGGGGCTGGTCGATGGCAGTCGGTTGGAGGGGCGCTTGCAGTCGGCAAAGGGTGCTTGAGTGGCTGGGTTTGGGGCTGGTGATTTTGGGGATTAGCGGACTGGGGCAGAGGGCGCTGGATTGGCGGTATGAACACCTGACCGAGCATCCGCAGACGATGGTTTCCGATTCGGAAGGCTCGGCACTTCAGCGGTATGAAGCACGAACGGAATCGTCGCCGCCCTCGAAGCGGAAACTGCTTTGGTCGATTGCCGCTCGGGAGTATCGCTCAGGCTCCAAAATCCAAAAGCTGTTCGGCCACGGCTTCGGGTATGATATTCTGCTCTATCGGCAAAGCCGGGATTCGCAGCTGCTTGCGGCATATCCGCCTCAGTCCCGTCAACTGCTGTCCGCCCACTGCTTTTTGCTGGCAGACCTGCTCAACGGCGGGGTGGTTCAGGCGGCCTTGGGGCTGATTCTCTGGACGGCGATTGCCGCAGAGCTTTTCCGCACGCTGGCTGAAAATCCACAGGTGGGCTGGTTTTTTGGCATTACGCTCGGGATGACGGCGATGAACAACCTGATTTCCAACCGCTACGGATTTTTGTACGATAAATTTTTCTGGCTGCTGCTGGTGCTGTTCTCGATTTGCCGCAGAGCCGACCTCTCTCCCGGGCCAAAACGGTGATTGCGCCGATGCCATCGGATGTGATACAATAGAAGAATCACAGCGGACAGAGGAGGAGATAGGATGCTGATTCCAATCATGGGCCGTGCCGGCAGCGGCAAGACCACACTGGTGCTGGAAAAAATCGAGGAAGCCGCCCGAGCAGGTTCACGGGTTTTGCTGATTGTTCCCGAGCAGTTTTCTTTTGAGATGGAGAAGGCGGTCTTTGGACGGCTGGGCGGCAGGCTTGCCATGCAGGTGGAGGTCTACAGCTTTACCAGACTGTGCCACCATGTCTTTTCGGAGTGCGGCGGCATGGCGGGAGAATATGTCACCGATGCCGCCCGCCAGATTTTGATGAATCTGGCTCTGGGTCAGGTGCGGGACCAGCTGGAGCTGTACTCCCGCCAGTCCAAGAATGTTTCCTTTATCGGGACGATGCTGCGGCAGGTGGACGAGTTTAAAAATGCAGGCGTTACGCCCAGTCAGCTTCGGCTGTTTTCTCAGGAGACCCCGCTGCCTCAGCTGGCGCAGAAAACCCGAGAGATGGCGCTGGTGTACGGGTATTATCAGGCGCTGCTGGGAGAACGCTTTCAGGACGAAAAGGACAGCCTGATGAAGTGCTGCTCCATTTTGGAGGGCAGAGGATATTTTGCGGGCTACACCGTCTTTGTGGATTCCTTCATGACCTTTATGGCAGGCGAAAAGAAGCTGATGCGGCTGATGCTGTCGGAATGTCGGGATTTTTACCTCTCCCTTCCGGGAGACGGGATTGGTGCGGTGTCCGCTTCCGAGGACGATGCCGCAGATGCCGAGCATCCGATTGCGGACGGCACCTTTGAGACAGCAAGAGAAACAATGCTTTCGCTGATTCGGGATGCAAAGCAGATGGGGGTCGAGGTTCAGACTCCGCAGATTCTCTCCAATCAGTACCGCTTCCAAAACGAGGAGCTGCGCTTTTTGGAGCGCTGGCTGCCCAGCGTCTGCCAGAAGCAGTTTGAGGGCGAAAACCATGCGGTTTCGGTGATGCGCGCGCCAAACAGCTATGAGGAAGTCCGCTATCTTGCGGCGCAGATTGTCCGTCTGGTTCGGGAGAAGGGATTGCGATACAACGAGATTGCCGTCATCGCGCGCAACATCGACCCGTACCTGAGCGCGGTCGAGGACATTTTCCCGAAATATGGGATTCCCTTCTTTCTGGATTTGCGGGAGGATGTCCAGTCCATCCCGGTTTTCTCGCTGATTTTCTCGGCGCTGGATGCCCTGCGAAGTAACTTCGATACCCAGTATGTGCTGGCTTTGGGGAAAAATCCGCTGATGCGGCTGGAACAGACGCAGGTGGCACAGCTGGAAAACTACTGTTTCTTGTGGGACATCGACCATCGGCTGTGGCTGGGACGGGAGGGCTTTGAGAACCATCCGCGCGGATTGGTGGAGACCCTCACCGATGAGGACGGAGAACTGTTGGAGCAGATTTGGCAGACCTCCCGAACAATCATCGAGCCGCTCAAGGAGCTGGGCAGTCAGCTGGAGCACTGCAACGGCAGACAGTTCGCTCAGGCGCTGTACTCCTTCCTGTTGCAGACCGGGGCAAAGGATGCGCTCACACAAAGCGCACAGGAGGTGCAATCTGCCGAGGAGGAGCGCAGGTTCCGCCTCAATCAGGGTGCGTGGGATATCTTGATGGAGCTGCTGGATGTGTTCCACCATGTGCTGGGAGAGGTTTCTCTGCCGCTCGAGCAGCTTCGGGAGCTGTTCCAGATGGCGGTGCTGTCCAGCGACATCGGCGCAATCCCCACCACGCTCGACCAGGTTTCTCTGGGCAGTGCAGACCGCATGAGGCCGAACCATCCGAAACTCACCTTTGTCATCGGGGTCAATCAGGGCGAATTTCCGCCGCAGCTTTCGGAGAATGGCCTGTTTTCCGAAACGGAGCGTGACCGCCTGCTGCAAAGCGGAATCCAGCTCAACCCCTCGGTACTGAAATTGAGCGATTATGAAAAGTACTACGCCTACTCGGCGCTGACCAGCCCGAGCGAACAGCTCATCGTCACCTGTCACACCGCCAAGCTGACCGGAGAGGCAACCCCGGATTCGGGGCTGATTGGCTCGCTGGAAAAGATGTTCCCGGGCTGTGCCTCCTCGGTGGGGGAGCTGTCCGAGCTGTTCTATGTTGCCAACGACCAGACCGCCTTCGAGGTGCTGTGCCGCAGTATTCGGCAGGACACCCCGACCACGGCTTCGCTGATGGAATATGTCCGCCGCAGCAGCTATGCCGGACGATTGGAGCAGGTGCTTGCCATGGTGCAGTCGGGCGGCTTCTGCATCCACAGTCGGGAGATTTCCCGGATGCTGTTCGGCAGCAGGATGCGCCTGTCTCCCTCTCGGGTCGAGCGCTACTTCACCTGTCCCTTTGCTTATTTCTGCTCGGGCGGGCTCAATCTTCAGCCGCGGCGCAAGGTCGAGATTTCCCCGATGCAGTCGGGAACCATCATCCATTTCGTGCTGGAACGGATGGTATCTGCCCATCGGGGCAAAGGACTGAGTGAGCTGAGCTGGGAGCAGATGCAGCAGGAGGTCGAGACACTTCTGCGGGAATATTTAGCGGAGCGTGTCAGCCGCACCGAGGCGCTGAGCAAGCGCTTCCACTATCTGTTCGAGCGGCTGAGCATCACCCTGACCCGTCTGCTGCGGCAGCTGGCACAGGAGTTTGCCCAGAGCGAGTTCGAGCCGGTGCGCTTTGAACTGCCGATTCGTCAGGGCGGCGAGGTCTCTCCGCTGGAACTGCGTCTGGCTGACGGGACACAGGTCAGTGTCGAAGGAACGGTGGACCGGGTGGATTTGATGGAGCGGGATGGCCGCCGCTATGTGCGCGTGGTCGATTACAAGTCCGGCAGCAAGGCATTCCGGCTGGACGATGTTTACTACGGGCTGAATCTGCAAATGCTCATCTATCTGTTTGCCATCTGGAAAAACGGCAAAGGGCAGCTTGCGGACTGTCTGCCTGCCGGAGTGCTCTATCTCCCGGCGAAGGACCATATCATCAGCGCGGCGCGCCAGACCACCGAGGAGCAGATTGAAAAGGAACACCAGAAAAAGTACCGCATGAACGGGCTGGTGTTGGAGGATCCGATTTGCGTAGCGGGCATGGAGGAAAAGGTGTCGGGCGTCTTTATCCCGGTGCGAACCAAAAACGACGGCAGCTTTGACGCGCGTTCCAGCCTTGCCACCCTCGAGCAGATGGGAAGCATCCAGCGGCACATCGAACGGGTGCTGTCCGAGATGGCGGCTGGCTTGCAGCAGGGCGGCATCGCCGCAGAGCCGGCGGACGGGCTGGGCTATGAGCCTTGCAAATACTGCGACTATCAGCCAATCTGCCAGCATCATCCGGAGGACCCGCACAGGGCGCTTCAGGAGCTTGGCAGGAGCCAATTTTTTGATTTACTCAAAGAGGAAGAGGGAGGGACAGACGATGACACAGCAGAATAATGCTCCGGTCAAGGAGGAGCCGTGCTGGACTCCGGCGCAGCAGCAGGCAATTTCCTGTCGGGGAGGTACGGTGCTGGTGTCTGCGGCGGCGGGCAGCGGCAAGACGGCGGTACTGGTTCAGAGGGTCATCGAAATCCTGACCGACTGGGAGCATCCGGTTGATGCCAATCGGATTCTGGTAGTGACCTTTTCCAATGCCGCCGCCGAGCAGATGAAGCAGAGGATTCAGGCGCGGCTGTCCGAGCTGATTGCCCAAAATCCGGCTGATACCTACCTGATGCGCCAGCGCACCCTGCTGTCTGCGGCGCACATCAGTACCGTTCACTCCTTCTGTCTGGATTTGGTTCGTGCCAATTTCCAGCTGTTGGAGATTCCGGCAGATTTCCGTCTGGGCAGCGAGAGCGAGATTGCCATGCTGGAGGAGGATATTGCACAGGAAACCATCGAGCAGAATTATGAGGAAAACGACGGCAGATTCTCCGATTTGGTCGAGCTGGTTTCCTCCGGACGGGACGACAGCGGACTCATCAAGACCCTGCATCGGCTGTATGACTTTGTGCGCTCCCATCCGTTTTACCATCGGTGGCTGGACGAAAAGCTGCTGATGTACGATGATACGATTCCGGTGGGGGATACGGTTTGGGGCAAGGTCATCCGAAGCTATGCGGCGGATGCGGCAGCCTATGCGCAGGCACAGCTCAGGCGGGCAATCGAGGAGATGCAGGGGGATGCCGCGATGGAAAAGGCATACCGTTCGGCATTTGAATCGGATTTGGCGCAGGTGGAGCGACTTTCCTTCCAGCTGGCTTGCGGACGCTGGAACGATGTCTGCGAGATGCTCGGGTCGCTTTCCTTCCAGCGGCTGGGCGTCCTGAGAAACTACGGGGACGACCAGAAGAAGGAGCTGGTACAGCGCCTGCGAAAATCCGCACAGGAGATTCTAACCCAGCTGGGCGAACGGCTGTTCTGCGCCAGCGAGGAGGATTTTTTGGAGGACATCCGCTTCCTGCGCCCCCGCATCGAGACGCTGTTCGAGCTGGTTCTCGACTATGACCGCAGGCTGATGAATGCAAAGCGTCAGCGCAGTCTGCTGGATTTTTCGGATTTGGAGCATTTTGCGGTGCAGCTGCTGGTTCGGGAGGAAAACGGAAAATATCTGCGTACCCCGCTGGCACAGGAGCTGTCCGAGAGCTTTGCCTTTGTGCTGGTCGATGAGTATCAGGACACCAATGCCACCCAGGATATGATTTTCGGCAGTGTTTCCAGAGAGGACAACCTGTTCATGGTCGGGGATGTCAAGCAAAGCATCTACCGCTTTCGTCAGGCGATGCCGGAAATCTTCATCGAGAAGCGCAACACCTTCTTCGATTTTGACGGGGAGCATTACCCGGCACGCATCATCCTTTCCAACAATTTCCGCTCACGGGCAGAGGTCACCGACTGCATCAACTATCTCTTTCAGGCGGTGATGAGTCAGGAGGTCGGCGAAATCGACTACGACGACCGGGAAAGCCTGACCGCCTCCGCCTCCTATCCGCCCAAGGAGGACGCTCTGACCGAGGTACATCTGATTGAAAACGAGAGCGAGGAGCTGTCCGACCAGCTTGCGGAGGCTTCATATGTCGCACAGCAGATTCGCAGGATGCTCGACGAGGGCTTTACGGTCAGCGAGAACGGCGCACTGCGTCCGGTTCAGCCCAAGGATATCTGTATTCTGCTGCGCTCGATGAAGAATAAGGCGGAGGTCTATGCCGCCGAGCTGGCACGGGTGGGAATCGAGGTCTGGGCCGATGCGCGGACGGGCTTTCTGGATACCGTCGAGGTCTCCACGGCGCTGTCCATCCTGCGTGCGGTGGATAATCCGCTGATTGACATTCACCTGACCGCGGCGATGATGTCCCCGGTCTACGGCTTTACCGCAGACGATATGGCGGTGCTGCGGATGAAGAACCGCTCGGCGCACCTCTACCTCAACTGTCAGGCAATCGCGCAGGGGGAGGATTTGACCGAGCAGGAGAGAAGCCGCCAAACCCTGTGCCAAGACTTTTTGGCATCCTTCTCCGATCTGCGAACGATTGCTTCGTCCAGTCCGGCGCATCGGCTGATTCAGCAGCTGATTGACAAAACCGGACTGTGGGATTTGGTGCTGGCGATGAAGTACGGCCAGACCCGCAAGGCAAACCTCCGTCTGCTGATTGAGTATGCACAGGAGTACGAGGCAGGAGGACACAAGGGGATTGCAGGCTTTCTGCGCTTTGTGGACAAGATGCACCAGCGTGGCGAGGACTGGCCCTGTGCAAGTCCGGTCAGCGACCGCGCGGACGCGGTGCGGATTATGAGTATCCACCACTCCAAGGGTTTGGAATTCCCGGTGGTTTTTGTGTGCGATACCGCCAAGCGCTTCAATACGCAGGATTTGCGCAGTAATATGCTGCTGCACTCCCAGCTGGGCTTTGCCTGCTGTGCAAGGGATTTTGTCAGCCGCAAGCAGTATTCCACCGTCCCGATGGAGGCGCTGCGTCTGGAGCTGGAACGCTCGATGCTTTCCGAGGAGATGCGGATTTTGTATGTTGCGCTCACCCGAGCCAAGGAGAAGCTCATCATCACCTCGGTTCAGAATCAGTTGGACAAAACGCTGTCGGCCTATGCCGGCGCACTGACCGAGCAGGGCAAAATCTCGCCCTATGTTGCCCGCAGTGCCTCCTGCTATGCGGACTGGATGCTGATGGCGCTGAACTTTCACCCGGATTTTACGCGGATTTGTATGGATTTGGGCTGTATGCCGGAGGATACCATCGCCTTTCCGCCCTGCCGCTTTGTTCCGGTGCTGGCAAAGGTCAGCCAGCTGCCGCAGCAGAATCAGGGGGAACAGCTGGAAATGACCTGTGCGCCGGACGAACAGCTGGTGGCTCAGATTGCGCAGCTGTGTACCGAAACCTACCCCGACCCCGATGCCCGCAGCATTGTCACCAAGCTGTCGGTCTCGCAGGTGGTGCATCCCGATTCCGAGCAGACCCCGTTTTCCAAGGAGCCTGCCTTCCTCACCGCAGAGAGCGGGGAGCAGGACGCTTTGCTCACCGGCGCCCAGCTGGGTACCGCGATGCACACCTTCATGAGCTGTGCAGACCACGCCCATGCAAGCCGGGATTTGGAAGGAGAAATCAACCGTCTGGTCAGCGAGCAGTTTATCACGCCGCGTCAGGGCAGGAGTCTGGACCGCAGCCAGATTTCGCGCTACTACGATTCGGCGCTCTATCGGCGTATCTGCGCTTCGCCCTGCATCCGTCGCGAGTTTGCCTTCCAGTCCCAGCTGGGCGCTCAATTCCTTTCGCAGGTGATTCCCAAGATTGGGGAGCATCAGGTCACCGTTCAGGGAATTGCCGACCTGCTGTTTGAGGAGGACGGCGAGTGGGTGCTGGTGGACTTTAAGACCGACCGCATCTCGTCGGAGCTTCAGCTTGCCCGGCGCTATCACGAGCAGTTGGAGCTGTATGCCCGGATGATTGCGGACATCACCGCACGACCGGTCAAGGAGCGGATTTTATATTCGCTGTATCTGGGCCGGGAAATCGGGGTATAATCGGACTTCTTGTTAGGATGCACAAAAAACAAGGCTCTCCCACGGTGAAAATTTCCGGGTTTGTTTGCAAAATTCGGTTGACACCGATGGGGGAGCATGGTATAATAAGTCACGAAAACAAAGCAGAACACGACTCCGTTCTCACCGGCTCGCCTATGAGCGCAGCCAGGTCAATACTTTGAAGATGTGTCCGAATCCCTTCGGGCAGTTTCATTGTGACCTTACAGCGCAGGCGGATTCGTCTGCGCTTTCGTTTATTTAAGGTGCTTTGGAGGTGCTTTACCATTAGCAAAAAGGAAATGCCGATCAATGAAGAAATCAGAGAGAAAGAAATCCGCGTCATCGGCGCAGATGGCAGCCCGCTGGGCATTATGAGCTCCAGGGATGCTCTGCAGCTGGCACGCAAGGAAAATCTGGATCTCGTCAACATTTCTCCGAAAGCTGTACCGCCGGTGTGCAAAATTATGGACTACGGCAAGTATCGCTTTGAGCAGGCCAAACGCGAGAAAGAAGCAAAGAAAAAGCAGAAGACAGTGGAAATTAAAGAAATTCGTCTGTCTCTGAAAATCGATACACACGACTTTGAAACCAAGGTCAATCAGGCCAAGAAGTTTTTGGAACATGGGGACAGAGTAAAGGTTGCAATCCGCTTCCGCGGACGTGAGATGGCTCATCCTGAACTTGGCAACGCTACGATTAAGCGTTTTGCGGATGCTTGTGCAGATGTTGGCGTCATTGATAAGCTGCCGAAGATGGAAGGCCGCAGCCTGATTATGTTCATCTCCGCAAAACCGGCTCCGAAGGCAAACGCAAAGCCGGCAGCACCAAAAGCTGACAGCGAGCCGACAGCCGCTGAAGAAAACCCACAAGCATAATCCGCTGACCAGAAAACCTGCAAAGCAAGGAATAAGGAGGAAATAACAATGCCAAAGCTCAAAACACATACCGGAGCAAAAAAACGTTTCAAACTGACCAAAAACGGTAAGGTAAAACGCGCTCATGCGTTCAAACGCCACCTGCTCAACAACGGCCGCAAGACCACAAAACGCAAAAGAGGCCTGAGAAAAGCAACATACGCAGACAAAACAAACGTAGCAGCTATCAAACATCTGCTGCCATACGCATAATCAACGAATTTTACCTAACGGAGGGATATAGACATGGCACGAGTTAAGGGCGCGATGATGACTCGCAAAAGAAGAAAGAAAGTTCTGAAACTGGCAAAAGGCTATTTTGGCAGCAAATCCAGACATTTTAAGATGGCCAAACAGGCTGTTTACAAATCCGGCAACTACGCTTACATCGGTCGTAAGCAGAAAAAACGTGACTTCAGAAGACTGTGGATCACCAGAATTTCTGCAGCTTGCCGCGCAAACAACGTATCTTACTCTGTATTCATCAATGGTCTGAAAAAAGCCGGCATTGATCTGAACAGAAAAATGCTGTCCGAAATTGCGATTCATGATGCAGCAGCATTTACCGCTCTTGTCGAACAGGCAAAAGCAGCTCTCTAATTTAGAACAAAACGCCCGGGTCGTATGACAACGGGCGTATTTTGTTAAATAAGGATATTTTTGTACAACCGGGGAAGGGGAAGACAAATGCAGCAGATTACCTCCAAAGAGAATGCCAGGCTCAAAAGCGCCGCCAAGCTCCTGCAATCCAAAAAGGCACGACAGGAGCAAGGGGAATTTCTGGCGGAAGGCTACCGCCTGTGTATGGATGCCCTTCGAAGCGGACTCCTCCCTCGGCAGACCTTTGTCACCGAGCAGGGAATGGAGCATCAGGACTGCACCGAGCTGCTGCGGGCGAGCGAGGAAAGCTATGTGATTCCGCAATCCTTGGCAGCCAAGCTCTCGGATACCCGCACACCGCAGGGCGTGTTCTGTGTTTTTGCAATTCCGGACAACCACGCGCGCCTTGCCGAAAGTAAAAAAAATCGAGTGGTCATCCTCTCCTCGTTACAAGACCCCGGCAACATCGGAACCATCATCCGAACTGCCGAGGCTTTTGGCGTGGATTTGGTGCTGATGTCCTCCGATTGCCCCGATTTGTATTCTCCCAAGACCCTGCGGGCAACGATGGGCGGGGTGTTCCGGATGCCGATTGCCGTCACCGATGACCTGCTAGGGGAGATTGCTCTGCTCAAGCAGCAGGGCTGTCAGGTTTATGCGGCGGCACTCAAGGAAAACAGCATCCCGATTACCGAGGTTTCCTTTGCGGGAGCCAGCGCTGTGGTGATTGGCAACGAGGGAAACGGCTTGGATGACGAGACGATTGCGGCGTGTACCGCTCCGGTCATCATCCCGATGGCAGGCAAGGCGGAGTCACTCAATGCCGCTGCCGCCGCAACCGTCGCAATCTGGGAGATGTGCCGCAGAGGATAATCAAGGGGAGGGAGAGGGCTATGAGCACAACCGTCGATTGGATTTGGCTGAGTCTTGCACTGGGAATTGCCAGCCCCGCAGCGCAGATTGTGCTGACTAGGGAGCTGGACCCGCACGAGCTGTATCAGATGAGCTTGCAGGAATTGATGCAGGCGGAGTATTTTTCACCCTCTCTGTGCAAAAAGCTCAAGCACAACCAGCAGGCCCTCCTCCAAAAAGCGCAAAAGATTCTGGAACACTGTCGGGAAAAGGGGTACCGTGTGATTACGGTGCGGGACAGTGTCTATCCGTTGCAGCTGCTCTCCCTGCAAGAGCCGCCGCTGGTGCTGTATGCGCTGGGCAACTCGCAGCTTTTGGGCAGACTGCATGACCTGCCGGTGCTGACCGTTGTTGGCACCCGAAGTGCATCGGACTACGGACGGCAGGCGGCAACAGACCTGTCTGGCTCGCTGGCAAGGTCGGGAATGATCATTGTCAGCGGCTTGGCAGTGGGAATTGATGCCTGCGCCCACGCTGCCGCACTCAAGGCAGGAAAGCCGACGATTGCTGTTTTGGGCTGCGGCTTGGATGCCAACTATCCGGCGGCGAACCAGCCGCTTCGCCAGCAGATATTGGCGCGCGGCGGAACCCTGCTCACCGAGCTGGAGCCGTCAGCCTCTCCGTCGGGAGGATATTTCCCGGCAAGAAACCGCCTGCTCGCCGGAATTGCACAGGGGGTGCTGGTGGTGCAGGCTCCTGCCCACAGCGGCGCTCTCATCACCGCAAGCCACGCTTTGGAGCAGGGCAAGGATGTCTTTGCAGTCCCATCCCATATCTATGACCCAAAGGCAGGCGGAACATTGGCTCTGCTTCGGGACGGAGCGATTCCGGCAATCAATTCGCTGGATGTTCTCTACCCGTATTTTTCGCGGTTTTCCGGCTGTATCAGCACCAAGGATTTGCAGACGGCAGTTCGAACGATTCGCGAACGACCGGCCCCGGCTCCCCAAAAGGAAACCCCTCTCCGACCAGCACCGCAGCCGAATCGGAGGGCGCCGGAGCAGACAGCAGCTTCTCCAAAGCGGGAGGAGCCAAAGCAAGCAATCCCCGATTTTGTTCGGGGAATTCAACCGCAGGAACGGGAAAACTATACTCGCCAGCTTCCGCAGGAGGTGCTGGACGAGGAATGGCGGGAGCAGAAAAAACGGCTCCTGGCCGAAATCCTGCAAAACACACAGGCAAACAGCAATCCAACCCATAGGGAAAAAGAACCGCCGGCAGTGCAGACCGACTGCCGGAAATCTCAACCGAGCAAGCCCAAACAGGAGCGGCAGCCGCCGACAGGATTTTCTGCGGAACAGCTGCCGGAACAACATCAAAAGGTCTATGCTGCGCTGACACCTCAGCCTCAGGGCTTGCCTGAACTGGCGCAGAAATGTGACATGAGTGTCGGGGAATTGACAGCCGTCCTTTTTGAAATCGGCGTCCCCGACCCGGTCAAGGTATATCCGGGCAGATTATTCGGCCTTTCAAATAATGATTAGCGAACACTTTCCTCTGGAAAAGAAGTGGAGGTTTCAATGGAAAACGAAGCTGCAGAAGTGATCACGGAAGAAACCGCGGCCGCTTCACCCGTACAGGCTGCCGAACCGGCGCCTCAGAAACAGAAAAAAACCGCCGCGAAAAAGCCGGCTGCCAAAAAGCCAGCTGCCAAGACGGCGAAAAAAACAACATCCAAAAAGACCGCCAAGCCATCCGGCAAGCTGGTCATCGTGGAGTCTCCGGCAAAGGCCAAAACCATCCAGAAATATCTGGGCAAGGGCTATCAGGTGATGGCTTCGATGGGACATATCCGCGATTTGCCCAAGAGCCGTCTGGCGGTGGATGTTGAAAACGGCTTTAAGCCGGAATATATTGACATCCGTGGAAAGGGTCAGCTGCGCAACGAACTGAAAAAAGCAGCAAAAAAATCCAGCTTTGTCTATCTTGCAACCGACCCGGACCGCGAAGGAGAAGCAATCTCGTGGCACCTTTCCAATATGCTGGGTCTGGACAACGAGCAGGAAAACCGCGTGACCTTTAACGAAATCACCAAAAGCGGAATCAAAAACGGAATGGCGGCTCCCCGTCACATCGACATCAATCTGGTGAACGCACAACAGACCCGAAGAATTCTGGACCGTCTGGTGGGCTACAAGCTCAGCCCCTTCCTCTGGAAAACGGTGAAGCCCGGCCTTTCCGCAGGCAGGGTGCAGTCGGTGGTGGTAAAGCTGATTGTGGACCGCGAACGGGAGATTCAGGCATTTGAGCAGGAGGAGTACTGGAGCATCGATGCCAAACTCTCCACCGCCCGCTCCAAAAAGCAGTTCCCGGCAAAGCTCAGCTCCTATCAGGGCAAAAAGGTCGAGATTCCAAACGAGGAGCAGGCAAAAAAAATCCTTGCCGAACTGGAAGGACAGGACTTTGTGATTGCCGAAATCAAAAAGGGAGTCAAGAAAAAGGTCCCGGCTCCTCCGTTCATCACCTCGACCCTTCAGCAGGAGGCCTCCCGCAGATTGGGCTTTCAGGCAAAACGAACCATGAAGGCCGCACAGGAGCTGTATGAGGGTATCGACCTGCCGAAGATGGGTGCAGTCGGTTTGATTACCTATATGAGAACCGACTCGCTGCGCATCTCGGACGAGGCCGCACAGGGCGCAAGAGAGTATATCACGGGCAAATACGGCCAGCAGTATCTGCCGGAAAAGACCCGTGTCTATAAAAAGAAAACCAACACGCAGGATGCGCACGAGGCAATTCGTCCAACCATGCCATCGATGACGCCGGAGCAGGTCAAGGAGTCGCTGACCCTCGACCAGTACAAGCTCTACAAACTGGTCTGGGAGCGCTTTATTGCCAGCCAGATGGCAGACGCTCTGCTGGATACGGTTTCGGCAACCATCAACTGCGGCGATTATGCCTTTAAATCCTCCGGATATTCGGTGCGCTTCGATGGCTTTACTGTGCTGTACGAGGAATCCCGCGATGTTCCGGAAGAAAAAACCCCTGCTCTGCCCGAGCTGCTCGAGGGAGAAACCCTCAAGCTCAATGCGCTCGAGCCGAACCAGCACTTTACCCAGCCTCCGGCACGATATACCGAGGCTTCCATCATCAAGGCATTGGAGGAAAACGGCATCGGCCGTCCGAGCACCTATGCACCGACCATCACAACGGTCATCCAGCGCGGATATGTGGAGCGCGAGGGCAAGAGCCTTGTGCCGACCCAGCTCGGCGAGGTGACCAACCAGCTGATGGAGGAGCAGTTCAGCAGCATCGTCAATGTCGATTTTACCGCAGAGATGGAAACCAACCTCGACCGCGTCGAGGAGGGCAAGGCGGACTGGGTGCAGACCCTCGGCAACTTCTACGGCGAATTTGAACAAAACCTCAAGGAAGCCGAAAAGAAGATGGAGGGCATGAAGCTCGAGGTCCCCGACGAGGTGACCGATGTCATCTGCGAAAACTGCGGCCGCAACATGGTCGTCAAGATGGGACGCTACGGCAAGTTCTTGGCTTGTCCGGGATACCCCGAGTGCAAAAATACCAAAAAAATCGTTCAGGAAACCCCCGGAACCTGTCCGGTCTGTGGCGGCAAAATCCATGCGAAAAAGTCCAAAAAGGGCAAAACCTATTTTGGCTGTGAACACAACCCGCAGTGCCAGTTCATGACATGGGACAAGCCGGTTGCCGACCTGTGCCCGAAATGCGGCTCAACCCTCTTCCAGAAGGCAGGACGCGGCGGCAAGCTGCACTGTCTCAAGGAAGGCTGCGGCTACGAAAAGGAGTAAGTATGACAGAACAGTTGCATCCGCTCCGGACGGTCAATGTCGTAGGCGCAGGACTGGCCGGATGCGAAGCGGCATGGACCCTTGCACAGGCAGGGGTTCCGGTCCGTTTATATGAGATGAAGCCGCACCACTACACCGCGGCTCATCACTATGAGGGCTTTGCCGAGCTGATCTGCTCCAATTCCCTCAAGGCTGCCCGCATCGGCTCGGCAGCCGGAATGCTCAAGGAAGAGATGCGGATGTTCGGCTCGCTGACCATGGAGGCGGCAGAGCAGACGGCTGTTTCTGCCGGAGGTGCGCTGGCGGTGGATCGTGAGCGCTTTTCGGATTATATCACCGAAAAAATCAAATCCCACCCCGGCATCACTGTACTCCACCAGCGTGTGGACGAGATTCCGCAAGGCCCGACCATCATTGCCAGCGGGCCGCTGACCGACAGCGCGCTTGCCAAAAGCATCCAGCAGCTGTGCGGAACGCAGTACCTTTCCTTCTTTGATGCGGCGGCGCCCATCGTGACCTTCGACTCCCTCGACCAGGACAAGGTGTTCTTTGCTGCCCGCTACGGCAGAGGAGAGGCCGATTACATCAACTGTCCGATGGACCGCGAACAGTACGAGCGGTTTTATCAGGCGCTGGTCGAGGCAGAATCGGTCGAGCTGCATGAATTTGAAAAGCAGGACTTTAAGGTTTATGAGGGCTGTATGCCGGTGGAGGTCATGGCAAAGCGTGGAGCCGATACCCTGCGCTACGGCCCGCTCAAGCCGGTGGGACTGACCGACCCGCATACCGGCCGCCGTCCGTGGGCGGTTGTCCAGCTGCGAAGCGAGAACCGGGAAGGCACGCTGTACAATCTGGTCGGCTTCCAGACCAACCTCCGCTTCCCGGAGCAGAAGCGGGTCTTTTCGCTGATTCCGGGTCTGGAGCACGCAGAGTTTGTTCGCTACGGTGTCATGCACCGCAACACCTTCCTCGACTCGCCCCGACTCCTGACCTCCGCCTTCTGCATGAAGGCGCATCCGGAGCTTTACTTTGCCGGACAGATGACCGGGGTGGAGGGCTATGTGGAGTCGGCAGCCTCGGGAATTTTGGCAGGCAAAAATATGGCGCGCGCCCTGATGGGCAAACAGCCGCTCCTGCTGCCTGCCGACTGTATGCTCGGCGCGCTCAGCCGCTATATCAGCGATGAGCAGGTCGTCGATTTCCAGCCGATGGGCTCCAATATGGGCATCCTGCCTCCGTGGCCGGAGCGTGTGAAGGACAAGACAGTCCGCTATGAAAAGATTGCACAGCGCGGACTGAGCCATCTGCGGGAATATTTGGAACAGGTTGATTGATTGCCTGATTGGGACCTTCCAGCCGTCGGGGAAGGTTGTCAGATGATAAGGGCGGAGAAAAGGGGATTTCGCATGAGAATCATTGTGGATGCTTTTGGCGGCGACAACGCACCGCTGGAAATGATCAAGGGCGCGCAGCTGGCGCGGCAGGAGTACGGTGTGGATGTCATCCTGTGCGGTGAATCGGAAAAAATCCAGAGCTGTGCCAAAGAAAACGGATTGGATTTAAACGGACTTGAGATTCTGGAGGCCGAGGGCATGATTCCGGTGGAAGCGGACCCGACAACTCTGCTCAAGGACTATGAAAATTGCTCGATGGCGGTCGGCCTGCGTGCGCTCAAGGAGGGCAAGGCGGAGGCCTTTGTCTCTGCGGGCAGTACAGGCGCGCTGGTGGTCGGCGCTTCGCTGATTGTCAAACGAATCAAGGGCGTACGCCGCACCGCGATTCCGACCGTGATTCCCAACGAGACCGGCTGCTTTATGCTGATTGACTCGGGCGCCAATGCGGAGTGCAACAGCGATATGCTGGTGCAGTTCGGCATGATGGGCAGCGTCTATATGAATAAGATTCAGGGAGTTGCTTCTCCAAGGGTCGGACTCATCAACATCGGCACCGAGGAAAATAAGGGTCTGGATCTGCATCGCGAAACCTACCAGCGTCTCAAGCAGATGCCGCTCAACTTCATCGGCAATGTGGAGGCCAGAGGTCTGCCGCTGGGAGAATGTGATGTAGCGGTCTGCGACGGCTTCACCGGAAATGTCACCCTCAAGCTCATCGAGGGCATGGCAAAGTTCTTCTCCCACCAGCTCAAGGGGATGCTGATGCGCTCCACCAAGACCAAGCTGGCAGCGCTGCTACTCAAGGACGGCGTGCAGGAATTTAAGCAGAAGCTGGATTACAGCGAATACGGCGGCGCACCGCTGCTGGGCATCTCCCGCACCGTCATCAAGGCACACGGCAGCTCGGATGCCAAGGCGATTAAAAATGCCATCCGTCAGGCCAAGCAGTGCGTCGAGGGCGGCATCAACGAGACGATTGCCGAAAATCTGGTCCGCATGAAGGAATCTGTTCAGTAAAAGGTTATTGTAAAAATAGGGCTGTGGCACTTGTGCCGCAGCCCGCTCACCGGGCGTTTTTGAAAAATGACTGCAACCGCAAAATGGGTGCAGTGATTTTTGAGATATGCCCATCCCACATCATTCGATGAAAGGAGAGGTCATGATGAAATCAATCCAGCAGTTGCAGGATACCATCCATTACCAGTTTCAAAACCCAATCTTTTTGGAGATTGCCCTGACCCATTCCTCCTACGCAAACGAGGTCAAGCATCAGGTCAAGTACAACGAGCGTCAGGAATTTTTGGGCGACGCAGTTCTGTCCATCATTGTTTCGGACTACCTGTTTAATAATTATACCGTTGCCGAGGGCGATCTGACCAAGCTGCGCGCCGCTATCGTCTGTGAGAAATCTCTGGATGTCATGGCGGACAAAATCGGTCTGGGCCAGTATCTGCGTTTGGGCAAGGGCGAGGAAATGACCGGCGGACGCACCCGCCCTTCGATTATCGCCGATGCCTTCGAGGCGCTGATTGCCGCAATTTATCTGGACAGCGGCATCGAAAGCGCAAGAGCCTTCGTGCTTCCGTTTGTCATTGAAATGCTCGAGCACGAGGACCAGCTTTCCTTTAAGGATTACAAGACCATTTTGCAGGAAATCATCCAGCAAAACCCGGAGGAGCGTCTGGTGTACAAGCTGGTGGGAGAGCACGGCCCCGACCACGACAAGCGCTTTGTGGTGGATGTCATGCTCAACAGCAACGTCATCGGCAAGGGCGAAGGACGCAGCAAGAAGAATGCCGAGCAGATGGCAGCCAAGGAAGCCCTCGAACTGATGGGCAGATGAGCCACGCCAATGTATCGGTTTTTGTGCCGCACATCGGCTGTCCACATCAGTGCAGCTTCTGCAACCAGAGAAGCATCTCCGGTCAGCAGTCTGCACCCACACCGGCACAGGTAAGGGCGGTCTGTGAGCAGGCACTGCGGGAGCGCAGAACTCAGCTGGAAGATACCCAGCTTGCCTTTTTCGGCGGTAGCTTTACCGCCATCGAACGCGGGTACATGGTTTCTCTCCTCGAGGCGGTGCAGCCGTATCTCGGGGAAGGAGGCTTCTCGGGAATCCGCATCTCAACCCGTCCGGATGCAATCGGAGAGGAAATCCTCGAACTGCTCAAGCGCTATGGGGTCAACGCCATCGAGCTTGGGATTCAGAGCATGAAGGACCGGGTGCTGGCTGCCAACCATCGGGGACACACCGCACAGGATACCGTTCGGGCAGCCCGACTGATTCGGCAGACCGGAATCGAATTCGGCGCCCAGATGATGACCGGGCTGTATCAAAGCTCTGTGCAGGATGACCGGGAGACCGCGCAGGAGATTGCCGCCCTGCACCCGGCTACGGTTCGAATCTATCCGACCATCGTTTTGACCGGGACCCAGCTTGCCGAACAGTTTGACAGAGGGGACTATCTGCCGCCCTCCTTGGAGGAAAGCACCGCACTGTGTGCAGAGCTGCTGCTGTTCTTTGAGCGGCAGGGCATCCGGGTTATCCGCTTGGGACTGCATGCGCAGGAATCCTTACAACAGGGCATGGTTGCCGGACCCTACCACCCGGCTTTTCGGGAGCTGTGCGAGGCAAGGCTCTATCGGGAAAATGCCCTCGAGCAGATGCAGACATTCGCTCCGGGTGTCCCGCTCGATTTGTGGGTCGGCGAGGGCTGCTCCTCCAAAATGGCTGGACAGCGCCGCTGTAATCTCATCGAGCTGGGACAGCGCAATCCGCTGAAAATCCGCACCCGCGCAGGGTTGCACCCCTTTGAGGTGCTGGTGACCGAAGCGACCAAGCGCCGTTTGCAGCCATAAGGCAAGGAGAAGTCAGATGAAATCAGAAATCCAGATGAAAATAGAGCAATTTTTCCGCGCAGTCGTTTTGCAGGACAGAGCGAATCTGCCGGGATATTTTATGCCGGAGGCCAAGGTCTATTGGCCCTGCACCAACGAGTGCTTCACGGTGGAGGAATTTATTCGGGCAAACTGCGAATATCCGGGCAGCTGGGACGGCGAGATTGAGCGGTTCGAGCAGCTGGGAGAGGGTTATCTCCTGATTGGACGGGTGTTTGCAAAGGACCAGAGCAGCTCCCACCATGTCGTTTCTCTGATTCAGATGCAGGCAGACCGCATCGTCCGCCTTGAGGAATATTGGGGCGAGGACAGCGCGGCTCCCGATTGGCGTCTGCAAATGCAGGTGGGCTGTCCCATCCACGGACGGGAGTAGTCCCCGAACCAAACAATCGATTTTACAAACAGGAGGAGAGGTGGCAGCTTGCAGCTGAAGTCGTTACAGATTCAGGGCTTTAAGTCCTTTCCCGACCGAACCGAGCTGGTGTTCGGCAAGGGGATGACCGCTGTTGTGGGGCCAAACGGCAGCGGAAAAAGCAACATCTCCGATGCGGTGCGGTGGGTGCTGGGAGAACAATCCACACGAAATCTGCGCGGAGAGAAGATGGAGGACGTCATCTTTTTGGGGACCCACAACCGCAAGCCGACCGGCTTTGCCAGCGTCTCTCTGACCATCGACAACACCGACCGCCAGCTTGCGGTCGATTCGGATGATGTCACCATTACCCGAAAGCTCTACCGCTCGGGAGAAAGCGAGTATCGAATCAACAAAACGGCGGTTCGCCTGCGGGATATCACCGAGCTGCTGATGGATACCGGTCTGGGACGGGATGGTTATTCCATCATCGGACAGGGCAGAATCGAGGAAATCGTCTCGGTCAAAAGCAGCCAGCGCAGGGAAATTTTTGAGGAGGCCGCCGGTATCAGCAAATACCGCTACCGCAAGGCGGAGGCGGAGAAAAAGCTGGAAAGCGCCTATGAAAATCTGCTGCGCCTCAAGGATATCATTGGCGAGCTTCAGGACCGCGTGGAGCCGCTGCGGGAGCAGGCAGAGCGGGCAAAGCGGTTTTTGCAGCTGTCCGAGGAAAAAAAGACGCTGGAGGTTTCGCTCTGGACCCACCTCATTGAAAAATCCCGCGCCCTGCTCGAGCAGCAGGAACAGGAATATCTGCTGGCAAAGAACAAATGCGCCGATGTCAATGCGGTTTTGGAGGAATTTCAGCACCGCATCGAGGACGGCTTTGCACAGGTGCAGGCGTATGTCCTTGCAATCGAGCAGTCCCAGCGGCAGATTGCCCTGATGAAAAGCGAGCGTTCCGGCTGTGATTCCGACCTTGCAGTAGCCAAAAACGACCAACAGCACAACGAGCGCTCCCTTCAGGAGACCAACGAGGAAATCCTCTCGGATAACGCACACAAGGACGAAACCAAAGGCCAGCTTCGGGAGCTTCGGCGGGAGCTTCAAAAGAAGCAGACTTTGCTGGATAAGGCACAGGCGGACAGCGCTCAGGCCCAGCAGGAGACCCAGTCGATTGACGAGGAGCTGTCCGGGCTGCACACCCGAATTGCACAGCTCAAGGGCAAGCGTACCGCCTTTGAGCAGGACATCACCCGCCAGAAGCTCAACCGTGTGTCCTCCTCGGCGCTCATCGAGGAAACCTCCCAGCGCCTGCAAACGCTGCAAGGCTCCCAGAACGAACGGGATGACGGCATCGCTGCCCTTCGGCAGGAGCTTGCCTCCTGTCAGGAGCTGCTGGATAAAATCGAGGAGCATCGGCAGGAGCTGGAAAATACAGCCGCCGGATATACCCTCAAGCTCCAGCGCCAGCAGAAGGTTTTACAGGAAATGGAGGAGGAGGTTCGTCTGCTGCAAGGCGAATCCGACCAGCTGGAGCATCGGGCAAGGGTGCTTTCCGAGATGGAAAAAAGCATGGAGGGCTACTACAACAGCGTCAAAAGCGTGCTGTCTGCCAGCGGTCAGGGCCGCCTGAGCGGGATTTTGGGGACGGTGTCCCAGCTGATTTCGGTCGGCGGCGATTATGCGCTTGCCATCGAGACGGTGCTGGGCAGCTCGCTTCAGCACATTGTGACCGAGGATGAGGCCGCGGCAAAAAATGCAATCCATTACTTAAAATATACCAAGGCAGGCAGAGCAACCTTTCTGCCGCTCGATGTCATCCAGCCGCAAAAGCTGTTGGCGGACGGCATCGAACAGATGGAAGGCTTTGTGGCGCAGGCGTCCCGGCTGGTCAGCTGTGAGCCGCGCTATCGCAGCATCGTCGAAAATCTGCTCGGCAGGGTCGTGGTGGCGCAAGATATCGACGCGGCGGTGCAAATCGCCAAGCGCTATTCCTATCGCTTCCGCGTGGTGACGCTGGATGGCCAGTTGGTCAATGCGGGCGGTTCCCTGACCGGAGGCTCGGCGGCAAAAAGCGCCGGACTGCTCTCCCGACGGGAGGAGATTGAAACACTGCGCGGACGCATCGAGTCGTTGGGTTGCCGGATGCAGTCCAAAGACCCCGAGATGCAGCAGACCCGACAGAATATCGTCCAGCTGCAAGCCCAGCTGTTGGCGGTGCAGGCAGAGCAGAAAACCTGTCAGGAGGATAAAATCACCTACACCTCCGAGCACAAGCGACTGACCCTCAGCTATGAGGAAGCCTGCCGAGCCCGTGACGAGATGGAGAAGGAGTATACCCGCATCCATCAAAAGCTCGAACAGCTTCGCGCTTCCTCCGACAGTGCCGACAGCCTGATTGAGCAGGTCACCGGCGAGCTGGAACAGTTGGGACAGGAGCTTGAGCAAGTAAAGCAGACGCAGGAGCATCTGCTTGCGGCAAAGACTGCGCTGGCAGAACAGCAAAATGTCCTGCGCTATGAAATTCTGGGATTGGAGAAGGATTTGGAATCCGGCACCGAAAACAGGATTCGTCTGGAAACTGACGTTCAGCAGCAGGACGACCATGTTCAGGCGCTGGTCGATAAGCTCAACGCCCTTCAGAATGTCGGACGGCAGCTGGAACGCAAAATCGAACAGCTCAAACAGCGTCAGCAGGAGCTGGACGAGAGTATCGTGCAGGAGAACCAGAAAATCGACGAGGCAATCGAGCAGCGCAACCACGCCGAGCAGCAGCTCTCTCTGCTGCGAAACGAGGAAAAGGAACACATCGCCCACCGCGAGCGTGCCGCTGCCCAGATGGCCCGCTGTGAAGAACGGCGGACGGTGCTGCAAACCGAGTATGACAAGATGATTGCCCGACTTTGGGATGAATATAATATGACACGCTCCGATGCGCTGGCAGCAGCGGTCGAAATCGAGGACGAGCCGCGCGCACAGGGACATCTGTCCGAGCTGAAAAACAAGATTCGCGCGTTGGGCTCGGTGAATGTGTCGGCAATCGAGGAGTATCAGGAGGTCTCCGAGCGCTACGAATTTCTCACCCGTCAGGCGGGGGATGTCGAGCGCTCCCGCACCGAGCTGATGAATTTGATTCGGGAGCTGACCTCGCAGATGCGGCAGATGTTCTCGGAGAGCTTTGCAAAGATTAACGAAAACTTTAAGCAAATCTTTACAGAGCTGTTCTTGGGCGGACAGGCAGAGCTGGTGCTGACCGACCCGGACCATGTGCTGGAATCGGGCATCGAAATCAAGGTCCAGCCTCCGGGCAAGATTATCAAAAATCTTTCCGCCCTCTCAGGAGGGGAAAAGGCGTTCGTTGCGATTGCAATCTACTTTGCAATTCTCAAGGTCAAGCCCTCGCCCTTCTGTATGCTGGACGAAATCGAGGCGGCGCTCGACGAGGTCAATGTCACACGCTATGCGCGCTACCTGAAAAATCTGTCCGACCAGACCCAGTTTATCGCCATCACCCACCGCCGGGGAACGATGGAGGAGGCGGACATGATGTACGGCGTGACCATGCAGGAAAAGGGTGTTTCCAGGCTCCTTGAGCTGGACATCAGCCAGGTGGAAAGCCGCTTGGGCATGAAAGGATAAAGTCAGTGAGGAGGCACAAGGATGGGATTTTTTAATAAAATTGCAGAAGGACTGAAAAAAACCAGGGATTCGATGATGGGCAAGGTGGACGCACTGCTCAACTCCTTCACCAAAATCGATGAGGAATTTTTTGAAGAGCTGGAGGAAAACCTGATTATGGCGGATGTGGGCGCAGTAACCAGCGCACGCATCTGTGAAAACCTCCGCAAAAAGGTAAAGGAAAAGGGACTGACCGATGCAAGCGATGTCAAAGCGGCGCTCAAGGAAATCATCGCGGAGATGCTCAGCGGCGACGAACAGCTCGACCTCTCCACCAAGCCGACGGTCATCCTCGTGATTGGCGTCAACGGCGTGGGCAAGACCACCACCATCGGCAAGCTGGCAAACAATCTGCGTCAGGACGGCAAAAAGGTTCTGCTCGCAGCAGCGGATACCTTCCGCGCCGCCGCAATCGACCAGCTCCAGATTTGGGCAGACCGCGCTCAGGTCGAGCTGGTTCGCCACGAGGAAGGCTCGGACCCGGCAGCGGTCGTGTTCGATGCGGTCAATGCGGGCAAGGCTCGCGGCTGTGATGTGGTCATCTGCGACACCGCAGGCAGACTGCACAACAAAAAGAACCTGATGGATGAGCTTGCCAAGATTGCAAGGGTCATCGACCGGGAAGCACCGGGCTCCTCGAAGGAGGTTCTGCTGGTTCTGGATGCAACAACCGGCCAGAATGCGCTCAATCAGGCCAAGCTCTTCCAAGAGGCGGCAGGCCTCACCGGCATCATCCTCACCAAGCTCGACGGCACAGCCCGCGGCGGTGTGGTAATCGGCATCAAGGAGGAGCTGAACATCCCGATTAAGTATATCGGCGTCGGCGAACAGATTGATGACCTCAGACCGTTTAACTCCAAGGATTTTGTGGATGCCCTGTTTGAAGGAACCGACCGGAAGGAGGAGCAGGACGCATGATGAAGCTGGTGCTCGCAAGCAACAATTCAGGCAAGCTCGAGGAATTTAAACGGATTCTGGAGCCGCTGGGCGTGGAGCTGATCAGTCAGAAGGAGGCGGGCGCACAGGTTCAGGTGGAGGAAACCGGAACCACCTTTGCGGAAAATGCCCGCTTAAAGGCGATGGCGGTCTATCAGCTGACCGGACTGCCGACCGTAGCGGATGACAGCGGCCTGTGCGTCGATGCGCTGGGCGGCGAACCGGGTGTCTACTCCGCTCGATATTACGGAGAGGACACCCCGTATTCCGAAAAAAATCTGCGCCTGATTGCACAGGTGGACAAAGCTCATCCGGCAGCACGCACTGCTCGGTTTGTGGCGCACATCACCTGCGTGCTTTCTCCCGAGCAGATTCTGGACTGCGAAGGGGTCTGCGAGGGAACCATCGGTTCGGCTCCGGCAGGAGAGGGCGGCTTTGGCTATGACCCGATTTTCTATGTCGGGGACAAGAGCTTTGCCCAGCTGGACGCAGAGGAAAAGGACGCAATCAGCCACCGCGGCAAGGCACTGGCAGAGCTGTACAGACAGTTAAAGAACATCAAGGAAAATTAGAACCGGAAAGGGACATGATATATGTTGACAAGTAAAGAAAGAGCAAAACTCAGAACATTGGCAAATCCGCTGGAAACCATCCTTCAGGTAGGAAAAGGCGGCATCGGCGAGCAGCTGGTCAAACAGGTGGATGATGCGCTGCGTGCCAGAGAGCTGATTAAAATGCGCGTGCTGGAAACCGCTCCGGGCTTTGCCCGCGAAATCGCACACGAGCTGGCGGAGCAGACCAATTCCGATGTGGTTCAGGTCATCGGCACCCGCTTTGTCCTCTACCGCCGCAATCCAAAGGACCCGAAAATCGTTCTGTAAATCAACAAAATAAAAGGGTGGGGGAGTATGGACAAGCTGGGAATCTTTGGCGGCACCTTCAATCCGATTCACAACGGTCATGTGTCGTTGGCAAAACACTATATTCAGGCCCTCGGGCTGGATGAGCTGCTGGTCATTCCGACCAAGCAGCCGCCGCACAAGTCGGCGCCCGATTTGGCTCCGGCGTCGGCTCGGCTCCGGCTGTGCCGGCTTGCCTTTGCCGGGGTACCTGAGGCGGTGGTCAGCGATATGGAGATTGTCCGCAGCGGAAAAAGCTATACGGTCGATACGGTGGCTCAGCTGCGCGCGATGTATCCACACGCCGAGCTTTATCTTCTGGTCGGCAGCGATATGTTTCTGACCTTTTCCCAGTGGCGGCAGTGGCAGCGGATTTTGCAGGAGGTTACCTTGTGTACGGCAGCCCGGGAACAGGCTCAGATGAAGCAGCTTGCCGACTGTGCCCGCACTCTGGAACCGTTTGGCAAGGTTCAAATTTTTGATTTTCCGGTACTCGAGCTTTCCTCCACCCAGATTCGGGAGAGAATCGCACAGGGGCTGGACTGTACCGGCCTGCTCGATTCGCAGGTCTATGCACAGATTCGCCAGCTGGGACTGTATCGGAACGAAAAGCAGGGGGCAGAAAAATAGATGACAAGAGAAGATTATATCGAGCTGGTCCGGCCAATGCTGCACCGCAAACGCTTTGAACATTCGCTGAATGTGGCGCGTCAGGCGCAGTACCTGGCGCAGCTGCACGGCGAGGACGAGGAAAAAGCATGGATCGCAGGAATCCTGCACGACATCTGCAAGAATATGTCGCAGGAAGAACAGTTGCATTGGATGCAAAAGTCTGCTATAATTTTGGACAATAACCTGCTTCGGCAGCCCCCGGTGTGGCATGGGTTCGCTGCTGCGGAATATCTCCGGCAGGTTGTGGGGATTGAGGATGAACAGATCATCAATGCCGTTCGGTATCATACGACCGCGCGGGCAGGGATGAGCAGATTGGAGCAAATTATTTACCTTGCAGATCTGACCAGCGACGAGCGGGACTATCCGGATGTGGACAAGATGCGCCGGATTGTGCGCCGCTCCTTGTCGGAAGGAATGCAGGAAGCATTGATTTTTGCGGTAAGCAATCAGGCAGCGCGTCGGTTGCCCTTGTGCATCGATACCTGTCTGGCATACAATGAGTATCTCAGCGGCACACCAGCCGGTGCGGATGCCCTGTAAGGAAATGGAAAGACTCTTGTAACAGGTTTGGGGGCAAAAATTTTGAGCTTTGAAAAGAAAAAAATCCTGGCAATCGTCGGTGCAACCGTCATTTTGATTGCATCCGTAGCGGTTTCCTATACCGCAGGCTATTCTCGTGGATACAGCAGCCGCAATATCACGCTCCAGGACAACAAAGATGATGAGGAACAGGACAGCGACTCGGCAGAGATTGATTTGGACGAGGACGAGATTAAGCCACTCGAGGAGGACACCATCTCGGTACTCTGCTGCGGCGTGGACAACTCCGAAAAGCTGACCGATGTGGTGATGTATGCGCTGTTCGATACCCGAAAGGGAACGGTCGATATTCTGCGGATTCCGCGCGATACCTTTGTCGGCTCCGCCTTCCCGACCGGTAAGGTCAATGCCATCTACGGTCACCCACAGGACGGAATGACCGGAATCGAAACACTGGAACATTATCTGGAAGAAAACTGGAATCTGAATGTCGATTACTATGCCATCATCGACCTCAACGGGGTTCGCAGCATTGTGGATGACCTCGGCGGCGTCACCATGAATATCGAACAGCAGATTAATTATCTGCCGGGCAAGGTGCTCTACCCCGGAGAACAGACGCTGGACGGCGAGCAGGCAGAATGGATTCTGCGCTATCGCTCTGGCTATGCCAACGGAGACCTTGGACGAATCGATACCCAGACCTCCTTTATCAAGGCTGCCATCCAGCAGGTCAAGAATATGGGCAGGATGAAGTGCCTCCCGATTCTGATGAAGCACTACAACGATGTGGACACCGATATGCCGCTGAAGAAAATGATTGCGGTTGCCAGCAACCTGTTTGAGCTGGATGTCGATGATATGCAGATGCACGTTGTCCCCGGACAGGGAACCATGTACTATTCTTATGCGGTCTATGCGGTGGATGCCGAAGAGCTTGCAGAGGTTCTCAACGAGAACTTTGCCTCTGCCGGCGAAACCTTCTCGGCAGATACGATGAAGGTTGCCAATCCGCACGGCGGCAGCTCCTACCGCGGCCAGTCCTCCAGCTCCCAGAGCAGCAATCAGAACTACAATCAGAACAGCTCCGGAACCTCTTGGAATAACGGTCAGGGAAGCTATCAGCAAAGCTCGGATTCCCAGCAGAATAACGGCTCGGGCCAGCAGACCTCCCAGCAGTATCTCTATGATGAAAACGGAAACCCGCTCTATCGTCTGGACAGCAACGGCGACCCGATTTATGATTACGACAAGGATGGAAAGATTGTCTACATCTATGAGCAGGAAAACCAAAGGGAAGAGCAGGAGCAGGAAAACAAGACCAGCCAGACCAAGGACGGCCGCAAGGTGATTAAGTCCAAGACCAATCAGGAGGCTGAACAGCAGCAGGAGGAGCAGGAGGACAAGACCAGCCAGACCAAAGACGGCCGCAAGGTGGTCAAGTCCAAGACCAATCAGGAGGCCGAGCAAAAGGCCGACTCCGAATAGGATTCCTAGACCGACCGAAGGCACGGTTTGGCTTTCGGCGCAACAGATAGAATAGAACAACAGAAGGAGAGAAGTACATGACGTCATTAGAACAAGCCAAGGAAATTGTAAAAGTTATGGATAAAAAGAAGGCAAAGGATATCAAGCTCGTGGAAATCCGCAACCTGTCCAGCTTGGGAGATTACTTTGTAATTGCTTCGGCTGCCAGCAACACTCAGGTCAAAGCGATTGCAGACGAGGTCGAGGAGGAGATGACCAAGCTCGGCTTCGAGCCAAACAAGGTGGAGGGCCGCCAGAGCGCACAGTGGATTCTGCTGGACTACTATGATGTAATGGTTCATGTGTTCCAGGAGGAGGCACGCAGCTTCTATAACCTCGAGCGTCTGTGGTGTGATGCACCGCAGGTTGATATCAGCGAACTGATTACCCAGGACTAAGCAATCCAATCACTGTGTACAGGCTTTTTTTCAGCCTATTGAGGAGGAACGACTGTGAAATACGATTTTAGCCAGATTGAAGAAAAATGGCAGAAACGGTGGGACGACAATCACACCTTTGCTGCCACCAACGATTTTACCAAACCAAAGTACTACGCTCTGGTCGAGTTCCCATACCCGTCCGGTCAGGGCCTTCATGTCGGTCATCCGCGCTCCTATACTGCGCTGGATATCGTAGCCAGAAAACGCCGGATGCAGGGCTATAACGTCCTCTACCCGATGGGCTGGGATGCGTTTGGACTGCCGACCGAAAACTTTGCAATCAAAAATCACATTCACCCAGAAATCGTCACCAAAAACAATGTAGCCAGATTTAAGCAGCAGCTCAAATCTCTGGGTCTGTCCTTCGATTGGGACCGCGAAATCAATACCACCGACCCGGACTACTATAAATGGACCCAGTGGATTTTCCTTCAGATGTACAAAAAAGGACTGGCATACAAAAAAGAGATGTCGGTCAACTGGTGTACCTCCTGTAAGGTTGTTCTGGCAAACGAAGAGGTGGTCAACGGAGTCTGCGAGCGCTGCGGCGGTCAGGTCGTTCACAAGGTCAAGAGCCAGTGGATGCTCAAAATCACCGAATATGCCCAGAAGCTGCTGGACGATTTGGACAGCGTAGACTACATCGAGCGTGTCAAGACCTCCCAGAAAAACTGGATTGGCCGTTCCACCGGCGCAGAGGTCAACTTCGACACCACTGCCGGCGACCAGCTGACCATCTACACCACCCGCCCGGACACCCTGTACGGCGCTACCTATATGGTAATCTCTCCGGAGCATCCGTATCTGGAAAAATGGTCGAGCAAAATCTCCAACATGGATGAGATTCGGGCTTATCAGGAGGAATCCGCCAAGAAGTCCGACTTTGAAAGAACCGAGATGGCAAAGGAAAAGACCGGTGTCTGCATCGCAGGCGTGAAGGGAATCAACCCGGTCAACGGCAACGAGATTCCGATTTTTGTTTCCGACTATGTTCTCATGACCTACGGCACCGGCGCGATCATGGCGGTACCGGGCCACGATACCCGCGACTGGGAATTTGCGAAAAAGTTTAACCTGCCAATCATCGAGGTCGTCAAGGGCGGCAATGTGGAGGAGGAAGCTTTCACCGATTGCGCAACCGGTATGATGGTCAACTCCGGTATGCTGGACGGTCTGAGCGTAGAAGAGGCAAAGAAGAAGATTACCGAGTGGCTGGAACAGACCGGTAAGGGTCATCCAAAGGTCAACTTCAAGCTCCGTGACTGGGTATTCTCCCGTCAGCGCTACTGGGGCGAGCCGATTCCAATGGTTTACTGCGAAAAATGCGGATGGGTTCCGCTCGACGAGAAGGACCTTCCTCTGCGTCTGCCGGAATGTGAATCCTTCGAGCAGACCGATGACGGCCAGTCTCCGCTGTCCAAGATGACCGATTGGGTCAACACCACCTGCCCGCACTGTGGCGGCCCTGCTACCCGCGAGACCGACACCATGCCTCAGTGGGCTGGTTCCTCTTGGTACTTCCTGCGCTACTGTGACCCGCACAACAACGACTGTCTGGCTTCCCGCGAGGCGCTGGAATACTGGCTGCCGGTAGACTGGTACAACGGCGGTATGGAGCATACCACCCTGCATCTGCTCTACTCCCGCTTCTGGCACAAGTTCCTGTACGATCTGGGCGTAGTCAGCACTCCGGAGCCGTATGCAAAGCGTACCAGCCACGGTATGATTTTGGGCGAAAACGGCGAGAAGATGAGCAAATCCCGCGGCAACGTCGTCAACCCGGACGACATCGTGAAGGAGTACGGCGCAGACACCATGCGTCTGTACGAGATGTTCATCGGTGACTTTGAAAAGAGCGCACCTTGGTCCACCTCCTCCATCAAGGGCTGCAAGCGTTTCCTGGACCGTGTCTGGGCGCTTCAGGAGATTCTCTGCGACGGCGAGGGCTACTCGGCCGAGCTGGAATCCTCCTTCCACAAGACCATCAAAAAGGTCAGCGCAGACATCGAGGAGATGAAGTTCAATACCGCAATCGCAGCTCTGATGGCTCTCATCAACGAGATTGCAGACCGCAAGAGCGTGACCCGCGGCGAGCTCAAGACATTCCTGCTGCTGCTCAACCCATTTGCTCCGCACATCACCGAGGAGATTTGGGAAGCACAGAACTTCGGCGGAATGCTCAACCAGCAGCAGTGGCCATCCTACGATGAGGCAAAATGCGTGGACGCTTCGATTGAGATTGCGGTCCAGATTAGCGGCAAGATTAAATCCCGCATCACTGTTCCGGCAGATGCTTCTAAAGAAGAGATGCTCGCTCTGGCAAAAGCAGACAGCATCATCGCTTCGATTTTGGCAGACAAGACCATTGTGAAGGAAATTGTGGTTCCCGGCAAGCTGGTCAATATCGTGGCAAAGTAGCCGTTTGCCTGCCTGAATCCGGGTTCCTGTCATAAATTGGCAGTCATTTTGAAAAAAGGGTTGACATACCCTCCCCGGATGTAGTATAATCTTTGTTGTTACAAGTTTCTCCTGTCCGTCTCGCGGATGTGGAAAACACAGATACGCTTTACGGGTGCAAGAGAGCTTGCAATACTCCTGCCCAATGGCGTAAGGAGGGATAAGAAATGGCAGAAATTCGTGTTAAAGATAACGAGTCTTTGGATAGTGCTCTGAGAAGATTTAAGAGACAGTGCGCACGCGCTGGCGTTCTCAACGAAGTTCGTAAGAGAGAGCATTATGAAAAGCCGTCTGTTAAACGCAAAAAGAAATCTGAAGCTGCTCGTAAACGCAAATTCAGATAATGAATTCGTTTCTTGCAAAAGATTCAACTAGTCGTTTTCAGACAGAATACATCTTTTTGCCGCTGTCCCGGACAGCCGAAAAGAACAGTTGATGAAGAGAAAAGCGAGCCTGTTGGCTCGCTTTTTCTTATCTTACAGAAGATACCGGACGGGAGGAAGCGCTGTGAAATTGTTTTATCCGCACGCAATGGCGGACCGGGTCTACCGCATCACCCCGGAGCTGCTCAAAAGCTGGGGAGTGCGCGGCCTGATTCTGGACATCGACAACACCCTGACCACCCACGACAACCCGGTTCCGGATGCCGGTGTTGCAGCGTGGCTGGAGCAAAACCGCAAAGAGGGGATTCGGATGATCGTCCTGTCCAACAACAAGCCGCAGAGGGTGGAGCCCTTTGCCAAGATTCTGGGACTGGAATTTATCGCCGATGGGGCAAAGCCTTTGAAGAAGGGCTACCGGCGCTGCTCACAGGCGCTGGGCATCCCCTGCGAACAACTGTGTATGGTCGGCGACCAAATCTTTACCGACATTCTGGGCGGGCGCAGAGCAGGCTGTAAGACCGTTCTGGTGGAGCCGATTCAGCACGAACAGATGTGCTTCTTCCGCTTGAAGCGCACCCTCGAGGGCTGGCTGCTCCGCCGCTGTCCGGCTCGGATTCGCAAAACCATCCTCAAGCTGGATGGCAAATCCGGCCTTTCCAAGGAGGACTAGCCGATGAAAACAAGGTTTGGGCCTGCCGGCAACTCCGAGAGCTTTCAGGCGATGGGTTACCGCAAGACGATTCAGGTTCCGGAATATTTGGCTCGGATGGGTCTGGATGCCTATGAGTACCAGTGCGGCAGAGGGGTTCGGATTAGCACCGAGGCGGCGCAGGAGCTTGGGAAAAAGGCGCAGGAGCATCAAATCGCCCTCTCGCTGCATTCGCCCTACTATATCTCTCTGTCCAGTCTGGAAGAAGAAAAGCGCACCGCCAGCATCGGGTACATCCTCCAAAGCGCGCAGGCCGCCAGCGCGATGGGCGCCCAGCGGGTGGTGGTTCATTCCGGCTCCTGTGCAAAGATTAGCCGCCAGCAGGCACTGGAGCTTGCCAAGGATACTCTGAGCCGAGCTTATGCCACTCTGGATGAGCAGGGGCTGGGTCACATCCACCTCTGCCCGGAGACGATGGGCAAAATCAACCAGCTGGGTACGCTGGAGGAGGTGCTGGAGCTGTGCCGGGTGGACGACCGGCTGATCCCCTGCATCGATTTCGGGCATCTGAATGCCCGTACCTTCGGTGCGCTCAATCACCCGGAGAGAGTGCAGCAGGTGTTTGAAACGATGGAGAGCTGCCTTGGCATCGACCGAATGCGCGCTTTTCATGCCCACTTCTCCAAAATCGAGTATACCCTCAAGGGCGGGGAGAAGTGCCACCTGACCTTTGCGGATACCGTGTTCGGCCCGCAGTTCGAGCCGGTGGCGGAGATGATTGTCCGCAAGGGGTGTGCCCCGACCATCATCTGCGAATCCGCCGGTACCCAAGCAGAGGATGCAGCCACGATGAAACAGATGCTGGTAGCTGCCAACAGTCAAGACGAGTAAAGGAGTGTTTGCGCGATGAAAAAGATTCTGGTCCTGCATGGACCCAATATCAACCTGACCGGGATTCGGGAACCGGATACCTATGGTCGTGTCACGCTGGAAGACATCAACCGCGAGATTCAGGAATGTGCCGCACAGCTCGGGGTTTCCTGCGACATCTTCCAGAGCAATCATGAGGGCGTTCTGGTTGACCGGATTCATCAGGCGCTCGAGGATTACGACGGCATCGTCCTCAATGCCGGGGCATACACCCACTACAGCTATGCCCTTCGGGATGCCATCTCCTCGGTGCATAAGCCCTGCGTCGAGGTCCATATGTCCAATATCCATGCCCGCGAGCCCTTCCGCCACGAATCGGTCATCGCTCCGGTGTGCATCGGACAGATTTGCGGCTTCGGCAAGGAAAGCTATCTGCTGGGTCTGCGGGCAGTTTTGAATTATTTATAATCACACGAAAAAAAGAGGTTCGATCCCTTAGAGTATCGAACTTCTTTTCAGGTGAGTGAACGATGCGATTCCGTGTAACAGGAATTGAGTGCTTTTGATTCTTTCAAACAACAGGAAAATTCTAGCATCAATTACAAGAAAGCACCAAACAAATTGTGCAAAACAGCTGACAAAAAGAGAAAAAATTCACCCGGTATTCATAGTAAAAAAGCAAATGGACTTTAGAATCGGGGACAGAATTCGGAGTATTTTTCGCTCTTTTCCGGCGTGGGCTTTGTCAATTTTGAAAATCAGCCGTTAAATTTTTAAAAAGTTACCGGTTAAACAGAGAAAAGACTTGAAAAAGTTTTGATTTTAAGTTAGAATTATACTATCGAAGTTTGACAGGGAAAGTTCTGAAGGACTTCTAGTACAGAGCTGTGCCGAGCAATCGCGCAGCTTGTGTCCGGAAGCATGGGGCTGTAGTATCAGCTGGAAAGAGAGTCTGGACGCTTCGTCGAGAAATGGCCCGTCCTGCGGGCGGATGACGAAAACAATTACAACAGCCCTGTAGCAAAGGGGCTGCTACAAAAAATGCAGCAAGATGGAGGATTTTTATGATTACAGCAGGCGATTTCAGAAATGGCGTAACATTTGATATGGAAGGCAGCGTTTTCCAGATCATCGAGTTCCAGCACGTAAAACCGGGTAAAGGTGCAGCGTTCGTTAGAACCAAGATCAGAAACGTAATTTCTGGCGCTGTGGTTGAAAAAACATTCAACCCAACCGATAAATTCCCGACCGCTTTCATTGAGAGAAAAGATATGGAATACCTCTACAATGACGGCGACCTGTACTACTTCATGGATCAGGAAACCTATGAGACAGTTCCGATCGACAGAAGCAAGCTGGGCGACGCATTCAAATTTGTAAAAGAAAACATGGTAGTAAAGGTTCTCTCCTACAAAGGTTCTATCTTCGGCAGCGAGGCTCCAAACTTTGTTGAGCTGCTCGTAACCCAGACCGAGCCAGGTGTCAGAGGCGATACCGCTACCAACGTAACCAAACCGGCAGTCCTGGAAACCGGCGCAGAAATCCGCGTTCCGATCTTCATCAATGAAGGTGAAATGATCCGCGTTGATACCCGTACCGGCGAGTACATGGAGCGTGCATAAATTTTAACATCCGGTTTTTGCCGGGATTAAATTCTAAGGGGGATATTTAAAATGACTTTAACTGAAAAAGTAGCGTACCTCAAAGGTCTCGTTGAAGGAATCGGCGTTGATGAAACCACCAATCAGGGCAAAATCATGAAGGCTGTTCTGGACGTTCTGGACGATATGGCATTCACCGTATCTGACTTGGAAGACAGCACCTCCGAGCTCTACGAAGAAGTAGAAGCAATCGATGAGGACCTCAGCTCCCTGGAAGATGAATTCTACGGCGACGAAGACGACGATGAGTGTGACTGCGACTGCTGCTGCGACGACGATGATGACGATTGCGATTGCTGCTGCGACGAGGACATCTACGAAGTAAAATGTCCAAACTGCGACGAAGAAATCTGCATCGACAGTTCCATCCTCGACAAAGGCGAGATGCAGTGCCCAAATTGCGGCGAAACTCTGACCTTCGAGTTCGACGATGATTGCGACTGTGGCTGCGGCTGCGATTGCGACTGTGAAGAATAATTTTTCACACGAATTAGACTGATTTTTATAATCAAAGACAAAAAACGGCGGGATATTTATCCCGTCGTTTTGTTTTGTCTAAAAAACAGACAAGATCCCCGCCGAATTTTGGGCAAAAAATCAGTAAGATTTGTTATTCTAAAAACAACCTTGTCCCTGACGACAAAGGTTGTTGTATCTATACTACAAAATGTTAAAGAAATGCCAAACTTTCCCGGCGAAAAATTGAAACTTTTTGTTCATAATTGCGAAACTGGTGTTGAAAAAATCATGAATTTACGGTAAACTATAGGATGTTAGATATTGTTAGGAGGTAGAGCGTGAAGGCGAAACTCAAAAAGCTCCTTCTGGCAGCGGGAATTGTCGCGGCACTGGGGGTGCTGACCGTTCTGGCAAAGCAGAAGCTGGAACAGGATCAGCTATTTGTTTCCACTAATTTTATCATGGATACCGTCATTGAGCAGAAGCTCTACGGCAAAGAGGCACAGCAGGCCTCCGAGAAAATCGAGCGCCGCCTGCGCGAATACGAGCAGGAGTGTTCGATGTATCTGGAGGAGAGTCTGGTCAGCCGCATCAATCAAAATGCCGGGCTGGAATATACTGAGGTGACACCGCAGTGTCTGGAGCTGATAGAGCGTTCCATCTGGTTTTCCGAGCAGTCCAACGGATTGTTTGACATCACGATTGCTCCGCTGACCCGCCTGTGGAACATCACCGGAGAAAATCCCCGCGTTCCTTCCGATGAGGAGATTGCACAGGCACGGGAGCTGGTCAACTATCGGGATATTTTGGTGGACGGAAACCGCGTGATGCTCCGCAGAAAAGGGCAGGCCATCGATTTGGGCGCAGTTGCCAAGGGCGCTGCCTGCACCATCGTTTGGGAGGCCGCCGAACAATATCACATCAAAACCGGATATGTCTCGATTGGGGGCAATCTGGTCGTGCTGGGGGAGGAGCGACAGGGGAATCTTTATCGATTTGGGATTCGTGACCCGCAGGGGAATGCCTCCGAAGCAATCGGTTCGATTTCTCTGACCGGAAAAACCATGGCGACCACTGGCGCCTATGAGCGCTGGTTTGAACAGGACGGTGTCCGCTATCATCATGTGCTGGACCCGCGAACCGGCTATCCCGCCGAGTCAGACCTGCTGTCCGTGTCGGTGATTTCACAGGACGGGATGCTGGCAGACTGCCTTTCCACCACGCTGTTCATCGAGGGAAAGCAGGAGGCACTGCGCCGGATGAATGAGCAGGAATATCAGCTGGTCATTGTCGACAAGCAGGGAACGGTCTATTGCTCGGAATCCCTGCGCGGAAACTTTCAACCGGATGAGAATAAAACGGGACAGTACCAATATGTATTCTGGGGAGAGGACGGGCAGTCGAAATGAAGCGATATTCTGCCGGAAAAATCAGCCTGATGGGCTTGCTGTTTGCACTGGCGATGGTCTTTTCCTATCTGGAAAGCCTGGTCTCCATTCCGGGGCTGCTGCCGGGAATGCGGCTGGGGCTCTCCAATCTGGTGACCATGTACTGCCTGTTCTTTTTGGGCAAGAGCAGCGGCTACACGATGGCGGTGCTCAAGGCAGGGTTTGTGGTGCTGACCAGAGGCGCGGTTGCCGGAGCACTGAGCTTGTCGGGCGGACTGCTGTCGGTCACAGCGATTGTCCTGCTGGACTATCTAAGTAAGCACTCCCTGCACTATGTCACGCTCAGTGCGGTCGGGGCAGTGTTCCACAATATCGGCCAGCTGGTTGTGGCAAGATTTCTCACCAGCGTGTTTTTATACTATTATATCCCGGTGCTGCTGCTGACCGGTTTGGCAGTGGGCGTAATGACGGGCAAGCTGTTTGTATGGATAATACCTTATCTTCCGGAGCGGTACCGCACCAAGCTGCGCCGCTTTGAAAAATAGAGGTTATTATAAAAGATGCACAGGGCGTCCTCAATGGGCGGTCTGATACCATCTGTCTGGAAGGATTTCAGGCAAATTATAGAAATGGGGGCTTAAAATCGTGTCTAACAATGGAAGAAAGACATTGCCGGGCGTGCATGTGCCGCATCACAAGAACACCAATGACAGTGTTCCACAGGTGATGCCGGTTCCGGAGAAGGTGTATATCTCCTTACATATGCACATGGGCGCACCTTGTGACCCACTGGTCAAGAAGGGGGATTATGTCAAGGTCGGACAGCTTATCGGTTCCTCTCAGGCGTTTATGAGCGCACGGACCCACTCCAGTGTGTCCGGTACCGTTGAGTCGATTACCACTATGACCACCAGCATCGGTAATGTGGACCAGGTTGTGGTAATTGCCACAGATGGAAAACAGGAAGTTTCCGAAGAGGTTCAGCCACCGGTTGTAACCAACTATCAGGAATTCCTCGAGGCGCTCAAATGCTCCGGTCTGGTTGGTCTGGGCGGTGCGGGTTTCCCGGCTCATGTCAAGTTCAACCTCAAGGACCTGAACGCAGTTGATACTCTGGTCATCAACGCAGCAGAGTGTGAGCCTTACATCACCACCGACCTGCGTACCATGCTCGACAAGTCCGATATGCTCTTCAAGGGCATCCGCGCTGTCCAGAAGTTTATGGACATCAACAAGGTCTATATCGGCATCGAGGACAACAAACAGAACGCAATCGACAAGCTCCGCAAGGAGTGTGCGGACGACAGCACCATCGAGGTTGTTCCGCTGAAAGCAATGTATCCAAAGGGTGCTGAAAAGGTAATCGCTTACGAGACCTGCGGCAAGGTCATCAAAGAGGGCCAGCTGCCATTCCAGGCAGGCGTCATCATCAGCAACGTTACCTCGATGGCATTCATCGGAGAGTATCTGACCACCGGTATGCCGCTGATTACCAAGACCCTGACCGTTGACGGCTCTGCCATCCGCGAGCCAAAGAACGTAGTCGCTCCAATCGGCGCAACCTTCAAGGACATCATCGATTTCTGCGGCGGCTTCACCGAGGAGCCGGGCAAGATTCTGATGGGCGGCCCAATGATGGGAACCCCACTGTATGATGTCAACTACCCGATGGTCAAGAACAACAACGCAATCCTGGCATTTAAGAAAGCAGATGTTCCGGTTGTTCAGGAGACTGCCTGCATCCGCTGTGGCCGTTGCGTCAGAGCCTGCCCAATGGGCTTGATGCCTTCGCTGATTGAAACCGCCTTCAAGATGAAGGATGTGGACGAGCTGAAAGCGCTCAAGGTCAATCTCTGTATCGAGTGCGGCTGCTGTTCTTATGTTTGTCCGGCAAAACGTCCGCTGGTTGTAACCAACAAACTGTCTAAGCGTTTAATTGCGCCAAAAAAATAATTTGAGGTGAATTGCTTTGAGTAATAAATTGATCGTATCCGCTTCGCCGCATATCAGAGATGATGCGACGACAAGCACGATTATGAGGGATGTGCTGATCGGCCTGACCCCGGCGCTGATTGCAGCTACCATCATCTTTGGCTTTCGGGCTCTGCTGCTGACTGCGGTTTGCGTAGCAGCCTGCGTGGCATTTGAATACGGCACCGAGCGTATCCTCGGCAGACCGAACACCATCTCGGATTTGAGTGCTGCCGTTACCGGCATGATTCTGGCATTCAACCTCCCGGTACAGTTTCCGCTGTGGATGGCAGTTGTTGGTTGCTTCTTTGCAATCGTAATCGTCAAACAGCTCTTTGGCGGTATCGGCAACAACTTTGCAAACCCTGCCATCGCAGCTCGTATCTTCCTGCTGCTGTCCTTCTCCCAGCCGATGACAACCTGGCTTCAGGTTCAGGGCGGCAAGGCAGTACAGGGTGTTTATGGTGCAACTCCTCTGGCCCTGATTTCTGCCGGTGATACCGCAAACCTGCCGAGCATGATGGAAATGTTCCTCGGCGCTCGCGGCGGATGTATGGGTGAAACCTGTGCGCTGGCTCTGATTATTGGCGGCGCTTATCTGATTTTCCGCAAGGTCATCACCCCAACCATTCCGCTATCCTTCATCGGCGGTGTTCTGGTTCTTTCGCTCCTCTTTGGGGTTGACCCAAGGTACGAGGTATTGGCAGGCGGTCTGCTGCTGGGTGCCTTCTTCATGGCAACCGACTACACCACCTCTCCGATTACCGAAAAAGGCAAACTCATCTTTGGTCTGGGCTGTGCGCTGATTACCATGGTAATCCGTGTATTCGGCTCCTATCCGGAAGGTGTGTCCTATTCGATTCTGCTGATGAACATCATCACCCCACACATCAACAGAATGGTTCGCAATCAGGCATTTGGAGGTGTTCAGCAGTAATGAACGCGATGAATGAATTTGTAAAACCAACGCTGGTTCTGGCGATAATCTGTCTGGTCATCACCGTGCTACTTTCGGTCAGCCATGAGATTACCCAGCCAATCATTCAGGAAAACGAGCGCCGCACCGCGGAGCTTGCCCGTACCGAGGTTCTGACCGAGGCGGATTCCTTTGAGCAGCTGGAAGGTGAATTTCCGGAAGGCGTTCAGGAGGTATATGCTGCATCCAACGGCGCAGGCTATACCATTACCGTTACATCCAAGGGCTATTCCAGCGACCCGCTGAAGGTCATGGTCGGCATCAAGGAGGACGGCACCATCGAGCGCATCAAAATTCTTGCAAACAATGAAACCCCTGGCCTTGGCTCCAAGGTTTCCAACGAAGGATTTGTCAGCCAGTTCAACGGCATGGACGAATCGCTGAATGGCTTTGAAGCAATCGGCGGCGCAACCATCTCCTCCAACGCAATGAAACGCGCAATGGAGACCGCATTCCAGGTTTATGAAACAGTGAAAGGAGCGTAGGGAAGATGGAAAAATCGAATCTGCAAATCCTGACAAACGGTATCATCAAGGAAAACCCGGTACTGGTGCTGGTTCTTGGAACCTGTCCGACCCTGGCTGTCACCACAATGGCTAAGAATGGTATTGGTATGGGTCTTGCGGCAACCTTCGTTTTGCTCGGTTCCAATATCGTAATCTCCCTTTTGAAAAAAGTAATTCCGGATAAGGTGCGTATCCCGTGCTTTATCGTCGTCATCGCCGGCTTTGTTACCCTGCTCAGCGCACTGCTGCAGGCATACGTTCCGGATGTTTACAGCTCTCTGGGTATCTTCCTGCCGCTGATTGTTGTAAACTGTATCATCCTGGGCCGTGCCGAGATGTTCGCAAGCAAAAACGGCGTCCTGAAATCGGCTCTGGACGGCATCGGTATGGGCATCGGCTTCACCCTTGCTCTGCTGGTTATCGGCTCCATCCGTGAGATTCTCGGCTCCGGCACCTGGTTCGGTCTCCCGGTTACCGTAAATCTGTTCGCTCCAATCTCCATCTTTGTTCTGGCACCCGGCGGATTCCTCGTGTTCGGCATGGTAATCGCTCTGCTCAACAAGCTCTCCAACGGCAAGGCTGTCAAGAGAAAGAGCTTTGGATGTGAATCCTGTCCAAATGCGGCAGGCTGTGCAAATGCCGGAAAGGGAGGATGTGAATAATGGAAATCTTCAAAAATATGATGTATATTCTCGTCACATCTGCTTTGGTCGAGAATATCGTATTGGCAAAATTCCTTGGCTGCTGCCCGTTTCTGGGTGTATCGAAAAAGCTGGACTCCGCTGTCGGCATGAGCTCGGCGGTTATCTTTGTTCTGCTGATGGCAACCGCAGTTACTTGGCCAATCTACACCTACCTGCTGGAGCCATTCGGAATTGAATATCTGCAAACCATCGTCTTTATTCTGGTTATTGCAGCACTGGTACAGATGGTCGAATTTATCCTGAAAAAATATATGAAGCCTCTCTACCGTTCGCTGGGTGTTTACCTGCCGTTGATTACCACCAACTGTGCGGTACTCGGCTGTACCATCCTCAACATTGAAAACCACTACAACTTCTTGGAATCTCTGGTCAATGCCTTCGGCGTTGGTCTGGGCTTCATGATTGCAATGGTGCTGTTTGCCGGCGTCAGAAGCAAGATGGAATCGGTCGAATTTCCAAAGAGCTTCCGTGGTATTCCGATTACCCTGATTGCTGCTTCGATTGTATCGATGTCCTTCATGGGCTTTGCCAACGTTGCAAACGGAATCTTCAAATAACGAAAAGGAGACGAATCGACAATGTTACAAAATATTCTGGTGCCTGTCTCCATCGTTACCGGAGCAGGTCTGATTGCTGGTCTTTTGCTTTCGATTGCATCCAAATTCTTTGCAGTAGAGGTAGACGAAACGGTCGCCAAGCTCAGAGAGGTGCTTCCGGGTGCAAACTGCGGCGCTTGCGGCTGTGCAGGCTGTGACGAATATGCTGCTAAAATGGCAGCAGGCGACGCAGAGCCAAACCTCTGTCCGGTCGGCGGTGCAGCAGTTGCGGCTCAGCTCGGTGAGATTTTGGGCGTGTCGGTAGGTTCCATCGAACCAAAGCGCGCTGTTGTCAGATGCCGTGGACATCTGCAAACCTCGGAGTACATCATGGATTATGATGGACCAAAAACCTGTCAGGCAGCCAAGCTGCTTTATAACGGAAGAACCAGCTGTAACTACGCTTGTCTGGGATACGGCGATTGTGTCAATGCCTGCGAATACGACGCTTTGCAGATTATTGACCACATCGCTACCGTCAGCGAGGATCTGTGCATCGGCTGCGGCGCTTGTGCAAAGGTTTGCCCGAACTCGATTCTGGACATCCTGCCAAGAAGCCAGACCACCTATGTCACCTGCATGAACCACGACAAGGGTGCTGATGTTAGAAAGATTTGTGCCAACGGCTGTATCGGCTGTAAAAAATGTGAGCGTGTCTGCGAATTCGGCGCAATCACCGTTGAGAACAACTGCGCTCATATCGACCCGGAAAAATGTACCAACTGCGGAAAATGCGCAGAGGGCTGTCCGGTCAAATGTATCCATCTGGAAAACTTGTAACCCACAAAAAGGTCTCGATCTTCGAGACCTTTTTCTTTTGGAAAATAAAGCAAGATGACCTCTCTTACTTGGACGCTGTCCCGAAAGAAAATAAGAATGAAATTACAGAAGATTAGAATATTCTGAGTGAAAAGATGAACGAATGATTATTTCCAAAATGAAAAAAATGGAGATTCTTCTAAAAAATCATCCAAAACCCTCTTGTAACTTGGAGAGAATGTGATATACTAAATATAGTCTGACAAACAGGATGCTCGAACTAGAGAGTGGCATCCGCGTAAAGGGGTCAAGAACTCTTAACAGAAAGCGGAGGAAATGAGACAATGACTGCAAATGAAAAGATTGCACAAATCAGAGAACGGATGAAGGCCAATGGCATCGCCGCGGTCATCATCCCCAGCGCTGACCCGCACATGAGCGAGTATTTTTCCGATCACTGGAAAACCAGAGTATGGGTATCTGGATTCACCGGTTCGGCTGGTACCTTTGTCATCACCGAAAAGATTGCAGGTCTGTGGACCGATGGCCGTTACTATGTACAGGCTGAAAGACAGCTGGCAGGCAGCGAAGGGGTGCTGTTTAAAGCAAGCGAGCCGGAAACTCCAAAGGTTCCTGATTATCTGGCAAAGGAACTGCCGGAAAATGCAGTTGTCGGCATCAATGGACAGCTGTTCTCTGCGGCTTACATCAAGACCATGGAAGAATCCTTCAAAAAGAAAAATATCCGCATCGACGGCAAGGTAGACTACGCAAACGATATCTGGGAAGACCGTCCGGCAGAAAGCGCAACCGAGGTTTACAATCTCCCGGTTCAGTATTCCGGCAAATCGACCGCAGAAAAGCTCAAAGAGCTGCGTGAAAAGCTCAAAGAGCTGGAAGCAGATGCACTGGCAATCAATACCCTCGACGGTATCGCATGGCTGTACAACATCCGTGCAAACGACGTTGCCTGCACACCGGTCGTTATCGCATACGCTTACGTTTCTCAGGATGAAGCAATCCTCTTTACCGATACCAGCAGAGTGGGCGAGGATGTTCTGCGCGTCCTGTCCGAAAACGGCGTTACCATGCGTTCTTATGAGTCGGTATTCGAATATGTTGCTGACATCAAGAAACCAACCGCTGTTCTGTGCGACGACAGAGAGATGAACTACGGCCTCTATCACACCCTCCAGTCGAACGAGAATGTGAAGCTGGTATCCGGCAAAAACCCGGTTACCATGATGAAGGCAATGAAGAACGAAGTAGAGACCAAGAACACCTACGAAGCATACCGTCAGGATGGTATTGCTGAGGCAGAATTCTACGGCTGGCTGTTTGAGGCGATGGAGCAGGGAGAAACCATCACCGAGTATCAGGCTGCGGAAAAGCTCTACTCCTTCCGTGAACAGCGCGAGCATTTCAAAGGCGACAGCTTCACCGCAATCCTTGCATACAAGGACAACGCTGCGATGATGCACTATGCACCAAAGGCAGAGGGCTCTGCGGTAATCGAAAGAAGCAACCTGCTGCTCAACGACAGCGGCGGCCAGTACCTGACCGGCACTACCGACACCACCAGAACCTTTGCAATGGGCCCGGTTACCGATGAAGAGCGCCGCGACTACACCCTCACCCTCAAGAGCGTAATTGCTGTAAGCACCGCTGTATTTAAAGAGGGCATGACCGGTTATGGTCTGGATATTCTGGCTCGTGGCGGCCTGTGGAAATATGGTCTGGATTACCGCTGCGGTACTGGTCATGGTGTTGGCTATCTGCTCAACGTCCATGAAGGTCCACAGAGTCTGGGCAACCGTGAAGTAAAACTTCAGCCTGGTATGGTACTGACCATCGAGCCTGGTGTCTACACCGAAGGCAGCCACGGTGTTCGTATCGAAAATACCGCTGTTGTTGCAAAGGGCGAAAAGACCGAATACGGCCAGTTCCTGCACTTTGAAACCTTCACCGTTGTTCCGATCGACACCACTCCTCTGAATCTGGATATGATGTCTCAGGAAGAAATCGATTGGCTCAATGACTTCAACCGCCGTGCGTATGAAACCGTTGCACCTCATGTCAGCGAGCGCGCAGAAAAATGGCTGAAGAAAGCAACCGCACCAATTTCCAAATAGGATTTGATTCTATGAACAGAAAAAGACAGGTGATGCTAAGCATCACCTGTCTTTTTTGGTAGAACGAGATTTTTTTAAATCAGATGCAGAATGTTTATTCCGCCAGAATTTTAATCAGCAGGTCGCCCATGCCGACATTATATCCGCTGGTTGCAAAGATACCGTTGAGGCCCGGCTTGGTGACAACGATGAGAGGCAGCTTGTCCGGGTCAACATACATTCTTCTGGCAATCGCCGAAACATTTCCCCGGAAATCATCGTAGCAGATGGTGACCTTCGGCAGCAGCTCGAGCGCTTTTGCAAGGGTGTGGTTGTTCAGTGATTCCTTGCCGCGCAGGATGAACACCAGCTGAGCGTCCAGCGCATTGTAACGAGCCTGATGCTCAATCAGCTCATTGAGGATATGCTCGGTCGGCTCCTTGCCTTCCTCCAGCCAGAACAGGATGTTGGCGCGGCCCGCAGTCAGCTCCTCGGCGGCAATCCGGTTGCCGTTTTCGTCCTTGAGGGAGAACGGCAGAATATCCATGTTTTCCAGCATATCGGAAATCTTGGTGTCGCGCAGGCGAATTGTGACAGAATCTGCCAGACCTTCTCCGACCGGGAAGCGGTACTCCTTGGTGAACAGACTGCCGTTTGGCATTCTCTTTGTGGTCAGCAGGCGGTAAGAGCCCGGAGTCAGCTCCAGAGCAAGCTTGCCATCCTGCCACTCGCGCTCGCTCAGGTCGAGGGTGGTGTAGATGCCGTCGCGCAGCAGAGCGATGCTCCAATTCTGGAAGTAGACCCACTTAGTCTCATCGCCGGAGACAACCGTAAACGGCAGGGTGCGTGCCTTGTTCGCCTTTTCAACGTTGTGGAATACACCATCGCGGTAGAACTGTACCGCGTGGGTTTCCGGGTTGATGCGTGCCGGGATGCCCAGAGTACGACAAACAGCGACAAACAGAACCTGCTTGGACAGGTTGGTTCCGATGCCCACACGGAGGATGCGGTCTGGGACAGCAACCAGAGAGCTGTATTCACGCTCATCGCAAGAGGAGATGTGCTCCAAAATCCAATCCCACAGAGCTTCCGGATTTGCCGCAAAGCTCTGTTTTTCTTCGTCTGTGAAGGAGGCAGCCAGCGGCGCTCTCCATGCAGTCAGCTTTTCGGTCGAGATGCGTGGGCTGAGAACATACGGAATATAAATATCTTCCGGAAGCTCTCCCTGTGCAGGAGCCTGCGCCATGTGCTCTTCCAGAACGGATGCACACAGGTCGGTCATATCCTTGACGGTCAAAACGTGCAGCAGCTTTGCACGAAGCTCCTGCTCCTGAGCGCAAGCAACCGAGAGGAAGGATTCCACCTCGCCGGAATTTCCCTTGGCGTCAAACAAAGCCTTGGCAGCATATTCAGCGGCAGAGTTGGTAAGTCCCAGCTTGGCAGCAGCCTTTGCAGCGGACTCCTCATTGTAGAAGGTTCCTTCCTTCTGATGCAGCAGGGAAGCCGCCGCATCAAATTTTCTCTGCTGGGTTTCCTTCTGCTCATCGGTCAGCCGAACTGCAAATTTCATGTTGTCCTTTGGCGGAACAACATCATATTCCAGCCCGTTTCGTTCCTCTGTCTGTTCTGCGCTGGCAGCGGAGAAATCCAGAACAACCGAAGATTCCTTGCGGGAATCGACCAGACGGGTCATGAATTTCCCGTCCTTGACTGCGTGGATGTGCAGGTCTCCCAAGCCGAGCGTAATGGAGGCCTTGCCCTCGCGGTCAGAAACCAGAGTCGAGATTGGGAAAAATTCCGAGTAGTTGAGCAGCTCAATGCGGAGGGTGACACCCTCGACCGGCTTGCCGTTGTCCAGCACCTGAATCGAGAAGGTCTGGGTGTCCGCATAGCGGGGCAGCTCGTTGCAGACGGTGGTCAAGCCCTCGTGGGTCACGATTTCCTCGTTTTCCACATAGTCGGAGAACATCCGGCTGTGGATGATCATAGCACGGGAGGCGGCAGCGGTAAACCAGCCCTTATCCAAAACCTCCTCCGGCTCGCAGGCGCCCAGATAGTGCCAGTCGCCATCGCACCAGACCTCAATCCACGCATGGTTGTCGTCACAGTGCGGCCATCTTGGAGTGTAAATCTGGCGGGTTGGAATTCCCACACTGCGGAATGCGGTTGTGGCAAAGGTGGATTCCTCACCACAGCGTCCGTAAGCACAGCGCAGTACGGTCAACGGGTTGGTGGTACGGTTGTCGGTCAGACGATAGGTGGCATTTTCAAAGCACCAGTAGTTGAGCTCCAGAGCGGCATCCTTCATGTTGGTGGTCTTGCCGGTCTTTTGCAGGCGGGGCCAGCACAGGTCATAGAAGGTGCGGCGGCAATCCACGATGTCCTCGGTGTTTACTCGATAGTACAGAACATGGTTCAGGAAAATATCCTCCGGAATGGTGCTGCACCACGGGGTATTTTCGCGCAGGAAAAGCGCATGGTCTACATAAGAAAGAAACAGCTCAAAATCATAGTTGATGATGTCGCTGGTTGGCATGGTGCCATACAGAAACTTCATGCAGACCTTCTGGTTTTCACTGCACTGTTCGAGCTTGCTGAGAATCTCGCGTTCCCGCTGTCCGAAGCAGGGGCGGGCAGCTTCAAAATACTGCTCTGCTTTTTCATGGAGCAGAGCGCTGAAATACAGTTCATGAGACATAAATTCGGTGTCCTCCTCAACAGGATGATTTGACTGAGATAACCGCACTTAGCGGCAGACAGCATCCAGAACCGCTCTGGCTTTTGCAATTTCTTCGGCACTGGTCTGCCAGATGGTGTATTCGCTCACCAGCGGCAAGCCCATGCTGACATCCTCCTTGCGGTAGACCATCGGGCTGTCCAGCGTAATCTTGCCAGACATATGGAAGGAGGTGGCTCCGGTCTGTTTTGCCAGCGATTCGATGACGCTGTCCTTGACGCCGCTGCCAATCAGAATGTCGATTTCACCGGCAGCCTCCCGAACCAGAGTGGTCAGCAGGTCGCGGCCCTCCAGCGCAGTGTTCTTCTGACCGGAGGTGAGGATGGTGTCAATGCCAAGCTCTTTGGACTGACGCAGGGCAAGCATAGGGTCGGAGCAGACATCAAAGGCACGGTGCAGGGTGACGCTCATGCCTTTGGCTTCTTCCATCAGGATTGCCATGCGCTCAACATCCAGACTGCCGTCCGGCTTCAGGATGCCGATCACAACGCCGTCTGCTCCGGCTTCCCGGAACATTTTGACATCGCGGCGGATGATTTCAAATTCCTCATCGGTGTAGCAAAAATCGCCGAAGCGCGGGCGAATCAGGACGTTGATGAGAATATCGCATGTTTCGCGGATGCGGTGATAGAGGTTGATGTCCGGTGTAGTGCCGCCAATCAGCAGATTGGCACACAGCTCCAGTCGGTCAGCGCCTCCCTGTTTTGCGGCAAGTGCAGATTCTACACAATCCACACAACATTCCAGCAGTGGTTTTTTCATGGTAAATAGGCCCCTTTTCTTAAAATCGGTCAGCAGCGGTAAAGTGACGGTCCATCAGGAAGTAGAGGGTGGCAGCCGGAGAACCGGTAGCCCCACTGCTTTCATATTCCCGTCCGGGCTTGTCCAGCCAAGCGGTTCCGGCAATATCCAGATGCATCCACGGGTGGTCCTCGCAGAACTCCCGCAGGAACAGCCCGGCAGCAATACTGCCGCAGCCGTGTTTGGCGGAGTTGATCAGGTCGGTGATGGTACCCTGAATCAGCTCAACATATTCTTCATCGGTCGGCAGGTCTACGAATTTTTCTCCTGCACGGGAAGCCGCACGCAGCAGCTCGTCCTCGAACAGGTCATCGTTTGTCATAACACCGGCACGGATGCTGCCGTAAGCCTGAACGATTGCGCCGGTCAGGGTGGCAACATCGATGAGACGGTCTGCCCGTTCTACCCGAGCCGCATAGGTCAGGGCATCCGCCAGAATCAGCCGGCCCTCGGCATCGGTGCTCAGAATTTCCACGGTCTTTCCGTTCATTCCGGTCAGCACATCTCCAGGGGTGCAGGCGGTGTTGGACAGACGGTTTTCCACAATCGGGACAACCGCAATCACATTGGCTTTGGCATGGTTTTCTGCCAGGGCGCAGACTGCGGCAGTGACAGCAGCGGCGCCGCCCATATCAGATTTCATGTTGCTCATGCCGCTTCTGCTTTTGAGGGAATAGCCACCGGTATCCATCGTGACACCTTTTCCGACAAAGGCGGTCACCTCCGGGTCATCCGGATTGCCCAGATAGCGCAGAACAGCGACGCTGCAAGGGGAGTCGCTGCTCAGTCCGACGCCGAGGAACAGGTTCATGCCCAGCTCCCGCGCCTCCTCGATGGAAACGACCTTAGTTTCGCATCCGGCTTTCTGTCCGGCTTCGATGATTTGATCGCGCAGAGCGTCCGGCTTGAGCAGGTTTCCGGGCAGGTTCACCCAGTCGCGGGCACGCAGGATATGCTTGCACAGGACAGCAGACTTGTTGACCACCTGCTGGATTTCCTCCTGATACGGGTCCTCAAAGCCCTGCAAATAGGCGGTATAGGAGTAAGCCTCCTTGGGAGTGCTTCGGTGTCCCTCATATTCGTACAGCCCCAGAATGATGCCGCTGGTCATGTCATACACGCTGTCGATGCCAAACAGACGGATGATGGCAGAGGCATCGATTTGATAGCGCTCCTGCTTGAGCTTCCGCATGGTTTTGGCAGCCAGCGCCAGCGCCGATTTGACCTGGTTGAGGGTCAGCTTTTCCTCCTTTCCCAGACCAATCCATACGGTCATCTTCTTGTTGGAAAAGGAGTGGAACTCACTGCCGCGAGCGCCGTCAAATACGGGAAGAAAGGATTTTGGAACGCCGCATTCTTCCAGCTGACCCTGTACGGCAAAATGTACAATGGCGGGGCAGGAGCGAGCATTATCTACAAAAATCATCTGAATCCCTCCATAGTTCAATTATCAAAAATCGCAGCGGCAGAGGATAAGCGCATCATCCTCTGACCGCAGCGGGAGATCCTTCTTGTTTTCTTGGCAGCCGGGGATTAGTCGTCCGCTTCCTCGCCAGCACCTTCCAGAGCCATGATGCAGTCGTTGCAGTGCTCCAGATAGATTTTGCGGATGGACGGATATTCTCCCAGACCCTTGAGGATTGCTTCTGTCTCATATCCAGCCTTCTCAAACTGCTGTTTCCACGAGTCCTCGTCATCCCCGCACATATCGTTGATCGCGTGGTCTCCGGCAACTACCATCAGCGGAGCAAGAACGACCTTGTTTGCATGGATTCCAGCAACCTCCTTCATCACGGTTTTCAGGTCCGGATAGCCTTCTACAGTGCCGATGAAGAAGTTGCGGCATCCCTGCGCCTTCAGGTAATAATCCAGAGCCGGGTAGGTGGAGTTGGCAGGATGCTCGGTGCCGTGTCCCATCAAAACCAGAGCGGTGGTCTCAGGCAGGGAGCCAAATTCCTCCTGCAACACACGGGATACCTTCTGGTAGTCCTCAAAGGAGGTCAGCAGCGGCCAGCCGCAGACCAGATTTTCAAAGTGGCTCTGCCAACGGCTAACCTCTCTGCGAACATCGTCAAATTCAAATCCGTTCATCACATGGGTTGGCTGGCAGATAACGGTTCCAAAGCCGTCGGCAGCCAGCTTTTCCAGTGCCTGTGCAACGGTATCGACCTCGATGCCATCCCGCTCGCGCAGCTTCTTGATAATCATTCCGCTGGTGAAAGCGCGGCGAACCTCATAGTCCGGGAAAGCGCAGCGGAAATCTTCTTCGATTGCGCCGATTGTTTTTTCGCGTGTCTCCTCATAGCTGGTGCCGAAGCTGACAACCAGAATCGCTTTTTTCTGTGGGTCGGTGGCATGGATGATGGGCAACTCCATCGGTTCGGTTTCATTGCTTTTTTTAACAGCTGCAACACACAGTCCTGCGGCAGCGGAGAGCAGGGTGAGTCCAAGTAATTTCTTCATATAAATTCTCCTTTAATAGAGTAATTGGGGTCAAACGACCGACCGCAACCGTGCTGATGAATCCTCAAAGGCACAGGCGCAGGTTCCTCTTCCTTATTATAACATATCTCCTTAAAAACAAAAGACACAATATCACAAATCACCCAAGAAATTCTCGCTTTTCTGGTAGCGGGAGGGCGGTATGGATGTTCCAGAAAAAAGAATCCGAACGTTTCCAAACGCAGGGGAGAAACGGTTGGGAAAAAGATGTGCAACACCACCAAAAACAAATGAGCAAAACCTCACAGATTGTATATTCTGTGCTGGAATGCCTTGCCAAATGAACCCGGGAGGTTTATACTGATAGACGAGATTCCTTGGAGTCGAACAGAATCATACCACCTGCGGATTCCATGCTCAAAATGAAGAGAAAACCTCAATATCCGGGGTTTTGATACAAAAGGAGACGGCCTATGAGTAGACTGACTTATCAAAACGAAACGTTCTATCTGGACCAAAAGCCTATTACTCTGATTTCGGGAACGATTCATTATTTCCGCGTGGTTCCCGACTACTGGGAGGACAGACTGCGCAAGTTGCGTGCCTGTGGACTCAATGCAGTTGAGACCTATACCTGCTGGAATCTGCATGAGCGCAAGGAGGGACAGTTCGATTTTTCCGGAGGTCTGGATATTGCACGCTTTGTCCGCACCGCTCAGGAGCTGGGACTGTATGTGATTCTGCGTCCGGGACCGTATATCTGCGCCGAGATGGACTTTGGAGGTCTGCCGTCTTGGCTGTTGACCTACCACGGGATGCACCTGCGCTGTAATGACCCGTGTTTTCTGGAGAAGGTTGCCCGCTACTACCGGCAGTTGTTTGCACAACTGCGGCCGTATTTTGCGGAAAATGGCGGTAATATCATCGCGGTTCAGGTGGAAAATGAGTATGGTAGCTATGGAAATGATAAGGATTATCTGCGGGCGGTTGCCCAAATTTATCGGGACAATGGGGTCAATGAGCTGTTTTTTACCTCGGATGGGCCAAACGAGCTGATGCTTGGCGGCGGCAGCCTTCCGGAATATCTGGCAACAGCAAACTTCGGAAGTCTCGGAAAAACCCATTTTGATACCCTGCGCCGCTTTGCACCAAACCGTCCGGTGATGTGTACCGAGTTCTGGAATGGCTGGTTTGACCATTGGTATGAGGAGCACCACCGCCGGGAAAGCGACGATACTGCCACAACGCTGGATGAAATGCTCAGCGATGGAGGTTCGGTCAATCTGTATATGTTCCATGGCGGAACCAATTTCGGCTTTACAAACGGCGCGAATTATGATGGCTGCTACCAACCGACCGTCACCAGCTATGACTATGATTGTCCGGTCAGTGAGTGCGGAGATTTGACCTCGAAATATGATGCAATCAAAACGGTTGTGGAGCGTCATTTTGGAGCGGCACCGGAGCTTCCGGTCCGGAATTGCCCCAAAAAGAGCTTTGGAACGGTGCAGCTTACCCGACAGGCTCCGATGTTTGACCACCTTCCGGAACCGGTTTGCTGTGCTCATACCATGACGATGGAGGAGCTGGGACAAGATTTCGGCTTTGTACTCTATGAAACAACCTTGCATGGGCCGTTCCAGAAATCGGAGCTGACCATTCAGGGACTGCACGACCGCGCTTTGATTTATCTGGATGGCCAGCTGCTCGGAATCAAGGAGCGTACCGGACGACGGGATGACCCAATCTTTCTGGAATTTCAGGCAGGTCAGAGCGCCCAGCTGCGGATTCTGGTCGAAAATCTGGGACGAATCAACTATGGACCCAAGCTGCGGGACGAAAAGGGAATCCTGCAAGGGGTCAAGCTGGGCGGACAGTTCCAGTTTGGCTGGAAGATGTACACCCTGCCTTGTGACCACCCCATTACTTCCGGAGATGGCCCGGTAGAATCGGAACGTTGTCCTGCCTTCCTGACCGGTGAATTTACGGTAGACCAGCCGGCAGATACCTTTGTCCGTCTGGATGGATTTGTCAAAGGAGCCGTGTATATCAACGGTTTTCATCTGGGCCGCTACTGGAATCCTGCCGGACCGCAGAAAACGCTGTATCTGCCGGCACCGCTGCTGCATCCGGGTGTCAATGAAATCTCCGTTTTGGAGCTGGAAGGCTTCGGGCAGCCGCAAATCGAACTGACCCAAACACAGGATTTAGGATAAAGTAATCGAATTGACGGAGGAGGAGTTTTAACATGAATAAAATTACGATGGAGGATTTGGGGAATATTCGTTGCCTGTCCGAAGTGACCTGTTCTCCAAACGGCAAGGCGGTCGCCTTTGTGGTCAGCCAAGCCGATGTTCAAAAGAATCGGTACCGCTCCAATATCTGGGTGTACGAAAACGGCAAGGCCCGCAAGCTGACCGCAGGCGACAAGGAGAGCAGCTTCATCTGGCTGGATGACGAAACCCTGCTGTTCCCGGGAGACCGCCGCAAGGAAAATCCGCCAAAGCCCGGTCAGGAGCAGACGGTATACAACCGCATCAGCCTGCACGGAGGAGAAGCGGAGGAAGCTTTTGTGGTACCGATGAAGGCAAAATCTCTGCGCCGCGTCGGCGAGCATGAGTACCTGCTGATTGGTACCTTCGACCATTATGCACCTTCTCTGGAAGGGCTGGAAGGCAAGGAAAAGGAGCGGGCACTGGAGTGGCTGGAGGAAGAACAGGACTATGAGGTGTTCGACGAGCTTCCGTTCTGGGTAAATGGAAAAGGGGTCGTCAATAAAAAGAGAGACCGTCTCTACCTGTTCGACAGCGAAAGCGGAGAATGTAAGCTGCTTTCGCCGGAGTATATGAATGTCAGCTCCTTTGACTATGAGCCGAAAGCAGACCTCGTCCTCTACTACGGACACGAGTACGAGTGGATGGATGATCAGAAGGATGATATGTACTTAACCGAGCTGCATACCGGCAAGACCACAGAGATTGGCTTGGAGCATCGCTACGGGGTGGATGCAGCAGGATTTATGGGAAGCCGCATCGTGGTGGCAGCCTCCACCGGAGAGCGGTACGGCACCAATGAGAACCCGGTTTTTTTCTTGGCAGACCCTGTTACCGGAGCCTTGACCGAGCTGGCTTCTCCGGACTTGAGCATCCATTCCAGCGTCGGCTCCGACTGCCGCCACGGCGGAGGACGCTCCAAAAAGGGAACCGAGCAGGCATGGTATTACATTCAAACCAGAGGCTACAGCTCGGAGGTTGTCCGTTTGAACCCGGACGGCAGCATCTCTCCGGCAACGCCGACCTTTAGCGGAAGCGTAGATTGCTTCGACTACTGCGACGGAGTATTTTACTATGTTGCGATGCGCGATAATGGCCTGCAGGAGCTGTACACCTGTCGGGAAGGGGAACAGCAGGAAATTCCGCTGACCTCCTTCAATGATGAGTTCCTCTCCACCCATGCCGTACAGCCGCTTCATCGGCTGCCTTTCCTCGACAGCGACGGCGTTGAGATTGATGGATGGGTCATCGAACCGGTAGACTACGACCCAGCCAAAACCTACCCTGCCATTCTGGATGTACACGGCGGCCCCAAAACCGTATACGGAGAGGTATTCTTCCACGAGATGCAGCTGTGGGCAAGCGAGGGCTATTTCGTATTCTTCTGCAATCCGCGCGGAGGAGACGGCAAGGGCAATGAATTTGCCGACATCCGCGGAACCCGCTACGGCGTGCTGGACTATCAGGATTTGATGGAATTCACCGACCATGTTCTGGTGCATTATCCGCAGATTGACCGCGGCCATCTGGGCATGACCGGCGGCAGCTATGGTGGCTATATGGCAAACTGGATTGTCGGCCACACCGACCGGTTCGCGGCAGTAGCCTCCCAGCGCTCAATCTCGAACTTTATCAGCAAATGTCTGACCACCGATATCGGTTATTACCATAATTTAAGTGCGGTTCAGTCCGACCCGTGGACCAGTCAGGAAGCGATGTGGGACCGTTCCCCGCTGAAATATGCGGACCGCTGCAAAACCCCGACCCTGTTTATCCAGTCGGATGAGGACTACCGTTGCTGGATGGGGGATGCGCTTCAGATGTTTACCGCTCTGCGGATGCACGGTGTTCCAACCAGAGTTTGCCTGTTCCATGGAGAAAACCATGAGCTGAGCCGAAACGGCAAGCCGAAGCACCGCATCCGCCGCCTGCGTGAAATCACCGAATGGTTTCACCAGTATCTGCAAAAATAATGCTGAATCAAATTGCCCCGAAGCTCGGGGCTGATGAAGGAGGAACAAGCATGGAAAAAAATCATGTTGCATGGATTGGCACCGGTGTTATGGGAAGTCAGCAGGCAGGACATCTTGCGAAAAATGGCTGGCAGGTCAGCGCATATACCCGCAGATATGAACAGCTTGAGCCGCTGGAACGGGAATTTGGGATTCGCCCCTGCCGCACCATCGCACAGGCAGTGCAGGATGCGGACTATGTTTTTGTGATGGTAGGCTACCCAACGGATGTTCAGGAGGTGTTCTGCGCACCGGGAGGTATTTTGGACAGTGCGCGTCCGGGCACTCTGGTCATCGATATGACCACATCCTCGCCATCGCTCGCACAGCAGCTGTATGAGCAGGGAAAAGCCAAGGGAATCCGTGTGATGGATGCACCGGTTTCCGGCGGAGACAGCGGTGCGCGCAATGCAACCCTGTCGATTATGGTCGGCGGCGATGAAGCTGATTTTCAGGAGGCAATGCCACTGTTTTCCTGCATGGGCAAAAATATCATCCACATGGGCCCGGCAGGCAGCGGACAGCACACCAAGGCAGCCAACCAGATTGCGGTAGCAGGAGCAACCGCAGCATATACCGAGGCTTTGATTTATGCGGAAAAAGCCGGTCTGGACCCACAGAAGATGCTGGCAGCCATCGGCGCCGGAGCGGCAGGCAGCTGGCAGCTCAATAATATGGCTCCGCGTGCGCTGGCAGGCGACTTTGCTCCCGGATTTTTTATCAAGCACTTTATCAAGGATATGAAGATTGTTCAGGAAGAGAGCAGAAAAGCCGGAGTAGAGCTGGAAATGCTCAACACCGTTCTGGAGCTGTATCAGAAGATGGCAGAGATGGGCCATCAGGATGATGGTACACAGTCGCTGATTCAGTATTACAGACAATAATAAAGACTGCGAAAGGCTCGGGCAGAATCGGGAGATGCCGAAACTGCTCGGGCTTTTCCTGTCCTCTCCCAATTCTTCCCGAAAGCGTGGCGGCGATATTTACGATTTTGCTTTTTTGTGGTACAATCTAGAAGGAAATAATCTCAATCCTGTAAGCAAGGATTCCGCTTTAAAAAAATGGATTCCATGATCAAAAGAAAGAAGGCAATCATTATGAGCGTTGTCATCCGCAATACAGTGTCTCCAACCGTCACAACAGAAGAACAGGAGCTTTTGCAGCAGATTCATGCTGCCCGCCGTTATCCGGTCTGCCGCTTTGAGCTGCGCTGCTCTTGGGAAGAGGACTTGATCAGCACCGCGCTGGACGCAGTCCATCTGACCGATGCGAACGAAAGCATGGAAAGCGTGAAATCGCGTGCGGCTCTGTTAAAGAGTCTGGAAGAAAAGGGACTGCTGGTTCTCTTTTACGACCTGAAAACCTTTGTCAAATCGGACTATCAGCTCTACCACGACAGCGCTATTTTCCACCAGCTCGAGCAGCTGGCAGAGGAGGGCGGAAAGCGCGAGGGCTACCTGTTCGATTATGCCTTTGTGAAAAAGGGTATGGCGATTCTGACCGTAAAAGGAAAATACGCACTTCGCTAAACCGATACGAAAAAAGAGTCTGCATTTTCAAAATGCAGACTCTTTTTTTAGTTGCTGGAACTTGGCAGAGCATCCTTTTGCTCAACAACCGCTTCATATTCCTGTGCAGTTTGCAGCAGGAACTTTTGTACCTCCTGTGCAATTTGATAGGCACAGCGATAGATTTCGACCGGGTCGCTGACGGCGGCATAATCGTCCGGCTCCATCAGGCTGCCGGGACTGACGCTGACCGCAGGAGAGATGGAGTATTCGCCCAGATAGGAGGAGGTGTCCTGAACCGGCGGGGAAACAGGACGCTGCATCCTCGCTTGCAGTCCGTCTGCAATCTGTTGGGCCAGCTGCTGAGAAAAGGTTTCGTTGTAGCGGACCACGATTCCTCCATCCTCGCTTTGACAATGGTGGAGCGAAATCAAAAGGTCGGCCTCCCGATACAGGGAGAACATAATGCGGTCCAAGCCTGCCATGGCCTGATGGTTGGAGCGGGTCATAAAAACATTGGCTCCCAATGAGTGCAGGCGGTCTGCCAATGCGTTGGCAAGGGCAAGATTGAGCGATTCTTCGTCCGGGCCCTGCGAGGAAAGAAGGCTCTGTGTGCCGGTATCCCGTCCGCCATGACCGGCATCAATGACGATGTTGACATCACTGAGCAGCCGGGAAGCGTCCGAGGCCTGCTCTGTCAGATGAGAACGGAAATAAACAATCAGGTTGTTTTCGTTGACAGAGAGGTGGTAGCCGTAAAACGGCATCTGCTCCCGCAGGGTCAGCACGACAGAAGCATCGTTGTTAGTTCGCTTTATTTTGATATCCTCAAACATATCGCTGTCCAGATAGCTGAGGTTCTGTGGGATGTCCAGCACATGGAACAGATGCAGGGTGACAGTCCGCTCGTCCGGGTCAAGCTTGACCGTGCAGGGCAGGCTTCCGCCGCCGGCAAAGGTGATGTATTCCCCGCGGTTGGTGCTCTGAACCACCACATTGCTGATTTTCTTTGAGATATTATAAATATCAGACTGCTTGGTCAGGATTTCGACTGCGTTCTTGTTGATGCAGCCTCCCGAGGAAAGGTAGAAAAAGTCATCGGTGTCGGCGGTCACATAGTCCCGCGTGCCTTGAATCAGGGTGTGTAGGATGGTTTCTCCCGAGGAGTTGGCATAGACCGGAGCCAGCGGGTCAGTGACCTCAACTGTCAGCAACTCCTGACTGCCAATGTGAATCAGCTCTCCCAAGGAATTTTGATAGCTGATGGAGCCGTTGTAGACCATCGAATAGGAGACGCTGCCCAAATTTTGAATCTGCATATTTTCCGGCTCCCCCAACGAGAGTCTGGCGGAATATTTTGCAGGCCGTCCCTTTCGCAGATTGCGGTTTTCCTGGGTCAGCGGATATTCCTGACCGTCCACGATAGCGGTCAGCTGCGCTCCGGCAGGAGCGATACAGCTCAGGGTAACGGGATTGCCGACAGAAATCATTTCGCTGTTGATGGGAAAAGCGGACTCTTGTACAATTTCCTCGATTGGCTGGGAGTTGTTTCGGTTGGCAAGAGGGGTGCGGGTAATGGTGACAACCCATGATTTGTTCCCCTGTGAAAAGACAAACTGATTGCTTCCGTTTTTGAGCGGAACCTCCAACGCGAAATATCCGGCTTCGGTGATGTTGCCGTAGCGGCCGGTGTAAAGCTCCTCATTGAGATACAGCGGCTGGTCGGGGTCGCAGACACCGGTAATGAGAAAGCTGCTCCGATTGGTGGAAACGGCATTTTCGGGATTGCCGATGGTCAGCGTTTGAGGGCAGATCAACGCAGGGTCGATATACCAGCGGGAGCTGTTTTGAACAGAGCCCATTCCTTCATGCAGGGACGGGGAGAGGACGATGCGCCGCAGCGAGGAAATCACAGACCCTCCGGCACCGTGAAAGCTGTTGGTGAATTGCTGAAACAGCATTTCCTCCTCATCCGCGTAGTAGGACGATTCGGCAAGCGGCGCCCGAATACGGTCGGCTTGATTGTAGGAAAAAATCTCCAGATCCGGAGCATCCGCCACAGCCTGTACCCAGAGGTCCAGCGTGTCCGCATAGGCATTTTGACCGGAAACCGATTCCTCGATGGCAGGCATGATGAAATCAACGGTCTGGTTTTCTCCCAGTGTTTGAATCCAATCCTGTGCGGCCTGCGCCTCCTCCGAGGTCAGCAGGTTTCCCGGAAGGATGATGCCCAGCCGGATGGTTCCGGATTTTTTCCGGACAGCACGGCTGACGGTGTTTATCAGGCTTTGCAGATTTTCAATGCTAGCGCCGTTGCGCTCCATGCAGGTGGAAAGGTCGATGACCACTCCGTTGAGCTTGTAGCTGCCGGACAGCTCCTCAGCGACCTTGGCAATCAGCTCGTGAACCTCCGTGAGCGATGGGTCCAGATACAGGGAGGTGCGGGTGGCTTTGACCAAATCCGGGTGGGTGGCCGCAAGGGTTTTGTGCTGCTGGTTGTAGTCGATTGGCCCCAAATCAAACGGAGAAACAACGGCACAGACAGAAAGTCCGTCCTCGTTGGCAGCCTTCACCAGCATTTTGAGCGGGTCTTTGAGCGAATATTTGCCGGTTTCCCCGCAGAGATATTGGCTTTGCGGAAGGTGGAGGGAATGGTACATCGATGCCATCTGCGGGGTTACCTCATAAAACAGGGTGTCCATCCCAAGCTCTACTGCCGTTTCGGAAATCTGCTCCGCCTCCGGCAGCAGGCTCCAATAGCCAAGATTTGCGGAAGAAGGATACTCTCGGTTATGACTGCTTTCAATCACAACGCCGGCCATCGTGTTCCCACCGCTCAGATAGGAGATGCTTTCGGGGGGCGCCGCTGCCTGTGCAGGCTCTTCGCTGGCTGTTGTGGAAAGCGGAGAAGCCAATACCATCCCGACCGCCAGAAGGGCAGCTCCCGTTTGCCGCAGGGAGGGTGGGGAAAGCCTTGGCTTTTGTTTTTTGGGAAACGAAGAAAAATATAGTTCCGTCTTTTTCACGGATCTCACCTCAATCATATTTCCTCAGTCGTTAAAATGCGGTATCACAATTTTTGATACCATCTATATTTTAACAAAAATTCAGAAAAAAAGCTATCGAAGCGACTGTATTTTTTGGAAAAAGATTGTGGAAATTACCTTGCACGGGCGCTGCGCTCCACCGAAGCGATTTCCCACAAAAGCAGAGCGCTCATCATGATGAGACAGAAGGTCAGCGCCGGTGTGTTGGCATCGGAGAGCGGGACCGGCTGGGAGCAGGAGGAAAAAACAGCTGCCGCCTGTGGAAACAGACGAAGGTACAATAGCGTTAGACTGCCACTGCAAAAAGCGTGCAGCAGACGGGAGAAGAGGAAGGGCTTGATTGCAACCGAGCTGTTTTGCAGGATTCCGACAAGCTGCGAAATCACCGAGATGCCGCTAAACGATAAAAAGCAGGAAGCATACACCAAGCCCATCGGCAGCTTGGATGCCAGCTTGCAGCCGTTTGTGACCTCAAGCGCTCCCATCAGCAGACAGCGGGCGATGCCTTGCGGGAAGATTGGCTCCAAGAGGGCAGAGATTGCTTGAAACAGGACGATGAATCCGCACATCTGCACCATAGCCAGAACGCTTTGGTTGACGGACAGGACAAAGGCATTTCCAATCGGTGCGCGGGAGGACTGCCGATAGACGGCAAGACTTTTTGGGGGATTGGCAAGCTGAACAGTGGAGCGGGTACTGGTGTATATTCGCCCTAATACGACAGCAAAGCAGAAGGAAACCAGCAGCTGAATCCCATAGAGGAGATAGCCTGCCGCCGGATTTCCAAACATTCCTCTGCCGACTGCGGTGATGATAAAGGAAGGCCCCGCACAGCAGCAGTACAGCATCATTCTCTGTGCGTCGGCTGGGTCGATGTCCCTTTGTTCCAGCAGGTTGGACAAGGATTTTGCCCCCATCGGGAAGCCGCCGACCCAGCTCAGAACCACCACGCTTCCCAGCTGCTCCGGCAGGCGGAACAAATGGCAGCAGACCGGAGCAAGGGGAACGGAAAGCAGGCGGTAGAATCCGCTCTTTACAAGAAACTCGGTCAACACCATAAAGCAAAACAGGGAGGGGATGACGGTCTGCAAACACAGCCGGATTCCGAGCGCTGCTCCAAAAGCAGCTTGGTTCCCATAGCGAATCAAAATCACAGCAAAGCCCACGCACACCAGCGTCCCGATAAATTCCGTCAGTCGTTTCATAAAAAAGCACCATCCTTTTCTTTGAGCCGTTTGAGGGTACGGCATACCTCTGCTTATTTCTATGCGGAATTGGAGCAAAACCTGACTGCTAAAATCCTCTTTTTGTTCATATCATGAGGACAAAAAGAGATGGAGGCGGATAAAACGATGAAAAACCCAATGCGAAAAAAGACGGAACACGCAGAGAAAGCGAGCCGAAACGAGCCGCTAAGCCTGACCGGAGCGCTCCTGAATCGGGAGGCTCATGTCGAACTCAGAGGAACGCACGAGGCGTTGTTGGAGGGCTGCAAGGGCATCGTGGAATATCGGGAGGATTTGATTCGGGTCAACATCCGACAGGGCCAGCTGGCAGTCGGCGGACGAAACCTCGAGCTTTCCTGTGTGTCCGAGGACAGCATGATTGTCCGCGGCTATATCAACAAAATCGAATTTTGCCAGTAAGGGAGAGAGGAACAGATGCTGTTGATTCGCTGGATACGGTTTATGCGGGGAACGGTTACCTTTCAAATCGAGGGGGATTTCGCAGAGCGCTTCCTCAATCTAATCAGTAAAAACGGGATTCCGGTTTTTCAGACCCGCTATCGTGACGGGGTGTTCTATGCCACCACAGCGGCAAAAAGTTATCATCGGATTCGGCCCTTTGTCCGGGCAACGCACGTTCGTGTTCGCGTAGCGGAGCGTCACGGGTTTCCGTTTGTTGCAAGAAAATATTTCCGCCGATTTGGTCTGTTTGCGGGAATTTTGATGTTTCTTGTTTGCCTTGGCATTTCCGGCCAGTTTGTCTGGGAGATTCAGGTTCGGGGGAATCATGCGGTCAGCACCGATGCCATCATCCAAACCTTACAGGAGGAGGGCTTGACCAGAGGTCGATGGAAAAAAAGCCTGAACCCTCAGATGCTGGCGATGAAGCTGCGGCTCAAGCATCACGAAATCAGCTGGGCGGCAATCAATCTGGTTGGCAGCGTTGCGGAGGTGGAGGTCAACGAGCGCATCGAAATTGGAGAGCTGCCAGAGGAACAAACACCGTGCAACGTGGTGGCAGCTCGCGGCGGGCAGATTGTTTCCATTCAGGTGTATGACGGGCAGAAGGTGCGCCAAAAAGGGGAAGCGGTTCGACAGGGTGAATTGATTGTCAGCGGTGTTGTCAAGAGCTTGGCAAAGGGCAAGACCATCCTTCGCCACGCCAGCGCGTCGGTGATGGCAGAATATCCGGAGCATAATCAAATCACCGTCCCGCTGACCCAAACGCTCAAGGTTCCGCAGGGAGGAATCCAGAACTACCGCTATCTGAATCTTGGCAGTCTGCGCCTGCCGCTCTTTCTGGCTCGAGAGCGAGGGCAGGAAGAATCGTTTGAGCGGGTGTTTACCCGACCCATGAGGGTTTGCGGGATTCCGTTGCCGTTTGATGTGACGATTTTGCAGGTGATTCCGGCAGAAAAAAAGACGGTCAGCATCACACCGGAGAAAGCACGAGAGCTGGCGCTGAGCCAGATGAGCGCATACGAAAAAAAGAACCCGAAGCGTACCGTAGTCGCACGAAAAATCCGTCAGCAAACCACCAATCAGCAAATCATCTTTGACATCGACTATACCTTCTGCGAGGACATCGCCCGGCAGGAACCGATTCTCCTCAATCATTCTGACGGAAACGGAAAATAAATTTGTAAAATTCGGTCGGCTGTGCTATCATGTTATGGGGAATTTTGGCGGGACAGCGGCCGGATGAAAAACGAGAAAACGGTCTTGGACAGGAATTTTGAAATCTGGCTTGTCATTTTTTAAAAAGTAGTTTCTAAATATACATTTTTGTGCTATAATATGAAGAAACAGAAATTCACCGACATCTTCTCGGTAGCAAACAGTTTGTCTGGAGGGAGCAAGCATCGAACAGATATTACAGATTGAAAAGATTGAACACGTTCTAATGCTGTTTGGCAATGCTGATCAGAATATCAGGATCATCGAAGAGCATTTTGGAGTGAATATCGTTTGCAGAGGAACCGAGGTTAAAATCACCGGAGAAAGTCAGGCAGTATCGATGGCACAGCGTACCATTGATACCCTGCTGGCGATGATTCTCAAGGATGGCAACCTCTCCGAGCAGAACATCCGCTATGTCATTACTCTGGTAGAACAGGGAAATGAACAGAGCATGGCACAGATGAACAGCAGCTGTATTGCGGTGACCCTCAAGGGAAAGCCGGTAAAGCCGAAAACGCTGGGTCAGAAAAAATATATCGATGCCATTGAAAACAACACCATTACCTTCGGGATTGGCCCGGCGGGAACCGGAAAGACCTATCTGGCGGTGGCAATGGCGGTGCGGGCTTTTCGCGATGAACAGGTCAGCCGAATTATCCTGACCCGTCCGGCGGTAGAGGCCGGAGAAAAGCTGGGCTTTCTGCCCGGCGACCTGCAGGACAAGGTTGACCCGTATCTGCGTCCGCTGTACGATGCCATGTTCGATATGATGGGCCCGGAAAATTTCCAACGCAATATGGAAAAGGGTGCGATTGAGGTGGCGCCTCTTGCCTATATGCGAGGACGCACGCTGGACGATTCGTTTATCATCCTCGACGAGGCGCAGAATACAACGCCGGAGCAGATGAAGATGTTCCTGACCCGTCTCGGATTTAATTCCAAGGCAATCGTGACCGGCGACATCACCCAGATTGACCTGCCGAATGCCGGACGCTCTGGTTTAATCGAAGCCGTGAAGGTGTTAAAAAATATTGATGACATCGCAATTATGCGTTTGACAGAAAAGGACGTTGTTCGGCACAAGCTGGTGCAGGACATCATTACAGCTTATGAGAGGTATCACAATAAGGAGGCGCGCAAATAACGCTATGGATGGAGTAAAGGTTTCAATTTCAAACAAACAAAAATCGGTCAAGATTCCAACAGGAATCCGTCTGCTGGTTCGCCGCTGCTGTAGTGCAGTTTTGACCATGGAAAAATTTGAGGGAGCAGCAGAGGTCAGCGTCAGCTTTGTTGACAACGAGCAGATTCGTCAGCTCAACCGGGAGTTCCGTGATAAGGACACCGCTACCGATGTTCTTTCCTTCCCTTTGGGCGAAAACGGAGTTTATGACTATAACAATGAGACAGGGGCTTATATGCTGGGCGACATCGTGATTTCGGTTCCTCGTGCAATCGAGCAGGCACAGATGTATGGACATTCCCTGCGCCGCGAAATCGGCTTCCTGACCGTACATTCCATGCTCCACCTGTTGGGCTATGACCATGAGGGGGACAATCTGGAAGCTCTCCGCATGAGAGAAAAAGAAGAGCTGATTCTCACCAAGCTGGGACTTCAGCGTGATATGAGCTTCGTCGGAGAAGAAGATGCAGAGAATTAGGAGCTTTTTTGCTTCTTTTCGGGCTGCAGCCCGCGGAATCGGAGTGTCTGTTTTCAACGAACGCAATCTCCGGTTTCACTTGGTTGCCGCAGCCTTCGTTTTGCTTCTTCGCTCCGGCTTTGAGCTGAGTGCCGCTGAGGATGGGGTCCTCTTCCTGACGATTGGCTCTGTGATAGCAGCGGAGCTTTTGAATACTGCCATAGAGCGTGCAGTGGATTTGTGCAGTCCCGACCGCCATCCGTTGGCGGCTTGGGCAAAGGACGCCGCAGCCGGAGCGGTGCTGGTTCTGGCAATCTCTTCGGTGGCGGTCGGGATCCGCCTGTTTTGGCGTCCGCCGGTGCTTCGGTCGATGTTGGACGGCCTGCTTGCCAGCCCGTTATCATTCGCAGCTTTGCTGGCAGCGGTAGGGCTGGGCGTGTGGTTTGTGTTCTTCTTTGGAGAATCTTCCGGCCACAGTCAAAAGTAAAGGATTTATGTTGAGAAAATAAGGAAAGGCAGGATCGCCATGACAAAATCGGCATTTGTTGCCATTGTAGGAAAACCGAATGTGGGAAAATCCTCCCTGCTGAATTTGCTGGTAGGAGAAAAGATTGCAATTATCTCGGACAAGCCGCAGACAACCCGTACCCGTATCACCGGAGTGCTGACCGAGGGCGAGGTACAGCTGGTCTTTATCGATACCCCCGGACTGCATAAGCCCAAAAATAAACTGGGAGACTATATGGTAAAGCAGGTGACCGATTCGGTGGGAGATGTCGACTGTGCAATCTTTGTGACAGACCCACTGGGAGAAATCACCGAAGCGGAGCAGCAGTTGATTGAAAATATCCGCCAGCTGCATCTGCCTGCTATTTTGGTCATCAATAAAATTGACACCCTCACCAACAAAGAGGACATGGTCAAAAAGATGGTTGCCATCTCGGAGATGTACCCGTTTGAGCAGGTGGTTCCCATCAGCGTTCGGGAGAAGGACGGCACCGATTTGCTGCTTTCTCTGATTCAGGAGCAGGCACAGGAGGGACCGCACTTTTTCCCAAATGATGCGCTCACCGACCAGCCGGAAAAGGTGATTGCGGCGGAGATTATCCGCGAGAAGGTTCTGCAGAATATGCGCGACGAAATCCCGCACGGAACCGCTGTCGTCATCGAGCGGATGCGTGAACGCCCGGACAAGGAAATCATGGACATCGATGCGACGATTCTCTGTGAAAAATCCAGCCACAAGGGTATGATCATTGGCAAACAGGGCAGTATGCTCAAAAAGATTGCCAGCCAGTCCCGCGAGGAGTTGGAGAACTTTTTGGAGGTTCGGGTCAATTTGCAATGCTGGGTCAAGGTTCGTGAGGACTGGAGAAACAGCGAATTTTCGATTCGCGATTTGGGCTTTAATTAATCGTCTTTTCCCCGCAGTGTCGGAATAACCGGGCTTGCTTTGGGAAACACTCTCCTTTGTAACAATCGCTTTTACGGGGGACTGTGTATGAAAAGGCCAATCGAAGAGGAGCGGGATGCTGCTCTGTTTTCAGCGTGGGAACAATTTGTCCGAACCGGCAGGGTTTGTGATTATCTGAGTTATTGTCAGCAGAACAGCTGCTGGACAAGCAGCATAGAAGGGACAGAAGCAGATGCAGGTGACAGCAAACGGATTGGTGATTCGGGAAAAGATGCTGAGCAACGATAACCGCCTTCTGACGATTTTAACAGGGGAGTACGGATTGGTTAGAGCCTTTGTGAAATCGGTCAAAAAGCTGGGTGGTTCTGTCAGCGCCGCCACGGATTTGTTTGCCTATTCTTCGTTTGTTCTGTTTCACAACAAAGACCAGTACAGCGTCAACAGTGCGGAGCCCTTGCAGATGTTCTACCATCTTCGGGATGATTTGGAAAAGACAAGTCTGGCAACCTATCTGGCAGAGCTGGCAGGAGAGCTGGTTCAGGAAGGAGAACCGGCGCAGGAGCAGCTGAGTCTTTTCCTCAACTGCCTGTATCTGCTCGAGCAAAACAAGCGCACTCCGGTGTTCATCAAGCCTGTTTTTGAGCTGCGCCTCATGACAATGTCCGGCTATATGCCGGATTTGGTTGGGTGTCAGAACTGTGGAGAATATCAAGCAGACGGATTTTTCTTTTTTCCGTCTACGGGAGCTTTGCTCTGTAACCGCTGTTCGCATCAAATCGACCCGCAAGGGGCAATCGCGCTGACCCAAGCTCAGCTGGCGGCAATGCGGCACATTATTTATTCCGAGCCCAATCGGGTCTTTCAATTTAAAATGTCGGAGGAGGGACTGACCAATCTGGGCAGAATTACCGAGCGGTATCTTCTGACCCAGCTGGACCGGCAGTTCCCTTCCCTTGATTTTTACCACAGCCTGTATTCCTTTCAGCTGACGATGCCAAAGGGACAGGCTGACCAGAAACCAGAAACATAAAGGATGTGAAACTATGTATCAGGCACAGCGATATTTTCGTGCACTGGAGCTTGACAAGGTGCTTTCTAAGCTGGCAGACCAGGCAAACTGCGATGACAGCAAACAGATGGCGCTCTCTTTGACTCCGCTGGAGGACTATGAGCAGGTCAAAGCCCTGATGCAGAAAACGTCCGATGCTTATATGCTGAGTGCAAGATATACGACACCGTCTTTACATAGACTGAAAAACTGTGAAGCCGCTCTGCGTAAATCGGAGAAAGGCTCGGACCTTTCTCTGAGAGAACTGATGGATGTCTCCTCCGTTCTGCACAATATCCGTTCGGTCAAAGATTGGCGCAAACGCTGCGAAGGGGAAAAGACCTCTCTGGACCTGCTGTTTGAGATTCTGACCCCGAACCGTGAGCTGGAGACAACCTTGGACAACGCCATTTTGTCGGAGGAGGAGCTGTCGGATGCAGCCAGCCGCGAATTGGGCGATCTGCGCAGAAAAATCAATCAGGCAAAGCTCCGAGTCAGAGAACGGCTGGACCACCTGATTAAATCCCCGAACCAGAGCAAGTACCTTCAGGAAGCGCTGGTTACCATGCGAGACGGCCGCTTCGTTGTTCCGGTCAAGAGCGAGTACCGCTCCGAAATCAAAGGCTTGGTTCACGACACCTCGGCAAGCGGAGCGACCATCTTCATCGAGCCGATGGCAGTCGTAGAAGCAAACAACGAGATTCGCGTCTTGCAGGCAAAGGAAAAACGGGAAATCGAAAGAATCATCACAGAGCTGTCTGCGCTGGTCGGTTCCTTTGCAGAGCCGATTCTGCACAGCTATCGGGCGCTGGTCGAAATCGATTTGTATTTTGCCAAGGCCTCGCTTGCATATAAGATGAAGGCAACGGTTCCAAATATTCAGAACAGCGGTCTCATTGAGCTGAAAAAAGCCCGCCACCCGCTGATTGACCCTGAAAAGGTTGTTGCCACCGATATTATTCTCGGACAGGATTTCAATACACTGGTCATCACCGGACCGAACACCGGCGGTAAAACGGTTACCCTGAAAACCATCGGTCTGATGACCCTGATGGCGATGTGCGGTTTGATGCTTCCGGTAGCAGAAAACAGCACCATTTCGGTCTATCAGAAGGTGCTGGTCGACATCGGCGATGAGCAGAGCATCGAGCAGAGCCTTTCGACCTTCTCGGCGCACATGACCAATATTATCTCGATTGTTGAGGAAGCAGATTCCGACAGCCTGATTTTGTTGGACGAGCTGTGTGCCGGAACAGACCCGGTTGAGGGTGCGGCGCTGGCGATTGCGATTATGGAGCGGCTGGCTCTGTACGGAGCGAAGCTGGTTGCAACAACCCACTACGCGGAAATCAAGGAGTATGCACTGCAAACCCCGAATGTCTGCAATGCAAGCTGCGAATTCGATGTGGAAACACTCCGCCCGACCTATCGTCTTTTGATTGGTATTCCGGGTAAATCCAATGCCTTTGCAATCAGCAAAACTTTGGGATTGCCGGACGAAATCATCGAGCAGGCCAAGGAAAACATCTCCGCGGAAAAGACCCGCTTCGAGGATGTTCTGGCTCAGCTGGACCAGGCGCGTCAGCAGCTGGAAAAGGAAAAGGAAGAGGTAGACCAGCTCAAGCTGGAACAGCTGGAATCCAAACGGACGCTGGAGCAGTACAAGCAAAAGACCTACAAGCTGATGGAGCGGGAGCTTCAGCAGGCGCAGGAGAAAGCAAACCGAATCGTTTCTTCTGCAAAAGCAGAATCTGCCAAGCTGCTGGAAGAGCTCGACGAGATGCGCCGCCAGAAGGAAAGCGAGGAGTTTTCCAAGCTGGTGCAGGGAGCGAAATCCTCCTATAAATCCAATATCAACCGTTTGGAGGATCTTGCAAATCCGGTCATCAATCGGATGAAGGAGGAATATATGCCGCCTCGCCCGTTCCGCAAAGGGGACATTGTTCTGGTTGTCCAACTCAACGAGGAGGGCGTGCTACTCTCTGACCCGGACAGCTCCGGAAATGTGCAGGTGCAGGCAGGCATCATCAAAACCAAGGTGCCGGTGACCGACCTGCGAATGGTGGACAAGAAGCGCCGCCGCCAAATCAACCGGATGGAGAAAAAGGCCAACGGCGGTGTCACCAAAACCCTTAATGATAAATCCCAGCGAAGCGCCAGCAGTGAGTTGGATTTGCGGGGACAGACCATCGAGGAAGGCATCATGATGCTCGACCAGTATATCGACAGCTGTCTGCTGATGGGCATCAAGACGATTACCATTATCCACGGAAAGGGAACCGGCGCCTTGAGAAATGCGGTGCAGCAGCATCTGAAAAATCATAAGGCAGTGCGGACCTTCCGCTTGGGTGTTTATGGGGAAGGCGAGGATGGTGTTACCATCGCGGAGCTCAAGTAAATCGCACAACTGCGGACGGCTTTGTTCCGAAGGAGAACTTTCGGAATCAGCTGTTCACGAGGTGTAAAATGAAGGAAGTGCAAAACGGATGAATGGGATACTTCAGTATGCTTCCTGCGAACATCTCAGCAGGAACATCGAGATGCGGGGGCCTTTGCCCTCCACTCGGGAAATCTATAAAAATGCGCTGAACGTGGCATGGCCCTCTGCGGCAGAGTCGGTGCTGGTCAGCTTGGTCGGTTCCATCGATACGATGATGGTTGGCGGTTTGGGCCCGGTTGCGATTGCGGCGGTCGGCTTGACCAACCAGCCGAAATTTGTCCTCTTGGCATTGATTATGTCCCTCAATGTCGGCGTCACGACGGTAGTGGCAAGACGAAAGGGCCAGCAGAATCAGGAAGGCGCCCAGAAATGTCTGCGCGTTGCCCTGATGATTTCCTTTGGACTTGCGCTGATTCTTTCCACGCTGGGCTATCTGTTTGCAGAGCCGATTATGCAGTTTTCCGGCGCCCAGCCCGATGTCATGGAGGACTCGGTGGCATATTTCCGCATCATCATGATGGGCTTTGTGCCGATGTGCATCGGCTTGACCATCAACGCGGCGCAAAGAGGTGTGGGCAATACCCGCATTTCGATGACGACCAATATGACTTCTAACATTATCAATCTGATTTTTAACTATCTGCTGATTCACGGCAAGATGGGCTTTCCAAGGTTGGAGGTTCGAGGTGCGGCACTGGCAACGATTCTGGGCAGTACGGTAGCCTGTCTGCTCTCGATTCGCTCGGTGCTGAAAGCGGACACCTATCTGAAGCTGTCAATCAAAGACCGCTGGGGAATGGACCGCGAAACGCTGGACAGCATCTGGAAGATTAGCTCCAGTGCGGTCGTCGAGCAGATGTTCATGCGGTTTGGATTCTTTACTTATGTGAAGGTTGTTGCAAATCTTGGTACCGTTGCGTTTGCAACCCACCAGATTTGTATGAATATCATCAACCTGTCCTTTGCCTTCGGCGATGGCTTTAGTATTGCGATAGCTTCGCTGGTGGGACAATCCTTGGGTGCGAAGCGTCCGGATATGGCGAACCTCTATGTGAAGGTCAACAAGGTGCTGCTCTATCTGATTTCCGGCACGCTCTCGGTAATTTTCATCGTGTTCCGCTATCAAATTGTAGGTCTGTTCACCGAGGAGGCTGCCATCATTGCCGAAGCCGGCAACCTGATGCTCATTATCGCTGCCACCACCGTCATCCAGACGTCGGGTCTGTCCTCGACAGGCTGTCTGCGCGGAGCCGGTGATGCCAAATATATTGCAAGAACAGCCTTTATCAGCATCGCGATTGTTCGTCCGCTGTCCGCATGGATTCTTTGCTATCCGGTTGGACTTGGACTGGTGGGTGCGTGGATGTCCTTCTTTATTGACCAGAGCCTGCGCTGCATCCTCAACGGAAGCCGTTTCCGCAAAGGAAAGTGGGCAGAGATTGTGGTATAGCAATCGACACTGTTTCAGCCAAAACTTTATCGGAGCTTCCGATAAGTTGATATATTATTTTGGGAGGTTATAGTCATGGATGTTTTTAAAGTAGCAAATTACAAGGAATATCTCTTTGACACAGCAAAGACCATTTTCGGAATCGATAGCCCGAGCGGCTATTATCACGCGGTCATCAAGGAAGTAGAATCCATCGCCACCGGCATGGGCTACAAATTTGAGCAGATCGAAAAGGGATGCGGAATCATCACCATCGAGGGTGAGGACAACAGCAGAACCGTTATGCTGTCTGCTCATGTAGATACCCTTGGTCTGATGGTTCGCTCCATCACTGCTTCCGGCGATTTGAAATTCACCAAGGTTGGTGGCCCAATCATGCCGACCTTGGATGGCGAGTACTGCCGCATCCACACCAGAGATGGCAGAGTTTACACCGGTACCATCATCTGCGAAAGCGCAGCAGTTCATGTTCATCCGGATGCTTCCACCAAAGCAAGAGATGAGGATACCATGATCATCCGCATTGATGAGCAGGTTCACAGCAAGGAAGATGTTCTCAAACTGGGTATCCAGGTTGGAGACTACATCTGCTACGACCCGAAAACTGTCGTAACAGAGAGCGGATTCCTCAAATCCAGATTCATCGATGATAAGGGCAGCGTAGCTTGTCTGCTGACTGCTCTGAAAATCATGCACGATCAAGGTCTGAAACCACAGTACAAAACCAAATTCTTCATCTCTGTATTTGAAGAGGTTGGCCATGGCGCATCTTACATTCCGGAGGATGTTTCCGAGATTCTGGCTGTTGACATGGGCTGCATCGGTCTGGACCTGACCTGCACCGAATACGATGTTTCCATCTGTGCAAAAGATTCCGGCGGTCCATACGACTACGATATGACCAGCCGTCTGATCGAGCTGGCAAAAGAAAACGAGCTGAAATATGCAGTTGACATCTACCCAAGATACGGCTCCGATGTCGGTGCAGCTCTGCACGGCGGCCACAACATCAAGGGCGGTCTGATTGGTCCTGGCGTTCATGCTTCCCACGGTATGGAAAGAACCCATTACTCCGCCCTGGAAAACAGCATCAATCTGGTTCTGCTCTATCTGGGCTGCAAGAAATAATCGGATTGGTTTGAAAATCGAAAAAGCCCGTCTGGGCTGAATCGATTCGCAAAAAAGAAAATTATCAAGATAAGACCTCCCTGCGTAGGACGAATAGACCTGCGCAGGGAGGTCTTGTTATATTCTGACGCAAAAATCAAAAAACAGCTCCATGATTTTCGGGCTTGCTGTCGCGATATTTTTAGCGTCCATTTTCTTTGACAAGTAGAGCAGTTTGCGGGAATTTTTCCCCCTTTTGATACTGGCAAAGAAAATCTGACGGAATTTGTAGGATTGTGTATTTTTGATCTGGGAGTAAATATGACGATATGGTGAATCGATAGACTCGGAGAACGAGAAAGAAAATATCGATTGGGCGCGCTATTGTCATAGTAGTATAATTATCTCGAAAAAAATGTAAAAAATCAACAAAGCAGGACACCACAACACTAGCAAGGAGGAACGCTCAATGAAGATACAAATTGTGTCCAGGTTCTTGGGCTCGGGAAAAACAACCTTTCTAAACCGCTATTTGACCTTCCTGCAAGGCAGCGTCGCTGTCATTGAAAACGAGTTTGGCCCTGCCGGTTTGAATGCACTTCGACTTTACGCCAAAGAATCTTAGCATCACAGAATTGAATCAGGAAACAGCAGGGAAGGTCGTGCTCATTGGCTGTGGACTGAACAAGGAGCGCCTGCATCAGCTGTTTCGCTGATGGCGCTCAAAAGATTGCCTTTTTAGGGGAAGCCTGACTGCACTTGTGCGCCGCTGATAAAAAGGTTATCAAAAACAAGACAACCGCAGAGCTGGGTATTGCAGCAATGGTTTCCCTTACCGATATGGCAACCGCTAACAACACCGTTTCCATTCTGATCAACGGTTCCGTTGCCAAGGAAATCAGCGAGGAATACCAGATCGACCCAAAAAGAACCGCTTCTATTCTGGACATTTTCTCCTGCGTATGGCAGGGACTTCTGCCATACAGCGCACAGATTCTGTTTGCTTGCGCACTGATTCCAAACCTCGACAGCCCATTCCAGGTGATTTCGATGTGCTGGTACCAGTACCTGCTGGCAATTTTTGCAGTTCTCTCTACCCTGATGGTAAGCAAAAAAGGGGTTGCTAAGGCTCAGGCAAAGGTTCAGACTGCAAAATAAGTTCGAGTGACACAGGGGGGAGAATTTCCATGAAGGATTTGATTGAGCAGTACGGCAAGGGTCTGGTGATAAAAAAGGACGAGCTGACTGCCATAGAGCGTACCAAGCTGTTTGATGAAGGAAAGCCGATTGACCGTATCCCGTGCTGTCTGGATAGCGGAGAAACGATGGCACCGCTGCTGGGACTTTCCATCGATGATTACTATCATTCGTCCCAGTTGATGTGTGATTTGGAGGTCTATCTCCACGAAAACTTCCATTCGGACGGAGCAGGACTTTCTACCACACTGCGCGGAATGGCTGAGGCGATGGGTTCGGAGATTCGTTACTTCGACAACAATATTGCCCAGCTGAAAAAACCGGCTGTTCCCAGCTGGCGTGACGTGGACAGCGCAAAGCTGGTCGATGTAGATAAGGACGGCCGACTGCCGATTATCTTAGAAGGCTTGCGTCTGGTCAAAGAGAAGCTCGGTGACAAGGTGCCGATTAGCGGTACCGTCACAGGACCGTTTACCATCGCGGCGATGGTGATGGGTACAGAGCAGCTGATGATTGGCATGATTAAAAAGCCGGAAAAAATCAAACAGCTGATGGAGGTCATCACCGAAAACAACAATCGCTACATTCAGCGACTGATTGATATGGGTGTTGGCATTGGCTTTGCAGACCCGGTTAGCTCGACTGCGCTCATCAGTGTGAAGCAGTACGAAACCTTCTCGCTGCCATATTTCCAGAAAAACGTCGACTTCATTAAAAAGCAGGGAGCAGGCTGCGGCTTGCATATTTGCGGCACAAGCCGTGGCTTGTGGGAGTTGCTGAACAATACCGGAATCGGCACCTTTGGTCTGGACAACGTAGAGGATATGCAGGAGGCCAAAGAGGTTCTGGGAAGCCATATGTGTATTCAGGGCAACGTGCCTCCGGTCGAGGTAATGCGTATGGGTACACCGCAGGATGTCCTTTGTTTGGCAAGAGAATGTATCCGCAAAGCATACGATTCTCCGAAGGGCTTTGTTTTGACCTCCGGCTGCCAGATGCCGATGGGTACTCCGCGGTAGAATATGACAGCATTGATGAATGCTGCCCGCATTTTTGGTCAGTATCCGCTGAATTTAGACCTGCTGTTTGACCAGGCAGAATAAGCCCGATTTCGAAATGAGTTCTCTCTTTTTCACAGCCTAGTGATAAAGGCAGATGAGGAATTTGCTCCCGTCTGCCTTTCTGCACTTTCTGGAACAAGAGGAAAACTTCCGGAAAGGAGAACGATATGAAAGAAATCACATCCGCTCAGCTGCTGGCAGGTAGCTTGAACCATCAGGTGATGCCGCGTGTTCCCTGTATCTGCCCCGGCGGCATGATGAATATGATGACGGCAGAGCTGATGGAGCTTGCACAGGTATGGTGGCCGCAGGCACATACCGATGGAAACTTGATGGCAACCTTGGCTGAAGCAGCCTATACTGCCGGCATTTTTGACAATATCGGTATCCCGTTTTGTATGACGGTGGAAGCAGAGACAATGGGTTCTTCTGTGGATTTAGGGGACCGCCTTACAGAGCCAAGAGTAATCGGTTATGCAGCTTCTTCTGTGGAGCAGTGGGAGCAGATTCAAGAGCTTTCTCTGGAAAACGGCAGAATCCCCGCAGTCTTGCAGGCAATCAAAAAGATTAAGTAGGATTGTCCCGATGCTGCCGTGATGGGAAATCTGACAGGGCCAATCAGCCTTGCTTCTTCGCTGGTGGATGCCTCCGGCTTTTATAAGAATTTGCGCAAAAAACCGGAAGCCGCGAAAAAGGTGATGGAGCGGGTAACGGAAGGCTTGCTGTGCCTCGGAAAGGCGCAGATTGCTGCCGGTATTTTATCACCATCTCTGACCCGAGCGGTACAGGAGAAATCTTGGGCCCTCGTCTGTTTGAACAATATGCTCTGCCTGCACTGAATACACTTTGCAGCCAGCTGCGTCCGCTGTGCAAGGGTGTCATTGTCCATATCTGCGGCCAGCTCAAGAGCATCTATCCTCAGCTTCAGCAGCTTCAGTGCAGTGCCTTGAGCGTGGATGCGGTCGTAAATCTGAAGCAGCTTCGCCGTGAGGTTCCGGGCAAGGTCATCATGGGAAATGTGAGCACCTTTGCGCTGGCAGCGGGGAAACAGGATACCATCCAAGCGCTGTGCCAACGGGTCGAATATCTTAGCTCCGGCGTGCGGACTTGGAACCACCACCACAATCGACAGTATCCGCATTATGATGAATACGGCAAAGCAAGCAATGGGGGAAAAATCCGATGCTGAAAATTAGTCCAAATGGACAGCAGAATATTTTGGAATGTATGCACAGGATTGGTGTTTTGCCCGAAAGCCCCTGTAATGAAAAGGGACTCTGCGGTAAATGCAAGGTGCGTATTGTAAGCGGCAAGGTGAGCGAACCCACCTTGCAGGAGCAAAAGCTGCTGACCCAGCAGGAGCTTTCGGAGGGCGTGCGTCTGGCCTGCCTGACCCTTCCGTTGGAGGAGCTGCAAATCGATGCGCTGGACCTGATGTCAGAACAGAACAGCTGTGTTCTTTCTGCCGGGGAGATGCCGGAGCTGAATCTGCACCCTGCCGTTGCATTAAAATCCATCTTCTTGGAAGCACCTACCCTTGCAAAGGCTACTTGCCTGTGTGACCCATTGGACCGTCCATGTACTCTTGAGGCGCTGCGCAAGCTGCCCGGCTATACCAGAAAACAGGTGTTTGCCGTTTGCTCCGAACAGCAGGTACTGGACCTTCGGGAGGACGATTGCATCTATGGCGCGGCTATCGATATCGGAACCACCACCGTTGCAGTTGCGCTTGTAGAGCTGTCCACAGGTGAGACAGTCGCAGAGGATGGCTTTGTCAATCCTCAAAAAGCCTTATCGATGGTTTGGCAAAGGGAATGGAAAAGGCTGGGAAGCTCTATGAGAAGGAAGAATACTTTGTTCCGGAGCTGCTGATCTGCTCCGATGCAATGTACAATGGCCTCGAGGTGATGAAGCCTTATCTGAAGCCAAACGCAACAGAGCATAAATGCCCTGTCGTAATCGGTGTTGTAGAGGGTGATACCCACGATATCGGAAAAAACCTGGTCCGCATTATGATGGAAACCGCAGGCTTTGATGTGTACGACCTTGGCAGAGACGTTGCAGTAGAGGATTTTGTCGGCAAGGTCAAGGAAATCGGCGGAGGCATCGTTTGTATGTCCACCCTGATGACCACCACAATGTCGAATATGCAACGCATCATCGAAGGTCTGCAGGCAGCAGGAATTCGTGACAAGGTAAAGGTTATGATTGGCGGAGGACCACTCTCCCAGTCCTATGCTGACAAAATCGGCGCCGATGCCTACACCAGCAACGCTGCGGAAGCTGCTAAAAAAGCACAGGAGCTTGCACAACGGTTAGCATAAGAGGATACCCAAAAGGGCGGTACTGCATTAGCAGTACCGCCCTTTTCTAAGAATGATAAAACAGATTTTTTGAAGATTACTTCTCGTGCTTGCCCAAGCTGAAACCTCTGCCTTTTACCTCGTTGACCTCGTTGGCAACGATGAAAGCACGGGAGTCGATGCTCAGTACCAAATCGTTGAGTGCGGAAAGCTGACGGTTGGAGATGACAGTGAGAACCACTTTCTGGTCCTGCTTTTTTAGACCGGTTGTTGCGTGAATCAGTGTAGAACCACGGTCGATTTTGCTGTGGATGGCTTCATTGATTTCCTCAAATTTCGGGCTGATAATCATAACCTGTGTCTGGTTCTGTCCCATAATCAAGACCTTGTTCATCACCAGGCTGGTCAGGAGAACGACCAGAATACCGTACAGAACCTGCTCGCTGGAGGAGTAGAAAGACTGGAGCAGCAGAAGAACGGTATCTCCTACATACAGCATAACCGGGATAGAAAGGCCAAACATCTTGTGCAGGATGATGGGAGGAATGTCCAAACCGCCGGTCGAGCCGCCGACCTTAATGACCATACCGACACCCACACCAATCAGCAAACCGGCATAAATGGAAGCGAGGAGCTTGTCGCTGGTCAGGGAGGTGATAAAAGGGATTTTTCCAAAGAGGGAGAAGAAGAACGGGTACAGGATTGTGCTCATGACGATGGTAGCGGCAAACTCTTTTCCCATGACCACTGCACCCAAAACGAAGAGAATCAGGTTGGAGGCCAGTACGCCAATATCAATGGAAAGTCCGAAGAAGTGCTGCAAAATCAGACCGATACCGGTTACCCCGCCGGAAATCAATCCGTTTGGCACTACGAACCCCGCTGTACCCAGCGCAAGAATTGCGTTGCCTACCAGGACAAACAAAAACATTTTAATCTTTTTTTCCATATTCATACTACCTTTCTTCTAGTCCATATTGGGCGAAGTCGTATTCGCTCCGATTCCCACAAACTATTTCTTATTATAGCACTATGCCTAAAAAGCAGGCAAGTCTTTGTGATAAAGCGAAAGAGTGAAAAATGACCAATTTGGGGGAAAAGAAAACAAAATCTCTATATCAAACAAAATCGACCGCAAATCGGACGGTCAAAATTTATGAATTAGCCATAATTGATTCAAGAATTTATGATAGGATACTATTATCAAATTGACCGTTCAGAGAGGAAGGAATCAAGCATGAATTGGTTTACCAAGATGATGTACGGAAGGTATGGAACAGACCAGCTGGGCTTTGTCATCCTGTTTTTGGCTTTGATTTTGAATATCGTCTATACCTTCACCAGATGGAATGTTCTGTATATGATTTCTACGGTGCTGATGGTGCTGTGCATTTGGAGGATTTTTTCCCGAAACATCAGCCGTCGGTATGCAGAAAACCAGAAGTACCTCCAGATGACAGCCCCGGTGCGAACTTCTGTTACCCGCTGGCTTGCACAAACACGGGATTTAAAGACCCATCGGCACTATCGCTGCCCGGAATGTCGGCAAAAAATCAGAGTGCCGAAGGGAAAGGGGAAAATTCAGATTACCTGTCCAAAATGCAGGCATGAATTTGTGAAAAAGACCTAATTTCAATCGTCAAAATTGGGAGTCACATTTTTACTATTTTCTTAAAAAAGCAAGGAATGGTGCGGTATTCTGCCAATTCGTGGAAAAAGAATCAACGAGAACAAAACTCCGGCTCTTTGGGCCGGAGCTTTTGAATATCATTTGCAAAAAAACAGGATTTAGGCTATACTAGGATTATCAGAATTTATGAGGAGGCCTGTCCATATGCTCGAGCAAAAGAAAAAGATGAAAAATCTTTTGATTGATGGAGCCATGTTTTTAGCAGGAAGCTTTTTGTTTGCAATTTCTATCGATACCTTTACCGCACCGAACCAGATAGCGGCCGGTGGTCTGACCGGTGTTGCTACCATGTTCAATCACCTGTTTGGAATCCCCATCGGTACTGCCAATATACTGATGAACGTCCCTCTGCTGATTTGGGCATATGTGGAGATGGGCTATCAAATCATCATCAAAACGGTGATTGCGACGCTGGTTTCCTCTGCGATGATTGATATTATGGTACCGTATCTCCCGCAGTATCAGGGCGACCCTCTGATTACCATTGTGTTCGGCGGCTGTCTGGCAGGCTTGGGACTGGCTCTCATCATGATGAGGGGTGGTACAACCGGCGGTACCGAGCTGGCGGCAAACCTGCTGGCACTGCACATCCGCGGCTTGTCCCTTGGCAAATTTATCATGATTATCGACCTGATCATCGTAATGGCTTCTGCAGTGGTTTACCACGATTACGAAAGCCCACTTTATGCCATCCTTGTCATCTACATTACCTCTAAGGTAATCGATGCGGTGCTATATGGTATGGACAGCGGAACGGGAAAGATGATGTTTATCATATCACCCAAGAACGAAGAAATCGCTCACCGCATTATGGAGGATTTGGAGCGCGGTGTTACCGAGCTTCACTCCCGCGGTGCTTACAGTAAAAAAGAAGGAACTGTGCTGTTCTGCGCTGTTGGCCGTCAGGAGGTTTATAAAACCTATGACATCATCCATGAAATCGACCCGGATGCCTTTATCGTGGTAAACGATGTCGGAGAAATCACGGGCTTGGGATTCCGGGATTTCCACCAGTATCGAAACAAAAGCAAGGACAAAAAGAAAAAGGACAAGAAAAACGCAAATCAGTAGCGGATTTTTCGGACAGGCTTTCGGGCCTGTCTTTTTTTCTGGAATAATGTTCCAGATTCATAAAACGAATTTTGTCGGAATTTCTCTTTTTTTGTAGATGGAAGTATGATATAATAGTCTTAAACTTTTGCAAAAAGGGGTGTCGTTCCTTATGATAACAAAATTGTGCACAAGCAAAATTGCAGCAGCTTTGACCTTGTCCTTGCTGCTGTTTCACACAACGGCTCCGCTGGCGGTCAGCGCAGATTACAACGACAAGAAGCAGGTGCTGAATACCGGGTTTGAGCTGGATACGGACCGCACCCTTGAAATTGCAAATCCGTCCAGCGATTGTTCGACTACTTACGAACATTACTATATTACCGGTTCCTCTGACCCGGATGCTCCGCTGACCTGCAACGGGGAAGAGGTGGCAGACCGCGGTGTGTACGGCTCCTTTGGAATCTATGCGCCGCTGGAAATCGGCGAAAATCGCTTTGTGTTTGAGAATGGGGCAGACTCGGTCACGCTGACTATCACCCGAACAAAATCCTCCGGCGGCGGGGAAATCACCACCATTACCAATCTGCGCAAGCTGGGCCCCTCCAGCGACGATGTTGTAAAATCCGGAGAGACCTACCGAATCCGCTGTACTGCACCGGCAAATGGTGAGGTAACCGCAACGCTGGACGGCAAAACCTATTCGCTGGAGCAGGAGGCCGTCGCTACTACCGGTGTGGAGGCGTACTACTCGAAAGAGATTACCCTGCCGGAAATAAAAAGCGGAACCATCAAAAATCTGGGGCAAATTACCTATCAGCTGACCTTCGATGGAAAAAGTTCCTCGGCGGCATCGGACGGAACGCTGTATCTGCTGGGAGAAGATGCACACTTGCTGGCAAGGGTCAACCAGAACGCGGCGATTCTGTATGAAAAAGGGGACAACAACTCCAACCATGTTTCGCTGATTAGCCGCGGTGCGGTAGATACCATTGAGGATGCCAATGGAGGTTACTTCAAGCTGGGGATGGGAAACTGGATTAGCAAATCCTATGTGGATATTCTGGACGATGGCACAACACAATGGAAAAACAAAGTCTCCTCCTCCAAATATAAAAAAGAAACGAAGGGCGAAAGCCTTGTCTTAAACGGAACTGCTTCGCCCTCCTTTAAGGCCTATCACACCAGCGAAAAAATTGTGATTTATCTCTACAACACGACTGGGGTAAAATCCCCCAAGCTGGACAGCGACCTTTTTTCCTCGGTCAAGGTAACCACCAAGTCGGGCCGCACAATGCTGGAGTTTTTCAAAAAAAAGGGTGTTTCGACGGTAGGCTATGATGTCAGCTTCGACGGAAAAGGGAAAACCACCATCTTCTTTAACCCGATGGCAGCCGGAGGAAGCGAATCCCAGCCTCTCAGGGAAATGACCATTGTGGTTGACCCCGGACATGGGGGCTTGGACAGCGGAGCTTTGGGAATCCTCAATGGAAAAGGGCCGGTCGAAAAGGATATTACCATGGCCCATGCTCTGGTGCTGAAAAACCGTTTGGAAGGTTTGGGAGCGAATGTCATTCTGTCGGTGCAGCCCGACCAGGATACCTCCCGAAAGGTAGAGATGACCGACCGTGTGGAAATGGCTCGAAAGGACAAGGCTGATTTTTATGTATCCCTGCACTGCAACAGCATCGATACCAATGCAAATGGCCTGAAGCCATCCGGCACCGAAATCTATTACTACGACAACAACTCCAAAATGCTGGCAAATTCGATTCTTGAGAAGATTGGCGAATACAACAATCGGTCGATGCGCAGCGTCATCCATGGCTACTTCTATGTCACCAGAAATCCAATCTGTCCTTCCATGCTGATTGAAATGGGCTTCATCAGCAACCCGAAGGAATACGATGAGCTGTGTACGCCGGAATCCATGTATCAAACCGCAAATGCGATTGCAGATGCGTTGATTGAATATTTGGACGAATAGCTCCGATGAAATATGAGCAGAGGTTTGCGGATTTTCCGCGAATCTCTGCTCGTTTTTATGCATGATATTTCCAGAAAAATCTACCTCGATTTGTAATAAGTGATGAAAAATCAAAAAATTCATAAAATGTTGTAGTAATTTTGCTCTTTTTTCGTCACTATATAAGAGAAGCAGTTATGCTCATGATTATGCGATATTTGTCTGTTTTACAGACCTACCTTTTTTGAAATTTAACACAATCACAAGGAGGCAGGATGATGCTGGAATTTATTTTTTCTTCTACCCTCGAAGTTTCGTTGGCAGTCTCGATTTTCTTGGCAGTCTTACTGAGCGTCCCGCAAAAATATCTGGACCGATATCTTCCTCGCAGCAGAAATCTGCTGTGGATGATTTTGGCAATTCGCTTGCTTTTTCCGCTTCAACCGGATTTCCGCCCGGTGACCGTTCGGTTTGTTGCACCGTATCGCCTGACCGGCTTGCCTCCGGAAACCAGAATGCCCAATCTTTCTTTGATTCAAATTCTGACGATGGTTTGGGCGTTTGGCGTCTTTTTGTACCTGCTGGTTCATCTGATTTGGTACAAGCGCTTTGAGCGGAGAATGGAACGGGGACGCGCGTTTTCCTCGCTGTCGCCGGCTCAGAGCAGACTTGCGAAGGAAACCTTCTATGAGGTCAAGTATGCGCTGGGCATCTATGACCCAATCTCTCTGTGGATTTCTTCCGAAGCATCCGGCCCGATGCTGCTGGGATTTTGCCATCCAAAGGTCGTGATTCCGGATTGTCCGATGGACCAGAAAAATCTGGAAATGATATTCCGACATGAACTGATGCACCACCGCCGCCACGATTCCTGGTATCGTCTCATGCTGCTGGGCGCATCCGCTCTGCACTGGTTCAATCCGCTGGTTTATTGGATGGCACGGCGCGCAGCGCAGGATTTGGAAAGCTCCTGTGACAGAAGCGTTGTGTCGGGACAGCCGCAGGAATTTGTGTGCGAGTATGCACAGGCTTTGCTCAATACCGCAAAATGCCTGATGAAGCGCCAGAATGTTCACCAGACCGTTTTGGTTTCTTACTTCTCCTCCGGAGCGCAGCGCCTGAAAAAACGCTTTGCCGAGCTGTTTTCTCCTGCCCGAAAGGCTGGTGTGTGCCTGATTGTTCTTTCTGCGCTGTTCGTGGTGTTCAGCAGCAGCTTGGTGTTTGTACAGGGCAACGACCAGAATCTGGAATGGGCAGAGAAACTCAAGGTTGGAGATATTTCCTCCATCAATATCGCGCAGGAACAGGATCTCCAGATGGGAACAGAATATTATTCTGCGCAGGTAAAGGATGATTTTGTGGACTGGCTTGGAAACATTAACTTCAAGCCTGCTCTGTATCAGGCTCGCAATCGCACCGAAAAGGAGCGGATGTATGTGACCCAAAAGGATGGCAGCCGCAAAAGAGTGTCTGTTTTCTCGGACGGAAGCATTCAGGTGGACGGCAAGGAATATTGGACCTATCATTCGTGATGCGGTTTGTTTGTGATAATTTTAAAAAATACCCGTATGGGATTGGTTGTAATGATTGAGATAGTGTGATATAATAGGGTGTGAAACAAGGAAATGATGTCCTGCTTTGAAAAGGGACAGGATGCAAAAACACATTGTCTACTGTCGAATTTACAAAATCAGAGGGAGCTGTCCTCACAAGGGAGGATTGCTTTTTTGAATTTTGCTACAGGAGGAATCTACATGAATGTTGAAAATAATCGTCAGTCTTCCGGCAGCCTGAAAATCTCTCAGGAGGTTTTGGCGACCATTGCAAACTTTGCCGCAGAAGAAATCGACGGCGTTGTTTCTTTGGCAGATACCTACACCCCAATCAAAAGCCTGCTGAGAAAAGGCAGCATCGCAAAACCAATTCAAATCAGCCTGAATGATGATGTTGCAGTTGTGGATATCAGCGTCAATCTGAAATATGGGGCAAATATTCCGGAAGTTGCAGAAACACTGCAAAAAGCAGTGAAGGATGCGGTTCAGAATATGACCGGCATCACCGTTTCCAAGGTGAATGTCCATGTTGCAGGCATCGTGTTCCCACAGTCTCCGGCAGCTCCGGCTGTCCCGGCAGAACAGTAATCAACAAGGGCGGCGCCCTTTGGCCCTAAGCCGTAGGGAGCCGCTTTTCTTTGACCCAAAAGCTTGAAGTTTGACAAAAAAACAGAGCAGGTTTTGTGCCGCCGGCATGAAGCCGGAAAGGATGAATTTTTATGACAAGACATGAATCCCGTCAGGAGGCTTTTTGTCTGCTGTTTGAAAAAACTTTTACCGATATGGATATTGACGAGATCATCCAAGGCGCAACCGAAACCAGAGAATTGAGCGTCAATGACTTTACCTTGCAGCTGGCAAAGGGAACCGTAGAGCATCTGGATGAAATCGATGCCCTCATTGAGTCCAAGCTGAAAAACTGGAAGCTCTCGCGTATTTCCAAGGTTTCGCTGTCGATTCTTCGTATGGCAGTGTATGAACTGAAATACCTTGCAGATGTTCCTGCCAGCGTTGCAATCAACGAAGCAGTCGAGCTGGCCAAGCAGTATGCCAGCGAGGATGACTATTCCTTTGTCAACGGTGTACTGGGTAATGTTGCCAAAGAGCTTGACGCAGAGAATCAAACAGGAAAAGAGTAAACCATCAGGACAGGGTGAACAGAAATGGCTATTTATCTGGGAATCGATACCAGTAACTATACGACCTCGGTGGCGGCTTTTGATACACAGACAGGTCAAATCGTCCACCGGAAAAAGCTGTTGCCAGTGGCCCAAGGCACTTTGGGACTCAAGCAAAGTGATGCCGTGTTTGCTCATGTAAAACAGCTCCCGCAGTTGCTTGAGGAGCTGTTTTTTGCGTTACCGGAAAATCAGCTTGCGGCAGTCGGTGTTTCCGTGCGTCCAAGAGACCAGGAGGACTCCTATATGCCGTGCTTTCTGACCGGAAAGCTGGCAGCCAGCGCCATCAGCAGCGCCAACCACATCCCAATGTACGGCTTTTCCCACCAGTGCGGTCATATTGTGGCGGCGCTCTATTCCGCAAAGCGTCTGGATTTGATTGGACAGGAGTTTGTTGCCTTCCATTTTTCGGGAGGCACAACAGAATGTGTCCATGTTGAGCGAGGAGAGGATGCGGTTCTGTCGGTCAACATCCTTTACCACTCTCTTGACCTGAAATGCGGACAGGCAATCGACCGCGTGGGAACCATGATGGGACTTTCCTTCCCGGCAGGGCGCGAGCTGGATGCTCTGTCGCGGAATGCAGACCGCCGCTTCCCAATCAAAACGACCTTCAAGGACGGGAACTGTTGCGTGTCCGGCTTGCAGAATCAGTGCGAAAAGCTCTGGAAGCAGGGAGAAAGCCGAGAAAATGTCGCGCGGTTCTGCATCGATTCGGTCTGCAAAATCGTAGAACAAATGACACAAAATGTTCAAGCGCAGTATCCGGGTCTGCCTTTGATTTTTTCCGGCGGCGTGATGTCGAATAGCCTGATTCGGGAAAAAATTGCAAAGGAGTATCACGGATACTTTGCCGAGCCCGAATTTTCGGCTGACAATGCTGCCGGAATTGCAATCTTGGCAGCGATTCAGGATGGGGTCGATCTCTATGAATAGTATTCTTACCGTTTCGCAGCTGAACTGTTATGTCAAAAGCGTGCTGGATGGAGATATCCGCCTGCGCGACCTGATTCTGCGCGGGGAGATTTCCAACTTCACCAACCATTATCGAAGCGGCCATCTTTATTTTAGCCTCAAAGAAGGAAACTGTAGCATCCGCTGCGTGATGTTTGCAAAGTATGCAGGGGATTTGCTTTTTGACCCGGAAAATGGTATGGCAGTCATCGTTCGAGGTGCTGTCTCCTTGTACGAACGGGACGGCAGCTATCAGATGTATGTCTACGATATACAGCCGGACGGCAAGGGTGCGCTTCAGCTGGCATACGAACAGCGCTATCGCAAACTGGAGCGAATGGGGATTTTCCGCGCGGAACGAAAGAAAGAGATTCCACGCTTTCCGGAACGAATCGGTATCGTCACCTCCGAAACAGGAGCAGCCTTGCAGGATATCCTCAATGTCCTGTCTCGGCGCTATCCGCTGGCCCATCTGATTTTGGCTCCGGCGCTGGTGCAGGGAAAGGAAGCGGCAGCATCGCTTACCAATGCTCTAAAACAGCTGGATGAGACCGGAAATTGTGATACCATCATCATCGGCAGAGGCGGCGGTTCTATGGAGGACCTGTGGTGCTTCAATGAGGAACCGCTGGTTTTGCAGGTCGCTGCCTGTAAAACCCCTATCATCTCCGCAGTGGGACACGAGACGGATTTCACGCTGTGCGATTATGCCGCAGATTTGCGTGCTCCGACCCCATCGGCAGCAGCAGAGCTGGTCAGCGAGGACTTGACGAATATTTTTACAATGTTGAATCGCTGCGAAGAGCGGATTGAGACAGCAGCAGAACATCAGCTGTCCCAGTTTAATCAGCGGTTAAAACGGGTTTTATCGTCAAGATGCTTCTCTGAACCGGAAAAAGCCCTCGAAAGTCATACAAAAATTTTGGAATATCTTGCAAAATCGATTCATTTTTCGATGAATAATGTTATAATAAATGAGAGGGAACAGCTTGTACTGCAAAGCGCCCGACTCGACGCGCTGAATCCGCTGGCTCGGCTTGCATCCGGCTACAGCGTTACGCGCAAAGATGGACAGACCGTTCATTCCGTCGAGCAGGTTACAGTGGGGGATTCTCTGGAAATCCTGTTGCAGGACGGCATCCTCCATGTAACGACCGATCAGATTTCTTCCATCAAAGGGGGACCAATACAATATGCCAGAAAAACTCAGCTTTGAAGAATCGCTTCGTCGCCTGGAGCAGATTGCCCAAACACTGGAAAGTGGACAAGCCGGCTTGGACGAGTCGATGGAACTTTATGCGCAGGCAGCAAAGCTGATTGCGTTTTGCCAGAAAAAGCTGGACAATGCTCAGCTGAAGATGGAAAAGCTGAAGATTCAGCCGGCTGCACCGGCTCTTCCGGAGGAGGCAGAGAAAGATGAATAGTTTAAAAATACAGCTGGAAGCCTATGCAAATCTGACCCAAGAGGCTTTAGAACGGTTTCTTCCCGACAATGGAAACGAGGACACCGTTACCTCTGCGATGCGCTACAGCCTTCTGGGTGGAGGAAAGCGTCTGCGTGCGGCGTTGGCTCTTGCATTTTGTAACGCACTGGGAGGAAAACAGGACGATGCCATCGTTTTTGCCTGTGCGCTGGAGATGGTGCACGCATACTCTCTAATTCACGATGACCTGCCCTGTATGGATGACGACGATATGCGCCGCGGTCTCCCTTCCTGTCATATTGCTTTTGGGGAACCGGTTGCGCTGTTGGCTGGCGACGGTTTGCTGACCAAAGCCTTTGAAACACTTTCCTACAGCCAGCTTCCTCCGGCTCAAATTGTACAGGCGGTCGCTATTCTGGCAAAAGCAGCCGGACATTTGGGAATGATTGGCGGACAACGGCTGGATTTGGAAAACGAAACGATAACTGCCTCGATTGAGCGGGTGGAGCAGACCAACCGTTTAAAGACCGGTGCGCTGATTTCTGCCGCGGTGGCGCTTGGCTGTATTGCCGCAGGAGCGGATGCCAAAACAATGGGCTTTGCGGAATGCTATGCCCAGCACATTGGAGCGGCCTTCCAAATCACAGATGATATTTTGGACTGCACCAGCAGCCAGGAGGAATTGGGAAAACCCATTGGCTCTGATGCCCAAAACCATAAAACGACCTATGTTTCGATGTATGGAATCGAAGAGGCCAGAACAATTGCGGAACATCGCATTGAGCAGGCCAAGCAGGCGCTGGATGCGATAGACGGTTGTTCGACACAAACAACAGGGTTTTTGTATGAGTTGGCTGATTATATCCTGACCCGTCGCTCTTAATACGAACGGGTGGGGATTATCAAAGCTGAAGGATGGTTAGATGGAAACAGTACGAATGATTATGAGCAATTATTATATTGATGTTGCGTTCTTTTCTTGGCTTGCCGCACAAGTTCTCAAAACACTGCTGACCTTTGCCCTGACCAAGGAGATTGTCTGGGAGCGCATGGTTGGTGCTGGCGGGATGCCCAGCGCGCACTCGGCGCTGGTCTGCTCGCTGACCGTTGCGCTGGAACGCAAGCTGGGATTTTCTTCCCCGGAGTTTGCCCTGTCACTGGCATTCGCGGCGATTGTAATGTATGACGCGATGGGCGTTCGGCGCGCAGCCGGAGAGCAGGCAAAGGTTCTGAACAAGCTGGTTGCCATGACCTCGGATAACCTGCGGGAAATGTTCGCACCTCAGAAAAAGGTGGACATCCGAAACCTGTTCAATCGGCGCAAAGCGATGGTTCCGGACCCGGAGGATGCGCGAAAGATGGAGGAGGGCAAGGCCCTGCTCAAGGAATTGCTTGGGCACACTCCGCTTGAGGTTCTGGCTGGAGCAATCTTGGGCAGCGTGATTGCGATGCTGGTACCGGTATTTTAAATAGGACAAGGAGTATCTGACAGATGAAGTCAAGTATACTTGATAAAATCTCTTCACCAAAAGATATCAAAAAACTTTCCTTCGAGGAGTTGGCCCCTCTGTGTACCGAGATTCGGCAGCTTTTGATTGAAACTACCGCAAAAACCGGAGGCCATCTGGCGTCCAATTTGGGTACCGTTGAGCTGACGGTTGCACTTCACCGAATCTTCGAATGTCCGGATGACCAGATTGTTTGGGATGTCGGACACCAGTGCTACACCCATAAGCTGTTGACCGGACGCAAAGAGCGCTTTTCTACCCTGCGTCAGGAAAACGGCTTGTCCGGCTTTCCGAAAAGGAAGGAAAGCATTTATGATGCCTATGTTTCCGGACATTCCAGTACATCTATTTCGGTCGCCTCGGGTTTGGCACGCGCCAAAAGCCTGAAGCACGACCCGCACCATGTAATCGCCGTGATTGGTGACGGTGCGTTTACCAGCGGTCTTGCTTATGAGGGGGCAAACAACGCCGCCCGCTTCGGCGACAATCTGATTGTAATTCTCAATGACAATAAAATGTCCATCTCCAAAAATGTAGGGGCATTTTCCAAATACCTTTCCAAGATTCGCTCCCGTCCTGCTTACTTCAAGACCAAGGATACGGTGGAATCGGTTCTGGACAAAATCCCGCTGCTGGGAAAACCGATGAGCCATATGATGATGTCTGCGAAAAACTCGCTGAAAACGGTGATTTACGGCAGCAACTGGTTTGAGGATTTGGGGTTCTATTACCTTGGCCCCGTGGACGGACACAATCTGGAGCAGCTGTGCGATGTGCTCGGCAGGGCAAAAGCGCTGCACCGTCCGGTCTTTCTGCACGTGGAAACACAAAAGGGGAAGGGGTACAGCTACGCAGAGGAAAACCCAGGCGAATATCACGGAACCTCTGGCTTTGACATCGATACAGGCAAATCGTTTTCTTCGTCCGGAACCAATTTTTCCAATGAATTTGGAACCTATCTGACCGAGCTGGGAAAACAGGATAACCGGATCTGTGCGATTACAGCCGCTATGAAATACGGAACTGGGCTGAACCACTTTTCCCACGCATTTCGGGAAGAAGGACGGTTCTACGATGTCGGAATTGCAGAGCCGCACGCAGTCACCTTTGCCGGGGGACTGGCGGCAAATGGGATGCTTCCTGTTTTTGCGGTCTATTCTTCGTTCCTGCAACGCTGCTATGACGAAATCGTTCATGACCTTTCCATCGAGCAGCAGCACGTCGTCATCGGAATCGACCGTGCCGGAATCGTCGGAAACGATGGAGAAACCCATCAGGGCCTGTTCGATGTTGCGATGCTGTCGAATATCCCGGGAATTACGATTTATTCTCCCGCAACCTATCAGGAAATGCGTCAGGATTTGTACGACAGCCTTTACACGCAAGAAGGGGTTTGCTGTGTGCGCTATCCGCGAGGAGGAGAAATCACACTGCCGGAGAATTTGATTTCGCACCAAAGCTGGAACACGCAGGAAGCGGAGGCGGAGACCATCTTGGTTACTTACGGCAGGATTTCCAAAGAGGTTTTCAGCGCCGCAGAGCAGATTAGAACACAAGGGTACTCTGTCGGTGTCTTAAAGTTCAATCGCATCCTGCCGATTGATTCCGAAGCAATCGACCTTTTGACAACCAAACAAAATGTCTTTTTTATGGAGGAGGGCATCAAGATTGGCGGAATTGGTCAGCTTCTGGGAGAACGCCTGCTGGAGCAGGATTATCAGGGAAAATATCGGGTGATTGCAGTGGATGACTGTTTCATCAGCCAGGCAACAGTGGCAAGAGCAACTGAATTGGCCGGCTTGGATTCTGTCAGCATTGTAAAATCCTGTCTGGGCTGGCTGTCCGATTCGGATGAAACGGTCGAACCGGCATCAATATAGGGAGGAATTGTGTGAAACAGCGGTTAGATGTTGCTTTGGTAGAACGCGGTCTGATTCTCAGCCGCGAAAAAGCAAAGGTCGTGATTATGGAAGGCTTGGTCTATGTCAACGGCCAAAAATCGGATAAGGCAGGAGCCCAGGTCAAGGATGATGATACCATCGAGATTCGCGGAGAAACACTGCGTTATGTCAGCCGCGGCGGTAAAAAGCTGGAAAAGGCAATGCAGGTTTTCCCAATCTCTCTGGAAGGGTGTACCTGTATCGATATTGGAGCTTCAACAGGAGGCTTCACAGACTGTATGCTGCAAAACGGCGCCAAAAAGGTTTACTCCGTGGATGTGGGATATGGTCAGCTTGCATGGTCGCTCCGCACAGATGAACGGGTTGTCAATCTGGAGCGCACCAATATTCGATATGTGACCGAAGAACAGATTCCGGACCCCATTGATTTTATCTCGGTCGATGTTTCCTTTATCTCGCTGACACTGGTACTTCCGGTTGCGTGGAAGCTGCTGAAGGACCAGGCCTGCATGGTTTGTCTGGTAAAGCCGCAGTTTGAAGCGGGCAAAGACAAGGTCGGCAAAAAGGGCGTTGTCCGGGAGCCGCAGATTCACAAGGAGGTCATCCGCAAGGTGGCTGACTGCGCTGTGGGTCTGGGATTTGCCGTGAAGGGCCTAGATTATTCCCCTATCAAGGGTCCGGAAGGAAACATTGAGTACCTGCTTTTCCTACAGAAAACGGACAGCGAAGGCGGTTTGAGCGACGAAATCATCGACCAGACGGTTGCAGCAGCCCACGAAAGTTTGTAAGTGGTCGGAGGATTGCCAGATGAACATTCTGCTTATCCCAAATTTAAATAAAAAAAATGCTTATGAGTGTACCCACGAGGTCATCCAAAAACTCTGCTCCTACGGGTGCAGCTGCTGGCTGTTCGACGAGAGCTATGCAGAATTTGCAGGGCATCCTGTCAAGATTTACACCGGACAGCACGAGCCGCGCATTGACCTGATTATTTCCATCGGAGGGGATGGTACCCTCATTCACAGTGCCCGTCACGCAGTTCGTCTGGACTGTCCTGTTTTGGGAATCAATGCAGGCAGACTGGGATTTTTGACCGAAATGGAGCATACCTCCCTGGAGCAGCTTCAGGATGTTGCCTGCGGAAAATATGCGATTCAGCCCAGAATGATGCTTCACGCCACCGTGATTCAGCCGAACAGCTGTCAGGAGTTTTCTGCCCTGAACGATATTGTAATTTCCAAGGGAGACGCCGACAGAATGGTTGACATCAGCGTGGAGATGAAGAATGGCTTTACCAACTGCTACCGTGCAGATGGATTGATTGTTTCGACGCCGACAGGCTCCACCGCTTATGCACTCAGCGCGGGAGGGCCGATTGTCTATTCCTCCATCGAGAGCATCTCGATTACACCGATTTGCCCACACTCCTTGTTTTCCCGTTCAATTTTGTATGCGCCGGATGAAGTCTTTACCATCAAGGGTCAGCACATCAACAATTCAGAAATCTTGTATCTGTCTGCGGACGGAGAAGATAGAATCCGCATTGAACCGACCGACTGCGTCGTCATCTCAAAGGACGAAAAATATGTCAAATTCGTCAATTTCGGTTCCAAGAGCTATTATGAAAAGCTGAATAAAAAAATACTTGGAAGGGGATAGTACTGATATGAAATCTAAACGCCATGAAAAAATCCTTGAGCTGATTGCAGAAGGCAACATCGACACACAGGAACAGCTGCAGGAACGCTTGAATCAGGAAGGTTTCAGCGTGACACAGGCTACCGTTTCGCGCGACATCAAAGAGCTTCGCCTCATCAAGTCGCTGGCATCGGATGGCACCTATCGCTATACCACCCATGCCCAGAAGGACAGCAAGAGTGACCTGTCCTTTAAGTTCCATGCAATCTTCTCGGAAGCAGTCAACAGCGTTGTGTATGCCCAGAATCTGGTTGTGGTAAAGTGCTATACCGGAATGGCAAATGCTGCCTGTGCCGCACTGGATTCCATCCACTGGGATGGCTTGGTCGGGACGATTGCCGGAGACGATACCATCCTTCTGGTCATGAAGGATGAAACCTCTGCAAAAAATATTACAGACGATTTGAATAAGCTGGCAAATTAGCTTCTGTTCAGGGGATTTCAATATGTTATCACAGCTGTACATTAAAAATATTGCCGTTATCTCCGAAGCGGTCATCGATTTCGGGCCGAAGTTCAATGTCTTTACCGGAGAAACCGGAGCCGGAAAAACCATTCTGGTCTCGGCAATCAATGGGGTTTTGGGCGCCAGACTGAGCAAGGATATCATCCGTAGCGGGGAAGAGAGCGCTTACCTTTCTGCCCTTTTTACCCAGCTGCCCCGGCATATTCGGCAAACAATAGAAGAGATGGGGTTCGAATCCTCCGATGACACCCTCCTGATTTCCAGAGAGCTGGGTGCTCGAAATATCTGCAAGGTCAATGGACGCCCTGCAACGGTGCAGATTTTGCGGGAAATTGCCTCGCTCCTGATTGATGTTCATGGACAGAAGGACAACCACAAGCTGCTGGTGCCGGAAAATCATATCAGCTATATCGATGATTTTGGCGGACTGGAAGGGTATGTGCAGGATTATCGGGAGTTGTATGACCAGATTTTGGAGGTCAAGCATCGTTTGGAGCAGGTCAATCGCAAGGACCGGGAAAAAGAACACCTCATCGATTTGCTGACCTATCAGATTGGAGAGATTGAATCTGCCAAGCTGCATCCGGGCGAAGAGGAAGAGCTGATTCTCAAGCGCGACCAGATTGCAAACTCCGAGAAAATCATCCGCCAGTTGAGCCTTTCCAAACAGCTGCTGGATGGGGAGGAGGAGACCGCTGGCATCATCCAGATGTTTGAGGAGCTGACCAATCACCTGAGCAAACTGACCCATTTTCTGCCTCAAATGCAGGACCTTGCGCTGCGGATGGAAGAAATCAGCTATGAGATTTCCGATTGCAGTGGGGATTTGAGCGGCTATCTGGACAAAATCGATTACCAGCCGGATGAACTGGATTTAGTCGAGGAGCGTCTGGACCTCATCTATAAGCTGAAACGAAAATACGGCAACTCGGTGGAGGAGATTCTGGAATATCTGGAACAGAGCCGCCGCCAGCTTCAGGAAATTACCTTCTCGGAGGAGAAGGCCCAGCAGCTTCAGGAGGAATATCTGCGCCTCAAGCCGCTGGTTCAGGAAGCGGCAGATGTTCTGACTGCCCAAAGACACCGTGCCGCAAAGGAATTTCTCTCCCGAGTTAAGCAGGAGCTGGAATTCCTGAATATGCCGTCGGTTCGGTTGAGCATCAGCGCGGGACGCAGCGGATGGAAGCCGGACGGCCAGGATGAGCTGGAATTTTTAATCAGCTCCAATATCGGAGAGGAACCGAAACCTTTGGCAAAGATTGCTTCCGGCGGCGAGCTGTCCCGTGTCATGCTTTCCATCAAAAATGTTCTGGCTCAAAAAGACCAGATTGCAACCGCAATCTTTGATGAAATCGATACCGGTGTCAGTGGAAAAGCTGCGCAAAAAATTGGACAGAAGCTCAAAGAGGTTTCTAAAAATCGTCAGGTAATCTGCGTCACCCATCTTGCACAGGTCGCTGTATTTGCCGACCACCACCTACTGATTCATAAGCAGGAGGAGAACGGCAGAACCTTTACCAGAATCGAGCGATTGGAGCAGGCAGAAAGAACGCAGGAGATTGCCCGCATGATTTCCGGTGATAACCTGACCGATACCGCAATCCAAAATGCGCAGGAGATGCTGTCGTTGGCAGCAGAAATCTAAGGTGTGATGGGTGTCAAATTTTTAGAAGGAGACGCTTGACAAATATCCTGCCTTGTATTATAATTCACTCAATAGCTATGACGAGAACAAGTAACGTTTCCGCTGCTGCTCAGAGAGCTTCCGGTTGGTGAAAGGAAGTGCGGCAAAGATTCTGTGAATACCTCTCCGAGCTGCCGCCCCAACAGGACCTTTCTTCAGTAGGCGCGGTCGGGCAATTCCCGTTACAGGATTAGGGTATCAAATCGAAATATGATTGGTACCTGCTGAGGCTGTGCTCCGTGAGGACGCAGTAAATAGAGGTGGTAACGCGTATTTTCGCCCTCTGCTTTTTACCGGATTTTCCGGCGTGGAAGCGGAGGGCTTTTTGTATGCCCTCCGAAACCCAGTCAATCAAAGGAGGAAATCAAATTATGACAACCTACGAAGAACTCAAACGCCGCGGCCTGATTGCACAGGTGACCGACGAGGATGAAATCAAAGACCTGATCAACGAAGGAAAAGCAACCTTCTACATTGGCTTCGACTGCACCGCAGACAGCTTGACCGCAGGCCATTTTATGGCGCTGACCCTGATGAAGCGTCTCCAGATGGCAGGCAACCGCCCGATTGCTCTGATTGGCGGCGGCACCACCATGATCGGTGACCCATCCGGCAGAACCGATATGAGAAAGATGCTGACCAAAGAGGACATCGCACACAATGCAGACTGCTTCAAGCGCCAGATGGAGCGCTTTATCGAATTCGGCGAAGGCAAGGCTATGATGCTCAACAACGCAGACTGGCTGATGAACCTCAACTACATCGAGCTTCTGCGCGAGGTCGGCGCTTGCTTCTCGGTTAATCGTATGCTGACCGCAGAGTGCTACAAACAGCGTATGGAAAAGGGCCTGAGCTTCTTGGAATTTAACTACATGATTATGCAGAGCTACGACTTCTACCATATGTTCCAGCACTATGGCTGTAATATGCAGTTCGGCGGTGATGACCAGTGGAGCAATATGCTCGGCGGCACCGAACTGATTCGCCGCAAGCTGGGCAAGGACGCTTATGCCATGACCATCACCCTGCTGACCGACTCTCAGGGCAAAAAGATGGGCAAAACTGCCGGCAACGCAGTATGGCTGGATGCACAGAAAACTTCTCCGTACGATTTCTTCCAGTACTGGAGAAATGTGGATGATGCCGATGTCATCAAATGCCTGAAGATGCTGACCTTTATTCCAATCGAGGAAATCGAAGCGATGGAAAGCTGGGAAGGCGCACAGCTGAATGTGGCAAAAGAAAAGCTGGCATTCTCCCTGACCGAGATGGTGCATGGCACCGAGGAGGCACAGAAAGCGCTGGACGCTTCCAAGGCGCTGTTCGTATCGGGCGGCAACACCGAGAATATGCCGACAACCGAGCTTCATGCAGAAGATTTTGATGAGAACGGCTCCGTTCTGGTAGCAGACCTGCTGGTAAAAACCGAGCTGGCTCCATCGAAGGCAGAGGCAAAACGCCTGATCAAGCAGGGCGGTATCTCGGTCAACGACGACAAGGTGACCGCATTTGATGCCGCAGTCAGCAAGGACGCTTTTGCAGAGGGCCACATCATTCTGAAAAAAGGCAAGAAGGTTTTCCACAAGGTTACTCTGGCATAACAAATGACGCAAAAAAGACGCAGCCAACTCGGCTGCGTCTTTTTTTTAAGTTTCCGGCTCACTCAGCAGGTCGATTTTATTAAGTGAAATTGAATATTGAAAAATAGGCTAAAGAATGCTATACTAAATACAAAAGTAAATTAACAGAAGGTGTAATGGAATGGATATAGTTTGCAAATCAGGCATAAATAAGGAGAGAATAGATTATAAAGCAGAATATTGTTCTACAAGCATACCTAAAGATGATCAAACATCGAATTTTTTCTATTCATCGAAGATAATTTTTTCTGTTGATGAAAGTTTGGAAATATCTTTTTATAGCGAACATTTTATTCAGTTTGGTAAGTATAAAGGAAAGAAATATATAGAAAACGGACAGATATCTTTATTAAATACAATAACTGAAATTGAAATAGAAGGTTTGGAACGCTATCTGGAACCTAATGGAAATGAATATACACATATCATTAAACTACCAAATGGTATGATTTATTTAACGCAAAAAGCATTAATAAAATTAAAAGCGGCAATAAATGAAGAACATAAAAGCATTATAGAGAAAAATAAAACTATTCTTATTAAAAGAGAACAGAATGCTCAAGAAAAAGAACGATATTTTTTAATGTATCTAAAACAAATTTCTGAGGAATGGCAAAAACCTTGGGAAAACAATATTGATACTTGGCGGAAAATCCAAATTTTTACGGAATCCATCTTTTTTTCGGTAATGTTAGATGTAGAACGTTTACATTATTATGAGCAAAGTTTTTGTCAACAATGGATTTCTGTGGAATATAAAGATGAGATACAAGGGATTCTACAGTCAAAATTTTTGGAAGGGGAAAAGGCTCGTTTAGTAATAAAAAATTCAGAGAAAGAAAACTTAACTTATTAATCAAACTAGTAGCAAACGAATGTCAATGGGACATCACGTTTGCGGCTTGCAGAACATATAGCGCTATTATTTATTTTACAAAGAAAAAATGCGAAGAAATACTCAACTCTGACTTTGGATTTAGAATCGAAGATGGATGGGATTATTCGGAATGTGTGAAACAATTCTCGAATAAATTAATAAGTGCATATATAGAAAATAGCCAATTACTGTCTTACTTTGCCTATTATTTAATACTAAAAAACAAGATGATTCCAGAAAATTCATGGGAATCAGAATTTATGAGTACAAAATTTTACTATGTGCTATTTAATTTAATGGATGACATTGCTCCGTATAAAGAAAGCTACAAAGAAAGATTAGAAATTTCTAGGTTAAATAGGGAACTTTCTACAAACTCCTCAAAACAAACTTTAACGATAGAAGATATGGATTTAATGTCAGGGCATGAATTTGAAAAAGCTATAGCAAACATATTTGAAAAGATGAATTATAAAGTGGTTCTTACACCAGCAACAAAAGACCAAGGAGTAGATATTATTGCCGAAAAAGGGACGATGCGCTTAGGCATACAAACTAAATGTTATACAGGGAAGGTTGGAAATTCAGCCATTCAAGAAATAGTCGCAGGAAAAAATTATTATCAGTTGAGTCGATGTATGGTTGTCACAAATAGTACATTTACCACCTCTGCAATTGAATTAGCAAAAGTTAATAATGTTATATTATGGGATAGAAATATTTTGATAGAAAAAATAAACTCATATGATTAAAATCAACAAAAAGGGGAGTTTTCTCCGATGAAAAACGGGCAGAGCAGGAGTATCAGTTCTGGCAGGGAGTGAAAACCAAATCCGCAGGGCTGCCAACGGCAAGAAAATCAGAATTTTCATCCCGAAGGAAACCACCAGAGTGCCTGCCAGCTTCATGGAAAGCATCCGCACCGCTGAAAATGACATCACCGTCGAGCTGCGCTGGAACGGCAAGAAGATAACCATTACCCCGGAAACCGCACTCAAACGCTCTCCTCGCCGCGTTTTCTGGAATCTGAAAACCCTGCTCGAATATTACCACGCTTAATGCAAAAAGGGACCGGATATTCCGGTCCCTTTTTCGCTTGATTTGCTCACGACAGCTGGCTCTGCACCAGCTGCAAAATTCCCTCTACTGTGCAAAAGCACCGCCGATCCACCTGCGTGGGCTGAATCGAAATGCCCTCCATCTCCAGCTCGGTGAGCAGTTCGATGAAAGCCAGTGAATCCAAAAGCCCCGAATCCAGCAGGTTGATGCCCTCCTCCAGCACCTGCTCGGTGCCGCAAACCTGCACCAGCAGCTGTTTGATGCGTTCTTCCAGCTCGTTTTTCTGGTTCTCCTTGCAATATGCAGACATATCGATTAGCCTCCTTGTGTTTTTAGATTGGCAGAGACCGGCAACTGCTCCAACGGGAAGAACAGCTGTGGAATCATATAGGCAGGCAGCGGCTCCGAAAGCGCGCGGCGCAGGTCGTCCGTCTCGGCAGGGAAGGGCGAAAGATAAGCCGCCAGCCGCCGTACCACCCCGTGGGAATCGCGCTGAGCGATGACAGCCGCCTGCTGCACCTGCGGCAGGGCTTCCAGCGCAAGCCGAATTTCGTTCAAATCGATGCGGTATCCCATATATTTGATTTGCTTGTCTCGACGGCCCAGACAATACAGAAGCCCGTTTTCAATGCGGCCCAAATCCCCGGTGGCATAGGCTGCCGAAGCAGGCGGCTCTTGGCCGAGGTATCCCCCGAAAACCGAGGGCCCGTCTAAGATGATTTCTCCATCGCGCAGTGTGATATTGACCGCCGCGGAGGAGATCTGTCCCACCGGCAAAGGCTCCTGCTCCAAATGCTGTGGGAGCAGCGGAAGGCCGCAGACAGCGCAGGTGGCTTCGGTCGGGCCATAAGCATGGAACAGCACCGTCTGCGGAAACCGCTTCATGACCAGCTGAGCGGTTGTGCGCGGCAACGGTTCTCCGCAGAGAAAGATTGCCCGCAGTCCCGGCAGACAGCGGCTGCAAAAGCTGCTGTCGCAGGCACAAAGCCGCAGAAAAGTAGGCGTGCAGGCAAGAAAGCAACCCTCCGCTTCGGCAATATGTGCAAAAAAAGGTGCAAGCTTTTGCTGCTCCTCATTTGTAGTCAGGCGCAAAACACCACCGGTGCAAAGGGCAGCGCACCAATCCGCTACCGAAAGGTCAAACGAGAGGCTGGCTTGGTTGATTACGCAGTCGGAGGCAGCGGAAGCGAGCTGGTCATAGGAGAGCAGCCATTGGGCAAAGTTTTCCAGATTACCCAAGGTGATAGGAATTGCTTTGGGTTGCCCTGTGGTTCCGGAGGTAAACATGATGTATGCAACCGTATCCGGCTGAAAAGAAAAGGGTTGATTCTGCGTTTTTGGGGGAACATCCTCCCACGAAAACGAGGAAATCTCCTCGATTTCCCTCGGCAGAGCAATCCCTTCTGCTAAAAATAGCTGGTTCGCACCGCAGATTGCTGCTGCGGCCTCCATCCGGGCCATCGGCATGGAAAGGTCACAGGGCATCCAAGGCCTTTTGCTGAGCAGACAAGCCAGAAAGGCCACAATCATTCGCGGGTGCTTATGACCATATACCAGCAAGGGGCCGCTGCCTGTTTTTAAAAATTCCGCGAGCTGCTGTGCCTCCTCGTACAGCTGCCCGTAGGTCATAACCGTGCTGCCCCAACGCAGGGCAGGCTTTTGCGGAGAATGGCAAAAAATACGCTCCAGATGATGCAAGCTTATCCCTCCCGAATTTGGTCTGGCGGTATCAGCGCTGGGTCATACATCACACAGGAATGGTTGTCCAGGATAAGCTGACGTTCGACCAGGTTTCGTTGCTGGTCATAGGTTTCCCGATAAATCTTACTGCACCGGAACCAATGCTCTCCCTCGCGTCGAAAATGATGGTCCTCCTCCGCGATGCGGTAGCGAAACGGGGAGGGCTTTGTGGAACGCAGCTCCCCGCAAAGGTCGGTCTCGGTCAGCCACAGGAGCAGCTGTACCGGTTCGCTCCCGGTGTTTCGGAATTGATAGTCTATATTTTTATAAAAGACCGAAGTGCCGGTACCAAAGGGCACACGGCGGCGCTCATCCGGAAACAGAGCATCCGAATGGTGATGCAGCTCGGTTACCTCCAAGGGGCTGTTGAGAACCAGCCAGTGAATCATATTTGCCAGCTGGCACAGACCACCGCCCGGAGCGCTTCCCAAAAATCCGCCTTGGGAGGTTCGGCCAATCGTAAGGCCTTCCTGATAGCCTTTTTTGGTAGTTGGCGGGCCGACCAGCTCCCAGAAAGAGAAAATCTCACCGGGGTAGATGATAACGCCGTTGATCTTCTCAGCCGCGAGCTTTAGATTCTGCGCCTTGTTGCGCTGTAGTTGGAGGTCAACACCATGAAGCTGACGCATCACGGGAGAAAGATGACCCTTCCACAAGCAGGGCAAAGGGTTGTCAGGGCAGAGCGTTCGGGCAAAATGCAGCTTGGGGTTTGCGTGCTTGATGTCACGTAGCAGATATTCTTTTCTTAACGAAATTTGGTAACATAATGGACTAAGTTGGCAAAACAGTTTTCTGGCCATCGGGTCGCATCCTTTCGGAATGGCAATGTAAGATAAACGATCAATTCTAAAAGTAAATACAATGATACTATATCGTGAAGGAACGATGTTTGTCAAGTAAAACGGTCACAAAAAAGAATCGGATTTTTTGTCGAAAACAAACATTTCCCATTTAAAAAAGAACAGCCCGACATTTTCTAAGAAATGCCGGACTGCTCTGACAGAAAAAATCCAGAAGTTTTATTAATTTGATGATGGGTCAATGTCGTTCGGTACAGCTCTCTCATTCCAAAACCTTGCAGAACACTACACAGACAATCAGGGATTGCAGTCCCGCACACTGCCGTCCTCCAGCAGATAGATTTCATAAGGGGCATAGGGGGTGTTCGGAAGATACTCCTCAAACCATTCAAAGGAGGTGTCGGACAGATAGTGCAGGTCATCCAAACACATCGAAAAAAATACAGTATAATCAGAAAGTGCAAACAGAATTCTGGAATTTTTTTGGGCAATCACAGATAAATACCCCATAAGATAACACTCCTTTTTTGTCAAACCTTGTTTTTATCGCGCTGATATAATCAGAGTATAGCAAAACAGAACAGAAAAAAATGTAGAATCCAAGACACAAATTCTGTGGAATCCGGTAAAAGCTTGTCAAAAACAGAAGAACGGGAGATAGAGAAACCCCGCTCAGTCAGTTTCAGATTCTGTTTCGGGGATTTTGCCAAAGCAATTCTTTCAAACCAAGGCAAATTCACAAATACGATTTAAATCGATAAAATATTTTTCCAAAACCTATTGACAACCCGTTACAGATGTTATATGATTAGCACAAACAAAGGAAAGGAGAAAAGGCGATGTTCCCAACTAACAGCACAATGCGATATTCGTATTACCAGGGCTATTTGAAAGGCGTTGGTTTTTTGTGCTGTTTTCAAGATGACCGCAGATAAAGCTTTTTCTCTTTGATGGTAGCTGTAGAGCGGATTCTATTCCTGTTCTGCTGATGCCCAAAAAAGATCAGCCGGTGCTTTTGGAAACAGAAGGCGCCGGCTTTTTTGTCTTATTCCGACGCTGTAACCCGGCAGAGCAAACAGAAAAGGAGATTATTACCATGATTGTGATTATGAAATCGACTGCCCGTCCCGAGCAGATTGAAGAGCTGAAGAAAGAATTTGAGGCAATGGGATTGCAGACCCATTTTTCTCAAGGCCTGAATACCACCTTGATGGGGCTGGTCGGCGATACCACCGGCATCGATATCGGCAAGATTGCCTCTTTGGATATTGTCGAGGAGGTAAAACGGATTCAGGAACCATACAAAAAGGCAAACCGAAAATTCCATCCGGCAGACACGGTCGTTGAGGTTGCCGGAGCCAAGATTGGCGGCGGTTGCTTTCAGGTTATTGCAGGGCCTTGCTCGGTTGAAACTCCCGAGCAGATTTGTGCGGTCGCACAGGCGGTCAAGGAATCCGGGGCCGGCTTGCTGCGCGGCGGCGCTTTCAAGCCCAGAACCTCCCCGTATTCTTTTCAGGGGCTCAGAGGAGAAGGAATCCGACTTCTCTTAGAGGCCAAAAAGCAGACCGGCCTGCCGATTGTAACCGAGATTATGAGCTATGAGGACATCGACCTATTCGAAGATGTCGATGTTATTCAAATCGGCGCCAGAAATATGCAGAATTTTGAGCTGCTCAAGCAGGTGGGCCGTCTGAAGAAGCCTGTTTTGCTTAAACGCGGACTGTCCAGCACGATTGAAGAATTTCTGATGAGTGCCGAATACATTATGGCAGAGGGAAATGAGCAGGTCATCCTGTGCGAGAGAGGAATCCGAACCTTTGAAACAAAGACCCGAAACACGCTCGACCTGTCCGCAGTTCCCATGCTGAAAAAGTTATCTCATCTGCCGGTTGTCATCGACCCGAGCCATGCAACCGGTCTGCCGTGGATGGTGGAGCCGATGACCTTGGCAGCGATTGCAGCCGGAGCAGATGGCGTCATGATCGAGGTGCATAATGACCCGCCAAAGGCATTGTGTGACGGAGCGCAGTCTCTGCGTCCGGACCAGTTCGATGCACTGATGAAAAAGGTAACACGAACCGCTGACTTTTTCCAGACACTCTAAGACCAAATAGGAGGGGAGAAGGATGGAGTACAAAATCGGGATTGCGGGCTTGGGGCTGATTGGTGCCTCCCTTGCAAAGGCAATCAAGAAAAACACAGACTGCACCGTTTTGGGGCTGGATATTGATGCTCAGACCTTGGACGCAGCCTTGCAGGATGGCAGCATTGATGGGGAGCTTCTGGATTTTTCCGAGCTGGATATTCTCATCGTTGCGCTGTTTCCGGGTGCAACCATTGAGTTTGTCCAAGAGCATATCGGACAGCTTCGCAAAGGTTGTATCGTAATGGACATCTGTGGAGTAAAGCGGGCAATCGTAAGCTCGATTGCGCAGCTGTGCAAAAGCCATCAGGTAGAGTTTATCGGGGGACACCCGATGGCAGGCAGGGAACGGTGGGGCTATCAGAATTCCAGCGAGAATCTGTTTGTGGGCAGCAGCATGATTCTCACCCCGATTTTCACCGATTCCTGGGCATTAGACCGAATTCAACAACTCTGCGAGTCGATTGGTTTTGGCAGGGTGGTTTTCACCGACCCGGAAAGCCACGACAAGATGATTGGCTATACCTCTCAGCTGGCTCACATCCTCTCCAGTGCCTATATCAAGAATCCGCTCTGCATGAACTACAAGGGATACACCGGCGGCAGCTTTCAGGACCTGACCCGTGTAGCGCGCTTGAACCCGATGATGTGGAGCGAATTGTTCCTGCTCAACCGTCAAAATCTGCTGGATGACTTGGATATTTTAATTGACGGTTTGCAGGAATATCGCGATGCACTTGCAAATCAGGACGAAAAGCGTCTGATTCGTCTGCTGGAAGACGGAAGCAGAATCAAAGAGTCCTTGAATGAGCCGCAGTAAATTTTGGGGAAGGAGGTATTTAAGATGAATTTAGAACAAATCAGAACACGAATCGACCAGCTGGATCGAGAAATCGCACGGCTGCTGACCGAACGCATGGAAATTACCAACGAGGTCGCTGCCTATAAAAAAGCAAACAATCTGCCAATCTATCATCCGGAGCGGGAACAGCAGGTGATTGAGAAGGTCTGCGCCCTGACTGAGGAAATCTACCGTCCGGCGCTCCAACAGATCTATCAGTGTATCATGGACGAGAGCAAAAAAAATCAACAGCGATTTTTTGAGGCTCAGGAGATAAATCATTCTTCGGAAGAACAATAATTTATTTTGTCATGAAATTATTTTCATAAGTAGATTTATGGCGTTAAAGCATTGCTTTGGTGCATAAAAAAAGTTTTTTTCAAAAAAGCTATTGACAAACACCAAGGATTGTGGTTTAATGAGTTCAAACAAAAGAACACCAAACCGTTGACAGGGAGATAAAACTGACGACGACCTCACAGAGAGCTGGAGCAAGCTGAGATTCCAGCAGGAAACGAATCAGACAAATGGACCCTGGAGGGCAGGACGAAAAAAGGAGCAATTCCTTCGAGTATCCCCTGACGCAAGGCCGGCGTTATCGGTCAGGAATGTGTTGGCATTCTGTTCGAGGTGGGCGTTTTATAACGCCAATCAAGGTGGTACCGCAGATCTTTTAGCATCTGTCCTTGCAAGTTTTTGCAGGGACGGGTGCTTTTTTATTGCAGGACTGCTCCGCTGAAGACAAAAAGCTAACTCACGATTATCGGACCCGCTCTGGCAATTTGAGCGGAACAAACAACAAGATAAAAAGGAGTTGTAGTTATGAAAAAGTTTATGAGCGTAATGATGGCAGGTATGATGATGGCAACAATGGCAGGTTGCTCGAACGGAACAGAGCAGAAAAGCGGCTCGGCAGACAGCGCCGGCAAGCTGCAAATTGGCGTGGTTCAGATTATGGAGCACACCTCGCTGGATACCATTCGAGAGTCCTTCCTGGCCGAGATGGAATCGTTGGGCTACGGCGAAGATAAGGTCGAGTTCGATATTCAGAACGCACAGGGAGAGCAGACCAACCTGAGCAGCATCTGTAAAAAATTCGTGGGAGACAATGTGGATATGATTGTTGCCATCGCAACCCCAACCGCACAGGCCGCGGCTGCCAGCACCAGTGATATTCCAATCGTTTTTTCCGCTGTCACTGACCCGGTTGAGGCAAAGCTGGTTGCAGACCCTGAGCACCCGGACAAAAATCTGACTGGCACCTCGGATGCCATTCCGGTCGATGAGGTCATGCAGCTGTGCCAGAAGCTGACCCCGGATGTCAAGAAGATTGGCTTCATGTACACAACCTCGGAAATCAATTCGCAGGTCACCGCAGAAAAGGCAATCCAGGAAGCAGAAAAGATGGGATACGAAACACAGCTCATGACCATCAGCGAGGTTTCGGAGCTCCAGCAGGCCGCACAGTCTCTGGCACAGAATGTGGATGCAATCTATGTTCCAATCGATAACACCATTGCACAGGCGATGAAGGTGCTGGCACAGGTCGGCCTCGATTACAAGATTCCAATCTACACCGGTGCAGATTCGATGGTGCAGGATGGCGGCTTCGCAACGGTTGGTATCGAATACGACAAGCTGGGTCAGCAAACTGCCAAGATGGCAAAGAGCATTTTGGAAGGAACTCCGGTCAGCGAGGTTCCGGTAGAAACACTGGATGAGTTTGGAACCTTCATCAACAAGTCCACAGCAGAGGCAATCGGCGTAGAGATTCCGGCAGAAATTGCGGACAATGCAACCCTGATGGGCGAATAAATTGAGAGAGTGTTTGAAAAAGGTGGTAGAGTTTCGATGATGAGTATGTTTTCGTTCCTGTCCTCAATCGAGCTGGGACTGATTTATTCTCTGATGGTTCTGGGATTGTTCCTCTCGTACCGAATTTTGAATATCCCGGACTTGACGGTGGATGGCAGCTTTACATTGGGGGCGGCTGTAGCAGTGTCATGCACACTGGCAGGACATCCGGTTCTTGGTATTCTGGCCGCAGGAGCAGCAGGAGCGATGGCAGGTTTGGTTACTGCATTTCTCCAGACAAAGATGAAGATTCAGCCAATTCTGGCAGGCATCATCACGATGACAGCGCTGTACTCCATCAATTTGATGGTGATGGACAACAAGGCAAACCTTCCAATTACTCAAGACGAAAGTATCTACTACGCTTTTGGTCAGCTGGTCGGAAAAAACTTGCAGGGAATGCTCCTGTCGGGACTGGCTGCGGCACTTCTGGTCATCATTGTGGTTCTGTTTTTAAGCACACCGCTCGGTCTGTCTGTTCGGGCAACCGGCGACAATGAGGACATGGTTCGTTCCTCCTCCATCAATGCAAACTTCACAAAGTCGGTTGGATTGGCTGCGGCCAATGCCTGTGTATCCTTGTCGGGTGCGCTGATCGCCCATTACAACTGCTATGCAGAGGTTCGAATGGGAATCGGTATGGTAGTAATCGGATTGGCGTCGCTGATTATCGGCGAAATCGTTGTGGAAATTTTCGTCAAACGGTTGACCATTTTGGCTGGAGCAATCGCAGCGGTGGTCGGCTCGGTGATCTACCGATTGATTATCGCACAGGCATTGGAGCTGAACTTCTCGGCATCCAGCCTCAAGCTCATCACAGCATTAATCGTTGCACTGGCAATGTCCTATCCAGCCATCAAGGAATCGCGGAAGATGGCAAAAATCAGAAAGGCAGGGAGAGCGTGATGTTGGAAATCAAGAACCTGACCAAAACCTTTTATCCCGGAACGGTCAACGAAAAGCTGGCGATGGATCACCTGAACCTTCAGGTCAATCCCGGTGACTTTGTTACCATCATCGGCTCGAACGGCGCCGGAAAATCCACCCTGTTCAATCTGATTGCCGGCAGCTTTTTCCCGGATGAGGGCAGGATTCGACTGGACGGAACAGACATCACCTTCCTTCCGGAATATCAGCGGGCAAGGATGATTGGTAGAATCTTTCAGGACCCAATGAAGGGAACTGCTCCTTCCATGACGGTGGAAGAAAATATGGCACTGTCCTATCTTCGTTCCAAACAGCGTCACTTCGGTTTTGGAATCAGCAAAAAGGAACGTAGCTTTTTCCAGGAACAGCTTGCCCGACTTGATTTGGGACTGGAAGACCGGCTGGATTCTCCGATTGGACTGCTCTCCGGCGGACAGCGCCAGGCAATCACCCTGCTGATGTGTACAATGGTAACACCAAAGCTGCTCCTGCTGGATGAGCACACGGCAGCCTTAGATCCCGCTACAGCGGAAAAGGTGCTGGAAATCACCAAGCAGGTTGTGGGAGACAACAAAATCACCACCATGATGATTACGCACAACATCTCCTCCGCGCTCAAGGTGGGAAATCGCACCATCATGATGAGCGGCGGCAGAGTGATTTTGGATATCAGCGGCGAGGAACGCAGCCGGATGACGGTTCCGCAGCTAATGGAACGCTTTAAAAAGGAAAGTCGGCAGGAACTGAACAACGACCGTATGCTGCTGAGTGAAAATTAATACCAAAGACAGATGGCTATTTGAAAAAGTCATCTGTCTTTTTTGTCTGTTTTATAATAAAATAAGAAAAAATAGATAAAAAAACTGCTCTTGATTTGGTCATAACTTTTGATTTCCCTCATGATTTTAAAGAAAAATGTAAAAATATAGAATTGCAAGATTGAATTTTTTATCAGAACCCGATATAATAGAAACGAAATGATAACTTTTTGAAGTTTAGATGATACTTTTTGTAAAGAGAATCGTAAGCTTCGGACCGGAATTTTTGCAAAAACAGCGAATCCGGCAATATGGGAAGGGGAATATCAATATGAATTATGAATCGATCACATCCATCCTCAACGATGGATTAGTTTTGGCAACAGGATGTACTGAGCCAGGCGCACTGGCACTCACAGCAGCAACCGCTGCGGCTCATTTGGGAGAAGAGGTTCGCTCTATCCATGCAAAAGCCAGCGGCAATATCATCAAGAACGCTTATTCTGCCGGAATCCCGGGAACCAATCTGGTTGGAATTGAATACGCAGTTGCCCTCGGCGCAATCGTAGCAAAACCGGAGAAGCAGCTTCAGGTCATCAATGGCCTTTCCGAAGAGCAGATTGCTCATGCCAACCAGATGGTCAAGCAGAAAATGGTAAAGGTTGATTTGGCAAAGGTTCCGGAAAAGCTGTACATTGAGGTTTTGGTTGAGGGTGATACCCGCACAGCCAGAGCGATTATTGCCAATGTTCACACCAACGTTGTATATATTGAAGAAAACGGCACTGCTGTTCTGGATAACCGTCAGGAGCAGACAAGCTCCGACAGCGGATATTCCGATGCTGACATCAAGAAAATTCTGTCTGTCGAAAAAATCTATGAGTATGCAACTACTGTTGATCTTTCCCTTCTCGATAAAGTACAACTGAGCATCGATGTTAACAGCGCAATCAGCGAGGAAGGTCTGCGCAACCCATACGGACTGTGCATTGGACGCGGATTCCAGGACGATGTCAACAAGGGTTATCGTTCCAGCTCGCTGGTTACCTATGCGATGGAGCTGGCTTCTGCCGGTGCCGATGCTCGTATGGCTGGCGCAGATGTTCCGGTCGTTTCCAACTCCGGTTCCGGAAATCAGGGAATTGCCTGCACCATGCCGGTCGTTGCTGTTGCAAAAAAAATCGCAGCCACGCATGAGCAGATGATGCGTGCTGTTACCCTGAGCCACATGATGGGCATCTATATCAAATCCCAGTTTGGTCGTCTGTCCGGCTTCTGCGGAGCTACCGTTGCCGGAATCGGTTCCTCCTGCGGTGTTGTATACCTGCTGGGTGGCGGCCTGAAGGAAATCGAAAACTGCATTTTCAATATGATTGGTAACGTCACCGGTATGCTTTGTGATGGAGCAAAGGCAGACTGTGCGCTGAAAATTGCAACCTGCACCAATGCTGCAATGCAGGCCGCAATGATGGCACTCAGAGGAGTTCGAGTTCTGTCCACTGACGGTATCGTGGAGGATGATGTAGAAAAAACCATCTCCAACTTTGCACAGCTGGGCAACGAGGGCTCGGTTCAGCTTGACCAGATCATGCTGGATATGATGCTCAAAAAAGAAAAAGCTGCAAATCACCAGTAATCTCAAACAGGGGACATCAAGCGATGTCCCCTGTTTTGTTCTGTGATTTTGTCGGGAAGATGAATTTAATCTTGTTTGGAAGGCTCTTTTGTGCTATGATAATTTCCGGACAAAAAGTAGGAGGAAATAACATGAGAATCAGAAGAAAACCATGGGCTCGTCCGGAGCTGGCAGAATGCCCATTTTGTATTGACCATCCAGAGGAATTTATCGGTCACTGGCAGCAGAGCTTTGCCAAAGAGCAGCCGCTTCATCTGGAGCTGGGATGCGGCAAGGGCGGATTTATGGCACAAAAAGCAGTCCGCAATCCTGACATCAATTTCTTGGCAGTCGATATTAAAAGCGATATTCTGGGATTGACCAAACGAAACATCGAACAATCTTACGAACAGGCAGGAAAGCCGGTTGACAATGTCCGCATCTTTGCATACGACATCGAGCGTATCCTTCAGGTGCTGGATTCCCACGATGAGGTGGAACGCATTTATATCAACTTCTGCAACCCGTGGCCCAAGAAAAAACATAAGAAAAAACGCCTGACCTATCCAAGACAGCTGTTTTTCTATCAGGAATTTTTGAAGAACGGCGGAGAAATCTGGTTCAAGACCGACGATGACGAACTGTTCGAGGAATCGCTGGGCTATTTTGAAATGTGCGGATTTACACAGGAGTATCTGACCTATGATTTGGCACAGAGCGGCTTTGCAGAAAATATCGTGACCGAGCATGAGCAGATGTTCATGGACCAGGGCATCAAGATTAAATTCCTGATTGCAAAAAACCACGGTCGGGTAAGTGCTCTGCCTCCGGTCGTTCCAAAAGAAACCCAAGAGGAAGAGGATTCCTCAGACGAAGAATAGAAAGGAAGCGTTCGTATGAAAGCACTTTGCGGCGGCAGACTGGTCATGCACGACCGGGTCGAAACAGGAAAGGCAATTCTGTTCGAGGAGCAGATTGTCGGAATCGTTCCGGCTGATCAGGTTCCTGAATCGGTTGAGCGCATCGATGTAGAGGGTGCGTTGGTGACCCCGGGACTGTTTGATGTCCATATCCACGGCTCCGGCGGATGTGATACAATGGATGGAACAGCCGAAGCCCTGCATACGATTGCTTCCACCATCGTGAAAAATGGTGTTACCCGCTTTTTGGCAACATCGGTCACCCTTCCTTTGGACCGAACCGCACAGGTGTTTGATGTGGTTCGCGACGTGGTCGGAAAAAGCGGCGAGGGCTGGGATGCGGCTGTTGTGGAAGGAATCAATATGGAAGGCCCCTTCATCCACCCGGCCTATAAGGGCGCGCATGAGGAAAACTACATCACCGACTTTGACCTTTCCTTTATGAAGCGTTACAGCGATGTGATTCGTCTGGTCACAGTTGCTCCGGAAAAAGAGGGCGGCATGGAGTTTATCCGAGAGGTGACAACCCAGACCCCGATTCGGGTTTCGATTGGACATACCTCGGCAACCTATGAACAGGTGATGGAGGCTGTCCACAATGGAGCTACTCAGGTGACTCACCTGTATAATGCAATGACCCCGATGCACCACCGCAAGCCGGGAACCGTAACGGCTGCACTGCGTTCGGATGCTTACACCGAGATGATTTGCGACACCATTCATGTGCATCCTGCGATGTTCCAGTTTGTTATGGACACCAAAAGCAAAGACCGATTTGTCTTGATTACCGATTGTATGCGTGCCGGCGGAATGCCGCAGGGAGAATATACCCTCGGAGAGCTGAAGGTCATCGTGGATGAAAACAGTGCCCGCTTGATGGATGGAACGTTGGCAGGCAGTATTCTGACCTTAAATCGGGCGATTGCCAATGTCAGCCGCCACACAGACAAGCCGATTTGGGAAATCGTCAATGCGGCAACCCTCAATCCTGCCAGAGCGGTAGGAATGGAGGACCGGATTGGTTCGCTCCGTGCCGGCTGTCATGCGGATTTCGCCGTTTTTGATGATGACTGGAATCCCCAGATGACGATTGTGGATGGGCGCATTGTCTATCAAAAATAAAATTCATATAACTTCTTTTCAAAGAACTGCTGAGTTTTCCGCTTGGCAGTTCTTTTTTTGCGTTCTGGTACATATCTATCTAGTAAATTCAAACGGAAAGGGAAGAAGCAGGATGAGAAAAACGAATCAAATTCCGCAGATAGACTGGCTGCTTGCGCGGTTGCCGGAGCCGCTTCGTTTGGAGTTGGATAGCCTGCCGGCTACCATCTGGGAGCAGATTCAGGAAATCCGAATCCAAGCAGAAAGGTCGGTTTGGTTGAGCCTGCCCGGTCGGCTTCTGCCAATGCAAACGAGAATCTCTCAAAAAGAGCTGGAAAAATGCTTTTCAGCCTTGTGCGAATATTCGGTTCATACCTATCTGCCGCAGATTTGTCAGGGCTTTCTTACCGTGCGGGGAGGTCATCGAATCGGGCTGGGTGGAACGGCAGTCATTCAGCATGGCACTGTGGTTTCGATTCGGGAGTTAAGCTCGCTGAATATCCGGCTGTCCCGCATCGGACAGGTGCAGATACAGCCATTCGCGGACAGGCTGTTTGGAGACGGTCTGCACTCCGTTTTGATTGCGGGTGCTCCGGCAAGCGGCAAAACGACCCTGCTCCGCGCGCTTGCCCAGCATCTTTCTCATACCTTCAAGGTCACTGTGATTGATGAGCGGGGAGAAATCATGGAGGAGGGTGCAGCGGATTGCGGTGGATGCTTGGATGTTTTGCGAGGGTTTCCAAAAGCGACAGGGATTCTGCAAGCGGTGCGAACTCTTTCGCCTCAGGTTGTGGTGTGCGATGAGCTTGGAAGCGGTCAGGAAATCGAGCAGCTACTCGAGGCTGTCCACTGCGGTACTGCATTGTTGGCGGCGATTCACGCAGGGAATCTGGACGAACTGCTTAATAAACCGCAGTTTTGCCGATTGCAGCAAAGCAATACTTTCGAGCGAATTATAATGCTGAAGGGTGCGGAACATCCCGCTTGCCCGGAATCCATCTATTCCCGAACCCGAGAAGGGTGGGTGAAGATATGAATTTGCTGAACTGCTTCGGATGGTGGGGAAGAGGATTCCTGATTTTGTGCTGTAGCGGAATCGGCTGGTCGGCGGCCAAGCAAAACCACAACCGCATCTCACAGTTGGAAACATCCCAAAAGCTGGTAATCGACCTGATTTCTCAGCTGGGCTATACCCTAAAACCGGCAGAAGAGCTGATTCGAGAACTTGCGTCAGAGGAACGATTTTCCAAGTTACCATATCTGATTTTTTTTGCAAGTGCAAAATCGGAAGAGCTTCTTCCCTTCCCGCAACGGTGGGAGCAAGCGGTTCAGGCTTATCCGGGTGAGCTGAGTCAGGAGGAAAAAAAGCTGGTAGAACAGATTGGTGATATTTTAGGCGCCTACGACTTGCAGGCACAGCTGGAACAGCTTCGATGCCTGTCACACCAAATGGGACAGGTTGTTCAAAGATTGCAGGCACAGGAAGAACGCAGCCGAACACTCTGCACCTCTTTGGGGCCCTTAGCCGGAATCGCTTTGGCAATTCTTTTGTAAAGCAGGAGGAAAAAGGAATGGATGTTGATTTGATTTTTAAGATAGCCGCAATCGGGATTATCGTTTCGGTCCTCAATCAGGTGCTGATTCGCTCCGGTCGGGAGGAGCAAGCAACGATGACGACTCTGGCGGGGCTGATTGTGGTGTTGATGATGATGATTGAACAGATACGGATTTTGTTCGATACGGTAAAATCGGTGTTTGGACTGTAGAGGAGGGGGAGAGATGGGACTATCGTCTGTGATTGGCTTTAGTCTGTGTGCGGTAGCCTTGAGCGTGTTGCTCCGTCAGTACCGTCCGGAACATTCTCTCCTGTTGTCGATTGGCTGCGGTGTCGGAATTCTGATTTGGCTTCTGGAAGAGCTTGCACCGTTGGCAGAGCAGATTCGTCGCCTTTCCTCGATGGCGTTTTCCGGGGAAGCTCCAGAAATTCTGCTGCGGTCTCTCGGAATCTGTCTGATTACGCAGATTGCCTGTGACACCTGCCGGGATGCAGGAGAAGGAGCGATTGCGTCGAGGCTGGAAACAGCAGGAAAGGCGGCGATGCTCCTACTGGCGGCTCCCATGTTTACCCAACTGTTGGAACAAGCACTTGCTCTGATTGGATAGGATGGAGAAATCAAATGGGACAAAAAGTAACAGGAATTCTTGCGGCCTTGTTCGGCGGTTTCCTTGGAATCTGCCTGATGACTACAACCGCCTTTGCGCAGGGTAGCATCGAAGCCAAAGAAACACCTGCTTTGGGGAATCCAGAAATTTCGTTATCGGAATTTGTAGAAGATCAGCTGGACGGATTCTGGGAGGAACTCAGCCCGGAGCTTCCCAACCGGACAAAGCACCTGATTCGCTCTGAGGGAATCGACTACTTGTCTGACCTGCTTCGTGTAACACCTCAACAGATTTTGGGAATGGTAACTGCATCAGCCAAGGAACAACTGCGTCTCCCGCTACAAACGGTCGGAAGGCTGATTGCGGCAATCCTGCTTTGTGCAGTGGTCAATGCGGTTCGACAGAGTGAAATCTCCAAAAATCTTCAGGAGGTCTTTACAGTTACTGCCGCGGCCTGCGTGGTGTCGTTTTTAAGCAAGCCGGTTTTGAGCTGCATTACCCAAACGGTTCAAGCCTTACAGGAAAGCGCACTGTTTGTCATGTCGTTTACCCCAGTCATGAGCGGTATTTTGATTGCGGGAGGGCATCCCGGTTCAGCGGGGGCTTATCAACTGATTCTTTTAGTTGCCGCAGAGCTTTTAACCGAGCTGGTTTCCCAGACGCTGGTTCCATTCTTAGGAATTTATCTGGCCTTGTGTATCGTGGCGCCCTTAGCTCCTTTTCTGCATCTGGACCAGCTGACATCAGGGATTCGCTCAGCGGTCTGCTGGGGTCTCGGGATTGTAAGCACCCTCTTTGTTGGGATTCTTTCTCTGCAAACGGTCATCAGTAGCGGCGGAGATTCTCTTGCACTGAAAACAGGACGATTTTTGGTAGGTAGCTTCATCCCTGTCATTGGAGGAACTATTTCCGATGCGCTGGGTGCAGCCCGGAGCTGTGTTCAAATTTTGAAAAATACAGTGGGCTCTTTCGGAGTTCTGGCAGTTTTGCTCATCTTTCTGCCGATTCTGGTTCAAATAGGGTTGTGGTACCTTGCAGTCAATGCGGCCGCTTGGGTCGGTTCTATGTTGGACGCAGGAGAAATCGCTCGCCTGCTCTCCTCAATCGGACAGACCTTTTCTATGATGATTGCGATGGTTGCCTGCTTTATGCTGCTGATTCTGGTTTCCACCGCCCTGATGTTGATGATTACCCTTGGATAGAACGGAGGAGATTTAGGATGGAGACAATTCATCAATGGGCATCCGGAGTTTGTCTGGCCGCCGCGACAGCAGGGCTGTGCTACTTTGTTGCACCGAAATCCAGCTTGGGACGGGTCTTTCAAATTCTGCTTTCTCTGTTTTTCCTGTGCAGCGTATTGTCTCCGCTCGGAAGCTTCAACCGAAAGCTGTCCGACAGATGGCTGAGGAAAGCACAGGAGCGTGCGGAACAGATTTCCCAGCAAACGCAGACGCAGTCCCAGCAGGCAGCTTGCGAACTGGTCAAGGCTCAGGTGAAAACGGAAATCACCGGATTTTTAGCAGAAGCAGGTATAACCCCTGTCCAAATCAGCATAGATATAGTCCAGCAGGAGAGTTCTGAACGGGTTGTTCTGACACTCGTTCTGGATTCCGATGACCGGGAACAGGAAGCTTGGCTGCGAAAGTGCTTGGAAGCGGAGCAGTTGGAGCTGAGGATTCAGTATCAAGAAAGGAGCGAAATCTCATGAACCAGGATTCTGTATTGCCTGAAGGTGTACTTCAGCCGATTCAGCGTATCAAGGATAAACTCGGCAAGCTGTTTCGCTCGGCTGAACGCACGAGATTGCTGATTCTGTTGGGGCTCATCAGTATGGGGATGATTTTCTGCTCCGAGCTTTTTTCTGTTTCGAAATCGCAGGAGGGTCCAACACTCCCTGTTTGCCAGCAGGAGGTGTTTTCCAGTGAAGCCTATATCCAAAGTATGGAACAAAGACTGCGGGAAATTCTGTCACAGATTGATGGCGTCGGCGAGTGCAGCGTCATGGTGACACTAAAGGAAAGCAGCCGCAGAATCTTTGCCAGTGAGGATAAAACTTCGCAGGAGAAAAGCGACGGACGCTTTGACCTCTCCAGCGAAAAGAGGTTGGTTTTGCTGGAGGATAAAAGCGGTGCAGAATATCCCGTTGTAGAAACCACGCTCTCACCCCAAATCAAAGGGGTCATGATTGTCTGCAAAGGTGCCAAAAGCGCGAAGGTTTGTCAACAGGTTACAGAGGCGGTGACGACAGTTCTGGGGATACGCAGTATTCAAGTGTGCGTTTCCCCGAGGGGTCGTTGAAGATAACGCTGTTCATCAGCGAGTAAACAGGAGGAAATCAGTATGAACATGATTGTCGGAAAAAAGCAGATCGTTTTGGCGTCGCTGGTGGTCGCTTTGGGCGTAGCGGTATATTTGAATTATCAGTTCGCCGGTCAGGATTTGGATCTGGTGACTGCCAACGCCGGGACAACACAAGAAATTTCAGTCCAAGAGGAGAAACGGGAAAACTATGGAGATGCTCAGTTCGTGGATTCCAAAGAAATCAGCCAAGAATCCGAAACAACACAAGCGAAAGCAGATTCGGAGTATTTTTCTCAAGCGAGGCTGACCCGAACCAAAACCCGAGACGAGGCTGCCGCCGCCCTTCAGGTCATGCTATCGGATGCCTCTTTGGCGCAGGAGCAGAAAGAAGAATTGACTGCCCAGGCCAGTGCGATGGCGATGTCGATTGAGACAGAGGGCAGAATCGAAAATCTAATCAAAGCCAAGGGCTTTCAGGAATGTATGGTATATTGTTCGGATAAAAAGGTAGATGTTATCGTAAAATCTCCGGAGCTTAAAGAAGGAGAGGTGGTACAGATTCGAGACATCATTCTGGATGAAACCACGATTCCGGTCGAAAACATCTCCATCGTTCCTGTCCGCTAGAAATGATGCCGCATCAAAATAGAGGGGGTCTTTATGACCCTCTCTGTTTTTTTGTAAAACAGTAACATGAAAATTCTGCTCCCAAACAGCTAACCTGAAATGAGACCGAAAGTCCGTCTTTTTTCTCTCTCCCCCTTAAAATGTGGGAAAGAAATTTAAAAAGCTTCTACTATCTTGTCGAAAAATGTGATAAAATAAAGGGGAAGTGAAAATCAACATAGGCTAAAAAACTGACGGTATCATTGTCGGAGGAAATTTTATGAAACTATATGTAGATATGTTTGGAGAGTTCACAATTTATGCAGATGGTGAACCGGCATTCCAGTACGAAGGAAGAACCCGAAAGCTGTGGAACCTGCTGCAATATCTTTTAATCAAGCGCGGCACAATGGTTCCGCAAAGTGAACTGATTAAAATCGCGCGTCTGGACGGAAGAAAAGGAAAGCCGGAAAACTCCTTGAAAAACCTTATCTACCGTCTCAGAAGTCTGCTGGAAAACAGCGATCTTCCCAAACAAAATTATATCATCTGTGAGCATGGGGCCTATGCGTGGAATCCGAATATTCCGATTACACTCGATGCAGAGATCTTTGAACAGGAATGGAAAGAAGCCTGTCTGTTGGACAATGCTCCGGAAAAGCGATTGATTCACTATTTGGCAGCGATTGAACTGTACAAAGGAAAATTTTTGCCGCAGTCCCAGAAGGAAGCATGGGTTCAGTCCATGGCAGGATACTATCATCATGTCTTTATCGATTGTGTCAACGGTGCATATGAAATTTTTAAAGAGAAAAAGGACATGGGCTTTATGGAGGAGCTGTGCCGAAAGGCTTTAACCATAGACCCTCTCAGCGAAGAGCTGTGCCGTTTGTACATCGATGTGCTGATTCGACAGAACCAGTATAAACGCGCACTGAGTGTTTATTCCGCATTTGTTGAACGCCTGCAAAAAGAACTGGACCAGCGTCCCTCCAAAGCAATGGTTCACCTGTATCAGGACATCATCAAGATGATCAGCAATATGCAGGCGGACATCAATATCGTAGTCAGTGACCTGAAAGAAGTCAATGCAGGTAGCGGTGCTTACTACTGCCAGTATGATATTTTCAAGAATATGTACCGTCTGCTGGCAAGAAGCATTTCTCGAACCGGACAATCAGTCTTTCTGCTTCTCTTTACCATCTCGGATACAAATGGAGAGGTGCCAACGGCAAAAACACTTCATGCGGCAATGCGGTCGCTCCAGCTTGCAATCGGAAAATCCCTGCGGCGCGGAGATGTGTATGCTCAGTACAGCAACACCCAGTACGTTGTTTTGCTCCAATCCTTGAATGAACAAAACGGTTGCATGATTGCAAACCGTATCACAAGCAGCTACGAGCAAATCTACCAGAATAAAAAAGTCATCGTCAACCATATGCTACAGGAGATGGAGCCGGTGGACACCTATTCGACCGCCTTATAAAATCGGGGGAATGTCGTCATGCTAATCAAACCGGGAGAGCGTCTGGTATTTTTTGGAGACAGCTTGACCCTGCGTACCGACCTCAAGCACACGGAGCATCCTGCTCTGCATTACTGCTTGGATTATTCAGAAAGCTATGTAGACATTTTGGTAAAACGTCTGCTGATTCATGCACCTCAGCTGGAGTTTACCTTTTATAACTGCGGAAACGGAGGAGATACCATCCAACATCTTCTGGAACGATATGCAGAAGATGTCCTGCCTCTGCATCCGGACCGAATGTTTTTATGGATTGGTCAGAATGATGCAAAAAACTGGGACGCTGTAAGATTTGAACAAGGGGTTCGTTGCCTCTTGGGTTGGTGCCAGCAGGACAACATCCAAGTTGTTGTCCTGTCTACCTCTGCGCATCGGGACAAGCAAAAAATGATTGCTCTTTCTCAGGCAGATGATATTTTAAAGAAGCTCTCAGAAGAATTCGGGTGTGACTATGTCGATGTCAAAACCCCGATGCTTACCGTTATGAACCATAACCGGGTAGCGGTTTATCCGATTCAGCTCTTCACATTGGGTTCTCATCTTTCGGAACTAGGAAATATGCTGATTGCAGATACGGTTTTCGATTACCTGTGGACCCATTGACGGGATTCAGCATCGATGAAAAGGAGCAGTCTTGGATGAAAAAAAGAACGGCAAAAGAAATAATACCCGCAGCTGCACTGATGCTGGCCCTTTGCCTGATGCTGGGCGGATGTGATTCTTGGCGCAGGTCTGCGTCCTCAGATGCGATCTCTGTCAACGGCAGCGAGATTCAAGAGCTTCCGGATGAATCTCCGGAAGAGGAGGTTGAGGAAGAACCCGCAGAAGAACCGGAGGAACAGGGATCTTCCCAAGAGATGGTCTGTGCAGAAATCATCAATTATGGAGACGGCTCTCTGTTTTGGAATACCGAGGATGAGATCCTTTCCGGTAAGCTGTACAGTCTGCTAACACATCAGAACGAGCTTTTTACAGAAAATTTTGATGGGCGGGAATATGATTATCAGGCAATTTTGACAGATGAAGAAGGAACGGAAACAAACTTTTTTCTGTGGATCAATTTTCAGAGAGAGAATGAGATTATTGTCGAAGATGACGCCGGAAATCAATGGAATCTGTCGATTGAAGACAGCAACCATCTTCGCGCTTTGGTTTCGTCTTTCGGGTAGATTTAAGGTTGACATCAACCCTTTAATCCATTACAATGTAACTGAATGTAAAACGGACTGACGGTCTGTCAGCAGGACATTGATATGCCGTTGCGGCGAGGTACTTTGATATAGAAGAGAAGCTTCGCCGCGAGGCATTTTTTATGGGGTCGAACCGTTCGATACCCAAAGGAGGGAGTAGCTCTGCAACTGGAACATCAGGAAAAAAGCCCGGATTCGGGCTGGATTACACCAGATCAGGCTTACATCTATGTAGGACAGCAAAAACTGCGCAGAGGTTATACGACCGGAAGCTGCGCGGCGGCAGCGGCACAGGCGGCTGCTCGTGTATTTTGTGGGGAAGCAATCCCACAAACGGTCCGAATGGTGGTCCCGAAAGGGCTGGAATTGACCATTCCGATTTCCTCGGCGGAATCCGGAACTGAGTGGGCGCAGGCCAGTGTGAAAAAGGACAGCGGGGACGATCCGGATGTTACAAATGGAATCGAGGTTTTTGCCCGAATTGAAGTAAGCTCGGTTCCGGGAATCATCATCGATGGTGGTATTGGTGTCGGCCGTGTCACTCGACCGGGGCTGGAAATGCCAATCGGAGAAGCTGCCATCAATCGAACACCGCGCAGAATGATTCGTGAACAGATTGAACAAGTGTTGGAGGAGCATCCACAATGGGACGGAGTAGGCTTAAAGGTTACAATCAGTATTCCAAGTGGAGTGGAGATTGCGGCCAAAACCTATAATCCTCGGCTGGGTATCGAGGGCGGAATTTCCGTTTTAGGAACCAGCGGCATTGTGGAACCAATGAGCGAAAAGGCTCTGACCGATTCAATTCGGCTGGAGCTGAATATCCTGCACAACGCAGGACATCGGTGTGTCCTGATTACCCCGGGAAACTATGGAAAAACCTTTCTGAAAGAAGGAGAATTTTCCCGCTTGTCGCAATTAACAGAGTTAAGCGACAGTGCGGTTAAATGCTCCAACTTTGTTGGGGATACGCTGGACTTATGTGTTCAGATGGGCTTTGAATCTGCACTGTTGGTGGGACATATCGGAAAATTTTCCAAGCTTGCCGCCGGCATTATGAATACCCACTCTCGCTATGCAGATGGAAGGCTGGAAGTATTCACCGCCCATGCGGCATTGTGCGGAGCAAAGCCGGAGACCCTCCATCGGTTGATGGACAGCATCACCACAGATGAAGCGATTGATTGTTTGGATGAAGAAAATCTGCGGGAACCGGTGCTGCACAGTATGCTCGAACGGATTGAGCAGCATGTTGCGGCAAGGGCAGGACAAAGTCTAAAAACAGGGGTGATTCTGTTTTCTAACAGATTTGGCTATTTGGGACAAACGGCAGGATGCCAGCAGGTGCTTCATACTGTGCTGGATGAATATATGCAAAAAGAAAATGATCTGAAAGGATTGAAATAAATGACAGGTATGCTTTATGGAATCGGGGTCGGTCCAGGTGACCCGGAGCTGATGACCCTCAAGGCGGTTCGTCTGATTGAAGAGTGCGACATTGTAGCAGTACCAAAATCCGGAGAAGGATACGGGGTTGCAAAGCAGATTGCCCGACAGGCGGTAAAGGATTTTGACCAAAAGAAAATCATCGAGGTTTCCATGCCGATGACTCGAGACCCGCAGATTTTGGAGGAAAGCCATCGGAAGGCAGCAGAATTGATTGAATCTCATCTGCGTGAGGGACGCTCGGTAGCATTCCTGACTCTGGGTGACCCTGCAATCTATTCTACCTATATTTATGTACATAAAAGAGTGCAGGAGAATGGCTACCCGGTCGAGATGGTTCCGGGTGTTCCTTCCTTCTGTGCTGTTGCTGCAAAGCTCAACATCAGTCTGGCAGAAGGCGCGCAGCCGCTTCATGTCATCCCTGCTTCCTATCAGGGCGTAGAGGAAGGCCTTGAGTGGAGCGGACCTAAGATTTTGATGAAAACCGGACATTCCATGAAAAAGGTCAAGGAACTGATGAGGGAAAAAGGTATTTTGGATAAAGCTAAAATGGTGCAGAAATGCGGCATGGAGGGTGAAGAAATCTATGAATCGATGGAGCAGGTGGATGAAAATTCCAGCTACTTCTCGGTTATCGTTGTAAAAGACTAGAAAACAGGGAGGAAAACGAGATGGTATATTTTGTCGGAGCAGGTTCCGGTGCAGTCGATTTGATTACAGTGCGCGGACAGCGCCTGTTACAGAAGGCAGATGTTGTCATTTATGCCGGCTCACTTGTTAACCCTCAGCTTTTAAGAGAGACTCGTCCAGATTGCCGCTTGTACAACAGTGCTAAGATGACACTGGAGGAGGTTCTCGAGGTAATCCAGCAGGCAGAACGGGAGAACGCTTTAATCGTCCGCCTGCACACAGGAGACCCCTGTCTGTATGGTGCCATCAGAGAACAGATGGACCAGCTGGATGAGCTTGGAATCAAATATGAGTATGTTCCGGGTGTCAGCTCTTTTTGTGCCGCTGCCGCTGCGATGAATGCAGAATATACGCTTCCGGATGTATCTCAGACCGTTATCATCACCCGTATGGCAGGTCGCACTCCGGTTCCGGAAAAGGAAGAAATTGCAAAGCTGGCTGCTCATCAGGCCACAATGGTAATCTTTTTAAGCACAGGCTTGCTGGAAGGACTTCAGGAACGGTTAATGGCAGGCGGCTATCGCCCGGATACTCCGGCAGCCATTGTATATAAGGCAAGCTGGCCGGACGAGAAAACCTTCCGCTGCACCGTGTCAACTCTGGCACAGACAGCCAAGGAAAACCAAATTACAAAAACAGCGCTGATTTTGGTCGGCGATTTCTTGGGCAGTGAGTACGAACGCTCCAAGCTGTATGATCCAAGCTTTACCACCGAGTTCCGCGAGGCAACCAAATGATAACGCTTGCTCTCATCTGTTTTACTGCGGCAGGAGCCTCTTGCGCAGAGCGTTTGAAGGCTCGCTTGGATGAACGCTATCATTTGGAAGGGTTTGTCAGTTCAAAATTTGTAGGAGAAACCAGTCTACAGCAGTATCACGGAACTCTGGCTCAGTGGACAGAGGAATGGTTCCCGAAGGCGGACTGCCTGATTTTTGTCGGTGCGTGCGGAATTGCGGTGCGTGCGATTGCTCCCTTTGTTCGTGACAAGTTTGCAGACCCGGCAGTTGTTGTCATCGATGAGCGGGCAAATTTTTGTATTTCTTTGATGTCGGGCCATGTCGGAGGCGCAAACGATTTGACGAAAACCTTTGCACAGCTTTTAGATGCCCAGCCGGTCATCACAACAGCCACCGACATCAATAGCCGCTTTGCGGTGGATGTGTTTGCAAAACGCAACGACCTTTGGATTGCCAGCCGAAACCTTGCTAAGGAAATTTCGGCAGCAGTCCTTGCCGGGAAACCCGTTTCTTTTCATTCGGAATTTCCTGAATCGGGAAAGATGCCCCGAGAACTGACCCTGCAATCGGATGGGCAGGATTTGGGAATCGATGTCAGCTTTTTTAACCCTGTCCGAGAAGGTGTTCTGTGGCTGGCTCCCAAAAAGCTGGTCCTTGGAATTGGATGCCGAAAAGGAACGCCCTATCAAATGATTGAAGATTTTATTATACCAACTCTCCGGGAACATCGGCTTGCCATCGAGAGTGTATCTGCGGTTGCCTCGATTGATTTAAAGGCAGAAGAATCGGGCTTGCTGGAATTTTGTGCAGCCCATCACCTGCCGTTCTTCACCTATTCTGCTCAGGAGCTAAAGCAGGCCACGGGAGATTTTTCTCCTTCTGCCTTTGTCCAGAGTGTAACAGGGGTCGATAACGTGTGCGAGCGCAGTGCTGTTTTCCACAGCGGCGGAAAGCTTTTGCTTTCTAAGCAGAAGGGGAACGGCGTCACATTAGCGGTTGCTGCAAACCCGGAGACAATTACGCTGCAATTTTAACAGCAGCATCAATAAGGAAGGAATCAAACCATGAAGCTGTATGTTGTAGGAATCGGTCCGGGTGGACAGAATCAAATCACCCCAGCGGCGATGCAGGCCATGCAGGAAAGCGACATCATCGCCGGCTATACGGTCTATGTGGATTTAGTCAAAGACCAGTTTCCGGAAAAGGAATTTTTGACCACTGCAATGAAGCAGGAGGTTGACCGCTGCCGTATGGCAATCGAACAGGTTGTCAACGGTAAAACGGTATCGATGATTTGCAGCGGCGACGCCGGTGTTTATGGAATGGCAGGGCTGATTTACGAATTGGCACAGCAGTATCCTCCAATCGAAATCCAGGTAATTCCCGGCATCACTGCGGCAATGAGCGGAGCTGCTGTATTGGGCGCACCGCTGATCCACGACTTTGCGGTCATCAGTCTGAGCGATTTGCTGACCCCTCTGGATTTGATTATGAAGAGGGTGGAGCTGGCAGCGGAAGGTGACTTCGTTTTATGTTTCTACAATCCTGCCAGCAAAAAGCGCGCCGATTATCTCAGCCGTGCCTGCCAGCTGATTATGAAGCACCGCAGTCCGGAAACCCCTTGCGGATATGTTCGGAACATCGGCCGTGACGGCGAGGAATCCTGCACCATGACCCTGCGTGAGCTGGAACAGGCTCAGGTCGATATGTTCACCACCGTGTTTGTCGGAAACTCTCAGACCAAGCTGATTAACGGCAAACTGGTAACGCCCAGAGGCTATCACCATGTCTAATCTCGAAACAGAATTCCCCAGAATTTTGCTCTTTGCCGGTACCACAGAGGGCCGGGAGCTGGCAGAATATCTGGCGGAATGTACCTGCTCGGTGATTGCGTGCGTTGCCACCGAATATGGCCAGACACTGATTCATGAGCGCCCGGGGCTTCGAGTACACGCCGGTCGGCTGGATGAACAGCAGATGGAAGAAATGCTGATTCAAGAGCAAATTGACCTTGTCCTTGATGCGACCCATCCATACGCCTCAGTTGTAACAGAAAACATTGTTCACGCCTGCGAAGCCCTCTCATTGCCGTACTATCGCTGTTTGAGAGAACAAGCGGATGGAGAACCGGAATACGAGAATATAATCTATGTAGAAAATACCGAGCAGGCCGCCGAGAAACTTTCCGAAATAGAAGGAAATATCCTGCTGACAACGGGAAGTAAGGAACTGGCTGCCTACCAGAAGGTCCCCGGATTTGAACAGCGGTTTTACCCCAGAGTGCTTCCGCTGGAAAATGTGGTTTCTTCCTGTCTTGCACTGGGAATTCCCGCAGCACATTTGATTGCGATGCAGGGACCGTTCAGCGAGGAACTGAATCTGGCAATGATTCATCAATGGAATATCCGCTGTCTGGTAACCAAGGAGTCCGGAAAAGCGGGAGGATTCCTTGAAAAAATCAATGCAGCCAAGCGAGCTCAAATTCCGGTGCTTCTGATTGGTCGTCCGCATGAAACAAGAAAGGGAGTTTCTCTGGAACAGCTCAAGCAGGAACTGCTGAATCAATGGGGAATCCGTCATCTGAATGATGAAGCCGATCAGTCTTTCCCACATTTTCCGATGTTTGTCTCTCTCAAAGGAAAACAGATTCAGGTGGTAGGCGCTGGAAAAATCGCCAGTCGTAGAATCTGTTCCCTACTTCGCTTCGGGTGCAGGATTGAAGTGATTGCTCCGGAGCTTAACCCAACCTGCCTGCAATTATGGCAGGAAAACAAAATCAGATGGACAGCTCGATGCTGGAAACCGGGAGATTGTACCGCACAAATCGTTTTGGCGGCAACTGACGACCATCAGGTCAACCGGGAAATCGTGCAGGAATGTCGGGCAAAAAATATCCCGGTCAACCGTTGCGATTGTCAGAAAGACTGTGATTTTTACTTCCCGGCGCTTGTAGAAGGCAACGGGTTGACAATCGGTCTTTGTTCCAACGGAACAGACCATACCAAAGTAAAACAGGAGGCGGAAAGGCTTCGCGCTCTTTACCGTCAGGAATAGAAGGAAGAAGGAGTAACAAAACCATGCCGAAGAAAATCATTCGAGTCGGCAGCAGAGAAAGCGCCCTTGCAGTGGCGCAGACGCGGCTGGTCATGGAGGATATTCAGCGCAATCATCCAGAGCTGCAGCTTGAGCTGGTGACGATGAAAACGACAGGGGATAAAATTCTGGATAAAAGCTTAGATCAAATCGGCGGAAAAGGTCTGTTTGTAAAAGAGCTGGATCGCGCACTGATGGATGACAGAATCGATATTTCCATCCACAGCCTGAAAGATATGCCGATGGAAACTCCTCCGGAATTGCCGATTCTGGCTTTTTTTAAACGAGGAAATCCTTTCGACTGCATGGTTTTGCCAAAGGGAGCAACTCAATGGGATCACACACAGCCGGCGGGATGCTCCGGACATCGCCGGAAGGTTCAGCTGAAAAAACTGATGGGTGAGCAAATTCCGATTAAAGGAATTCGCGGAAATATCTTGACCCGTCTGGACAAGCTGGACTCCGGTGAGTACGGAATGCTCGTGCTGGCGTGCTCGGGCTTGCAGCGTGTTGGACTTCAGGGCAGGATTCATCGTGTCTTTACCTTGGACGAGATGATTCCATCGGCCGGTCAGGGAATCCTGTCGGTACAGGGCCGTCAGGGAGAGGATTACTCCTGGCTTGCCCAGTCGGATGATCCGACCTCTCGTGTACAGGCCTTGGCAGAAAGAGCGTTTGTCCGCACTCTGGATGGAGGATGTAGCTCTCCGATTGCAGCGTATGCACAGGTCTCTGGTCAGGAGGTCTGTCTGACAGGACTGTATTACCATGATGCGGCGGAAGCTTATGTGACCGGTCAGAAAACCGGTTGTTTGGAAGAGGCAGAGAAGCTCGGCGAAGAGCTTGCAATCGAGCTGAAGAGCAGGTTTTTGTGCGGAGCAATCGAAAAGGGGGAGCAATAACGGTGGAAAAAGCAGGAAAGGTCTGGCTGGTTGGAGCTGGTCCATCGGATGCCGGCCTGCTGACACTGAAAGGAAAAAGCCTTTTGGAGCAGGCGGATGTAGTAGTTTATGACGCGTTAGTATCTGCGGCAATCCTTTCCATGATCCCGCAGACTGCAAAAACAATCTGTGTTGGAAAGCGAGCAGGCAATCATCCGGTTCCACAGCCGCAAATCAACCAGATTCTGTTGGAGGAAGCTTTGGCAGGAAACCGTGTAGTCCGCCTGAAGGGAGGAGACCCTTTCCTGTTTGGACGCGGCGGAGAAGAGCTGGAGCTGCTGATTGAGCATCATATTCCGTTTGAAGTCGTTCCCGGTGTTACCTCAGCGATTGCAGTACCGGCGTATAACGGAATCCCTGTCACACATCGAGACTATTGTTCCTCTGTCCATATCATCACAGCCCACCAGAAAAAAGACGGTCAGCTGAAAATTGATTTTGAAGCACTGTGCCGTTTAAATGGAACTCTTGTCTTTTTGATGGGCGTTACTGCGATGAAGATGATTTGCGACGGATTGATTGCAGCAGGCATGGACCCACAGACTCCTGCAGCTATTTTGCAGCAGGGAACCAGTGCGATGCAGCGCCGTGTTGTTTCTACTGTTTCCCAGCTTCCGCAGGAGGCGCAAAAAGAGAACATCAAAGCACCTGCTGTTTTAGTGGTAGGCTCTGTCTGCTCTTTGGCAGAGCATTTGAGCTGGACTCAGGAGCGCAAGCTGGACGGTGTCCGTGTCATCCTGACCAGACCTCGGGAACTGATTTCCAAAATGTCGCAGCAGTTGTTCGCTCTGGGAGCGGAAGTAATCGAGCTGCCGTCGATTTGTTTAAAACCGTATGAAGAGAATCCGCAGCTGCTGGATGCGCTTGAGAAGATTCAGAATTATCATTGGGTTGCATTTACCAGCATTGCCGGGGTTCGCTTCTTCTTTGAATTTTTACAGAAGCATCACTTTGATATGCGCAGCCTTGCTCATCTGCGCTTTGCGGCAATCGGCCCCGGAACTGCTAAGGAATTGGAAAAGCACGGAATCTTTGCAGATTATCAGCCGGAACAGTATTATGCAGCTGATTTGGCGCGCGGTCTCTGCGAGCGGATGGCTCCCGGAGAACAGCTTCTCTTGCCGAGAGCAAAGATTGGTTCTGCAGAGCTGACCGATATCTTGCAGGAAAACCATGTCCAGTTCTCTGATATTCCGATTTATGACACCCTCTACACCAGCCACAACACCAACGAGGTGGAGAAGCTGATTGAGCAGGGTGAGATTTCTTGCGCAGTTTTCACCAGCGCTTCGACCGTACACGGATTTGTCAATACCATGAAGGGGGCAAATCTGTCCAACCTGACTGCTGTATGTATTGGAGAAAAAACTGCGCAGGCAGCCAGAGATGCCGGTATGCCGGTTTTGGTTTCCAAACAGGCAACGATAGACAGCTTGACAGAGCTTTTGTGCGAACAGGCACAGCAGCTCCGTCTTCCAAGATAACACACCACCTTTGATTGAAAAGAAAGAAGGTTATAAAAATGGAATTATTATCCAGAGCCAGACGTTTAAGAACCAATGAAGCAGTTCGCGAGCTTGCAAGAGAGACCAGAGTCTCCAAATCCTCTTTGATTTACCCGATGTTTGTTCGGGAAGGAAGCGGTATCAAAGAAGAAATTCCTTCTCTGAATGGACAGTATCATTACAGCCCGGATACAATCTGTGAAGCGGTGGAAGAACTGCTCAAGGTTGGAATCAATAAAATCCTTCTCTTCGGAATCCCGGAGCATAAGGACGAAATCGGCTCTTCCGCATGGCAGGAAGACGGCGTAGTTCAGCAGGCACTGCGGGAAATCAAGAAAAACTTCCCACAGCTCTACTGCATCACCGATGTTTGTATGTGTGAATACACCTCTCATGGACACTGTGGTGCACTGTGCGAATGTACCACCGTGGACAACGATAAGACCCTTGAGCTGCTGACCAAAACAGCTCTTTCCCATGTGCGTGCCGGCGCCGATATGGTTGCACCTTCCGATATGATGGATGGACGCGTTCTTGCAATCCGCCGTGCGCTGGATGCTGAGGGATATACCCACATTCCGATTATGGCATATTCTGCAAAATACGCTTCTGCGTTCTATGGCCCGTTCCGTGATGCAGCAGGTTCCGCTCCATCTTTCGGAGACAGACGCTCTTACCAGATGGATATTCACAACCGAAAAGAAGCGATGAAAGAGATAGACAGCGATATTGCAGAGGGTGCAGATATTGTAATGGTCAAACCGGCTCTCTCTTATCTGGATATTATCCATCAGGCAGCTCAGCGTAGCAATCTGCCTTTGGCAGCATACAGCGTTAGTGGTGAGTATGCCATGATCGAGGCTGCCGCAGCAGCAGATTTGATTGACCGCGACCGCATTATTGGGGAAGTTGCAGTCAGCATCTTCCGTGCCGGCGCAGATATTCTGATTACCTATCATGCAAAGGAAATTGCAAGACTGATCGATCAGGGCAAGATTGGCTAAAAAAAGGAGGGGGAGCAGATGCCGCAGGTTTATCTCATTGGAATTGGAATGGGAAATCCCGACACTCTGACAGTAAAGGCACACCGTTTGATTGCACAAAGCGATTGTCTGATTGGGGCTCGGCGGATGTTGGACTCGGCAGATAATGAAAAGGCGGTTCGGTTTTCTTCGATTCAAAATGAGGAAATCGTTAAAATTATTGCCGGTCAGCCGCAGGACAGCATCATCTCGGTGCTTCTTTCCGGAGATGTGGGATTTTACAGCGCCGCCAAAAAGCTGACCGGAGCGATTCGTACCGCGATGCCGCAGATTCAGCTTGAGCAAATCAGCGGTATCAGCTCCCTACAGTATTTTTGCGCCAAAGTCCAGACCTCATGGGATGATGTAACAGTTGTCAGCGTCCATGGACGTAGCGCAAATGTTGTCGGAAAGGTAAGAAGCTTCGGCAAGGTTTTCGTACTGACCGGAAGCAATCAGACGGCCCAAGATGTCTGCCGTTCTCTTTGCAAACAGGATATGGGGGATGCCTTGGTTTGGGTCGGAGAAAATCTTTCTTATAAGGAAGAAACCATCTCTCATGGAACAGCGAAGGAGCTGTCCCAACAAGCATTTTCCTCTTTGGCTGTTATGTTGATTGAAGCAAAAGCCATGCCAAAGCGCAGCTATCCTCCGCTTGGACTGGAAGATGAGGAGTTTCTGCGGAACACCGAAGGCAAGACCGTTCCCATGACCAAGCAGGAAGTTCGTGCAGTGGTCATGTCCAAGCTTCGGGTAGAAGCGGATTCCTGCGTCTATGATGTTGGCGCAGGAACAGGGTCGGTTACCATAGAATCCGCCCTTCTTGCAAGAGAGGGTCGAGTATTCGCAATCGAAAAAAATCCGCAGGCTGTTTCCCAGCTCCATCAAAATATCCAGCACTTCGGCCTTGGAAATGTTCAGGTCATAGAGGGGGTTGCTCCGCAAGCGATGCAGGAACTTCCTGCCCCAGACCGCGTTTTTATTGGCGGTTCCTCCGGCAATATCGAACATATTCTGCGACTGTGCCTTGAGAAAAATCCGCAGGTTCGTATGGTGGTGACCGCCATCACATTGGAAACGATCGCAGATATTCTGTCGGCGGTCAAATCGATTCGCGAAGAAGGAATCAACTTGGAATTGGATATTTCCCAGATCAGTGCTTCCCGCGCCAAGACGGCAGGACAGCTGCACCTGATGATGGGACAAAATCCAGTCTATATCTGCTGTATTGGTGCAGCAGACGCAGAATAAGCGGGAGGTGGCAGGCATGACAGAACGAACAGCACCGAGAATCCTGTTGGCAGCTCCGTCCAGCGGGAGCGGAAAAACGACCGTTTCCTGTGCGATTTTGCAGGCTTTTCAAAACAGAGGCTTGAACGGTGTCTCCTTTAAATGCGGGCCGGATTATATCGACCCGATGTTTCACCAGCAGGTTTTGGGAATCCCGTCACGCAACCTCGACCTTTTCTTTGCAAAAGAAGAAACCGTTCGTTTCCTTCTCCATAAAAACAGTGTCGGAAAAGATTACGCCTTTATTGAAGGTGTAATGGGATATTATGACGGCATCGCTTCCAGCAGTCGGGCGTCCTCTTGGCATCTTGCGCAGGCGACGGATACTCCGGTCATTCTTGTTCTGAATTGCCGGGGAATGTCTGTGTCGATTGCGGCACAGTTGGGCGGTTACCTGACCTATGAGCAGGACAGCCATATCCGAGGGGTCATCCTGAATCAAATCAGCAAAAGTATTTATCCCGAAATCAAGGCCCTGATTGAACAAAGATGGGGAATTCCTGTTTGCGGATATATGCCGAAGATGTCCGATTGTTCGGTAGAAAGCAGACATCTTGGGCTTGTGACCGCAGCAGAGATTGCAGACATTGAGCGTCGGCTTCACCTGCTGGGAGAACAGGCAGAGGAAAGCATCGATTTGGATCTTCTTCTTGAAATTGCAGCTCAGGCACCGGACCTTTCTCATGAGAAGGTGGCGCTTCCGGAACCGTTGCCAGAACCGGTTCGGATTGGAATTGCTAAGGATAAGGCTTTCTGTTTTTATTATGAGGACAACTTGGATTTGCTGCGGGAGCTTGGCGCGGAGCTGATTCCGTTTTCTCCGCTTTCTGATTCGTTGCCGGATGGCTTAGATGGACTTTTGATTGGCGGAGGATATCCAGAGCTGTACGCTCCTCAGTTGAGCCAAAACACCTCTCTCCGAAATTCGCTGAAATCTGCCTTGGAAGCTGGGATTCCCTGTCTTGCAGAATGTGGAGGATTTCAGTATCTCCAGCAGGAGCTGGAAGGGGAGGACGGCCAGCTGTATCCGATGGTCGGTTATCTGCCGGGAAAAAGCTGGAATGCCCATCGGCTGTGTCGATTTGGCTATGTCGATTTGACGGCGCAGAAGGATAATATGCTTTGCTCCGCAGGGGAGGGTTTCCCAGCCCACGAGTTCCACTACTGGGATAGTGAGTTTACCGGTGATACCTTCACCGCACAAAAGCCAATGCGAAAATCCAAGTGGGAGTGCATGGTTTCCCGCGACCGTTTCTTAGGCGGATACCCCCACCTTTACTATTATTCAAATCCCATGATGGCAAAACGATTCTTGGAGCACTGTATGCAGTACCACCAAGCAAAATTAAAATAAGTGCGATTTTTAGGAGTGACCTAGAACGATGGAAAAAATGGAACAACGCTTGTCTCAGGAAATAGCACAAATTCAGCCGGTCGATGAACACGCAAAAGAGCTTGCTCAAAAAAGATGGAATTCCATCGCCAAGCCTTTGCACAGCTTGGGATTGCTGGAAGATGCGATTGTTACGATTGCCGGCGTGCAGCGGACTCCTCAGGTTTGTTTGGAAAAAAAATGTGTGGTGCCGTTTTGCGCGGATAACGGTGTGGTTGCTCAGGGAGTGACCCAATCCGGACAGGAGGTCACTGCTATCGTGACTGAAAATTTCTGTTCCGGCAAAACCAGCGTCTGCGCAATGGCAAGAGCTGCCGGTGCGGATGTGATTCCGGTCGATATCGGTGTTTCTAAAGATGTCTCGGGGGAAGGACTCAGAGTACATAAAATTGCGTATGGAACTGCGGATATTACACAGGGCCCTGCGATGAGTCGAGAACAGGCCGCAGAGGCGATTTTATACGGCATGGATTTGGTAAAGGAGCTGAAGGCAGAAGGGTACTCCTTGATTGCAACCGGGGAAATGGGAATTGGAAATACCACCACCAGCAGCGCCATCCTTTCTGTTCTCTTAAATCGGCCGATTGAAGAAATGACCGGAAGGGGAGCAGGACTGAGCAGCGAAGGGCTTCGCCGGAAGATCACTGCAATTGAAAAGGCAATCTTCCTCAATCAGCCAAACCCGGACGACCCGCTTGATGTCCTGCATAAGGTAGGTGGACTGGATATTGCAGGATTGGTCGGCATTTTCCTCGGAGGCGCAAAGGAAAATATACCCGTTGTAATAGATGGGGTTATCTCCGCAGCAGCCGCTTTCACTGCGATGAAATTCTCGAAAGAGGCTTCTGAGGCGTGGATTGCCGCTCATATTTCCAAAGAGCCAGCCGGAAAAATCGTTCTGTCCGCCCTTGGAAAACGCCCAATGCTGACCTGCGATATGTGTTTGGGAGAAGGAACCGGTGCCGTTGCCGTTTTCCCGGTTTTGGATATGGCAAATGCGGTATACACCGAGATGAGTACCTTCTCCCAGATTGAGATTGAAGATTATCAGCCCTTGAGCTGATGCGATATTTGCGCAAAAAGGAGAGGACCCGAGAATGCTAACAGTAGTAAGCGGCGGCAGTGCCAGCGGAAAATCGGAGTTTGCAGAGTCGTTGGTGCTGGCTTCCTCCTGCACACAGCGCTTTTATCTCGCGACCATGATTCCGTTCGATGATGAATGTCGAACCCGCATCCAGAAGCATCGGCAAATGAGGGCAAAAAAAGGATTTCAAACCATAGAGGTTCCCACCGACCTGCAAAAGGTTTCTTTTGATGCAGAGCCATCTCAGCGCATTGCCCTTCTGGAGTGTATGTCCAATCTGGTGGCAAACGAAATTTTTTCAGAAACCGGAGCGGGTTCCCAAACCTTCGAGGCAATTCTAGAAGGAATGGAACACCTGCTGAACCAATGCTCAGAAGTTATCGTGGTGACCAATGAACTTTTTTCTGATGGAGTTGCCTACGATGAAGGAACCCAGGATTATCTTGCTACCCTTGGTAAGGTCAATCAGGCATTGTCTGCGCGGGCAGACCGGGTTTATGAGGTGGTTGCCGGAATCCCAATCTGCTGGAAGGAGAACCTGCTATGAAAATCAAAACCTTGTTGGAGACGATAGATGTGGCATTTTCCATGTACTCGTCGATTCCGGTTCCCCAGATTGAATGGAATGAGCGGAACATGAAATACATGATGGGTTGTTTCCCTTTGGTCGGAGTCGTGCAGGCTCTTCTCCTGATTGGATGGGGGTATCTGGCACAGTGGCTTGGAGTAAATGCAATCCTCTTTGCTGCTGTCGCCACGCTGATTCCGCTGCTGGTAACGGGCGGAATCCATCTGGATGGTTTTTGCGATACAGTCGATGCGCTCGCCTCCCATCAAACCAGAGAGAAAAAACTGGAAATTCTGAAAGACCCGCATACCGGAGCCTTTGCAGTCATGGGATGCGCCGCCTATCTGCTCCTGAGCTTTGCTTTATGGACACAGCCTCAGGAAGAGATGCGACTGCTGACCATCTGGATGATGTCGATTGGATATGTTTTTTCTCGGGGAATGAGCGCACTTTCCGTCGTTACCTTTCCCTGCGCTAAAAACAGCGGGCTTGCCCATAGCTTTTCCAGCGCAGCCCAAAAACAGCGAGTTCGTGTGATTGCAATCCTCTTTATCATTGGATGCGCCCTTGCATTTCTGGCAATTCGACTGCCACTGGGTGGTCTGATTCTGCTTGGATGTGCGCTGACCTTCTGGTATTATCACCATCTGTCCATGAAGCAGTTTGGAGGAATTACCGGAGATTTGGCAGGATGGTTTTTACAGGTCAATGAAGCTGTCATTCTGATGTTATCGGTTCTGTTTGCATTATTTCAATAGAGGGGGAAAAGGAAGATGAGATTGATTCTCGGCGGTGCTTATCAGGGAAAATGCAACTGGTATTTGCAGCAGTCCGGACGCTCTGCCCAAGAGGTTGCGGATGGAGATACTTTGGAGCTGAATCAAATACCGGAATCAGATATTCTCAATCACCTGCATTGCTTGATTCGGCGTCTGATGCAGAATCAGATGGACCCTTCTACATGGCTGGAAGCCTATCTGACAAAGCACCCTGATGCGGTCATCCTTTGTAATGAAATTGGATGTGGAGTGGTTCCGATGACGGCAGAGGAACGCGAATGGAGAGAAACAACCGGACGAATTTGCTGCCTTCTGGCAAAACAGGCTGTCCAAGTCGACCGCGTTTTCTGTGGGATTGCTATAACCTTGAAAAAGGAGGACTAGCCGAATGCGGGTGTACTTGATTCGTCACGGAAAAACGCAAAGCAATCTGGAACATCGTTATCAAGGACGGCTGGATGATCCATTGTGTGAGCAGGGGATTTTGTTGCTTCAGCAGAAAAAGGCAGCTGGAATCTATCCGGCTCCTGATCGGGTGATTTGCAGTCCTAAGCAGCGATGTATCCAAACAGCGCGCATAATCTGTGGAGAGGGGCTGCCGCTTTTTCTGGAACCGGAGCTTCGGGAAACCGACTTTGGTAAATTTGAAGGAAAAACCTACGAGGAGCTCAAGGACGATGCAGATTATCTGCGTTGGATGGAGTCCAATGGAACAGGAGAGATTCCCGGAGGGGAGTCGCAGGCACAGATGAGCGAGCGATGCATCAAAGGCTTCTGCCAACAGATGGAACATCTCTCCCAAACTGCGTGCGAACAGATTCTGTTTGTGGTTCACGGCGGTACGATCATGGCATTGCTTGAACGTTTTGCTGACCCGGCACAGCCATTTTCTGCTTTTTATGTCGAAAATGGGGAAGGCTACTGCCTAGAAATCGATCATTGGAACCCCCAGAATCGCTACCCAATTGTCCCGATTCAATGGAAGGAGTAAGAAAAACCCATGAAAATCATCTATCTGCTGATTGGTGCAGTTGCGCTCGACCTTTTGATCGGGGACCCAGCAGGCCTGCCGCACCCGATTTGTGGCATTGGCAAGCTGATTTCTGCATCGGAAAAGGTTTTGCGCCGCTTGTTTGGAAACAAACTTCGTCTGGCTGGAACCGTTTTGGCAATCTTTGTCCCGCTCGTTACCTTTCTGCTCACCTTTGCAGTGTTGTGGGCGCTCAACTGGATTCATCCTTTCTTGGGGCTTGGTGCAGAAATCTTATTGGGAAGCCTGACCCTTGCGGCAAAATCCCTGAAAAAAGAAAGCATGAAGGTTTATGATGCGTTGGAGAAGGAGGATATCCAGCAGGCAAGATATGCTGTTTCGATGATTGTAGGACGGGATACCGATTCCTTGGACAGCATCGGTGTCACCAAAGCAGCAGTCGAAACGGTTGCAGAAAACACCAGCGATGGCGTGATTGCCCCTATGCTTTACATGGCAATCGGTGGGGTTCCTCTTGCAATGTGCTACAAAGCAATCAATACCCTCGATTCGATGGTTGGATATAAGAATGAAAAGTATATCGATTTCGGCAGAACCAGCGCGAAGTTAGATGATATCGTCAACTATATTCCGGCACGCATCGCCGGCCTTCTGATAGTATTGTCGGCATGGTTCACCAAAATGGATTGTAAAAATGCTTGGAAGATTTTCCGCCGAGATGGACGCAATCATGCAAGCCCCAATAGCGCACAAACAGAGGCTGCTTGTGCAGGAGCGTTGCAAGTTCAGCTGGCCGGAAATGCATATTATTTCGGCACTCTATATGAAAAGCCAACGATAGGGGACCCGATTCGACCGGTTGAGATTGAAGATATTCCTCGGGCAAACCGCTTGATGTATGCTTCTGACCTGTTGTGTTTGGCTCTGTGTCTCGTTGTCCGAGTTGGATTGGTTGTATTGCTCGGTGTCAGATAGACAAGATAATTTGCCGAGTTTAAGCCAAATTTTAGCTGTAAAGGGGAGAAACTTTACATGAAAAAACTGGTACATGGCGGCGATATTTACTCCGCTCGCGAAAGAATTTCCGGGGAAATCATTGATTTTTCAGCAAACATCAACCCGCTGGGACTGCCACAAACGGTGAAGCAGGCATTGATGGAATCGATGGATTCCTTTTCCTGTTATCCTGACCCGTTGTGCAGGGATCTAATACAAGAAATTGCAAAACACGAACAAATTCCCACAGAATCTATTTTGTGCGGCAATGGTGCGGCAGATTTAATTTTCCGTATTTCCTGGGCAATGAAACCCAGAAGGGCGTTGATTGCCGTTCCTACCTTTGCCGAATATGAGCAGGCTCTTTCAGCAGTTGGCTGTCAAATCGATTATTTCGAGCTGTCTGCCGAGCATGATTTTTGCTTGCAAGAGGATTTCCTCGAACAGATTCACCCAAAAACAGATCTTGTTTTTTTATGTAATCCCAACAACCCTACCGGTCAGCTCATTGACCCCAAGCTGTTGGAGCGTATCCTCGTTCGCTGTACCGCCTGCGGAGCACTTTTGATTGTAGACGAGTGTTTTCGGGATTTTCTGGATGACCCGATGGGCAACAGCATGAAGGACTGGATTTCTTCCTTCCCTAATTTGTTGATTCTGCGCGCATTCACAAAGCATTTTGCGATGGCGGGTCTGCGGTTAGGCTATTGCCTGTGCAGCCACCCTGTTTTAATGGAACGGATGCGCGAGTGTGGGCAGCCTTGGTCTGTCTCTATCCCGGCGCAGGTTGCAGGAATCGCCGCTTTGCAGGATCGGGAATATCTGGAAAAGAGTAGAGCACTGATTTCTCAAGAGCGCACCTATCTGCGGGATTCTCTAACGGAACTTGGGATTCCGGTAATCGGTTCTCATGCGAATTATCTGTTTTTCAGAATTCCGGATTCCTCTGAACTGCCGGCTCAGCTGGAAAAGGACGGGATTCTGATTCGTTCCTGCGATAATTATCGGGGACTGGACAAAGGATATTATCGTATCGCAGTCAAAAATCATGAACAGAATCAAAAATTGATCGATGCGCTTACCCGCTTTTTGCATCCATCGATAGAACCAGTCACGACAGAAACAGTAACGGTCCCTTTGTCGGAAGGAGCCGAGGAGGAACCGACACCGGATGGAATTTCCCAGCCGGTATCTCCCGCTGAGGGTTCTGTATCAGATGGGACAGAAGCTTCTTCGGCAACAGAACCGGACGAACAGGAGATTTCGGAGTCAGCGATTCTGTCCGAAGAAGAACAAATCAAAATTCCCAGCCACGATGTCAACACATTGCCAAGCGCCGAACAAAAACGTCAGTATCGTTCGCTTCGCAATAAATCAAAAAAATATGATTGGGAAGAGGAGGACGAGTAAAAATGGCAAAGGCAATTATGGTGCAGGGGACGATGTCCAATGCAGGAAAAAGCTATCTGGCAGCAGCCCTGTGCCGGATTTTCAAGCAGGACGGATATCGGGTTGCTCCTTTTAAATCTCAGAACATGGCGCTGAATTCCTTTATTACAGAGGAAGGCTTGGAAATGGGCAGGGCACAGGTCATGCAGGCGGAGGCTGCCGGCATCAAACCATCGGTTCTGATGAATCCAATCCTTCTGAAGCCAACCAATGATACCGGTTCCCAGGTCATTGTGAACGGAGAGGTACTGGGTAATATGTCTGCCCGCGACTATTACAAGCACAAGCTGGAGCTCGTTCCCAAAATCATGGAGGCATACCGTCAGCTGGATGAACAGTATGACATCATCGTTTTGGAGGGAGCTGGAAGCCCCGCTGAAATCAATCTGAAGCAGGACGACATTGTAAATATGGGGATGGCAAAGCTGGCAAAAGCTCCGGTCCTTCTGGTAGGAGATATCGATCGAGGAGGAGTATTTGCTTCTCTAGCCGGAACTCTCATGCTTTTGGAGCCAGAGGAACGGGATATGGTCAAAGGTTTGGTTGTCAATAAATTCCGCGGAGATGTCACCATTCTCCAGCCGGGCCTCAACCAAATTGAAGAGATTACCCAGAAGAAGGTTGTTGGCGTTGTCCCATACATGAATCTTGATTTGGAGGATGAAGATAGCCTTTCGGAACGCTTCTCCCATCAGGATACCGCCGCTCTGATTGATATTGCCGTAATTCGCCTGCCGCGCATTTCCAACTTTACTGATTTTAATAGCTTGGAGTGCATCAATGGGGTATCTGTCCGTTATGTAAAGACTGCACAAGAGCTGCGTTCTCCTGATCTGCTGATTCTGCCCGGTACGAAAAACACCATGGAGGACCTGCTGTGGCTGCGTCAGAGCGGTTTGGAAGCAGCTATTTTAAAGTTGGCATCTCAGGGCACACCTGTTTTTGGAATCTGCGGTGGATATCAGATGCTGGGTATGGAGCTGTATGACCCTCTCGGTGTTGAACACGGCGGAACCTTGAAGGGCTTGGGTCTGCTTCCGACCATCACGACCTTTAGTTCAGAAAAAATACGCACTCAGGTCAGCGGTCATACCGGCGATTTTAGTAGCACGGTTTTCCCTCAGATGAGCAACACCCCGTATGAAGGCTATGAAATTCATATGGGACAGACTGTTTTGTGTGAGGGAGCTTCCGAATCAAACGGAGCGGGTGACCGTGAACAATCAAATAAATCAAATGAAGCAAATGATTTGAATGATACCTTCTCCTTCGGGGTAATTGATCGCAGAAATGGGGCCCCATGTTTGGAACAGCAGGGTCATTGTCGAAAAAATGTTTTCGGAACCTACCTCCACGGCGTTTTCGACAACCCTCAGATGGCACAGCGTCTGGTTGATTCCTTGTGTGAGAGAAAGGGAATCGACCCTGCTCAAATTTCTGCCGTTGACTTTGCAGCATACAAAGAAAAGCAGTATGACCTTTTGGCCCAGGGAGTTCGAGAGAGCTTGGATATGGATCTGATTTATCGTATTCTGGAAGAAGGAATCGACCATGATGGAAAATAAAAATGAGCAGGGACTAGTTCACCTCTACTGCGGAGACGGAAAAGGTAAAACAACCGCTGCATTGGGGCTTGCTGTTCGCGCTGCCGGACATGATAAGCGTGTCGTCATTGTCCAATTCTTAAAAAGCACCGATACCGGTGAACTACACACCCTCAAGAGAATTCCCAACATCGAAGTCATCCGTAGCAATGAACCGCTGGGATTTACATTTCGGATGAACGAGCAGGAAAAACAGCACGCTGTCTCGATTCAGCAGGAGCTGTTTTCTCAGGCATTGAGCAGTGCACAACACTGTGACCTCCTGATTCTGGATGAAATCATGGCGGCAATCAATTCGGGCATGGTTTCTGTTGAACAGGTGGTTCGGCTGATCGATACAAAGCCGCAGACGCTGGAGCTTGTCATGACTGGGCGGAATCCTCCTTCGGAACTGGTAGAGCGTGCCGACTATTTTTCTGAAATTCGAAAGATAAAGCATCCGTTTGACCGAGGAATCCCTGCACGGGATGCGATTGAACGATAGGTTTCTGTTCCAAAGAATCTCAATAGAAAGGACGATCGATTATGAATCAAATACATCTTCAGCAGGTGCTGCCACACGAGATTGAAAAACGCAGTTTTGAAATCATTACCGAAGAATTGGCTGCTCGCGGAGAAACACAGGAAATTCTTCCGGAAAACGAGCTGGTGGTGAAGCGGGTTATCCACACAACCGCAGATTTTGAATATGTCAAAAATCTCTGCATTTCTCCGGGAGCGGTTGCAAAGGGAATCGCGGCAATCAAAAACGGGGCCTGTATCGTGACAGATACCCAGATGGCTCGTTCCGGCATCAACAAGAAAAAGCTGGCTGAATTTGGCGGAGAGGCTTTTTGCTTTATGTCCGACGAGGATATTGCAAAAAAAGCAAAGGAGGAAGGAACCACCCGAGCGACTGCCAGCATGGAAAAGGCTGCTTCCTTAAATCGTCCCTTGATTTTTGCCATCGGCAACGCACCTACTGCGTTGGTCAAGCTCTATGAGATGATTGAGGAAGGAAAAATCAAGCCGGAGCTTATCATCGGCGTACCGGTTGGCTTTGTCAATGTCGTGGAAGCCAAGGAGTTGATTCTTCAGACCGAGATTCCATACATTGTTGCCAGAGGAAGAAAAGGCGGAAGCAACGTTGCTGCCGCAATCTGCAACGCTTTGTTGTATCAGGCATAATCAGATATAAATCAAAGCCACCCGTTGAGCGGGTGGCTTTGATTTTTCTGTCTCGAACGGAAGTCCTCTCCTATGTAACAGCAGGGAAGGGCAGGGAAGAAAGAGGAATTAATCTTTCTTTTTCCGTCGCGATTTTTTGGGTGCGGAATCAGAATTTTCTGCCAGCTCTCCATTAGCATAGGAGCAAAAATCCTTCATGCAGCAGCTATCGCATTTCGGACGGTTGGCAACACAAACATCTCGTCCATGAAGGACCAGGCGATGGCAAAAATCATTGGCACGATCCATCGGCAAAACCTCTCGAAGCTGTTTTTCTACCTGAAGGGGATTTTTTCCTTCGCTCAAACCCAGCAGATTTGTGATTCGAATACAGTGCGTATCACAAACCACCGCCGGTTTATGGTAAATATCTCCAACAATCAGATTGGCTGTTTTTCTTCCAACTCCGGGCAGCTTGGTCAATTCCTCCACAGTATCGGGCAGGATACCCTGATAATCTTGAATCAGCATCTGGGACATGGCGATAATATCTCGGGCTTTGGTCTTAAATAATCCGCAGGTTTTAATCATTTCTTCCATCTCTTCCAACGGAGCGTTTGCAAAATCCTGCAGAGAGGTATATTTTTTGTACAGCTCCTTGGTCACAATGTTCACGCGGGCATCGGTACATTGTGCCGACAGGCGAGTGGAAATCAAAAGTTCATACGCCTTTACCGGGTCATACTCCAAAGAACAGACCGCATCTGGATATTCTCGCTCCAAGGCATCCACGGCTAAAACTGCTTTTTCTTTGCGTTTTTCACTGATTTCTTTCATCGTTCCCATCCTTTATTATCTGTTTATTTTTTGAATTCGTTTCTTCCAGATTTTGCTGATGTTCTGACTCCTGTTTTTCCATGGCAGCCTGCTGATTCTGGCGCTCCAGCTCCTGCATCAATAGCTCCTCCTGAGACAGCTTTCGCTTTACTCCGGAAAGAGGAGAGGCATTTGCAGCTTCCTCTATTAACTGGTTAGAAATATGGGTATAGATTTCCGTCGTGCCGATATTGGCATGACCCAAAATTTCTTTTAATGCGCGAATATCCACACCTCCGTGCTGATACATCAGGGTCGCGGCGGTATGGCGCAATTTATGCGGGGAATATCCGCGTCCGTCCAGACCGCTGGCTTTCATGTATTTTTCCACAATCTGTTCCACGCGCCGTGTTGTCATACGGCGATGCTGGGCAGAGAGAAAGAGGGCATTTCGATCGGTGCCGGTCTCCGGCGCTTTGCGCAGCGGAAGGTAATTTTGCAGCGCCGACATACACGCATCGTTGAGATAAACGATGCGTTCTTTATTTCCTTTGCCCAGCAGTCTCAAGGTGTTGTCCCGAATATCCTCAAGGTTGATGCCAACCAATTCCGATACACGCATCCCACAGTTGAGCATCAGGGTAATCATACAGTAGTCCCGGGCAGTAACGGACGGGGATTCATCCTTAACATTTGAGAGCAAATCAATGGATTCTTCCAGCGTCAAATATTTCGGAACCGATTTTCGCAGAGATGGGGTGTCTAGATTTTTGGCGGGATTTTCTTCCATATAATTGGTTTTTGTGGTCAGGTATTTGTACAGTGCGCGGATGCTGGAAATCTTCCGAGATCTGCTGGAAGCATTGTTGTGAAGTGTTTCCAGAGAAAAATGAAGAAAATCATAGATATCGCTTAATGTGACGCTGCAAACGAGTTCCTTGGAAATATCATCGATTTTGATTTGCGCCAGTTCGTCGGCGTCCTGCGGAATTGTTTTTAAAATCTTGACGGCCTTAATATACCGAAAAAATGTTCGCAGTTCAACATAGTATCCGCTGACCGTTTTGGGAGACCGACCTAAAATCGTTTCCATGTAAAATAAAAATTCCCGAAGAATGTCAGGACAATCGAATAAAATACTTTTTTCCATAGTGAATCATGACCTCATTCAAAAAAATACAGAATCAAACATCATCAAACATCGAGAGAAAGGGGCTATTTTTCAATTTCGCTAATTTCGCTAAATGAAAATTTAGCGAAATTGAGGGCGGGAATTATTCAAAGTGAATGATTGATTCTTATTATAATATGTTCCATATAAAACCGCAATCTATTTTACGACACCGGTTTAGCAAATCGGAATGATTCCTCCAATATCAATCAATGGCCGATTGGATAACTCAACAATTTCAATCTTTCGTTCCTGCAAAAAGCAACGAATCAACTGAGCGTCCGGATGGCTGTTCAGTCGTCCGGTAAATGCCATACAATTCCGGCTGAGCTTGCCGGTACAACCGCCAATCAATCCGGTATCATATCCCGGCAGTTCGATGAATCCCGGAGAAATCGTAAGAACATCGAAGCCAGCAGCTTGGGCCGCTTTGGTAATCCCAGCATCAGCCGTGATGATTGAATTTTGGTCAACAACACAAACGGAACACTTGGTATATCCTTGCTTGACCCATACAGGCTTTAAATTACAGCTATCCCAAAATGTCTTGGAGAATGGCGAAATTGTTTTTGGGTTACAAATGTAACGGTTATGAATTCGCACTGCATCGTATAGAACATCCTTCGGATATTCTGGATTCAGTCTCTCACCGACAAGAACTTTTATTCCTAGGCATTCTAATTCTTCCTTTAAGCTCATCTGGTCAGGCGAAATCAAAATCTGATTCTCGTCCAGAGGTAATATCTGCATATCGGCATGAGACTGCACTGGTGGCGCCAGAGATTGACTTGGCTCCACTGTTAGCACTTGTACCTTTCGCCGCTCCAAGCTTTCCTTGATGTCTGGAAATTCAGAAGAAATTACAACGGTAGACACAGGCCGATTTGGAAGATGCGGAACAAACGATTGATTTTTCATCGTGCTCTCCTTCCCTTTGAAAGATAAAAATTATGATAGAAAAAACATGGAGTACACAGGCTCCATGTTTTTTTACCGTTCCAGATAAATCCAATGATGGGCAATCTGAGCTCGGGTAAGGATCTCTCGTTCTCGCTGGTGGCAGCTGAACAGCAAAATCTGCACATCCGGAATTTCCAAAAGATAGCGCAACAGCCGGGCCGTGCGCTCATCGTCCAACTGGGTGAAGCTGTCATCCAAGATGATTGGAACACGAACCTTCTTGCCCGATTCGACACTGAGCAGGTTAAGCAGTTCCAAGCGCATTATGAGATAAATCAAATCTACGGTTCCGTTGCTCAAGGAGGAAATCTCAACAAGTCTCCCACTCTTTTGGTCTTCCAAGCGGATTCCGAGATTTTGGTCGATAACCGCTTTTTTGTAACGGCCGTTTGAAATCTGCTCGATTGCCTGCGATACCTTCAGATTAAGCTGTGGTGCGAAATCCCGATGAAGCTGTCCGCTCAAGGAAAGCAGCTTCTCCTTTGCAAGATGCAGTGCATCCAGCTCCAACTGATATTTTTGACACTGGGTGCGAACCTCATCCAAATCAGACTGAACCTGACCGACCGGTCGTTGGCTTTCTTCTTTTCCTTGGCGAAGGCCATCCAATTCAGCCGCTGTTTTGGTCAGAGAACTCAGCTGTTCTTGAACCTCAGTAAGCTTGTTGTGAATATCCTTGCGGTCGGATGAGATTTCAGTCTCTCCCACCGTCCTCTGGGTGCGAACAGTTTCTTCCAGCTCTTCATAGCTGTAATTTCCAAGCGTCTCTGCCAACAGCTCCTTTTGCAGCTTGAGCTCAACCGATAGTTCGTCCAAGCGTCTCTTGCCTTGGCGGCACTTCTCCAAATCATCAGAATCCTGTGCTCCTGCAGAGGCACAGGACTGAACTGCCATCTGGATGGCAGAGTTGATCTGCTCAATTTGATTCTTGCAGTTTTCTTCCTCCTGCTGAATCTGCTGCTGCTGAAGATGGAGGCGCTGCAAATCGGTGCGGATACGCTTTGCCTGATTGACCGACTCTTTTAAAGATTTGAGTCGGATTTCATCGGTGGAAAGCAACTGCTTTTCCGATTCGCCACTCAGCTGCAATTCCAATCCCTCTGTTCCCAGTCCGGTCAGCTTTTGGAGATAAGCTCCAATCTTAGCTTCCATCTGATTGGCTCTTTGAGATTTTGTGGAAATTTCTTCCAGCAGCAAATTCTCCTGCTCTTCAAACTGATTAATTTTGTAGTTGTTAATCTGCACCCGCCCGAGCATTTCTTCAAGGTGGGCAATCGGTTGGATTGCCTGTTCCAGCTGGTATCGGGTTAAAATTTCCTCCTCCACCTGACAAAGATGCTCCAATGTATTTCCGCGGGTTCCGGCCTTTTTATGACGAACCATCAAAATCGTGCCAATCAGGGAAGCGATAACCCCAACTCCTGCAGCGGCAGCACCAAAAAGAGCTACCGTTTGCTGTGCAAGGATGGCTGAAATCACCCCAGCCAGCAACAGTAAAACACCAATTGTCAAAAGTGCCAACCCAATTTTTCCGGATGGGTCTGGTTTTTTCTGGGATTTGAGCTGTTCGATTTGATGGAGCTTTTGGATATCCTCCTCCAACGCTTCCCCGTCCATAGCGGTCAGTTTGCTTCGATGAAAGGAAATGTTGCTTTTCTTGATTTGTAGCTCTCGCAGTTCATCTCGCAGCGATTCCAGATTGAGATGACGCTCAAACATCAGGTCAAACTGTTCCAAAATGCTGTCATCTGCACCGGACACCTCAAGGGTGCGGTAGAGATTATTGAGCTCCTGAATCCTTCGATCCAGCTCTTCTAAAGCACGACGGTATTTTTCCAGAGTTCGGGCAATCTGTGCCTTTGCACCCAAGCGCTTTTGTGCCTGGTCGATTACATCTAAATCAACATCCTGATACAGCAGATATTTTTCGTTTTCCTTTTCCAGACGCTCGATTCGGGTTTTTAAGTTTTGTGCCTTGAGATATCGTCCGCCCAACTCCTTTGCTGCGCTCTCCCGAATTTGTGCCTCCAATAAATTTTTGTCCTTTTCCAGACGACTGATTTCCGCAGCCAGTTCCCTTCCCTTTTGGCAAAGCTCGAGATACTCGGCTTCGTTATTCTGGGACTCTGCCAGCTCGTCCAAAAGCTCTTTTTCCTTCAGTGTTGCCTGTCCATACGGAGTCTTGCTTTTCTTTGGTGTCCCAATCTGCTCCGAACGATTATCCAGCTCCTGAATGACAGCGCTCATCGACAAACTGGAATCTGCCGTCTTCATCATGGATAAAAGCTTATCATTCACCTCTGCCGAAAAACCTGCCTCCCGGGAAATGGTATCACAGTTCATCTGTGCAATATTGGCAGTATTGTTAAAGGCTGTTTTGCTCAAGCCCAGCAGGGTCTCTCCTACCTGAACCTGACGAGTGACGCTGTTATACGGAAATTCAATGGTCAGGTCGTCACCGGTAACATCATCATAAACCTTTACGCTCTCGTCCTCGCGGTCGAAGCTGCGCTCAATCCGCAGGGTGCGTTTATCGGTTCGACAAATCAAAAAACCGCGATAGCTTCCTCCGTCCCACGGCTGATACTTTTCCTGATGCAGAGTATAACATCGACGCTTTGCTCCCGGCTGGTAAAACCCATAGAACACCCCGGTCAGAAAGGATTGCAGGGTGCTTTTTCCGGCTTCATTTCCCCCTTCAATCAGGTTAAGCCCCGGTTGAAGCTCGATTTCCTGATTGCGGAACTTTCCAAAACTGACCAATCCCAGCTTTAAGATTTCCAGCTTTTGCATCCTATCCCTCCTTCCGTTCCCTCTGAGATAATAAAACCTCCAACCCGTATTGCAAGGCCTTTTCTTCTACCGGAGTCAGCGGCTTCGAAGAAAAGCTGCCGATAAAATCTCCAATCAGATTTCCCTGATTCTCTCGGTAGAGCTCGTCCAAATCATATTCCGGACGGGTGTGGTCCTCAATGATGCAAAAATACTCTTTGCTCCGCAAATCCTCTTCTATCTTTTCGATATTCCACCCTGCTTCTGCCGGATGGGCTCCTGTCAGCTCCACCGTATAGATGTGATGCGGATTTTCTCGAATGATTTGTGCTGCGATTCGGTCTGAAATCGCGACCTCTGAATCCTGCGGATGGGTTTCAACGGAAAAGCGACGATACTCCCTCTGTGAAAACGGAACAAACTGGCACTTTCGTCGTTCTCCTTCTACATCAACCAGCATGAAACCGTGTTCTCCTTCTTCGCCAAAATCCAACGGCTCCAAAGATCCGGCATAATAGCTGTTTGGTGCAACACACTGCATTTTGTGAATGTGGCCCAGCGCGGTATAATCAAATCCGGATTCACTTAACTGCTGGACATTGATTGGCAGGTAGCGACTTGCAGGAGCAGTGTCTGCATGCAGCATGAGGATTTGAAAATATCCCTGCTGGGGCGATGGCTTCGGCAGCTCTATTGTCTCGGGCAGTTCCTTGGTGTCCCAGCTGTGATAGGTAATAACGGTACGGTAAGCCGACAGCGCAACCCTTCCAGTACCCGGAGGAGCCAGATAAAAACGCTTGCTCCATTCGATTTTTCGATAGGCGCTGTTCTCTGTCTGCGGGTCATGGTTGCCCGAAATCGCAATAAAAACCGCATGAGTCAGGCGGTCCAACATGGCATTGATATTTCTCAATTCTTCAACGCGCAGCTCTTCGCTGTTGAGAAAATCTCCACAGCAAAGGATAAAATCCACCTGATTCTCATTGGCAAATGTAATCAGCCGCGCAAATGTATCCAACAATTCCTGTCGACGTCGGTGAGCAAATTGCTGGCCATATCGCGAAGCAGGAAAAGTTTTTCCCAGATGCAAATCACTGATATGCAGGAATCTCATGCTCCTCCCCCTTGCAAAATAAACAAATATATCGGGTTCTATATGACAATTATACCATAACCTGACCCTCTTGACAACCAAAGTCAGACAGAAAAGAAAACAGATATTTGGAGCTTTCACACAACCTCGGCTCCCATCCAATCGGCCGGAGCGCCTTGTCGAAAACGAAGATTCTCTTGCAATAAAACTGGACTTCCCTTATAATAAAATATGAAAGATTTCTGTTTTCCCCACCCGGCAGGTTCAAGCTCTGCCGGAAACTATCTCTTTTTAAGAAGGGTGAGAATCACAATATGAAAAAAGCAAAACCACTTGTCTTTTTTGGCATTACTGCCTTGCTTCTGCTTTATGTTTTTGAAGAAGCACCCAGCCTGAATCCGCTGTATCTGGAAGGGGCTCTCCTTTGGGCAATTATCATTACGGTCTATGTCGGCTTGCCTACTCTGCTCAAGGTCGGCTCGTTTACCATTGAATCGAGCGGCAGCGTAGTAGGTCCCTTTCATCTGTCCTACTCTGCCAAAAGCAAATTCCCCAGACTTCAACTGGCAATCGTGATGATTCCCTGGATTCTGATTATGGCAACCATCGTTATTTCATCGGTGCTGTTCCAATGGAGAGCTTATCGGGACCAGCTGGGTGAACCGGAAATTAAAAAGTTCGACAACGAGGTACAGGCAATCGATGTTTCCCAAATCCCGATTGTCGATGAGGATTTGGCGCTGCGCCTTGCTGCCAAAAAGCTGGGAGAACGCCCTGCACTGGGTTCTCAGGTTTCCCTGTATGATGCCACCATTCAGATGGTGGACGGTGAACTGGTCTGGGCTGTCCCATTACATCATTCCGGTTTTTTCAAATGGCTGACCAATCTTTCCGGAACTCCCGGTTATATCGTTGTTTCAGCAACCAACACCAACGATGTGCGCTATGTGGAAGGATACAAAATCAAATATCATCCAGGCAGTTATCTGCTCTTTGATATTACCCGAAAGGTTCGATTTGGCCCGGCGCTGTTCAACGGCATTACCGACTATTCCTTTGAATTGGATGACAACGGTCAGCCCTATTGGGTTATTTCCACCTACCGCAATACCCGCGGGTTCCACCTTCCGGAAGCAACCGGTGTAATTCTGCTGAATGCGACCACCGGTGAAATGCAGCACTATCCGCTGGGTCAGGTTCCGGAATGGGTAGACCGTGTGCAGCCGGAGGATTTTGTGATTCAGCAAATTTCCAACCGCGGAAACTATGTTCACGGAATCTTTAACTTTGCCAATAAGGATAAGTTCCGTGCAAGCGAAGGTCACAACATTGTCTACAACAATGGCCGCTGCTATCTTTTTACCGGCTTGACCAGCGTTGGTTCCGACGATAGCGCTATTGGCTTCATTATGGTGGACATGGTTACCAAGGAACCTATCATGTACGAAATGAGTGGTGCTACCGAACAGGCAGCCCAGCTTTCGGCTCAGGGCCGCGTACAGGACCTTGGCTATCAGGCAACCTTCCCGATTATCCTGAACATCGATTCTCAACCCACCTATTTCATGACCCTCAAGGACAATATTGGACTGATTAAGCAATACGCCTTTGTTTCGGTGGCCAACTATTCCACCGTTGGTACCGGAGAGTCGGTCAGTGCTGCTTTGCGCGACTATGGCAACAAGCTGCGCAGTGATGGTGTGACAACCATCGGCAATCTCAGGGAGGACAATCTCTCGACAGAAGGAACCGTTCTGCGTATCGCCAGCGAGTACAGCGGAGGAAACACAATTTATAAATTCCTGCTCAAGGAGGAACCAAACATCCTCTTTATTGCAGAATCTACTACCGGTGTTGAGCTGGCTTTGACACAGCCGGATGATCAGGTTGTCGTTCATTATGCTCTTTCTACAGACGGAACTGCGAGTGTCAGCTTGTTTGATAACCTGGAATTCACGCAGAAATCGGCATCATAAAGGAGGCACTGTAAGATGATTCATGTTGTGCTTGCCATTCTGTTAATCTTGCTGGGTGTATTTCCGGTTTTGCTTCGTTCCGGGTTTTCCCAGATGGGTGCAACGGAGTGGACTGTTGTTGGAATCTGTGTGATCGGTGCAGTGTCTCTCCTGCTCTGGAAGAAAAAATCCTCTGATGACCAGCCGCAAGGAATTTATACCGTTCATTTTGAATTGCAGTTGCCCGCTTTCCATGCTCTGCAAGAGGGACAGCAGCTCTACTTGCGTCCGTATCTTGGAGAAAATCACGAGCAGATTGCGATTACCAACGAAAATGCAGAGGTGTTTGGATATGTCCCGAAAGAGTATCAGCGGTATGTTCTTTCCCGAATCGAGTCTCACAGCATGACCCACACCGTTGTGGAAAAACTGGAGGCTGACGGCTCCAATTCCTGCTCGGCAACCATCAACATCACCTGCTAAATATTGATAAAGAAGAAAGTCTCCAGACAATTTGTCTGGAGACTTTCTTCTTTTATGATAGCTTATACAAGCTCGATATAGGCTTCACGCTCTGCGCCAACCGAAACATACCGAATCTTACATTCGACAGCCTGTTCCAGATAACGAATATATTCCTGTGCCTTTAGCGGCAGTTCTTCCAGCTTTCTGCATTTTGTAATATCGCAGTTCCAGCCATCCAGATATTCGACAACCGGTTTTGCTGCATCCAAATCTGCGCCAAACGGGAAGTCCTTGGTGATTTTTCCGTTGACCTCGTAGGCAACGCAAACCGGAATCTTTTCAAATCCGGACAGAACATCCATCTTGGTCAGGGCAAGCTCGTCGGCTCCCTGCATCCGAACACCATAACGGGAAGCCGGAACATCAAATGGGCCAACTCGTCTTGGACGACCGGTTGCCGCACCGTATTCACCGCCTGCTTCTCGGAGTGCATCTGCCTCTTCACCAAACATTTCGCAGGTAAAAGGACCCTCTCCCACGCAGGTCGAGTAGGCTTTCATAACACCAATGACATTATGAAGCTGGTGGTTTGGCACTCCTGCACCAATCGGAGCATAGGCTGCGATGGTATTGGAGGAGGAAGTATACGGATAGATACCAAAGTCAATATCTCTCAGCGCACCAAGCTGTGCTTCAAACATAATTTTCTTTCCCGATTTTTCTGCCTGATCCAGATACAGCCCGGTATCACAGATATACTCCTTGATTGGGTCACCATAGGTTTTCAGCCAATTCCAAATCGTTTCTGTGTCGATTGGCTGAGCACCATATCCCTGTTCAATCATCAGATTCTTCCAGCTGACAATTCCTTCCAGATGTTTTTTCAGTGCCTGTGGCTGAAGCAGATCACCCATCCGGATTCCTTTTTTCATATATTTGTCGCCATAAACCGGTGCGATGCCGCGACGGGTAGAGCCATATTTTGCATCTCCCAGACGCTCCTCCTCCAAGCAATCCTGCAAAACATGGTAAGGCAGGCAGATAATAGCGCGGTCTGAGATTTTTAAGTTTTCAGGGCTGATTTTCACCCCTGCTGCGGACAGTTTCCCCATCTCTTTGTGGAGGTGCTCCAAATCAATTACCATACCGTTGCCCATGACATTAACCACTTCTGGGCGAAGAATACCGGATGGCATCAGGTTGAGGACAAATTTTCCCAGATGATTGATTACGGTATGTCCGGCATTATTTCCTCCCTGATAGCGGACAACGACATCGTAATCCTGAGAAAGCAGGTCTACCATTCTGCCCTTTCCTTCGTCTCCCCAGTTGATTCCCACAATTGCACTTAACATAAAAGATGACCTCCTTTTAATTTCCCACAGGTCCTTTGGTATTGAAGGCAGCAGTTGTTATTTTGTAGCAGCTGCTGTTTCCAGCACCGTTTGCTTTCTTATTCTATTGTAATTATAGGATTCTCATTTTTATCTGTCAATCTTTTTTTCGTATCTTTTTTATCAATCTTTTCTCGCATTTTACTGTTATACAAAGGACTGATTCTGCTTAATTTTGTATATAACAACATAAAATGACAATCAGATATGTACTTTTGAACCAGTATGTTGTATAATAGTGTTGTGATTTTTAGATTTCCCCCTGAGACGAAGGAGTTGGTTTTATGCCGTTAACTGTTGGCGAAATTTTAAATATGGAAGAACTGAAGGAATACCGCATCCTGTGTGGAAAAAGAGGGCTCAACCGCGAGGTTTCCACTGTAACCGTTATGGATACTCCCGATATTGAGCAATGGCTGCACGGCGGAGAGGTTCTGGTTACCTCCGGATATGTGATTCAAACCGGAATCCGCGATGTAGCGGAGCTGATTCGTCGCTTGGACCGCGCCGGTGCTGCTGCCCTGTTTATCAAGCTGGGCTCTTATGTTCAAACGCTGGACGATGAAGCAATTCGAACTGCCAACGAAATCGGATTTCCTGTTATCAATATGCCTTTGGATTGCTCGATTGCCGAAATCATTAATCCGGTTCTGAAAAAGCTGATTGATGCGCAGGCCTCTGCAATTCGCCTCTCTGAAAATATCAGTACCTCCTTTATTAATACAGTTATCAACGGCGGTGGAATTTCTGATATTATCAACACCATCGCGACCCTGCTGAACCAGAACATCGCCTTTTATGATATCGCCTTCAACAAGATTTACCCTTCCAAAAATGCTTCTCTCAAAGAAGATTTCAAAGAAGTATTTCAGCTGTGCTATCCGAGCATGGGAGTCTCTCTCGATGACAAGGATTACGGACATATTGTCATTATCGATGAGGGCCGTTTGGAGATGAGCAGCTATGAAACCATGATTCTGAATCATGCGTCCACTGCGCTCAAGCTGATTGCACAGAAGTATATCTCCAATATGGAAATCGAATCTCGCTATCGGGATGGATTTGTGCAGGACATTGTTCTGAACAACATCAAGAGCTTGCAGGAGGTTATCAAGCGAGGAAAAATCTATGGCTGGGATTTGAGCGAAAAATTCTATACCACTATCATCGTCGATATTGATGATTTCAAGATTCAGTACCTGAATATTCGCAGCAAAAAGGACAGCGAAAACATCGAAAAGCGCAACGAGGAAATTTTTGATTATTCCCTGAAATATTTCCGCAAACACTTCAAGAGTGTTATGTACACTAAATTTACAGACAGTACCGCCTTTATCCTCAAGCACGACAAGATGGATGAAGAGACTTCCCGTAAAATCCTGTCCTGCTGTAACGCACTCAAAACAGAAATCAACTCCCTATACCATTTCACTGTTACTATCGGTGTCTCGGAATCCAAAAATTCGGTTATGGAATGTCATGTCGCCTATCAGGAATCCCAGAAGGCGGTCAAAATCAGCCGCTTGATCTATAAGCGTGACAATGTCATGCTCTACACCGAGCTGGGCATTTACAAGTTTTTGGATGGCATCAAGGACAATGCCAGCGTAAAGGAATTTTACAAGGAATACATCGACAAAATTTGCCGACATGACGAGCTGCATAATACCGACTTTATGGAGACGCTCATCAATATTGTTCAGAACGGATGGAACTTGAAGTTGGCTTCGGACACCATGTACCTGCACTATAACACCATCAAGTATCGGTATAAGAAAATTGAAGAAATTTCCGGTTTGGATTTGGATCGTACCGAAGAAAAGCTGAGCATGGAGCTTGCTGTCAAAATCTATCTGATGAACCATATTTAATCTGAATCTATTTACAAAAGGAAAAACAGGGACTTCTGATTCACAAAATCAGGAGTCCCTGTTCGTTGTTCTCAATTAAAATAAATCCGATTCATCGTCCGAATCGAAACCGAAGAAATCTTGGAACGATTCGCCTCCTTTGGACTGCATTTTTGTATTCATATCATGTTTCATCTATCATATCGCTGTCGATATCCAAGTCATCATCCAAATTTAAATCAAAATCCAAATCACAATCGAGGTTTGAATCCGTATCAAATGCACCCATTGCGCCCAGAGCCGTTCCGGTTTTGATAAGATCTTCTGTTGTATTCATCTTACCGGATGAGATTCCCATCGCGATACCTAGCAAATCGGCAAATGAATTCGATTGATTGCTTTTTCCAAATTTCGCCATAAGGCTCCCCTCCCCTGACTCAAGCTGGTTCGTCTCCACGAACCGATAAAGAAATTTTCGGATATCTCCTGACGAAGATTCATTGCTGTAATCTTCACATTCATTGTAGCATAATTTATAAAAAAATGCAAAACGTTTTCTTTGAATTGTAAATGTGATACAATGTTTTTATTTGGAGTTCCTTAATCTATTTTTCATATCGCATAAGCTCTTTTACCAAAACACCTTATGGATATTTTCGCAGAAAGCCTCATACTCTTTAGGGAGAATTGAAAAAAGGGGAAAAGATTATGAAACATCATCGGTTATCCATTCGCTCTATCTTGTTGGCTATCAGCTTTAGCTGTCTTGTTTTTGGAATGGCACTCAAGGGAATCCACCGAATAGAACTGGTTGAGATGGTTTCGACAGTTCCGCAGGGGCTACGACCTGTTGTAATCATAGACCCCGGACACGGTGGAATGGATGGAGGCGCACAAGCCAATGGCATCGTGGAGAAGAATATCAATCTTTCTGTCGCACAGAATCTGCACGACCTGTTGTCGGTGCAGGGCTTCCATGTTATAATGACCAGAGAGGATGACCGCTCCATTCACGATGAAGGGTTGACGCAGGTTGCGCGTCAGAAGCGTTCTGACCTGCACAATCGACTGGCAATCATGGAGGCACATCCGGATGCGATTTTTATCAGCATCCATCAAAACCAATTTCCGCAGCCTTCCTGTCAGGGAGCGCAAATCTTTTACAGTCAGAATCGTCCGGAATCGGAAAAGCTGGCTCAGGTTATTCAGGAAGCCTTTCAAAGAAATCTTCAGCCGGACAACAACCGGCAAATCAAGCCGGCACAGAACAACCTGTTTTTACTGTATGAGGCAAAAATCCCAGCAGTTATGGTGGAATGTGGCTTTCTATCCAATCCACAGGAGGCGCAGAAGCTGGCTGAAACCGAATATCAGGAGCAGGTGGCCTTTACTATTTTTGACGGCTTGATGGGTTTTTTAGTCAATTCTACCGGCAAAGTCGCCGGATAAAAACACAGGAATCAAAAAACAACAGAGGGTGAAACGATGGCAAAAACAAAAATCAGTTATGTCTGTACCCAGTGCGGAGCGATTCAACCCAAATGGATGGGAAAATGCCCGGACTGCGGCAGCTGGAATACATTGGTGGAGCAGGTGGAAGCACCTGCCTCCCGCTTTTCTTCTCCGACTGTCCCGAACAGCGGATGCACCGTGCAGAAGCTGGAGCAAATCAACTCCAACGAGGAGCAGAGATATTTAACCAAAATGAAGGAGCTGAACCGGGTACTGGGCGGAGGAATTGTACCGGGTTCGGTGATCTTGCTATCAGGCGACCCTGGCATTGGCAAATCGACCCTTTTGCTGCAAATCTGCCAGACCATGTCCAACGATGCGCAAATCTTATATGTATCAGGAGAAGAGAGTCTGCGTCAAATTAAGCTGCGTGCGGCGCGGCTTGGGGTCACAACAGGAAGTTTAAGCCTCAGCTCAACCACCAATATTGAAGCGGTGGTCGAGACGATTCAAACCATCAAGCCGGACATTGTGATGATTGACTCGATTCAAACCATGAATCTGTCTGCGCTGAATTCCTCTTCGGGAAGTGTGACTCAGGTTCGAGAATGCACACAAATGTTAATCAACCTTGCAAAAACCATGGAAATCCCGGTCTTTATCGTCGGTCATGTCAACAAGGACGGTGCGATTGCCGGACCAAAGGTCATGGAACACATGGTGGATGCGGTGCTGTACTTTGAGGGAGAGCGAAATCTCTCCTACCGGATTCTTCGTGCCATCAAAAACCGCTACGGTTCTACCAATGAGATTGGCGTTTTTGAGATGGGCGAAAGCGGTTTGGACGAGGTGAGCAATCCCTCCAAAGCGATGCTGGAGGGCAGGCCAGAAAATGTATCCGGAACCTGCGTTGCTTGTGTAATTGAAGGCTCCCGCCCTATTCTGGCAGAGGTGCAGGCATTGGTCTCCAAAAGTGGTTATGCAGTGCCAAAGCGGATGGCAACCGGATTTGACTACAACCGCTTATCCCTGCTGATTGCGGTGCTGGAAAAACGCTGCGGATATTTTTTCGGAACGCTGGATGCTTATCTGAATGTGGTAGGCGGCATGAGACTGGATGAACCGGCCGCAGATTTACCGATTGCGTTGTCTCTGGTTTCTAACCTCACTGACAAGGTAATCCCGGATGATTTGGTTGCCTTTGGCGAAATCGGATTGGCCGGAGAGTTACGTGCGGTCAACCGTATTCTGGTTCGTGTCAAGGAAGCACAGCGCTTGGGCTTCAAGCGTTGCCTCCTTCCGAAACAATGTGTTGCTGCAATTAATTCAGAGGTGGACATTCAGCTAATCGGTGTTACCACCCTTTCTCAAGCAATTCAGGCTGTCTTTTCTTAGGATACATCGAGAAAAAGGGGACTCTTATCTAAAAGAAGAAAAGACCGAAGAGAAGAAGGAAGAAAAGACAGAGGAAAAACCTGTTGAAGCTTCCAACAATGAAGTCAAGGAAGGCGGCACCTTCGTCGTTTCGATCGAGAAAGCTCCGGAAACCTTCAACCCCAATGCAGTTGAAAAAGCAAACCAGATGCTCGACGAAGCAGGTCTTACCAAAAACGCTGACGGCATCCGTTTTGAAACCAGCATCGACACCTTCGGCGGCTACGATGAAGCTCTGAAAGTAATCCAGTCTAACTTCAAAGATATGGGCATCACCCTGACCATCAACACCATGGATGACCCTGCATACGATGAAAAAGTATGGTTCGGCCATAACTTTGACCTGACCATCCTCGGCGGTTATCAGGGTCCTGACATTTCTGCAATGTCCCAGCGTTTTGTAACCGGCGGCGGCATCAACCTCGGTGAGTACTCCAACACCGAACTCGATGAGCTGTTTGCAAAGGGTGCGATTACCAGTGATGAGGCTGCACGCGCTGACAGCTACAAACAGATTCAGAAAATCCTGGCAAAAGATATGCCATGTGCTTTCCTGATGGAAAAAGGCGCGCTGATTCCAACCAAGGCTTATGTCATGAACCATCCACGCAGCGATGAATTTGTTGACACCTGCACTGGTTATGACTACTCTCACATCTGGCTCAACAAATAAGCTTCCATAAAATCCCATTTTGTCCTTCCCTGGACAGAAGAAAAAGCTCCGCTAATGCGGAGCTTTTTCTATTCTCTAATAACACGCTTATCTAAAATGATTACAGAACCAAAATCAGAATAAAACCACAGCCCAGTGTTAGAGCTGCCAGCACCCCAACATAGCGTGTAATCGCCTTTGGTTTCAGCACACGGCTGAGCAAAACCACACCCGGCACCGAGGTTACCATCGCAGAAAGAGCGAAGGAAAGCGAAATGGGGGTCGAAACCTCGCGGAGAATTTGGAGAATCGGGTAAACACTGAAGATATCCGAATGAATTGGCAAACCAACCGCAAAAGCAATCAACAGAGAAATCATCGTTTTACCGGAAATCAGCTCCGAAAGGGTTTCCAGCGGAAAATACGCTTCCAGTGCCGCGGCCAAAGCAACACCCAGCAAAATCCAGAACCACGCACTGCGAAAGACCTCGGCGGTGCTGTTCAGTGCGGATGTGACGCGGTGTTCCTCATGCCCATGAGCAGCGTGGTCATGCTCCTCGCAGGAATGATGGTGATGGTGGTCGTGGTGATGATGCTCATGGTCGTGACAACAACAGCACTTCTCGGCACTCTGATACGCAACCAGCCCATCATTCATGTGCATCCGCGAGAGAATCAGCGAGCTGAGCGAAACGATTGCCACCGCACAGACCAGATAAATCGATGCAAATTGCACCCCGGTTAAGCTGAATAAAGCGGTCATAGCCGTCACATTCATCAAGGACGCGGAGGTCAGCATACACAGACAGACCGAAACCGGAACTCCCACCGCTGCCAATCCCATCAGCACCGGGATGATGCTACAGGAGCAGAACGGAGAAATCATGCCCATCAGCGCCGCCAGCAGGTAACCCCAGATACTGGTGAGGCCTGTCAGCTTTTCTTTCATATGGTCGGTGTGAACATAGGTCTGCAAAAAGAATACCGCGAACATTACCAGAAATAGCATAAGATAAATTTGCAGCGTATCTGAAATCAGGTGGCTCAGGAAATCAACGGTCTTTTCCCCTCCCGGCAGCTTTGTAGAAAATCCTTCCAGCAGTTCCTCCCAGAATCCGTGGTCGTGGCCGCCGTGCAGCATCATAGAAGTCAAAATCAAAACACTCCTTTTCTATTTGGAAAACCAATAAACTCATCAGAATATTATCATAATCTTTTTTATAGAATTTGTCAAATATTTTTTGTTTCATTAGGACAATTTGCACAATAATTCATATGAGCAACTCTTCAAGTGAGGATTATAAAAGCTCACAGGTGAAAAAACAAGCCCCGGAATTTCAAATTCCAGGGCTTGCAGATAAACTCTATTTCTATTTTCCTTCGCGATACAGGTCCATGTGAACCGGGATACCATTGTGGGTCAACGGAGCAACCTCACCACGAATCAACGGACGCAGATAGGACAGCATTTCTTCTGTAACATCGTTGCCGGCTTCATTAATCCACTCATCCGGAACCTTCTTCTCCAGATTTGCAATCAGAGAAATATCCTCTGCGCTGTAGCGGACGCGGTATGGTTCATCCTGGCTGCGGATGATAACTGCCATCTGTCCGCTCTGTCCGTTCAGTGCGCGGTCTGCAGCGGTCATACCCAACATTCTGGATTCCTGAAGGTCGTTTGCCGATGCCAGATGAGCGGCGCATCTCTGCATCAGGTTCAGCTCGATGGAGCGAACCTTGCATCCGATCTGCTCCTTGACCAGACCCTCCAGAACCTTGGCAGTTCCGGAAAGAGCCGCATGGCCGAATACATCCACAGCTCTGCCCTTGCTCTCGCTCAGGTAGGAGCCATCCGGATTCTTGACACCCTCACTGACTGCAACAACGACAGCGTTTTTGGTTTCCAGACAGCGCTTAACATCTGCGATGAAGCGATCGGTGTCAAAGGCACGCTCGCAAAGATAAATCAGCTGAGGACCGCTGCCGTTGTTTTCACGGGAAAGTGCTGCTGCTGCGGTCAACCAGCCTGCATTTCTGCCCATGATTTCGACAATGGTGACTGCCGGAATGTCATAAACCTCGCAGTCACGCACGATTTCGGTAAAGGTTGCCGCAATATATTTAGCTGCGGAACCAAAGCCCGGGCAATGGTCGGTCATTGGCAGGTCGTTGTCGATGGTCTTTGGTGCGCCCATAACATACAGGTCTTTGATGTCATGCTTGCGGATGTAAGCCGACAGCTTGTCCACGGTATCCATCGAGTCGTTTCCGCCGATATAGACAAAATACCCGATTTCTCTTGCAACCAGGGCGTCCACGATTTCTTTCAGCTGTGCTTCATCTGCGTTGTTTAACTTCAGACGGCAGGAACCCAGTGCAGCGGAAGGGGTGTGGCAAAGCAAATCCAGCTGTTCCGGAGATGACAGGATATCGGTCAAATCCAGATAATGTCCATTGATGACACCCTTGATTCCGTTAACCGCGCCATAGATTCGGTCGACACGGTCGCTGGTCATGCAGCGTTCTACCACGCCGGCAACGGTGGCATTGATGGCAGCAGAAGGTCCTCCGGACTGTGCAATCAGCATATGTTTCATAACAAAACTCCTATTCTCTATTTTGATTTTTTGAGTCAAATATTTCAGAATCTTCGCTTACAGAATCGTGACATTGCTACGGGCTGCATCATCCAGCATCTCTTTTGAAGATGCCTTGTCGGTAATCAAATAATTGACATCCTCCATCTTCGCAAAGGTGTATGGCAACATCTTTCCAAATTTGGTGCTGTCCATCAGGATGATGACCGAGCGCGCCTTTTCAATCAGCAGCTTGCGTAGCTGTGCTTGTTCCTCAAAGCCACAGGTAAATCCTCCTTGGGTGGAATAGCCAGAGGCCGAGATAAACGCAATATCAATATTAATCTTAGAAAGCATCTCCAGCGCAGAGGAACCGAAGATAGACAGGTTCTTTCGATTCAGCACACCGCCGCACAGATTGATGGTCGGGCGCATCTTTTCTGAAATTTCCAGGGCAATATTGGGGCCGTTGGTAATGACATTGAGGTACATATCCGGTATAATTTTTGCCAGCTCCAACATGGTGGTTCCGCCATCCAGAAAAATCGAGCTGCCCTCCTGTACAAAGGCTACTGCCTTTTGTGCCACAATATCCTTTTCAGATTTGTTGGAGATATCCTGTTGTTCGGCTGCATCCGCTTTGTCTGCCGTTTCCAGATATTTTGCTCCACCGCGGATTCTGCTGATAAAGCCCTGTTTCGCTAAAAACTCCAAGTCCCTGTGGATGGTCATAACGCTGACCGTAGAAAATTCCGAGGACAGTTCCTTGAGACTGACCACCCGCCTTTTTTTAATAAATTCCTTAATCTGTTCTCTTCTCAGTATATTCAAGTGACAATCCCCCATCATATAACAAGGCGCTTTGAACAGCGTATTTCCCAATGCTTTTGCGCAAAACAGCAATCAGGATTTTATAATTCCTATTATATAGGAAGAACACGAAAAAGGCAATAGTGAATTGTTATGAAATGTTATGTTTTTTGTAGATGTTTTTTCACCTATTCCTGACAATATGCTTCTTGATTTTGTGCCTTATGCTTACTTTTTATTTTTAATAAAAAAATTATGCACAAAAAAAGAGAGCACATTTCTGCTGTGCTCTCCCGGAACATTCAAAATCTATCAATCAAACCTGATTGGACAAATCATCCTGCAAGCGCCGGATAATGCGTTTCTCCAATCGTGAGATATAGGACTGCGAAATCCCAATCAAATCTGCTACCTCCTTTTGGGTGTGCTCCCTTCCTCCTTTTTTGAGTCCGAAGCGAAGCTCCATGATGGAGCGCTCCCGCTGCTCTAAGGAGCTGATTGCTCGATACAGCATTGCGCGCTCCGCATCCTTTTCGATGTCATCGCTGACGATGTCTGGGTCTGTGCCCAGAATATCCGACAGCAAAAGCTCGTTTCCATCCCAATCAATATTAAGTGGCTCGTCGATGGAAATTTCCTTGCGCCGATTTTGGCTTTTCCTCAGGTACATTAAAATCTCGTTTTCGATACATCTGGAGGCATAGGTTGCCAGCTTGATATTTTTTTGAGGGGAAAAGGTATTAACCGCCTTGATTAGCCCGATGGTACCGATGGAAATCAAATCCTCGATATTGATGCCTGTCGATTCAAACTTCTTAGCGATATACACGACCAGCCGAAGATTGTGTACAATTAACTGTTGCTTGGCATCTTCATCCTTTTCCTCTAGCCGAAGGAAGAAAACCTCCTCCTCCTTTCGGCTAAGGGGTGGAGGAAGGGTCTCCGGGCCATTGATATAATGGATTTCTTTTGACCGTCCTCGGCATCGTCTCCAAATGCAGAGACACCAGCTTTGCAGCAGTTTAGCAGCTTTCTGCATCCTTGGTTCAAAGGCTTTGTTGTTCACAGCGCTCATCTTCTTCGACCTGTCCTTTCTCTGCGGTAGAATATTCTGTACTCAGAACCCTGCGGTTGAGCAAAATCTGCCACTCTTCACAGCCAATCGGCTCAGGGCTGATTGCGAGGTAAAAGTTTTTGCAGCAAAATCGTTTGTTTCCTTGAACGAGAGTCACCTCTTCCCCTTTGATTGCCGGCATCAGTCCATTTCCCGATACTGCCGAAAACGGGATTTGCCGTATATGAGAGCAATATTCATTCTCAGCACCGAACACGGCGTCCAGGACTGGATTGCTGAGTAGCTTGGCGGCAGTGTCCAGCCCGCAAACTAAAACCGATGCGCCGCTGAACGGCTCTGACAGGTGATTCCCGGTATCCAAAAACCCTACGAAGTTCATCCGATGTCCTTCGATGGTCATACTCAGCTCGTACAGTTCGTCTGGATGGGACAGTTCCTGAAGGAGACGATTTGCCAACCAAACAGCTGCGTAGGAGACCGCCAAGCAAAGAATGAAGATGGGGGTCTGTATGTGAAAGTAAACGGCGTTTTCAAACACAAACATTCCGGACAATGCAAACAGTCCCTGCATCAGCATTAGTAGTCCATAGAACAAGGTGGATACCAGCATCAGGACAACCCACTCCCTGAAAAAGGTACCGACCCCTCTCCAATGAAATGCTGTCAGAAGCACAATTATGGTAGAGGCAACCTGAAACAGGACTTCGACTAGCGCAGGAACGGGAGGTAAAAAGATGAGCAGCGAACACATCGCACCAACCAAGGCAGCAACGGTACTGCGCCATCGATTTTCCTGCGTTCTACCGCAGATTCTGCTCACCAGAGAAATCAGAAGAACATGAACCAGAAAATTGATGGTCAGTAGAATATCCACATAAACGCCCTGCACCATAAAATCTTCTCCCCCTCCCTCTTTGTACCTTATTATATCTCTGAATTTCTGCGAGATTTGTCACACCTCTGGACACAAAAAGGTCTGGTTATCAGAAAAAGAGGCAAAAAATGTGCTGCAAATATTTTACAATCTTCTGTTTTGTGCTATAATAAAGAGCAGATTTTTGTTTTCTGTGAGCTTTCGGGAGTTCTGCTTTCGGATTGGGCTCCGGATCAAATCCAATCACGCTACGAATTTTTCAAAATATCAAAAGAAGAAGGGTTTACTATTGCGTTTTCAAAACATCTTTTTCTCCATGATTGCCGCCCTGCTCGTTGCCGTTTCCTTTGCCTGCTCTCTGACAGGCTGCTCCAAGCCAGCCGCTCGAAAAGCAGGTCATCCTGTCACCCTCGTCGAAGAGAATGAGAAAACTCAAGAATCGGAAGATTCGGAAGAAACCACCGTCTATGAGATGGACGCGGAATATTATCTGGGAGAAACGACCTTCATTGGAGACAGCCGAACAAATGGACTTTTGACCTACCAGCTTCTGCCTCCGGAACAGGTGTTTGCCATCGACGGTAGCACCCAAAAGACGATTCGGGAACAGGAATTTATTCAGCTGGAGCCAAACGGAGCATGGCTTTCTGTACAGGAGGCTGTGAAGCAGAGACAGCCGCACCGCCTTTTGATTGCGTTTGGAGTGAATGCCATCCCGCTTATGACCGAAGAGGAATTCATGGAGGAATATGACATCCTCATCGATCAACTGGTAGAAGCCTCTCCCAACAGCAAAATCGTCATCCAGTCCATCCTGCCGGTATCTTGGTGGAAGCATGAGAGTATGCCCTACCTGACCAATGAAAACATCGACCACTTTAATTCCCTGCTCAAGGAGTATTCTGAAGAGCATGGCTATACCTTTTTTGATATCTCCGACCATTTTAAGGATGAGGACGGCAGCCTGAGTGCCCAGTTTGATGCCGGTGACGGCCTGCATTTTAACCAGAGTTTTTATCAAGAATATCTTCGTCTTCTTGTAAGCGAACACCCGTAAATCAAATCCATTCCATAAAAAATCCTGGCTCCTCTACAAAAGAGGAGCCAGGATTTTTTAGCAATAAGACGAATATTATGCAAACAAGGACGGGTCAAGATGACAATATCCGTTGGGATTTTTTTCGAGGTATTTCTGATGATATTCCTCTGCCGGGTCAAAACGGGACAGCGGCAAACATTCTACCGCAATCGGGTCCTTCCAGTTTTGTGCAAGCAGGTCGAGCTGTTGACGAATTACCGGCTCCTCTGCGGCGTCAGTATAATAAATGCCGGTACGATACTGGCTGCCATGGTCCTCTCCCTGCCGATTTATCGAGGTAGGATTGATGGAGCGGAAGTAATACTGGAGCAGCTCCGGCAGGGAGATTTGATTTGCGTCGTACATAACGCGCACCGTTTCTGCATGGCCGGTGTTATTGTGGCAAACCTCCTCATAGGTCGGAGCCTGTGTTGTTCCGTTGGCATAACCAACCTCAGTTTCAACGACTGCGTCCAGCTGGTCCAGATATTTCTGGGTACCCCAAAAGCACCCTCCTGCAAGGTAAATGGTCTTATTCATTTTCTGATTCTCCTTTGTTTTGATATTGAAAATATGCCAACGCCACCTGCTGGAAAAATTGGTCCTTTTTCCGGCCATCCAGCGAGCTTTCAAACAGCAGCTGAACCTGAAGCAGCAGGCGATCTGCGGAGGCAACGCTCAAATCAGCGCCTCCGCTGTCCAAGAGCATCTCTGTCGAAACATGGAGTGCCTCTGCAAAGCGCTCCACAATATCGATTTTAGGGGCTCGGCTGTTTTTTTCATAATTATACACCGACCGTTCTGTAACCCCCGAGCGGTGTGCAAGCTCTGCCTGAGTCAGGCCAGCCGCTTTTCTTGCCTGCTTGAGATTTTCTCCAAATGTCACAAAACCCCTCCTATACAGCCAGAAATTGTTTTTCCTTATCTTACCGCCAGTGCCGCTATTTGTCAATATCCAAAGAATCCATCGGTACGAAAGACTTTAACGCAAAAAAAGATGCAGCAATTTTGCTGCATCTTTTTAAGGAATTAATCCTTCATGAAGTCCTTGAGTTTATCGAAAAAGCCTTTGCGTTTCCGATAATTCTTTTCGCATGTCAACGAATCGAACTCCTTGAGGGCTTCCTTCTGCTTGCCGGACAGATTGGTCGGTACTTCCAGATTAACTCGGACATACTGGTCTCCGCGGCCTCTGCCGTTGACATAAGGGATACCCTTATTTCTCAGGCGGAATACAGTTGCCGACTGCGTTCCTTCCGGAATATTGTATTTTACCTTGCCATCGATGGTTGGAACAACCACCTCATCGCCCAGCACGGCCTGCGGGAAGGTAATTGGAATTTCGCACCAAACATCGAAGCCATCTCGCTCAAACAATGGGTCCGGACGAACAGCGGCTGTGACATTGACATCTCCTGCTGGTCCGCCATTGACGCCGTGGTCGCCCTGTCCACGCAGGACGAAGGTCTGTCCATTGTCGATACCTGCCGGAACATCAACCTCGAGCTTGGTGGATTTACGGACTCTACCCATTCCCTTACATTTATCGCAGGGATTCTTGATGACCTTACCGGTACCGGAGCATTTGCTACAAGCCTTCACGCTCTGCACAACACCAAATGGGGTTCTCTGCTGAACGCGCACCTGACCAGTACCATGACACTCCGGACAAGTTTCCGGCGCACTGCCTTTTGCGGCACCGGTGCCGGAGCACTCTTCACACTGAACCAGACGGCTGAAGCTGATTTCCTTCTTGCAGCCTTTTGCAGCCTCCATAAAGGAAAGTGCAATATCGATATTGATATTGTTTCCTCGAATTGGTGCATTGGGGTTTCGGGTTCTGCTGGAACCGCCGAAGCCTCCAAAGCCGCCGCCACCGCCGCCAAAGAAGCTGTCGAAAATATCTCCGATATCTCCAAAGTCGAATCCGCCTGCACCGAAGCCACCGCCGCCTGCGCCATAGTTCGGGTCAACACCGGCATGGCCAAACTGGTCGTAGCGCGCACGCTTTTCCGAGTCGGACAGGACCGCGTACGCTTCATTGACCTCTTTGAATTTTGCCTCTGCCTCTTTATCTCCTGGATTCAGGTCCGGGTGATACTGCTTTGCCAGCTTTCGGTAAGCCTTTTTCAGCTCATCGTCGGAACAACCCTTCTGGACACCCAGCACCTCATAATAATCTCTTTTTTCCTCTGCCACTCTATTCACCTGCTTTTTCTGCCAAAAGAAATGGGTTTATTGATGTACACACCATGAGGATTGGAGCGAATACCCCAATCCTCATGTCCTGATTTCTTGGTTATGAATGTTTCAGATTATACTTCTTTGAAGTCAGCATCTACAAAGCCGTCATTGTTCTGACCGCCGTTTGCACCATCGTTGTTGGTAGCACCCATGTCAGGACCTGGCTGGCCGCCCTGTGGGTTGACATTCTGATAGAGTTTTGCAGATACATCGTAGAATTTCTTCTGGAGATCTTCCTGTTTTGCTTTGATGTCTTCCAGGTTTGCGCCCTTAACAGCTTCTTTGAGTGCGTTGAGCTTGGTTTCCAGCTCACCCTTATCAGCTGCGTCAATCTTGCCTTCGAGGTCTTTGAGGGTCTTTTCAGTCTGGAAAATCATCTGGTCAGCACCATTGCGGATATCAACTTCCTCACGCTGTTTCTTGTCTGCTTCTGCATACTGCTCCGCATCCTTAACAGCCTTGTCGATATCTTCTTTGGACATCGAAGTGGAGGAGGTGATGGTGATGTGCTGCTCTTTGCCGGTACCCAAATCTTTTGCGGATACATGAACGATACCGTTTGCGTCGATATCGAAGGTTACCTCGATTTGTGGAGTACCTCTCATTGCAGGAGCGATACCATCCAGACGGAACATACCCAGAGTCTTGTTATCTTTTGCCATTTCACGTTCGCCCTGCAGAACATGGATATCAACAGAGGTCTGATTGTCCGCAGCGGTAGTGAAAATCTGAGATTTCTTGGTTGGGATGGTGGTGTTTCTCTCAATAATCTTGGTGGAAACGCCGCCCAGAGTCTCCAGACCCAGAGACAGTGGAGTTACATCCAGCAGCAGCAGACCTTTTACTTCGCCTGCAAGAACGCCGCCCTGAATTGCTGCACCGATTGCAACACATTCATCCGGGTTGATGCCCTTGAATGGGTCTTTGCCGGTGATTCTCTTAACTGCTTCCTGTACAGCTGGGATACGGGTAGAACCGCCGACCAGCAGAACTTTATCCAACTCAGCTGGTTTCAGACCTGCATCGGAAAGTGCCTGATTTACTGGACCCATGGTCTTTTCAACCAGGTCAGCAGTCAGCTCATTGAATTTTGCACGGGTGATGTTCATGTCAAAGTGTTTTGGACCGGTTGCATCAGCGGTGATGAATGGCAGGTTTACATTTGCCTGAGTCATGCCGGAAAGCTCAATTTTTGCTTTTTCAGCTGCCTCTTTCAATCTCTGCATTGCCATCTTATCGCCGGACAAGTCGATGCCGTTTTCTTTCTTGAATTCAGCAACGAAGTAGTCCATCAGTCTCTGGTCGAAGTCATCGCCGCCCAGTCTGTTGTTACCGGCAGTAGCCAGAACTTCCTGAACACCGTCGCCCATCTCGATGATGGAAACATCGAAGGTACCGCCGCCCAGGTCGTATACCATGATTTTCTGGTCGGTCTCTTTATCAACACCGTAAGCCAGAGCAGCTGCGGTTGGCTCGTTGATGATACGTTTTACATCCAAGCCAGCAATCTTACCAGCATCCTTGGTTGCCTGACGCTGTGCGTCTGTGAAGTAAGCAGGAACGGTGATAACTGCCTCGGTAACAGGCTCACCCAGATATGCCTCTGCATCGGATTTGAGCTTCTGCAGAATCATTGCAGAGATCTCTTGTGGGGTGTAGGATTTATCATCGATTGTAACCTTGTAGTTGGTTCCCATCTCACGTTTAATCGAGCTGATGGTTCTGTCTGCGTTGGTGACAGCCTGACGTTTTGCAACCTGACCAACCATTCTTTCACCGGCTTTAGAGAAAGCAACAACGGAAGGGGTGGTGCGAGCGCCTTCTGGATTTGCGATAACAACAGGTTCGCCGCCTTCCATAATGGCTACGCAGGAGTTTGTTGTACCTAAGTCAATACCAATTGTTTTTCCCATAGTAATACCTCCATGATATATCTGATCAAAATGAATTAGATTTACGATTGAATTTGTCTGATTGTCCGATTGGGAAATCAGTTTGCAACGGTAACCATTGCATATCGAACGACACGGTCACCAATGCGGTAACCCTTCTGAAGAACCTGTGCTACTACATTTTCACCCAGGCTTTCATCCTCAATGTGCATTACAGCGTTGTGCAGGTCCGGATTGAATGTTTCTCCTTCTTTTCCAATCTGCTCGACGGAAAGGTCTGCCATGGTTTTCATGAAAGACTGGAAAATCATCTCAATTCCCTTTTTAAAGGGTTCATCGCTGCACTCTGTCTGCATGGCACGCTCAAAGTTATCAATAATTGGCAGGAACTTTTCGACCGTGTCAGCTTTGGCCTGCGGATAGATTGCATCCTTCTCCTTGATGGAGCGTTTGCGGTAGTTATCATATTCCGCCAGTGTCCGAAGCAGCTTATCATTGAGCTCGTCAAGCTCCTTTTTCAGCTGATCCTGCACCGCATCTGTCTGCTTTGCATCCGCTTCCGGCTGAGCCTGTGCAGTTTCTCCGGCAGCTGCTCCCTCATCCTTCACAGAAGGCTGTTCGGTCTGCTGTTCTTGTTTCTTTTTCTCCGACACGTCTGCTGTCTCCTTTACAAATTGTTCTATCTGATGTGTTTGGTTTACAGGTTGCTCATCTGCTGCTCATTCATGGTCTCGCTCAACAGCTCACCTAGCATCTTGGCAAAATATTCGATATGCGGAATCAATGTTGGATATTCCATTCGAACCGGTCCAATCAATGCCAGGGTTCCGCAGCGGGCTGCCCCGATATGATACTTGACCGCAATCACAGTAGAATTTGCAAGTTCCATGCTGCTGTTCTCTTTGCCAACCGAAATGCGGGTATTGAAATTCCCTTCCGGTATCAGGCCGATTGCCTTTTCCTTTTCGTCCAGAATCAACAAAAGATCTTTTGCAAAATCCTTCATCTCATCATAGGCAAGCAGGTTGGTCGAACCCTTCGCGCAAAAATGTCCATCGTTGATTTCTTTACACAGGGAATAGATTGCGGAAAGCAGGGTGGTAAAGACTTCGGTGTAGTTCCCGATGGAGAATGCCACCGAGTTGATATAGCTGTCCGAGATTTCGTTGAGACTTTTTCCAGCCATTCTGGAATTAGCAAAGCTGGTAAAGAACTCACATACTTCCCGGGTGATGCTGAAATCCACTCTGCACACCTTGCTTCGAACCGAGCCGTTGGACGCAATCACCATAATGATGACGGTGCGTTCTGCGGCAGGCAACAGTTCGATTCGTTTCACAAAAACCTCCGGCGGCGTACTGGTGGTCGAGATGGTCGCACAGTGCGTATAATCTGCGAGCGCCCGTGCTGCATCCGACAACAGCCTGTCAGGGTCAGGGTCTCTGACATTGAACATTGCTTCGATAGAAGCCATATCTGCGGCAGACACCGGACTTACCCGCATCAGGTGGTCGAGATAATATCGATAACCCATGTGCGAAGGAATCCTTCCTGCCGAGGTATGCGGCTGTTCCAGAAACCCCATGTCAAACAAATTTGCCATATCGTTTCGTATCGTTGCCGGTGAAGCAACGATATCCAGCAGAGCTGCAATCCGTCTGGAGCCGACCGGTTCACCGGTTCTTGTGTATTCCTCAATGATAGCCTTGAGGATCTTTTGCTTTCGGCTATCCAGCTCCAAGACTATCACCTCTTTTCCTAGTTTAGCACTCTTGTATCTCAAGTGCTAAACATAATTTAACACGATTCCCTGTCGTTGTCAAGCACTTTGTGCGTCTTTCATAAATTTTTAACACTTTCTTCAGTTTGTATACAATGTTTGGGAAAATCCTGATTTCAGCTCCAATCTTTGCCCTTTTTTGCTTTTCAATCCGGCTGATTTGTGGTAAACTTTTCTGGCGTAAAAGGCACTGAAAGCACGAAATTACAATAGAAAGTAAGTGATACACATGAAAAAAGAAGAGGAATCCTTTTCCCTCTCCCTTGCACAAAATACGCTAAACTCCGCCCAAACCGAAGCAGAGCTTGCCGGATTACAGCCGGCAGAGCGACTGACACCCCGCCGTTTCCTTTTTTATTGTACCGTTGTGGTATTATCCGTTTTATATTTGATGATTGGATACCGCATCTCGGCAGAGCGAGCAAACCTGTTTCGAAACGAAATGGGGATTGAATCCTCTGTTGCTCGGGTTTCCGAAATCCTGCATGACCGAAACGATATGGGAGAGATTGCCGGAAATGTCTACTACGAACGGGTCATCACCTTTTCTGCCTCCATCTTTTCCGGCAGTCATCGCGGAGAAACGGTCAAGGCAATCCAGACCATCGATAACCTGACCTCGAACGGAACCACTCCGGTTAGTGTGGGTGACAAGGTTTTTCTCTATCAAACCAGCTCCAACGGAGAAACCACCTGGGAAGCGGGCGACTTCTATCGTTCCGATTCTATCTTGATTTTGGGAGTTGTCTTTTTAGCAGGCCTGCTCCTGTTTGGAAGGGGCAAAGGATTGAAAACCATCCTGTCTCTTCTCTTTACCTGTCTGGCAGTCTTTGTGGTCTTTGTTCCTGCTATCCTTGCCGGATATAATGTCTATCTGGTTTCGATCATCACCTGCCTGTACACCATTGTTATGACGCTGGCGCTGGTCAGTGGGCCAAACCGCAAAAGCACGGCTGCGGCGCTGGGCTGTGCGGGTGGCGTTATGGTGGCAGGGATTCTGGCTGTCATCATGGACCATATCTTGAAGCTGACCGGTTATCTCAACGATGAGACGATGTATGTTTCCCTGCTCAATGAAACCCACCCCATCGACCTGAGGGCTATCGTCTTTGCTGCAATCATCATCGGTGCGATGGGAGCAACGATGGATGTGGCGATGGACATTACCTCTTCCCTCTTTGAAATTCACCGCAAACTGCCGAACATCTCCTTCCGCCATCTGGTTCATTCTGGATTCACGATTGGCAGAGATGTGATGGGAACGATGGCAAACACGCTGATTCTGGCTTATATCGGCAGCTCCTTAACGACCGTCCTTCTTTATGCGTCCTATCAGGCCTCTCTGATGCAGCTGCTCAATCGGGAATTGATTATCGTAGAGCTGCTTCAGGCACTTTGCGGAAGCATCGGTATCCTCTGTACCATCCCAATCTCAGCATTGATTTCCTCAGCGCTCTGCTGTAACCGAACCAAATAAGCATTTTATAGGAAGAGGGAGACATCAACCGCAGGTTCGCGGCCGATGCCTCCCTCTTTTGATATTCCTTCGTCTATTATTCTGCCTGATAGGTGATGATATCCACATCGATTTGGGTTGTCAGCGTACCCAGATGGTGCAGACGGTCAACCGTCTCTACCGATGATTTATAATAGTAAGGAGTCATCGTGAACAGGTTGTCGATATCCTCCTGACAGGGCAGCGAAATCGTGGTATGTACCTTTTCTTTGCCAATCATTCGGAAGCCCTCATAGGTATGGTCTACCTTTTCATTTTCATACGCTTCATCATAGATGCTGGTTTTCAGCTCCCAGAGGTGCTTCGTGGAGGTGACAGCGAACACCAGAACTCCTCCCCGCTTGAGTACCCGACGATACTCCTCGATGCATACCGGAGCAAACAGATTGGTAACTGCGTGGCAGGAATGGTCCTTGACCGGCATCTCAAACACACTTGCCACCCCATACTGAATCCGGTCATGCGGAAGCGCTTTGGCAGCCTTGGCAGCGGCATCCACCGCAAACTTGGAAATATCCAATCCGACGACAGAAAAATCCAGACCTTGCTTTTCCAAAAACTGAACCATCCGATTGGTGTAATAGCCTTCTCCGCAGCCTGCATCCAAAATCTGAAGAGAGGATGCCTTGCGGTGAGACAGCTCGGTCAGCTGTTTTGCGACCTCTTGGTTTAACAGGTCGCTGATTGGCTGGTAATAGCCCTTTGCCAAAAAATCCCGTCTTGCACGAACCATCTGCTTGTTGTCTCCCGGAATTTTGGCACGCATCTGGCTGGACGGCAGCAGGTGAAGATATCCCGATGCAGACAAATCAAAGCTGTGTCCATGCTTGCAGACAAAGGCATTTCCTTCCTGCTGAAGCCGTCCGTGACAATTTGGACAGATTAAAATTCCCATCTCGATATTCCTCCTCGATTATTTGGATTTGGCCGCACGGACCGTGTCCGATTTTAGAATCGCCATTGTGAGGGTGCGCGTTCCCTTTTTTCCAAAAAATGCAGTAAAAGTGCCCCGCTCCCGGTCCACACTGACCACCTGTCCGGAACCAAAATTTTTATGTTCAATCATCAGCCCCGGATACAGGCGCAGTCCAGCTGGTGTCGATGAGCCGTTTTCCTGCTTGGGAGGCCCATCCTCCATCAGTCGGGACAAAAATCGGGACGGAATGACCGGATTGTTTGCCGAATAGTTTGCATACGGCAAAATCAGGCGTTTGCGTGCGCGGGTACAGCCGACATAAAACAGCCGTGCTTCTTCCTCCATCTCATCATCCATGCCAATCTTCCATTTTTCCACCGCCGAATGTGCCGGAAAAACATCGTCCATACAGTCCAGCAGCACCACGGTATCAAATTCCAATCCCTTTGCAGAATGAACAGTAGTCAGGGTTAGACGAGCATTTCTTCCGTCCTCCCGCCGTGCGTGCTGCGCTACAATTTCATCCAGCTCATCGATCCGATTAAGAAACTCCTCCACCGTTTTGGTTCGGGAAGCCAGGCTAATCAGAATATTGAGCTTCTGTGCCTGAATGGAATATCCTGTTCCGCTGGTATATTCCAGATAATTCAGGTACCCCAGCTGGTAGAGGATGGTGTCCATCGCCTTGGTTGGGGTCATCGCCCGAAGCTGTTCAATCATCAGCGAAAGGTAGCGGATACGACCGGTGTTTTGATTTTCGTCGCACAGAGAAATCATTCGGTCGAAAAAGCTCTCCTGCTCCAGCAGCGGTGCAGTGGAGATTTCATAGAGCATATTTCGTTTGAGCGCCGATGCGGTCTTATAAAAGATGCGGGAAAATGCCTGAAAATCGCCTTTGTCAAAGCTGAGCGAAAAAAATGCCAGCACATCCGCTACGACATAGTTATTTTTAAATCGTGCCTTGTGCTCCTTGATATAGAAATCGACATCGTTTCGCTCCAAAATATCCGCCATCGGGATAGCGGACAGATTGTTGCGATAGATGATAGCCGTTGTGCCAGGCTCATTTAAATAGGCATCAATCGCCGTGCGGTACTGCTCCGAAAAATCGTGCATCCGTCGAAGCTCTACCGGGATTCCCTTCTCGTTGTGGGTAAACATTTGTTTGGGGTATCGCTTTTTGTTCCACGCGATAAACTGATTGGCTCGTTGGACGATTTCGGCGGTACTGCGGAAATTTTCCTCCATCTTTAAAATCTTTGCCTGCGGGTAATGCTTAGAAAATTCGAGCAGATGCTCCGGACAAGCGCCACGAAACCGATAGATGCTCTGATCCTCATCGCCTACCAAAAACAGATTTTGGCTTTGCTTTACCAAAAGTCGGATAATGGTGTGCTGCAACAAGGAGGTATCCTGAGCCTCATCCACGCAGACATAAGGATAGCGATTCTGATATTCTGCCAGAATTTGAGGGTAGCGCTTAAAAATGGTGAGGGTATAGCCGAGCATATCGTCAAAATCCATCAGTCCATTCTCTTTTTTAAAGGAGCTGTATGCCTGATACAACTCCCAAAGGTTCTTGATTTGGGTTTCCAGCGGTGCATCCTCGCCGGTACGCTCCACATCCTCCTGCTTGAGCATTGTATTTTTGATGAAGCTCAAATTAGAGGTCAGTTCCTCCTCCAAATCCTCCGACAAGAATTCGCCATTGATGCGCTGGAAGATTTCTCTCAGAGCGATGGTGCGCTCATGGGCCTCGATCAGACGCGGAGCAGTCCCGCCTGTCACCTGACAGTAGGTTCCCACAACCTGATAGCAAAACGAGTGGATGGTGCAGAACACCGGGATTTCCTGACCCAGCGAAGCGAACAACGATTCATAGCGGCGCTTCATATCAATCGAGCCGGCCTTGGAAAAGGTGATGGTCAGAATTTGTCTTGGCGAGATGCCGTGGCAGAAAATCATATTGGCAATCCGCGCGGTCATCACTGTTGTCTTTCCTGCCCCGGGAACAGCCAACAGCAGCACCGGACCATCGATCGTCTCGATGGCTTGGCGCTGCTGCTGTGTCAGGCAAATCGCGTGTTCCTGTTGCAGATAGTCCAAAATCCTACTGCTCATCATCATGCTCATCACCGTTTTGCTCTTCTGAATGTTTGGCGTTCTCTGCCAGATAGCAGGTTCTTTGTTCTTCGGTTTCCGGCTGCTGACCATCCAAATCAAAGACCTCCACCTTGGAACGAGGGGCTTGATAGCTCTGGTGATACTTGACCTTCTGGAAGATTGGATGTTCCTCCGAAGCAAAGTCCGGAGTCTGGGTCTTCATGTTCTTTTTGCTCAAACGGTATTCTGCCATATTACGAACCAGCGCATAGATGACAGCAAAGGTCGGAACACCGATGAGCAGTCCAACAAAGCCAAACAATCCTCCGAAGAAGGTAACGGCAAAGATAACCCAAAAAGCAGACAATCCTGTGGAATCCCCCAAAATCTTAGGGCCGATAACATTGCCGTCCACCTGCTGTAAAATCAGGACAAAGATTAAAAAGATAAAGGATTTAAACGGGTCGTCAATCATGATGATAAAGATGCTCGGAATCGCTCCGATGAAGGGTCCGAAGTATGGAATCACATTGGTGACGCCAACGATGAAGCTGACCAACACAGTATACGGCATCCGCAAAATGGAGCATCCGACGAAGCAGAGAACCCCGATGATAGCGGAATCCAAAATCTTGCCCGAGATAAATCCACAGAAGATTCGATTGCTGTCGTGGGTCAGGTTGAGCAGTGCTTGGGTAAAGCGCTGTGGAAAAAAGGCAAAAAGCAGCTTTTTAATCTGTGCGTAGAATACTTCCTTAGAAAGCAAGAGATAAATTGCAATAATGACGCCGACCACAACATTCAAAAGTCCGCTGGTAAAACGCATCATGCCACCAAAGAGGTTTGGAATCACCTGTGTCAGGAAGGTATAGCTGCGTCCTGCCAGCTTTTGCAATGCCTGAGACGGAGCGGTAACATCGATGTCCAACAGCGACATAATGCTGGCAACCATCTCGTTGGTTCCATATTCTTCAACGAAGTTGTTGAACATAATCTGAGCTTTTGGAAGGAAAGCATAAATCGACTGTGCCAAACTGTCAATACTTTCCAGAATCTGCGGAATCAAAATTGCCAGAAAGACGGCAACAATGGCAATCGCAAAAATCATAGAGAACAAGACACCCAAGCTTCTGCGGGCGCGCTTTGAAACCTTGTCATGAAAGATGTGCGGGAAAACCGTTTTTTCCAACCAGTTCAGCACCGGATTCAGGATATAAGCCAGCACCGCTCCATAGATGAAGGGTTTCATCAACCCGACAAAGGACCCGGCGATACGGCTCACCTTGGAAAAATCCTTGACGAAAAAGAAAAAAGCAACCGATGCGATAATGACCAAAAAAGCATAGACCGAAATAGTCGTATACTTTTTATTGACGTTCAGCTTCACTGCACAATACCCCTTTCTTACCCGATATGGTTTTGGCTATGATTCAGCCTTATTCTTCTTCCAGCAGCTCCAGCCACTCCTCGCTGAAGGCATCATTCTGCGATTTGAGCTGTTCAATCTGTTGGCAAATCTCTTCCACCTTCTGGTAGTCCGCCGCAATCTGTGGGTCTGCCATCTGTGCGGTCAGCTGTTCGATCTGCTGTTCGTTTTTCTCTATGGTTTTTTCCAGCAGAGCGATTCGCTTTTTGGCAGCGACCTGTCGTGCCCGGTCTGCCTTGGTGCGGTAGAATTTCTGCGCTGCTTGCTTCTTCTCCTCACTCTGCTCAGCCTTTTTCGGCTGAACCTCCACCTTATGCTCCAAGTAATAGTCGTAGCGTCCGGAATAGGTCTCGTAACCATCCGAGGTCATTTCGATGATTTTGGTCGGGATGCGGTTGAGCAGGTATCGGTCATGCGATACCATGATGATGGTTCCGTCAAAGCTCTCGAGAGCATCCTCCAGCATCTCCTTGCTACCAATATCCAGATGGTTGGTCGGCTCGTCCAGAATCAGGACATTTCCCCGCTCCAACATCATAACGGCAAAGGCAACCTTTGCACGCTCGCCGCCGGACAGGCTGCCCACCAGCTTGTACACATCATCTCCGGAAAGCAGGACTCTGCCCAAAATGTTTCGGACCTCCACCTCGTACATATTCGGGAAGCGGTCCCAGATTTCATTGATGGCTGTTTTTTCCGGGTGCAGCTGACGGTTTTCCTGTTCGTAGTAGGTGGTCTTGACCTTTTGACCCCACTCGAACGAGCCTTCTTCCAAAGGAATCAGCTCCTGAATTGCTTTGAGCAACGAAGATTTTCCGACACCGTTCTGGCCAATGATGGCAATTTTTTCCCCGCGCAGGACATCCAGCTGCATATTCCGGCAGAGCACCTTGCGGTTCTCTCCCTCTCCCACAGCAATGCTCATTCCCTTGCCGTGGAATACATCCTTGACCGGAGGCTCATCATATTCAAAGCTGAATGCCGCCTTCTTTTCCCAGATAACCGGCTTTTCAATGCGGTCCATCCGCTCCAGCGCTGCGATGCGCGATTTCGCGCTTTTGGAGGTGGAGGCTCGGGCAATATTTTTGGCAACATACTCCTCCATCGATTTGATTTGTTCCTGTTGCTGCTCATATTCTTTGAGCTGGCGTTCCACCCGCTCCTTCTTCTGGACAACATAGGAGGAATAATTTCCCCGATAGGTGGTCAGGACGGTGCGCTCCAGCTCCCAGATATGGTCTACCAAGCGGTTGAGGAAATATCGGTCATGCGATACTACCAGCAACGCCCCTTTATAGGAAGAGAGGTAATCCTCCAACCAACCCAGCGTCTTAAAGTCCAGATGGTTGGTCGGCTCGTCCAAAATCAGGAGGTCCGGCTCCATCAGCAGCAGACGCGCAGTTGCCAGACGGGTCTTTTCTCCACCCGACAGATTGTCGGTGATGATGTTGCGGTCATAATCTCCAAATCCCATACCGCCCAGAATGGTGTTGATTTTGACTTGAATGTGGTATCCGTCCTGTGCTTCAAAGCGAGCGAGTTTTTTGCTGTATTCCGCCGAAACTTCCTCGTATGCCTTAGGGTCATCATGGACAGCTGCCATCTGTTTTTGCAGCGAATCCACCTCTCTGCCCAGTGCCAACACATCGGCAAAAACGGCTTCCATCTCCTGCTGGATGGTGCGACCGTTGGACAAGCCGCTGTTCTGTCGCAGATAGCCGATGACCTTGCCATTCGTCAGGCTGACTGAGCCTTCCTCATAATCCAGCGCACCAGTCAGAACATTGAGCAGGGTGGTTTTTCCCTCTCCGTTTGCTCCCACCAAGCCAATGCGATCCTTTTCATTGATGACAGCATTGACATCTCGCAGGATACAGTCTGCCCCATAATATTTAAATACATTTTCCAATGATACGATCATAATACATAATACTCCATTTTATAACTGATATGAAAATATCTCTCAACTTATATCCTATCATATCACAGATAAACTCTCAATATCAATTCTTATTTTTTCCTCTCCTTTCCAAATTTGTTTTCATTTCGGGCAAACAGCACAAAACGAACCCTTTGCAAACGCGCGATTTTGATGTATAATAGGGGTATCTTCCTGATTCGACAGCAGTTCTTCCCGCTTTTTTCTCTTTTTTGTCGAATCACACTGAAACAATTCGTCGACAGGAGGTTTTTATGCTTTTTATCCACGCACATCTGTTCACCATGCAGCCGTCTGAACAGGGATTCCTTACCATTCCCGACGGTTTTCTTCTTACAAACGGTGCTGTCATTACAGCGCTCGGCCCGATGGAGGAATGTCCTTCACTGGAGAACGAAGCGGTCATCGACCTGCACGGACAAAATGTCTATCCCGGATTTATCGATGCACACTGCCACATGGGCCTTGCCGAAGAGGGGCTGAATTTTGAGGGGGACGATTTAAACGAAATCACCGACCCTGTTACCCCGCACCTTCGAGGCATCGATGCCATCAACCCGCTCAATCAGAGCTTTGAGGAAGCGGTCGCGGCCGGTATTACCACCGTCGTGACTGGGCCGGGCAGTGCAAACGCAATCGGCGGCCAGTTTTGTGCCATCAAAACCTTTGGCAAAAATATTGACCGTATGATTGTGCAGGAGCCGGTCGCAATGAAATTTGCTCTGGGCGAAAATCCCAAAAACTGCTACAACGACAAATCCGAAACCCCAATGACCCGAATGGCGACCGCTGCCTTGATTCGGGAACAACTGAAAAAGGCACAGCGCTATTATGAGGATGTCCTGAAAGCAGAGGAGGACGAAACCGGAGAAACCGATCCGCCGGACTTCGATGCAAAGTGCGATGCCCTGCTTCCGGTCATCAAGGGAGAGCTGAAGGCGCATTTCCACTGCCATCGTGCCGATGATATCCTGACTGCTCTGCGACTGACCCGCGAGTTTGAGCTGGATTCTGTTTTGGTCCACTGCACCGAGGGCTACCTGATTGCAGATGAACTGGCAGAGGCCGGCATCAAGGTTATCACCGGACCGCTGATGACAACGCGCAGCAAGCCGGAGCTGTGCCGTGCCACCGACCGGAACCCGGGGCTTCTGTCCCGTCAGGGTATCCCCTGTGCGATCTGTACCGACTATAACGTGATGCCAATCGCTCTCCTGCCAATCTGTGCTGGTATGGCAGTTCGTGAAGGGATGGACTACCAGCAGGCTCTGGCAGCCATCACCATCAATGCCGCATCGATTGTCGGAATCGAGGACCGTGTCGGTTCTCTTGCCGTCGGAAAGGGTGCTGATTTTTCTGTTTTTGACTGTGACCCATTGACCCTTGCCGCTAAACCGAAGATGGTCGTCATTTCCGGCAAGGTGGTCGCAGAGTAGCCGTGCTCCAATGGAACATCGAAATATTTTCATATTGTAACAGGGAGGTCATCTCATGAGAACCATCACAAGTGAAACCATAACCCGCACCGTCAAAAACCTTTGTCTGCGTGCAAACAAATTCCTGCCGTCGGATATTAAGCTGACGCTGGACACCGCTTTGGATTATGAAATTTCTCCAAACGGAAAGCGCGCACTGAACGGAATCATCGAAAACTATAAGTTTTCCCAGCATTCCAATGTTCCAATCTGTCAGGATACCGGCATGGTTGTCGTCTTTGCCGACATCGGCCAGGATGTCCACATCATCGGTGAGCTGCTGGAGGATGCTGTCAACGAAGGAGTTCGTCAGGCTTATACCGAAGGCAATCTGCGCAAATCGGTCGTCACTGACCCACTCAATCGCCAGAACACCGAGGACAACACCCCTGCAATTCTTCATGTTCGTCTGGTGCCCGGAAATTCCATCACATTGACCGTTGTTCCGCAGGGAGCTGGAAGTGAAAATGCAAGCTCGATGAAAATGTTCCATGCCAGCGCAACCCGCGAGGACATCATCCGCTATGTTGTCAGCTGTGTTCAGGAAAACCGCGGCAAAGCCTGCACCCCACTGATTGTTGGCATCGGTATCGGCGGCAACACTGAAATGTGTACCCTTCTGGCAAAACGGGCGCTCTGCCGTGACCTGTTCACCTACAACAAAAAGCTGTATTACACCGATATGGAAAGTGAGATTCTCGACCGCATCAACCGTCTGGGCATCGGCCCAGAGGACATGGGCGGTGCTGTAACTGCCCTCGCAGTGAATATCATCTCCTATCCAACCCATGTTTCCAGCCTTCCGGTTGCAGTCAATTTGGGCTGCCATGTTACCCGTCATGCAACCGAGGTTATCTAAAATCTATCTTGAGAAAAAATCAACAAATAAAAGCAGAGGCAGCGCTTCAAAACGAAGCGCTGCCTCTGCTAGTTTGATTAGAACAGTTTTAAATAATATCACAATAAAAAATTCCAGAACCGCAAAAAACGATTCTGGAACTGGTGGTGCCGGTGGAGCGGAACCAACGCTATCCAACGCTGTAAACATCGAAAAAATATGCAGTAGGCAAAATAGCCACCAAAGCCCTTGAGATTATAGGTTACTACTATGTACCCTTTATCATATCAGCTACAGACAGGAAAACACTTCTACTTTTTGCACAAAAAATCGCCCTCCCAAACATCATGTCAGGGAGGGCTCTCGCTTTTATTTTTCTTTTCTCCAATTTTTATACTTGCCGCTGGTAACTCTTCGATCAACATATTCCTCTTCAGAATCAATCACCCAGTTTCGACCAATTTTTTGAGCGGTTTTGAATCCTCCGTTGATGCATTTCCGGCGTATCCCTGAAACTTCTTTTCCGTGCATTTTGGCATATTCCGCTAAACTAATCAACATTTTACTTTCCCCTTTTTTCTCTGTACAATAAAACTAACAGCCTAACAAAATTCACAGCCGCCAATGCAATAAAAATCAAGCCTAATATTTTCAGCATATTGACATTGAGCAAGATTTTTTTTATAATGAGGGTGGGGAGTAACGGTCCCCACCCTTTGAACCTTATTTGATATGTTTTTCAATAATCAGAAGCAAGGTTCCAACGATGAGCTCTGCAAGCATTTGGATGAGGATTTTTTGGATTTCCTGTCCTTGTTTGCAGGCTTTTTTCTTTTTCTTGCCCAACCTTTTCACCCCCTTTCTATACCTTTATTATATCACTATATCGTGTACTTGTCAATACAAAATAATGTTTTTACACAAAAAATCGCCCTCCCCAGTATCACACTGAGGAGGGCTTTTAAGTTATTAATAACTCTATCGATTAAGCCATAGGCTTCGCCGCTCCTCTGATTGTGAGGGGGCTGATGCCTAGGCTTTTTATCTCTGCACCAGATTTTGTATCAGCAGTGCCAGCATACCGCCGCCGATGGCGCTGCCGAGTGCGGTAACGGTGGCGCCTGCAAATTTCTCCCACCAACGCAAGGGCTTGCGTTCGATGCTGTCCAACCGCTGGGCCTGAGCGCTTAACTGCTCATCGTGCTTCTTGACCAGCTCGCTCATCTCGATGCTCAGGCGGTTGAGCTTGTCGCATACCTGTTCAAGGTCCTCGATGCGCTCTTTGTCCCGGGCAAACCGCTCATCGTGGATTCTCTGTCGTTCCTTGCAGAGGGTTTCCTCAACCATATCGGACATTCCATCACTCTCCTTACTTTCTGTTTACTGCACCACGAATCTTAGACTTGCAACCGCAGTCAGGCTCTTTCTCAACTACTCTGACCTTTCCAACAGCTTTCAGATAATCTCTGGTAGCCTGCACAACAGCCCCTACAACAGCGTCAGACTTTGGCAGATACAGGTGAATCATCGGTACATTGGATTCATAGAACCACGAAATTTCCTGCACATCTTTGAAAGGAATTTCTTCTGCACCAATCATTCTGGGGTCAATGCCAATCATTCTAAGCTCATGCTTGTAGTAATTCATGGCTTCTCTGCTTGTATCGGTCTTGCGGTTTGCAACATGACCCAGCTTGTCACCTACAATACCCTCAATTTTGGTGACTTTCAATTTGCATCGTTTGGATTCAGTGACGAACATCACGTAATCCGGTTTGAGCTGTGTAAGGGTGTAGTAGTTTTTGTATGATGCTGTGCCCTCCATCAGAGTTACATTCTTCATGCCCTGGGCTTCCATTTCCTTTGCAATCTCTTTTGCCAGGCTGTTTCCGTCAATAGCAACGATCGCAATTTTCTTCTTGTCGCAATAAATATTCATAAGACAACCTCCCACCTAAAATCCGGTTTTCGCGGCGGGTTCGTGTGTATCAAACCCGAGATTTTTCCATGCATTTTCGATAGCTACCTGCACAGTGTCCATGTCAATCTTGATGCCATGAGCTTTACACTGCGCTTCGATGTACTCTTTAGCCCATACGAACTTTTCATCACCTTTGCTGGCTCCGATGATGATTTCTGCCGCCTGCACGCCGGCAATCGCATAAGCTTCTATCATCTGCCATTGTGCCTCAGTGAGTTTGCTCTTGATGAGCGGCACCAGTACGCTAGTGACCACAAGTCCCAGCAGGCCAATCAGCGCTACCACAATCTGTGTTAAATCCAGTTCCATTGTCTACACTCCTTTGTTCAACCCCGCCCGTTTGATGATGGCAGGATAATCTTTGTACGCGATATTTCGGTCTACGTTGCCTGCGATGCCGTCCACCGCACCGGTGCCGGTGTACTGCCAGATGCCGTGCGGGTGCTTGCTGGTGCATTTGCTTGCGTACTGTGCAATCCATTTGTCATAGGCGGTCAGCTGTTCCGGGCAGAGGTAGCTGTCCAAAAAGTCTTTGGAGCAATAGAGCATCGCATAGTAGCCAGCCCGTTCCACCTCCGCCAAAAAAGCCTTGCAGATGTCGGTGTTGACCTGCTTGCTTCCCCCAGTGTAGATGCGCTCATACTCGATGTCAAAAATCACCGGATAGCGAAGCCGATATTGCTTCACCACCTTCATGACCTCCTGCGCCGCTCTTTTTGCCGCCTGTGCCGTAGTGGCGTAGCTGTACAGATAAACACCAACATCCAGCCCCGCCGCCAGCGCACCCTTGATGTGCCGGACAAAGGCGGTGTCCAACTTCAGCGCACCGTTGTTGTAGCAGTAGCCGACCCGGATGATTGCAAAGTCGATTCCATCCGCTTTGACCTTCTCCCAGTCCACCTTCGGCTGGCAGTAAGATACATCAATTCCCTGTTTCATTCTCATCTTCCTTTCCGTCAAATCCCTTCTTTAAATTGCCGGCTCTGCTGTGCTGCTTGAGCAGCTGATTGAGGCAGATTGCCGCGGCCGCCAGCACATAGCCCTGCCCGATGCTCACCGCACCCAGAATCACCCACTGAATCCATGTTACAGGCTCGCAAGCAGCCACACTCACCAGTGCCGACAGCAACACCCCCACCAAGCACAGGACGCTCGGTATCAGGGTGTCATCGATGCGGATGGAGCGCTTGATGATGCTTCCCAGCGCATACAGGCAGGGAACCAGCCACACCGTTTCCGGCGATATGTACTCCTTGACCAGCTCCGAGATTTCTCCCAGCTCATTCATCCTTCCTCACCCCCTTTCACCTATACTCCAAAACCAAAAGAAAGTTGCCCCCAAAAGAGCAACTTTCCTGCATTTTTTGATTTGTTGGTAATCACTTTTTTGCGAACCAAAATCATATTTGCTCGCCGTACTCTTATTTTCATCATGTGTTCATCACCCCCAATCCCTGTTTCACATCTTATTTCTCAATTCTTGGTGTAGCCAGAATCAAATCTCTCTGTTCCACTGTGATGAACAGAGGGCAGTAAGCTCTTACCTTAGCTTCATTGATAGTTCCTGCAACCCACATCGATAAAATAAAATTGTACATGATTGTTCCTCCTTATTGTTCAGTAGACTGCATAGACAGAATAGTGTCCATCAAGCCTAAGATTGCCATGTCAGCTTCGCTGGCTTTCTTGTCTTGTTCTGCCTGTCCATTTTCCAGAGACAGAATCCGCTTGCCAAACTGTTTGCTGTACATATCGAGTTCATTCGCCAAAGCGTCAGACACATCAGCAGGTACATCGTAGTTGATTGGCATGGTAAAGCGGTATTCTTGATAAGAATAGATTTTATCTTCTTCATTGTACTGGATATTGGTTGGCAGATAAAAAGTTCCAGCATCCATTTTTGAGGTTGGGTAGACCTCCGAGGTACATTCAGAGAGATACCAATTTGTTGAAATCGTCATTGTTTTCACTTCTTTCTTATGCTTGGTTTGTGTTGCCACGCAAGATAACTACATACGAGTGGGACTATACGCAATCGCACCACTCAACATAGTTTGGTATTGCTTTTTGCTGTTATAGGTAAACTGTCGTGCGTACAAATCCTTGTTTATGTTCCATGTAAAGGTTTTCTGCGCTGGTAGAATGAACTGGATGGTATAGCACCCGTCGGAATCGGTTGTGTCAGATACAAGGGTACTTGCTGGAATCGCACAGATAGGGCGAACCGTTCCATTGTAACTGCCATAACCGCCAGAATATAGTGTTCCGTCAGACTTCACTTGATAGTTGATGCAAGGGGAGCTTGGGTAAGGAGTTCTTGTCCAGTAAGACATACCTGTTTTCCTGTCAGAATCACTGTTAAAAATATCCAGCTTACTGCCACCTGTGTTGATTGTAAATCCCATTTCGGTAGTAGACGGTAAAACAACCCTGCTTCTGAAAGTTTCTGTTCCACTACCGTCTGTACTGGATTTCGTAACCGTCCATTCGGCAAGCTCTAACAGGTCTAATTCTTCCTTTTTCCAGCCGTTTAAGAATCCAGCCTGATTCTGATAGTCTGGCGGTGTATCTGCATTGTGAGCTTTTACAAACCACTGATTTGCACCCTTTTCGGCATTGAGCCATTGGTGAAGGTTGGTGTAAATGTATCGGTTGTTTCCGTATTTCTGACGGTCACTAGCACCGTTACTTGGCTCTGCGGCATCGAGCATTTTACCTCCCAACGCAGATATGCTGTTGGAATCCATCACCAAAATCAGCTTGTTTTCAGCGTTGCGGCTGACCAGCCATTGTAAATCTGCATCACCATATCGACCGAGTTTGACTTTGCTTTTCGATGGCAAGTCTGCAACGGTTTTTCTTGCGGAGTATGTAGCAATAGCATCAGGCTTTACAATCTCGTCCCTTGTCAGCTCTAACCTTGTACCATCGTTAATGTTTTTCGGCTCATGCTCTCCGTACACCCAAACCGCACCCGCCAGCTCTCCTGCCAGACTTTCTGGCATCCTGTCTGCGGACAATGTGATTGTGGCTGTACCATCGCTTCCGTTTACTCTTTCTGCGGTAAAGTTGTATAACAGCGGAGGGAGGGTGTCATTCTTTCCACTACTGCCACCCATAAGTAAAGGTACACCATATATTTTCATTCTATCACCCCATAATCCTCACCTGCACCGTAACATCCGTTTGTGGTGCTTCTCCTTCCACGTAAGCAAAAACTTCGCCATCCTGATTTTCCAGCCAGATTTCTATGATTCCTTGCTCTCTCAGCATCCGCTTGGTCGAAACATCTGCATGGAGGTCGAGCGCTGTCCGGTCCGCAACTACCTTCGATAAAATATCTTTTTGTGTGATAGTTTGTTTGTACAGTTCTGCGGTATTTTCGACTGCGCTCCAGCTCGTCGCCAAAAGCGTGAGGGGCTTAATCTGCATTTCGATTTTTTCTGAAACTGTGTTCAAGTCCTTGCCGAATTGCTCCTGTGTATCGGTATAGCCTGCTTCCTGTGCATACTCATAGGCAGATTTTCCGTTGTCTCCTTTGATTCCGGGGTCACCCTTGTCGCCCTTGGGGCCCTCCAAGTACCCATGAGATACCCACGTCTTGCCTTGCCAAATATAAATTTCATACGGTGCCTGTGTTCCGACACTGTACGCATCTCCTTGTTCCGCATTAGGGACTGCTATTTTCAATTCTGCGAGAGTCTTATACTTAGCCAAAACAGATAGTCCTTTGCCGGTGTCGCCCTTGTCGCCTTTGATGGCTTCAACAAGCTTTAACCAGATGTCCACATTATCCAGTGGCATTCCGGTGCTTTGTTTGAGCGCCAGATAGCTTGCCTTTGCTGTTTCATCTGTGACAATATCCATCGGAAAATAGGTTTTCGTTTTCGAGTAAATTCCTCTGGGCATCAGCTGTGCGCGGCTTTTTGTCTGCTCGTACCGTTCTGTCGTTGGATTATAAATCTCCCACCAACTGTCGGCGTTGATACGGGGATAGTGCTTTATCGCTTCTTCAGCGGCTGATTTTAGCTGTTCGGTTTCTTTCCTCCAAGCCTCAACTGTTTTTGCCTGTGCTGCAGTAGCATTCGCGGCACCGGTGGCAGTATTGGCTGCTGCCACCGCTTTTTCTGATGATGCTACCGCAATCTGTGCGTCTCTGCTCGCCTTCTCTCCAAGGCTGCGAATCGTCTCGGAATCCTTAGCAATCACCTGTTGGATTTGTTCGGCGCTCTGACGCGATGACTCCGCTTCAGAGGCCGATTCCTTGGCTGATTTTGCCGAGTTCTGCGCGTTCAGAGCAGCAACATCAATGCTTTGTTTCTGCTTATCCACATACACCGTAAACTGCGGAATGGTTTGATTTTCCAGTACATTAACGCTCTGCTGCAGCTTATCCGATTTCTGAAGCAGAGTGTCTGCTGTTTTCTTTGCCTCATCGAGAACAGGAATCATCTCATCTAAAGAATGGTCCGCATTTTCCAGCGCACCGGTGATTTTCTCGACTGCCTGATTGACCTGACTTTCAAACTGTTCCAGTTTATCCGGCGGAGGAACCGGAGCGGCTCCTTTCGGGTCCTCCCTGATTTGAGCAGGTTCACCTGTCCATTTTGCCACAACAGTGTTTTTGCTATCAGTACCGGTGAGAACAAGAAGTGTTCGCCCTGGGATGGCAGTAAACTCCCTTGTGATTTTCCAGTCTAGCAGAATATGTTCTTCACTAAGCTTTTTCGGCAGCATCCAGACCGCTTCTGTTCCCGCTTCCGATACTGCCTTGAGCTGATAGGACAATGCTGTGAGGTCAACTTCCTCCCTGTTTTGGGGAAGGATAAACCGCACCGGCTCCACATTTTCTTCTCCCTGCGTGTAGTAAAATTCCAATGGCGGATAGTGCAGCCATCCACCGTCTGCGTATATTTTGCGCACGGGTATTCCCCCTTTTTGATTTATACCGCTCTTGGACAGGTTTTATAAAGATAAATTGACTGTTTGATGCTATCGTATCCCAGCTGCCAGCACGGCTCACTGAGCAACACCACAATATCCTGTCCCAGTTTTTCTGCAATCTGGAAGTAAATTGCCGAAAGATAATTTGCATGGATTTCGATATATTCCTTGACGATTTCCTGCCATTTTATATTACTTTCATCCGGTTTGCCGAACTCTCGGATGTAGGATTTAAACAGGTTGTCCAGCGCAGAAAGCTTGATATGAGCAAGCTGCAACTCTGCCGCATCCCTGTCCTCTACCTCAAGGTAGGTAATGCTGTTGAGTGGCATCTCAACCAATCCCTTGCGAATATCTATCGCGTTTTTTTCCATCTGCTATTTCTCCCCTTCTGCCTGATTCATTCCATCCCTCAGCTGCTCTACCTTGCGGATAAACTCGCAGAGCAGTTTGTTATTTCTACAGTTAACTGCAATCAGCGTGGTGTTTTTCCAGAACACATCATCCATCGTCATCAGTTTGTATGGCTCTTTCCGTTCGATGATTCGGCGGACGAAGCTCTGCTTTTCTTCGTCTGTACCCTGACGAACCCGAATTGAATCAGCAAAATCTCTCACAAAATCAGGGTCAAAATATTCAATTTTTTCCACTGCCGCTAAAAATCGCATATCCTCCTGTGAAACCACACGATCCAGCAGATGCCCTGCTATGTTCGCCTGGTCTTCCTCGGACATAGCCTTTACCTGCTTGCATTCCTCTGTGAAATCCTCGCCACTTTCCAGTTTCTGCATAATATTAGCAAAAGTCAGCATGTAGTTAATATCTGTTTTGTTCATCTTTATCCTCCTATTCCGTTGTGGAAGCCATCAGTACTTTGATATACGCGATAACCGGTTCCCATTTTGGCGCTGCCGCAATCTCCCACGGTTTAAATGTTTCCCGCCAATCGTGTTCGGTAGTTCTGTCAAATTCGTAGACGTCTGTTAAAACCTTCTTTGAAACTTCCAAGATAACCCGTTCACCGGGGATTGGCTGTTTTGGAAATCCCTCTGGAACCGCCTTTCCTCTGCGGCGGTATTCGTTTTCTATCGCATTTTTCAGTTCAACATAGTCCATTGCCTTGATAATATTGCCAACAGCAATGTTGTCCCCGAGGTGGGCGATAATCTCCGCCTGATTATCGGCAGTACAGGAATTATCACATTCGCCTTGACAGTTTACTTTACAACCACCAGAGCAGCTTCCTGTACATCCTGAGCAACCTGAACAGGAAGTGCAGGACGAAGAACAGGAATTTTTACAAGTTCCTTGGCAGGAACCAGAGCAACCGTTGCAGGTGCCGGAACAGCTTCCTGAACAGCCACCAGAGCATCCTTTGCAGCTTGTACAGCTGCCGTCGCAGCCTTTGCACCCATCATAACAGCTGCCCTCACAGCTAAAACAGCTGCCGTCGCAGCCAGTACACCCGCTTGTGCAACCGGTGCAGGTGCACTCTGTCGCTGATCCATCCGGATGTATGATATTCATTCTCTCATTCCTCCTTATTCAAATTCCTGCACTGGCAACAGGCGCTGTGCCTGCCTATCCAACCCTATTTTTTTGTAGAGCTTTGACCAGTAATAATAGTTTGCTGCAACCTGCGCTTTTACCATACCGCAGTGATGTTTTGTCTTGCGGTTTGGGTCGCCGCTCGCATCATACTGCCATGCAATGCAGGTTGGGCAGTATGGCAACAGCGGACATTCCCGACACTCGTTATCAGAGCTTGACCAGGTTGTAACATTGCAAAGCTGCTTGTACCACTCGGTTGTCTCCTTGTCCTGATACAGTCCTAAATTCAGCTCCCCAATCGGTCTTTCCGGCTGGTTAGTCAGGCTGTGCTTCATATATCGCAGACATGGATAAGCCTTTCCCTCCGTGTCAAAAGCAAGCATTCTGCCGTTACCACCGCAGTAAGCAATCGTTTTCTGACGCTCATATTCCTCCAAGGAGGGCTTCTGTACAAGCCGTTCCTCAAACAGGCTGATATATAACTCCTTATAAATCTCGTTATCGATGATCCAATCTGCCAATTTCACCAAATTATGGTAGTATACTTTTTCATGCTCCGGTTTCCATACATTTTCAAACACACAGTTTGCGTGGATGGCATGATACCCCAGCTCATACAGGTGCTGGACAGCGCCGAACAGATGCGGCAGGTTTTCCGGTGCCAGAGTAACCTTCGTGCTTGCCATTGGGTAAATTTGCAGCAGATGTTTTGCTGCTTTTGCCACCACATCGTAACTACCTGCTCCATTGTGGAATACGCGGCAACTATCATGTAGCCGCTTATCGCCGTCGATGCTGATTCCAATGGATAGATGGCTTTTGTTTTTGCGGATAAATTCCTGAACCCTTTCATCCTCAAACAGCACACCATTGGTGGAAATCGAAATCATGTAATAATAGCCCCAAGGATGCTTCAGGCTAAATGCTTTACGTTTAAAATACTCAACAATTTTGTCGATGAGCTCGATTTCGAGCAACGGTTCTCCGCCGATAAAATCCAGAATAATTGCAGGTGCCTGATTATCCAGAAAAGCCCCTTCAAACAAGCTGTCCACGATTTTTTTTTCGGTATCCCAACTCATCCGGTGTCCTGTTTTGTGATGCTCATAGCAGTATGTACAGGCAAGATTGCAGCTTTCTGTTACGCAGAATGTAACATCCTTGCACAGGAAGGTATTCTCATCATAGATTTGATCCGAATGACTTACTCGATAGGCTCCGGCAAACTCATCGTTGTAGCTAGGGAAGTCATTTCTCTCCATGTATTTCCCATTTTGTGGTTCCACTTTCATTGCTGTCTCCTTTCTTGTCTTTCCGCGGCTATCTCCGTTAAGGATGTTTACTCGATAGTATCTCCGTAAACGCCAGCAATTGCAATCCAGTTGCCAGATACATTGACACTGAGCAAACGGTTTTTTGGATTAAACCAGTTTACATCGTTGTCGTCCGGTGGTGTTTCGCTGACCACTGTACCACCTCCGCCAGAGCCCAACGCACTAAAGTGCATAACCTTCTGCTGGGTGTCAAAAACGGCCGTCAGCACTGCTCCTGCCGCAAAGCTGCTGGGTTTGAGCGGCTTGCCGTTGCTGGTTCTCACTTCATATGTAACTCCATCAACAGTCCAAATATCTCCGCTTTCGTATACATCCGGCACTTGAAAAATACCGATAACACGCGCCGACAAATCCTGCGGGAACCCTGATAGTGTGTAAGTGTTTCCGATTTTTTCGCACGCAAGCTCATAGTTTGTCCCGACTTTAAGTCGGTTCAGACGGTCTGCGTCAAGATGCAGATTAGGGTCAGAAAAATGTCCACCGTGGCTGTTTGTTCCACCGTTGTGGTTTTCCAAATCCTTTAAAGTTGCTGACACCCCATCGTAGGAAATATTTAAATCGATGGCACTGGTATCGGCCACGGTAATCAGAGTGCTCAGTTCCATCGGGTTGGAGGTTCCGTTTATGATGGCAAGTTTCCTCCATCCAGGAGCAGAAGCAAAGACAATCAGGTGATTGTCTTCATCAAAGACTCCAATTTCCCTGACCTCCCAGCCACCAACATCAACCGGGATATTGGTCCTTACCAAAATCATATTCGGATTGGAGGGATCCTGTGTAACCGAACACGTTCCGCGCCACACTTCCCGACGCAGCTGGGTGATTTTCCTGTCTGGATAAACATATCCTCCTCCTCCATCCCCAACAGCCATCTGTGTCAGTTTGAGAGGTGTTTTAGAGGCAAGAGCAGCCGCGATCAGCTCATTCCCCACGTTGGTAATGACCGAAAAATAGTCGGTGTTGTCTTCCTTGACAATCACCCCGCTGCTCCGTGGAAGAATTGCGCCCGTCAGATTTCCTTCATTCATGTGCTTTCCTCAATCCTTTCTGCTACTGTGTAACTAATGTTTGCAACCGACAAAGAAACTAGTTTTGTGCCAATCGGATAAGTTGCTCCCGCAATACATTTTTCTCCGATTGCCCCTTTCAGGGCGGCGGTTACAAAAGCTGTTGTTCGCAGTTTGGTGCAATTATAAGTGGTTTTAGTCTCTGCCTGAACATTAATTCCAACACCTGCGGCAGTTAAAGGGGGCAGGATAAATACACCTTCCTCTGTGTAATGATACGGGAAAGATACTGTGAGACTGGCAGGACCATCCTCGTTTTCGTGGTATTTTACCCTTTCTACTCCCCAAATCATTTTTACCGCGGAGACAATATCTTTGTAGGTTGCGTTAGAGGTGTTTGCCAGAATTTTGTATTTAAGATACTTTCGATACCTCGAGTCGTCAATCACATCGAATTCCAAGTTTCCAGCTTGGGTTGCCAGAAGCCCTGCGTCCGCACGGGAAAGCACCACAATATCACCGATACGGTCGAGCTGCACTCCCTGTGCCTTATCCACATCCAAAATCAGTTTCATCTGCTCCAAGCAGGAGAAAATCTGCTCAAACTGCCTGTCCCAGCATTGGCACAAGGCTTCTATCTTTGGCTTCCCTCTGAACTGCCACGGAAAATCTTCTATTATTGGCTTCATCTGAGTTCCACCTCAATCCGTTTTTCCTCCACCAGAATCCTTTGCCGCACATCAGCAGCAATGTTTTTGTTTTCCCCATATTCTCTGCTTTCCGGTGTTTTTCCAGTATCGGTAGTCGCAAAGGTTTTCACGTCGATATACCCGATGCCGGTTACACTGCGGTACACATCCCCCAGCAATTCCTGGATGAACAAGGTTTTGCCCGGGAGGATTTCCTCACACTGAGAAACGAGGCTTTCCTTCACAAGGTCAGCATAGTTCGGCGGCAAGGCTTCTTTTCGGCTTGGTGTGAGTGATACTTTGAGCCACGCGTACACCGGCTGAGGACGATTGAAGCAAACCTCTACCGGCTGGCTGTCATCGCTTGGCACCTCAACCTTTGTTGAGCCGTATGTCTGGATTCCTCCTGCTTTTTGCTCTAAAATCGCTCTCGCAATCTCCATGTCAGAACCGCCAGAAACAACAACCTCGATGCTGTGCGGGGGTCTGCCGTACTCATCTATCAAGTTTGTCTTGTTGTCGTAGCACCGCACCGATGTTACACCCTGCACACTATCGAGAATGGAGGATTCAATTGAGTTTGTCATCCTTGCTGCATGGGCCGAAATACGCTTGATATACGATTGCCTCAGTTCTGTATCCGTTTCCCTCATTCTGCCAAGCACCGGCTCAATCAGATTGGTGCAGAACAAGAATCCCGGTCGGTTTGTCACAATCTTTGTGATGGAGCCGTTTGGCAACTGGTATTTGCCGAATTCCTGGGATTCAAATGTAATCAAGCTGGAAACGCTCGCTGTCGTCATATTTTCGCTCAGTAGGAGAACATTGCTTTTCTGAAGGTTTTTATCCTCAATCAGCAACTTTCCTTCCTGTACGGTAGCGATATAGCTTTCCTTCGGGAGTTTATCCGCAAGCCCTTGCAAGATATCCCGTTCCTTTGGGTCCTTGCCACTGCTGATACTGTATAATTCCCCATTGATTCCGATAGTATAAATATCATTCCTGCCGACAGAAATGATTTTAATAAGTACCCGGTTGAAAGATTGGCGCGTAATTGCCTTATCTTCTGAGCACAAGAACAAGGTCGGCGGCTGGGTAATGGAGGAAATTAGTGTGCCGGCTGGAATGGCAGAGCCATCATCACCGGTGCAAAGAATACTGTAAAAAGTCTTTTGGTCTGCAATTCTCCGCAATCCAGCAAACTGCACTGCGTTGTCGAGACTAATTCCTTGTGCGCTGGCCGGGTAAAAAGAGTGGTACACCTCCTGCATCACTTCCCACAATTCTGCCAGCCGGTCTGCCTGTACTGTGAGCAGTACATTCAAAAAGGATTCCGGGTTTTCCATCGTGTTAAATCCCCATGCCCTAGACAGCTCTTGATGCTCCTCTTTGTAGATGGCATCCATCCTTTTGGGGATAAATCCTGTTGGAGTCACCCCATAATTAGAGCTCATCAATCATCACCTCCTCTTCGATCGCCCCTTGCGTCGTCTGCGCTCGGAAAGTCACTGTGCAGATTCGCAGACGTTTGTTAATTTGAATCCTGATGTCTTCTACCCCAACTACCTCCTCCACGCTCAAAATTTGCTCGCGGAACAGCTGCTCAATCACAGCTATGTTAGGGTTTTTTACAAAAACCTCGCTAAAGTACGGAAGCCCCAAAAAGGAACCAAACTTCCATTCTCCTAAAAACCAGCGCAGTCGTATTAAAATAGCCTGTCGAACCGAATCCGTCAGGCTAACATCTCCGTTAGGAGTAAGGTATAAATCCCCATTTTTATCCAGCAGAAGGTCTTTCAATTGCCAGTCCTCCTTTCCTGTTATGCGCTTGGCGGACCAGATATCCCCTCACCGCCTGCAACACCGGTGTGCGTGTGATTTTGCAAGCTGATTCCAGCACCAATCACATCTCCTTGCGCGGTGATTTTTCCGCTTACAGTAAGGTTTCCTATTAGGTCGGCGCCGCTTCCGGTGATAGTCAGGGTAGTTCCTGCATTTTTCAGCGTGATGGTTCCACCCTTCATCTGCATAAGCTGATTGTCATTGCGCTTTACTAGTACCTCATCATTGGAAAACATGGCGCGAGAATCTTTCTGCCGGATGATGATGGCATCCTTGCTTTGTGCCTCCTGCATCAGGGCGTTAGGCTTGCGGCATACACCCATGATGGCAATGGCATTTGTCAAGTCATGCTTTAAGTCCGGCAAATCCTCGCCTCCACTCCTCCACGCATCCAGCGCCTGCTCAGAAAAGAGGAGCAAGCAGCCATCCCCCGGCTTTACCGGGAAACAGATGCAGCTTTCTTGCGTGCTGCTTTGCTGGAAGTGTACCGGAACCTTTGCGATTTGTGGGTAATCCACCTTCTGCCCGTCTGGGCGCTTGATTTTCCCGATAGGCTTTACGATGGCAGTGCATTTGGCTGCATCGAAGGAAACGATTTCCCCTGGGATGCAGGTGTGTACTCCATCCAATGATTCGCTGATGGTTTCTTTTACCTGTTGAACAAATTCTTGCATCATAATACTTTCTCTTTTCTCCGAAAATATTCTTTCCACTATTGACAATACGTGCAATACGTGTTATACTATTATTAAAGGAGGGAAAACCATGAAAGACAAAGACCTGCTCAAACTCTTGATAAAAAACGGATGGGAAATAAAGAGAATCCAAGGCAGTCACCACGTCTTACAAAAAGATGAACAAATCGAAGTCATACCCATCCATGGAAAAGATGTTCCAACTGGGCTTCTAAACAAAATCTTAAAAAGGGCGGGGCTGAAATAAGCCCCCTCCCCTTTCGACTATAGATATAAAAGGGAGGTTTTATTATGTTATTTCTTTATCCGGCTGTTTTTCACCAAGAAGACAATTCCTATTGGGTAGAGTTTCCTGATTTAGAAGGTTGTCAAAGTTTCGGAGATACACTCAACGAAACAATGGGAAACGCTCAGGAAGCGCTTTCTGCTTATTTGCTCACTTTATTTTCTGAAGGTAAAACCATTCCTTCCGCTTCGGAGCTCTCTTCTATTGCGGTTCCTGAAGATGGTTTTATCAATCTGGTTTCCTGCAATTTAAACTATAATAACCAGACAAAGGCGATAAAAAAGACGCTCACCATTCCTGCATGGTTGAATGAACAAGCAGTTGCCAAGGGCATCAATTTTTCCCAAACTCTACAAGAAGCTCTTATTTATAAACTACAGCACAAATAATCTTTAAACGAAAAAGAAGGCACTGAAAAAGTGTCTTCTTTTTTTACTCCGCTTCTACAATCTTAGCTACACAAACCCAATCTCCTGCCATGTTATCTCCTTGCAGTTTTACTGACTTTACCCGGAAGATTCCGTTGGCGGCTTTGCTTTGCAGCTGTACCAAATCATTCACTCCAATGGCCGCGTTGAGAAAATACCGGATTTCCCATCCTGCCTGAGCTTTGTTTTTGGAGCTGTTCTCCTCTGCGCTGCCGGAGTTTTTTTCTGATTGTGTCAGCTTTTTGGGGCTCCCGATCAGCCCCGTTTGCGAACTAATAAGGTGAGCGATGGTCGAAATCGGTTCATTTGATTTAGTTACCTGAATCACTCCGTTTTGGATAGTCCATGTCAGATTGTTTGAAGCACAAACCTTGTCTAGCACATTTTTGGCAAGCCCCACATAGCTGTAGCTTTCCAGCGGCTTAAAGCTAGCCCCCGGAGAAAAAGTGATGGGCAATCCCATCTGTCCGGCCGCATCCTGCAAAATCAGTTTAGAGTCAGTTGATTGCAGATAGCCTAATGTCACATAGCTATCTCGGAGTTCCTTTCTCCCATCCAACACATCAATAGTAGTCTTTTGGTCCGCCCCATCATCCTCCGTTACAACATTGGTGACGGTTCCGGTGAGAACCAGCGGCATATTCCCTCTGTATCCTGCATTAAGGGTAACAACGCAATCCTTTTCCTCCAGCGCCGATTTGTGGGTTGGATTTAAATTCCAAAGGGATATTTTTGCAGTGTTCGGGCTTGCCACATCGGATTTTTCCACAGAAAATTGGATGCGTAGCTCGTTTGCTCCAAATCCGATTCCCCCTGCCTGCCCTGCCGAAAACTGATAGGATCGAATCCAGTTATTCAAATAATTCCCTCCTCAGCGCCTTAATGTCCTCTGCCGGGAAAAAGATAAGCTGAGCACGATTCTCTTTAAAATCATCTCGTCCAATGTTTTGCTTTGTGGATAACGCACCAAACAGCCCTTCTGGCAGTCCATGGCAGAGGGAGAAGAAATTAAGCGGCGAATTTGGAACAATCTTGATTCCTTGCACATACGGATTCTGATTATGGTCGAAGATTCCGTATGTCCAGTAATCTCCAGAGAAATTGTAACTGAAGCGGATGAGGTATTCCTTCCCAGCCAGAACAACACGCGAAAAGCTGTCGTTATAGTCTGGAACAGTAATTACTGTAATCATCGAACCCCTCCCCACAATCCCACAATGTTTTCTACTTCATTTTCAAACCCTTCCTTGCCAAACAGGCTTGTCATTACCTGGTGGGCGATTGAGCCTTTTCCACCTCCGCTCAAACTGTCAGAAGCGCTACTGTTACTGCCTACGATGTTGCTTGCCCCTCCTGAGCTCCCATAAGGTGTTGTGCTTGCGGTGCCGGCAGTTGTCCCGGTATCTCCCCCTCGCCCGTACTCTGATGGTATTGTCACGGTTTTGGAGGAGGTTGTTAACACCTCTTTAAGGGTAATTGGAATTTCCAAAGATGTTTTGGTGGACACATCGTAAGGCAAAGAAAGGCTTGTGATGCCCATGTTTTTGAAAATGCCTTTCGAGGAGGTAACGGTAATCAGTTCTCTCCTTGTGTATAGTTCCTGGAACCGAGCCGCCACCTGCTGCACTCTTGTCGGAGAAGCGCCAGATCGGAATGTGACGGGGGTGTTGCTGACAATCACCGTCAGTGTCAGTGTTTTTGGTTTTAGAATAATTGTGTCCTGAACGGAAAATCCGTCCTCTACCGGATAGTCTGGGATTTCAGTTTCTAACTCGAGTTCGTGGTGAATTAATGCGTCGCACTCAATACCTCCTATATTCACTGGTTGTGGTCTCACATTATCCCTCCCATCATCGTCCTGTAGCAAGAGCTCTGGCGGCTTCCTCGGAACTATCGTTCACAGCCCGTCCGGTCATTTCAGCACCCTTCTGCTGCATTTCTCTGTCAGAGCCGTTAAAGGTGTTGGTCACATTGTTGTTGATTGTAACATTGTTGGTCTTGTTTCCTCCTCCAACCGAAGCGGCTGCGGTAGCGGTCTGGACAGTGCCATCCTTTGTCAGCCAGTCTGCCCCTTTTTGGAGGGTATTTCCAACCTTACCAACAAACTCTCCGAAAGCACTTCCTTTTAACCGTTCCCACTTTTCCTTGAACCAGTCAATCAAATCTCCCAGCGCACCGATCGCCGCCGCAATTCCTTCTACGAATGCCCTGACCCATTGACCAAGCCAACCGATTACGCTTTTAATAATTTCCCACGCTTTTTTTGCAAACCTTGCAACAGAATCAATACCGTTTTGGATTTTCTCTCTGGCAACATCTGCGTCAATCCCCATTTCTTCAAGAAATTCGCCGATGACGCTGGCATCGCCTCGCATAAAGTGAACCAAATCATCAATGGCAAGGGCAATCAGCATAATAACCGCTACCAACGCAAGCGTTTTGAGGTTTGCTATGGTAAGCAATCCGCCGAGGCTTTTAAAGAAGCCGAGAATTTTGCTGGCATTAAGTGCAAGCCAGATAGAGCCAGCAGCCATCGCCGCTAGTTTAAGTAGGTTTTCCATACCTCCCACTTTGTCGGCAACTTTATCCAAAAACGCAACCGCTTTATCAAGCCACCTCATAATCTTGGAGAACAGGTTTGTAAAAAGATACGCCAGCTTTCGAGTTGTGCCGTACTGGGTGTTTATTTTGTCCACCCACAATCCCCACTGATTTCGGATGTTGAGGAGGGCATCTGAAATACTTAAATCCAGCTCATTGAAGGAGGCGTTGATCGTATCAGCGTTGTTTACTGCCGCATTTTTCAGGGCAGCAAGGCTGATTTGTCCCTTTGTTGCCATGTCCTCAAATTGGTCTTTGGTTGCTCCCAGTTCTTTTTCCAGCAGTTTTACATATTCTGGTGCAGTTTCCAACAGTTGCCCGATGGCTCCGCTGTCTACTTTTCCTTTTGCAAAAGATTTATTAAGTGCCTCCTGCAAAGATGCTGTTTCTTCGTTCGATTTTCCGGCTGCCTTAAACAGCTTTGAGGTAAGTTCAGCATAATCCGCCGCATCATCTACTGTGGCAAACAACTCTTTGTTTTCCTGCACCAAGCTGCCGACAAACTTTGCCGTCTCCCCGTAGGACGTGCGGCTGTCGTTGGCTGCTTTTAAAATCCTTTGCTGGATTTCGCTCTGTTCCCCCATTCCTCGAGTAGCATTCCGAATCTGATCGTTGATTCCGTTAAATTCTTCGGAAATCTGTTTAAGCTGGACTAGAGAAAAGCCTAACCCAAGTGCGCCAGCAAGTTTCCTCGCCGTCCCCATGATTTCTTGATAAGTTGTTTTTACCTTTTCCGCCTCAGACCGATGAGCCTTTGTGGACTTCACAATTTCTTTGATTTTTCCCGAGATTTTGTTAAGGATAGTTAAAAGTAATCTATTCTTCCCTTTTGCTCTGGTGGTTTCTTCCGTGTTTTGCTTGTTAGCCTTGAATATTTTTGCCAGAATATCCCGAAGTTTCATGTGGCTTTGAACATTTTGCTGTGCGTTTTCTTTGGATTTTTGTTCTTCATCCGCAATATTTTTCTGTGTCTGCTGTTGCCGGGATACCGATTGATTGATTTGCTGGTGGTTATCGAGGATTTCCTTTGTTGTTTCTCTCTGTTCCTGAAGCTCCTTTGTTACCTCCCTTTCCGGTTGGACTTTCGCAATAATATTGTTAAGGGATTCTTCCCAGCGTTTTTTTGCACCGTTGATGGTCTCCTCTGCTTTTTTCAAAGACTGCTCATCGAGGTCAAAACCAATCGCAATGGCAATATCTCTTATTGTCAATCAATCACCCCCTTCTTATTTCTTCTGCCTGCATCCGCTGTATATCCATGTCTCGGGCATATAACGCATACAGTTTTAGTGCCTCATCCAGTGTATAACAGGTTTCCAGCTCCCACTTGGATGCCATCCCTGCTTTTATGAGAATGTACAGTCGCAGTTCTAGCTCATTAAATTGTTCAATGTCGAGATGCCCGTACTGCTCTGGATCCCCCGCTCCTCCTGCTCCGTCTCGAGCTTGCCAAAGAGGGTAGCGGCTTTCTCGAAAAAACCGCCAAAATTCTCCTTAAGAACATAAAACGCCAAAAGGTACATATCCTGAATCTCTGCGCAGAAAATTTCATCCGCCATTTCCTCAGTCAGATACTCCCCTTTGTCTCTGAGTACAATATTTTTCGAGCAGAGCAGCTTTTTGAGCAGACCCTCAACCTTATCACCACTCACCATTGAAAAGGCATGTGCAATCTGTGGGGCCGCTTCCATCACATTATCATCTAAGCTTAGCTTTTTATCTCCTCCCAGCAGGGGTGCAAGCGCACCCGCCGCCGGCAGAAGCATTCCGGTAAGTTCACCGGAAAGGTTTGCAGCGGTGAAGGCTCCGAAAGGATAAATCAGAAAGTTAATTCCGTTCAGTTTAACTTCCTTTGCCTCCATCCTCCTGCTGTAATTGCTCTGCATTTATACATTGCTCCTTTCAGAATCAGCCGTGTAAAGTACCCACTGACGGCTCCCAGCCTTTTTGCCAAAGTCACTGTTTGGGGTTTTTGCTACCCATGCCTCTTCAGCGGAAAAAATAACTTCTCCGCTCTTCTTTTTGATTAACAAAGGGAACATTTGCAAGTCACCATCACGCAATCTCTGTGCAAGATTGTTCAGAATGCGGTTTGCCTGCACTCCGTACAGGTTAGTGATCGTAACTTTGGAGCATGGATTCGGGTCAAGGGAAACAACAACTGCGCCATCACAGCCGGCGGTCGGAGCCGCCTCCTCTGCCATGTCCTCAACGCTCAAAAAGGCATCATCGGCATATCCAGTCAGGCGGTATGGTCCAAGCCCAATCAGGATATCCTTGCAATTATAAATTACTCGTTCGCTCATGCTTGCCTCCTTAATACTCTAATGTGCCGCGCACCTCTACAAAATGGACTGCACCTGCCAGACGGGCCGTAAACTTACAGCCTTTTAACTGTCTGCTTGCCCTTTCTGCCTGTGTCAACTCCCTCGCCAGAGGTACTGTTACGGTATAACCTGGTATTGCGTTACCGTTATCATCGTACTCTGTCAGGCAGATGCCGCCCATTCTCTGGCCTCGTTTGAGTGCGTAAATTATCTGGTTTTCCACCAGAGCAATGCCTCCGTCGGTGTATGGGATTTTGGGATTAGTGACAAACAGATTGTAGATGCAGTTCTGCATAAAGGCTTTAAGCCACCACATAAACCGCACAGTATCAATCCATTCCCCGCTGACGGTTTTGCCGCCCTGTGTAACGGTTTTTCCACCGTATTCAGTAAAGTAAGAGATGTTCTTTTCCTGCAGGGTGCTCATCTGTGTAGCGGTAAGCTCTGCCACTGACACGCCATGTAAAGACTTAAACGCCCATGTCTCACTGCCCGGTTCAAAGGAAAGGCAGGTAGTGCTGAAGGCCACATTCATGTACTTGTCTGCCTCTGTTTTGTTCGGGCTGTAAATCTCGGAGCTATTCTGATAGGTGCTTGTTTTCAGGCTGCTTGCCTGTTCAACTGTGGTAAAGCAAGCCATTTTCTCATGAGCCTCAGCCCACTTTGCAATATCCTCATGCTTTGCCTTGTCAATTCCTGCTGGACAAATCACAAACCACTCGGTGTTTGCCGATGCTCGCTCCAATGTATCGCTCAATGTTTCCGGGGTTTCCAGATTTTTCACATTGGCCGCTACAAAAATTTTGGATGGATGGGGCTGCTGAGAAAATGCAACGGCCGCCGCATCGTAAACAGCTTCACCTTCTACCCACCCAGCCGCTTTTACCCCTTCCAGAGAAGTATAAGTTCCGATTGCCTTGTAATCATCTAGTTTTTTGGATGCCGGTTCCGGACCGACAATCAGGATGCTTCCAAAACCAGCGATTCCGGTTGCCGGAGCTGCAATCTGAATCTGGATATCCACGATATCGCTTAAATTATTGCTCATTAAGTCTGTGCCTCCTTGCTATAGTTTACTTCTGCGCTTTCAAACCAGCCGCTTGTGTCGGCAGCCTGATCGCTAGTTCCTCCTCCGCTCGGTGTCGGTACGGTGCTATCCTGCCCTGCCGGTGGTGTGGTGCTGGAATGTCCATACACATCATCCACAAAGCTGATGGAGAACTCTTGCATCGCCCGATACTCATACTTAGCATCATTGAGCAAAGCGCTTACATCCACTGTTCTCCCTTCCTCCTGCAAGCAAATGTCATGCTCCCCCAAAAAGTCCTGCCCTGCATCTGAGCCGAGGTAGCGGGCAAAGCCCTGAAGGTCGCTGACAGCCGTATTTCTGGAAGGAGGTGCGCTCATTCCTGGTTTTTTAGCGCCTTTTCTGCCACCAGTGTACAAATTTAGAACAATCCGTCCTGTGCAGTAATATCGCTGGGAGGTTTCTATTTCTCCTGATTCGTCCGGGTGGAGAAAATGCGAAACGTCTGTTAATTTAAGAGCGACAAAAGGATATGGCGGTTTAACCTGGTTGGTTTCACACCATCGGACAGTTGCTCCTGCAAAATATCGCCGAACTAGTTCCTCAACTTTCAACTGTGCTTCTTCTGTTGTCATATCCTCACCACTTCCTGCTCCCCTGCCGGCAGAACCACCCACTGACACTCCCAGTGCCCGATTGGAGTGTGTTCCCATCGTGAAGCCTGCTCACATTCGTACCATTCACCTTGATAATACAGACGGTCTGCTGGGGTTCCTGACTGCTGATTTACGGTGTGTATCTCTGATTTCCCAAAACTTTTCACCCTGCGAAGAGAACGCTCTCCCTCCGGCAAGACTTCCAGTTCTCGAGTGTTCAAAGATTGGATGTTGAACCGCACTGTAATATCTCGATACGGGTGGCATCCATCCTGATCCGCCTTTCCGTAGCGGCGGATGGTGTACTGAGAAGAAAACATCAATCATACTCCCCTTTCTCGCAGATGGTATACGAGATGCTGTCCCTCATTGTACCGGTATCAATCAGCGGACGGTCGTGGCCTTTGTGTTTGATAGTGGAGGGAGCGTTTGGGACAAACTGCCCTTCATTGATGCGATTCTGCACCTTTTGCCGCACGTCCTCTCCAATTGCATTAAAGGCCTGCTGGGAATCTTTTTCTCCTATCAGTGTTTGAGATATTTCGGTTGCCACCATCTCCCTGATTTCCTCCTCGTGCATCTGTACTGTCTGCGCTAAAAATGGGCGGGAGGGGATGGTGCTTGTGCCGAGCTCATTGTATAAAGCAATATCCACAAGGTCGGTTTGAGAGGACATCCCGTTATGCCGTTTTCCCTTCTTCCCTCGTTTCAAACCGACACGCACCTGTTTAGTGGATAAATTTTGAAGTTCCCGAAAGAACCTCTCTCCATCTGTTGTTATTCTGTCGTGTCCTGCCATATCAATCTCTCCGTACCATAATTGGAATAATTGTCTGTCTTAATCGCAAGTATTCCAATCCATAAGTTGTGAGGGACAAGGATGCCTCTGCACCTGTAACACCGGTATTGTTGCCAAAAGAGACAGAGGTTGCGCCCTCTGTATAGGACACAACCCCTGCTCTGTCAGCAATATTTCCAAACGCGCCCTCCGCACCCAATCCAGCCATCTTCATGCGGTGGGCAGTCAGATAAGCAAGCGCCTGCGGATACTGAGCGCCAAACGCTGTTTCGCTCACCAGCTGGCCGGTAAGCTCAAGCCATGTTTGGATAAGCCCGTCAGAAACCTCGGAAAACTCCGGTGCAATCGTGCGCAACAATGTTAAATTGTCCATTACTGCTTGCCTGTGGAACTGCGTCTGGTGCCTTTTGGCTTATCTTCCTCCTGCACTTCTCCTTCTTCGGCCGGTGCCTCTGGCTCAGCGAATTCTCCCGCTACTTCCTCCGAGATTTCAATAGCTCCCCTTTCTCGGAAGAAATCAAGGGTTTCGCTCTTTTCGTATTCAACCGGCAGCGGCCTTGTCTCTCCTGGAAGGAGGAGGACGGTTCCAATGCTGATAATTTTTGTTCCTTTATTGGTGATATTTTTCATGGCCGTAACCTCCTTTTACACACCGACTGCAATAATAGCGGACAGTGGATAGTAAATCATAGCACCGACAACCCTGGCCTCACACGGTACAACGATTTCCAGGTTTTTGTTCTGGGCCGGATGCTGATAGAACGGCATCGGGATTTCAATGGAAAGCTTTTCCACATCGTTCGTGTACAGCAACGCGACGCCCTTTCCGCCGGTCTTGTTTGCGTAAGGATTACTCTCTACTGCGCCGGAATTAAGTTCTGCGCAAGGTACGATTGTGATTCCGTCGAGGTTATCCTGGAGGTATTTCAGTGCGGAAATACCGGTGTCAGGAATTCTCTTGAGGGACAAATCGAGATATACATCGGATGGGATTGCCAGCGTGTCCGGGTGCTCTGTGTTCTGGGTAGCGGCATTTACCTGTCCAATCATTCCACCAACGTCCTTGATGATTTCATCAACGTCCTTGTTTCTCCAGTCCGCTTTGTTTCCAGCACCATTCGGCAAGGAATACAGCGGGATATCGTTGTTTTCGGACAAGATACCTACAAGGTTGTTTTCTTTGTCTCCTTTCCATGCAATTGCATTTGTGAAGCTATCAATGGCATATCGAGCTGCGGAGCCTTTGCGAACATCTAACCCTTTACCAGTCATTTTGGAAGCTCTCATATCCTGTACGCTGTATCCATAGCTAGCGCCGACGCCTTTTACCATAGCAGTTTTGGGCTGACCTTTTACATCTGCACGAGGCAGGTCGGTTGCGTAGTTGCCGATAATCTTGGCAATGCCGGTAGGCTCGTATCCGTAGTAAGTTACGCTTTCTGCTCCTTCCGGAACCTCGTGGGTAACCGGGAACATCTTGAGTGCCGTGAGCTCTGGGAAGATTTTATCGTAAGTCTTAACCTTTACGAAATCAAGTTCCCTCGCAAAATAGATGCTTGCATCCTCGGCGGCATCAAAATTCATCTGTGGGTTGCTTGCAAGGCTGGCAGAAATTCCGGAATTATCAATCGCCTTGCGGTCCTCTGCGCTGAATGCAGTGTGCTGTGTTTTGTTCATTGTGTTTCCTCCTTATTTCTGTGCATAAAGCTCGATTGGGGCGATATCCGCCGAATCCTTGCCGCCCAAGAAGCGTGCATTGAGCTGCAGGGTGTTTGTGCTGTCTGCCGCCGTTTTAAAGCAGCCTAAGCCGTCACCGTTGATAACCAGGTGCACTGGGTCTCCATATTTAGGGGTTGCACCTTTTACGATACGCACCCAAATTCTGCCGTAGCGCATCACGCTGACGGTGGTTTTTGGATTTAAGGTAATGTCTCCCTTCATATCCATTTCCCGCACATCGTTCATGACAACTCCCTCAAACTTTTCGGCAGTTGCCCCGGTCGCTGGCAGCTTCACTGTCTTTCCTTCCTGCGTGCCTCGTACCACACCCATGCCGGGTTTAAGTGTAGCGGATTCGTTCATTCTGCTGTCCACAACATGGTCAGTTAAATCATACAGTCCGCCCGCTACGCCGGCAGGAGCAGACTGAGAGTAGTTTGTCCACATGCTCATTACTTGTTACCTCCGTCCATTTTTTCAATCATTCTTCTTCTGGCCTCGAACTGCCCTCCAATATTTTTTTTCGGAGAGGAGTCGCCGCGGAACATCTGCTGGCGCTGGTATTCCACATTTTTTCTTTTGCCAACGCTCTCCTTGGTGATGTCAAACATTGCATTGATATAGGCAGAATCCTTTTTGTCCAGTCGAATGTTTGGGTGTACTTTGCGAATAATTGCCTTTTTGGCTTCCAGCGGCTTCATACTGTCAATGCCGTCCATGTTGAGCTTGTCTGCCAGACGAATCAGCTCAATCTTCTGGTTAATGTACGCATCTACTGCATCGTACTTAGCGCTGTCCATCTTGAGTGGATTCTCCTGATTCTCCTCCTCGTCGGTATGTTCCTCCGAGCCCTGATTCTCCTCCTCGTCTGCGTGGGATTCTTCCTCAGCTTCGTCAAAGTCGATTTTTGCCTGAAGCTGTGCAATATATCCCAGCAGGTTTTCGATGTCCTCATCCTGCTGAGCAATCACACCGTTGGCTTCGTCTATTGTCTCACAGTCGCCAAAAGAGTCGCGGCGGTCACGGCGGTCTTTTACCTCCTGAACCGGATTAGTCTCTTCTCCCTCATCTTCAGTCTGTTCGTCAGACGATGCGGCTTCCTCTTCGTTGTCCTTGTTAGAATTCGCATTCTCCATTCGCTGGGCCTGTCGCTGTTTGTACTCCGCTACCAGTGTTGCAATTTCTTCTGGTGTGAGTCCGTCTTTTCTTGCTTTCGACATTTGGTTTCCTCCTTGTTCTTCCCCGTCGATATTCAAACGGGCTTGTTCTCCTGCCCTTGCCTTTTCCACAAGAGCAAGGTGGTTAATTTGGATATTTCTTTGGATTGCATCGTAATGTTGTCCGTTCCACACTCCAGGAGTTTCCTCCGGTGTCTGGGTGTATCCCAGTGACAATTCACGCAATCCATAGTCCAACGATTCTGCGTCATGTATCACAATCTGAGCGCGGACATTCTCGCCATCCTGCATCCCCTCGCTCAAAATAGTGCCAATGTGCTCCTGCTGTACATTGTCCACATCAACAAGCCCTGCTTCGTGAGTGAGGATAACAGGCTTGCCTTTGTAGCTTGCAAGGCTTTCGGCCGCAAAAACTTCCTCCGGCAACCGCAGTTCCCTGCGGATAGTACCGTCCGGATTGTGATACTCAAAAATGCCCACCCTTGTCAGGATGGGGTTATCAATTAAATATCCCTCTGGCGTGAAATAGGTTTCGCTCAGAGGGATGCTATCAAATCTTTGTTCCATTGTTACTCCTTTTTCTTATACGGCACGACAACATTTCGGGGAAACACCGGGATTGCAGTACACCGGCACCCGTAATCCTCTCCTGGGTGGCAGTGTCTTCCAGTTCTTGGGTCGGAAAGGGGTGGAGAATCCCACGAATATTTGTTACCGTCAAGTTTTCTGTGCTGGTCCCTAACTTTGGAATCCTTTTTGGAGGACCAAATGTACTCCCGGACACCAGCATCCATTTGCTGATGTCTAGTAAGTCGCGCCTGCAGCTTACCTATCTGATCACGAGCAACAAACTTCGCTCGGCTCTCACTTACTTGGCAGGTGTGTTGGATGCGCTTGACCATCTGATCTGTGGCGGTATTGTGTGTAATGTCTTCCCGCAAGATGTCCTTAATTTTCTGGACAAGGTCCTGCGGGTCCGACGAAATCATTTGGATATTTTGCTCAAGCCATTCCTTTAGCAGCTCTTGGTAAAACGCATCATTATAATACTCGGGCAAAACATTTATTCCTAGCGTGCGCTCCACTGATTTTCCCCACCCACGGTTCACCACTCCTCTGACAAGATAGGAGATGGCTTTTATCCGTTCTTCCAAATCGGAGCCGTCTTCCTTTCTTTCTTCTTCAGTTTTAAGGTCGTGCATCATTTTAGTGAGGTATAAATCAATCAGCTGCAATAGCCCTACCGCATCATCTGTGCGAGTCTGTTTGTTTCTGTCCTGCTCGATTGCTTTAACAATCTTCGGCATCCAGCGCAATATCACCTTGTTGTAGCGGCGGTGCAAATTCGCAACCGTCTGCGAATATTGCCTTTCGGCAGAGATTGCATAAGGCGGTACATACTTTGATTTCAGGGTGTCGTGCCCGTAGAACTTCTTCTGGATTTTCTCCTGCAAAGCGATTCGATAAGCAAGATCATTCATTTCTCGCACCGCTTTCTGCGCTTCGTCCCGCTAATTCTGTTATCAGCGCCTCCCAACCTTCCTCTTGTGGGTTTTCCGGCTGATTGTCGAGAATACCTTCAACATCAACTTGCTCATCTCTAGCAAGCGCCTGACGCACCTCTTCGGGCTGTAGCGCCTGCATATCAATGTAGAGCTGTGCCGTTTGCGCCGCTACCTGTGCCCTCTGGGCTTTGGTAAGCTCTACGGTCGCTTTTTCCGTCTCACTCAAACTCCATAATGGGTTGAAGGACGGCTTGATGCTTCCGGGGTCCTTAATGCTTCCATTGTAAACCCCTGCCTGTACAATTGCTTTTATCAGCGTGCGGATGTTTTTCTTGAGCATTCGCTTTTGGATACCCTCCACAAAATTGTAGTAGTTTTCCAAGTCGCTCTCACCGGTTGCATTTTCGCCGGCCGGGGATCGCCCGAACAGGATGGTTTGTGGAATACAGGTAACTGCCGACAAGAGGTTGCAGGTGCTTTCCAAAATTTCTTTTGCGCCGGTCATCTGGAAGGTCTTGAAATCGTAATCTTCCCCATCCATATCAACGGAGATGCTGTTCATCATTCCTCGCGCCTCGTCAATCACCCTCAGCCTTTTAAGGATTTGGTCATCTCCTCCCGGAGAGGCAAGGGTGCTTTGAAGGTTTCGCTGTTTATATACCGGTTGCACGCTTTTTTCAATCATGTTGGCCGCATTAGTGTGCGTCTTCAGCGCCCGTGATAAATCTTTCTTAATTCTTAAGTATTCTGGCAATCCCCAGTAAAAATACTGCTGCGCTGTGCCATATTCTGGTAAACTGCCATTTTTGAAAACCAAGCACCTGCTACGATGCACACGAAAAGTGCCACCGTAGGCACTGGAAACGTCAAAGTATTCCGCTTTTCCTGTCCGATAAGTGTCAGGGTCTAACTGCACGATTGCTCGCTCGTACACACGCAATTCTTCGACAGAGCGGATGTCCTGCCAATTTACCGGTTCTTCCAGCCCTCTGCCGTCGTCCATTAGCATAACCATAATAGAGCCACCAAACAGCCTTGCCCAGCGAATTGCCATTACTGCCTTTTCTTCCCAGTCCAGTCGGTCCAGTGCATCATCCAAATATCTTTTCAAGTCCTCATCAGAAACATTGTATTCCATGCCGCGTTTCAATGCTTCCTCCGCCGGACGGTCTATAATCTTACTAAAAAGCCCGTTGTATTGATACTTTTCGGCAAGGTCATAATCTGGTATCCAGATGTTTTCATAGTGCTGTTCCTGCGATTTATACATCTGCATAACATCAGGAAAACTATCTGCTCTATACTCCAAATCCTTCCCTCCTCGTTAAATCAATCCTTCCATCGTGAAGGAAGATGAGTTGTAATAGGTGTTCGCCTGCGTCTGTGCGTCCACTTGGTCATCGTTTGCACCGTTTGGGAACACCGCGTGTTCCTCAACAAAATCATGTACCCACGGGGCAATGGACGGATCTGGCAAGTAAACATTCCCCGCTTCCGCTACCGCCGTTACAGCATTGGCGCGGACAATCTTGCCGCCTTCCGGCTCCACTGGTATCAGTCCCGGGATTTCCTTGCGCAGCACATCAATAACTGCCGTGCCGTTTGCCTTGTCCTCCACGAGTTTGCGAATTGCCTGCGGCCACTTGGCGGACAGAGAGCGGATAGAGCGTAGCGTCTCTGTAAAGCTCATGCGTCCACGCACCTGATCGAGCAAGTAACGACTGCTCCCCTTTCTCGCCCAAACCTGCCCCACAACATAGTCGGAAGACTGAGCATCTTTGAAAGTGCAGTCCCATGACTGAACAAAATCATAAAGCCCATCCGGCAGGGCCTTGTAGTAGTTCCACCACTCACGCTTGAAGGTTCCGCCTTCGCCCGGTGTCGGGTGCTGCTGATACAGCGCTGCCCAATCCCGGCTTCCCGCAGTTGCTTTCATAGCCGCAAGAGCTTTTTCGTCATATTTCCACTTCCACAAGGCTTCTCCTTCTTGCCGCACATCGTAAGGTTTGGGCGGATATTCGCAGACGGCTGGCAATTCCAGTATTGTCCACTGGTCCGCACCTTCTTGAGCTGCTTTGAGCAGCTTGCCCGCCAAATCATCCTCATGCCATCTTGTTAAGGTCAACAAAATGCACCCATCTTTTTCCAGACGGGTGTAGAGGGTGGATGTATACCAATCATATGTTTTTTCTCGCATGGTAGCACTATCAGCGTCTTCGCGGTTTTTTACCGGGTCATCAATGATGATATACTCACCACCCATACCAGTGATACCACCGCCAACACCGGAGGAGCGATAAGTTCCTTTTTTGTCTACAACTTCAAACATATTGTTGTTTCGTGTGTAGCGGGTTTCGTAAAATCTCCGGGTGTGCTGGTTGCTCAACTGTGTGCCCGGAAACAGCTCCAAATATCGTTCGCTATCAATCAGCCTTTGTACATCTCGGTTCATTCGGCTGGCGAGGTCGGCAGAATAGGAGCAGGAAATGATAGAGGTATCTGGATTGCGCCCCAGAAGATATGCCGGAAACTTACGGCTTACCAACTCACTTTTGCCATGTCGAGGGGGCATAAACACCATAAGCCGGCGGATTTCCTTACACGCCAGCTTGTCCAGATAATCGCATAAGAGCTGATGATGCCAATTCATCTGGTAGCTATCATCGACATACAGCACAAAATCCCCCATCGTTCTTCTGGCAAGCTCTCGCCGAGCTTCTTCCATCAGCACTTGCCTTTGCTCTTTTGTCACTGTTGCCGTTCCCCTTCCATAAATTGCCGCAGTTCCTCGCTGCTGATTTCCTTTAATACCCGCTCATGGGTGTTTTCTTCCTTCGGCATCTGGGCTTTTTGAGTTCGTAATACTCGTAATTCACTTAAATACTGCCTTTTTTCCTTTTGTACTTTAGTAAGCTCTGCCTGAAGTTTCTGGATAACATCAAATACGTCTCGGGTTTTTGTTGTTGTCTCAACCTGTTTTGAGCGGCTATCCTTTGCTCCTTCGTTTTCCACCACTCGGCGCGTCACACCATCCAGCGATAGCCCATTCTTCTGATCTTGATATCTTTGAATGGATTCCATCAGTTGTCGCTCCCTGCTAGTCAAGAGGATGATTTCATCAATGATGATAGATTCTTCGTCCGCAAAATCCATCCTTTGCAATCGCTCTAACTCATTTTGCGGTATCATGTCGATTGTAGGGTTTGCATACAGCCCGTGAATGTAGCGGTTCTGATTGCCTTTTTGTCCTCCCCGCTTTCTCTTTTCTGTTGTTGATTGATTGGTAACGTTACCATTCGATATGGTAATGTTTGGTAACGCTTCCTTACTCTCCCAATTGTCCTGATTTTTCCATTTTCGGACCTGTGTCTCTGATACACCCAGCTCCTCCGAGATGTCCTTCATCGTGCGACTTTTTCCGGACTTTATCCACAATTCAAACGCCTTGTCTCGGTTTGGGCTTCTCGGCCTCGGCACCTCTCACCACCTCTCTATCTGTTCAATTCGAACCTTTATTTTAAAATCATTTTGTTGCACCTGTTTTGTCCGTTCTGCGTGTAAAAAAATAAAAAAACGGAGTATCACCCAAAGCCAGCAGAAGTTTGATTACATACTGGCCAACAATCATAGCAGGCAAGTTGTCCACAACACCATAAAAAGCAATCGCAATAAAAATAATCGTGTCCACAAACTGGCTTGTCATGGTGCTCGCATTGTTTCTAAGCCACTTTTTCTCCCCGTTACATTTTTCCTTTAACGCATGAAATAAATATACATCCAAAAACTGGCTGACACTAAATGCTCCTAAAGATGCCAATGTCATTCGCAATCCCTGATTTAAAACAAGCTGTAGCGATTCCTGTAGGGGTCTGCTAACCTCCTGCGGCGGAATTGCCAGAGACAGGTATCCAAGTGCCAGAAACACCAACTGTACGATAATACCGATTTTGACGCACTCGTTTGCCGCTTCTTTTCCCCAAACCTCTCCGATAATGTCCGTAGAAAGGAAGGTCAGCGGATAGGTGACGATTGCTCCTGCTACGGTAAAGCCCAGCACGGTGATGATTTTGCCCCCAAACAGATTGGACATTACTAGCCCAATCATAAAAATGCTATTTAATAAAATCAGGTTGAAATTTGTTTTTCTCATTTTCTTGCTCCATCCATATATTTTTGGAATTTTACCCATTCCCCCATGTTGTGAGAAACGAGTTTTCCCAGATTCACCTTTCTGCCCTTTTTGTCCAACTGCCTTGTCTCGATGTGATCTTTATTGAAAGTGTGCATCTGCTGTCCTCTGGCGGCCGCAACGGTCCACGAGGCACTATCCACAGAGTAAAATTCGTATTCGTTTAGTGATTTGGTTTTTGTGAATCCCAGTCCATGTACCTTTACTCCCCGGACCGCTGCATAGTGTACCAGCTTCTTTATCAGCTCATACTCCTGCTTCTTTACGTGGAATACTAGCCCTCCGATTGCAACATATTTGTATTCCCTGCACATCTTCTTCCAGTATTCCACCCCGCGCCCCTTGTGCCAGACAGGGATGCACTGCCTGCCGGCTGCCCGCTCCATCTTTCTGCGCCATTCCTCTACTTTTGCCAGCCCGAAAATGTTGTCCACATCAATTTCGATAAAATACTTCACCTTGTACTTCACGATAAAATCAATGTAGCGGTCCACATAGGATTCCATCTGCTCCAGCGTCACCTTCTGGCCGTTCATGTAGCTGAATGCTCCACTGTCCAGCAGGAAGTTGTCGTTTCCGACCGCCTGCATCGCCTTCAGGCAGGCTTTTTCTCCGTTGAAGAAGGTTTCCAGCACATATCTTGGTTGATATTTTTGGAAAGCCTCCTCTCTGGTTTCCCGGGACATTCCTTGTCCGGTGGACGCGAGAAATATCCTCATGGTGTAAACTCCTTTCCGCAGTGCGGGCATGTAATCTTTTTGGGCGTCCTATCCTTTACGATTTCAGTGTCTTGCAAAAAGTCCTCGTCGCTTACACTCAGCTCATCCAGCTCCATGTCCGGGAAATCAAACACCGTCATATCGATATTCAAAATCTCCGCCAGTTCATCCGCCAATTTATCCGGGTCCCATGAGGAGAATTCCGCCACTTTATTATCCGCCAGCCGGAACGCTTTTACTTGCTCCTCCGACAAATCACTCACGCAGATACAGGGTACTTCTTCCAGTTCCAACTCCTTCGCCGCCAGTTTTCTAGTGTGCCCAGCAATGATTACATCGTTTTCATCGATAAGGATTGGCACTTTAAATCCAAACTGTCGGATTGATTCCGCAACCCTCTCCACCGCATCCTCATTATTTCTCGGATTGTTCTCATACTCTTTGAGTTCGTCGAGTCTGCGATAGACAATTTTTAAGTCTTCCATCGTTTTCCTCCTGATACAACAAAAGGGCCGCTCCTTCCGGCGCGAACCCTTCATTTTTTTTGCTGCAGGCAGAAAAAAAGCCGCACCTTTTACAGTACAGCTTTTTCTCTAGGGCAATATGCGTTTTCACTCACATTTGGCAGCATATTTATTATAGCACACTATTTCCTCCGTGATTCCCATTATTTTCCCATGTTTCCTCTTGGCAAAAATCGTAGAAGATGTCTGCACCAAAGAGCATGGCGGAAAGTTCTTCGATTGCCATATCAATATCCCGGAAAACCGTACTCTTTGAAATGGATTCTTCTTCCATGATTTTCTGATATGGTTTCTGCTCCACTGTGCAGGCAACCAGCACCCGGTAGCGTCTCTGCTTTTCGATGGAGCCATCCTCACACTCTTTTTTGTATAAATCTAACATACTCTCTGTGTGCTCTATCAGCGTAGCTGTTTTCCCTGCGGACAGCATTACCGATTCCACATAAGCATCCTGTTTTTCCGAGATTTGTTGAGTATATGCAGCAACATCCTCCTGGGACGATTCCAGCACCTTGCGCACATCAAAAATGGATTTTTCTGAGCTGTGCTTAAACTCCCGCAGATGCTCTAAAAGCAATTTGGTGTTTCTTAATCTCCAATCTCGCCTTTCTTTTTTCGTCTTTTTTTTCTGTATTTTTAATGTTTCCAATGCTACCTTTGCGGCCTGTTCTGCTGCAATTCTGATGATTTCCTCTTCTGTCAGTCCCATAACCTTGCCTCCCCCTTGATACAAAGATGTTTATCTGGTAAACTAATGTTGTCACACATTTTCTTGCAGAGGGGGAGGGCTTCGGCTCTCCCTTTTTCGTTGCTATTTTTTAGGCTTATGTGGTTTTGATTCTGTGATTTCTATTGCAACAACCATATTATCAATCCGGGCATCCATACAAGGGATCGCATAATGCTGCGTACTGTTAAGCTCCTCTGATGTTAAATCAAAATACAGAATCCGTCTTGTTGGGTCAATCTCCATGTTGCACTCGTTCTCCGTAAACGCTTCAATGTCTCTTGGAGTTAGTTGGTCTGGATAAAACGCTAAAACATTCTTTCCAAACTGATTTCCGATGACCGCAAAAGAAATATGTCCTATGTATGGTCCGCATTGCAACGTCACCCGAACTGTTTGCTCCCAGTCCTGAAGATTGGATATGTTGTTATAAAATTTCACCGTGATTTACCTTCTTCCTTAGTCATCCGTCAACCCCGACTCCTTTCTGTTATCCATCGCCGATCGAAAGAGCGCATTATTTTCCCGCTGGAGCTCATCCAGCTTATCCGCGGCCTCTCTGAGCACTCTGCATCCATGGATACCGCAGTTGTGCTCAAATCCGCACCCAAGGCAATTCAGGGTGCCCGTGTTCACTGCCATCCGGCGCAGGGATTTGATGATGTTTTCGATTTGCATTTTATTCCTCCGTGATAGTATCAAACGCTGTTACGCTGTCCAGCGCGTCCGCGCGCTTCTTCTCTTCGTCTTCCCGCTCCTTTTCGCGGGCGGCCTGCGCCCGCTCGTTCAGCATGGTTCTTCGCCGCCTTCCCCGAAAAGGTCTTGCGCGATCCGGTTGTATTCCTCAAAAATCCGGTCAAAGGCGGCCTTCCACGCTTCGCCATGCTCCCGATCTTCCGGCGTGGCGACATGCGCCAATTCGTGCGCGAATATTTCAACGCCTGCCGCAATGGGGATTTCTCCGGATACCTCCACAACGGGCGGCGATCCGTCTTCTGGAAAGGTTGTCACCCCGCAAGCCGCACCGCCGCTTCCGTCTTCTATTTCCGGCACAAAATAGGCCGCATATTCCCGTTCGTGGTAAAGGTTCTCGAATGCCAGCGCAACCAACGCGAACGGATCGTTTGCAAAGGGCGATACCAGCCGCCCCGCGCCCGCGGTCAACATTTCTTCCCGCCGTGGCGATATGGGCGGGTTTTGTTGTATTCGTGCTTGATGTTTTCGGTTTGCATTTTTTATTTTTCCTCCTCTAAAAAGTCAAATACCACCTTGTTTGTGCCTTGCTCTATGATTCCCAAACCTTTGCAGTGAGGACATTCCACCAACGGCTTGTTAATTTCAGAAATCACATAATCAAGCCATTTCTGCATCTTTTCTTGAAGTTCCTTTTCACTGTTGGCACACATTTTAGGGATAGGGGTGTAGCCTTTATACTTTCTTTCCTCAGATGTCATTTCTAACACAGTGGTGTTGCTTCTGTATTCTACGATTGATGTATGGAGTTTTTCCCGCTCTTTTTTCGTCTTGGCGAACAAATTTTGATATGTGATTTTTTCAGGGCTGTATAAGGGGATTAACTTTTTCACCTCGAAGCAAAAATCAAAATCACTGGTAATTTTCGCTACTCTCAAATCAATATGCTCTTTTACATACTGCCGTGTAATGTCATAGACCTGCTTTGATGTAAAATGGCAAGGACGATTATGGATAAGGACAGGGGGGACAAGCATCTCGTCTAAGGCATAATGGCTAATACTATTGTTTGTGATTTTGTATAAATCATTACCCCCTCCACACCCAATTCCTTCAAAGCAAATCTGCGGCGGCTGCTCGAAGTCATCGACATTCATGATAACTTCCCACTCGACTTCCACATCTTCAAATTCTTCCGGCGTTAAATCATATTCGTATTTGTAGAATCTGGAAAGTCTGAAACATCCATCTTCGAAATACAAATCATAATCGTCACCAGAATAGTCGCTTGGAACAACTTCTAAAAGTTTCCCTTTCATTTCAGGAGAAACTAATTCCCACCTAGCGTTGATTCTTTCTTGATGGCTTTTTCGTTGGATTTTGGTAGGGCGATTGGGGATGTAATACCAATCTCTCTTGTAGCTTTCTTTCGGCTGTTCTCCGTCAAAGTACAGGTGCTTTAATGGAGAATCGTATCCATATCCTTTTTTCGCAAAGATAAAACACCCATTACCAGTGTCAATCATTTTTGCTTTAATGGCTTTTTCTTCCATTATTCTTCCTCCTTTGGCTCAAAGCAACTGCAAAAATCGTTGGATTTTGTTAATTCCTGCCGATAACAATCTCCACCATTCCAGTTTTTACACTCCCCACACCTTCCAATCGGCAGGGTAGGGCGGGTGTTCCAATCCGCAATAGCGTATATCAATTCTCCATACTCAGGGCGAATATCGCTTCCGATGCAGGTTCCATCTTTGCAGCAAATTGAGTACAACCCAGCTTCCTCGACCAATACTGCTTCGCCTCCGCAGAATGGGCACGGTAATATAATTGCTCTGTTGGTACATTCCTCCTGCGCTTTCTTATCGCCCATCAAAGCACGGCGAATGAGTTCTTTTTCGGTCATATCGAACAGCTCCTTTCATCAAATTGCCGCTATATTCAAGGCGGTTAAAAGCCGATCCGTTACTTGCTTTCGGTGCAACTGCTTCAAGATCGTTTCTTCGTTTGCGTTGAAATTCGACCGAAGTATTACAAAGTACCGCAATTCGGGATTTACCCGCTGGCGGATATCCAGCATAAACAAAAGCCGATCTGTTACTTCTGAATTAATTGAGTAGACGGCGATTTCGCCAGTCGACTTGTCTATTTCTCTGCACAAGCAAATTAATACTTCTGCCAATTTTATTCCTCCTGCTTTGTAAGTTCTGGGGCTGGCGGCAACGGCATCCATGCTAAAATCTCTAAATCCGTACACTCCGGGTACTCGCTCACAATCCATCCCTCATCCGGGATGTACTCTGCTATGCAGTAAACCCGATCCAGAGTGATATTGGGTTGCGGCTTGCCAGATACGATTGCCAGCACTCCAATATATGGATCCGGCAACCTTTTTTTCGGATTTCGCCATCTCTGTGCCGCCTGAAGCTGCTGGATTACTTCGTAGGCCTCATACAGGAAGCCGCTCATTCTGTTTGAGGTGCTCTTTTTAAGTGCTTGTTCGAGCAGCCACTCTTTGAGATGTTCGATTGCAACTGAGTTGTGTGTCATTTTCTTCTTCGCCGCCGACACTCTGCGTAGCATCGGCGGACCTCCTTTTTTGCGTAAATTTTAATGTGGATCCACAGCCCGGCTTTTTCCTGCTTGCTGATTTCTGGCAGGCGCTTTATGTTTACCTTTGCAATCGCATCCACGATTTCGGGCAAGCTCCATGCCAGTACATCCAAATTGCATTCTTGCCAAATCACCTTGTCGATGATGGCGTCGGCCACAATATGGATTTCGTGCCGGATACTTGCGGCGATCAGCTGCGTCTGCGGCTCCAGATGCCGGATTGGATCTCTCGCCTCTCTAATCATCGTTGTCCCCCATCAGCAGCGTAATCATAAAGTCTGGGAGATCACAAAACTCCTCTCCCGCTACTCCTACAATGAGGATTGTGCCCACGAGGATATCTCCGCACAAAACTATGTTGTGCGGGAGCCCCAAGAGCTTGCCTTCCTCGTTGCAGAGTACGCAGATGTCCTCGGCGATTGGCAACACCTCGATGTACCCTCCTACAGCTTCCTGCAGGGCGGAAAGTTTATTCTCGATTTCGATTACTTCCGGTTTTTCTCCCGGCTTCTTCATGATAATTTTCATTTTTGGTTCTCCTTTGTTTTATTGTCTTTAATTTTTTGTTCCACGCTTCCCACACACCTGCTTTGTTATGATACCCTAGCATACCTCGCTCCTGAAATTCTTTCAGTTTCATGTTTGCCTCATCTTCTGAGCACTGTTTCATTTCCGCAATCGTTTTCACAAGTTTTTTCCAACTCTGTTTTGGATTGTCTCGGATGCACAAGGAAACTAAAGCTCTGGTGCTTCCTCCAAATTTCATGTTCCAGAATCCTTCTTCTGTTCCGTTTTTTTGGAGGCTGCCAAGCACATAAAGGTTTTCTCGCCTCAAGTCCAGAGGATTCAAGTTTTTGTGCAAAACATTTTGCGACGGCTCTCCGGAGATGATACCGCTCAGTACACGCTTGTTTTCTTTTTCCATCCTCGCCATAACGATTCCTTTGTTGTTAATGCATACTTCTTTTGCCTTCAGAACTTTCTCCATATCTTCTTCTGAAACCATAACAGCAGAGATTTCCCCGGATTCCATCGGATTTACAACAAAGATATTTCTATAAGCCGGTTCCCCTATCGGTTCTGATACCGGATTGATAAACCCCTCGATATACTTGGCCTGACCGGAACTCACAATTTTATAGAACACCTCTCTGGCTTCTCTAATTCTCATCGATACTCTCTCCCTGACTTATCGTGCCGAATCTCTATGCGGTGGATCAGGCTAAATCCCAGAATTCCAAGAAGCTTTTTTATCAGCCGGATTGCTTCTGCGGCAGTATTGTCAATTTCTTCCTGCTCCTTGTCTGCCTTCCTGATTCCCAGGAAGGCAGTCGGATCTTTGTATCCACTTGCGTTGTAAATTGGATTTTTCCGATTATCCATCTCATCACCCCAATTTCTGTTCCATTACGCTCAGGAGCTTCCTTACAGCTCCTCTGACTTTTTCGGCAGTTGGCATCTCCATCCTTGCAATAAGCTGATTGATCTGGTTGTAGTTGTCCTGAAACGACTTGAATTTTTCATCAAAGACAATCAGTTCTTTGCTCTGCTCAATGCTTGCCTTGCTTTGAAGCTGCCTGTTTTTCTCTTCGGCCTCTACAGCTCTCTGTTCAGCCTTTTCTTTTTCAGCCTTTAATTTCTCGACTTCCTGTGCAAAGCGTCTCTCTGCCTGTTTCACGGCCTCTGCTTGAAGCTCCCCAATCATCTGTTGGTCTACTTCCGATTTTTGGTTTTTTAAATTATCCATCTGCCGCTGAAGCTCTTGAACTTTCTTTTCGCTCTCTTTCTGTTTGACTTCTGCTGCCTTTTTCTCCTCCTCCAGCTTTTTGGCTGCATCGATCTTCATCTGGAGGGATTTTTCATATCCTGCATTCTGGTTTACAGTTTTGCTAAGCCGTTCCTGCATCTTCTGCCGCTCAGTAATGGCAATATCAAGCTGTGAGGCACTTTCAGTGATTTGCCGTTCCTTTTCTTCAAGCTGCCTTTTAAGCTCCTTGTTTTCCTGCAAGGCTTCTTTGAGGTCTCGGGTAGACATATTCTCCACATCGTGTTCTGCCACAAACTCCTCTCGCTCCTCTGCCGGAAGCACGGTAAGAGCAAGGGCCTTGGAAACATCCAAATTCATAATCGTCTGCGAATTCGTCATTGTGGTAAACAGGCTGCCTTGATCGTTTCCATACTCCTTGTAAAGCCGCATGAAGTTGTTCGCTGTGGACTGACTATAATTCACATTCTTCTTCAACCAGTTTCCCCACTCTCCGTGCGGAACGAGGTCCTTTGCTTCCAACAGGCGCTCCCCAATTTCAATAGCGCAGCTTACTGCCGTGATTTTTGCCTGCCGATCAAAAGTAACGATTTCTACTGCTAACTGCTGCAGGCGCGCTTCAGACTTAATCTCTTCAAAGCTCATTTCTGTGATTTCCTCAAGGTTCATGTTTTCGATTTTGTCCATCCTTGTTCCCTCCTACGCTGCATTCACTTTAATGCGTTCTTTTTGGTTTTTCTTTGCGTTGACCACTTTGCTCATCCACTGGTCCACAAACTTTTGGACGTCCTTCTGCATTTTGTAACCATTCTCTACATCGTTTCGGTATCCTCGGCACTGGATGAGCTTGTCGTTTTCCCCGAGTTCCAGGGTATAGTACGGTGTGTCCGGCGCCGATTTCTTTCGGATGCAAAACAGTTTGCATCTTCCTTCAGCATAGGATGAGGCATATCCGGCGACACAGTGCTTCAACTTCGTTCCTTCCTGCACCAGCTCTTTTAGCGTTGCAATTGGCCGGATGAGCAGTTCCTCGTCTTCCCATGCATATTTTTGAGCTTCCTGCGCTCTTTTCCGGATTTTTTCTTGGTGGATTTTTTCCTTTTTTTCTTTTACGAGGAGAGTCGTTTCCTCATGTGCTTTTCCCAAATCTTTGGGTCTGAGAATTCTGTCTTCTTTCATGTCATACCCAAGCTTTTGGCAATCTCTCAGATAGTCCAGCCAATCCCCTAAAATCATGTCCGCCCGCCTATCATCCGGAACCCCCGGCCGCAGTTTCTCCTGCTTTTCCAGATAGTTTTCAATCTTTTGGAGGGAAAGGTATTCGGCAAGTCCTGGGAGCCGCATATGATAACCGGATTTTTGGTAGAGCCGGCAGAAAACATCAATATCTGCATTTTGATACTTGATGATTTTTCGATAAGTCTCAACCTGTCCCCAGCTTGGATTGATGCTGAGGATTGCCTTCAACGGCTGTCCTGATATCCCAAACATTTCCGCAGGTGTTTCCCCTTCTGGGATCTTGTGCCCGTACCGGCTCACGCTCTCCTCCAGCATCCGATATAATCCCATCTTTGCCATATACTCCACCTGCAACGGTGTCCGCCAGCAAGCATCAATCAGCAGGCAGGCATCCTCTTTTATGTGCGCCGTTATGTCTTCCAGCGGGATATACCGCAATCTTAAATCCTTTTGTCGGACCACACTAAGGCTTTTCGGGTAAATCTTGCAGGGCATTGAAAACCTTTCATCCACCTCACAAAATCGCATCTCACCAGTCTGGAAGAAATCCTTCCACTCGTAGAAACCGGTATAGCAGTTCTTCTGTGTGCTGTAAAAATATCTCCCGATTTCCTTGTGAAAGTACCGGCTGCTGTCCTTACTTCCGCGACCGTCCATCACTGAAATAACATCGAAATACCGAGCGCACCAACCATCCTTTGTAGGCTGGATATAAGCAAAGTGGCTTTGGTCCTGCATTCGCGCTACCTTGTCCCTGTATTTTCCGTTTGCAATAAGGGTGGCTTCGCTGTGACAATGAGGGCAGATTGCTGTTCCTTTATGCTTGGTTCCTTTGATGTCCACCGTCTGGTTGCAATAGGAACAAAATCCCTTCTGGACTTTTTTGCCCTTCTGGTAATTGTAAAAGATATAGCGATAAGGCTTCATTACCTCATCTTTTACCCAGTCCAGCACCTCCTGCGGCAGCGGGTGTATCTCTTTCATTACCTCATCCACCGCTTTCCTGACTCTATCGTGGCGGCGCGTCAGTTCAGTCTCTCTTACTCTTTTTTGGTAGTTTCTCAAGATCGTTACCCCATCATCTCCCGAGCACACGAAAGGAAACGGGGCGTTATTTTTGCACCAGACCTGTATCAAATTTGTGTCCTCCGGCATCATGTGATATCGCCCACCCCAACCCAGTGCACTTGATATCGTTGCGTCACTTGGTTTTTCCCTGCCCGGGAACTGGGAAAACAATTCGTCCGGTTTTTGGAATGTGCGGTAAATCGGTTCTCTTGTATTGCTGTACACAGTGAGGATTAGTGTGTCACCCTCTGTTTTTGCTTTTGCTAAGTAGTTTTTTATCTCGTATCGATCTTTGATGTATGTCGGTGCTTTTATTATTTCCGGCGCCGGGTCGTATGGAAGCGCCATCCATTCCCGCTTTTCTGCCAAACGCATATTGCCTGCCTCCTACAACAAATCTTCTAAAGAAAAACTAATTTCCAGCGATTCCTCCTGCGGTTTCTCCTTCGGCTCTTCCGGATCAACCTCAAGAGCAGGAGCTTCCGCTTTGCTGATCCCATAAAACTCGCAAACCAGTTTTTCGGAGAGTGCATCGTCCATCTCAAAAAATCCGCCCTTCTGGTGGTTTCTGGCATAGTCTCGAATCTTCTTTGCACAATCTGAAAGTCCCATGCCCTTTTTAGCAAGATCCTGCTCCACGATCTCGGCCGTTCCTTCGCTTTCTTTGCACATCTTCATAAGCTCTAAGCCAACGCAGTGTTCCAAACTACCCTTTTCACACTGCCCCATCTGTTTGTTTAACTGCTCCATTGCCATCGTAATTCCTCCTGTATTCTGAAACGTCTGTGGTTTTGAATGATACTTTGTCAGGATAACCGGCTCAGTTTCCTGATTCTGTTTCTCTTGCGGTGGGCAAAGGGATTTCATCCACTCAAGCCAGCGCCTTGTCTGCCACACCTGAGAGAAGTACATCGGTGTGCACCAAACACATTCCTTTACTTCATCTCCCTGCACAAGCGGCTCTGATATCGCATTTCCAATCTTTACATATCCCGGGCAACCTAATAGCGATAACTGGGTATAGCACATATAAGCCGCTACCGGGTCGATGTCCTGCGCTACAAACATCACGCACTGCTGGTAATTAATCTTCTTTTTCCGGCACACATTAGCAAATGCAACCAGCATCGCCCCAGCTCCACAACAGCAATCACTAACGGATATCCAGCCTTTTTCCTCGATGTTCTTTACTTGCGCATCCATGTTCATCTCTGCCATCAGGTGGCAAATATGGTAGGGCGTGAAGAACTGTCCTTTCCAGTGATTCCCAAGCTCCAGCTGCATGAACATTTTCCCGAGGAAGTCCTGGTCAGGGTTGTTTTCCAGCTCCATTACTGTTTCGGCAAGCAAAACCGGAAAGACTTGTTGCTCCTCTTTGGTGTATCGTTTGATGGTATCCAGATAGAGTTTTTCTCTCACTTCAAAGTGCCGCTTGTCCACTGCGTTGGCTATGGAGATAGCTGCCATCGTGCAGAAATCGCTCCACACTTCCCATGCCTGGTGCCGGTAGAGGAGCTTTTTAAACTCCCCCATAAATCCTGCTGACCGCTTTTCCAGTTGTTGTTGCTGTCGCTTAGACATTTTTACCACCTCCTGCTAAAACAGCCTTGCACAATTCAGGGTTATTTCTACACGGGTTTTTGCACCGAGTAGTTCCACCACAGTCTTTGTATCCGCAATCCGCACAACAGTAATTGCCTTTCCTGCGGTCGCAGTGGAACAGCTTGCACTTTCTACATTGTTTTTGCTTCATAGTCCTCTCCATAGGTTATATACCGTTGCATTGCATCAAAATCCAGTGAGGATTTCAATGTGTTCTGGGTGGTACTCTGTTTTCCTGCGGACTTCTTGTTCCAATGTGAACAGCTTTCCCGAAACTGTTCCGGGCCGGAAATCCCACGCTCTAAGCAGCTGTCCAGCACCGCCCGAACATACCTCCACCCTTTTGCTCCTGCTAATGCAGAATATTCTATCGTTGCTTTCATCAGCTCCGGAGATACTTTTTGCAAATAAACATCAATTTCCTTCGCTATCGCCGATGATGCGGGAGCGATATTCTGCTCAAAACACTGCAAAATTTCTTCCCTCTCCTTTACTACAACTACTACTACATTTTCTTTACTTTTCTTTATGGTATAATTCTCGGAATAACTAGGGTTTTTCTCAGAATAACTAGGGTTTTTCTCGGAACTATTTAAAATAGGGTGCATTTTAATAAAGCTTTGCGTTTCCTCTTTTGAAAGAAGCCAAAACTTTGGATTTACGACGATTGGGTTTTTACTGGCTCGGGACTTTACAGCCAACTGAAATCGTCTCTGTATTCCGGTGGACGTGAGGATAGTGTCCGACTGAAAAAGTTTGCTATCAAACAGTGACCGTTCCAATAAGAATTTCCTCATCTGCCCTATTTTCTCAGGGCTCATACCCAGTTCAGAGGATGTAATATAATCAAAATCCTCGTCTACTTCCAGGTAGTAGCCATGTCCCTTGTAAATCTCACACAGCAGGTACATATAATAAGTGATGCCATCTGCACCGAACCTGCCTTTTAAAATTTTGATTTTGCGGTCCGAGAAAAAGTCCACATCCAAAGAAAAGTATTCCAGTCCTTCCTTTTGTGGACGTGCCATGCTTTATCTCCTTCTGCCTGCATCAAAACGGTAAATCATCTTCTTCTGCAGGAACATCGGTGAAGTCTTCAGGAGCGCCAGAAGAATAAGTGACTGGAGGATAGTTCTTTGTATCCGCTGCCGGTTCCTGTCTCTGAGAGTTGTCACCGGCAAAATATACCTGAGATACCAGAACTTCTACCGCCTGCCGTTTGTTGTCGTTCTTGTCCGTATAGTTGCGGACCTGAATGGAACCTTCCAGCGCAATCATCTTGCCTTTGGAGAAGTACCGGCTGATGAACTCTGCCGTCTGTCTCCATGCAACGCAGTTAATAAAGTCTGTCTGTTTGTCTTTGCTACTGCTATAATTGCGTTCAACCGCTACCGTGAACGATATTACAGAAAGGTCGCTCGTGGTTCTTTTTAACTCGGGTTCGGCGGTAAGCCTCCCCATCAAAACTACCCTGTTCAGCATTCTATTTCCTCCATTTCAGGATTTTGCAAAGCTGCTCATCCAATCGGATGCCCTGCAAATGATATTTTCCATCGAAGCTCTTTTGCCCTAACCGGTCTACCTCCTGATGATGCTGTCGGCATAACGGTTCAACCAACTGTCCCAGGTGGTGCATCTTCCGCCGATCACGCCCCATGCCTACTCGCTCCACCTCGTGAATGTCTGCCTTTTTGCCGCAAACAGCACATCTGCGATTGGCAACACAGGCGTATAGATATTTTTCTATATCCTCGCACTGCTCCAAAAGGCTGACCTTGCAAGGAACGGCATTTGTAACACAAAAATCAATCAAGTGTGTTATGAAGTTTCTTGCTGTTGTCATGTCCGTATCAGACAGGCTAAAGTACTGTGTTCCATCCTCCTGCTGGGAGATAAAATCGTACTTCATCAGCTCTTTTAGCTCCTGCGGCTCGTAGCCCGTCCAGTCGGCAATATCTCGAGTGAGAGCGTAAACCTTGCGTCTTTGTGCTACGCTGATTCTACGCCCGTCCTCGACCCTCACAGAGCACTCTGTAACGCTATGGGTTTTGATGTATTCCGAATCAGAAAAAGGGACAATGAGAGTCAGAGCCTGCCCGTCATAGTCCTGTATGTACCCTGAAAGCCATCCTTCCTCCATTGTCCCTATCCTCCTTTTGTTTTATCTTTCCGGCGGCGGTTCCAAGCCTGCGAAAAAGTCATCCTCTATGTCATTTCCGGCCGGAATCTCCGTAGCGTGTGCCTCATACACTGGAGCCTGTGCAGGCTCAATCGGTGTGGTATCGTTATCTACATACTCTGGTGTGCCATCATCCCGGATAGCTGCCATATCGTTTTCCATCGCCATCTGAAGCTCTGTAGACATAATGCCCCATTTGGAAATCAGCTGGCGCAGCATCGTTTTGTATGCCATAGCATCAAAATCCTTGTACCAGAAAGAGGAGTATCTCCACATTTCTTTCTGAGGAACTTCCCCTCTTAAAATTCTTTGATGTGCTTCTGCGCTGTATGCCTGCGAGTATTGATCTGCGTGCGACTGCATCTTTTCATAGCTCCAATACATTGCCTTTTGGAAGCCATTCAGATACTCAAACATAGCATAGTAGCCAATCGTTTTTGCCTGCTCCCTCTCACGCTCGTCCTGAATAATTTCCACCTCGATTACCTCGTTGAGAGGGTCGAAGTGTTTTAATTCGCCTTCTTTAATAGCAAGCACATTGATTTTTTTGTAATATCCAGAGCGGATTGCCAGCTGAATGTATCCCTTGTAGCCAAGTTGGAACTGAGCAATTACTGCCAAAACATTGCCGTTGCGGTCCTTCTTTTTATATGGCACCATGTAGTACTGTCCCAGCTGTGGAGAAGGGGAAAGATTCAAGGCTTCGCCCAGGAATGCACAATTGAGAATCGACATTGATTCACATTCCTGCAGTGCCGGGGAGTTGGTAACTGCGGAAAGGATAGCCGTCATGAACCGCTGTCCACCTTTGCCTCCGATTACCTCATTGATTTTCTTTTTGATTGCATCCTGCGTTAAAAACACGCTGAAGGATGGCTGCTTCTTCTCGCCTTTTACTAAGCTGTTTGCCATTACTCAACCCTCCCGCATCGAATATGATTACGAATCAAAAACTCTTTCAGAGCCTGCTTCTGCGCAGGTGTTACCCATACACGAAAATCCAAGACCTGAAGATCCTGCTGTGCGCTTGCTTCCTCTGCGATTTTTGGGGGCTCAACTGCTGGCTCGACCTCAACCGCTACCGGCTCTGGTTTCGCCTCAACCGGTTTTAATACTTCCTCTTTTGGCTTTTCCAGCCGAGCTTTTGCCTTCTGAGCTTCTTCGTAGTGGTGCTTTTCTTCCAGCGCCTTGCTCATGTCCAATGTTTCCAAGTAGGTAGAAATCATCTGTTCAGTGCAAGGCAGCTGCATTGCTACAATAATACCAATTTCATTGTGGGTTTTGCGGATAGTCTCCAAAATCTCACCCTCAATATCCTTTACTGGATAAGTGGCATTAAGCCAGCGCTCGTTCCAGATTTTTGCAAGAGGTAAGATTTCTTCCAAGTCTCCGACGTTTTCTGCAAAAAAAGCCTCAATCGTCTGCCGTTTTTCCTGCTTCTTAATCTCATCAAAAGCCTTGACTTGCTTGTCGATGGCACTGATCGGAGCATCCACCATCTGCTCCAGCTCTTTCATCTTGTCCTCAAACTCAGCCAGTGGCTGGTTCCATTGGCGTTTTACAGATTTTCTGCTATCGGAAAGAGCTGTTTTAAACTTGTTGAGATTTGCTCTGTCCGCCTTTGCTTCTTTAATTCCGCCCTCGGTAACTACCATCTGCTGGTAAACCTGTAATTTCCCTGCCAGCTCCTCTTTAATTTCCTCAAAGTTGAAACCAATTCGTGGCGGGATAACCTGTTCGATTGAAGGTGTCAATCTAACTTCCATCCTTGTTCCTCCTTTAAATCTCCGGCAAAATCAGTGCCGGCCTGACTTTGGTTTGTACTGCCTGCCAAAAGGCGATTTCTTTTTCTTTTAAGTAAGCAATATCTTCCAACATATCGCATCGTTCAAAACGATAGTGCCGGACAGTTGCCTTTCAGCCATACTCATTCCGTTCTCGGATTCTGGCCTTCAGGATTGCAAACTCGTATCCTGTGGAGAGCATCTGATGAACAATCTGTGCATAGTAGTAATCCGGTATCTGTCCGTTCCACTTTTTCCAGTCAATGGAGCGGCGAATTTCTGTCGTCTTAATTTCCAAAATCCCTTTTCTGCCGTTCTGGTCGGTCAGTTCACCGTCCAGTGTTGCAAAAATAAATGGGCAATCTGGTTCATTTGCTTTCATGCCAAATTCATCATAATCAACATGGAATTGTGGAAAATCCAGCTCAAATAACCTTCTGACTGCTGCTTCCGATTCCTTCCCGAATCTGACCGGCTCTTTGTCCGAAATGTCCTCCGGCTCTGCGATTCCGGTTTTTTCCTCCCACAGCCGCACATTGCTTTTCCAAGGGGAGATTCCAAGGACGCTGGCGGCATCACTGCCGCCAATCCCTTTCCGCCGTGCTTTGAGCCAATCTGCCCGATTATCTACCAGCATAGCCTGTCCCTCATAAACTCCGTGTAGTCGTCCGATGCAAGGCAAAAGTCACGGTCACTGTCCTCAATATCGTGCATTTCAGAATCCTTGTGCATCTGTTTTGCTTGCAGGTAAGCCAGTCGCATAATTTCCTCACGCTGCTGTTCGCTCATATCGTTTTCCCAGTAATCCGCCACACGAGCCTTTATGTGCTCACTGATAAAGTCTTCAGCAAAATCTTCCACACGATCCCGGCCGTATTCGCTGATGTACTCTTTGAGGCAATCACAGCAAATTGCTCTGCCGTCGATGTATGTGATATCGTCTTCGCCGTATCGTTCACCGCACTGGGAACAAATCGTTCCTCTGGTAATTCGGCACTGTGCGTCGTACCGTTCGTTTTCAAGTATCCATTCCCTCATGTCGCTTCTCCTTTCTTGCGCATTTCAGCAAAATGGTGTACAATGAGAATGAACTAATTCCTTTAGTTCCCGTGTGCGGAAAGGCTGGTCGCTTTGGTCGGTGGAACAGCTTTTCCGTTAGATTTTTCCCGGCTCTGACGCTTTGTCAGGGCCTTTTCTTTTTGCATGGAAAACCATGTCGTTAAGCCATAAAGTCCGCACAGAGTCAGCAGAAACAGGCTGGGCATTGTGATTAAATACATAAGTTCAAACATTGCCGTTCCTCCTTAAATTTTGTTCGCTTCGATGACCTCCAAAACTTTGCGGGTGTATCCGGTTCCGTGGATACCATCCTTCCAGAGCCGCTTTGCGCCACCCTCACCGAGGTTATAGGCCATCAGGCTATCCGGCAGGCTGTATTTTTTGAGATAGCCGCCAAGGATAAAAGCTCCAGCGCGGATGTTTTGCTCTGGGTCGGCAAGGTCCGTGGTGCCAATATTGCTGCTGAGGTACTCCATATTGATGGTGTGTATCTGCATCAGGCCGTAGCAGTTGCCGTTTTTGGCATCTACCTGATATCCGCTTTCCACCTCCATCACTGCATACAGCACGTCCGGCCGGATACCATACTCCTCGCAAGCCTCATCTGCTACATCCTGTAGTTCGTGTGGTAGTGGGATATCCCGGTAAGTCTTTGTCTGTATTGCTGGAGCAATCTGTGTGCATACTTGGTAGACAATCGGCTGTGGCTCTTCTGCCAGCGTCAACATTACTGGCGGTTCCGTAGGGTCTGCATCCTCTATCACCGTTCTGGGTGCACATCCGCTTGCCAGCAGGCACAGGCAGAGGATAATTGCTGTTCGTCTCACAAAATCTCTCCTAACTCTTTTGTGCTTTTGTGGTTCTTTCCAGCTGCTTGCGCCGAATTGCATCTGCTACCAGCTGGCAGGCTGTTTCTTGGGGTTTCCATACTGATTCCTTCGGGACCTCTTTCCCGTCTTTCGTTTTTAATTCTGTCTTGAATTCCATAAAGTTACCTTCCTTTTCTGATTCTCAACTGCAATTCAGCGATACAGTGAGAAAGATTGTCCAGGAGAATCATACTTTGATTAAGCTCCTCTTCCTCGTTCGGAGAGACTTCTCCGTCTGCCAAGATGGCCAGCAAGCTGTCCCCTGCTCCTATACCCGATTGGAGCGATGCCAGAAGCTGAATCGCTGCTCTGTCCAAGCTTTTAAGCTGCGGCTCCTGATAGCACAAGTCTCCTAACGGACACTCTTTGTGGCAGTAGTATGGCAGCAACTCAGGCGCATTATAGACCTCTGCCATCTTAACAATCACATCCACTGGAATTACCTTAGTGATACCCAGCTCATAATCAGCGAGGGTTGAAGGCGATACTCCAAGCAGTTCGGAAGCGCCTTCTCTGCTGTTGAGCCGGTCATTGAACTTCGCCGCTTCCTTTCTCTTCTGGCAGTAAATGTTACCAGCGGCTTTCGTTGGGTTTTGTCCCATGTTACTTTTCCTCCTTTTGAATTAGAATTAACATAAGCTCTATTGGTTCTTTTTTGTTTTCTCAGCAATCATCTTGTCTACTGCTGCCGTGAAAATAAATTCAGCACGCTTTGGCTCTTTTTTTCCGTTCAGAACTGCACTGACATATTTGGGATGATATTCCAAATACTCCGCAAGTTCTTGAACCTTAATGCCATACAAATGCATTTTACCAACAACCTCCGCTGTCCACTGTGCAGGCATATAGTCACCTTCTTTTTTCTTTTAATGTAGAATATCATCAGCAAGTCTTTCTGGCATTCAGAAAATTGTCTAAGTCTGATTGTTTGATTTTATATCCCCTCCCAAAGCGATATGCCGGAAGCTTTTTTTGACGTATCCACTTCCAAACGGTTGTTGTAGCAAACCCGGTTTTCTTGGCAACTTCTTCACAGGTCAAAAACTCCATTTATTTCACCTCCTTGTACTTCACCCTACTTTATTTAACTTGTCTTTACTTTGCTTTTGTGATACAATGTAAGAAAAGAAAGTTGGGAATAACATGCGCTTAAATAATGATTGCATACGAGATATCTTATTAACTGTTGAAGCTGTCAGTGATGGGTACAAACAATTTTTTATTTCTTTGGACGATTTTGATGAAGGATTGCCCGATAAATTTGAACTGCTGAGTTCATACACCGAACCCGAGTTAACATACCATGTCAAGCAATGTGACGAAGCTGGTCTTTTATCGGGCGTCGTTCTGCCTGCTGACGGCGGTTTTGCATTCTGCGACTTAACCCCAAAAGGGCATTGGTTTTTGAATACCATTCGACCGAAATCTGTTTGGGAGAAGCTCACCTCTGCTGGACATGCATCACTCCCGTTTCTTTTGGAAATGGCATCTTCTTTATCCATTGAGGCACTCAAACCCATTATCCCGTCAATTAGACTTTGAGTTCAGTTTCTGCCACAGTTTTGCCTCTACTCGTTTCCAGTAAGATTTCCCCTCCGCTTCGGTGTATTTGACTAACTGCTCTCTCGTGATCGGAGGTATCTGGTTGTCTTCCGCATAACGCTGAAATGCACGACAATACATTTTCATAGCCCATCGGAGCCACCAGAGACATGCCAAACAGCAAGCCGCTAAAACTGTAACAACCAAAATCAGCAGCAAGTTTATCATAACTTCCCTCCTTTGGACTTTCTTTTTGCTTACTATTCTTAACCACAGTTATATTATAATCCATAATTTTATAGATTTCAACCATTATTCCATATTTTTATAGAATTTATGTTTTGCACAAATTAAGGAGAACTTTTATGTATGAATCTACAAAAGTTGCTGAAGCCATAAAAACCACATCTAAAATGAGAGGTATTCAACTCAAAGATATGCTTACTGACCTTCAGCTTAACAAAAATACACTTTCTAATATGTATAACGGATCCATGCTGAAAGCAGATAGTCTCGCACGCATTGCTGATTACTTAGATTGCTCCGTCGATTATCTTTTAGGCCGCAAAATATCCCTAGGAACAGAAGACAACGGCAATTTAACATTGCCGTTGTCTAGTAATAAAGTATCATCTCTTAAAGAACTGTATGAGGTTGCTTCACAACTACCAGAAGAGAAAATATTAGATGTTTTAGAGTACGCTCAATTTAAAAGGCAAGCACGAGAACAACCTAGAGAATCTAATAATACAAGGAGAGAATAGAAATGGCGTTATTTGGTCTTGTTTCTGAAAAGAAACTAAAAGAAGCTGAACAAAAGATAGAAGAACTAAGAAAACAAGTTTTACCCGAATATAATACGGTTGAGGCAATTAACAAACAAATTGAAGAGTTACAGCACCAACTTCACTCTCTTGAAATTGAAAAGAGAAAAAAAGAACTTGATTTAGATACCTTATCTCTCTCTTTTAAGGACATGGAAGAAAAAATCCAAGAATTAAAAAAAGATTACATTGAACTTGATGAAGAAATTTTATATCAGTCCTATTCTCTATTCACTCCTATGTATGATTTTGCTTCATCTGAAGAATATAAAGAAAAGCTCGAAGAAATCCGTTCTCAACAAAAAGAGATGGTCCGTGACAAGACGGCGGCAACTTGTTCTACTAAATGGACAGTGGACGGTAGCGAGGCAAAGGGCCGAAAGGTCACAAACGATAATATAAAAATGATTCTGCGTTGCTTTAATACCGACTGTGAAAATGCTATTGACCGTGTTAAATACAGCAATATCGAAAGTATGAAGGCAAGAATTAACAAATCATATGAATCATTAAACAAATTAGGAGAAAGTAACAGTATTACAATTTCCCATACTTATTTACAATTAAAACTGGATGAACTTTCTCTCTCTATTGAGTACGCCATCAAAAAGCAGGAGGAAAAAGAGGAGCAAAAACGCATTCGTCAGGAGATGCGAGAGCAAGCCAAACTCGAAAAAGAGTTGGAGGAAGCACGAAAAAATATCGACAAAGAAAAGAAACATTACTCAAACGCTTTAGATAAGCTTAATACTCAACTGGAAGGAAACCTTTCTGAGGAGCAAAAAAACAGTCTGTTGGAAAAGAAAGAAGAGATTGAAAATCAACTTTCCAACTTGCAACAAGCTCTTGATGATGTAGATTACAGAGCAGCAAATCAAAAGGCTGGATATGTTTATATTATTTCGAACATTGGTGCCTTCGGAAAAAATGTATATAAAATTGGAATGACTCGACGATTAGATCCAATGGAACGAGTTGATGAACTTGGGGATGCCTCTGTTCCATTTAATTTCGATGTTCATGCCATGATTTTTTCCGAGGATGCCCCAAAACTAGAAGCAGCCCTACACAAAGCTTTTGAGGACCGTAAACTTAACATGGTGAATACTAGACGAGAGTTTTTCCGAGTTACTCTTGATGAAATAGAAACTGTTGTCAAGGCTAATTATGACAAGACTGTCGAGTTTATTAAAATTCCATCTGCTGAACAATATCGTCAATCCCTAGCGATGCTGGAAGAACCAGGGAAAGATGCGGCTGTAGCCTTAAAGGTTAAATAACAAAACACCTCCAAGATTAATCGGAGGTGCCGGCATATAAACTCATTTTCATAATAGGAGGAGACATTATGGATTTTATTGACCGCTTGAAGCAATTCAGCAAACGAGTGGAGGGGCTAAAAGACAACATTCAAACCGAAGAAGCTACAAAGACTTCCCTTATAATGCCCTTTTTCTCACTTTTGGGGTATGATGTATTCAATCCTGATGAATTTATCCCGGAATTTACTGCTGATGTTGGAATCAAAAAAGGTGAGAAAGTCGATTATGCGATTCTTCAGGACGGAAAGCCTGTTATTCTGATTGAAGCAAAGTGGATTGGAGAAAAGCTTGAGAAGCACGATTCCCAGTTGTTCCGCTACTTTGCTACCTGCAATGCCAAATTTGCTATCCTCACCAACGGGCAATACTATCACTTTTACACTGATTTGGAAGAACCTAATAAGATGGATGAGACTCCCTTCCTTGATATCAATCTTCTTGACTTAAAGGAAACTCAGGTTGCGGAACTTAAAAAATTTTGCAAAGAAAACTTCAACGAGGCAGAAATATTTGATGCAGCATCCGAGCTTAAATACACCTACGAATTCCGCAAAAAATTCTCAGATGAACTCCAAAATCCATCTGACGAATCCGTCCGGTTTTTCCTCAGCTCCATTTATGATGGAATTAAAACAGCCAATGTTATCGACCATTTCCGCCCTATACTGAAAAAAGCATTGAACGGATATATCAGTGAGCTGATGAACGATCGGATTCAGTCTGCGCTGAGCAATGATAATCAGGAAGCTGCTGCTCCAAAGCCCTCTCCTGAGCTCGAGGTCCAACAAGCAGAAGAAGTTCCTTCTGCTTCTAAAATTGTTACCACAGAAGAGGAAAAAGAAGCATACTTTATTGTTAAAAATCTCCTGAAAGATATTGTCTTTCCTGAAGATATTACATATAAAGACACTGCTTCCTATTTCAACATTCTCTACCAAAACAACACATGGCGCTGGATTTGCCGTCTGAAGCTTAGCGAGAACAGAAAATCTCTGATTATCCCAGATGAAAACAAAAAGGAGCAGGTATTCCAGCTGGAAAGCCTGTACGATATTGAGAAGTACAAAGAACAGCTGGCAGAAGTTTTGAAACGGTACATGAAATAACCTACCTATCCCCTATTACGATGTATTGTAATAGGGGATAACATTAAAATTTCAATTCTCGGGGTGATATTTTGAAAGGAAACACTATAAGCTCGTTAAATGAATACTTAGTATCTATCGAACAGTTAAAAGACAACGCCTTACAATATCTAGTTGATGATTATTTTAACGCACAACCTATTAAAAACCCAGTAGATAATTCCTTTTTGTTTCGAGGAATGTCGAACAACGAATATCAACTCCTTCCAGGTGTCTTTAGAAAAAACGCTAGTGAAAAAGCGATATATACAACATATGCCAAAGAAATGGTTTTATTGAAATTCTTTATTCAAGAAGCTAGTGCCTATCTTACCATTCCTTCTAACGATTATGTTCGTTGGGCTGAATATGCTCAACATTTTGGGGTTCCCACAAGGTTTTTAGATTGGAGCTCTAATCCTCTCGTGGCATTATATTTTTGTTGTAAAAATAATCCTGATGCTCACGGAACTGTTTGGGTATTAAATTGGGAAAACTATGAAAGAATCACTGTACCTAAGCAAAATCTATCCCACACAAGCAAAGACCGAATCACCTGCGTTAAAGAACTTCTTGAAGAAAAATCTGACCTTGATTATCCTATTATTTATACTCCATCCTATGTTGATTCCAGAATGAGCGCACAAGGAAGTTATTTTATGGTTTGGGGAAGGAAACAAGACCCCTTGGATAAGCTTATACTTGAATCTATTGCAAATTCTATTGAACTTAATAAAAATACTTGTTTATGGCAGTTTAGTGTACCTGCAAATAACAAGAAAAAAATTCTCCGTTCACTAGATGATATTGGGATCAATGAAAAAACATTATTTCCTGGCTTAGACGGTATAGGACGTTATATAGAAAATAAATTCAAGTTTGATAGTCTTGACTTTTAAGCTAAAATCTAACAAAAAGCCGCCTCCGGGCTCCTACCCCCGAAAGCGGCTGCGGAACAGGTCTTCTGTTCCAGAGGAAATGTGTGTTCACCTTCTCCTCATAATCTATTATAATGGATTGACAGAATTTGTCAATCGGAGGAGGTTCAGCATGATTGATTTTAAAAATGCGAATTACTTAAAATTAAAACTTGTTCCAAATGAAACCTTTGTTCCCATGATTGCACCTATGTTTATTGAAGGAGAACAAGCAATTCAGGCTTTCCAAACAATGAGGGACGGTATCGTCTTTACAAACAAACGTATTTTTGCAATCAATGTTCAAGGAATTACCGGTAAGAAAAAAGATTTTACCTCTCTTCCATACAGTAAAATCCAAGCTTTCTCTGTTGAAACTGCCGGTTTTTTGGATATCGACAGTGAACTGGAACTTTGGTTTAGCGGACTTGGAAAAGTAAAATTTGAATTTACTTCAAATGCAGATATTGGTAATATCTGCAAAATTATCAGCGGATTTGTCTTATAATTCCTACATACTCATTTTACCCGGCAGTCTATTCTGCCGGGCTTTTCTTTTGCATTTTTCATCATTTGCTACTTGCGTGCACCAGCTTTTCCAGCTCTTCCAGATAAATGCCAAAGAAATTTTTAGTACCCCTTTTCATCTTTTTTATCAAGCCGTAGTTCTGGATTGATTCCATGATTTTTTTTAGTGTTGACCTTGATATTTCCAAAAACTCAAGTAATTCCTGGGTAGAAATACCTCTTTCTGAAAACAACTCTGATTGAACCAGCACAAAGAGCATCTTGATAACATCTTCATTTTCTATTTCCTCGGATTTAGCAAAATTGCCTAATAGGGTTCCATAGTATTCCAACTGTCCTTTTCTCTTTTCAAGCCCTACTATCAGCTGCTCCATTGATATTTTCAGCACACGAAGAAACATCAAAACAAACGGCGTCAAATCCCCCTGATTTCTCGGGTCATTGCATATTTTGAATGCCTCATAGTATTCTTTGATATTCTCCTTGATTGTGTAAGAAAGTCGATATGCCAAAACCGGTGCAAACTCTTGTGTAATCAAATAGCTACTGATGAAACGGCTCAATCTGCCATTTCCATCATAAAACGGATGAATATATCCAATATAGTAATGACAAACTGCTGTTCTTATCAAAAGGTCATACTCATCGTCATTTATAAAATCCAAAACAATTTGCATTGCTTCTATGATTTTGCTTTCCGGTTCTAGGCCTGTATGAATTGATTTCTGTGTCTGTGTCCTTACCTCTACCGAGTCTTTTCTAAAATACTTTCCATCCGGCTGGTTGTCAGAATCTGATAATATGACTTCATTTAAGAAAAGCTCATTATACAGTTCCCTTACATCCTGACAGGTAGACAATGGTATTTTTTCTTTTTTTTGCAACTTACGATATTTATCAACCAGCCCTGAAAGCCTGTCGTTCTTTTCCTTGTTTTCTGACGGCACCTTATCCAAAATATCCCCTATATCTTTTCGTGTGCTAACGACACCTTCGATGTCATTTGTCAAAACGATTTCATCAATCAAACACCTGCGGCAAAAATGATCTACTGCTACCTCGGGTAACTGTTGGAGAATCTTATTGACTTTTGCATTCATTTTATACATTGAAAGCATTTGATTATGAACTTCTTTGGTTAGTAAGTAAAACGTTTTCTTGCCTTTTACTTCTAAAGGAAGAAACGTCACATTGTCATTGCTCAATCTTTCCTCACATATTCTATTATATTCATTTCGGTTTTTATAAAAAATTTCAAGTAACGATTCATACACAAATACCACCTCTTCTATCTTCGTTAAAAAATCAATTTGTTTTATATTATGTACTATCATCCTAATGATATTCATTTTTTGCTCAAAAAAAACGAATACTGTTATCAGTATATCTCTTATTTTGCTTAAAATCAAGAAAAAAATCAATAAAAGCTCAGCAGATTATCTTGCTGGGCTTTTGGCTTTTCTTCCTCCCTCTCCTCTACTGTTGCCTCAAACTCCCTCTTAGCGTATTCCAGCACCTCTGTCACCTCCTCATCGGTCAAGACGGAGGCCTCCATAATAAGCTGCTTTATCAACTCTTCTTTGCTGCACATACTTTCACCTCATTTCCCATAAGGCAAGTATAGTGCCTATTCATCCTCCTGTATCGTTTTTGTCTGTATCTATCATCTTTCGATAGATACATTCCACCCCTTATTATAAAACTGCTTCCTATGGGATATTTCCTGTCGCTTTGCTATGCTTAAATTCGCAGACGTCTGTTATTTTCCGTCAAATCGAGGACAAAACAGACTTCCTTGCGATATACTACTCACAGCATCCGGCAGGAAGGGAGAGAATTTTGTGAAAAAGGCAGTAATCTATGCTCGATACAGTTCCGATATGCAGCGTGAAGAATCTATTGACGCACAGGTTCGCGCCTGCACCTACTATGCGCATCAATACCAGTTTGAAATTCTTCGGACGTATGCGGACCGAGCGCAGACCGGCAAGCGAACCAAAAACCGCGAGCAATTTTTACAAATGATTTCAGATGCAGAAAGCCATGAATTTGAAGTGATTTTAGTTCATAAACTCAACCGTTTTGGTCGAAATACCTTGGAAGTATTGGAATACAAAGATAGTTTGGAGGATATGGGGATTGAGCTGATCAGCGTAACCGAGCGTCTGGAAAGCACGCCGGAAGGCAAACTCATGCTCATCATCATTGCCGGCATGAATGAATTTTACTCCGACAACCTCTCACAGGAGGTTATGAAGGGCTTAAAAGAAAATGCCTACCAGTGCAAATTTACAGGCGGAACACCTCCTCTTGGATATAAAGTTGACCCAGAAAGCAAGAAACTTGTCATAGACGAGGATGAAGCAGCTGTTGTTCAGCTCATTTTTCAGAGGTATGCCAGTGGATATGGCTATAACTCCATTATCGATGAACTGACCAGCTTAGGTTATCACACAAAATCTGGGAAATCATTTGGAAAAAACTCTCTCTATGAACTGCTCAGAAATGAGAAGTACATTGGAGTTTATACCTACAACCGTGCAGCCAAAAGAAAAAAGGACGGAACAAGAAACTACCACTCCTATAAAGACCCTTCTGACATTATCCGCATTCCTGGCGGCTGCCCTGCCCTTGTGGACCAGAAAACATGGCATTGCATCCAGAAAATTATGGAGCAAAACAAAAAAGTTCACCTTCAGCAACATAGTCAGCGTGTATACATTCTATCCGGAAAGGTGTTCTGCGGACTTTGTGGTGCCAAAATGTACGGAAACTGCAAAACCACGCGAGGAAAGCTCCACTATTATTATGTTTGTTCTAACGGATGGAAAAAGCACACCTGCTCTTCTCGCCATATTCCGGCAGAAGAGCTGGAAGAGGAAGTAATAGAAACACTGGAAAAAAAGATATTTACTTCAGAGTTTTCGAAGGAGGTTTCGGAGCAACTTCAAAATAATATGCAAAAGAGCCAAGAGATCACCCAGAAACAGCGAAGTTCGATAGCTGTCCAGCTACAAAATGTAAATTCTAAAATCAAAAATCTTTTAACTCTTCTGGCGCGAGGAGTTGACTTTGATGAATTGGAAGAAACTCTATCCTCTCTAAAGCAGGAAAAGGAAAATTTGATAAGAACCTTGGATGTTTTGGACCAACAGCCCAAAGCTTTATTGGATCAGGATTTTACGCAAGAGCTGTCCAGATTAAAAGATTTGCAACCTAAGGAACAGTCAATCTTTCTGCAACAGTATATTGATAAAATCACCGTCTTTGCTCCGAAGGAGAGCGACGAAAAAGCGCAAGTTGAGATTTACATTCAATCCAATATCTTGCAAAAATAGTTATTTAGAAAGCTTCCTTTTTAAGGAGGCTTTTTTATTTCAAACACTTCAAAACATCTTGGCCCGTTTCCTTTGTTCTCCAAATATGCTATGAAACTATCAGATTTTGATTGTTTTCGTCAAAAACGATACACAAACAGAATCCGCTAGTATACTAATAGCAAAAGGAGACGATTTGAATGATTAAAAGTCTGTTATCAAGAAAGCTCGGAGAACTTAGAGTAACAAGGACAGATCTTTCACGAGCTACAGGAATCCGCCTAAACACAATCAGCGCTCTCTACAACGATGCGCTGGACCGAATCAGCATGGAGCAACTGGACAAAATCTGCGAAGCTCTGAATTGTGAGCTTTCCGAGATACTTATCTGGAAGCCAAATAAAATAAAGATGACAAATTCGATAAAATCGAACGATAAACAGTGAATCTCTTCTTACGGGATTCTAATATAGGACGGTCTTGTATATTGGAATCTTTATCATAGGAGCAGACTAAAGGTATTCTAACGCAACAAAAAAACGCATCACCCACAATCAAACGGGTGATGCGCTTTTTTAGTTCCAAAAATTCAATCTAATCAAAAAGAATTTATAGGTATTCATCATATTTCATAGTTTTATTGCAAAAAAATGTCCAGAACCTCTAAAAGAGGTTCTGGAACTGATGGTGCCGGTGGTGGGACTTGAACCCACACGATGTCGCCATCAACGGATTTTGAGTCCGTCGCGTCTGCCATTCCACCACACCGGCAAATTACTTATATAGTATACACCATCGAATAAAAAAAAGCAAGAGAAATTTTTCGATTTTTAAAAATTATTTTTTCGGATGTTTGCTTGCTAGAGAAAAGGCACATCCTAAGAAAATAGGATGTGCCTTTTGAGCATAGATTTAGTTTTCTCTGGCTGCCAGTTGGATCTGTCTTTCCGCCAGCTGCTTTTCTTTTTTCTGACGAACGGTGACATATCTTCTCTTACGGAAGGTCAGCAGCAATACAGTCGCGCTGAGCAAAAGAGAAAGAACCGACCCGGTAATCAGCGTTTCAATCAGGGAGATATCCACCATGTAAAAATGCAGAAGGATAAAGGAAAGCACCGTTGCGGCACCAGCCACCAAATGGTAGACCACCAAATTGGTCAAGGTGATTTTTCCCCAAAAGGCTTTTACTACGGTAAAGATACCAAGTCCTGCCACCAGCAGAGAGAGAACCACCAGCAGGACAGGCAGATTGATTTTGCCCAGCATTGCCAGCAGTGCAGACGCTGTCAGCCGGGTCATCGAGCCTGCCAGCATCAGATAAAACAAGATTTTTTTATACAATGTTATCGCCACCCACATTTTATTTAAAAAGAAACAACCTGTTCTTTCCTATCAGGTTTTTGCAATAATCATTATATCATATCCTGTCAATAAAATCAAATGTTCCTCCCTGCCGGCTGCATAACCGGATTGCGGGAGGGATGATGCCCGGAGAGAAGCGCATTGACCAAGGCCCAAAGGAGCGGAGCCACCGAAAGCAACAGCCCGATGAGCTTCATCTGCTCATTGGAGAGGGTCGTTGTTTCGAAAATGGTTCTGCCAATCGGATGCCAAACGGAAAAGCACATAACGCCCAACGAAACACAGACTGCCGCAATCAGTTTCAGGTTGTTGAAAATCGGGATGTGAAGCAGGGTGCGTGTTTCTGACTTACACTCAAAAACATGAATCAGCTGTGTCAGAATCAAAGTAACCAGCGCGCCGGTTCTTGCGGTTTCGAGACTTGCTCCACCGGTCAGCAGCATGGAAAATACCGCTACGGTCGTTAGTCCAATCAAAATACCGCGAAACAGAATCACGCTCAGCAGTCCGCCGGAGAAGATGGAATCGCTGCTGCGCCGCGGCTTCATCTCCATAACATCCCGGTCCGGAGGGTCCAGTCCCAGAGCAATCGCAGGCAGACCATCCGTCACCAGATTGATGAGCAGGATTTGGATTGGGAGCAACGGAACCGGCATCCCCATCAGCATTGCCAGAAACATGGTGACAACCTCGCCGATATTGCAGGACAGCAGGTAGCGGATAAACTTGCGGATATTGCGGTAAATCACGCGGCCCTCCTCGATTGCGCTGACAAGGGTGGCAAAATTGTCATCCATCAAAATGACCGAGCTTGCCTCCTTGGTGACATCGGTTCCGTTTTTCCCCATTGAAACCCCGATGTTGGCTTCCTTGACCGCCGGTGCGTCGTTGACACCATCGCCTGTCATCGCTACAATATTGCCCTGCGCCTTGAGCCCCTTGACAATCCGCAGCTTATGGGCCGGGCTTACTCTGGCAAAGACGCTGGTTTGCGGCAGGACGCGAAGGAAGCTTTCCTCATCCATCGAATCCAGCTGTTCCCCGGTCAACACCTGACTGCCCGGTGTCAGGATTTTTAATTCGGAGGCAATCGCACAGGCAGTTTGCTTACTGTCACCAGTAATCATCACCGGCCTGATTTGCGCCCTTCGGCACTTGGCAACCGCTTCAAATGCTTCCTTTCGAGGTGGGTCTATCATCCCTGCCAAACCGCAAAAGATGAGGTTCTGCTCGGCACAATCTCCAGTTCCGGAAATTTTTCGCCAGCACAGTGCCAGAACACGCATGGCATTCCCAGCCATTTTGTCGTTTTCCTCCAAGATACGCTGGCGCTGACTGGATGTTAGTGGGGATACAGTTCCCTCCTTTTGAATCCGAGAGCAACGGGGCAGCAGCAAATCGGGCGCCCCTTTGGTAAACATCAGCAGCTCCCCTTCCCGCGTGCGAATCAGCACCGACATCATCTTTCGGCGGGAATCAAAGGGAAGCTCCTTTAGGACAGCGCATCCGCTGGAAGAAAATTCCACTCCTCCCTTTGCCGCTGCCACTGCAAGTGCTGCTTCGGTCGGTTCTCCCTCTACCTCAATTTGTTTTGGATGTGTGCCTCTGCGCTTTCCACCGCTTGTAAAACGAGCGTTGGAACACACTGCCGCAATCTCCAGCGCCCGATGCAGGTCGGGGTCTGCGCCGCACTCCATGCCATTCCGGCTGATTTGCCCGGATTCCAAGCCATTTCCACTGACCGAATATTTCTTTTGTCCGCAGAAAATCTGCTTGACCGTCATTCGGTTCTCGGTCAAGGTTCCTGTTTTATCCGAGCAGATTACATTGGCACAGCCGAGCGTTTCCACGGCATGAAGCCGGCGGATGACCGCATTCTTTTTGACCATCCGGTTGACCGACAGTGCAAGCGCAATGGTCACGATGGCAGGCAGACCTTCCGGGATTGCCGCGACTGCCAGCGATATCCCGGTAATCAGCATATCCATCACATCTTCGCCGCGCAGGACGCCGACTCCTGCCACAACTGCACAAATCAGCAGACATCCGAGGGCAATCATGCGGCCCAGCTGGTCGAGCTTTTTCTGCAAGGGAGTTTGTTCCTCTTCAATCGAATCCAGAAGAACTGAAATTTCTCCCATGCGGGTATCCTCACCGATGGCAGAAACAATCGCTTTGCCATGTCCGCGGGAAACGATGGTTCCCATGAAAGCGCAGACCTGCTCCGAGTTGTCGTTGCTGCGGTAATCGGTATTGCCCTTTTCTACCGGAACCGATTCCCCTGTCAGGAGGGATTCGTCCAGCATCAGGGCTTGATTCTCCAGAATACGGCAATCGGCCGGCACGCGGTCCCCGGCTTTGAGCAGAATCAAGTCCCCAATCGTAACCTCTCGGGCAGGAATGTTTTTAGATTTGCCGTCCCGAACCACCGTTGCAGACGGCGCTGCCAGCTCCCCGAGCTTTTCCAAAGAGCGCTCGGTGCGGTATTCCTGAAAAAAGCTCAACAGTGCATTGAGAAAAACGATGGCAACAATGGTCAGGGCCTCCATCCGTTCGCCCATCATCAGGGAAATGGCGGTAGAACCCAGCAAAATCAGGGTCATCAGGTCCTTGAACTGTGACAAAAAGATGGCGAATGGATGCTTCCGGCGGCGCTGTGCCAGCAGGTTTTCTCCATACTCCACCTGATTCTTCTGTGCCTGACGCTCGGTCAGGCCGGGATATTGGGTCATCTTTCAAAACCATCCTTTCTTTTTCAAATTCTGGCGGAATGGTAGAGTATATGAGCCGGCTTGGGCAAAAATTCCCTGATTCAAGATTTGCCTTATGGGAAATTTAATGTGAATTTTACTATATTTCTTCCTTAAATTTCAATTTTTTAGTTGATTTAATCCAAGTTCGTGCTATAATGAAGGTAATAAGGGAGGTGTTCCTATGAACAAAAACACAAAATTTGTCATTACCATCGGTCGTGAACGAGGCAGCGGCGGCAGAATCATCGGTAAAGAGCTTGCGCGGCGCTTTCAAATCCACTATTATGACCGTGAGATTCTTGCCTGCGCTTCCAAAGAGCTTGATGTCGATGAAGCATATCTTGCCAGCATCGATGAGCGCGCGATGAACTTTATGCAGAACGTTTTCCCGGTTGCCTACGGCGGAAACAATCTTGCCTTCAATTATATGACTACCGAAGCAGAACTGATTGGTGTACAGAGCCGCTTGATCTGTGAATTTGCCAGCAGTCGCAGCTGTGTTATTGTCGGACGCTGTGCAGACTACCTCCTGCGAGATAACCCAAACTGTATGCGCATCTTCCTTTCTTCCGATATGGAGGACCGTGTCGACCACATTTCGGAGATTTACAGCGTATCTCAGGAAGAGGCAAAAAAGAAACTGAAGAAGATGGATAAGGACCGTGCAAAGTATTACCGCACTGTCACCGGCATGGAGTGGGGCGACGCCCGTACCTATGATTTGTGCCTGAACACCTCAATGCTGGGAATCCAAAAGAGCTGCGATTTGATTGAAGAGGCGGTTCGGATTTTTCTGAAGGAACGGGGTATTCCACTTCCTCCCTCCGAATCCAAATAATGTACCCCCTCAGGCGTGATACCAGAAAATCACCCCCTGATTACAAGGATAAAACCACAGAGAGAGCCGATTTAGCTGTAGCTGAATCGGCTCTCTCTGTATCTGTGGAAGAAAAGCTTCAAAGGAAAAAGCTCTCCGGCCTGTCGAATCGCCAGCAAACCGGGGAGCTTTTCTGTTCGGTTACTTATTCGATTTTAATCGTCTGCGGTCAGGCGTTCCAGCTCTGCACGAACTAATTCCAGATTGCTGTCTCCAATCAGGGTATAGTGGTAGATGGTTCCACTGCCGGAATCAATCAGCAGACTGCCCTTGCTAATATCAATCTCAACCTCAAATCCGTTGTTGAACTCCAAGCTGATATGATATTCCGGACGCTTAAACATCATGGATTCTTCCCGCATACTTCCCTTTTTGACATGGAGCTGCTGAAGGAAGCAGAACAACGTCTGTGCATGGTCGCGAATCAGTCCTACTTCTTTTCGGGAGCTGCCTGTTGTGCTGGATGCCTGCGCCGAGTTAAATGCACCGTAGTCCATCAGGGCAAGCTGAGCAGGGGTTGTGGCATACTGAGAGCAAATCTGCTCTACCGTCTGATAGAACTGCTTGAGGCTGTTTGGCTCACAGACATAGAAATTTCCGTTGCCTGGGGTCTTGTATGCCAACAGTCCATTTTCATAAAATTCAATGGTAAATATGGTGTTGGTATCATTCGCCAAGTTGATGGTGTTGATGTCGGTATACTCCACTCCGGGGTTGATGTTTCCGCTGAGTGTTTCGGTAATCTCCAGCTTTCCGAGCGCCGCCTGAATGGAAGATTTGCTGGCAGCCACATCCTGTACCTCCAGCGAGAATGGGTTGATTGCCAAAACACGGCTGGCAGATTCAAATTCATCCAGTGCGATTTCCGACATCTTGGACTGTTCGTCCTCCTCTACCCAATGGTCCAGCAGCTGTTTCAGCTGGTCGAGCGAGGCTGTGGATTCATAGGTTTTGCTGCCGGTTGAAAGGCTGGTCTTGCTGCCGGACAGGTTGGATTGAGCCGCACGGACTGAAATTGCAGTACCATCGCCAAAGCTCAGGTTCAGGGAAGCTGTCCATTTTGCATCCTGAAGTCCGACCGACTGGCCGACCTCCATCAGCTTTAACGCCTTGAGCTGTTCCAGCAGTTGGGTCAGCTGCTCGCTGTCCTCCACCTTCAGCTCATGGGACTGCTCGCCCTGAGATTCTTCTGATTTGATGGTGATGTCTGCCGATTTTAAGTCGGAAGAAAAGGCAAACTCGCCTTCTGCTTCTTCCTTCTGTTCTTCCTGTTCCTTTTCCGATTTTTTGTCTTTGTCTTGACCCGAAACATTTTCCGGTTCCTTGTTGGAATCCGACTTTTCGTCCTCCGGCAGCTGCTCCTGCTGCGTCTCCTGTTTGCCGGGCGCCGAAGAAATTCCTCCCAAGTCTATATCAAGGACAAATCTGGCAAAAACCGCAACAACGGTGATTAGAATCAAAAATGCGATGAGGGTTGTCAGCAGAACGATTTTCTTTCCGTTCATCTATCCTTTCCTCCTTTATAAAAGACTGATACGACACTTTCAGATTACTACAATTTTTGTCAACTGTCAATCTGGAACGCAACATTTTTCTTGCGTTCTACCAAAAATCTGCTATCATATCCTTTGAAAAGCCGCATCATTTCTATATTCTTCCTCGTTTTAAAAATTTTTCCGATTTTTGAAGTGCTGCGCTCTTCCCTGCCGTTTTATCAGTGTAAGGCTTCTGAGAACGGACCTTACCGCCGAAGCTTTGATAAAACGCTTCGATTCTATCTTACACGGAAAGCAGGTGAATACTTTTGCATGACGCAACGGGAATTTAGCCAATTTGTCGCTCAATATGAAAAGCTGGTATTCACCATCTGCTACCAGTTTGTCAAGGACTACCACGAGGCACAGAACCTTTCACAGGAAACTTTTCTCTCCGCCTATCGGCACATCGACAGCTATCAGGGAGATAACTACAAGCCGTGGATTGCGCGTATTGCGACCAATAAGGCGAAGGATTATCTCAACAGCGCCTATCATCGTCGGGTGATGCTGGCAGATGACGAGGAGAATACCGTTGAAACGATGGCTTCTGTCAAACAAACCGACCCTGCCCAGCAGCCGGACGAACTTTATATTACCCGGGAAAGCTCCCACCAAATCGAGCAGATGATTCGCTCCTTAAAGGAACCCTACCGTGAAGTTTGCATCCTGCGCTTTCTAAAGGAAAAGGACACGCAGGAAATCGCCTTGCTGTTGGGACGCCCCAAAAAGACGGTGGAAACACAGCTGTACCGCGCAAGGTCCATCTTACAAAAGCAGATCAAGGAGGGATACCACAATGAAAAGCCATGATTTTTCGCCTGAGACATGGGAGCTTTTTGATTCTGACGGACATTTGACCGAGGAGGCATTTACCCTGCTGATTCGGGAGCAACTGGATAAGCTGCAAAGTCTGGAGGTTTCGGAACATCTTTCCTACTGTGACCGCTGTTTGGAGCGGTACACCGACCTCCTTTGTGCCGAGCCAGCTTCTGCCCTTCCGGAACTTCCGGATCCCCTGCAAGCGGTTTCTCCGCCTCTGCTGGAGCCTCCCTGCGAACTTCACACCAATATCATGAATCAGATTCAGCATCGAAACCGCGTCTTTTATTTCAAGAAGGGCACTTCTCTGGCGCTTGCTGCCTCGCTCACGCTGGTGCTGTGGTCGGGCGGAATCTTTTCTTCCACCAGATTGCAGGAGCGCGTCCAAGACCTCCTTGGCGGTCTGAATTATTCTTCTCAGACGATTCTCGAACACACAAGCGAGATTTCTGAGAATATCGATGATTTCTTCTCTGCTCTGCAATCCAGATGGAAGCATCGAATAACATCAAACCATGCTCCGCAGGAGGGCAATCGATAACAGCATGGAACGGTTTTATGGAGAATCAACAGTTTATCAAGGAATCAGCAAAGTTCGTTTGGCGCAGCCAGCTGCTTGCCGAAGCTTGCACTGATTTGCAAAGGAGATTTTTGTTATGAGAAAAAGTAGAATTTTGACCTTTTTGTTTGGGCTGATGCCCGGTGCCGGACAGATGTATCTGGGGTATATGAAGCGCGGAGTCTCACTGATGAGTATGTTCTTCATGATTATCTTCCTTGCCGGCTTTTTCAATATCAGTTTCCTGCTCTTCCTGCTTCCCATCATCTGGTTCTATGCTTTCTTCGATACCATGAACCTGCGCTCGATGAGCTATGAATTTCTTCCGCACGACGACTACCTGCTTCATTTTGACTCCATCCAATCCGGAGCTTTGAGCGGCTTCTTCCGTCACAGACATCTGTTTGGAGGGATTCTCCTCGTCTTTCTGGGCATTTATATTCTGTTGCACAACACCCTGCTCCCGTTTTTGTATCAGGCCTTTAACCTGGATTTGTACTGGCTGTTTGACGGGATTCCAACCTTCGCGATTGCCATTGTTATTATCTGGCTGGGGATTCATCTGATTCGCGGAACCGCTCATCCCAAAGCCATCGAGGACGGCTATCAGGAATATCAGGGCGGCAATCCGGCAGACTCGTCCCAAAATGAACAGAAATAGGCAGGTGCTGATCATGCTGAACCAGAACCAAAATTCCGATTATCCTCGCACCCAAGAACAAATCAAGGGCAATCCGCCTCCGCAGGCAGGCCGAAGAACCTCTCCTGCGCGCCGCATCGGAACTGCAACCATGGGTGTCACCCTCATCATCGTCGGCGTAGTCTTGCTTGTCTTTTTGTTTCATCCGTTCGACCCCACGAATCTGTTCCGTTTTTCCCCTCTGCTCCTGATTCTTTTGGGCATCGAGGTTTTGTTCCAATATTTCTATCATCACGGAGAGAATCTGCGCTACGATTTTTTGGGAACGCTGTTCTGCTGTTTCATCATCTGCTGTTCCCTGTGTGCAGCCGCAGTTGACCCGTTCCTGAACTATGAGCTGTTTAGCAATCAGACAGAAAAAGCGGTGAGCGGTGAGGTCTATGACGAAATCGCCGCTCAAATTCCGGAGGAACTCAAGGTCATTTCGCTGAATGTAGACTGCGACCTGCAATATCCTGTTTCCGGCAGGAAGGAAGTTCATTCCGACAACTTAACCGCAGGTGACCGAATTCGCCTTTCCTTCAACATGGGCGACCAATCAGATCTTCCGCAATTTTCCTCCACAGTCCAGAAGCTAATCTCCGCAATCGATTATGAAAAATACTCGGGCCTTTCTGCAAGATTTGTCGGAAAATCCGAAAGCGAAACCTTTTCCCTCTTTTGCAGCGACCGCCTTTCCATGCGCCTGTCCGCAGAGGATTTCGCCAGAATGACAACGGTGGAACCCCTCGAGGAAAACGCTCTGACGGTCGGCGAATCCAAATAGTCCCAACCGAACGCTGTCGGCGAAAACCGGCAGCGTTTCTTTTGTACGGAAAATACTTGCCAAAACGCAGGAAAAGCCCTTCTATTTTCCTGCCGGATATGATATACTATCATGGTATCTTGACATGAATAGGAGAATGATAAGACTATGGAACTGATTGAAATCATCAAGGTCGTGATTCTGGGCATCATCCAGGGTATCACCGAATGGCTGCCAATCAGCAGTACCGGACATATGCTGCTGGCCAATACCTTCCTCAACCTCAAACAGGATAAAGCCTTCATGGATATGTTTGTCGTTGTCATTCAGCTTGGCTCAATCCTTGCGGTCGTTGCGCTGTACTTTAACAAGCTCAACCCCTTTTCCCGCGCCAAATCTCGGGCAGAACGCTTTGCTACCTTCCAGCTTTGGTTCAAGGTTCTGGTTGCTGTCCTGCCGGTCGGTGTTATTGGACTGCTTGTAGACGATTGGGTCACCGATCATTTTTATACCCCGACAGTTATTGCAATCGCTTTGATTTTTTACGGCGTCCTGTTCATCCTTCTGGAGCGCCGCAACCGCACCGTTCGCCCCAGAATCCGCTCCTTTGAACAACTGAGCTACCGCACTGCTTTTTGCATCGGTATGGTTCAGCTGCTGGCAATCATCCCGGGAACCTCCCGCTCCGGCTCCACCATCCTTGGTGCGATGCTGTTTTCCTGCTCCCGATTTGTCGCAACTGAATTTTCCTTCTTTATGGCAATTCCGGTTATGTTCGGGGCCAGCGGTTACAAGCTGCTCAAGTTCATTCTGAAAACTGGAGTGTCGTCCATCACCGGCGCACAGTGGGGACTGCTGCTGATTGGCTCGGCGGTTGCCTTCCTCGTTTCCCTGTTCGCCATCAAGTTCCTGATGACCTTTATCCGCAAGCATGACTTCACTGCCTTTGGCTGGTATCGAATCGGACTGGGTATTCTGGTTCTGTTGTTCTTTGGCGCACGGGCAGTCCTGATTTAATTTCAATAAAAACTGCAAAGGACCGTAAGAAGAATCTTCTTCTTACGGTCCTTCTGTTTTCTCAGGAATTCCGAATCCTGATTAAAACAGGCTCATCTGGCTGGATTCCGGCAAATCTCCCAGTGCGCCGCACTCCTTGAGGGTTTCCACTACCGATTTGGAAACGCCGGAGCGCGCCACAATATCGTCCATCGAGATAAATTCTCCCTTTTGAGCCGCTTCATACAGGCTGTTGGCAGCCGCATCTCCGACTCCCTTCAGCGAACAGAACGGCAGACGAATCTTTCCGTCCTCAATCTGGTATTTGGTTGCATGAGAATGATAGAGGTCAATCGGCAGAAATTCGATTCCGCGGCAGAGTGCCTCCAACGCAATATGCAGACATTCTGCTGTTTTCTTCTCCTTGTCGCTTGCTTCCAGTCCTTTGGAGCGCAGCTCCTTCATCCGCAGACGAACCATATCTTTGCCCTGAATGACGGTTGCCGCATCGAAATCCTCTCCACGAACGGTAAAGTGCGCCGCATAAAATGCCAGCGGATAGTGAACCTTGTACCAGCACAGGCGAATCGCTGCGATTACATAGGCAGCTGCGTGTGCTTTCGGGAACATATATTTGATTTTGAAACAGGAATCGATGTACCACTGTGGAACGTCGTGGTCCTTCATCGCTTGAACGTGTTCCTCTGTCAGTGCCTTGTGTGCCTTTCCCTTTCGAACAATCTCCATGATTTTAAAGGACATTGATGGGTCCAAACCATGATAAATCAAATAGAGCATGATGCTGTCTCGGGTTCCGATTACCTCGCTGATGGTGCAGGTTCCGCTCTTAATCAAATCCTGCGCGTTGCCCAGCCAAACATCGGTTCCGTGGGACAGGCCGGAAATCTGGAGCAGATCTGAAAAATTCTTCGGCTTACAGTCTAACAGCATTTGGCGGACGAAGGTTGTTCCCATTTCCGGGATGGCAAGGGTTCCGGTTTCACATTCGATTTCCTCCGCTGTGACGCCCAAAACCTCCGGTGAGGTGAACAGCTGATAAATCAGCTCGTCCGAAGTGTCGGCATCTCCTACCTTAGTCCCTGTCAAATCCTCCATGTATTTGTACAGGGTGGGCACATCGTGTCCGAGGATATCCAGCTTGAGGATTGTATCGTGCAGGGAGTTGAAGTCGAAGTGGGTGGTCACAATATCGGAGTTGACATCATCTGCCGGATGCTGAATCGGCGTGAAATCAAACACCTCATAATCATTTGGCACAACAACCATGCCGCCCGGATGCTGACCGGTTGAGCGCTTGACTCCGGTACATCCCTTCGAGAGGCGGTTTTCCTCCGCTTTATGTAAAATCTTGCCCCGTTCGTTGAGGTAATTTTTCACATAACCGTATGCCGTTTTATCTGCGAGCGCTCCGGTGGTTCCGGCTTTAAAGACGTGCTCGGAGCCAAACAGCTCCTCGGTATATTTGTGTGCTTTTGACTGGTACTCACCAGAAAAGTTCAGATCGATATCCGGCGATTTGTCCCCGTGGAAGCCCAAGAAGGTCTCAAACGGAATATCATGACCATCCCGCAGATAGGCAGTGCCACAATGCTCACAGTTTTTCGGCGGAAGGTCAAAGCCGGAGCCGACAGAGCCATCGGTATAGAAAATGGTGTGATTGCATTTTGGACAGCGGTAGTGCGGAGGCAAAGGATTGACCTCCGATATACCTGCCATAATAGCAACGAAGGAGGAACCAACAGAACCTCTCGAGCCAACCAGATAGCCGTCCTGCTCCGATTTGGAAACCAGTTTTTGGGCAATCACATACAACACCGCAAAGCCATGGGAGATAATGGATTCCAGTTCCTTGGTCAATCGCTGAGAGACAACATCCGGAATCTTTCCTTCAAACTCATACCAGTCCTTTGCCCTCTGCCAAGTGCGCTGGCGAAGATCTTCCTCCGCTCCATCGATGGTCGGCGTATAGGTACCGTTCGGGAACGGCCGCACCTCTTCAATCATATCGGCAATCAGGTTGGTGTTGGTGACTACAATCTCATAGGCCTTCTCCGGCGGCAGATAGGAAAATTCGTCCAGCATTTCCTGCGTCGTGTGGAGATACAGCGGTGGCTGGTTATCCGCATCCTTAAAGCCCTGCCCCGCCATCAGAATTGCCCGGAAGATTGCATCCTCCTTGCGCATAAAGTGGACGTCTCCGGTTGCAACGACCGGAATATTCAGCCGTTCTCCGATCTTGATGATGGTTCGGTTGAAGTCCTCCAGCTCCTTGACGCTCTTGACCGTCCCGTTTCTCATCATGAATTCGTTGTTGCCAATCGGCTGTACTTCCAGATAATCATAAAAGCTGGCAATCCGCAACAGCTCCTGAAAGCTCTTGCCCGCTACAACAGCGCGGAACAGCTCTCCTGCTTCACAGGCACTGCCGACAATCAGTCCTTCGCGGTGCTTGATGAGCTGGCTTTTGGGAATCAGCGGACGCTTTTTGAAGTATTGCAGGTGAGACATCGAAACCAGCTCGTACAGATTTTTCAGTCCGACCTGATTTTTCACCAGAAGAATCTGATGATAATATTTCAACTGGCGCGGGTCAGCGGTGACCAGAGCGGTATTGATCTGCTCGATGGAATCAATGCCGTAGTCCCGACGCATATCCTCCATCATTCGAATAAAGATTTTTGCAAGCACCGCAGCATCATCGCAGGCACGGTGATGGTTAAAGTCGCCCACCTTCAGGTGCTTTGCGACCGTGTCCAGCTTATGGTTTTTCAGCTCCTGATACAAGGAACGGGAAAGGGTCACCGTGTCCACATAGGTATTTTTAAGCTGCCTGTGCCGACGCGCAAAGGCTGCGCTCATGAAGGAGCAGTCAAAATCCGCATTGTGTGCGACAAGAATAGTATCCTTTGGACAGAAGGCCTCCCACATTTTCAGCGCCTCGGCCTCTGTCGGGGCATCCTGAACCATCGCATCGGTGATTCCTGTCAGACCGGTAATTTTTTCCGGGATGTGCCGTTCCGGGTTGACGAAAGTGTTGAACACATCAATGACCTGACCGTCCTTGACCCGAACCGCACCGATTTCTGTGATGCGCTCCTGATTTGCAGACAGTCCGGTTGTCTCCAAGTCAAAAACAACAAACTCTCCATCGAAGCTCTGCTTTCTGCTGCCCTTGACTGCTGTAACCATGTCATTGACAAAGTATGCCTCCACGCCATAGATCATGCGGAAATCCTTCCAGCCCTCCGAGGCATACATCGCATCCGGAAAGCCCTGTACCACACCGTGGTCGGTGATTGCCATCGCGCGATGTCCCCAGTCGTGAGCGCATTTTGCCAGCTGCGCCGAGCCGTTCATTCCATCCATTGTGGACATATTCGAGTGCAGGTGCAGCTCCACGCGCTTGACCGGAGCATCGTCGGTTTTCTTTTTCTTTTTGACTAGGGTGATTGCCACCGGGCGAATGGTAACATCATGCTCATATTTATCAAAGGAAGCATCTCCGCAGACAACGAGGGTATTGCCCTCTTGAAGCTCCTCGATGGCTTCCTTTTTGTCGGTCGGCTGAATCAGCTTCAGAGTGTTGGAGCTGGTGTAGTCGGTGATATCGATGGAATAAATCTCCCATTTTCCATCCTTGGAAGTAATCGATTCCTTGCGGACGATATCCCCCCAAACCGTTGTTTTTCCGGTTTCTCCTGTGACATCCTGCAACGGAATCGGGCGTTCCTTGATTGGCTTGCCCAAAATAACCACTGCACTGTCCTCGAGAAATGGCAATCCGCTGCAATCGAAGGCAATTTTACCCGGCTCTCGAGAAGCAGAATCCTTTGGACTGCTGTGGCTCTGTGTCTTGGTGGGACGAGGTGATGTTTCTTTTGGACGGTCCAGCGCCTTCTGCTGTTCCGGTGTCAAGGTCGGTTGCTGGATAATTTGATGGTATTCCGGCTGATTTTCGTCCAAGGAAAGCACCCCATCAAACTGAACCTCTACCGCCATCCCATACTGCTCCGAAAGCACCCGCTTGATTGCTTGGTCGCAACCGCTCTCCTTGATGAGATGATAGCCGCCGTGCTGCAAGCTGATGGTCAGGCAACCGTCCTCCAGTCGCTGACCACTGCCTTCAAAAATTCCGTTGGCAGGGTATCCGCGCTTTCTAAGCTCGTGCATGATATCTTCCATCGATTCACAGCAAAACAGCTCCGGACGGTAGCGGGTCTTGATTTCAAACAATGCCAGATCCGCCACCTGCATGATTTGGCGCTCCACCCGAAGGATTTCCTTTCTAGGGATTCTGGATTCCGGGCGAAGCTCTACCTGAATTTTCCGCTGTTCTCGTTTGGCATCGATATGGTGAATGGGGGCTTCCATCAGTTCCCGTGCGACATTTCCCTCCAAAAAGGGGCGAAAGACATCCGCAAAACGGTTCACAGGCTGTTTCCTCCTTTGTTCTCTGCCTGACATGGCAAAGCTGACCCGCCCCTTTTTCGGGTACGGATCAGCTGATTGTTTGATTATTCTTTCGAGGAACCGACGGTCAGCTCTTCCGTAGAGCCCTCTGTCGAGCCTTCCTGCTTCGCATCTGTCGCTTCGATATAGTTATCCTTGATGTTTTCCTCATAGAACCGATTCAGTGCTTCCGGAACATCGCCGCCATCTGCGGTTGCACCCTTGGTGATTTCACTGATTTCCTCCACGATGCGAACCGATTTGTTGCCTTCTTCATCGGTGGTGCGGATTTTCAGGGTCTGGATGGTTTTGGAAACATATGGAGTATCCCCGTCCTGCGAAATCACATAGATTGCATTTCCGCCGATTGGGCTTCCATCAGTTCCCTGATAGCCGTCGGCAATCCACTGACGGTTGTATACGATTTCATAGGCTTCCTGACCGTCCACCTCGATTTTTCTGATTCTCTTATACTGAGCCGAATAAACCTCGTTGCTTGGGGTTGCAATGCTGTACGGACGGGCATCGACCGACTCTTTCATCTCGGTGCGTTCCCATTTGCCATCCTTGCCCAAGAAGAAATATTCACCCGGATGCAGGAAAACATTGGAGATCAAAGCGCTTCCGTCCTTGTTTCCGGCGCTTTCCTGGAAGGTGATGCCCTCCTCTGCACGCAGGAAGTTGGAGCGTCTGACAACCTCGCTGGCATTGTCACGGTCTCCTTCAGCATAGCTGTAGGTGTAGCCGACCGAGCTGCCGGTCTCGATTGCTTTGGTGTTTGCTGTTGCGGCATTGAGCGCCTTGAGGTAATTTCCGCTCTGCACCTTATCAAAAATCAAAAAAGCAAGCAGTGCTGCCACAGCAACAATGCCAAGAATTACCAGCAGTTTTTTGGTGTTGTTTTTTTTCTGAGCCATTATTTCGATCCTTCCTTATGCAATACAATTTGTTCTACTTCTTTTGCAAGCTCCTCGACAATATCTGCCTCTGGAACCTTGCGGATGATTTCGCCCTTTCGGAACAGAATGGCGCAGCCATCCCCTCCTGCAATTCCGACATCAGCCTCTCTGGCTTCTCCGGGACCGTTGACTGCACAACCCATGACCGCTACAGTCAGCTGCGCTTTGCAGTCCTTCAAGCGTTCCTCCACCTTTTGAGCCAACGCAATCAGGTCAATTTTGGTTCTGCCGCAGGTCGGACAAGAGACAAAGGTAATGCCCTCCTGCCGCAGACCGATGGATTTTAAAATATCTCTGGCTGCATAAACCTCGTTGACCGGGTCATCGGTCAGGGAAACACGGATGGTATCGCCGATGCCATCACACAGCAGAGAGCCGATTCCGATTGCCGATTTAATCAGTCCCATTCGGGCTGTACCTGCTTCGGTAACGCCCAGATGCAGCGGATAGTCGCACTGGTCCGCCGCCAGACGGTATGCCTCTATCATGGTCTGGACATTGGAGGATTTGATAGAAATCGCAATCTGGTCATAGTCATATTTTTCAATCAAAGAGGTGTGGTACAGCGCGCTGTCCACCAGCGCCTGTGCCGTCGGATGTCCGTACTTTGCCAGAATCTCCTTTTCCAGACTTCCGGAATTTACTCCGACCCGAATCGGAACATTATTCTGCTTGCAGCAGTTGACCACCTGACGAACTCGGTCCTCATCCCCGATGTTGCCGGGATTGATGCGGATTTTATCGACACCGGCTGCCACCGATTCCAGAGCCAGCCGATAATCAAAATGGATATCCGCCACAATCGGAACATGGACTGTGTTTTTCAGATGTTCAATCAGTTTTACAGACTCCCGGTTCGGAATGGCTGTGCGGATGATTTCGCATCCGGCGGCTTCCAAACGGCGAGCCTGTTCGACACTTGCCTCAAAATCCTCTGCCGGCGTATTGAGCATAGACTGGATGGTGATGGGTGCACCACCGCCAATCTTTACATTTCCTAAGGAAATCTGTCGGGAAATTCTTCGTTGATTACTCATGATGTTTCCTCCTATCCCCGAATCAATCGAACAATATCGTTAAAGGTGACAAAGAGCATCAGCCCCATCAGGAGGAACAAGCCTGCTGCATGAACATAGCCCTCATATTTCGGTGCGATTGGTTTTCCCCGAATCAGCTCGATTAACAGGAAAAACAGTCTGCCTCCGTCCAGCGCCGGCAACGGAAGAAGGTTAAAGATTCCGATGTTAATGGTAATAAAGGCAGTCATCAAGAAGATGCTGGAATAGTCCCGTGTGGATGCCACTTCGCCAATCATCTGGGTGACACCGACCGGACCGGAGAGCTGATTCATCGCAAACTGTCCTGTAATCAGCTTTCCAAACGAGGTCCAAACCTCCTTGACCACACCTGTCGTCATATACCACGACTCGCGCAAAACACGCAGCGGCGTTTTAGAAAGTCCCTGCACCTTGAAGTCCAGCTTCACGATTGTCTGTCCTTCGACCTCCTCATAGGCAAACGGAACATCCTGTAATTGGATGATTTCGCCATCTCGGCGGACGGTCATCTGGACCGGGTCCTTGCCGACATCCACAAAGGCATAAATCAAATCATTGGCTGTTCTGACCCGATAATCGTTGATTTGGAGAATTTCATCCCCAAGTGCCAGCTTAGAATTGCTGACCGCTGAAGGGTCAAAGTATCCAATCTGTGTGCTTGTTACCACCGGGCGGGAGCAGACAATACCCAGCATAATCAAAAATCCCAGCAGAAGATTCATCGTTGCTCCTGCTGCAATCACCAGAATCTTTTGAAGCGGCTTTTTATTGCAGAAGGCCCTCTCATCTACACTGTCCTCGTCCTCTCCCTCCATCGCGACATAGCCGCCAATTGGAAACAGACGCAGAGTGTATCGAGTTTCTCCTCGTCCAAACTGGAACAGCTTCGGCCCCATTCCAATCGAAAATTCCGGCACACTGATTCCTACTGCCTTCGCAGTCAGGAAATGACCCATCTCATGAATCAGAATGATGACTCCAAAAATCAAAATTGCCAACAAAATCGTTACGATTAGATTCATCAAATTCCTCCCAGTGTTTTGTTCTCAAAGCAACCGTCTATCTGCAAAAGGTTTCCCGAACAAATTCTCGTGCCATCCGGTCTGCCTCCAAAACCTCCTCTGCCGAGGTGTAATCCCCCGGAGCAAAGTGGTCGAGCGCTGCACGAACTGCCGCAAACAAATCCAAATAGCCAATCCGGTCCTGAAGGAAGAGGGAAACCGCCTCCTCATTAGCACCGTTGACAATGCAAGGGTACAGACCTCCGCGCTTGGCCGCTTCGATGCAGTCTGCCAGGCAGGTGAAGGTTTCCAAATCTGGCTTGCCGAAGGTCAAGTTTCCGCAGCTGAGCAAATCCAGCCGTTTTGCCGGAGAATCAAAGCGTTCCGGCCAGGTCAGGGCATACTGAATCGGAATCATCATATCCGGTGCGCCCATCTGTGCCATCACCGAGCCATCCACATATTCAACCATCGAATGGATGATGCTCTGCGGATGAACCACAATTTGGATTTTTTCCGGCGGCATCGAGAACAGCCACATCGCCTCAATAAACTCCAGTCCCTTGTTCATCAAGGTCGAGGAATCGATGGTAATTTTGGCACCCATGCTCCAGTTGGGGTGGCGAAGTGCCTGTTCCTTGCGAATTCCCTTGAGCTCTTCTCTGCTCTTTCCATAGAATGGTCCGCCCGAAGCGGTAATAATCAGCCGCTGTACGGAATCTGTCGTATTCCCCTGAAGGCACTGGAAAATCGCAGAGTGTTCGCTGTCGATTGGGGTCAGCAAAACGCCCTTCTCCCGAACCAAATCGGTCACCAGCTTGCCGCCCGCAACCAGTGTTTCCTTATTAGCCAGCGCCACATTGTTTCCGGCTTCGATTGCTCTCACGGTTGGCAACAGACCCGCTACCCCCATCAAAGCATTGATGACGGTATCCTGCTCCTTGTGGGAAACGACCTCTAAGATTCCGTCCATCCCACTTAACACCGTTGTTTTGGTATCCTGCAACGCCAGCCGCAGTTGTTCTGCTGCATCCGGGTCGGTCAGCACTGCAATCGCAGGCGAGAACTCCCGAACCTGCTGTTCCAGCAGCTTCCAGTTGCTGTGTGCTGTCAGCGCGTGTACGCGATAGCCCATCTTTTTGCAGACCACCAGACTCTGTGTACCAATCGAGCCGGTGGAACCTAATATTGAAACTGTCTTTTTCATGCAATCCCTCTTCTTTGATTCGGTCTGTTCACCGAAGATATCTCAAACAGTATACCATATATTTTTTGCAAGTGTGTTAAAATTTCCAAAAAAGCCTGCGCCGCCGAAAAATTTCAGCACTCTGTCCCGTTTTCAACAAAAGAGCAATCCTGTTCTTCATACAGAAAGGTGCTTTTTCCGGGAGAAAGCCCTCTCAAAAAAGCACCTTTTCATCTCTTGTTCGATTGTTTGCTCTCCCCTATCCCAATGTGCAGATTGGGAAGCAAAGGGTGGTCGCATAGATAAACGGCAGCGTGAACAGAACGCTGTCAAACCGGTCCAGCACACCGCCGTGACCCGGCATGATGTTGCCAAAATCTTTGACGGAGAACTGGCGCTTAATCATCGAGAAGCTCAAGTCTCCCAGCACGCTGATCAGGGACGCCAGCGGAGAAATCAAAATCAGCCGCAGGTAGTTAATCTGAACCACAACTCCTGTCAAAGCACAAATCTTTTCATAGCAGAATCCGGTCAGCAGGTTGAGCAGGATGCAGCTAACCAGACCGCCAATCAAGCCTTCTACCGTTTTGTGCGGGCTAATCTGCGGACAGAGCTTGTGCTTTCCGCAGGCCTTTCCGACAAAATAGGCTCCGCTATCACTGTACCATGCACAGGACAGCGCCAGCAGAAGATAATACATTCCCAGCGCATGGCCGTTATTATCCCGCAGATAGACCGCGGCGGCCAGTGAGAGCGGGATGCCGATGCTCATCATGAAGGTCAGCGCAATATCCTCCACACGGGTATCCTGATGGGTGCGCAGCAGAATCATAAATAAAACCGCAATATACGGCAGCAGGAAGAGCGGCAGGAGGTTCAGCTCCTTCTGCATCGGCACAAAGGGGAAAGCCGCTGTCACGAGATATGCCATTGCTGACAGCAATTTATTCCGGTTAATCTTTGTCGCCGTCAAAAATTCATGCATCGCAAGCAGGGCAACCACCATGATTGCAAAATTCAGTACAGGTGTCTGAAAAAAGCTGAGTACCACAATCAGGATTATGATTCCGACAGCAGCAGAACACAGTCGTGTCTTCACAAAAACCTCTCCATTCCTATGATTTATCCTGAGCAGGTTTCGTTTCCCTACAGGATATGTCCTGTCAGCACAGGATATGCCCGAACATTATACTCCGCCAAACCGACGGCTGCGGCAGTTGAAGATTTCAATGGCCTGTTCCAGATGCTCCGAGGTGAAGTCCGGCCAGAGAACATCCATAAAAACAAACTCCGCATAGGCTGCCTGCCAAATTAAAAAGTTGGACAGGCGCTCCTCTCCGCTTGGACGGATAATCAAATCCGGGTCAGGCTGACCAGCGGTATACAGACAGCGCGCCACTGCCTGCTCATCGATTTGCTCCGGTGAAAGGGTTCCTTCCTGTACCTGCTGTGCCAGCTGTTTGGCTGCCTGTGCTATTTCCATACGACCGCCATAGTTGAGCGCAACATTGACCGTCAGGCCGGTTTTTCCCTCTCCCAGTTTTTCGATTCGCTTGATTTTTTCCTGAAGCACCGGGGACAGGGCGCTCATCTCGCCGATAAATTTGGTCTTGACGGTATCGCCTCTACCCTGATGGGAAAACGCTTCATCGATGTACTGCTCCAGCAAATCCATGATGGCATCCACCTCATCCTTCGGACGCTTCCAGTTTTCGGTGGAAAACGCATACACTGTCAGATACTGCAAGCCAATCTTCTCACAGTATTCTACAATTTTGCGAAATGCCTTTGCACCTTCCCGATGTCCAAACTTGCGGGGCAGGGCTCTTTTTTTGGCCCAGCGGCCATTGCCATCCATAATGATGCCAATGTGCTGCGGCAGGTTCCTGCTCGAAGAGCACTCATGTTCCATGGTTGGTTTCTCCTGTTCTTTGAAAAAGCCGGGCACCGCAGAAATGCGGTGCCCTGCAAAATCGGTAACACTGTTTGGATGGCTTTTGTGCCATTACAGGGACATAACTTCCTGTTCCTTTTCCTTAACAGCTTTATCAATCATCTTGACAAATTTATCGGTCAGATCCTGAATGTCCTTCTCAGCATCTTTCAAATCGTCCTCGGAAATCTCGTTGGATTTCTTCTGAGCCTTGAATTTATCTACTGCATCGCGGCGGATATTGCGGACAGAAATTTTTGCGGTTTCACCGTCTTTCGATACCTGCTTGCACAGCTCTTTACGGCGCTCCTCTGTTGGAGATGGGAATACCAGACGGATAACAGAACCATCATCGGTTGGGTTGATGCCGAGGTCAGAAGCCTGAATTGCCTTGTTGATCATCTTCAGGGTAGACTTGTCCCATGGCTGGATCACCAGAGTTCTGGCATCAGGAGTAGAGATGGTAGCCAGCTGCTGGATTGGGGTTGCGACACCGTAGTAGTCAACGGTTACACGGTCCAGAACCGATGGGGAAGCTTTGCCAGCGCGGATGGTTGCAAATTCTCTGTACAGGGAGTCCAGAGTCTTATTCATCTTTTCTTCGTATTCTTTGTACTGTGCTTTCATAAATTCCTCCGTTCTGCCGGAGCGATACCGGCAAATCATTGTATTTTTATTTTACGAGAGTACCAATGTCTTCTTGTTTTACTGCACGCAGGATGTTGTCCGGATCCTCTAGGCTGAATACCAGCACTGGAATATGGTTGTCGCGGCACATCGAGAAAGCAGTCATATCCATAACGCCCAGCTGTTTTGCCAGAACCTCATCAAAGGAGATGGTTTTGTAGCGAACAGCATTTGGATTCTTGTGCGGGTCGCTGTCATAAACGCCGTCTACCATGGTTGCCTTGAGGATGATCTGTGCATCGATTTCTGCTGCGCGCAGAGATGCAGCGGTATCGGTCGAGAAGAACGGGTTACCGGTTCCGCAGCCGAAGATTACGATGCGGTTTTTCTGAAGATGGCGAACTGCACGGTTGCGGATGTATGGCTCTGCTACCTGCTGCATGGAGATTGCGGTCTGGACGCGGACATCACAGCCAACCTGTTCCAAAGCGTCTGCCAGCGCCAAAGCGTTCATCGAGGTTGCCAACATCCCGATATGGTCTGCTCTGGTGCGATCCATCTTTTCGCTGCTGCGGCCACGCCAGAAGTTTCCGCCACCCACTACAATTGCAATCTCGGTGCCCAGGTCATAGATTTTCTTGATGCTTGCACAGATATTCTGAACAGTATCATAGTCAAAACCGATCTTCTTGTCTCCGGCAAGAGCCTCACCGCTGAGTTTGATCAGCACGCGCTTATACATTTGATTCACTCCCAATATTATTTCACAAGTTTGTTCAAGCTGTCTGTGCGACAAACATCGCAGACAGAACTATGATTTTACTTTACTATCTATTTTACCGTAACTCCCGCATGATGTAAAGACCTTATTTTTGTCTTTTAGTAAGATTCTGTGAATTCTTTTCCGGAACAACTTCTAAAAAAGGCTATTTTTAAAAATCTACATCCTAAAAAGTCAAAACCTCAGGTTTATTTTATTGGGGTGATCGGGCATTTGAAGCTCTTGTTCTCTGACCAATCTCAAAAAGCCCAAAGTTCGTTCCTTGCAATGTTTGTTCCTGTCCATCCACAGCAAAAAAAGAGCATCGGGCTGTATAAACTCCCATGCTCTTTCTGCTTTCGGTTTCTGTGTTGTTATCCTATTAGTGTGTGCCTTCTACATAAGAAAGACCTGCTCGGTCCATCGCTTCTTTTATCAGATCTAATTGTTCGCAACGACCAAGGCAACATTTCCCAATATGAATCAGATCAACATTTTCCTGATTCATGCGCTCGAGTTTTTCGGTAAATCCCGGGTCATTCAGCTTGTCTGCTTCACAGCCGTTGCAGTCAAAGTATGCCGAAAGCTCTACTTCCTGTCCTGCATACTGTTCAAAAGATTTCTTGCGGTCATAGAATGCACGAAAGCAGGCCGCGCCGGTACAAACTCTTCCTGATTTTTTGCAGTGAAGAATCGCAATTTTTTTAATTTCCTTTTCCATCATAATTCCTCCAACGTTACAATTCCATTTTCTACATCATAAATTCGATCGCAAAAATTTTCACACAAGGTTCTGTTGTGTGTAATAAACACATAGGATGTATTTTCTTTTTTCTGGTATTCCCGGAGCATTTGAATCATCTGCGCCTGTGTGATAACATCCAGCATCGAGGTTGGCTCATCCAATATCATGACCTTTGGCTCCATAACCAGCAATCTGGAAAGTGCTGCTCTTTGCAGTTCACCTCCGGACAATTCGGATGGTTTGCGGTAAAGATGCTCCTCATGCAGCCCGAATCTTTCGACATTATCAATCAGGATGGATGGAGAGTATGGGATATGATAAAGCTCATACGGTTCTTTCAGACTGCTGATTAAGGGCAAAGCCGGGTTAAAGGAAATTTCCGGATGCTGGAAGAGAATTTGAATGTCTCTTCTGTGCGGACCTTTAAACGGATATTTCAGCTCGTCTTCACCGAAGAAGATACGGCCGGAGGTCGGCTTGAGCAGTCCGGAAAGCATTTGTCCTAATGTGGATTTTCCACTGCCGCTGTCTCCAAACAATCCGATGGTTTCCCCTTCCATCAAGGTGATATTCACATCTTTGGAAGCATAAAAATTTTCCTTGCTGTTTACACGGCTTTTATAAACTTTTGTAAGGTTCTCAGTTTTCATTCTCATATTTCCAGCACCTTACCTTTCTGTTGCCGACTGTGAATACAGGTGGCATCGTGTCACATTTGGATACACAGTATTTGCAGCGATGTTTATACCGGCAGCCGTAATTTTCATAGCCTGTATGCGGTGGGGCAAATCCTGTCATGGAAACATTCATACCGTTTTCCGGGATTGCAGAAATCATATCCTGCGTATATGGGTGAAGCGGATTTTTCAGCATCTCCTCTGTAGGTCCATACTCTACCTGCTGTGCCGCGTAGAGAACGCAGATATGGTCGGAAATCCTTCCGGCAAACATCATATCATGCGTTACACAAAGAAGCCCTTCATCCTTCAGCTGATTGAATGCATCCACAACAAGAGAAACTCTTTTTTCATCCAATCCCTTGCTCGGTTCATCTGCCAGAACCAAGTTAGCACCTGCGGAAATTCCCATCGCAACCATGGCTCTTTGTCTCATGCCGCCCGAAAAGGTGTGTGGGTATGCGTTGGCAAGCTGTTCCTCATTACCAAGGCGAAACATTTTTAAAAGCTCGACGCTCTTTTTCATTGCCTGCTTTTTTGTAAAGCCCTTATGCTCCATCAACGGTTCCCCTACCTGAAATCCAACCTTCATCAGAGGATTCATGCTTCCACCGCCGCCCTGCGGAACATAAGAAATCTCGGCACCGCGAATCTTGTTCAGCTGTTTTTTCTTTAATGCCAGCAGATCTTCTCCTTGATACAGCACCTGCCCTTTTACAATGGCTGTTTCCGGAAGAAGTCTCAATATTGCAAGAAGCAGAACACTTTTCCCGCTACCGGTCTCTCCTACCAGTGCGATTTTCTGCCCATCATGCACCGTTAAGGTGACATCCTCGACTGCCTGAACATCGCTTTCGTCACTGAACTTTACCGAGACATTTTTTATTTCCAGCATTCTTTACACCTCACTTTTTCTGCTGACCGTAATAGCCAACCAGCATAAAACCAAGTACAGCCAAAGAAGTACAGATGATGGGCGGCAGATACCACCAGTACTGTCCACGGACAACACCGTTTCGAAAAAATGCAAAGTGCAAAATTGCACCCCAGCTCTTTTCAGCAAACGCACCCAAGCCAAGGAAGCTCAACGATGCCTCTGTCATCATGGCACCCGAAACAGCCATCGCTCCACGAGAAAGGATAATATCCTTCAGATTGGGAATCAGATGCTTAAACATGATCACAACATCTTTCTGTCCGATTGCCTTTTCAATTTTGATGAACGGCTCTTCCTTCAGAGATAAGATGCGGGATCTGAGCACTCGTGTTGTGCCTGTCCAGGAAGTGATTGAAATGGCTACTACAATGCTGATAACACCCGGTTCCAGATAACACACAAGAAGCGTTGTCAGTGCAAGACCCGGTAATGCCATCGCAAGATTTGTCAGTGCAGTAACGGTCTTATCGACATATCCTCCATACCATCCGGAAAGCAGTGCCAAAACAGTTCCTAAAATAGTGACAATAAATGCTGCAAAAACGCCGATTCCCATAGAAATACGGGTTCCGTACAAAAGCTCACTAAAAATATCTTGGCCCACATCATTGGTTCCCAGCCAGTGCTCTGCGCTTGGCTTTGCATAGGTCAAAGCGCTGGTCGTTGCTGGGTCATACGGAGAAATATAAGGTGCCAGAAATGCAATCAAAACAAAAAACACGATGATAACGCTTCCCATCACAACGGGAATATTGATTTTTTTCTTTTTCTGCATGACAACACCTCCCTAAGAAGCAATTCTTGGATCAATAAGCGCAATGACAATATCACTAATCAGGTTTGCCATCACGACGCAAAATGCAGAAACCAGAAAACACAGCTGAGCGGTAGGAAAATCATGGTTCGAAACTGACTGGTAAAACAGCTGGCCCATTCCCTTCCACCCAAAGATAGATTCAATCATCATGGAGCCTGACAAGAGGCTTCCCATCTGCATACACATACTGGTTACATACGGAAGCATTGCGTTCTTGAGTACATGACGGAACAGAACCTTTCGTTCCGGCAAACCTTTCGATTCAGCTGTTGTGGTAAAATCCTCTTTTCTAATCTGAGATACGCTGCTTTTCATTGTCATGAAATCACTTGCAGTCCGGAACAGAATCAGAATTGACAGAGGAAGCGCCATGTGATGCAAAATATCGAGTGTCCTTGCCCATCCCGTTGTCATGCCGTTGGTCATACCGCTGATTGGAACCCATTTTAAATTGTAGGCAAAAACAACCAAAGCCAATACACCAATACAGTTAGATGGTACTGTATTCAGGAACAGAGCGATCGGTGTCATAATAGAGTCGAACAGCTTTCCAGGCTTCCAGCCTGCGATTACACCCAATACTGCACCGAAGATGCCGCCTAAAATCCATGTCGGTATGGACAATCTGATGGTCCAGGATATACTTTTCAGTACATTATCTAAAACCGGCTGCTTATTGGAGTAGGCAATACCAAAATCCATGGTAGCGATACTCTTCAAATATTTCATATACTGCACGCCATAAGAATCATTCAGGCCATATTTCTCAGCAATGAATTCCAGCTCTCCAGGGTCTTTTTCCATCAGATAATAATACTCTTCCTGACCGACGATATGCTGGAGAGGATCTCCGGGCATAAAGCGAACCATAAAAAAACTGATTGTAATGACGACAAATATTGTAGCGAATGCGGCAAGAATTCTTTTGAAAATGTGCTTAGTCATAATCAGAGCTCACAACCTTCATAAAAAATGGGTTGCTCAGCGGATAGGGACAATGAGCAACCCTTTCTGTCACATTATTTTGCGGTCAGTGTATACCAGAGTTCGTCGTTTACAACACCCCAGGAAGCACGGTTGTACCAGTTTTCATATTTATCTGTACGGTATGGATAGTAGCAGGAGGTCCAGCTGAGAGCTGCGCCAAACAAGGTCTTTGCTGCTTCGTTTTGCAGGTAGGTGATACATTCCAGATATTCATCGCTGGAATGAGCACCTAACATACGCCATACAGTTTCATTGAAGGTCGGGTCAGTGTATGTACCCCACAGCCAAGAAGAGCTGCGATCGGTTCCCGGCTTTGGTTCATAGACATAGTAGCGGAATGCAGAGGTATGTCTTGCAACACCGGCAGTTGTGTAACCAATTGCAATATCGTAATTTCCTTCCTGAATATTGCTTTCCCAAATTTCAGAGTTTACGATGATGGACTGGTCAACATAAGCATTGACGCCTACCGATACAAGGTTATCGACAATAACTTCTGCAATACGATTTCTCAGGTTCATATCTTTGGAGTACTGCGGAACCACCAGAATCTTCATTTCGGAGCCATCTGGGAATTCGCGGAAGCCATCTGCATTGGTATCAACATAGCCTGCGTCATCCAGAATCTTTTTCGCTTCGTCAACATCCTGAGCAAACTGCGGCAGTCCTTCGACATAACCGTTGCAGGATGGAGGAATAATACCGGCACATGGGATAACGGCTTCGTCGCCACCAATGGTTTTGGAGAGGAGCGCCCAATCCATTGCCTTTGTAACAGCCAGACGGAAATTGTAATCGCTGCCGGCTTTTCTGGTCATTCCGAAGGTCATCTGATTGCATCCGGAGTAAACGCTTTCGCCCTTATCTACAGCAGGGTCCGAAATCATATCCATCAGGGTATAATCGATTGGAGAAGAATATGCATAGTAGCAATCGATTTCACCTGCATTCAAAGCAGCCATGACTGCGGTTGCGTCAGCGTATGTTTTAACAGTAACCGATTCCACTGTGATATCGCCGTGGTAGTTGTTTTCCGGGATTGCTTCATAATAAGAAACCTGAGCATCAACATCCTTGGATACCAGCTTGTAAGGGCCACATCCGATTGCTGCATCATCCTCGTTATAGTTCTTATATTCGTCGCTTCCTTCAAATTTTTCCCAAATATGTTTCGGAAGCACACCCTGCGACATTGCAGATCCAGCCAACCAACCGTAAACATCCGGCTCACTGAATGTAATTCTGCCGCGTCCCTCTCCGGTTTCTTCAACGCTTACAAGATTCAGGAAAGAAGAGCTTTTTGCAGTCTCTGCCAAAAAGTTAATTGTAAATGCAATATCGTCCCAAGTTACAGGTTCGCCATCACCCCAGACAGCAGTGGTTGGCCATGTGAAATCCAGAACACAGCCATCATCCGAGATATCAAATGAAGTGAAGAAGTAAGGCTGAAGCGAGCCGTCCTCTGCTTCATAAACCCAGTTGCCCCGAACAAATCCGACATAATTGAGTTTACCGAAAATATCCGACTGACCATAAAGATTAAAGGTATTATTAGCTGTTGTGGTACCGATTACCAGATTTTTTACCTTTTTGACGCCAGTTTCAGTTTCAGCCTCTGCCTTCTTTTCTGTTTCAGCTGCGGCTTCTGGTTCCTTTTTTGATTCTGTTTCTGTGGCAGCAGGAGTGTCTTGTACAACAGGGTCACTCTGACCACATCCGGTCATGGTTCCCACCAGCATAACAGCCGCAAGCAACAGAGAAATTAATTTGCGAGATTTCATCGAATCACCTTTCCAGTTATAAATTCCCTAAATGTGCCGTCTGCAAAAAAAAGAGTATTATACCAAAATCGGCATAATACTCCTCGTGAACGCAATGACCCTATCATTTTGCTTTCATTTCCCATACCGAAATGGCAGACACCATCCTAGGCGGGTCTCCTGACTTAAATTCAACGCACTTATCCCCTTCTCAGGCTGAAAGCCCAATGGATATGAATAAGCGCTCCTTCTTACAGTAGAGTTGGCTGTTGCAGATTTGCACTGCATTCCCCATTATTCTCTGAAAACAGAGTACCTACGACGCATTATTTAGTTGCGCTCTTATTATAGGGCAGCAAAGTGTAAAAGTCAAGACATTTATGAACTAATTTTTAATATCACAAAACAATCAAAAAGAGCGCAGGGACCAGTGTCCCCGCGCTCTTTTGTTTATTTGCTAGTTTCCCCGTTGTCCGGGACGTTAACAAAATATTATTATTTTACCATGCCAGCAACTTCGCTTGCGAAGTCGTCAACTTTCTTTTCGAGACCTTCGCCCTTTTCGTAACGAACAAAGGAAACGATTTCAATCTTGCCGCCGAGCTCTTTTGCTTTTGCTTCGGTGTAAGATTTGATGGTCTGGTCGCCATCTTTGATGAATTCCTGATCGATCAGGCAGTTCTCTTTGTAGAATTTCTTAATTCTGCCCTGAACCATCTTCTCAGCGATTGCTTCTGGTTTGCCTTCGTTGATAGCCTGAATCTTCAGAATTTCTTTTTCTTTCTCGAGAACTTCAGCTGGAACCTCAGACTCGTTCAGGTAGGTTGGGTTTGCAGCAGCGATCTGCATTGCTACATCTTTACCATACTCTTCGAATCCTTCTTTGTCAGCAACGTCAGTATCAAATTTAACCATAACACCGATATTGCCGCCTGCATGGATGTAGGTAGCAACTTCGCCTTCGTAGCGAACGAAACGTCTGATTTTGATGTTTTCGCCGATGGTCTGGATTTTTTCGGTGGTCAGTTCAGCGATGGTCTTGTCGCTGTCAACTGCTTTACAAGCGTTCAGAGCGTCTACATCAGCAGGGTTTGCTTCTGCAACGGTCTTAGCGCAGGTATCAACAAATGCCTGGAACTCAGCATTCTTTGCAACGAAGTCGGTCTCAGCATTGATTTCGATTACAACGCCAACCTTCTTGTCGGTGTCAACATATGCTTTCACAACGCCCTCAGCAGCGATACGGTTTGCTTTCTTTGCAGCAGCAGCCAGACCCTTTTCGCGGAGAAGTTCGATTGCTTTTTCCTGATTGCCGTCTGCTTCTGTCAGAGCTTTTTTGCACTCCATCATGCCGCAGCCAGTGATTTCACGCAGTGTCTTTACGTCCTGAGCTGTAAATGCCATGTTAAATTCCTCCAAACTAAAACTGATTCAAGTTTAAAAAAGGTCCCGACAAACTATTTGTCGGGACCGGTCATTCTACTTGTCCGACGACAGAAAATTATTCAGCGTCTTTTTCTTCCTCGGAAGCTTCCTCAGCGTTCTGTGCGCCCTGTCTGCCTTCGATGATAGCGTCAGCCATGGTACCAGCAATCAGCTTAACAGCACGGATTGCGTCGTCGTTACCTGGGATAACGTAATCGATTTCGTCTGGGTCACAGTTGGTGTCAACGATAGCTACCAGCGGAATGCCCAGTTTCTTTGCTTCAGCAACAGCGATTCTTTCTTTTCTTGGGTCAACGATGAACAGTGCGCCAGGCAGTTTGTCCATATTTTTGATACCACCAAGGTATTTCTCGAGCTTCTCGATCTCGAGTTCCAGTTTTGCAACTTCTTTCTTTGGCAGACGCTCGAAGGTGCCGTCTTCCTGCATTTTGTGCAGCTGCTCCAGTCTCTGGATTCTGCGACGGATGGTCTTGAAGTTGGTCATCATACCGCCCAGCCATCTAGCGTTTACATAGTGTGCGCCTGCACGCTCTGCTTCTTCTTTGATGGACTCGCCAGCCTGTTTCTTGGTACCAACGAACAGAACGTTGTCGCCGTTTGCAGCAACATCACGAACGAACAGGTAAGCCTCTTCCAGTTTCTTTACGGTTTTCTGCAGGTCGATGATGTAGATACCGTTTCTTTCAGTGAAGATGTATCTTGCCATCTTCGGGTTCCATCTGCGGGTCTGATGACCAAAGTGTACGCCTGCTTCCAGCAGCTGTTTCATAGATACTACGCCCATGTTAAAGTCCTCCTTAAGGTTAAACCTCCGTCTCGAACGCTCTGCCGGAATTCCGAAGGATAGCTACCAATGGGCTCGGTAAATATCCTGCCCGCACAAGGTGCAGGTTTGCCTGTCGGCACCATCCGGCCAATCCGAAACGTGTGTTATTAAGATACGGCTTTTTGCCGTTCCCAAATATTATAGCAAAGCCCCTGCAAAAATGCAAGGGCTTTTTATCCTTTTTATCCGCTTTTTGCGAGTTTTTCTGTTGTGTCAGGAGGCCGTTTTTTCCTGCGCTGTTTTTTGGTCAGAGTGTCCAAAAGCGCTCACCCTCTGCTGCGGCGCCGCAGCTGTGAGCGGCAGTTTACCAGAATCGTGTCCTCCCCTATGATTTCAATATCCTCCCACGGGATGACCAAATCCTCCTCGCGGCCCAGCAGCCCGAATAGCCGGTATCTGCCGTGAATCACCACTGCGGTCAGGGTCGCGTTTCGGGTGTCCAGCTCCACATCTCCCACGCACCCCAACCGGACACCGTCCGCAGCGTTGACTACATCTTTATATTTAAAATCATTGATGCGGCATATCAATTCCACTCACCTGCCTTTTCCATCGATGGTTCCAGTTTATGAACCATCCCTTGAAAATAGACCGGCGGAGCATGATTGCCGCCAAAGGCCTAGTGGCTGTTGACATCGATGCGCTTGTTTTCCAGCTTGGAAAAGACGATTTTCTGGCTGCTGTACAGTCCGTAGTATCCGGACATCATGTAGGCAATCGCACTGGCAATTCCAAAAAAGATAACGCCCTCTCCGCCAAACAGCTCCACTGCCAATACAAAGGAAGCGACCGGGCAGTTGATAACTCCGCAGAACAGCGCAATCATGCCGATTCCCGCGGAGAAGGACGGGTCCAACCCAAGCAGTGGACCTGCCGCGCAGCCAAAGGTCGCACCCACAAAGAAGGTTGGGACGATTTCTCCTCCCTTAAACCCTGCTCCGAGGGTGAGGGCAGTGAAGAGAATCTTCAAGAAAAAGGCATACCACTCCGCCTGACCCGACACTGCGCGGTTGATGACATCCATGCCTGCTCCGTTGTAATCCCTTGTACCCACCAGAAGGGTCAGCAGGATGACCAAAATGCCGCCGACTGCTGCGCGCAGAATCGGATTTGAAAAGCACTTTTTGTACAGGCTGCCTGCATGGTGCATCGCCATACAGAACAGAGCGCTGACGACTGCACAGAGGACAGAAAGCAGAATCACCTGAATCACGGTCACCGGACCCAGCGCCGGAATCGTGCCGATGTCAAAGGCTGTCGGGGCAATTCCGAAGCTGCTGGCAATCCCATAACCAATCAGCGAACCGGTCAAGCACGGAACCAGTGCCGAGTAGTGCATAACACCGACGCTGATGACCTCAATCGCAAAGATGGTCGCGGTCAGCGGAGTTCCAAACAATGCGGCAAAGCAGGTACTCATACCGCACATAATCATAATTTGATGGTCCTGCTGGTTGAGCGAAAAGCCGTCTGCCAACCGCGCTCCAACACTTCCTCCAATTTGGAGGGCTGCACCCTCCCTGCCGGACGAACCGCCCAGCAGATGGGTCAAGACGGTGCTGATAAAAATCAGCGGTGCAGTACGGAAGCGCAGCGGATTTTCACCGCGCACCGCCTGAATGATGGTGTTGGTTCCCATATCCTTTTCCATCCCGCTTTTCTGATACAGCAGGACAATGGCAACACCGCCCAGCGGAAGAAGATACAGCAGCCATGGAAGGGTCATCCGCAGCTCTGTTGCTTTTTCTACCGTAACATGAAACAGCACTCCCATCAATCCCACAACCACGCCGACTACCGAAGCCAGCAGCAGCCATTTTGCAAAAACCTTTACCGTTCCTAAAATCTTCTTTGCCCGATCATTCCAACCCTGTTGCTCCATCAGGTTCACTCCTCTTTTTGTCATCGAAATCATTCTCATTGTTGTCTATTCTTCGGAGGCTTCGGGGGCTTCTTCCCCGTTCGGAACTAAATCTGCCGTCCCCAGCTCCAACAATTTTTCTCCTCGGACAACCGCACCAAAGCCCTCTTGCTCATCCCAAGTGCAGGAGAAAGCTACTGCGGTTGTATCCGTCCGCGGGTCATACCAAATTCTCTGCGGATACAGCAGAGCCGCAAAGCTATTTTTATCCTGAACATTCGGCATCTCCGGGGCATTGTCCGACATAAGATGCCCGTATTCAAGCTGCATCAGCGGATAGCGGTCGGTCAAGCCCGTCATGATGGTATCGAGTACCCAATATTGGTTGGACAAAAGTTGCTCACACAAAGGAAGAACCTCCTCCTCTGTGCCGGCTTCTAAAGGAATCAGCAGTGGGTAACGGTCCTCTTGGTCAAAATATCCTTCCCACTCCCGAAGCCGAATCTCGCCCTGATACAAACTTCCATCGTATGTAAGCCACGGCGGAAGGTCCTCCTCCGGCAGATAAAAGGAATCTCCCTCTTCTAGCTCGACCTCCTCGGCAGGTTCCTCACACTGTGCATCGACAAACCATGCCACCAGCTGGCAAATCCGTCCGGTCTCGTCCAGCCCCCAGTAAACCGGATACTGGCCTTCTCCCCGTCCGGTGCGGAAGAACGGCAGACGGTAGGAGGTTCCCGGAATTTCCCAGACGAAAAACAAACCTTCCTGTTCCAGCAAGGGCGCCAGAAAATCCCAGCCAAAATCTCCGCTCGGAAAACGGTCTTGCCAGCGTTCCGCTACCGTGCAGAATGCTTGATGAACCTTTTCGTCGCAGAAGCAGCCCCAGCCACTGTCCGAGAAGAATCCATAGTAGCCTCCATCAAAATCCTGAATTTCTTCCTCGCCGACCAAAGCCTGCTCATAGCGGATTGCCGGATTGTAGTTAAACAGCAGACGGGCGGCGGCACACAGCGGGCCATCCTCAGAATGGAGAACGGACAGCTCGAGCGGATATTTGCCAACCGGAGCCGGCACAAAATAAGGTGTCTCCTGACGCTGATGCAGATAGCAAATCGGGTCGCGCACCAACAGCTCCCCGCTGGGAACCGGACAAAGCCCTGCACGAATGACCTCCAATTCCTTTCCGCCCAGCTCACCTTGCAAAAAATATAGTTCAAGGTCCACCTCGGCGCACAGCTCATCTCTCATCTGCATCCATTGGTGAATCCATTCTTTTTTGGGAATCATCGTTTTCCTCCTGTTCCTGCCTGCAAGCTCAACATCATTCCGGTTCGGGCAAGTATTTCAATCCACGCCCCCTACGCAAGTGTTTCAATTCACACACCTTGCATAAGGTTCGGGCAAGTATTTCAATTCACGCCCCCTGCATAAGGATTCGGGCGAGCATTTCAATCCATGTTCTTTACAAAAGAAACCGCGACCATCCCAGCGACGATCGCGGTTTCTCCATTTCAATCCTCACTCATACAAAAGCCTCAACAGACCTGATGTTGTTTTCGGTTTTATTATAAACAGCCAGCCTCTGCCTGTCAAGGAAAAACGACTGTTGAAGAAAACCGAAGCCTGTTGTCCGAGCAACTATTCTTCCATCTGCTTTCCAAGGAATCCGGCAGCCGCCTGCAACAGCTTCTCCTCTGCCTCGGTTGGCTCTGTCTCCTCTCCCTCCGCTAAAAACAGAATTGCCCCGCACACATCACCTGCCGAGATAATCGGATAGGCAACCAATGCTGCCCGTTCCACCCCTTCCACCGGGTAGAGCGGCTGCTCTTTGCTTCGTGAGAAAATATAGCTGCGGCGCTGTTCCACCAAATCCTCCAAGGCCGGCGAGATTCTGCGCTCCAACAGTTCCTTTTTGGGAACACCCGAAACCGAAATCACATGGTCCCGGTCACAGACCACCACCGGCTTCGTGCTGGTTTTATGGAGAATCTCCGCATACTGCCCTGCAAAGGAGGACAACTCTCCGATTGGGGAATATTTTTTAAAGATGACCTCTCCGTCGTTGCTTGTGAAAATCTCCAGCGGGTCGCCCTCTCGTATTCTCAGAGTTCGTCGAATCTCCTTTGGAATTACCACACGGCCCAGATCATCTGATTGTGTCAATCAGGTGCAAAAATTTTTTGTGAAGCCCCGAAAAGCATTGAAATATAAGGATTCTTCAGCTTTCGGAACTTTCACACCCGTCCTACTCATTGAGTCATTTTAGGACAAA